>Ga0070699_100000004_pt1 | contig 404262 bp, 345 predicted proteins | sample KBSK1503metaG_FD_65473 | JGI IMG/M metagenome (GOLD analysis project Ga0070699, IMG submission 65473) | Corn, switchgrass and miscanthus rhizosphere microbial communities from Kellogg Biological Station, Michigan, USA - KBS K1-50-3 metaG | ecosystem: Host-associated > Plants > Roots >... | reverse complement strand
AACAGCAATGAAAAGATCACCTTCGGATGTTCTGCGAAATCTGCGTCATCTGTGGACAGCGCTTTTTTGCTTCTCACTCGAACTGTTTTCTGAAATCGACAAACTGCTGCTTGAGTTCCGCCAATTCGCCGCGAAGCTGCGCTACTTCTTCTTCAAGGCTCGCCAGTCGTTCGTTCTCGTGCCTCACTTCAAGCGTCGCCGGCTCGATTCGCGGAGATGCTTCCCTCTCTTCGATGTGAACTTCTCCGGCGAGCAGATGTGCATAGCGCGCTTCTTTTGTGCCGGGCTGCCGTGGAAGCCTGGTCACGAGCGCGGCATCGGCGCTCATCAGCGACTGAATCGTCATCTCGACTTCATCGAGTTCCTTGAAGTCATAAAGCCGCCCGCTCCGTCCGCGAATTTCACCGACGGTTTGAGGTCCACGCAGCATCAGTACGCACATAACGGCTATTTCCTGCGCTGCGAGCTTGAACGCTTCGGCAAAGCGATGCTCGTACTTGGGCACGCGGCTTCCAGCGCCGGTCACAAGCCACACAAGCTTCTTTTCGCGCAGCGACTCGAGCGCGCGGGCTACCGTCTTTTCATCGAATGAAACGACGGGATCACGATTGGAAATCTGATTGCACGCGTTGGTGAGCGAGTTGAGAGTCAAGGGGTAGTACTCGGGCGTTGTGATTTCCTTTTCGATGAGCGATCCGAGGACGCGCACTTCAGCTTGAGTGAGGATCTGATCCACGTTTTGCCTCCACGTCGAGGGTACAACAGCGGCCGCGCGTTGAAAAGTTTCAATTGCGAATCGTTTTCGTTTATACTCGTGGCCAGAATTACTCCGGCAAGGGGTTTGATATGGCGGTTCACCCGAAACGCTTGTGGCGCACCCTAAGGCCTTCGCAAATCCCGGCCGGTTGCGTGGGGAATAAACAGTAGCTCAGTAAGGAGGCAATATGGTGACGAAAGAAACCACGCAGCGTATCGCGAGGACCACGTTCGTTTTCGCCCTCGTCGCGCTTCTTATTGATTCCGGGCCATCGCTTATGGCGCAGCAAGTGCCTGCTAATCCAAAACAGAAAGAGACTATTCTAAGATTAAAGGCAAGCATTATGGTCGATACGCTCAACCAACGGGCTCGAGAGCTGGGATTGGTGGTAGCTACGGATGCCGAACAGGAAGAATTCTTTCGAAAAAGATTGACCGCTCAGTTGCAGGAAGATTTCGTCAAACTTGGAACGACCAACGTCGAGACAGTAGCGGTTCAGGCCGGTTCATTAGATTACAAGAGCCTCTCCGCCACCACCGCCGATCTCAAGAATCGCGCCACGCGAATCAAATACAACGTTCCAATCCTGATGACCCCCGCGAAGGGTGAGAAGCCCCGATATCAGGACACTCCTGATCAACTTCAGTCGATGCTCCCGGAACTCAATCGGTTGATCGATTCCTTTTTCGCCAGTCCCATCTTCAGGGAGAATTCGGCAAACGACGCAGCGCTCCGCGCAAAAGCAGTTCGCGATCTTGACTCCATAATTGTTCTCAGCGACACCATCAGCAAACTCGCCAAACGCATGAGTAAAGCTGTGGCGTCGAGCAGGTGACTAAACCCGGAGACTGAGGTTCTCTTGCTCGCGTGAGCAGCCTTCCGGCCGTGGGTCTCGACCTTTCTCAACAACAATGTCAGGCATCCAGCGGCCCAACCGTCTAGCCTAGTGGCTTTCGAGCGGCTATTGCCGATGATAGAATGCGCTCACCTGGACAATAATCATCAAGAGTGAGCGCATGGCGGACGAATCTGCAACGGGAGTCGAGCTCGACCGGAACTCGCTCGACAACCTCAGCGACGAAGAACTGGTGGACAACTTCCTCGCGCGTTCGACAAAGGACCGCCGCGACGCCCATCTGTGTTTCGAAGTGATAATCGCTCGTTACCACTGGCTCATAAGTCATGTCGTGCGAAATTCGCGCTATCGATTTCCGGCGTGGGATTCCGCCGATGACGTGATTTCGCGGGTTATCTTTAAAGTTTATCGGGGACTGGCGCAATGGCGGCGGCAGGGGAAGCTATCGAGTTTCATAGCGAGGATAGCTTCGAGCGAGATGATCGATACGATCAGGCGCGTCGGGCGGGACAAGTCCTGGAATCCCCGGCAGTCGCCTGCCGATCCGGATTCAGATGAGCCGTCGCCGGTTGAGAGAGCGGCCTCAAAGGAGCCGTCGCCTGAAGCGCAACTCGTCGCGCGCGAACGGCACGAAATTGTAGACCGCCTCCTTGAAGATGTGTGCCGGGATTGGAAGGACAGTGTGATTGTGAATGAGTACATCACCGGTAATAAGAGCGGGAAGGAAATCGCTGAGAAATACAACATATCCGAGGATCTTGTTTATCAACGGGCGCGGCGGCTCAAAGTAAGACTGATGAACTGGCTCAGCGAGCGCGGCATCACCTCGGCCGAGTCACTGCTGACGAGCACCGTCGCAAAGTAGCAGTTTGAATCGAGTGGCCTAAGATGGCGAAGAAGTCAGAGCATCCGGATAGTCAGTTATTCGATTACCTCAACGGGAAGACCGAAGAGGCCGAGACCGGCTTGATAGAAGAACATCTGTCCGCGTGCGATGAGTGCGCGTCGGCGGCAGCCATTGCGCGAGCGCTAAAGAACGAGGCTTCAGAATCGGAGGCAACGAACCTTCCACGTCAACATCCTGACGTCAGTGAGCTTGCTTCATTTTTCTATGGCGCTCTGGAGGGCGCGAGTTCTCAGGTTGCGGGACACGTCGCTTCTTGCGCTTCCTGCGCCGAAGAGGTCGCCCAGTACGCCGCCGGTGAACGCGCGGCTTCCGAATATCAGGTAGCAAACGGAACGCGCGCCGAGATACCCGCGAAGGCGTGGGAGATGATTAGCGAATGGGAAGAGAGCAGCTTCGCGAAACTCAAGCCCGCTGGCGATGTCATCGATCAAAAGCTGCTTGCAAGACTGCCCCGCATTTTGAAAGCGGAACGCAGCCACGCGGTTTCAGGTACTGGCGATGCCCAGCGAGTTCCGGTTCTCGTCATCAACGGATCAGGAGATGTGAACAGCGTCGAATACTTCGAAGAATCAATAGACCCTTCCGGTGCGCGAGTCCTGAAACACACCGAAGGCTCCGCCCGGTTAGACAAACGGGTCGTTCACGCGGTTTTTGATGCTGCCGGAGAAGACCCGGTGGTAATCTCCGAGCTGATTCAGTCTGATACCTTGCGGTTTGAGCAGGCCGAGCGATTCGAAGAGCTTCGACGCGCGGATTTTTTTATCATCGAGGAATGATCGGCTGATTACTTTGCGACATTCGATCCGGCCACGTTTTCTCGAGCCGTAATCACCCTCTCGATCGAGTAGATCGGCTTTCCCTGGGACTCGAAGTAAGTTCTGCTCAACATCTCGCCAATCAATCCGGCGCTGACCAACTGAACGCCGGCCAGAATCAACACCGCTCCCAGAATCATCAGCGGACCGTGCTTATCAAAAAGGTCCGTGCCGTACACTGCCTTGTCGATTATCAGCCACAGGTTGATCAACAACCCGGCGATCGTGCTCAGCAATCCCGGCGGACCAAAGAAGTGCAATGGCCGAGTCACGTACTTGAGCAAAAACCTGATCGTCAAAAGATCGAACAATACTCGCACGGTTCGCGACAGGCCGTAGTGTGAACGCCCGCCCGGCCGCTCGATGTTCTTGATCGGTACTTCGACAATCGTCGCCCCGTTCCACGAGGCCAGAGCCGGAATGAATCGATGCATCTCGCCGTAGAGCTTGATTTGTTTGATCGTATCTTTTCGATAGACCTTGAACGTCGTGCCGAAGTCGTGAATGTCCACTCCTGATAGCCTCGACATCAACCAGTTTGCGATGCGGGACGGGACGCGGCGCAAGAAGAAATTGTCTACTCGATTCTTGCGCCAGCCGCTGACGATATCGCATCCGGTCCTTTCAAACGCGGCGATCATCGCCGGGATGTCGGCGGGATCGTGCTGAAGATCGCCGTCCATTGAAATGATCACGTCGCCTTCGGCGTGATCGAATCCCGCGGCGAGCGCGACCGTTTGCCCATAGTTTCGCTTCAACCGAATAACAACCACTCGCCGGTCACTGGCCGCAAGTTCGGCCAGAATTTGCGGAGTTGAGTCGGCGCTGTGATCGTCGATGAAGATGAATTCGACAGGTTCGCGGCGCCCGGTCATCACGTCGGATATTTGGCGATATAAGTCACGAACGGATTCCTGCTCGTTGTGAAAGGGCACCACAACCGAGTAGCTCGGATTCTCTAATTCGCTTCCAAACATGATTCTCAAAGCTCCCGATAACTGATCAGTTCGATACCAAGCTCTTCGGCAAGGTGGCGCAGGCGCGGATCGGTGAGCGCCTCAAGCTCGCGCTCGCGCTCTTTTTTTAGCCGCGTATGCGCGCTCTCGAGCCCTGGATCATTAAACCCCGGATGGCACATCAACTCAGTGGTGCCTTCCTTCAAGCCTTTCATCATACTGCGAATCGCCTCGCTGTCCAGCCTGCCCGTCCGTTTGACGCCGAGAAAGCGATCAGGCGTATAGAGAAGGTACTTACGCGCAAGCCTGTTGAATCGTATCGCGCCCGGCGCAATCATTGCCGATAACGCCGACTGCTTCATGTTGGTCCAACCCGATAGTGACGCGCGATCGAACACGCTTTCAAATGGATTCCTCACCCGCGTGACGCCAAACTCGCGAGCCACCGCCGCGAGCGCTTTCATTACCGGAGGGCTGACGTGCGAGTGCTTGTGGCTGTCGAAATGTGTGGGGATGATGCCGGCACTGACGACTCGCATCACCTGCGCTCGAAACTCGCGTGCAATATCGTCACTCTTAACCGCACCGCGGGCGAGCCTCAACATGAATCGTCCAAGCGTCGGCAGCAACAGTCCCTCGTTGCTCACGATAGACCTCACTTGATCGGGTTGCGCAACCGGCCGTCCGCCGACTATCGCGAGGTGGCATCCTACACCGAGGCGCGGGTTGGCCAGCGCCAGCGCGACCGCATCCTCAAAGGCTTCGCCGTTAGCCATGATGGTCGTACTGGTGACGATCCCGGTTTTGTATGCGTGAATGATGCCCGCGTTGACACCCGGCGTGAATCCGAAATCATCCGCGTTTACGATTAGCCTCTTCATCGAAGAGAGTTGCCCGTGCTGTAGACTGTTGCCGCCGGTGCGCCTTCGTACACGCTCGATTGCACCGGGGCAAAATTCTTCTCGATGAACTCGAAGTTCTTGAGATTCTCGAAGTACACTCGGCCGCGCTGGAGCAACACGAAATCCGGCGGCTCCTGACTCAACGAGAAGCTCGGTTGGGAAATGATGTGCGAGCGAATGTCCGGCCGATAAAACCGTTCCAGATAATACTCGACCACGCCCGGTATCTCGCTGGCCAGAGTCGCACCTTGCGGCGCTGTTTCCGCGACAAAACGAATACTCTCTCGCGCTCCGAGATCATAGAATTCATCGTGCGGGAAAAAGTAGCCCACTCTCCCGCGACCAAGCAAATTAACATACAGGCTTGGATGCGAGTTAAGCAGCAACTTAACCGTCAACGCGCTCGGAACAATTACGAATGCGGCAATCACAATCGTTGCTGCGCTAACCCGAGCGACTTGTCCGGTTGCGATCTTTCTCAACTGAGCGGCAACGGCATCCCACATAACAACTATCCCAAGGGCGGAGGACATGTAAACCAGAGGAAGCAACGTCAACGTGTACCTCAGAAACTTGACCCCAATTAGTAACTCCGGAAGAAACCAGCAGAAGAGCATGAACTTCAAGAACGTATACCCGCGTGCGTGCGGATGGCCGCGGCGTCGCCTCACAATCTCAACCAATCCAACAGCGAACGCCGCCAACACAGGTAACGGCAGTTTTACCAGTATGAATAGCGGATAGAGATACCATGGTGTGCCACCCGGCGTCTGCAGGAAATCATTCACATAAAGTTTGTCCATCACGAGATAACCGTGATGCGTCAGCAGTTCCTCGTTTACATATTTCCAGATGTACCGCCATGTCTGAGGGAAGAACATCGCCGGATTGATGATCGTGAAAGCAAGCAGCATCCCGCCAAAGAATTTGAGCCACATCGTGCGTGTCAGCGGACGGTTGTTGCGGCTGTCATATCCGACGATCGTATAGAAGAGCGCGTTCAGCCCGATGTAATGTGGGAAATATTTTGAGGCCACCATAAACCCGAATGCCGCACCCGCCAACGCATACAACCGTTCCTGCCCGGTTTCATCGGACGCGGGTAACTGCTTAGCGCGATAGTACAGATAAAAACCCATGAACTCGAAGAAAACCAGGAGAGTGTCTTCCTTCGCGATTCGATTGAACCATATCGCATCGAGTCCCAGGGCCCACAGCACGGAAGTGATCGCGCCGACTCGGAAGCCAAGGAGCGCCGAGGTCAGAAGAAACAGTGGAACAACCGTGAGCGCGCCGAAGACTGCATTCGGCAACCTGAGAGCGGTCTCATCCGAAACCTGCATCCTGAGCGCGCCGCCGAAAGATCGATTCCATCCGCCCGCGGCGTGAAGCGTTCCGTAGCAGAGCAGCTTCATCAACATCGGATGCTCTGCGTTGGCTGTGAAATCGCCTTGCTCATATGACCGAGTGGCAAAGACCTTGTTTGCCTCGTCCTCGGCGAAGCCAGCCGCATCCAGTCGGTAGACGCGCGCGCCAAACCCGGCTATTACAGCAATCACAATGATAAGTAATTTCCTGAGTTTTAGCCGATCAAGAGGCGTGGCCAGAGGTTCAAGTTTGAGTCGATCAATTTCGGGGAAACTTACTTCAAGCTCGTCGACCGCTCGCATCGTTATCTCCAGCCCGCTCGAACACTCGGCACATTCACCAATCGTAAAAACGGCAACTGGTCCAACGTGTCAATCAGAGTATGACGAGCAAAACTGAAGCATCGCGCTCGATCATCTTGACAAGGCCGTCGCTGCGGCTCACGGATCCGGCCGTCGGGATCCGAAAAGTACGAGAACATTCTAGAAAGCGATCACCCAAAACTCAAACAAATTCACTTTGAGTCGAGGCAAATCAGCTGCTCTCGAACAAAAGAGCCGCTGCAACCTTCAACAGCGGCCCGAGAGTTCCGGAGGATAGTCAATGCCAGAGTTCAGTCGGCTTTCTTGCGCATGAATGCGGGAACATTGATATCTTCGCGGCGCATCGGTTCCGGCGCGCCTGGGTTTTGCCCGCCGAGCGGTCCGGTGGTCACCCTCGTGGCCGCGGCCGGATCAGGCGCGGCGTATGGCCGGTTAGGCTCCGCGGCCGCCGCGGCCCTGTCGAAGCCGGTGGCGATAACGGTGATCTTCATTTCGTTGGTTAAGCGCTCGTCCAGCACGGCTCCGAAAATGATATTGGCATCCGGATCGGCGGCGTCGTGAATTATGGACATTGCTTCATTGACTTCGAACAGCGTCAAATCAGCACCGCCACTGACGTTGACCAGCAATCCCTTCGCGCCTTCGATCGAAGCTTCCTCGAGTAGCGGGCTTGAAATCGCGCGCTGCGTCGCTTCAAGCGCGCGGTTCTCACCGGCTGCGCTACCAGTCCCCATCAACGCCATGCCCATGCCTTCCATAATCGCCTTCACATCCGCGAAATCCACGTTGATCAGCCCGGGCACGGTGATGATATCTGATATACCTTGCACCGCTTGAAGGAGGACATCGTCGACCAGCCTGAATGATTCGTGGAACCGCGTTCCCTTCGGCACGGCGTTGAGCAGGCGTTCGTTCGGAATGGTGATGACGGTGTCAACGCACTCTCGAAGCTCATTCAATCCCTGTTCGGCTTGCCGCTGGCGCCGGCGTCCCTCGAATCGGAACGGCTTGGTGACTACAGCTACGGTCAGCGCTCCAAGCTCAGTCGCGAGGCTAGCAATTATTGGCGCGGCTCCCGTGCCGGTGCCCCCGCCAAGCCCGGCGGTGATGAACACCATATCCGAGCCTTCGAGCGCCTCAATTATTTTTTCGGTGTCTTCCAGCGCGGATTGGCGGCCCCGTTCCGGATCGCCTCCGACGCCGAGGCCACGGGTTAGTTTTTCGCCAATCTGAAGTTTGACTGAAGCCTGCGACGCCTTGAGCGATTGAAGGTCGGTATTGGCAACCAGGAACTGGACTCCCTGGATGCCGGCTTCGATCATTCTATTGATCGCGTTGCCGCCTCCGCCGCCGACCCCAACCACCTTGATGTTAGCGCCGCTGATGGGCTGTTCGGAATCGTCAAACACTATTGAACCACTGCGGACATCTCCACGTCGATCCACCGCCATTATTAGTGCCTCCTGCGAGCAATCGAGCAACAGGTTAGCGACCGGGCAAGCGAGGCGGTGAAGCACAGACCTCGCTCACATACACGGGGAGTTCGCTTTTCAAACGGGTCTTTGCACACTGAAAGGGTCATCAGAAATTCCGCCCAAGTGAAACCCTCGCCCTCTCGGACGCCGTATCCAAGCCGCCAAGGTTTCCAGGGGTTCTCCTAACAGTGCCTTTGAGGCTGGCAACCTGTTGCTACTATATGTGGTAGCCCAAGTTTCTGTAGACGCGCCAAATAGTAGCACAGTCGCCTTCCCCCCACAACTACTTTTTGAAAAAACTTTTAACGGAGCTTCAACCGCTTCCAGATGCTCGGCTGTTTTGGAGCTCCATCCTTCAACGAGTGAATTTTCTTCTGATTCATTTGCTTGTGAAACCCGTACAACATCGTTCCCACGACCGTCGCGAAAGCGGGGCTGTCAATTTCGCCAGTCAACCCACCCACAAAGTCGGGCAAGCCATGCCGCGCCGGTAAATCGAGAACTTGTTCCGCCATCTCTACCACGCCATCCATCAACGCTCCGCCGCCGATCAAAACCACGCTCGACAGTATCTGCTTGTCGAATCCGGCGCGCTGGACCTCCTCGGCCGCGTGACCGAAGATCTCCTCAGCCCGCGGCTGAAGAATCTCGCATAGTATTTGCCTGCTCAGCATCCGAGGCTGGCGGCCGCCAACCGACGGCACTTCTACCATACGCGAGCGATCGCCGTCAGCCATCAATCCGACCAGCGCGCATCCTTCGCTCTGCTTTATTCGCTCGGCTTCCGGCACAGGCGTGCGAAGTCCGACGGCAATGTCGTTTGTAAAGTGATTGCCGCCCATTGGGAACACCGCGGTGTGACGAATCGCATCGCGATAGAAGATAGTCAGGTTGGTTATGTCCGCTCCAATGTCTATTACCGCCGCGCCATACTCTTTCTCGTCTTGTGAAAGAGTCGCTTCGCCGCCGGCCACGTGATTGACCACGGTGTCAGTAACCATCAACCCCGCTCGATTGACCGACGTGATCACGTTTTGGCGCGCGGTGATCGGCGACGTCATTACGTGGACCGCGGCTTCAAGTCTCATCCCAAGAAACCCGATCGGGTTGCCGATGCCGTCCTGGCCATCGACCGTGAATTCCTGAGGCAGCACGTCGATGATTTCCCTGTCGGTCGGCACGCTGACCGCGCGAGCCTGATCGATCACGCGATAGACGTCGTCTTCGGTGATGTCGCGATTTCGCCGGCTGATCGCGATGACCCCACGAGAGTTGATTCCACGCACTTGCGCGCCGCCCAACCCCACATTGACGGAGTCGATCGGAAGCCCGGACATCATTTCGGCCTCCTCAACTGCGTGCTTGATAGCGTCGACGGTGGCTTCAATGTTCACGACTACCGATTTGCGGACGCCGCGCGAGGGCGCCCGGCCAATGCCGATAATTTCGAGAGTATCGCTCTCGGTTATCTCACCCACTATCGCCCTGACTTCGGTGGTTCCGATGTCGAGCGCTGCAATCTGTCTGTTTCCTTTTGGCATCTTCTAATCCTCCGGCCCAACTGAATTGCGGATTGCTGATTTCGGATTGCTGATTCGATCGTCGATCTTCAATCCTCAATCTTCAAACCCCGTTCTCACTTCTTCTTCGGGGACTTGTCCGGTAATGAATCCTGCCGAACAGCTCTTGCGCCGGGGGTGGCGAAATTCACAACAATGCGCTCACTGCGTGCCGCATCAATGAAATTAATGTTGTTGGCGTTCTGAATCAGCCGGTCCACGTCCTGTACGCGAAACCGGCTAAGCAATTCAGAGTCTCCCTGCTTGATCGCATACAGCACCTGGAGGGCCCGCTCGAACCTCTTCCGAAATTCTGTGCTGCCGACGTGAATCAACACCGCCGGATGGGCCAGCCGTATGTTCACGTCTCTCGTAAAAGTCAGATCGATTTGATCGACCATACTCCACAAGGGATTCGAGCCTTCGCTGAACTCTCGCTCGATTTGCTTGTAAAGCGCAATGCGTTCACGATCCTCAGTGATAGCTGCTTGCGACCTGTTGCCCTCAGCAAAGCCCTTGGCGATGGGCGGTATCTCGGCGGCCTCGCCCGGCTTCGCTTTTGACGCAGGTAATTTCACCTCTGAAAACTCGCCCATCTCGACTGCATCTTCATCAAGCCAGACCAGCCCTTCGGTTTCGCGACGCACAAGCACAGCAGGCTGCCGCTCGAGCACCCGAACGAAGATGCCGTCTGGAAGAACCCGCGCAACCGAGGCGGCCCGCACTCGCGGCATCGTTTCAACTTTTTGTCTCAGCACCGCCAAATCAACGTTCATTAATCCGTTTTGTCCCACTGCCTTGCGAATCATCTGTTCGATATCAGCCGGTAACGTTCCCGAAGCATCGCTGACCATCACCCGATGCAGCAGGAACAGCCGTGAATTCGCGAGCGTGTTATATCCGACAATCATCAGGACCACTCCAACCAGCAAACCGGCCGGTCTGGCGAAGCCCGCCGCCGTCCGAAAAACCTTTCCGATATCGATTGCGCTTCGCCGTCGCGATCGCGTTCTGTCCAGGCGTCGAGACGAGCGAGGCGTCACGACTTGATTGCGCGTCCCGGGATCACTCTTTGGAGCTAATGCCACAGTGTCACCTCCACTTTGAGCGAGAGGGCGAGTCGGGGACCCGGCGGCGGGGCGATCGCTTCTGTCGACCCCTCGCCGCGTCTCCCCGTCTCCCCCTCAGAGTAGTTTCAGCAGCTCGTCGCCCGCCTGATAAACGTTGCCGGCTCCGAGAGTCAGCACGAGGTCGCCGGGCTTTGCGACCTCCTTCAACCTGGCGGCCGCGCCCGCAAGCGCGCCAATGTATTCAACGTGCCGATGTCCAAACCGCTCGACCTGTTCCGCCAATGCATGGCTCGTTATTCCCTCGATCGGATCTTCGCTCGCCGCATAGATATCAGAAATCAGCAACAAATCCGCGCCGTAAAACGCGCGCGCGAACTCATCCGCCAGATCCCGAGTGCGGCTGTATCGATGGGGCTGAAACAAAGTGACCACGCGCCGCCCGGACGTGCGAGCCGCCGCAAGCGTAGCCTTGATCTCGGTCGGGTGGTGACCGTAGTCATCGACAACCAACACCCCGGCCTTCTCCCCTTTGATCTGAAACCGCCGCTCCGCTCCGCGAAATTCCGCAAGCGCCTCGGTGATGTCTTCAAACTTCATGTCCAGATCCAGTCCTACCGCGATCGCCGCCAGCGCGTTCTGAATATTGTGAAGTCCCGGCACGCTCAGCTTGACTCTCCCCATCTCCACGCCAAAGGCGCGAACCGTGAACCAAGAGCCGAAGCTCGCGTTCAAGTCGATTTGCGAGCCGCTCACATCCGCTTGCGCCGCCGAACCGTAGCTGATCGTTCGCCGGGTCAACTGCGGAATGATCGCCTGAACATTTTGATCATCCAAACAAAGCACGATGGTCCCATAGAACGGCACGCTGTTGGAAAACGAGACGAAACATCGCTTGATCTCCTCAATACCTCCGGTGAAGTGATCCAGATGATCGGCGTCGATGTTCGTCAGAACGGCAATCGTCGGCGTCAACAACAGCAGAGACCCGTCGGATTCGTCCGCCTCGACGACGATGTACTCGCCGCGCCCGTGCCTCGCGTTTGAGCCCAGCGACGCCACGCGCCCGCCAACCACAACCGACGGATCGAATCCGGTCGCGGTCATCAAATGCGCGATCATCGACGTGGTTGTCGTCTTTCCATGAGTGCCTGCGACTGCGATGCCGTTCCGGTAAAGTCTCATCAGCTCGGCAAGCATCTCTGCTCGCGGAATCACCGGAATCTGCTTCTGCCGCGCCGCGATTACTTCGGGGTTGTCATCGCGTACCGCCGATGAAGTCACCACGACGTTTGCGCCTGCGATATTTTCGGCGCGATGTCCTTCAAAGACGCTGGCGCCCATCGACTCGAGGTGCTCGGTTATCTGCGAGCGCTTCAGATCGCTTCCGGTGACCCGGAAATTCTGGCCCAGCGACAACAACACTTCGCCTATGCCGCTCATCCCGATGCCGCCGATCCCGACGAAGTGAATGTGTCTGACTCCTCGAAAAAGCAATTCAGTCCTTTGTCCGTAGTCCGTAGTCCGTGGTCCGCAGTCCTGGTCTGACTACGGACCACTGACTACGGACTACGGACTATTTTCATCGCCAAATCAACGGCTCGCTCCGTTGAGTCGTGCCGGCCCAGCCTCCGGCTTGCTTCTTCCATTCGATCGATCTCTTCCGGATGTTCGATCAATCGCTCCAATTCCCCGGCAAGCGCCGCAGGAGTTAGATCCCGCTGAAGGATCATCCGCCCGGCGCCAGCATTCACGAACGCTTCAGCGTTCCTGCGTTGATGATCATCCGTCGCGAACGGGAATGGAACAAATATCGCCGCCTTTCCGGCTGCAGCTACCTCTGCCGCCGTGGTCGCGCCCGATCTGCAAATCAACACGTCAGCGCTTGCATACTGATTCGCCATATCGTGTATGAACGCCTTCACAACCGCATCATCGAATCCCGCCTCGATGTAGGCGTTTCGCACTGTTTCGAAATCCCGCTCGCCGGTTTGATGAGTTATCTCAAGCCGATCGCGTCTCGATGCGAGCAGTGTCAGCGCCCCAGTCATCGCTTCGTTGATCGCTCGCGCGCCCTGGCTTCCACCGAAAACAAGAGCGCGCAGCTTTGCGTCGCGAGTCTTCCTCGGCAGCGTCGCGAAATCCAGTCGGACCGGATTGCCGGTCACGACAGCTCGACGCCTGAAATACTTTCGCGCGTCTTCGAAGCCGAGCGCCGCGGCATCGACGAAGCGTGAAAGAACACGATTCGTGAATCCCGGCATCGCGTTCGGCTCGACTATCATAGTCGGTATTCGCAAGAACGCGGCCATCAATAGCGTCGGACCTGACGAGTACCCGCCGACCCCAATCACAACGTCGGGTTTGAATCGCCTCAGTATTCGCAGCGCCGCCGCGGAACTCACCGGCAGACCCAACGTCGACTTTGTTCTTTCAAACAGCGACACGCCTTTAAGCGCGCCGACCTTTATCAACTCCAGGTCGAAGCCCTCGCGCGGGACGATCTTTGATTCCAGCCCGCGCGCGGTGCCGACAAACAAAATCCCGGTCTCCGAGTCGCGCCGCTTGAACTCCCGCGCCATCGCGACACCGGGGAATATGTGCCCGCCTGTTCCACCTGCCGCAATGATTACCCTCATATGAAGGGCGGATCGAGGATCGAGAATCGAGGATCGAAGCGAAGGCATCAATCCTCAATCTTCTATCTTCGATCCTCAGGTCTTCCCGTGCTTCGAAACGTTCAGCAGCACGCCGGCCGCGAACAGGCTTATGGCCAGTGACGATCCGCCCGCGCTCACGAACGGCAGCGGGATGCCCTTCGTCGGCACCAACGACAATGTGACGCTGATGTTAAAGAACGCCTGCGCGATGATCATCGTGGTTAATCCTACTGCCAGCAACTGCCCAAACATATCGGGAGCGAATCGAGCCGCGCGAAACCCCCTCCAGGCCAGCATTCCAAAGAGCAGCACCAGCGTTGCCGCTCCGATGAATCCGAGTTCTTCGCCGATGACCGCGAAGATAAAATCAGTGTGCGGCGCGGGGAGATAAAACAGCTTCTGCCTGCCCTGCGCGAAACCTACTCCGCTTGTCCCTCCGCTTCCGATCGCGATCATAGACTGGACGGGCTGAAATCCAAACGTCGTCTGGTATTTCCATGGATCGACAAACGCGAGAAGACGCTTGAATCGCCACGGCACCAGGAGCATCGCGGTGATCGCCGGAACAACCGGCACCGCGAGAGCCAGAAAAAAGCGTCCCGGCGTACCCGCGTGATACATCATCGTCAGGAACACCAACCCGATCGCAAGGGCGGTGCCCAGATCCGGCTCGGCTCCAACCAATGCGATAAACACTCCGGCGACAATCGCAACTCGGAGGAACGTGCGCTTGAAGTTTTCGATCTCCCTGGTGTGCTTTTCAAGAAAGAACCCCAAATAGGCCACCAGAGCCAGTTTCGCGATCTCCGACGGCTGGAGCGAGAAGTACCGGCCGTATCTGATCCAGCGGTGCGTTTCGTTTACTCTCGGCAGGAACAAAACCAGAACCAGCATTGCCAGCGTCACACCCAGCAGCGAGAAGACCACGGCCGGGCGCTTGTAGTGCCGGTAGTCGATACAGATTGCCGCGGCCATCGCCGCGAAACCAACAAGCCCCCACATTCCCTGGCGCCCCAGAAAATAGAACTGGCTGCCGTAGCTTTTCTCCGCCAGGATCGCCGATGCGCTGTAGACCATGACCGCGCCAAACAGCGTTATGCCAAGCACGATGGCCAGCAGAACCTTGTCAACGGGCAACTCGCGGGCAATCGATGGTCGCGCGTTTGGTCCGCGCCCGAAGACCGACTCGGCTTCGCGCTTCCATCTCGGCGCCGGCACTCTGTAATCAGAAACCATAAGATTAATTGCCGATTGCGGATTGGCGGACGCGCTTCTCTATCCGCAATTCGAAATCCGCAATTCGACATTCACGTTGTCAGTCTCCCCGTCCATCCGCTGTGAAGTTTGCTCGCCAGCTTGTACACAGCTTCCTTGAACACTCTTCCTCGATGCTCGTAGTTGTCGAACATGTCGAAGCTCGCGCACGCCGGCGCAAGTAACACAACGTCGCCGGCGGTCGCGACTTCCATCGCCTTCAGCACTGCTTCCTGCATCGAGCGAGCGGGGCTCATCTCACTCGAGCCAGCAAGCTCGGCCGCTATCTTGTCGCCGGCCGCGCCGATCAGAATCAAGTGCTTCACTCGTTCTTTGATCAGCGGCGCAAGCACCGAATAGTCGCTGCCTTTGTCTTTGCCTCCGAGGATCAAGATGATGTTTCGCTCGAACGCTTGGAGCGCTTTCATTGTGGAATCGACGTTGGTCGCTTTCGAATCGTTATAGAATTTTATGCCGTCGATCTCGGCCACGAATTCAATTCGGTGCTCGACACCCTTGAATTGTTTGATGGCCTCGCAAAGCACCGACAAGCCATCCACTCCCGTTCCGGTCGCACAGAGCGTCGCCGCAAGCGCCGTCATAACATTCTCGACGTTGTGCATTCCCGGCAGCGGGATCTCTTCGAGTCGAATTACCTTGATCGCTCCGCGATAGTCCTTCAACATCGTCGTGTGTATGAAGCCGTCATCGACGTAGACATCGGCGGCTTGACCGGTCAATGTCCGGGGCCCTTTCGAACTGAAGTAGACTCGCTGCGACGCGATGCCAAGCCGCTGAGCCATATCGGCGACGCCCTGATCCTGACCGTTCAACACTGCCCGGTCCCCTTCAGTCTGATTCAAGAAAATCCGGTGCTTCGCGCGCACGTAGTTTTCAAGGGTCCCGTGCCGATCCAGATGATCGGGCGTAATGTTAGTGACGATCGCGACGTGCACTCGCAGGCTGTCGATCATCTCCAATTGAAAGCTCGACAACTCCGCGACGGTCCAGGAGCTGTCCGTGGATTTTTCGATCAAGCTGGTCAGCGGAGTTCCAATGTTTCCGCCGACGATTACTTCGGCGCCCGCGGCTCGCATCAATTCTCCAATGAGCGTTGTCACGGTTGTCTTTCCATTCGACCCGGTGACGCCAATCATCCGCCCTCGCAAAAATCGTCCCGCCAGTTCGGGCTCGCTGATGACTTCAATCCCCGCGGCGCGGGCCGACGCAAGCACCGGCAGATCGGCAGGCACTCCAGGGCTCACCACGATCAAGTCGGCGTTAACGAACAAGCTCTCCGGGTGACCGCCAAGCGAGAGCATGGCTCCGAGCTTTCTCAATTCCGACGCGGCGTCGCGAATATCGGCTTCGGGCTTTGCGTCATTGCCAATCACCATCGCTTCCCGCGACAAGAGCACGCGGCTGGCTGCGACTCCGCTCGCCGCCAGACCAACAACCAAAACTTTCTTGCCCTGAATTGTCATTGGTCATCTGTCATTGGTCATTTGTCATTGGGTCGCGTCGCATCGGTCAGGCTAACCACGAGTGACAAATGACCAATGACCATTGACTATCTGAGTTTCAACGTCGAAAGACTCAACAACGCGAACAGAATCGCGATGATCAAAAAGCGAAACACGAGCTTCGGTTCCATGCGCCGCGAGATTTCCGGCGGATACATCAGTTCGAAGTGATGATGTATCGGCGTCATCTTGAAAATTCGGCGGCGGAAAAGCTTGAACGAAGCGACCTGCAGGATGACCGACACCGCTTCGATCACGAACACGCCTCCGATCATCACCAACAGGAATTCCTGTTTGATCATCACCGCTATCGCGCCGATTGCTCCGCCGATTCCAAGCGCCCCCACGTCGCCCATGAACACTGCCGCGGGTGGAGCGTTGAACCACAGAAACCCAAGACTCGCGCCGGTCAGAGCCGCGCAAAAAATCGTCAGTTCGTGAATCCCCGGATTGTGCTCGAGCCCGAGATATTCGGCGAATCTTACGTGCCCGCTAACATACGTAAACCCGGTGAGCGCAGCCGATGTCACCATTGTGACGGATATCGCCAGCCCGTCCAATCCGTCGGTGAGATTCACCGCATTCGAGAAGCCGACGACGACGAGTGGCGAAAAGGCCAGCAAATACAACGGCCACCAAAGCTCGGGATTGAAGGTCTTTACGAAAGGAACACTCAACCGCGTGCTATAAGTTGTCAAAAATCTGAGCGCAAGCCCAAACGCGCAGGCCGCGAGAAATTGCATAGCCAGCTTCTGCCTGGCGGTCAGCCCGAGATTGTGACGGCGCTTGATCTTCAAGTAGTCATCGGCGAATCCGATCGCGCCAAACGCCAGCGTGGAAAACACCGCTATCCACACATACGTCACCGACAGATCCGACCACAGCAGAGTCGATATCGCCACCGACAGCAAGATGAGCACGCCGCCCATCGTCGGCGTCCCGCGTTTCGATTGATGAGTGCGCGGTCCTTCTTCGCGAATCTGCTGCCCGATTTGAAACTCGCGCAGCAGCCTGATCATCTTTGGCCCGAACAGCAGGCTTATCGCCAGCGCCGTGATCGCCGCCCACGCCGTGCGAAACGTCACTTGCTGAAAAACGCGCGTGAACCCCAGGCTGTCGTGAACGTCCTGAAGTAGTCTCAGGTAATAAAACATTCAGCCCCCAGACCGGATCACAACTTCAGGCCATCTGCCGCAGCGTTTCTCCCCGAGTTTCGTCTTTGGGCGCGCCGCCGGTATTCGGAAGCGGCTCAAACTCTTGTTTCACGCGCTTCACAATGATTTCGGTCTTCACCGCGCGAGAACCCTTTACCAGAATGCAATCTCCCGCGCGGACATCGCGAATCAAAAGCTCCGATGCGTCTTCAGGCGTCTCGACAAACACCGCGTCGCCCGCACTCATACCAGCGTCCTGTGCGCCGGCGATGATTTCGCTAGCCAGGCCGCGAACGCCGATCAATTTATCGACGCCAAGCTTTGCGATCTCACGGCCGGTCTCACGATGCAGCCGCGCGCCGTCTTCTCCAAGCTCGAGCATTTCGCCGGCGACCACAATCCTTCGGCGGGCGTCGTTGCCCGCGCATAACGTTGAAACCATTTCGCGCAGCGCTCCGGGATTTGAATTGTAAGAGTCATCGATGATGGTGAACCCGTCGCGGAACCGCACAACTTCGCCGCGCATCTTTGCGGGGTGCGTTTCCGATAGCGCATCGGCGAATTCGTCGAGCGGTACCTCAAAGTGGTCGGCAATAGCCGCCGCCGCCAGCGCGTTGTAAAGATTGTGACGGCCCGCAAGCGGCAGCCGCGTCTTGATCCGCCCGCGAGGCGTAACCAGTACAAAGCAACTTCCTTCCAAACCCTTCGCTCGAATTTCCGTGGCCATCACATCTGCTTCGTGTTCGATACCGAAGGTCACGGTGACAAGGTCGTGACGCATCGCGGCCATCCGGGCGACGCGATCGTCATCCGCGTTCAGAACCGCTACTCCGCCAGGGACGATTCCGCCGACCATTTCCGATTTAGCTTCGGCGATCTCGTCTACCGAATTGAAGAATTCCAGATGAGCGGGCGCGACAATCGTCACCACGCCAACGGCGGGCGGTGCGATCGTTGCCAATCGCGCGATCTCGCCTTTGTGATTCATCCCCATTTCGAGCACGGCATAGTCAAAATCCGAGGCGTGACGGCCTTCCGACTCCATCTTCAAAATTGAGAGCGGCACTCCGTAATCATTGTTGAGATTGCCGGTGGTTTTCACCACACGTCCGGCTCGCTCCAGCACGGAGGCGGTCAGGTCCTTCGTCGTTGTCTTTCCCATGCTTCCGGTAATGGCAACGACCTGGCCCTGCCACGACTTGATAACCGAACTGGCGAGCGACTGAAGCGCCGCGAGCGTGTCGTCGACCATCAATAGAGCAAACTTTTGAGGGTCGATCGCGCGCGCGGATTCGGAGTCGATAAAATCGCGCGTGACGACTGCCGCGACCGCGCGCCCGGACATCGCATCCGCGACGAAGTGATGTCCATCGTAATTCTCGCCGCGGATGGCGAAGAACAACTCGCCGGGCCGGATCGTGCGCGAATCGATCGAATAGCCTGTCGGCTCCCGCTCGGCCAGTTCCGTTGCGCCGCGCGCCGCGCGTATGTTCGATCCTACTGAATCTGCAATCTCGCCTAGCTTCATATTTATTCAGAGCCCAATCGTTTTATCATCGCATCGCGCGCCACTTCGTGATCATCGAAATGACTCCGCTCGGCGCCGATGATTTGATAAGTCTCGTGTCCCTTGCCCGCGATCAAAACGACGTCGCCCTCTCGCGCTTCCTCGACCGCGTAAATGATCGCTTCGCGGCGGTCGGTCAATTTCAAGTACGGCCGGCCCGCGCGCTTAAGCCCGGGCTCAATGTCACCGATGATGGCTTCGGGGTCTTCGGTTCGCGGATTGTCCGACGTGACGATTGCGACGTCGCTCAGTCGTCCCGCAATCTCCCCCATCGGCTCTCGCTTTGTGCGGTCACGATCTCCGCCGCAGCCGAACACAGTTATGACCCGCCCCCTGCCTCCCGCAACCTCGCGAGCGGTCTCGAGAACGTTCTTGAGCGCGTCATCCGTATGCGCGTAGTCCACGATCACGGCGAACGGAAGCTCGCGCGCTCCGTTCAGGGCGACTTGTTCGAACCGGCCCGATACCGTCGAACATTCGATCACCCCGCGAGCTATTGCTTCCAAACCCGCTCCCAAAGCCAATCCCGTGGCAACCGCCGCGAGGATGTTGTAGACGTGGAACCGCCCGACGAGCCTCGATCGAATATCGATCTTTCCCGAGGGCGTGCTCACCGTGAATTCAAGTCCGCGCGCGCTCAGCTTGAAATCATCCGTTCCGACATCCGAGCGGCTACCGAAGCCATAAGTCATTCGGTCACCCTTCGCCGTCCTGAATAGTCTGCGCCCGTACTCATCATCCACGTTGATCACCGACGCGCGCGGCTGAGAACCGAGCGCGCCGGTGAATAGCTTTTCCTTCGCCGAGAAATAGCTCTGCATGTCCTTGTGGTAGTCGAGGTGATCGCGAGTCAAATTCGTAAACACCGCGACGGCGAACTTCAAAGCGTCCGCGCGATGAAGCTCAATCGCGTGCGACGACACCTCCATCACCGCCGATCGACACCCTGTCTCAACAGCACGCGCAAGCATTCGCTGGATGTCCGACGCTTCGGGCGTCGTGTTAAGCGCCGCGGCATCCTCATCGCCGATGCGATGAGTGATCGTTCCAAACATCGCCGACGTTCCCTCGCTCACCCGAATGATCGAATCAATCAAGTGAGCGGTCGTCGTCTTCCCGTTGGTGCCCGTTATTCCGACAAGCTCGAGCCGCTCGGACGGATGACCATGCACCGCCGCCGCCGCCTTCGCCAATGCCGCGCGCGAATCTGCGACTTGAATCCAAACGGGCACGTCTTCATTCGAAAGAGCAACGTCGGATACAATCGCAATCGCACCGCGCTCCAGCGCTTGCGGAATAAACTCGCGCGCGTCCGACTTTTCGCCGCGGATGGCGACAAACACGGACCCCGGCTCGCACTTGCGCGAATCGTGAGTCACGTCGCGCGCTTCTCGATCGAGCTGCCCCGTTGCAGCGCTCGCTCCAATTTCCTTTGCGAGATCAGCGAGCTTCAATTCGCCCTTGCCCCAACTCTCGGCGGATCGCCGCTTGAAGCCGGCGGTCGCGCCGCGGTCTCGAGCGGATTCTTTCTGATCACCGCCTTCGAGAGCTTTACCCGGCAGATTGTGTTCTCGGGAACAAGCGTGCCCGGCGGCGGGCTTTGCAGCGAAACCACGCCATCGCCCGAGGCGTTCAGTTTGATCCTTTGTGCCGCGCACAAGCTTGCGGCTTCACGGATTCCTCTTCCAATCAAGTCCGGCATCACAACGCTACCGTAGCGCTTTGATGCGGATTCGTGGCCCTCAGCTTCGGCAACCTCGAGCGCGGGTCGCGAATCATCCGCTTCAACCGGACGCAAGGCTTGGGCTTCAGCAGCGAACTCGGCCGTTTCATAAACCTGCAGATCGCCGCCGGCAAGCAGCGACTGAGGATCGTTCTCAGGCTGGACGCCGAGCGTATGAAGCGCGTCCGACACAACTCGCGCAAAGACGGGCGCGGCAACCGCGCCGCCAAGGTGAGCCCCCGCCGGTTCGTCGATCGAAACAACGCACGCAATCTCCGGGTTATCGACGGGTGCGAAGCCTGCGAACGAAGCGACGTAGCGAGTTTGCGAATAGCGTCCGGTCGCTTCGTCGATCTTCTGCGCGGTCCCGGTCTTGCCGGCGGCCGGATAGCCGCCCATGCGAGCCGCCTTGCCGGTTCCCTGAAGAACGACGCCTTCGAGCATTGACTTCAAAGTGGCTGCGGTAGCCTCACTCACGACCTGCCGTTTCTCGGGACGAGTCTCGTCCAGCACATCACCCGCCGTCGAGGTGACTCGTTCGATCAAGTGCGGTCTGACCCACTCGCCCGCGTTTGCGATGCAAGCATAAGCGGCGGCGGCCTGCACGGCGGTCACGCCAACTTCGTGTCCCATTGGAATCGAGCCGATGCTTGTCGGGCCCCATTCGCTCGCGGGTTGGAACAACCCTCGTGACTCGCCGGGTAACTCGATTCCGGTCCGCTTGCCGAAACCGAACCTCTCTATGTAACTGGCGAGTCTTTCATTACCCAACTGCATTCCGATCTTGATGGCGGCGACGTTAGATGATTTGGCCAGCGCCTGCGCGGCAGTGAGCACGCCGTACGGATGATCGTGCACGATTCGATCCGCGATGCGAATCTGGCCGCCGCCGCAGTCGATCAATGTGCCGGGCCGAATCAAATGCTCCTCGAGCGCCGCGGCATAGGTGACGAGCTTGAAAATCGAGCCCGGCTCGAATGCAGTCTCAACCGCGCGGTCGTGCCGCTGGGATTCGCTGGAATCGGCAACATTGTTTGGATCAAAGGTCGGATAGTTGGCCAACGCCAGGATCTCGCCGGTTGAGGGGCGAAGAACAACGATCGTGCCCCCTCGTGCATGAGTCGCGCGAATGGTTTCGGCGAGCGCTTTCTCGACATGATTCTGGATGATGAGATCTATGGTGAGCGCGACGTTTGCGCCAGGCACCGGGTCTTCTACCGAATGATCGTAGGACTTGTTGAGAGCATCAACATCCAGCAACAAGCGCCCGCCCTGCCCGCGAATCAGTTTATCGTACGAGAGCTCTATACCGCCAACACCGCGTTCGTCCATATCCACAAAGCCCAGGATATGAGCCGCCGCCGGGCCGCTTACGTAAAATCTCTTCATCTCGTTTACGTAACGCAATCCCGGAAGCCCGAGCTTCTCGACTCGAGCAACTTCCTTCTCATCCAGCTTCCGCTTGACCGCGACCGCGATTCGGCCCGATGTAAGGCGCTTAAACAGATCGTCACGATCGATGTCCAGCGCACGCGCGAGCGCGCTGGCCGCCGCTTCGGCATTTCCTATCTCGGCCGGCGACGCATAGAGAGACTTCACGAGGACCGAACGCGCAAGCTCATTTCCATTCCGATCGTAGATCACGCCTCGCATCGGACTAAGATCGATGGCTGCTTGTTGCTGCCGTCCGGCGCGGGCCAGCAGCGAGTCGTGCTCTTTTACCTGCAGCCATAAAAGCTTCACGCCGATCGCCATCATCCACAGGATTATCACGACCTGAATCGCCGTCAGTCGTTTGTCGGAAGCGCGATGACTCTCTGACATCCTCATTGCTGTTCAATCCACTCTCTATTCGCAGGCGCCTATCGCAGCGGGTCACCCCCCGCCGTCGGTCGTCGTAGGAAACATCACCTTTTCTGCTTGCGGAGAGCCGCGGCCGGGCTGGCCGCCTCTCTCTTGTCTGGCCGCTCGAGCCCAAGTTTTTGCGCGCGTTTTTCTATCTCGACCGGCGACGAGGCGCGAGCGTATTCAAGTTCGAGCTGACGTAGCCGTTCCTCGAGCTGCGCCGATTGGCGCCGCAACTCTTCACTCTGATACCCCACCGATATCGCCTCGAAGTGCTGCCGCGCGCTCAGAACGAAGCCGCCAGACAGTAAAGCTCCCGCGACGCCAATCGCCGCCAGCCAGCCGAGCACCCTCCCGCTGACGGGCCGCGCGACCGGCTCCTGATGAATTTGCTTCGCGGGGAAGAATCGATCCGTCATGATTCGCCTCTTTAGGTGTTCAGATGTGATTTCCCCGAAGGGAAGTCAATCACACAGACCTGTGTCTGTGGTGCAACTGGGGCTGGGAATGCCGGCCGTCTAGAGCCGCTCGCAAACGCGAAGAAGGGCACTCCGCGAGCGAGGATTGCGTCTCATCTCATCAGGTCCGGGCCGAATGGGCCGCCGCGTAAGAACATTGATTCGCTTCCTGGCTCCGCAATGCTCGCAAATGATCTCGTCAACCGCGGCATCTTTGCGCGCTACGCTGATTTGCGGCTCGCACAAGCATCGTCCCGATTCGCGAAGAAAACCGCGTTTCACGATCCGATCTTCCAGCGAGTGAAACGAGATGATTGCCAACCGGCCCGCCTTCGACAAAGCTGATATCGCCGCGGGCACGAACCGCTCGAGCGCGCCGAGTTCGTCGTTGACCGCGATTCGTAAAGCCTGAAACGTTCGAGTCGCCGGATGAATTCGCCAACGGCCTCGAAGATTCAGCGCGCGTACGACGATGTCGGCAAGCTGCCTCGTCGTCGTGATAGCCTCGCGATCGCGATCGCGTACGATGCGCCGCGCGATCTTGCGTGCGCCTCGCTCCTCTCCGAATTCAAAGATAAGATCGGCCAGTTCGCTCTCCCGCAATTGATTCACCAGGTCGGACGCGGTATCTTCGCGGCTCTGATCCATTCGCATATCGAGCGGCGCATCCGCGGCGAAACTGAACCCCCGGTCGCCTCGGTCGAGCTGGATCGACGATACTCCGAGATCCGCGAGAATCCCTCGTGCCTCAATCAATCCCGCTTCGTCCAGCACTGAAGTGATCCGTTCGAAGTTCGAATGAAAGAGCTGAACTCGATGTTCAAAGATCGCAAGCCGCGCGCGGGCCGCGGCAAGGGCGTCGGGATCCTGGTCTATCCCAACAACCCGAGTGTCGGGCGAAGCCGCCAGAATGGCGTAAGAGTGCCCGCCCGCTCCGACAGTGCAATCGACAAACGTGCCGCCTCGCTCCGGCCGAAGCCACTCGATGATCTCTTCGAGTAAGACAGGATTGTGCAGTTCATCGTTCTCAACAGCCACCGCTATATGCCCAGAGCCGCAAGGCTGGCCGCGTCATCGTCGGTAAACGGCTGGCCGTCGATTCGCGCCTTGAACTTATCAAGCTCCCAAACTTCGAGGTACTGGAGGTATCCAAGCACCGCAACGTTTCCTACGAGTTCAGCACTCGAACGAAGAAGCGGGTGAACCAGTATTCGCCCTTGCGCGTCCACCTCCGCGAGTTGGCCGTAATAGTTCGTTCGATCGAGAAACTTGCGAACCGCCGCGTCGCTTGTGCCCCTCGACTGAAGCTTCTCCTCAATGATCATCCATTCGGCAATCGGATAAAGCCGCGCGCACTCACCGGTCAGACTGGTAACATAAAACTCAGTGCCGTAATGCTCATCAATATAGCGCCGGTAGTTGGCCGGCAGCTTGATGCGGCCCTTGTCGTCCATCCGAACCGTGTAATGTCCCCTGAGCATTCAACCGGCACCCCTTCAAATGACGTCCATCGACAGTTCCACTATGTTCCACTTCGCTCCACTACGTCGCCGTATCCTACGTCAGATGGTAAGGGCTGTCAAGCGTGAAATTATTTAACGAGAAGAGGTTGTGGCCGTTTTGATGGGCCAGGACCAGGATGCAAATAATGCCTCGCCCGGCCCGACTGTGGTATAGTGCGGGACTTTAGTGGGCACTGGGGTGAGGGCCCTGGAATCGGATGAGTAGAACGACGCTGGTCATCATCAGCTATGGGCTCGCGGCGGCGGCGGCGAACCTGCTCGGCGGCCTGCTGGTTTCTTCGCGAAGGCTCGGTCAGGCGACGCTGAGATACCTGATCGCGCTGGGAGCCGGGTTCATGTTGGCCGCGGTGTTTCTGAAGATGGTGCCCGAAACGATCGGGCAGTGGCCGGGATCGCCGGTGGTCCCTATGATATGGCTTCTCGCCGGCTATTTACTTATTCAATTCGTCGAGCACACGGTCGCACCGCATTTTCATTTCGGCGAAGAGACGCACGAGGAAGCGATGCTTGGGCGGCACGTTGCGACTGCCGGGCTGAGCGCATTGATGGTGCACACGTTTTTTGACGGAGTTTCGATCGCGGTTGCTTCGCTGGTGAGCGCGCAGCTTGGAGTATTGATCTTCATAGCGATCCTGCTTCACAAGGTTCCCGAGGGCTTCACCGTCGCCTCAATGATGCTCGCGGCGGGCCGCAGTCATCGAAGCGCCACTCTCTCCGCATTAATGGTCGGACTGGCGACGCTTGTCGGAGTCGCGCTGGTGGTGATGTTTGAGAACACCGCGTTGTACTCTCGCCCGCTTTCCGCGCACGTGCTGCCGCTGTCGGCGGGCGTGACCCTCTACGTGGCGGCGTCGGATCTAATCCCCGAAGTCAATACTCGCGAGGGCGGCGTAAAGACTTCGATGATGGTATTCGCGGGCGTCGCGCTTCTTTATCTGGTCGAGCTTGCGTTCGAGGCTCTCAAATTCGACCACTAATAACCTGCCTACCGTCTTCCCAGAAGCACTTCATTCGTTAAACGCGTATTCTCTTCGATGTCCATGAACACGTACATCCATTCCGAATACGCGTAGAGAAAGACAAACACAAACACTGCGTAAATAATCATGATCAGCCCGCCAACTGCTCCGCCAAGGAATGCGGTGGGTCCCAGATCAACCGAAGTACCCATTGAGGTCGTGCGCGAGGCGGTAGCGCCAGCAATAATCATGAACAGGCCGGCAATTATCAGGATGCCCGCGGCTACAAACGCGAAGATCTTGATCAATACCGCAATCAATCGGAGCACCTTGTATTTCCGCGCGACCGTTGGCGGTGTGGACGGAGCGCTTGCGCCCCAGGTCGGGCCCGAATTCATCATTGCCTGGGGTGGTTCGAAAGACTGTTGGGGGACGGGAGGCGGTGCCGCAGGGCTAAGCGTGGTCCCGCAGCTCCCGCAGAATTTCGCCGTCGAAGGAAGTTCAGCACTGCAAACCGGACATTTCATTTTCACTGCTCCTTTCTGATCTCGTCGCCGCTGCCGGGATGATGACGAGCTACGGCGATTGGGGTGACACGATAATCCGCGCCGCCCTTGAAATCAATCCCGGTTTTCGTGATGCCTTTCGCTTGACCATCAATGGACTGCTTCGTATTATGGTTCGTGCACTTCACACCCGACAAAAGGGTTTGGACACGACCCGCATCTAACCGTCACCGCGACGCCGAAAATCAGCATCAACTTTCAGACAGGAGATAGATCATGGCTAGTGAACAGGAACACGGCGCGATCGTTTGGCATAACGGGAAGCTGGTACCGTGGAACGAAGCCACCATCCACGTGATGTCCCACGTAGTCAATTACGGATCATCGGTGTTTGAGGGCATACGTTGCTACGATACCAAACGCGGCTCGGCGATTTTCAGGCTCGATTCGCACATCGAGCGGCTGTTCAATTCAGCGCACATCTATCGAATGCAGGTTCCGTTTACCTTTGAAGAAGTAACCGGCGCCTGCAAGCGTCTGGTCCTCGCGAACGAGTACAAAGAATGCTACCTGCGGCCGCTTATCATTCGCGGCTACGGAACGTTTGGAGTTGATCCGTTTCCGTGCCCTATCGACACCTATATTTGCACGTGGCAATGGGGCAAGTATCTCGGCCCCGAAGCGCTCGAGCAGGGCGTCGACGTTTGCGTTTCAAGCTGGACTCGCATCGCGCCGAACACCCTGCCGTCGATGGCAAAGGCCGGCGCGAACTACATGAACTCACAGCTCATAAAGATGGAAGCGAAACTGAATGGCTACGCCGAGGGAATCGCGCTCGATCCTGAGGGCTACATCAGTGAGGGCTCGGGCGAGAATATCTTCCTGGTCAAAAACGGCACGGTGATGACTCCGCCTCTTTACTCGACGATCCTGCCGGGAATCACACGAGACTCGGTGATCAAGCTTTGTGAGCGCAATGGAATCCCGGTTCTCGAGCGCGCGATCCCGCGTGAGATGCTTTACATCGCCGATGAAGTATTCTTCACCGGCACCGCCGCCGAGATTACGCCCATTCGTTCAGTCGATAAGGTACAGGTTGCCGCGGGCCGGAGAGGTCCGATCTGCGAGGAAATTCAAAGGCAATTCTTCGACATCATCTCGGGTGAAGCTGACGACGTGTTCGGGTGGCTCACTCCGGTCGAGGCTCCTAAGGCCGCGGCACAACATGAACCGCAGAGGATCTAGCGGCCCGGTTCAACGCAATAACGTCCTCGGCGCGTGGCGGCAAACGGCTGGTTCGACGGGCTCGGAACTATCTGGTTGCTGACCCCGAGTCTATTTCCTCTTCCACTTTGTTCCCTGAGGGGTGTCTTCGAGGATAATTCCTCGCGCGGCGAGTTCTTCTCTTATCTGATCGGCTTTGTCGAACTCTCGATTGCGGCGCGCGGCCTTGCGTTCCTCAATCTTTGCTTCGATCTCGGCGACCAGCGCCGCATCCACGGACTCTTCCTGTTCGGGTAACACTCCCAACACAGAATTGATGCGACCCAACAATTCGAGCGCGGCTTCGCGATCGTCCGAGCCGAACTCGCCGGCGTCAATCGCGCTGTTCACATCACGGCGGAAGTCGTGCAGCGCGGCCAGCGCATTCGAAGTGTTCAAGTCGTCATTCATCCCGGCTTCGAAACCTTCGCGCGCTCGTCGAAGCGCATCCTGCGCGCGGAGCTGCGAGCCGGTCTTGCCTGAAAATTCGCTAAGCCGGCGCCGCAGATTCCTCAGCCCTTCGAGCGCGCTTTCGGCCCCGCGCAAGCCTTCAAGCATGAAATTCAACTGGGTTCGATAGGGCACGGACAATAGCAGGTAACGAATCGCCATCGGCGAATGGCCCTGCCCGATCAGATCGCGCACCGTGTAGTAGTTGCCTTTCGACTTCGCCATCTTCTCGCCTTCGACCAGCAGGAATTCCGAGTGTACCCAAAACCGCACGAAGGGTGTTCCGGTCGCGCCTTCCGATTGCGCGATCTCGTTTTCGTGATGAGGAAAAATCAAATCGACGCCGCCGCAATGAATGTCGAAAGATTCGCCAAGGTACTTCATCGACATAGCCGAGCACTCGAGGTGCCAGCCCGGACGGCCCTCGCCAAACGGAGACTTCCAGCGCGGCTCCTTTTCTTCCTTGGGTTCCTTCCACAGAACGAAGTCGCGCGCGTCATCCTTTTCGTATTCATCCGAATCGATTCTCGCGCGCAGGACATCGGTTTCAAGTTTCAACCCGGAAAGCTTTCCATAACCCGGAAAGGAACCGATGCGATAATACAGCGAGCCGTCGCTCGTGTAGGTATGCTCGGTGTCGGCGAGCCGCTTCATCAACTCGATCATCTCGGGAATGTGTTTTGTCGCGCGCGGAATCACCTCCGGCTCTTCTACGTTCAGCGCCTTCGTGTCTTCGAGAAATGCCTGTGTGTAGAACTCGGTGTATTCCTCGAGCGACTGACCCGACTCGAGCATTCGTCGAATGATCTTGTCTTCCACGTCGGTTATGTTCATGACGTGAAGGACTTCATAACCGAGATACTTGAGGTATCGGCGAAGCACGTCCACCGCGACGAACGTCCGGAAGTTCCCTATGTGTCCGTAGTCATACACCGTGGGGCCGCATGCATACATCCGCACGATATTGCCTTCGAGCGGTTTGAATTCCTCCAGCGCGCGGGTGAGCGTGTTTTGCAGCTTCAACATTGAGCGGCTACCTCATGACTGCGACATTTCACTCGGCACAAAACAGGATGCTATCGAAGCAAAAAGGGCGCTGTCAACGAAGCCCTCCTTCGTTTACAACAACGCGCGCGATTGAAAAAGCCGCGCGACCGGATTTGCCTCGCGCGGCTTTCAAGCACCTGGCTCGCAGATTTCCTCAGACTGAAGTCCCGCAGTTGGCACAGAACTTCGCGCCCGGTTGCACCGGCGCCTGGCAGTTCTTACAGGGCTGTGGCGCCATCGAATGGCCGCAGCTCGAACAGAACTTTGTTCCCGCTTGCACCTCGGCGTGGCACGAAGGGCATTCCACGGAAGCGGCTCCGGGAGCCTGTTGTGTAGCGCCGCAATTCGAGCAGAACTTCGCGCCGACGGGATTCTGAGTTCCGCACTTCGGACAAGCGACGGTCTGCCCTTGCGCCGCGCCGTGCGCTCCGCCGACAGCACCCGCCATCACCTGACCAAAGCCCAATCCCAGCCCCAGGCCCATACCTTGTCCCGCGGCGCCGCCCTCCTGCTTCGCGGCGTCTTGAATCGACTGCGCGGCTTTGAACTGCATGTAGGCATTCATGTCTCCGATCGCCCCCATGCCCGAGCGCTCGTCAATCAGCTTCTGAACTTCTTCGGGCGGCGTGATCGCCGAGATGATCAAATCGACGAGCTCGAGACCTTGCTTTGAAAAGTCATCGGCTACTCTCGATTTCACACCCGCGGCAAGCTCATCATAAACCGCAGGCAAGTCAAAGATCGTCTTGAGGTTTTCGCCAAGAAGATCGTTGAGCCGCGCAACAACGATATCGCGCAGGAACGATCCGATCGCTTCGGTCGAAACAATCCCGCGAGTGCCGACAATCGAGCCGGCGAACAACTGCGGATCGGCGATGCGCATCGAGTACTTGCCAAACGCGCGTAAGCGGACCATTCGAAGCTCGGTGTCACGAAACGCAATCGGTTCTTTCGTTCCCCACTTCAAATCCTGAAAGGTATGCCGCGCGATGAACAGCACGCCCGCCTGGAAGGGCGACGTTCCGCCGAACGGAATCGATAACAACCGAGTTAGAAGCGGAATATTGTTGGTCGTCAGCGTGTGCCGCCCCGGCCCAAACGTGTCGAGCGCCTTTCCATCGCGGAAGAAAACCGCTGACTGATTTTCCTGGACGATCAACTGCGCGCCGAGCTTGATGTCGGACGAGCCGCCGTCCGGAATGCGATGAACCAGCTCGGTCCCGGACTGATCGAAATATTGCAGAACCTCAATTGCCATCCTGAGTCTCCTTAAAACGCTTACTGTTTCGCGAGCCGTATGCTGCCGTTAACTGTCGAGATCTTTAGAAGCTGACCGCCCTTGCCTATCTGTCCGCGCGCGCGCGCGCCGACGAGTTCACGCTGCGGGGTAATGCCAAACTGGTCGTCGAGGTTGATGCTTCCGTGAACCGTATTTGCTTCGAGATCGGCGTCGAAATCTGATTTGATGGTAATGTCGATGCTGCCGTTTGCGGCAACGAACTCCATTGGGGCGTCGCTGGCCTCTTCGAGCAATGCTTTAATCTTGCCGTTGGCTGTTTGAACCTTTGCGACGCCTTTGACGTCGGCCAGCTCTATCGAGCCGTTTGCACCCTCTACGAATATTTGACCGCTGACTCCGCTTAGTTTTATCGAGCCGTTCTGCGAAGCGAGCGTCACCCGGCCCATCTCCTGTGGAAGTTTGATCTGGTATCTGACTTCCGGGCCGCCGCGGCCCTGGGCAGTCCTAACCGAAAGACTCCCTTTGCTATTTGCGAAGAAGACCTGCCCGCCGCGATCGGAGCCCTGCCTGATCACTTTCACTTCCGCTTTTGGTTGGTCCCAGGCTTCAATGACAATGCTGCCGCTAGTGCTCTTGAGCGAGAACTTTGAGTTGGGATCAAGAACAAATGTTTTGGTGAGCGTAGTCTCATTGCCGATGGTTTCAACTCTGTCGGCGCTTGTTTCACTCAACGGAGTCTCGCCCGGCTGAGCCACTGCCGCCTGTTGCGGTATTCTTTCAAACTCAGCGATTTTGTTGCGCCCGAATCGCGCCATCATCATCACACCGAAAACGATGAACGCAAACAACCCCATGCCGATGAACGCCAGCACCCACCCAAGCCGTGAACGCGAGCGCGGCGGTGTGTAAGGCGGGATCGCCTGGTACGGCATCGGCGGTACACTCGGTTGATAGCCGCCCGGCGTGTATACCGGACTCGTATCCGGGGAGAGTCCGGGCGCCGTGTTCGGGCCGCCACGCGCGCCCCAGTCATCCTGCTGAGGCGGCATCCTTCGCGTCGGCGCCTGCTCCGGACCCAACTCGTCGGTTGAAGCGCCACACGCGCGACAGAACCGTTGTCCGACGAATAACTCAACTCCGCAATTTCCACATTGTTCTGCCATCAAGATAGTCTCTGGTTTCTAGTCTCTGGTTTCTGGTTCGCAACCAGGATTAACTAAATAAAGGTTGCCCGGGAGGACCGCCTTCAGAGAATTCGTTTATCGCTTTGTATCGATCGTCGAACAGTCGAGAGGTTTGATCGATCTCGGCAGTCGCCTCGGCGCATCCGGACTTGATTCCTTCCGGTGTTCCGGCTTGTGCTTTCAATTGAGTCAGCTTCGCTTCGATATGGTCGACGTTCTCGACCAGTGCAAGATCGAATTTGTAAATCGAATCCAACTGCGGCTGTTCGATTTTGACGACATCGAAGAATCCCGCATACCCGTAGCTTGCGAACCTGACGCGATTCTCGAGCTGATCCAGCTTCTTGATCGCCTGCTCGACGGGGCCCACTTCGAACAAGCGCCCGCCGTTTGTTAACTCTCGCATCACCTCGGTCAGCGAGGGCTTGAGCGATCGAATTCGATCGGCGAGATGTTCGCGATGAAGCTTATCGATGTCGCGCCGGCGTTCGCGGTCAACGTAGCCGCTGTAACCCGGAATCTTGCTGCTCAAACGCTCGATCCAGTTGCGTTGATCTGTTGAGTCGGTCATTTTGCCTACCCTTTGCGTGTGTCAGAACCGGTGGCTCAGACGATCTGATTGAAATCATGCTGACAACATCTTAACGATTCTTGTAGCGGTCGCGGTTCCGTCGATCGGAAGAACTACTTCGCTGGAGCGCTCTGACCGGCGCTGCTGGTCAAAGAGCTCAGGTAATCATCATAAGCCTGTCGATCGGTTGCCGACATGTCTCGAATGTAGACGCCCACGACCCAGAATAGCCCTTCGGCTTCGGGACGGTACCACGCGGCAAACCCGGTATACTTCACAGTCGCGTTTGGCAAATCTACTTCAACCTCTAACTTATTTTTGAATGCGACGGTGTGATCGCGAATGATGTGAAGTTGTCCGGTCTCGACGGTGCCGGTTTGAATTCGCATGCCTTGTTTTCCAAAGTCGAGCGCAAGCCCTTCGATCACGCGCGAGCGATGTCCGTTGTCACTTTGATCGATGATCGTCAACCGCATTGGCAGTGGTTTGGGGGGCGGTGGAATCTGCCGCTGACTCTCGCCTGTTTTCAGGTCGTCGGTATTCTGCACCGAGCGCACGAGCTTCATTCCGTCAAAGCTGCAAAAGCTGTTCTGATCGGGAAACAAATGCCGGCAGTTTGGACATTCTTTCATTGGATCACCCTCCCGCGCGCCGCGATTATACTAAGGCGGATTGTCATTTGTCATTTGTCATCTGTCATTGGTCATTAGTCATTGGTCATTAGTCGTTGGCCCATTGGTTATCGGCGCTCGAGAAGCCTTTCCGATAGAACGAAGATACACGTTCAACTTTGGTGAGAGATCCTGAATGATGGGTTTCAGCTTGCTTATATGTTCGTCGCTCAATAGCTTTCGCTTGTACGCGCGCCTAAGCCAATAGCGTGTCTCATACAACGAGCCTCTCGCGATTCTGATAAAGCGGCGATTGTCTTGATAGCTGCCTGTACCTTCGGCGATGTTTGCGCCAATGCTGTCTGCGGCTTTCACTAATTGCTTTCCAACAGTCTCTCTTGCGAACGCGTCCCACGCCACGACGATACACCACACGTCATCCGCCAGTGTTTCGGCCAGTTGGTAGACTTGCAGATCTTCGAAGCTGCCAGTTGGCATCTCTGCTCCTGCTTCATTCCAGGAAGACTTTGCACCCGCGGACCCAATGACCAATGACTAATGACCAAGGACCAAGGACCAAGGACAGATGACTACAACGGAATATTTCCGTGCTTCTTCGGCGGATTATGATCCCGCTTTGTGTCGAGCATCTCGAGCGCTCGAATTAGTTTTGGGCGAGTTGTGCGCGGCTCGATCACTTCGTCGATGAAGCCGCGTTCGGCTGCGATGTAAGGCGAGGCGAACTTCTCGCGAAACTCGTCCGCGCGGCGCTTCGATTCAAGCTCGGGACTGTCAGCCTGGCTGATCTCACGGCGATACAGAACGCCCACCGCGCCTTCAGCCCCCATCACCGCAATCTCAGCGGTCGGATACGCAAGATTCACATCGGCTCGAATGTGTTTGCTGGCCATCACACAATAAGCTCCGCCGTAGGCCTTGCGTGTTATCAAAGTTATCTTCGGCACAGTCGCTTCCGCGAACGCGAACAGCAGCTTCGCGCCGTGACGAATGATCCCGCCGTGTTCCTGCTCAATGCCCGGCAAAAACCCGGGCACGTCTTCGAAGGTGATCAACGGAATGTTGAAGCAGTCACAGAACCGCACAAATCGCGCGGCTTTGATCGAAGCATCAATGTCGAGCACGCCCGCAAGGTGCGCCGGCTGATTCGCGACGATTCCCACCGGACGCCCGTTAAGCCGCGCGAATCCGACGACGATGTTCCTTGCATAGTGCTCGTGAACTTCAAACAGGTATGCGTCGTCGACAACCGCGTGAATTATGTCGCGAATGTCGTATGGAACGTTCGGCGACTCAGGCACGACGCCGTTCAGACTCTCATCCATGCGATCGACGGGATCGGAGGTCGCAACGCGCGGCGGGTCTTCAAGGTTGTTCGACGGAATGAACGAGAGCAGTTCGCGGATTGTGCGCAAACAGTCTTCGTCGTTTTCGGCGGCGAAGTGAGCTACTCCCGAAACAGAATTGTGAGTCATCGCGCCGCCGAGTTCTTCTTTGCTGACCTCCTGATGGGTCACCGTTTTTATGACATCGGGTCCGGTGATGAACATGTAAGAAGTCTGCTTGACCATCACGTTGAAGTCGGTAATCGCGGGCGAGTAAACAGCGCCTCCCGCGCAGGGTCCCATGATCGCGGATATTTGCGGCACGACTCCCGAAGCAAGCGTGTTGCGCAAGAAGATGTCAGCGTAACCTCCAAGCGACACAACGCCCTCCTGAATTCGCGCGCCGCCCGAATCGTTCAAGCCAATCACCGGAGCGCCGACCTTCATCGCCATATCCATGACCTTGCAGATCTTCTCGGCGTTTGTTTCGGAAAGCGAGCCTCCAAATACAGTGAAGTCCTGCGCGAAGACGAACACCTTGCGGCCGTCGATTAAGCCGTATCCGGCGACGACGCCGTCGCCGGGATACTGCTGATTCTCCATCCCGAAGTCGCGGCTGCGATGCTTCTTGAATCGATCGAATTCTTCGAACGTGCCATCGTCCAGCAAAAACTCGACGCGTTCGCGGGCCGTCATCTTAAGGGAAGCGTGCTGGCGTTCGATTCGTTCGCTTCCGCCGCCCGCGAAAGCCGCGGCGTCCTTTTCAGCGAGCTTCTTCAACCCGGCGCTCGCGGGCTTCTCTTCGATCTTGCTTTCAGAAGTTGCCATTGTTGATCCTCGAACGATTTCGCAGAGTCGACATGAGATTGTGGAAGTGACAGTCTATCAAAGCAACGCGCCTGGGCGAAGCTCTCGCTTTAGCGAGACGTCCGCTGCGTCCCGAAACTTCAGGCAATATTAGGATTGACACTAGTTTGCAGCCGCTCCTATAATCACAGCCCTCACGAACTCAGGGTATCAGTTGCTTCGAACACAGAGCGAGAATCTAGGAGGCCCATGTGATTAAGCTAGACATTGTCAACCAGGTTGCCGACAAGACCGGTGTTGCGAAGATCAAGGCCGAAGTGGCCGTCGAGTCGCTGTTCGAAGCGATGAAGTCCGCACTTCAACGCGGCGAGCGCATCGAGCTGCGCGGCTTCGGCGTATTCGTCGTGAAGCCTCGTAAGCGCGGAGTCGGACGAAACCCACGAACCGGTGAAGTAACCGATATCCCACCCGGAAAGACCATAAGATTTAAGCCGGGCAAGGAACTGCAATCCTAACCGGGCGACTTGCCGCCCGTCCTCGTGAATTACTCCTGGTTACCGCACGGTTGACAGCGATCCGTTCAAGAGTTGTATCCTGAATTCGTGCAGAATGCAGATCAGCCTCATCTCTTCACAGAGTTTCAACCCGCACACACACTAGTTCGAACCCGCGAGGCCGAGTTATCAGGCCCGCGTATTTTGCTCCATTCGCTCCTGCTGTTTATCACCGGGATCTGCACCACGCTTACCGGCGCAGCCTTCGCCGTTCAGCCCCACGTGCAGGATGACTCGAGCGGCATCGGGTTGTTGTTCGCGCCGATAATCGCGGTGATTACGGAAACCGCGAGTGGTAATCTCGAGCCGCTCACTAAGGGGCTACTATTTTCTTTCACGCTACTGACAATCCTGGCCGCACATGAGTTTGGGCACTACTTCGCGTGCCGGCACTACGGAATCCGAGCGACTCTTCCGTATTTTATTCCGGCCCCGCCGGCTCTAACGCCGTTCGGGACCTTTGGAGCGGTAATCAAAATCAAGGCGCCAATCACATCGCGGCGCGCTCTTTTTGACATCGGGATCGCCGGCCCGCTCGCGGGATTCGCATTTGCGCTTCCGACTGCGATCATTGGATTGATCACTGCGACACCGGCGGCGATCAGCAATGTGGTAGCCGAGAGCGGCGCTACGCAATTCAATGATCCGCTTCTGTTCATCCTGATCTCGAAACTGCTGGGACTGCCCAAATGGATCGAGTGGAATCCGATCTACTGGGCGGCGTGGGGAACCGTGTTGGTTACCGCGTTGAACCTTTTCCCCGTTGGCCAGCTCGATGGCGGACACGTACTTTATGCGGTTTTCGGCAAGCGCATACATAAATTGATTTCGGTAATCGTCGCGGTGTCTGTCGGCGCGCTGGCGGTGACGACGATTGTGCTAGGACAACCGCCGGTCTATGCGCTGTGGACTTTGGTTCTTCTGTTCCTGCTCAAGGTGGGGCACCCGCCCGTTATGGAAGAGGAGCCGCTGGGAAAAGCTAGACTGATACTCGGGGTCTTCGCTGTCCTGGTTTTCCTGTTGTGTTTCATGCCCTTCCCAATTACGTTGTCTTGAACGCGCAAGGTGCAGAGTGATTGAGGTACGAGGCCGCGTTCGCAATGTGATATCATCCACCCATCGATCGAAGTAACAGACTTTCGAAAGGCTTGAACGGATCGCCGAATGGACACAAGCATAGGCGCAGCGCTTACACTGGGATTCGTATTGGGGCTTCGTCACGCGCTCGATCCCGATCACCTGGTCGCGGTCTCAACCATCGTGAGCGAACATAAGAGCATCAAGCGCTCATCGATGGTAGGGACATTTTGGGGGCTCGGTCATACCGCTTCGCTGCTTGGGATCGGGATTGTCATTCTATTGCTGCGAGCTTCGATACCCGCGCACTTTGAGCCGTGGATGGAAGCGCCCGTTGCCGCGATGCTGATCGTGCTCGGCGTCAGCGCCACCTGGCGAGCGTTTCGCGAGCGGGGATGGCAGGTCCACACTCACACTCACAGTCATGAGGACCGCGGGCCGCACACCCACGTTCATTTGCACGCGCACGAGCAACACGATCACAAGCATCGTTTGTTTCGGATGGGCCGCAAGCCTTTTCTGGTCGGGCTGGTTCACGGAGTTGCCGGCAGCGCCGCCCTTACGCTTGCGGTTCTCACCACGATCCCGTCGGCCGCGTTGGGGCTTTTGTATATTACTGTGTTCGGCATCGGCTCGATTGGCGGAATGTTGTTGATGAGCGCGATGATCGGGCTTCCGTTCGCGGTGACTGCTCGGCGCTTCTCGGTGGTCAACGGCGGCATAAGGTTGTTTGCCGGAGTGTTCAGCGTCCTATTCGGTCTGATGCTGGCCTGGAATCTTCTCGGCGGCTTGTGGAAGGTTAGCTCATAAGCCTAATCCTCATTTCGAAATGTCACGACCCACGTCAACAAACATTCCGCCGCTTCCATACCTCAACCCTGAGTTTTGGAAGAGCCCCGAAGCAAGAGCTCTCAGAATCCTGTCTGAGTATATCGAGCCGGCAGCTCGACTGCGCGAGCATCGCGTTCGAGATACGATCGTCTTCTTCGGATCAGCTCGCTCTATTGCGCCCGAACAGGCAGCGGCCGAGTTGGAGTTGGTGAGGCAGGGGATTACCGCCGACAACGAACTCTCGGAAGAAGTAAAGGCAAAACTCGCCCACGCCGAGCAGGCGATCAAACTCGCTCGCTACTACCACGACGCGGTGGAGCTGGCTCGCCAAGTCACCGAATGGTCCAAGGGACTGGCCAGCCATCATCACTTCATCGTGTGCTCGGGAGGCTCGCGCGGCATGATGGAAGCCGCAAATCGCGGAGCTTCAATGGCGCGCGGCCAGACTATCGGGTTGAACATTCAGTTGCCGCTCGAGCAGGAAGTAAATCAATACGTCTCGCGCGAACTGGTCTTCAATTTTCATTACTTCTTCATGCGCAAGTTTTGGTTCGTCTATCCCGCGAAGGCGCTGGTGGTTTTTCCCGGCGGCTTCGGCACATTCGATGAGCTGTTCGAAGTGCTGACCTTGATTCAAACCAAAAAGCCGAGCAAGACGATGCCGGTAATTCTGTTCGGAACGGAATTTTGGGATGAGGTTGTCAACTTCGACGCATTAGTGCGATGGGGTGTCGTCAGCGCTCAGGATCTGGACATTTTTCACAAGACGGATTCGGTGGACGACGCTTTCGAATATCTGACCAGCCGTTTGGAAGAGCTTTATCTGACACCGAAGGGACTGGAAGAAGTGAAGCTGACGTGATCCTGGAGTGCGGCGACTTGTCGCCGCTTTTTGGTCGCTTCCTGGGTTTCGGGGCTGAAAGCGGCGACAAGTCGCCGCACTCCAAATTACTGCTTATCCACCGCATCAATCACTTTTTCTATTTGATCAAGATACTTCGCGAACGTTTCATTTGTCTCAGACTCCAGCCAGACTTCCTGGTCCGGCGCATAATCAAAGACCCGTGCGAATATCGCCTTGTCGAGCTCAAGTTCCCCGGCCAGATTCATCGCCGCTTCGCGCCTGTCAAACGGCGCGTCCTTTCCTCGCATTATCAATATGTGCCGAAAAAGCACCGCGAAGTTATCGAGCGAGTCGGCCATCAGCCGCGCTAGCTGATTCGCGTTGCGCGACGCTGGGATGTAAAGCCTGCGAAGCCTGAGGAGCTTCGCTCGCAACTCGTATTCGAGTTGATGCCTGAGATTTGTCGTCGGAATATCCAGCGACTTGAATGGGTCGTCGCCATAGAGCACGCGGTGCACCTGGCTCATATCGATGAATTCGATGGGGAACACATCCGAAGAGTCCGCGATTTCTTCGTCGGTGAAGTACACCGGCAGCGGATTCCCTTTTTCGCGCCACCACTCGGCCACTCCGTGAGCGGCTTTCAACTCGGCGGGACTTATGCGATCAAGCACGACCAGCACTTTCTTCGGCCGGTCTTCATCGATCCGGCCTCCGCCGGCAGCCGAGCCATACAACACCACCGATTTGAGCATCGCGCCGTGCGCTTCGGTCAGCTTGTCTACAAGATCCTTGAGTTCTTCCGCCAAGAAGCACCTCCAATGAAGCGTTATGAGTGAGGCGTGATGCGTGAAACGTGCTGCGTGATCCGTGAAACGTGATGCGTGATCAGCGGCGTCACTAGTGTTCCTCATCAAGCATCACGTTTCACTCATCACGTTTCACTTATCCGCATCACGTTTCACTCATCACGTTTCACTTATCCGCATCACGGTTCACTCATCACGTTTCACTTATCCGCATCACGTTTCACTCATCACGTTTCACTTATCCGCATCACGTTTCACTCATCACGTTTCACTTATCCGCATCACGTTTCACTCATTACGTTTCACGCATCAAGCATCACGCATCACTCTTTCTCTTACCAACTATCGCTCGCGCCGCCGCCGCCGAAATCGCCGCCGCCGCCAAAGCCGCCGAATCCGCCGGAGTCGCCGCCTCCGCCACCGCCCCAGCCGCCGCCACCCCAACTCGAATCGCTACTACTGCCGCCCCAGGCGCCGCCTCGCCCGCTGCCAAAAAGAATGGCCCACAGCAGCCACTCTGAACCGATCCCGCCGCCGCCTCGTCCTCCTCCGCCCCCACGCCCGGCGAACGCGCGGATTATTGCGAACACTACAAAGCCGATGATGACGATTGCGAAAATCGGGATCCCGCCGCCCCGTCTCGAGCCGCGAGCCGGTTGCTGTGTGCGCACCGGTTGTCGCGCGGCCTGACCCGGATCAACTCCGTCAATCGATACGCCGAGGCGCTCGGCAAGCGTCGCCACAATTGTCTGAGTACCGGTCGTAATTGCCTGGTCAAATCGCCCGGCTTTGAAATCGTCTCGCATCTTGCGAATCAACTCGCCGGCAAGTATGTCGGGCACATCCCCTTCCAGGTGGCGGCTCACTTCCAGTCGCGTGCCGCCGTGATAAACGCCCTGGCTGTCCGGCGCCTGGATCGCAACAACCAGGAGCAAAGCTCGTTTCTCGGAATCGCGTCCGACGCCCCACTGTCGTCCGAGTTCAAGCGCGTATTGCTCGATCGGATAACCTTGCATATCGTCAAACGCGACGGTGACGACCGCAATCTCGATCCCGGTTTTCTCTTTGAAATTTCCGAGGAGCGCTTCAATCTGCTGCTTCGAGCCTGGATTCAGCTTGCCGGCGAAATCGTTTAGCATTCCCTGCGGTTTAGGGAATTGAGGATCGGCAAAGGAAATACTTGCGAGAAAAAGAAGAAGGGCGGAAGAAGCAAGAACTCGTCTGAAGAATTTATGCATTTTATTGAAACTCATCACTCGCGCTGTTGATTGGCTCCGCCAGCCTGACGACGCCGCACCCATCAACCTGACGCGGACCGCAAGCGTCAATTATGACTGAATGCCTGCCAATCACCAACGAGATCACCCGTAGCGTGGTCGAGTTGCGCGATCACAATCGCGATGATAGATACCTGATGATGAAGCGGGACCCCGCAAATGAAACCGCCAAAAGCACGGAATCGATCTCTTACATCATTCAGAACCTCAGGGCAGTTTATGGCGAGCCACCTCTTCCGCAAGGACTTGTCCCGCTCGACGTGTTGATCGAGACGATACTCTCGCAATCGACTACGAATGCAAACAGCGGCCGGGCGTTCGCGAGCCTGAAGCGAAGATTCCCAACGTGGGAACTCGCGAGGCGCGCTCGGGTGTCCTCGATCGAAGCGGCTATCAAATCAGGCGGATTGGCTCGCCAGAAGTCGGTTCGGATTAAGCAACTGCTTAACGAAATACACCAGCGGCGCGGCTCGCTTGATCTTTCGTTTCTCAAGGCGGCGCCGCTCGAAGAAGCTAAACACTTTCTCGCGAGTTTCAAAGGCGTCGGTCCGAAGACCGTTGCATGCACGTTGCTCTTCGCCTTCAATCGGCCCGTCTTTCCAATCGACATTCACATCTTTCGGATCGCTCGACGGCTCGGCCTGATACCGGAAAGGTGTTCAGACGAAGAAGCTCATCGCTTAATGGACAAGTTGATTCCGAGAAAGCGCTACTACGAGGTTCACATAAATCTCATTCGCCTCGGACGAAAGACCTGCCGGCCTCGAGATCCGCAATGCGAGCAATGTTGTCTGGTGGAGTACTGCGAGTTCTATCAGAACTCAGAGTGAAGTTGATTTCATTCGCCGACGATCCGGGCAATTTCGATCGCCAGTTGGTCAGGCGACCGATCGTTGGTCCGCACAGTGTGATCAGCTTGGGCATAGGCTGGACGCCGGCGCTCAAACAGCTCGCGCATCTGAGCCTCGTCAGTAACAAGCGGCCGCGAATGGTCTCCGCTGATTCGTTGAAGGCATACTTCGAACGGGCAATCGAGCCAGACAGCTTTGCCGATACCGCGCAGCACGTTTCTGTTTTCTTCCGACTCGTAGGCCCCGCCGCCCAGCGCGATCACCGTGCGCTCGCGACCTCGGCATTCAACAATCGCATCGCTTTCGAGTCTTCTAAATCTCGTCTCGCCCATCCCGGCAAAGATATCTGAGATTGACTTTCCGACGCGAGCTTCGATCAGTTGGTCCACATCGACAAACTCACAGTTCAGCAGCCTCGCCAAAGCCTTGCCGACAGTGGTCTTGCCAGCACCCATGAATCCGATCAGAAAAATCGGCGCGCCGGTTCGATTCATATCGTCATCTGAACCCATGTTCATCGCTCGATCACGCCCGGCCCGCTCGCCTGCGCAAGCGTCTCGTAGAATTCGGGGAATGATACGCTGGCACAATCGGCATCGGCGATATCGGTTGTTCCTTTGGCGATCAGAGCGGCTATCGCGAATGCCATCGCGATGCGATGATCACCTTCGGACTCGACTCGGCCACCGGTGAGTTTCTGGGGACCGTCGATCGCGAAGCCGTCCTCGAACTCTTCGACAAGGCCGCCGAGTGATCTTATTCCTTCAGCGACAGCTCGAATGCGATCGCTTTCTTTAATACGCAGTTCCCCGGCGTCGCGCACTTCAACTCGGCCCTCGACTTGCGTCGCGACAACCGCAAGGATCGGAATCTCGTCGATAATGTTGGGTATGATCGCGCCCGACAGAATCGTCGCGGGAGTTTCGCTGCGGAGCGGGCGGCTCGCCACGACCAGATCCCCGACCGGTTCGCTGTGTTGGGTGCGGACATTTCGTTTGTCGACTCGAGCGCCGAGGCTTGTCAGCACTTCGATAAACGCGACTCGAGTTGGATTGAGATTGACATCTTTGATCAGCAATTCGGAATTCGGCAGAACGCTTGCGGCGCCTAAGAAGAACGCCGATGACGAAACATCACCGGGCACGTTGTAATCAATCGGGTTCAATTCGTGCAGACCTTCAACAGCGATCAGCCCCGAATCGTTGATGGCGATGTGCGCGCCCATCTCCTCGAGCATCAATTCGGTGTGATTGCGCGACTGTGCCGGTTCCGAAAACGTCGTGCGGCCCTCCGCCAGCAGTCCGGCGAGCAGCACCGAGGACTTCACTTGAGCACTCGCCACCGCGCTCTGATAGTCAATTCCTCGAAGCGGTCCGCCCTGAATTGTCAGCGGTGCAAAGTTTTGATCTGTAGCATCGATTCGCGCGCCCATTCTAGTGAGAGGCTCGATGATCCGCGCCATCGGGCGGCGCCGAAGGCTTGCGTCTCCATCGATCTCGCAAGCGAGGCGTTGCCCCGCCAGAAGCCCGCTAAGCATTCTGATTGTTGAACCCGAGTTGCCCGCGTCGAGGTGAACGAGCGCCTCGCTCGCGCGGTATCCGAAGAGTCCCTCGCCGTGGATGACGACGGCCGCGTCGCTTTCTTCAACCTTGATCCCGACTTTCCGAATGCAATCGAGCGTAGCCCGGCAATCGGCGCTGGAAGCCAATCCTGTGACTCGCGAAGTTCCGGATGCAATCGAGGCAAGCATCAGGATTCGGTGCGAGATTGATTTGTCTCCTGGAATTCTAATTGAACCGCGAACACTGGCGGGGCCGTTGATTCTCACTGATCTTGACATCGCAACTGGCCGCATGTTACACAATGACGCGCCTTGTGACCACCTTGCTTGTTGCGCGGTTCGACCAGGGGCTAATAAGGTTAATTCGAAAGGCATCCCGCGAGCCGATGACAGAGACCATCGAGCTTTCAATCGACAGCAAACTCGAATTCGTTGACACGGTCGCATCGGTTACCAAGAGCGTCACGGCCAAGATGGGTTTCGAGGAAGAGGACGCAAGCTGGATCGAGCTCGCGGTCCACGAAGCGGTAATAAACGCGATAATGCACGGGAATAAGAGCGTCGCCGACAAGCAGGTGGACGTTCGATTCGTAACCGAGCAGGATTCATTGACGGTTTTCATCAGGGATTACGGGGCCGGCTTTGATCCTTCGCAGTTGCCCGACCCGACAAACTCCGATAATCTGCTAAACCCCAGTGGCCGGGGGATCTTTTACATGCGCACTTTCATGGACGAGGTCGAGCATTCAATTCATCCGCAGGGTGGGAGCGTCGTGCGAATGAGGAAGGTCAAGCGCACATCCTGAGATACAAAGTTAGAAAAGGAGACGTAGACGATGGCTAATTTGAATATCAAGGACCGCCCCGCCGGCGATGTCACAATACTGGATCTGTCGGGCAAGATAACAATCGGCGAAGGCAGCGTCCAGTTGCGCGAGGCTGTCCGCCGCCTGCTTGACGAAGGGAAGAAGAAGATTCTCCTCAATCTCGGTGACGTGTCATACGTGGATAGCTCGGGCATAGGAGAGCTGGTCAGTTCTTATACGACCACCAACCATAACGGCGGCCAGTTGAAGCTTCTCAACCAGACCAAGAAGATTCACGACCTGCTTACGATTACCAAATTGTTGACGGTGTTCGAGTCGTTCGACAACGAGTCAGCCGCAGTCTCGAGTTTCAAATAGGAAACGACGACGGCTGGACGGTATTGCTGTTTTAGCGAATCGGGGGCGCAGACCATCTACGGGTGTAGAAGGTTGCGCCCTCAACCGTTTGTGATTAATGCTTCGAAACCTGTATCGAGTCCTGATCCTCGTCGCGGCGCTCGTGATCACCGCATCCGCCGGACAGCAGCCCTCAAAGACGTGGGTCGTCGCTGTCGGCATTTCCAAATATCAAAAGCTCCCCGGCGGTCAGCAACTCCAGTTTGCCGACCGAGACGCCGCTCTGTTCGCCGAGTCGATGCAAAAGCGAGGCGTCGGCTCATACAACCTTCGATTGCTGGCCGGCCCTGACGCGACCGTCGCCGCGATTAAGTCGGCCCTCGGCACATGGCTCGCGCGTTCGGTCTCCGAATCCGACACCGTCATCTTCTATTTTTCAGGCCACGGAATGTTTGAACGCGAATTCGGCGAAGCCTACCTTCTCGGCTACGACTCCGATGCAAAAGATCCGTTCGGCACCGGGCTTGCGCTCAGCGAATTGCGCCGCGCGCTCGGCAATCGAATTCGCGCCGGTCGTGTCTTAGTGTTGGTCGATGCAGTGCGCCGCGATTTCTTCGATCCTGAGACCGAAGCGGGCGCGTCCAAATCCTTCGTGCAGGCGTTTGAACAACTCACTGCCGCAAGACACGGATTGTCGGCGATCCTCGCAAGCGGGTCCGGTGAGTTCTCGCGCGAAGGACAGCGATGGGCCGGTCACGGCGTCTTTACGAAGCACCTCGCTGACGTGCTGTCCGAAGGCGTCGATCGCAACCGCAATGGTACGCTGAGCGCCGATGAGCTTTTCGAAGTCCTCGCGGCCAGAGTCTCTGACGACACTTCAGGTAAGCAGCACCTATGGAAGAGTGGGGCCGCGCTCGATCAAATAGCCATTGCTCGAATTGAATCGCAACCGCAGGCAAGAACAATAACCCCGGCAACGGCCGAATCAGCGCCTAACCCTGCCGACACGCGAGCAACTTCAACTCAACATCCCCAGGTGAAGCAGGAGACCTCGGCGTCCCCCGCCACTCCGTCCCCCGCCGTCGTGAGTTCATCGAAGCAAGAACCTCAGCCACAACCAAAACAGGATAATCAAGGCGCGACTGCCGCCGGGGCGGAAAAGCGCAACGACACCGCACTGCCGGGCGACGCGAGCAAACCTCAGCCCCGCGCGGGAACAGAAGCTAAGACATCGATAGTCGTGCCGGCTACAGTGACGCCGCCCGCCAGGTCAGAAATCGCCAAAACGAATCCGCCCTCGAAATCCGCCGGAAATCCGGGAGCTGTCTCGCCCGGCGCCACTAAGCAACCGGCATCGAATGCTCCGGCATCCCGCGAGCCAAAGCCGCCCGGAACCGAATCAGTTCTTAGCACGCCGGCAGAGGAGCCAACACGTCCCGATCCACGATCCGAAATCGCGGTCGCGAGTATTCCATCGCCGCCAAAACCAACAATGAATCCGCCAACCGCGGTTTCGGTTTCATCGGATCGCTCGGGCAGCCAGCCAGAGACTCTAGCGACTTCGGTTCCCGCAAGACGTCTCGAGTCGGCGCCATCTCCCCTGGTTCTCCAACTCGAAGCAGCAATCAAATCAAACAATCTGATCGAACCGAGGAACTCGAGCGCGTGGGATTTCTATCAGCGCCTCGCTTCAGACCCCGAGTCGTCGTCGGATGTCGCTCGCTTGAGGCCGATGCTTGCCGCGGCGCTTGGCGAACAGGGACGCGCAATCGTAAGCGGGGATGTGCGTGGCGATAACATTTCGGACAGGGTCGATGACTTCAAACGAGCGGGGCAGTTGTTTGCGCGCTCGCGAAGTCTCGGCAACAGTAGCGATGTCGCCGCGTTCGAAAAGCTGAGCGCGGCCGAGGCATTGATCTCGCTTCAGTTTTATGACGAAGCCGAGCGCGCGTTGACTCAGCTTCAGGACGCGAAGCTTGCGGCGGTGGAAAATGCGTTCGGTCTTGTGTATCACGGCAAACTCGACAGCTTTCGAGCCGAGCGCGCATTCAAGCGAGCGATCGAGATCGACTCGAAGTGGGCCGCCCCGCACTATAACCTCGCGCTTGTTTATCGAAGCCAGCAAAAACAGGAATCCCTGGCAGAGCTTGAGGCCGCCGCCTCGCTTGATCGAAACAACGTCAGTGTAATTGCCGCGCTCGCCGAAGAGTACTTCACCAGGCAGCAATTCAAGCAGTCAGCCGATGCGTATCGAAGTGCCGTTTCGCTGAGGCCGTCCGATGATGGCCTGCACACGAAACTTGGTCACGCACTTTATAGTCAGGGTCTGCAGGACGAAGCGAATCGCGAGTATCAAAAGGCAAAAGAGCTTCGCGGCAAACAGCCTTAGCGACGAGCAAATTACGGCGAGTTCATTCGACCCAGGATTGCGATCGCGAAGGAATCAAAATCTAAACCGCTACTCTTTCGAGCCGCGATTGAAACGCGCGCGGGCGAAACAGAAACTCGACGATGTTCCCTTCGTGCGGCTGCAGCCAATCGAGTTGAATAGTCGGCACCGGTCCCAGATTCAATCGATCGATGTGAGTAGCGTTCACAAGCTGGCGCTGGAACTTCTCATCGTAGGTTATCGCGCTCCCGACGAGCGTGCCTCCTATTCGTTTTAGCATCTCGTCCTGAGGACATTCGACCACGCTCACAAATGGAAACATGAATTCGGTATTGGCAAGCTTACGATCGGGTGAGTCGCAATGGATAACCACTGGACGCAGGTACCCACATCGCTCTTTCTCGACGAGTCTCGATCCAAACTTCGCCGTCACGTGATTGACGCCCGCTTCGTCTAGGCCCGACTCGATGCTCCTCCAAATCGCTTTCGCCGCCCCGGGAACAGTGAAAGCCGCGAGGCTCGCTTGTGGGTCTTCGGGCGGCTTCACTTCCACCGGGCCCATTCGCTCGGCCAGAGCTTCAGCGATTTTCTTGGTGTGACGCGAGGCCCACACGCCCGAGCAGTTGATGCACCCGCGCCCGCTGTTAAGAAACACGCTGTCCACCATTACATCGATGTACTTCTCCCAATCGTCGACCACGTCGTCACCGAGCAGGATCTTCGTGAACCCAGGTCCGTGAACTTGAACACGAGTGTCGCCGCGATATCGCTCAACCGTCGGCGTGCCGCCGAAGATCATCGTTCGATTCGAGCGTCGCACGACTTCCGCGCCCATCTCGCCACCGCCCGGGTAAATCGCAATCGCTTCTTTGGGCACGCCGGCTTCGGTGAACGCGGCGGCCATACGATAAGGAGTCCACGGCTCCTGCGGACCGGGCTTGAGCAGCAATCCGATCTGCATCGGAATAACAGGAAGCCATAGCGTATGAACCCCCGGCGAATTCGACGGCAACACAAGTCCCAATACCGGCGCTTGCGCTTGATAGCTGACCATCACTCCGCGAGGCTCGATTCCATACCCGCGCGTCAGAATGTTTAGATCCAATCCTCGAGTGAGTGAGTCAAGAATCTTGTCCATATTCGAGAGCACGAAATGATTCTTGCTCATGTTGCCTTTGCACATATGCTCAGGCAGGCCGGTGCTCGCGGATTGCTGTCGCGCGAAATCATCCGGCGTCTGCGCGCCGTCACCCATTGGAAGCGTTGCGTTCAGGTAGAGGTCCCCGGCCTTCTTCATCATCGCGATAAGATCCGAGACGGGAATCTCGGTGAGGACATTTCGAGCGCGCTCAGCGTGTCGCATGTCGCGAGCGAGCAAGCCGGTATTCGCCTGGCTCACACGAGCGAGAGTTTCGCCGGTGATGAAATGTACGACGTCATCGGTGTCGAGACTGGTATAAGGTTGTCCCCATCTGGAAATTGGAATGTTTAATATGGCCATTGGTTCCTCACTTAGTCTCTCCGCGTTCTCCTCTGCGTCCCCGGCGGCCTCTGCGGTTCAAAAGCGGCTTTAAAGCAATTCAACCGCCGCGGCCGCCGGGGACGCAGAGGAGTGCGCGGAGAGGAAAACCACAATATGACTCGCCTTCGATATCGTTGCGGATCAACGCGCTCAATAAACTCCGACGGTCGTCTGTCCCGCGAGCTTGCGGAACGGGCGAACACCGCTTACGCCGTCCCACGGATATTGCTCGCAGGGGTTTTCGCGCTCGCCTTCGTCCCTCTCCAAAAATCCTGGAATAAATGTCTCACGCGTAAGTGTAGTTAACCGCACCCGGCCGGTTTCGCCGTAGCCAACGACCTTATCGCGATCGTTGAACGAAACCACTTCGATCACCGCGCGAGGCTGCGGCGCGTAGTAAGCTATCTTATAGGCGTCCTCCGGAGTCACCGGCTTCGAGCACGCGAGCCCCATCAGCGTGTTGCCGTAGGTCGGCGTCAGGTACACGCCCGGGCCCAGCAGCTCCTCCATCGCAAAGCGCGTGTACTGCGGTGTGAATTCGGTTCCGCCAGCAAAGATCCCCGTGATCCCTGCCTTCGCAACGCTCGTCCCGCGATTCTCCAGTTCTTCAGCGAGCGATTCGAGCAGCTTCGGAGTCGTGAACATGCATTTGATATCGTGGCCCGCTCCGAGAATCGTGATCGCCTGATCGATGACGTGAGCCTTGTAGAGGTCGAGCGCTTCGGACTCGCCCCACTTAATCAGCTTGATCACCCAACGCGGATCGAGGTCAACACAGAAGCAGATGCCTCCGCGATACTGGCACAAGTGTTCGACCGCAAGCCTCAGCCTTCGCGGCCCCGAAGGCCCGAGCATCAACCAGTTCGCGCCCTTGGGAAAAAATTCTTCGGGTAATGTCTCGCTGAACATTTCATAGTCTGTACGAAAGTCGTCGATCTGAAGGCGACTCTTGGGCACGCCGGTTGTTCCGCCGGTTTCGAAAGTAAAGATGGGTTTGCCTTCAAGTCCCTTCGGCAACCATCGCCGCACGGGCCCTCCACGCAACCATTCGTCTTCGAAGGGCGGAAACTTGCGGAGATCCTCGAATGAATTGATCTCGCGTCTTGGCTCCCAACCGAGCTTCGAAGCGAACTCGATCCAGAAGGGGCAACCAGTTTCCGGGTTGAAATGCCACGAGATGATCTCGCGCACGTGTGCATCGAGTCGCGTTTTGGCTTCCTGGGCTCTGATGGATATGTCTGTCGCGGCAGAACTCATTCGCTTATCTCACTCCTTGCCTAAAAAGACAACTTACGCCGAATCCTGATACCTGGGTCAACCTTTGGATGCACCAGACAGCAATGATTGATTCTAAATTCCTGGTGGCCCCTGGAGGATTCGAACCTCCAACCAAAGGATTATGAGTCCTCTGCTCTGCCGTTGAGCTAAGGGGCCTTCTATTCCTTCATCTCGATGCCGTACAATGCGCGGTGGCTTCTGCATGAGGTGGACTGGCGTTCAAAGGCAAGCCTGAATCTTAGTTGCGCGAATTTCGCAGTGTCAAGGTTGTGCGCCCAACAACTCAATTCTCATTTCAAGGCTAACAATCCCGGAGGAGATCGTGATCAAATTCAGACGACTGCTACTAACGACCCTTCTGTGCTTCGCCACTCTGGCCAATTCCATTCCAGCAACGCAATCGGATAAAACGGATCCAATCGAGCGCGCCTCCGCAAACATCGCGGGGGCGATTCTGGTCAATGGTCACTCGATGGATTACCTTCGAGCGCTGACCGATCAGTTCGGGGGTAGATTGACCGGCACGCCCGCTTATCGCCGCTCGGCCGAATGGGCAGCAAATCAATTCCGCGAAGACGGGATAAAGAACGTCAAGCTGGAGCCCTGGACGATCCCTAACGGTTGGGACCGCGGTTGGGCCAAAGGCCGAATCGTTTCTCCTCTTGAAAGGCCGCTTCATATCGAATCGCTTGGGTGGGCGCCTTCGACTCCCGCGGGCGGCGTGAAGGGCGAGGTGATCACGGTCGGCGACCTCGCTCCGGACAAACTGAAAGCTGAGGCCGGGAAGTTGAAAGGGCGAGTTGTGATTCTCGACCTCTCATCCATATTCGCAAACGGCTTCGGCGGATTCGCCAGGCTCATCGCCGCGCTTCCCATATTCAAAGAGGTAGGCGCTTCCGCGCTGATCGTAGGCGACAGCGAACGCAACAATGTTCTGAACGCGTTCGGCTTCACGTGGGGAGGTCAAACCAGCGCCCTTCCTCTTGCGCAAGTCGGAATGGAAGACGCGCAACTCATCCAGCGGTTGAGCGCCAAAGGACCGGTCACGATCGAGTTCGCATATGAAAACAGCGTTAGTGGGCCCACGGAGGTTCACAACGTGATCGCCGAAATCCCGGGTCGTGAGAAACCCGACGAATGGATCATCATCGGCGCTCATCTGGATTCGTGGGACTACGGCACGGGCGCGCAGGACAACGGCTCCGGTTGCGCGATGGTCCTCGAAGCCGCGCGAGCGATTGCCATGATGGGTGCGCCTCGTCGTTCGATTAGATTCGCGTTGTGGGGCGGCGAAGAGGAAGGGCTGCTCGGCTCGGCGGCTTATGTCAGAGCGCACAAAGCGGAGCTCGGGAAATGCGTGGCCGTATTGAATACCGATAACGGAGCGGGGCATCCGAAGGGTTGGAAAGTGCAAGGCCGCGCGGACCTCGCCCGGGCGATGAAATCCATAAGCGATCCGCTGCTCACCGGGATTGGCGCGGGAGCCCGCTCCGAGGAAACTTCATTCGACACCGATCACGGGCACTTCATGCTTGAAGGCATCCCGGCCTTGGATCTGTGGGTGGACATGTCTCATTACGGCGAGATTCACCACAAATCGAGCGATACGATCGACAAGGTTGACGATCACAATCTCGCGGCAGGTTCTGCAGTTGTTGCGGTGACCGGTTATGCGATCGCGGAGCGAGCAGAGGCGATTGCGCCTCACATCAATCACTCGGCTGTTGGCGAGATTCTCAAAAAAGCGAAAGTCGATGAATTCCTGAAGAGCATTGGCGTTTGGAATTAAGGCCGGACGCAGGTCGGCCGGTCAATCCAGATCGGCCGGCCTTGTCCACATCGTCATTAGCGCGTGAATCAAACCGCCGAGGCCCGTGACGGCCAACGCCGCCAGCCAGACACTCAAGATGATGAAGAAGATTATCCAGATCATGATTTTCCTTTCTCTGCCGGCGACCCGAGACTTCCTACAACCGAGTCAGTGATCGCGCGACTTGTACGGCAATGTCCGTGCCTAACCGCCGCCGTTCAAAGCAAGCTCAAAACACGCCTGCGCATCATCAAGCGAGTGCATGCGCGTCAGTCTTAGTACAAACAAGTGACCTGATTCTATGCGCCGCTTGTTACGGCAGACGCTCGAATGCGCGGTTCGGCGCGCCAGCCTCGCAATAAGCCAAACAAGCCCGATGTGGCACGGTGATTGATCTGCATCAGCGTGAAGCACAAAGGTGACGATATGCGGAGAGTTTTCTTTGTAATGTTTTTTCTACTTTTGATGATGTGAAGCGCAGCATTGTCATTGCGGCAACGGCGCTTTCTAACAGGAGAATACGATGAGCATACCGAATAAAGACGAAATCAAAGGCAAGTTCGATCAGGCGAAGGGTGAGGTGAAAGAAAAATTTGGCCGCGCCACGAATGATCCGGAGTTAGTTCAGGAGTCGCAGGATGACAAGGCTTCAGGACGAACCCAGGAGACGTTCGGCAAAGCGCGACGTAAAGTGGGTGACATTGTAAAGGATATCGGCGACTCGATCGCAAGATGAGACTGCGGTCTCCTGGAGTGGTGATAAATACGATGGAACCTCTGTCCCCGAACCGCGAGAGTACTCCACTGATTGGGCGAAGCAGGGAACCGAATCCTAACATCGAAATGCCAACCGATGGGGATGCGGTTCCGCTGCCTCCCGATCAGGAGCACGGCACGCCGATAGAAACACCGCCGGATCAGCCCGGGACTCCCGAGAATCAGCCCGATCCGCCTCCCATCAAGGAACCCAATCCCGACGGGCCAATCAGATTGATCTGAACAGGATGTGTTGCAAAAATTCAGGCTGTCTTCTGCCTCGCGACGTCTTCCAATCCGAGCTCACGAGTTAGCTGGGCTTTTAATTCGAACTTCTTGACTTTGCCGCTTGCGGTCAGCGGAAACGCGCTCGCGAATCGAATGTGCTGTGGGATTTTGTGTCTGCTGATACCTTCGCAGCAATATGAGCAAATCTCGTCCTCGGTGATGGTTTCGTTGGGCCGCAATCGCAAAACCGCGGCTACTGCTTCACCCATGAAACTATCGGGAACTCCGACGACCTGCGCTTCGGCGATCTTCGGATGCCGCATAAGGAATTCTTCGATCTCAGCCGGATAAATATTCTCACCGCCGCGAATAATCATATCCTTAACGCGGCCAACGATGTTGACGTAGCCTTGGGCATTCATCGTCGCAAGGTCTCCAGTTCGAAGCCAGCCCTCATGGTCGATCGTCTCCGCGGTCTTGTCGGGCATGTTGTAGTAGCCCTTCATTACCAGAAACCCGCGCGTCATCAATTCGCCCTGTTCGCCGAGCGCGACGGGCTCGCCGGTCACGGGATCGGCGATTTTGATTTCCATATGCGGATGCGGAATGCCGGTCGTTGAGGACTTCAACTCGAAGCTGTCACTCTGGATTGTCTCGGTGACCGTACCCGTTGATTCAGTGAGGCCGTACACAATCGCGCAGTCCGCTCCCAGCCTAGCTTTCACGTCTTCCATCAACGCAACCGGAACCGGCGTCGCTCCGGTGATGATTTCGCGCAGCGACGAAAGGTCGAACTCGCCCTGAAGGAATCGCGGATGATTGAGCATCGCGATCAGCATCGTTGGAACATTGAAAGAAAAGGTCGCGCTCTCGTTATCGAGGAGCTCGAGCTCTTTAGCCGGGTCGAAGGAGATCAGCGGAATCAGCGTGCATCCCAGATAAACCGCGAACATCACCGCGCCCAGGCTTCCAGCAATGTGAAAGAACGGCATCGCCGTTACATATCGTTCGTCGGATTTCAGATTCCCGATCAGGCAGGACACGTGAGTCTGATTGATGATGCCGTGGTGAGTCAGCATCACGCCTTTCGGAAACCCGGTCGTTCCGCTGGTGTATTGCATTTGAATGACGTCGTGCGGATCGAGACTGGATTGCCTCTCGCGAAGCGTTTCGTCTGAAATGCGTTCGCCAAGCGGCGCAACGTCCCGGTACAGCATCATTCCGGCGAGCGCGGCGTCACCGATCAATATCACGCGTTTCAATTCGGGCAGGTTGGCGCTAGTGAGTTGTTCCCGGATTGGATCGTTGAGGGTTTTCAGTTCGGGCGCGACGCGATAGATCGATTCGACGTATGAGTTGCCGCGATGCTCCTCGATCATGAACAGCGTCGTGATGTCTCCCTGACGCAGCACGTATTCGATTTCAGAAGCGCGATAGTTGGTATTAACCGTCACAAGCACCGCGCCGATCTTCGCAAGCGCCATCTCGAGCAGTATCCATTCGGGCACGTTTGTCGCCCACACGGCGATGTTCTCACCCTTTTGAATGCCGAGCGCGAGCAGTCCTTTGGCCAAACGCGTGACCTCATCGCGATACTCTTGATAGCTCAACCGAAGATCGAGTCCAATCTCGGGATAGTTGTAGACGATTGCTTCCTTGTCGGCGAAGGCTTCGCATTGGCGATCGAACAGCTCGCCGATCGTGAGGTCGATCAGCTCAATGTCTCGGCTCTCAGCTTCCCAGATGGCGAGGCTGCCTTTGATTCCCATTATGTTTTGCTAACGCGCGTCTGCTGGGCTCCTCAGCGTCCCCGGCGTCCTCTGCGGTTGATTCCCAACGCTGATCAAGAATAACCGCCGAGGGCGCCGAGGACGCAGTGGGCCGGTGTGCTCAACATGCCTTCATACCAAGTGCCTGACGGCGCTCGGCGTTGACAACCAAAACGTCGTTCATTACTGTCACAAAGCCTCGCTAGGCTATCAATTCTGTTTGCGCGTCGCAACGCGCTCCGAAAACATGCAAGCCATCAAATCGATCATCGACCCGCAAGACCAAACCTATCAGACCAACTACGCCGCCAATTCATCCGCAGTCGAACGATTAAGGGTTGAACTCGCTCGCTCGACCAAAGGCGGCGGCGACCAGTATGTCAAACGACATCTCTCGCGAGGGCGATTGCTGCCTCGCGAACGCATAGAGATGCTGCTCGACGAGGGCTCTTATTTTCTCGAGATCGCGCCGCTCGCGGGAATCGGAATGGAAAACGAATTCGTCGGCGCAGGCGTCGTCGGCGGGGTCGGTCTGGTCTCAGGACGCGAGTGCCTCATCATCGCCAACGAAGCGACTGTCAAAGGCGGCGCGGTCAGCGAGATCGGACAGCTAAAGAATCGCCGACTCTCAGACGTCGGAACCGAGAATCGTTTGCCGAGTATTTCTCTCGTAGAATCCGCGGGCGCCGATCTTCCGGTTCAGGCAAAGATATTCGTGCCCGGGGGACGCGGCTTTCGCGAGATCACTCGCCGCTCGAAGATGCGCATCCCGAGCATCTCGGTCGTGTTCGGCAACTCGACTGCGGGCGGCGCGTATCTGCCGGGCATGTCCGACTACGTGATAATGGTCCGCAATCAAGCGCAGGTTTTTCTGGGCGGACCACCGCTCGTAAAGATGGCTACCGGTGAAATCGTCGATGAAGAATCACTCGGTGGAGCAGAGATGCATTCGCGGATATCGGGCTTGTCTGATTATCTCGCGGAAGACGAACTCGATGGGCTGCGTCTCGCGAGAGACATCGTGAGCCACTATTCGGATGCGCCCCCGAAACCAAACTTACGCACGGTTGAAGAGCCGCTCTATCCCGCCGATGAATTGTTGGGCATCGCTTCGGCGGATGTGCGAGTCCCGTTCGAATCTCGCGAGGTGATCGCGCGCATCGTCGATGGATCGAAATTCGATGAATTCAAATCCAAATACGGGACGACGCTCGTCACGGGCTTTGCTTACATTCACGGTTATTCGGTCGGGATACTCGCAAACAACGGCGTGTTGATGTCCGAGTCGGCGGCAAAAGGCGCGCAGTTCATCCAGCTCTGCAATCAGCAAAACATTCCGCTCGTTTTTCTGCAGAACATAACGGGCTTCATGGTCGGGCGCACCTACGAAGAACAAGGCATCATTCGCAACGGCGCGAAGCTGATCAACGCAGTGTCGAACTCGACGGTGCCGGCAATCACGATAATGACGGGCAGTTCGTATGGCGCCGGAAACTACGCGATGTGCGGGCGGGCTTATGAGCCGAGGTTCCTGTTCACGTGGCCGAATCATCGAATCGCGGTGATGGGGCCTCAGCAGCTCTCGGGAGTGATGGATATCATCAAGCGCGAAGCGCTGACCAAGCAGGGTTTGCCGATTGACGAAGCGAAGCTCAACGCCTCGAAACAGGCTCTGGAAGCCCAAATCGAGGCGGAGTCGGATGTGTACTTCGCGACCGCGAGGCTGTGGGACGATGGGATTATTGATCCTCGAGACACTAGAACGGTGCTCGGGATTTCGCTGTCAGCGGCTTACAACCGGCCGGTTGAAGGAACGATGGAGTGGGGCGTGTTCAGGCATTAACACGAATGTGGCTAGCAGTCGTTGATGGAGATGAGGTGCAATTGCGTTGCGTCTATCCTATGTGAGCGCTTTCTCGTCGGCTGGAATTGCAATAGGATAGCGCTTGGCTTCATAATGAAGAACACCGAGTGGAATGATTACGGAGCGATCACTGGCCCTTTGATAGCAACATTCGTTTTACTACTTCTCGCCTTCGGCACCCGTGCTCGACACCAAAATGTGGAATTTGATTAAAGACCTTATGGCTATGGTAACGCCGGTGATGGCTGCCTTCGTTGCATACTTTGCTTATCGGATCGGAAAACAGCAATTGAGAATAGCCAGATTTGAAAAGCGGCATGCCGTTTATGCTGCCGTCAAGGACCTTATACTTGCTTGCCTCAGTACTGTCGAGTGGGAGGACATTAGTGATTACAGGCTTTCTACCGCAAGTGCCGAATCCCTCTGACAAAGAAGGAACGGTTGCCGCCTATGTAGAGATTCTACGAGTTAAAGCTTATGACTTAATAACCCTACTTGATGACGCCAAAAAGCAGGACGACGAAAATAGGAAAACAGGACTAGACAATATGAGTGCTGAACAAAAGGAAAGGACAAGACAAATTGAGCGTAGGATCTACGAATTGAGGTCAGTCTGGTTTGTTCAACAGTCCGTCGAAGCAAAGAGCAAGTTTACTAAGCACTTGAGTCTTGAGTAAGCCAGCAACTTGCCGGTTCCCGCACGCGGTCGGCTTCGACGTTAAGCCGTGTCCATACTCGACATCAAGTCGACTGCTTCGTCAAGGGACGCTGCAATGCTTTTCAGGAGGTTGGGCATGTCGACCTTTCAGACAGTGACATTTCAAGAGGCGTTGGATATCGTCGAGTCATTACCTGAGCACCAGCAGGAGAGCCTTGCTAGAATTGTTCTTCTGCGAAACCTCGAACGCAGACGGGACCTGTTGGTTGAAAACATCAAAGAGGCTCGTGCAGAATTCGCGAGGGGTGAGTGCACCAGCGGCACGGTAGAAGAGTTAATGAAGGAGCTAACCGAAGATTAGTGATTGAGGATCATGAACTTTGAGATTCTCGGCGAGATTAGTGAGATCCAAACAATCGCATCAGGCCGGGGCGTGTATATCAGACGCTATCTCGATCGCACTTACGGCAAAGGCCGTTGGAGAAAAATGAAAGGGATTGGCACCGTCAAACTTGCAGACGGCACAATCTACGAAGCCGAGATACACTGGTTTGAGGCACACGGCATCGGACGCAAGGATTTCAAGATCAAGAGGGCATTACTATGAGCGACTTCGTAATCTGCATAAACAACGACAGCAATCCCGCGAGTCTCATCGTTGGCAAAGTCTATCGCACGCGGCCGGATTCGGACGCTGAGGGACACCACATGCTCCGCGTTGTTGATGAGGACAAGTCGGAGCCTGACGGCTATCTTTACCCAGCGTCCATGTTCGCACCTATAGAGTTGCCGGAAGTAGCAGAGCGTGCTTTGATGGCCACGAGTGACTGAGCGCCATTTCACAAAGATACTAATCGCCAATCGTGGAGAGATCGCGTTGCGCGTGATACGCACTTGTCGCGCGATGGGAATCTCTACCGTCGCCGTCTACTCCGATCCCGATGCGCGAGCGCCTCACGTGCGCTTCGCCGATGAAGCTGTTCATATCGGCCCGGCTCCAAGCAAAGACTCCTACCTCAACGTTGAGAAGATCATCGACGCCGCGAAGCGAACCGGCGCCCACGCCATTCATCCAGGATATGGATTCCTTTCCGAGAACGCAGACTTCGCTGAAAGCTGTGAAGCCGCCGGCATCACGTTCATCGGGCCGAGCGCTGATGCAATCCGCAAGATGGGTTTGAAGAATACGGCTCGAAGGATGATGGCCGAGGCGGGGGTTCCGATGGTTCCGGGCTACGACGGCGAAGATCAGTCTCTCGAGACTCTCAGCAAGACTGTCGAAGCGATTGGCCTGCCGGTGTTGATCAAAGCTTCAGCGGGCGGCGGCGGCAAAGGTATGCGAGTAGTCCGTGACGCCACCGAACTTGAACCCGCGATTGAATCCGCGCGCCGCGAGGCAGAGAAGGCTTTTGGAGACGCAATGCTGCTCATCGAAAAATACATCGAGCGCGCGCGTCACATCGAAGTTCAGATCGTCGGCGATCATCACGGCAATTTGGTTCACCTCTTCGAACGCGAGTGCTCGATTCAACGCCGTCATCAGAAGATCATCGAAGAGAGTCCATCGCCGGCCGTCACCGCTGAGTTGCGCAAACAAATTTGTGAAGCCGCGCTCACTGCTGCTCGCGCGATTGGCTACACGAATGCCGGCACTGTCGAATTCATCCTGGCGCCTGCGGGCGAGTTCTACTTCATCGAAGTCAACACGCGACTGCAAGTCGAACACCCGGTGACCGAGATGATTACGGGCGTCGATTTGGTAAAGCTTCAAATCGAGGTTGCCGGCGGTAAGCCGCTCGAAATCGCGCAGGAGGATGTTCGGCAAACAGGTCACGCTATAGAAGCTCGCGTCTATGCCGAAGATCCGGCAAACAACTTGCGGCCCGCGACGGGAGCGATTCTCGAGTGGCGCCCGCCTTCAGTCAGCGGAGTTCGAATCGATGACGGCGTGGAAGCAGGAAGCGAAGTGGGGATTCATTATGACCCGATGCTAGCCAAAGTCATCGCTCGTGGACCGGATCGCGAGACGGCTTTGCGAAAACTGGGCTACGCGCTGACCGGGTTTACGATGCTCGGTGTTCAAACCAATCGCGAGTTTCTCATTCGCACGCTTGAGCATCCCACGCTTCAAAGTGGGGGATATCACACCGGGTTTGTAGACGAACACCTGGAAGAACTGATCAGTAAAAAGGCCGGCGAGGATGAGTTGTTCGCCGCCGTTGCTGCGGTGTACTTGCACAAGAAGCGTCAACTGGACGCGAAAGTGCTGCCCCACATTGCGCCGAATTACCGAAACAATCCTTTTCGCGATCCATCGATCAAATTGCGGATCGCGGGGGATGCGTTCGAAGTCTCGTGGCGAGCGTCAACCGGCGATGAGTTCGCTGTTGCTTGTGGAGATTGGCAAGCGACGCTGCGGCTAGTATCATTCGCCCGCGGACGAGTTCAAGTTTCCATCGATGGTTTGCAGCAGAATTTTCGGATCGTCGAAGCTGATGATCAGCTTTTTTTGCAGTGCGGGGAAGCGACGAAGGTGGTAACCCGTCTCGCCAGGTATCCGCGATTGCCTGTCGCATCCGAACACGAAAGCGCGTTCGCCCCGATGCCCGGACAAGTCCTGAAGATACTCGTGGAAGTCGGGCAACATGTATCGACCGGTGACGCGCTGGTGATTCTCGAAGCTATGAAAATGGAGCAAACGCTTCGAGCCTCGGCGGACGGCGTAGTTGAGGCTGTACACGTCAAGCAGGGCGATGTCGTCGCGCCCGGCGACAGGCTCGTTGAAATCGCGACGTGCGTTTAGAGCACCGGGCGTTCAGAGCACCGGGCGTTCAGAGCACCGACTTTAGTCGGGTAGTGCGGTCGATAAGAAAACTACTCTAGAATAACCGGTTGCCTTTAGGGCCCGATGCTCAAGCGGCAGCACCCGACTAAAGTCGGTACTCTCAACGCCCGGTACTTTGAAGGGCCTGTGCTCAGACGGCACTACCCGACTAAAGTCGGTACTCTGAACGCGCGGTGCTCTGAACGGCCGTACCAAAAACGGAGGGATCATAATGTCAGCCATAACCGAAGCCGCGCCCATAGTCGCGACAAACTTTCCCTACTTCACCGAAGAGCACGATATGTTTCGCCAGACCGTCAGGCAATTCGTGCAAGCCGAGATCGCGCCGTACGCCGCGGAGTGGGACGAGGAAGGAATATTCCCAAAAGAGTTGTTCAAGAAAGCCGCGGACCTTGGCCTGTTTGGAATCCGTCTCGACCAGCGTTACGGCGGAAGCGGACTGGATTGGTGGTACACCGCGGCGTATCTGGAAGGCTTCTCGTATGCAAACAGCGGCGGAGCTTCGATGGCGATGTTCGTGCAGTCGGACATAACTCTGCCCGTGCTTGACGAACTCGGAACCGACGATCAGAAGGAAGAATTTCTGAGACCCGCGATCGCCGGCGATCGAATCGCGGCTCTCGGCATAAGCGAGCCCGGCGGCGGCTCAGATGTGGGAGCGCTCAAGACTCGCGCGCGCATCGACGGCGACGATCTGGTGATCTCCGGGCAAAAGCTGTGGATCACAAACGGCGCACGCGCGGACTTCATGATCCTTGCGGTGCGCACGGGTGACGATCGCTACAAAGGCGTATCGATGGTCTTGTTTCCAACCGACACCGCGGGTTTTGCGGTCGGCAAGAAGTTGAAGAAAGTCGGCAACCTCTGCTCGGACACGGCGGAATTGTTTTTTGACAATTGCCGAATTCCCAAACGATACGTGCTTGGCGAAATCGGCCGAGGCTTCTACTACACAATGCACAATTTCCAGGGCGAGCGGCTCGCCTCGGCGATTGCCAACGTCGCGACGATGGAGCGCGCGATTGAATATGCCGTCGCTTACGGAAAAGAAAGGATGGCATTCGGCAAACCCATCGGTGAGTTTCAAGTGTGGCGGCATCGCTTCGCAGAGCACAAGACAAGCATTGAGGCCGGAAAGTGGCTCACCTATCGCGCGCTTGATCTGATCAATCGAGGCGAGCCGGCCGTTCGCGAGATCACGATGGCAAAACTATTTACGAGCGAGCTCTCGCAACGAGTCACCTATGACTGCATGCAGATCTTTGGTGGATTCGGCTACACCACCGATTATCCCGTCAGCAGAATGTGGACCGATGCCCGCCTGAACACAATTGGCGCGGGCGCGTCGGAGATCATGAAGGAAATCCTGGTCAAGGAAGAGAAGCTTTAGAATCAACGGACCGTGTTTTCCCGGAGGTGCACATTGAAATCCTCATTGGTCAACATCGTCTTCACCGCAACAGCGTTTTTCTTATGCGCTTCACACGCGGCATTAACCCAGACGCTAGTCGACCCTGATCCCCGCGCGTTCATAGAAAAGGTCCGCGCCTCTATGGTCGTCATAACCGGAGAGGATAGCGCCGGGCATCCAATCACTCCGGGTCTCGGGTTCTTTATCAAAGACAGCCTCGTGGCAACCGAGAATCAGATCGTTAAGCCGGCAACGCGAGTTCGCGTTCGAATCGCGGGACAGGAGTCGGACGCGGAAGCGAAGCTTCGCGAGGACTATCATCTGGTGGTCGCGCTAGCGCTGTCCTCCGTTCGGCGCGTGCCTCTCGAGCTTGGCTCAAGCGACGCAGTTTCCGTCAACGATCGCGTTTTCATGATTGGCGACTACAAGGATCCAATCCTTCCGGCAGTCGTCACCAGAATTATCACGATTAAGGGAAGCCGTCATTTTGTATTGAACATATCGGTGACCGACAAAAGAGGAAGCCCGGTTTTCAACCCTCGCGGCCAGGTCATAGGGCTCGCCGCACAAAACCCCGAACAGCCAAGCGAGGGTATTGTCATCCCGGCTTCCGACCTCATGATCCTGCGCTCGTTGGGCGAGCACGGCGGTGGCATGGGAATGGGCACGGGTCCGGGGTTACCCAGCTATGGCCCCGGTTCGGGACCGCCGAGATTCAATGAGCCCTCGAAGCCGGTTGAAAAAGATCCCAACGCGCCCGCGACTTCGGTTGATACACGGCCCGTGCTTCTGACTCACATCGCCCCGCGATACACAGAAGTAGCCCGCAAAAACCAGGTACAGGGAAGCGTAACTATGCGCGTTCTGGTCGGCGCGGACGGCGAGGTGAAACAGGTCAGGATAACTCGAGGATTGCCGGACGGGCTGGATGAACAGGCAATAGCCGCAGTTCGCCAATCGAAATTCAAACCCGCCACAAAGGACGGTCAGGCGGTTCCGTTTTGGCTTTTGCTGAGTGTGGAATTCAACCTTCGCTGAGCTATGGCCCTTGTCGGGCCACAACTGACTTTGCAGGACTAGAAAGGAGACAGGCAATGTTCAAGGAATTCAAAGAATTCATTATGCGCGGCAACGTCATGGACCTTGCGATTGGGATTGTCATCGGCGCCGCGTTTGGCAAGATCGTTACGTCCTTTGTAAGCGACATCCTGATGCCGCCGATAGGACTCGCGCTCGGCAAAGTCGACTTCAGCAATCTGTTTATCAACCTGTCAGGCACCCATTACGATACGTTGAAGGCGGCGAAGGACGCGGGCGCAGCAACAATCAATTATGGCCTGTTTCTTGGCGTGGTGATTGACTTCGCGATCGTCGCGTTCGCCATCTTCCTTGTCATTCGCATGGTCAACCGAATGCGGCGCAAGGAAGAAGTCGAGCCTGCGGCGACCACCAAGGAATGCGCATTCTGTTTGTCGAGCATACCGCTCAACGCAATCAAGTGCGCTCATTGCACATCGGACCTGAAAACATTGCCGGCATAAACGCGGTTGCGTTTCCCAAGTGAAAATGTCAGCCTCTTACTAACGTCGAGGGGACATAACGATCACGTCCAAGGGAGGGAATATGAACCGCATAATGAGAAGCTTTGAACAATATGCGCCGGCAATGCTTGCGATTGTGCTGGTGATTGGACTAGGTTCGGCAACGCTTGGGTCGACACAGAAGCGAAAGACGGCGGCCAAACCTGCGCCGCAGCTCAAGACTCCACCACCCCCAGCGACGCCTTACACTCAGGGTTATCAAAGGGCCTATGACGACGGCTTCAGGCAGGGCGAGGCTGATTGGAGCGCTAACGCGCCTCGTGACTTTCGCCGCTCGGCCGGCTGGCAGCAGCGCGATTCGGGCACGTCCGAGGAATTCACCAAGGGCTACGAACTCGGATTCGAGTTGGGATACTCGGATGGTTACTATGGACGCGCGCGCAACGCGGTTGTGCCGCGAAACGCGGAGGTGCTGGCAAAGGCAGCGGCACTCGCGGACAGGCAACGCGAACAGCGCGATCGTCGCGGCCGCGATATGGGTCAGCGTGATAACGCTCAGCGCGACTCGGGCCAGCGCGATCCCGGACAACGCGATCCGGGACGCTCGCGAGCAATGGGTCCGTTAGATGTACCCGGTGGCACCGAGCTTCGAATAAGACTCAGCACTCCTATAAGCACCAAGGATGGCCGCGTCGGTGACACCTTCAAGGCCACTGTCGTTTCACCCTCGACCTATGAGATGGCAACAGTGGAAGGCCACATTTCTACTTTGAACAAATCCGGTCGCGTGAGCGGAAAGACTGAAGTGGCGCTCACGTTCGATACATTGACTATGGATGATGGCCGCAGCACGCGAATCGACGCGGACCTCGTAAAAGTCTACGAGACTGAAACCGTCAAGAAGGTAGACGAAGAGGGCCGCATCGAAACCGGCAGCCGGACAAAAGATAGTGAGGTCCGAGGCGGAGTCGGCGCGGTCGCGGGCGCGGTGATCGGCGGAATCGTCGGCGGCGGCAAAGGCGCGGTGATCGGCGCAATCCTTGGCGGCGCTGCCGGAGTTGGCAGCATTTACGTCGAGGGTAACAAAGACCTGATTCTCGATCCCGGGACTGAGATGGTTATCAAAACCGCAGGCTCACGTGTTCGCTGATATCCGACCGCGGTGGTTTGCCTTATCAAAGATGCGGCGGGTACCCTGAGTTCCCGCCGCTTTCTCATAGAATCACGCCACACAAACAAGACTCTGACCAAACACCTTTCGGAAAAAGCGGAGCACGCTTCCTTTTCATCTCAATGCGGAAAGCCTGCGCTACGGATACCGGAACCTTGAAGGCAAGAATCTACTCCCGAGTCAACAGCCCGCGAGACTTTGTCACCGGTCTTTTCGCGGGGGTTGCTGCCGGTCCATCCGATATGCCCGCCTCACAACAAACACAAAAATTGACAAAGCCCTCCTCAGCACCGACAATTCCCACAGGCATTCTCAACCGGAAAGGTTTCTAATGCACAAGAAGTTCATGGCCGGCGTTGCGTCGCTTGTCGCGCTGGCGTTGCTCGCGGTTTCGGTCAGCGCGGCACTGCAGCGCGCAGCTTCGATAGCTAGACCAGAAACAACTTCGCTCAACTCTACCGAAGACGTTCTCAAGGTCGTCAGCCGTCTCCGCGAACTCGACATCAAACAGAGCGTCAAAAGCTCGCTCAAGACCAAAGACGAAATCGAGCAATCGGTTATTCGCGACCTCGACGAAAACACTTCACGCGAAGACTTCGAAGCCACGCAAAAGACTCTGGTCAAACTAGGGCTGATTCGCAGGGACTTCAAGCTTCGCGACTACGTTGTGCAGCTCTTGCGCGAACAGGTCGCCGGATACTACGAGCCGAAGACCAAAGAGTTTTATCTCGCGGCGTGGCTGCCGGTCTCCGATCAGAAACGTGTGATTGCGCACGAGCTGGTTCACGCGCTGCAGGACCAGCATTTCGATCTGCGCCGCTTTGAGAACTGGCCAAAGGGCGACTCCGATGCCGAGCTTGCCGCGCACGCGCTGGTCGAAGGCGAAGCGACGCTTGTCATGATCGAGTATGACTTCGATGAACGCGGCGCGAAGGTCGATCTGGCCAGGCTCGGCGCGCTCGCCGACTCGTTGATCGAACAGGACGGGGATACGGACGCCAAAGCATACCCGGTGCTGGCGAATGCGCCGCGGGTGCTGAAAGAAAACTTACAGTTCCCTTATCTGTACGGCGCAGCTTTTGCCGGCGCGCTGCTCAAGAGCCGGTCGTGGCAGACGCTTGATCTGGCTTACAAATATCTTCCCACGTCGAGCGAGCAAATCATGCATCCCGAGCGATTCCTGAACCGCGACAACCCGGTGAAGATTGCCCTTGCAGACCCGAGCGGAGTAATAGGTCCCGATTGGAAGAAATCAGACAAAGACGTGAACGGCGAGTTCGGATATCTTGTGGCGCTGGCGGAGTTCATCCCAGCGCGAATCGCTCGCACGGCCGCCGCCGGATGGGGCGGCGATGCGTATGCCCTCTACGAAAACAAGAGCTCCGGCGCCACCCTCCTCATTCAGTACACAACCTGGGATTCCGAAAGCGATGCGCGAGAGTTCTTCGACGCGTACTCGACACGAACCGAGAAACGATACGGAGTCCGAAAGCCGGCGGCCTCGAATACGCGGCAACACATCTACGAAACCGCCGAGGGTGTCGCATCCGTCGAAATCCGCGGCAAGGACGTAGTGATGATCGAGGGCGCTGGTACTCACGAGCAGCTCACGCGGATTTCAGAACAGACGTGGCAAAGCAAAAAGAAATGAATCTCTCGATTGAAGAGGGCCCTGTCATCTAGTAATTTCCTCGCGTGCGTAATTCCAAATCTAAGATCTCAATTGTCGGAGGCTCTTCGATGAAGTGTTTGTCTGTTCATGCGTCTGCGTCACTAGCGACGCTCGTGCTCCTCATTTTGACGTGTGCGATTGCGGTCGCTCAACAACCCGCGGCTGCTGAATTCGCGAAGTCTGCGCGAATCGAAAAACTCGCAAGCGACGTCGTCGCTGCAGCGGTCGAAAAATTCGGAGCAGGCGGGCTGACGCGCGACAAGATCGCTCTAACAATCATCGACCTCAACGATCGCCGGCGAGCGAGTCATCGCGGTCAGGAGCAAACCTATCCCGCAAGCGTCGTAAAGCTGTTCTACCTCGTCGCCGCGCATCATCAGGTGGAAACCGGAGCGCTCAAACAAACTCCGGAACTCGATCGCGCGCTTCACGATATGATCGTCGATTCGTCAAACGACGCGACCCATTACGTAGTCGATGCGTTGACCGGCACGACCGACGGTCCCGAACTTGACGAAGCTACGCTCGGCGATTGGATGAACAAACGCAACTCGATGAATCGCTACTTCGCGAGCCTTGGCTACGAAAAGATCAACGTGAATCAGAAGACCTGGTGTGAAGCTCCCTACGGCCGCGAACGCCAGGGACTCGGTCCAAGCTTCGAGCTTCGAAACAAACTCACCACCGATGCCGTGGCAAGGTTGATGTTCGAGATCGTCACCGGCCGCGCCGTTTCGGCTTCGAGAAGTCACGCGATGATGGGTCTGCTTCACCGCGATCCAACTTCGACAAGCGAAGATCCCGACGATCAGGCAAACAAGTTCCAGGGCAAGTCGCTTCCCGCGGGTTCGCAGTATTACTCTAAGGCCGGCTGGACTTCGACGACGCGTCACGACGTGGCTTATGTTCGATTGACAAACGGCGCCGAGTACATTCTCGCGGTGTTCACCGTTGACAACAGCAAGCAAGCCGATATCATTCCGTTCGTGTCAGGACTCGTCGCCGCGGATTTCTCTCGCACCCCTCAATCTGCCGATCTTGTATTGACCGGCGGCCGCATTTGGACCGGCAACAAAGCGCAACCCTGGGCCGAAGCCGTTGCCACGCGAGGCGAGCGCATCATCGCAATCGGCTCGAATGACGAAATCAAAAAGTTAATCGACAGTCACACGCGCGTTATCGAGCTTCAGGGCAAGCTCGCGTTGCCGGGATTCATCGACGATCACACACACTTCATCGAAGGCGGATTTCATCTGCTCTCGGTCGATCTTCGCGACGCGGCGACTCCTGATGAATTCGCGCGGCGAATCAAGAATCATGCCGCGAAGCTTGCCCCCGGCCGCTGGATAATCGGCGGCGATTGGGATCACGAACGATGGCCCGGCGGCCCATTGCCAACGAAGGAATTGATCGATCGATTCACGCCGAATAATCCGGTATTCGTGTCGCGACTCGATGGACACATGGCATTGGCCAACAGCGTCGCGCTCCGAATGGCCGGCGTTACCAAAGAAACAAAGGATCCGCCCGGCGGAACAATCGTTCGCGATCCGAAGACCGGCGAGCCGACCGGTATTCTCAAAGACGGCGCCCAGAGCCTTGTCGACCGCGTCATCCCGGAGTCAACCGAAGCTGAAATGAGCGAAGCTCTGAAAGCCTCGCTCGCCGAAGCCGCGCGCTTCGGAGTGACTTCCGTTCAGGACGTCACGCCGTGGGAGAACTACGAAACGTACAAAAGGTTTCGAGACGCAGGAACGCTCACAGTTCGCGTTTACGCTCGCACGCCGATGAGTCAGTGGAAGCGGCAAGCTGACCTCGTTGCCCGGCGGGGCGCGGGCGATGACTGGCTCAGGCTGGGAGGCTTAAAGGCGTTTATGGACGGCTCGCTTGGTTCGACGACCGCGCTGTTCTATGAGCCTTATGGCGATGCGCCAAACACATCCGGTCTGATGATTGACGACAACATCCCCGAAGGGAAGCTGAAACAAAACATCAAGGATGCCGACAAAGCGGGGCTCCAGGTCTCGATTCACGCAATCGGTGATAAAGCCAACAACATTCTGTTGAATTACTTTGAACAGGTCGAAAAAGAAAACGGTCCGCGCGATCGGCGATTTCGCATAGAGCACGCGCAGCATCTGCTTTCGACGGACATCGCGCGATTTGCGAAGCTGGGCGTGATCGCGTCGATGCAGCCTTATCACGCGATCGACGACGGGCGCTGGGCTGAGAAGCGAATCGGCCCGATGCGAATCAAGACTACTTATGCGTTTCGCTCGCTGCTCGATTCCGGGGCAACGCTGGTGTTTGGGTCCGACTGGTTTGTCGCGCCGATTTCTCCGGTCCTCGGGATTCACGCGGCTGTGACTCGCCAGACGATCGACGGCAAGAACGCGCGCGGCTGGGTGCCAGAACAGAAAGTAACGGTCGAAGAAGCGGTGCGCGCTTACACATCATCGGGCGCTTACGCTGAGTTTGGAGAGAAGAACAAAGGCACGCTCGAGGTTGGAAAGCTGGCCGACGTTATTGTTTTGTCACAGGACATCTTTCGAATAAACCCGGACGAGATTCAAAAGACCGGTGTTGTCTACACGATTGTCGGCGGAAGATTAGTATTCGGAAAGTAGCGGCTACGATCGCGTGCTTCTTTTACTCTTCCCCTCGCGGCGGGTACTCTGACACGCGAGATTCACCCGGACTCACGCCCTAAACACGATTAGGCGACCGACGTAGCTCTCTTCAAATTGCCGCGCGTCCAGAGTTGTCTTGAGTGTCCCTCGTCCATAAAGATGTGGGATCACCGCAACGTTCCCATCTCCGCTCAGTAGACCAGGCAGGGGCCGCGGCTGACGGCACCGAACCGGGAAGGGCTCGCGCGACGTCGGTGAATGAGAAGCGCGAAATTCCTGCGAGGCCAGGTTGTCGGAACATTCGCCACATAATCAGAGTAATAGCTACTACTTTTCGCTTGCCACGCAAAAGGCAACGAACTAAAATCGCGATGCCATTGAGCGCTGAATAAAGCGCACTAGCCGCCTAGCGAGGATCCAGGAGAGCGCAGCTTGACGTGCGTTGTTGTTGTGGGGTTGTCGAGCGCAGATTATCTAACGAGCTTCTGGGAGGTAACTATGGAAATGGCGCGGTTGTGTGTGCCGGTATTAGTTCTTGCTTGTGGCATGTTCAATAATGCCTATAGTCAGAGCCGAACGCTTAAGACTGATTCAAACGCCAGCGAAGCTACCGAGTTTGTTGCAATTATTAACGGCCAACGGCGCATTACACGAAAAGAAATTGATGATTTGATTGGATCTCAGATCTACAGCCTGGAGGAGAGGCTCTACCACCTTCGCAAAACCGCCATTGAAAATCTCCTGACAAAGATACTACTCGAAGAAGAGGCACGAGCGAGGCACATAACGGTCGAGCAACTCAAGCAGCAACTGATTCCGGAGAAGATCGAAATAAAGCAAAGCCGGATAGATCAGGTCTATGCCGAAAACGGGCGCAGCCTTGGAGACATGAACGAAGAGGAAGCCAAGCAAAGAATCGCAGTTGATCTGGAGAGCAACGAGAAGATCGAAAGCTATAAGAGAGCTCTTGCTGATCTGAGACGAAAAGCCAGGATAGAGATGTTGCTTGTTGAGCCGAGCCCGCCTGTATTAAGGATCGACGATTCCGGTCCATCAAGAGGCGGGAAAAATGCGCCTGTAGTAATCGTCGAGTTTTCCGATTTTCAGTGTCCATACTGCAAGCAAGCGACGAGCACTTTGAAGCAGTTGCTGCAGAGCTATGGTGAGAGCGTAAGACTCGTCTTCAAACACACACCGTTGCCAATCCACGCTGATGCCTTCAAGGCAGCGCAGGCTGCCGTGTGCGCGGATAAGCAAGGGAAATTCTGGGAGTATCACGACCGCCTGTTCAATTCAAATGTCTTGTCGACGGATGCATTACGGAAAGAAGCAGCGGAGCTTGGATTAGAAATGAATGAGTTCAATGCTTGCCTTGATTCAGAAGCAAGTCGGGCCACGGTCTTGAAAGACATGAAAGAGGCAAGGCAGGCAGACGTACAGGGCACGCCGACTTTTGTGATAAATGGCAGAGTAATAAGAGGAGCAAAGGGTCCGGCGGAATTCAAACAACTGATAGATGAAGCGCTCAGAAAGAACCAGCCCCATTCGAGACCTAGCGTTGCGCCCAGCGGCTTGTAGTTTTTGACTTCTGACAACTTTCATATAGACGGTTCACGGAATTATTCGGTAAGACGGGAGGGGAGAGGGAATCTCGGCATGCTTGTTCGCTCGGATGGTGAGTAAATCGGATCGATACCAGGAGGCAGAAATGAAAATAACTCGAAACGTTATGGGCGCGGTGTTCGTGCTCCTTTCAACGGGCGTACTTTTCAATCGGATATATGCCCAGGAGCAAGATCAAACGATTAATGGAGCGGCCGCCCACGCGATGCCCGGACAACAGCAATCCGTAAGCTCCGAAGAGAAACTGGTGAAAACGGCTTACGGGAAGCTCAGCTTATATCATCGGGCCGCGAACGCCGAAAAAGCTCGAGAGCGCCATACCGGTTACGATCCTGAAAATGACATAAAATTCGACCTGCAGGAAATACATACGGGTCCCATCGAAGAGATACAGAATCGGGTATATGGAGAATTGGTCACAAAGCCGGGTGGAGAAGTCATCTTAGTGGCGCTAGGCGTACGTAGTTTCAACGGCGGGCCCGAGGCCGTCTTGTATGAAGCTAACTGGGTTAAGAGTAACTACACGAGCACGGCGCTAGAGGATTGGGAACACACCACTGTCGGAGAGATGCTGCGAATGATGGGCGACAGCTTCAGTGACATAGGAAAATACACCTCCTACCAGGTGACTGTGCGCCTCGCAGGCAAAGAACGAACCTATCGCGCAATGGTCCTTTATCACAGCCCGCTACAATCGGCAGCGCAGCAAAATGTTGAGTTTGCGGATAACATCGTGGGACAAACGGCGCTGACCAGCGCGTTCAAGGAGAAGCGCCTGCCAGTGAGACCCGCGCCGAAAAATGGTTCGAATCGGCCGAAGATCAATTCGGCTAAGCAGAGTGACAACGACGCATTTGCCAACCAGGAAGATCGAGGCGAAGCCGATACGCAACGCTGGACTTCTGTTTCACGCAGGGATTTGGGAGGCGATCGAAGTGACAACGACGAAAGTCAGGGAATCTTCCGCATTCAGTTCTTACCTGGTGGCGATGTAACAATTTGTAATGGTGAGTTCTGTTGCGTTGACGACCCCTTTGCTTGTGACCCCAGTAGCTGTTTTTACGCGGATCCATTCGTATGTGGCCCCGGATCGGGACCTCCACCTCCCCCTGAACCGATCTGCCCGAATGGCTTTCAAGCAATTGGCAAGCATAACCTGCGAGACACGGTGGATACCCAGTTTCATATTACGGGAAAGCATAAGGCTAAATCCGATCTGGTTAACACCTGTTTGCTCTATTCGGACTGTTCCGCTATCTGTCGCGTGGAAATTGCCAGCGCGGAGATTTCCGAAAGCTTCTTGAGCGTTACAAGCAATGCCTGCCACGTGGTCGGTCTTTCATCGAAATTCGATGATGGCTTCCCGGGCTGTAAGACTACTGTGGGATATGGGGTTAAATCCTGCCTTGGTTGCCTGTGTAACGTAAACATATCAATTGGGCCGTTTGGGACCACTAGCGATGGGTTTTGGACCACAGAGCATAGCTATAGCGCTTCATGCTCCTCGCAGGGGATCCCGATTCCTTAGCCGCATACAATCAAAAAGAACCAAAGCTGCGTTCGTCAAGCAGAGCACAGTGTTCACGTCAACACAGCTCGCTTCGACGCAACATGCAATAGCGTGTACCGCAGGGGACGGCAGAACGTCATTTGATGAATCCAGGCAGTGTCGCCCCAGCGGGCCTGTTCTTAGGAGCCCGACTTGGAGTTTGGCCGGCAGTCGAGGACACGTTTAGTGCGGTACGGCGCCCGGAAACAAATAAGCGTAAGCCATCACGATCAACCCGACGATCGACGCAAGCGCGATCGAATGCCACATCACAAATCTGAAGATCATTCCTTCGTTGCCAACTTGATTCGTAGCCGCGGTCGCAACCACGATTGATTGCGCATCCACCATCTTGCCCATCACTCCGCCCGCGCTGTTCGCCGCGCACATCAGGATCGGACTCAAATTCAACTGCTCGGCGGTGATTCGTTGCAATCCTCCGAACAACGCGTTCGAAGAAGTATCACTGCCGGTCAACGCAACGCCCAGCCATCCAAGAAAAGTGCCGAAGAACGGAAACAGCCATCCGGTTCGCGTGAACGCCAGCCCCAAGACCGCATCCATGCCCGAGTAGCGCGTCACGAATCCCAACCCGAGCATGAATGAGATCGCAAGCACCGCGAATCTCATTCTCACAAGCGTCCGCCAGAAGATTTTTGCCATATCCCCGAGCGCGAGACCCAAAAACAGACCTGCGAAGATCGCCGCGATGAAGCACGCCGTGCCCGTCGCCGTGAGCCAGTTGAAATCGAACTTGGCTTTTTCCGGCTCGGGCTTTGATACGATCGGCGCCGCACGAGTGACAGCGAGATTCAGCGCCGGCACGTCCCACCCGCCTCGCTCGAACGCGGGAGTGGTTGCCTTGTTCATAGCGGTCTTGATCGAAGGAAGTCCCCACACCAACACGAACGCCGCCAGCATGAGGAAAGGCATCCACGCTCGCGCGACCTGCTTGCGTGTTCGTGACACAGTCTCAGAGGCATCATCCGCAACGTGTGAGGGATCACTTTCGAATCGCCATACTCGCCCCGGTTGCCAGAAGCGAAGAAAGATTATGGTCGATCCCAACGACACCAACCCGCCGGCGATGTCCACGAGATTGCTGTCGATGAAGTTTGACCAAACGAATTGAGTGATCGCGAATGATATTCCGACGACCAGAATCGCCGGGAGCACTTCGAAGGTCTCGCGCCAGCCAACCATCGCGCGCACGAGCCAGAACGGAACGATGATGGCAGTGATCGGGAGTATGCGTCCGATCATCGCGTTCAAATCGGCTTCGGGGAGTCCCGACACCGCCGCCAGCGTGTGCACGGGAGTTCCAATCGCGCCCCACGCAACCGGCGCGGTGTTGGCAATCAAGTTGAGCGCCGCGGCGTGAAAAGGCTTGAAGCCGAGCCCGATCATGAATGCGCCCGCGATCGCGACCGGCGCGCCGAAGCCGGCTGCGCCTTCGATCACCGCGCCAAAACAAAACGCCACGAGCAACGCTTGCAGCCTTCGATCGGGAGTGATTGTTGCCACCGACTGCTTCATTATTTCGAACTGGCCTGTGTGAACTGAGATGTCGTAAAGAAAAACCGCGGCGACCACGATCCACGCAATCTTCAGCAATCCAAACCCCGCGCCATAAACCAGGCTCACAGCAGAAAGCGACCACGGCATGCCGAACACGAGACTTGCGGCGGCCAGCGCCGCAGCCGCGCCGGCCATCGCGGCCCAGTGCGGCTTGACTCGAAACACGGCAAGCAATCCGAGCAGCACGACTACCGGGAGCGCGGCCACGAGAGTTGATAACCACCACAAGCCAAACGGATCGTAAACCTGAGTCCACGTCATCTCTGTTCTCCTGTGCCGCGAAGACGCGCGATAGGATACAGCATCCTCGAACGCTATGCTACAAACCGGCTTCGAGATGCGCTGGTCAGTGCGGGGTTCAGAGTACAAGCTTCAGCTTGCTTCCGAAGCTCTCGAGATCGAAAGGCAAGCTAAAGCCTGTAGTGTGAACCGGACGGGTATCCGGGATTGTGCTGACTGACCGAAGCCGATATCTTGACTCCTATGACATTCACTCCCGCGGATCGGCTGAGGAACATTCGCAAGAGCGCGACTCGAGTGCTCTACGACAAAGCGCCGCCCGGTTCGATAAACCTCGGATTAGGCGAGCCGGATTTTCCGACGCCCGAGATAATTCGCAACGAAGCGATTCGAGTCATTCAACACGATCACATTGGATACACGACCAACGCCGGAATTCCTCAGCTTCGAGAAAAGATTGCCGAGTTGCACAGCGACGGGTTGGCTTCGGCTTACTCGACTGAATCAGTCTGCGTGACCACGGGCGCCGAAGAAGCTTTGTTCGCCGTTATGATGACGATCCTCGGGCCAGGCGATGAGGTGTTGCTTCCCGACCCGGCGTACGTTGCTTATCCGGCGATTGCCGAGATCGCGGGAGCGAGTTTGCGCTACTATGCGACTCCGGCAGCTCTGGGATTTGCGTTTGATCGCGAACGTTTCTCGAGCTCGCTTACGAGCAAGACGAAACTGGTCGTCGTCAATTCCCCCTCGAATCCGACAAGCCGAGTGATCGCTCGCGATGATCTGCGTTTCATCGCCCAGCAACTCGCCGGGTCGAATGCCTGCGTCCTTGCGGATGAAATTTATCGCGAGCTTTATTTTGACGAGCGGCCCGCTTCTATTTCTGAGTTCTATGACAAAACCATAATCGTTTCGGGGCTTTCGAAGATGATGAGCATGACCGGGTGGCGGCTGGGCTGGGCGGTTGGGTCAGAAGAGGTTATTCGCCATGTCACGGTTATGCATCAGTATGTCTCGACTTGTGCTTCGGCAATCACCCAGAAGGCCGCGGTTGCGGCATTCACCGATGAAGGCCGGCGCGCAACGGCTTCGATGCGTGATGAGCTTAGGCGGCGCGGGGAGTTTATGGCGCGCGCAATCGAGCTGGAAATTGGTTTGCCATTCACTCAAGGCGAGGGAGCTTATTACATAATGCTCGATGTCTCCCGATTCGGCGCGTCGATGGACACTGCACTTGCGCTGCTCGACGAGCGAGTGATCACGGTGCCGGGCTCGTCGTTCGGCTTAGAAGGCGAAGGCTTCCTGAGATTGTCGTTCTCAATCGAAGCTTCACTGATCGAAGAAGGAATCCGGAGAATCGCGAAAGGCCTGGCCAAAAAGCAGGCTTGAATCCAATTCAATTTTTCACGGATCACGCATCACCTCTTCGTCTGTTAGACTTCGCTTCGCGCACTATGGGAGCGAAGGCAAAACTCAAACACGTAGCGATCCTTGTTGCCGGTTGGGCCTTCATCATCCTTGGCATACTTGGCCTGTTCCTCCCGATACTTCAGGGAATTCTCTTCATCCTCATTGGACTGTTGATTCTGTCGGGCGTATCTCCGTGGGCCGCGCGAGTGCTTCACTGGCTAAGAAAAAGATTCCCGCGCATCAGCGACAAGCTGGACGAAGCAACGCCGAAGGCAAAGGAAGCTCAAAAACGCTTGTCGCACAAGTTTGGCGCGGTGAAATCAAAGGCCAAAGCGATGGGAACGAAAATATCACCGAAGAAGCGGCCACATCGCGTCAAAAAGAAACCTTGATTTGCAATGCCTCTAGACCGTGCGCGCTTATGTGGTAGAATCAGACGCAGTTCGTGCTTGGACGCACGTGAGCCGGAAAGGTATTCACCGTTCTTTCGAATGACGGCTAATAAGATACTTGTCGTAGATGATTCACCCACAATGCGCAGCATGGTACTCGCGTCTCTTGGCGATCTAAAGGGCGTCGAGTTTGACGAGGCGAGCAGCGGACTCGAAGCAATCGAACGCCTCGCGCTGTCGAGTGTGAGTCTAATCATTCTGGATCTGAACATGCCCGACATGCATGGGATGGAGGTCGTGGAGTTTGTGCGCAAGCATCAGTCCTATCGGTCGATACCGATAATTGTGCTGACTACGAGAGGCGATGATACCAGCCGATCCGCGGCTATGGCCGCGGGAGCCTCGCTTTATCTGACTAAACCCTTTCTCCCGCAAGACCTGGCCGCAAACGTGAATGAATTACTGCCCGCGAGCCATTAGGGGACGCGCTGTGTCTGTTGCTAAAGCCGAAGAAGCCAACAACGAGTTCATCGTTGAATTCCTCGAAGATTATTTCGCCGAGTGCGACGAGCACCTGACGATCGTGCGCCGCAACCTGCTGGCGCTCGAGCGTTTTGTTGATAAGCCGCGCATCGATCGCGGTATCCTCGATGAACTGTTTCGAAGCTTTCATTCGCTCAAAGGTCTCTCAGGGATGGTTGGTCTTGCCGAGGCTGAACAACTCGCGCACGAAACAGAGAGCTATCTTCGAGCATTGCGTGATGACGATGTTGTTCTCCGAATCGAGGGCCTGGACACGCTGGTTGACGGAACGAAGCTGCTGGAACAAGTCATCGGCCAGCATCGATCGCGGGCCACGATAAGCGACATAACTTCGGTGAAGGCGCGGCTCGCAGGCATTGTTTCGAAGCAGGCGGTTGCGCCCGGAATCGGCGGTGAGCACCCGGCTGAATTAGCATTTCTCAGTGAAAATGAAATCGCAAAACTTGTGGCAGCCACCAATAGAGGTCATCGCATTTGGAGCTTTGCGTTCGTTCCGTCAGCCGCGCTTGCCGGACGAGGAGTCAACGTAAACACTCTTCGCGCCCGACTGCAGGAAACAGGAGAACTCATACATGCGGCTCCGCGCGTTCTCGAGACCGGCGGAATAGCATTTGAGTTTCTGATGGCCAGTGCCGCAGACGAATCGGTTTTCGCCACGTGGCGCGAAGACGGAATCACCTTTAGTCCATTCGACGCGAGTTCGTACGCCAAGGCCGGTGAGATTGAGGCAGCGGACACGCAAGTGGTTATTCAATCGTCGGCCACGCCATCGAGTTTCGTGCGCGTCGACCTGGCTCGCATAGACGCCCTGATGCGAATGGTTGGCGAAATGGTGATCAGCCGATCTCATCTGGACGAAAACCTCAAGCGGCTTGAAAACAACTTGCCTGCGCCCGACTGGCGTCCGCTGCAAGACACTAACCTGCGAATGGAGCGCCAGCTTCGCGATTTGCGCGAGGGCGTGATGCGGGTCCGGATGGTGCCGATCGGCGAAGTGTTTGAACGCATGCGATTCGTTGTTCGCGATCTGGCGCGTGAATCTCAGAAAAACCTAAAACTGGAGATCAGCGGACAGCATACGGAGATCGACAAGCTGCTGGTTGAGCGGATGATGGACCCGATCCTGCACCTGGTGCGCAACGCGGTGAGCCACGGCCTTGAATCCACCGCCGAGCGCGCGGCAAAGGGAAAGCCGGCGGAGGGCAAGTTGTGGCTCCGAGCGTTTACCGCGGGCGAGATGGTTGTGATCGAGATCGAAGACGACGGTAAGGGCATCGACGCGTCGGACGTGGCGACTCGCGCTCGCGCGCTTGGATTGATCGACGACGGAGCGGCGCTCGAAATGAGCACGCTGCTTCAGTTGATTTGCGAACCGGGTCTTTCAACTCGCGAAGAGGCAGACCGCGCTTCCGGGCGCGGGATTGGGATGGCCGTGGTCAAGAATACAGTGCTTGGGCTTGGCGGCTCGTTCGAGCTGGATACCGAAGTCGGCCGCGGGACACGATTCACAATCCACTTGCCGTTGACTCTCGCGATTGCCGATGCTCTGATCGTCTCCGTCGGAGGAGAGCGATTCGCCGTCACCCAATCGAGCGTCGCCGAAGTCATGGAAGTTGAATCGTCCGCGGTAAGGACGTTTGAGAACAACGAAATCGTTCCGCATCGCGGCGGCGTCCTTTCGCTTGTCCGCCTGGCGAGACTGTTCAATCTGGAAGAAAGGGCCGGGCACTCGTTTCATGTCTTCGTGATTGGAAAGGGTCCAGGCGCGGTCGGCATAGCCGTGGACCGCATTCTCGGGCAGCGCGAAATCGTAGTTCGAGCGATCAACGACCCCTTGGTTCAAGTGCCCGGCATCACTGGCGCGACAGAACTTGGGGATGGGCGTATAGTACTGATCGTGGACGCAGCGGGACTTACTCGCGCTGCCAGAATTCCTCAATGAGCAGCCCCGGCCTTGTGGGCGCAACGCGCTGCTCCAGATTAACCAAAAAACCGGAGTCGCTTTATGCCGGACGATAATGGCACGTCTGAAAATTTCATTGTCTTTGAACTGGCGGGAACAACCTACGCGTTGCCGAGCCGACACGTTCAGCAAATGGAAATGCTCGACAATATAACGGTGGTGCCAAACGCCCCGCCGGCCGTCGAAGGAGTCGTGTTTTCACGGGGCCAGGTTATTCCCGCGGTCAATCTGCGCACGCGATTCGGATTCGAGAGAGTTCCTCTCGAATTGCGAACGCGGCTAATCGTTGTGAATATCAGCGGCCGAACAGTAGGCTTGGTTGTGGACAGCGCGCGTGAATTCGTCGCGATTTCGTCGAGCGCGATCCAGCCTCCGAGCGATGCGATCTCAGGCTTGAGCGGAAAGTATCTGGAAGGGATTGCGAACGTTGGCGAACGAGTAATACTGATTCTGAATCTGGACGAGGTCATCAACCTGGCCGACATCAGTGTCGGCGATCAGCAGACCGGCACCGCGGTGTAATTCTGATTGTCATTTGAAGAATCGAAACAGGAGAAATCATATGGCAGCTACGGCACCCAAAGGATTGAAGGGGTTGAACAGCAATGTTGCCCGCATACGCGATCAAGCGGAACAGGTAACGCGCGCGGCGGATGAAATCTCGCGCATATCAGGGCAAGTGGCCGAGGGCGCTAAAGCTCAGATTTCCTCTTTGGACCAGGCCGTTAACAATGTGAGTCAGATGGCCGGCGCAATGGCCGAGTCGGCCGGACGTGTCGCGACAGTCGCGACCTCGACCGAAGAACTGACTTCAGCGGTAAACGAAATCGCGGTCTCGATCGAGCAGGTAACCGCGAACACGGTGAATCTCGCCTCGACGCTGGCCGAGACTTCGACGGCGATAAAGCAGACCAGCGCATCGATCCAAAGCGTCGCGGGGACTTCGCATGCGATGACTGAATCATCTCAAAAGGTCACTGCTGCGATGAACGAAATCGCGGCTTCGATAAAGAGCGTCAGCGGCGACACCGACGCGCTTGTATCGTCGGTCACCGAAACCGCGGCCGCGATTGAAGAGATGACCCGCTCGATTGAAGGGATCTCTTCGAACGCCGATCACCTGACGGTGGCTGCCGAGCAGACCGCTTCTTCCGTCAACCAGATGGCCGCCTCGATTGAAGAGCTTTCGGCGATGTCTGAAAATTTGGCGGCATCGGTTGAAGAGCTTTCGGCCTCTATTGAGGAAATCGCGCGGTCGGTGGAAGGAGTCGCCAGGAATGCCGAGAGCATTACGGATGTCGCGGTCAGCGCCGCCGTCAGCGCCGAAGAAATGGACCGATCGATAAGCTCAGTTGCGTCGATCGCGAAGGAGGCCAGCGAGGCCACCGACCGCGCGACTCGCGACGCAGAGGAAGGCGGGCTGACTGTCCAGAAGTCGATTCAGGGGCTTGGCCGCGTTCGCGACTCGATGGCGCAATCGGCTACGGTGATGCGCGAGATGGGCAAACGCGCGGACGAGATCGGCGGCATTGTCGATACGATCAACGTCATTTCCGAGCGCACGAATTTGCTGTCGTTGAATGCATCGATCGAAGCCGCGCGGGCGGGAGACGCGGGCCGGGGTTTCGCAGTCGTGGCAGAAGAGATTCGCAATCTCGCAGATCGTTCGGCGAGGGCCACCTCGGACATCGCAACCATTATCAAGGCGCTTCAGGAAGTTTCGCGAGAGGCTGTTGCAGCTTCGACCGAGGTCTTGCGCGTGGCCGATGACAGCAGCCGTCAGGCGGAGGACGGGGTCATCGGCTTGAGAAAAATTCTCGCCGGGGTCGGCCAGACTGCTCAACTCGTGGGACAGATTGCCCGCGCTACCGACGAACAATTGAGCGCGGGCCAGTCTTTGGTGCGCGCCGTCAACACGACCGCGACCCAGGCGAAACAGGTCGCCGCCGCCACCGCCGAACAATCCAAGGCGTCGCAATCGATTGTGCAGGCTACGGCGCAGATGCGAAGGATCGCGGAGGAAGTCGCAAAGGCAATCGGCGAGCAGGGCCGCGCGGCGCGCGAGTTGATCAAGGCCGCGCAGACCACGATAGCCATCGCGGCGCAGGTGCGTAAGGGGTCTTCGGAACAAACGAGAGCGGCCAGAGAAATAACTCAGGCGGTGGATTCAATGCGCCGAGGCGCGGCTTCCACTTCGCGCGCCGTTGGCAACCAGGCGAGCGCCGGAGATCAGCTCTCAGACGACGCGATTCGCCTCGCAGCGATGATTGTCAGTGTCACCAAAGCGATGACCGAGCAGGCAACCGCGGTAGAGCAGATCCGGAACGCCTCGGATAACATGCGACGCGAATCCGATCAGGTTGCCAAATCCATGGTCGAACAAGCCCGGGCTGTCAAAGACATCTCGGGATCAGCGAAAGATATATCAAAGCAGGTCGCGCTGATCGCGCGATCAAACAGCGAGCACACCGCCGCGGCCGCTGCTATTGCCGGGTCTATCAAGGATGTTAGGACAATCACCGAACAGAACGTTCGGGGAGTGGAAGAGACTCTGCGCAGCACGGATAGCCTGATCGAGCGCGCCCGGACCTTCAACTCAATTGTGGTGGGGCTCGCGGAAAACGGGTTTGTGGACAAGAAGGGAAAGAATAAAAAGAAGCCAAAGAAGTGAACGAACAAGCGGGAACAGGGTCAGCCTCCATTAACCTCATCTCGATTGTTCACTCTTCCCGGGTAAGTCTCAGGACGCCGGTCTGGATTTGAACCTGCGCCCATCCTGCCGTTGAGTGCCGGGGTCATACATGACAATCATGAAAAGTTCTGATCATACGATTGGTATATTTACTACTGACGCGAGTCTCGTCGTCCGATCATGGGATGAGTGGCTGGCCCGAGTCACCGGCGTGTCGCCAACCGACGCGTACGGCCGCTCTGTTGTTGAGTTGTTCAGGGATCTGGGTGACCGAAACATACTTGGGCATTTCCAACGCGTCCTGACCGAGGGGGTCGTGGAGGTGCTTGCATCCGCCTTTCATCATTACCTTTTTGCCTGCGATCCCCTCGTTCCCTCCCGTCACTTCGACAAGATGCAGCAGCGCGTGACCATCGCTCCGCTCCTGGACAGCGACAGAATCGCCGGCGTGATCGTAACCGTCGAGGATGTGACCGCGCGCGTCGAACGCGAACGTGTGCTTGGCGAGCAACTGGCCGCGTTCGATGAGACGACGCGGCTCGAGGCCGCGCGTGCGTTGGCCGAGCAGGAAGCTCTCGAATCAAGCGAGCCGCTGATCGACGCTCTCAGCGATCAGAGCTGGCGCGTGCGCAGAATTGTGATCGACGGGCTCGCGCGACACGGTGGAACGGCATCGATCACGTCCTTGCTTCGCGTGCTTCGCGACGAACATCACAATCCGAGCGTGCTCAACAGCGCCCTTCAGGTGTTGGCCCTGACTGGCGGCGAGGCGCTGACCGCGCTGGTCGAATGCCTGAATGAGCCCGACGCTGACCTGCGAGTATATGCGGCGCAGGCCTTAGGTGATCAACGCGATCCCAGCGCGATTCCCGCACTCACAGCCGCGCTCGCTGACGCAGATGCCAATGTCCGATATCACGCGATCGAGGCGCTCGGAAAGGTGAGCGCGGTCGATGCGATCGACGAGTTGATTCGAGTTGTCGAATCGCGCGATTTCTATCTGGCGTTTCCGGCGCTTGATGCTCTGACAAAGATCGGCGAGTCGCGTGTAGCGCCGAGACTCGTGCCGCTGCTCGAAGACAAGATGCTTCGCGTTCCGGCGGCGGGCGCTTTGGGCCAGCTTGGAGATGAAGAAGTCGTTCGGCCGCTCGTGGCGCTGTTAAACACACCCGATGCGCCGACCCGCGTGATCGCTGAAGCATTCGCCGCGTTGTACGACCGATATGAGAGGCTTTATCAGGAGGGCGAATACATCGCCGATCTCGCGCGTCAGGCAATCGATGCTACCGGGGCGCAAAATCTTCTCAACGCGTTGAATGATGCCGGCGATGACGGGCTTCGCTCGCTTGCGTTGGTGCTCGGTTGGCTCGAGGGAGAGGCCGTACAGCGAGCGCTGACGCGTTTGCTTGGCCGCGCCACCGCTCGAAAGGAAGTTGTAGAGGCGCTGGTTCGCCATGGACGGCAGGCGACCGAGCTGCTCATCGATCAACTGGGCTCGGGGGATCTCGAAGTTCGTCAGGCGGCGGTGATCGCATTGGGCCGGATCGGGGACACACGAGCCGTGCCGGCGCTGGTACGAGTCCTGGCGAGCGATCGCGACCTGGTGATACCGGCCGCTGGTGCGCTTGCGAAGATCGGAGACCGCGGCGCGTTCGAGGCCCTTCTCGAGTTGATCAGCAACAGCGACGCGGCGGTGCGCCAGGCGGCAGTCGCGGCAATCAATTCGCTCGGCCACCCCGAGATGCCGAAACGCGCATTAACCCTATTGAGTGATCCCGACCCTCGGGTGCGCGAGTCGGCCGTAAGAATCGCGGGCTATTTCGGATACGCCGAATGCTCGGAGTTATTGTTAGAGCGCTGCCGGGACAAAGATGAGAATGTGCGTCGAGCCGCGATCGAGCACATTCCCTACATCGAAGACGAACGTGGGATCCCCACTCTCGCCGATGCGCTTGAGAACGAAACGCCGCGGGTGCGTGCATCGGCTGCGCAAGCCTTGGCGCAGGTTGAACCGGCTGCGGCGATGTCCCACTTGCTTTGCGCACTGGACGACGAGGATCAGTGGGTACGCTATTTTGCCGCGCGTTCGATCGGAAGACACGGTTATCCCGAAGGCCTTGATGCGCTTGGGCGTTTGGCGAAAAGCGATCCAGCCACTCATGTGAGAATCGCGGCGATGGAATCACTCGGAGGAATCGGCGGACCGCGAGCAGTTGCGGTTCTTGCGTCGCTGGTTGATTCAGACGACCCGGATCTGACGCGCGCGGCATTGAGCGGGCTGGGGATGATCGGGCATCCCGACGCGCTGCCGCCCTTGTTAGCGGCGCTTCGGTCGCCTGCATCATCGCGCCGCATCGATGCGCTCAACGCATTGGGGAAACGCGAGGGGCCGGGAGTCGTCGATGCGATCGAATGGATCGCGGCGGCTGACGATGACGAGAAAGTGGTTCAAGCGGCAATCGACGCGCTGGCCAGCCTTGCAACTCCCGCCGCAATCACTACGCTGATGAGATTGACGTCGGATCCTGTTCGGCGAGATGCGGGCATCGACGCACTCGCGCGTTTGGGCGTCGAACAAATTGACTTGATCGGCGAAGGATTAAGCCACCCACAGCCGTCCGTCCGGCGCTCCGCCGTTGAAGCGCTTGGCCGGATCAAGAACACTCGCGCGTCTGATCTGTTGAGCAAGGCGTTGGACGACGAGGACGCTTCGGTTCGTTTGTCCGCCGTAAACGCGTTGGTGTACCTGGACACGCGAAGCGCCCAGCGCAGGCTTGTCGCGATGGCTCGCACGGATTCCGATGCATCGGTGCGGCACGCCGCGCAAAAGGCTCTGAGAAAATAGCAGTCGCGAATCATGGCATTTTATCAAGAGACATTGGGTTTGCCGGACGGCGCTTTTTCGCTCCTGCGTGATTTGATTCATGAGCGGACAGGCTTGTTTTATGACAACGGAAAGTGCGAAACGCTGACCGACAAACTCTCTCCGCTGGTGGTTGAACGAGGATTCGGATCGTTTCTGGATTATTACTTTTTGTTGAAGTACGACGACAATGCGGCTGAATGGAACCGGGTGATGGACGCGCTTTCCGTGCAGGAGACTTACTTCTATCGTGAAGTCGATCAGGTGACGACACTCGTCGACGTACTGGTTCCTGAGTATTTCTCAAAGAGCCACGGCAGACCTTTGAGAATCTGGTCCGCGGCGTGCGCCACGGGCGAAGAACCTTTGAGCATAGCGATGGCGCTCAACGAAAAAGGCTGGCTCGGGCGCGCGCCGATCGAGATTTATGCCAGCGATGCAAGCACCAACGCTATCGAGAAAGCAAAGCGCGGAGTCTACCGCGAGCGCTCGTTTCGGAATCTATCACCGCTGTTGCGCGCCAAATACTTCAGCCCGGCGGGGGAATCGTGGCGAGTCGCTCCGGAACTGCACGCGAAGGTCATGTGGAGTGTTGCCAACCTCACCTCGGAAGCCGATGTCGCGTTGTTGGCCCGCTCAAAAGTAATTTTCTGCCGAAATGTGTTCATATATTTTTCGGAGAAATCCATTCGCAAGACGCTGCGAATCTATCATCGGCTAATGACAAGCCCTGGGTACCTCTTTGTGGGGGCATCGGAATCATTGATAAGACTGACAACCGATTTTGAGTTCAAGGAAGTCGATGGATCATTTGTCTATGTCAAGCGGTAATACCAGGAGCAGCCAAGGCGCAATCTATGGATAGAGTAATTCGGGTAGTAGTGGTGGATGATTCAGCGTATCTGCGCAAGGTCCTCAAGCAGATGTTGACTCGGAGCCCCTTCATCGAAGTTGTCGGCATCGCGCGCGAGGGCGCCGAGGCGCTGGAAATGGTGGAGAGACTTGATCCGGACGTCGTGCTGTGTGACTTGATCATGCCGGGTATGGACGGCATAACATTTTTGCGCGAGCAGATGGCGCGAAAGCCGCTGCCGGTCGTGATAGTCAGCATCACGAACGAAGGAGGCGAACTGGCGCTGGCGGCGCTTGATGCGGGCGCGATAGATTTCGTCCAGAAACCAACTGCGCTGGCCACGGAAAAGATTTTCGAGGTAAGCGATGAACTGATCGAGAAGGTCAAGGCCGCGGCGACCGTTTCGATGGGACATCTGAAGCTTGCGATCACTACCGGCGGTAACGACGCCAGACCATCCACACCTTCGCTAAAAGCCGGACTCGTGAAGATTGTCGTTATCGGGATCTCAACCGGGGGACCGCAAGCCTTGAAGCATCTGATCCCACAGTTCCCCGCTGACTTTCCGGTGCCGATAGCGGTCGCGCTTCACATGCCGGTGGGCTATACGGAAATGTACGCGCGAAAGCTGGACGCAATTTCACAGCTCAGGGTCAGGGAGGCCCGGGAAGGCGAAGCAGTTGAGCCGGGAGTGGTATTGTTCGCACCTGCAGGCCGTCATTTGACATTCAAACGATCAGCCGCCGGCAAACCTGTTGCGCATCTGGACACGCGTCCGTTCGACACACCCCATCGCCCGTCGGTCGACGTGATGTTTCAATCAGCGGCCGAGACATTTCGCAATCGGGTGTTGGGAGTCGTAATGACCGGAATGGGCTCCGATTGCAGACAGGGCGCGGCGTGGATCAAGTCACAAGGCGGTTTGGTCTTCACCGAGGCCGAGGAAACATGCGTTGTTTACGGTATGCCAAGCTCGGTTGTTGAAGCCGAATTGAGTGATAAGATCGTTCCGTTGGATCGGATGGCAGCGGCGATTTTGGAGGTGGTATGATGGCGAAGATCCTGGTCGTGGACGATTCAGGTATGTCGCGCAGATCGTTGCGCAAAATCCTGGAGACCGCAGGTCACCAGGTCATCGAAGCCCAGGACGGTATCGCAGCTTTAGAACTGTTTTTTATCGACAAGCCCGGTATCGTTCTTCTGGATCTCACAATGGGCGGGCTATACGGTGTTGATGTCTTGAAAAAGATGCTCGAGATGGATCCCGGCGCGCGCGTAATCGTGGCAAGCGCCGACATTCAAAGCTCAACCCGCGAGATGGTTCAAGAGGCCGGCGCCCTGGCCTTCATCAACAAACCCTTTGCCGTCGATCAAGTCCTGAATGCCGTGAACCTGGCGTTGAAGGAGAACCAATGATGGAACTAACTGAGCGCCAGCGGGACGCGCTGACCGAGTTGATCAACATGGCGTTCTCGCGCACGGCTGCCTCGCTGTCTGAACTCACCGGCCACCGTGTCTTGCTGGAGCAACCGACGGTCGCGATTTTCCCGATCGAGGAGTTGTCCACGGCGCTCGCTGAATTCCTCCCCGCCGAAATCGCTACGGTCCATCAGGTCTTCAGCGGAGCAGTGACTGGCGACGCCCTCCTGCTGCTGAGTTACGACGGCGCGGTGATGCTCACCGATCTGCTAACGGATGATCGCTCGAAGTCCGACCGGCTTGATGCGTCCGATCGGGAAGTGCTCACAGAGGTAGGCAATATCCTGTTGAATGCATGCCTTGGGATGTTTGGAAATCTGCTTCAGGTTCACGTCACGTTTTCAGTTCCGCGTTTGCACCTCGAGACTCTCGACGCGCTCCTCAGAACGCTGGTCATCGGAAAGGAAGGTTTGCGTTATGCGCTTGTTGTCTATACGGCTTTTCGCATGCGCGACAGCGCGGTCAGTGGTTATCTGGTCATCGCCTTGAATGTCGCCTCTCTCGACCGGCTAATCCAGGAAGCCGACAAGTGGGAGGAGAATCAATAGTCTCCAGTTTTTTCGAGGATCAATTGCGAAGTCATAAGGATCAAGGAGCACGGAGTCGGATGATCGAGCCCGATTGGACTGAAACTGCTGGTACGGACACTTCGAAATTGAGCGCGGCGGCGTTGCGCTGGTTCAACGACCTGTCGGCGCAGGGCATCCTTATGACCGATGCCCAACTGAATATTCGCGGTTGGAATCAATGGCTCGAGTCGCGCACCGGCCGCACCGCGGAAGAAATGATCGGCAAGAATCTCCTCGAGGTTTATCCCGATATTGTCGGACGCCGGCTGGATGAGTATTACAATGACGCATTGGCCGGACAAATCCGCGTGATTTCCCAGAAGTTGCATCGTTTCTTGATCCCTATGCCCAACACTGGCAGCGCATCGTTCGAACATATGCAGCAAAGCGCTCGCATCGCTCCCTTGATCGACCGCGAGCGTGTGATCGGAACGATCACCGTAATCGAGGACGTCACCGAGCGCGTCGATCGCGAGGACGAGCTCGTCAGGCTGCTCGGCCGCGAGAAAGCCGCGCGAGCCGAGGCCGAGGCTGCCAATCGCGCCAAGGACGAGTTCCTGGCTACCGTTTCGCACGAGCTGCGAACGCCGCTTCATTCGATATCGGGATGGGTGCAGATACTCAACACAGGGAAGCTGGACGAAGAAGCTTCGGCGCATGCGTTTGAAGCAATCCAGCGCGCTGCTAAAGCGCAGACCAGACTCATCGAGGATATTCTCGATGCTTCGCGGATCATCACCGGCAAGCTTCATCTGGAGATCCGGCCCGTCGACCTGGCGACGATTGTCCAGGGAGCGCTCGATACGGTGCGGCCGGTCGCCGCGGTGAAGGCGATCGAGATCTCAGCCGAATTCGATCCCCGAGCCGGACTCGTCTCCGGCGACTCCGCCCGCTTACAGCAAGTGGTGTGGAATCTGCTGTCGAATGCAATCAAGTTTACGCCTCGAGGAGGACGCGTCGGCGTAAGTCTCGAATGCGAAGAGTCGCACGTCGAGTTGCGCGTGGTGGATACCGGCCAGGGCATAAACCCCGCGTTTCTGCCTTTTGTTTATGACCGGTTCCGCCAGGCCAATAACACGAGCGCGCGAAAACACGGCGGCCTGGGTTTGGGGTTGGCAATCGTGCGTCACCTGGTGGAGATGCACGGGGGCACGGTTCAGGCCTACAGTCAGGGCGAAGGACTCGGCTCAACCTTTTCCGTTCGATTACCGCTTATGATAGCCAAGAGGGCGGATGAGGCCGATAGAGACGCACGGAACGAGGCGCAAGACATTCCCCGACTGAACGGCCTCCGCGTCTTGATTGTCGATGACGAACACGACGCGCGAGAAATGCTGTGCGTGATGCTGGAGCAGCGAGGCGTCGAAGCGCAAATGGCGGGCTCGGCTTCTGAAGCGTTCAAGATGCTGCAGGCCTGGAAACCGGATGTGCTGGTCTCAGACGTAGGCATGCCGGGTGAAGACGGCTACGCGTTGATCGCCAAGGTGCGAGCGCTCGCGCCTGAACTTGGAGGCCGCGTTCCGGCAGTCGCACTCACCGGATACGCCGGGCCCGAAGACTCCCAACGATTGACTTCCGCCGGCTACAATATCTGCGTTGCTAAACCAGTCGAGTTTGCCGAACTGGTTCGCACAGTCGCGAGTCTTACGGGTCGCTTGGCCGCAAAAACGGCGCATTCGGATCCTGAACGCTAAAGATCGACCCGCTGATTCCGGCGTCACTGCTGGCCCATCCCAGGCGTTAACAATGTGCCCGGATTAATGACCAGGAGATCCATTGTGAAACCTGTCGTTGCAATTGCGCTTCTACTGTCGACCTTCGCTCCGGTTTTCGCGCAGGTAGTATCTTCGAGTGAGGCCGCGAAAACGCTTCACCAGCTATTTGATGAAGACTGGCAATGGAGCCTGCGGGAGTTCCCCGAATCCGCGACACTCATCGGCGATAACCATTACAACGATCGCTTAACCGATTACTCGCCCGATGCGATTGCCCGGCGCAAGTCGCACGAGCGCGAAATGCTCGCCCGGATCAGGAAGATCGACCGCTCGAAGCTTACCGGCCAGGATGTTATCTCGTACGACCTCTTTGTTCGAGACAAGGAGCTGAATGTTGAAGGCTCCCGTTTTCCGTTCGAATACATGCCGATCGATCAGATGAACGGCGTCCAGATAATCTTCGGCCAGGTCGTAGGCTCGACGCCCTTTCGAAATGCCGGGGACTATCACGACTACATCGCGCGGCTATCCGCGTTTCCTAAACAGATCGAGCAGTTGATCGCGTTGATGAAGCGCGGCATTGAAACGAAGTGGCTTCCCCCGGCGGTGCCAATGCGTTCGGTGCCCGATCAGATTGAGGGGCAGATCGCGGAGGACCCCGCCGCGGGCCCTTTCTTCAAACCGTTCGGTACTCTTCCCGAAGAACTCCCGGACGCTGAACGCGCAAGACTGATCGAATCCGGTAAGAAAGCTATCGCGGAATCGATGACGCCCGCCTTGAAGAAGCTCGACGCGTTTATCAAAGCGACTTATTTGCCTGCTTGTCGCAAAGACGTCGGCGCCAGTTCCCTTCCTGAGGGCGAAGCGTATTACCAGTACGCGATCAAGCGGCACACGACGACTAACTTGTCGGCGCGAGAGATTCACGAAATCGGCAAGCGCGAAGTCGCCCGCATTCGAAAAGAAATGGAAGCGATCATCAGGCAAGTCGGGTTCACGCGTTCGTTTCAGGAATTCCTCGCGTATCTTCGAACTGATCCGCGCTTCTATTACACGAGGGCCGACGAGTTGGTTGCCGGATACAGCTATATCGCAAAGCAATCCGACGGCAAGCTGCCTGAGCTGTTCGCGGAGCTTCCGCGCACGCCTTACGGTGTGAGGGTTATTCCCGGCTACGAAGCTCCGGCGCAAACGACCGCGTATTATCAGCCGAGCGCTTCGGACGGATCGCGAGCCGGTCTGTTCATGATAAACACTTACAAGCTTGAGACTCGCCCGAAGTACGAAATGGAAGCGCTCACCTTGCACGAGTCCGTGCCCGGGCATCACCTTCAGATCGCTCGGGCGCAGGAGTTGAATGGCCTGCCCGAGTTTCGACGCAACGCGGGATATACGGCTTATGTCGAAGGCTGGGGGCTGTACGCTGAGAGTCTTGGCAGTGAGATGGGCTTTTACGGGGATCCATATTCCAGGTTCGGACAGTTGACCTATGAAATGTGGCGCGCTTGCCGGCTCGTGGTCGATACGGGGATGCACGCGTTTGGCTGGACCCGCGAGCAAGCGATCGACTTAATGAAGGAGAACACCGCAAAGACCGAGAACGACATCATAGTTGAAGTGGATCGCTACATCGTGTGGCCGGGCCAGGCGCTCGCATACATGATCGGTTCGCTAAAGATCAAAGAGCTTCGCGCGAAGGCATCAAAGGAACTGGGAGCGCGTTTCGACGTTAGAAAATTCCATAACGCCGTATTGGACGATGGCCCATTGCCGCTCGACTTGCTCGACGAGCGCTTGACGGCCTGGATCGCGGAACAGAAGAGGAAGGAATAAGATGTACGCCTATCATTTGCGAAATACGGTTACAATGCGGCTGCCGCTCGTTGTGTTACTCTCCGTTGCGTTGATCGGATGCTCGAGCGTCACACACTCAAACGTTGCGAATAACAATCAGCCCGCGAACAACAACACCGCTATGGAAACTGAACCCAACAGCCAGACCGGCGGGACCATCGATAGCCGGCTTGTTTCCGCAAACACGAAGTTCGGCTTCAAGCTCTACGCCGAAGCCGCCAAACAAAGCGCGGGCAAGAACATCTTTCTTTCACCCGCAAGTGTCGGGCTCGCGCTGGCAATGACCTACAACGGCGCGGTTGGCGAAACGAAACAGGCAATGGAACGCGCGCTCGAGATCCAGGGATTGAATCACGCGGAATTGAATCGCAGTTATGCAGCGTTGCGACAAGGGCTGGAGAGCCCCGATCCCAAAGTCCAGTTGAGCATTGCGAACTCGCTTTGGGCAAAGAAAGGCGTCAACTTCAATCCCGATTTCATCGCGCGTAACAAGCAGTTCTATGGCGCCGAAGTAACCGCGCTCGACTTTGGCGATCCGCGCGCTCCGGCGACGATCAATTCGTGGGTGGCGGACAAAACAAAAGGCAAGATTGCAAAAATCGTAGACAACATCGACGCGCAGTCGGTCCTGTTTTTGATCAACGCGATTTATTTCAAGGGCGCCTGGACCAGAGAGTTCGAAAAGACCGAGACGCGTGAAGAGCCGTTCACGACAGCGGCGGGTCAGGAAAAGCGCCATCCGCTGATGCATCAGTCGGGAGACTACAGCTACTACGAGGGCAGGGATTTTCAGGCCGTGAGTCTGCCTTATGGCGCGGGCCGCGTGAGCATGTACATCTTTCTTCCGGCGAAGGGCTCGAGCCTCGCGCAGTTTCAAGCGAGCCTCACAGCGGCAAACTGGGAAACGTGGATGAACAGCTTTTCGAAAACCAAAGGCGACATCGCCGTACCAAAATACAAAGTCGAATATGAAATAACGCTGAATGACGCGTTGAGGGCGCTCGGCATGGGCATCGCGTTTGACCCCGAGCGCGCGGACTTCAGCGGCATACTTCAGACCTCAGACAACGCGTTCATCAGCCGCGTAAAGCACAAGGCCTTTGCCGAGGTGAACGAAGAAGGAACCGAAGCCGCGGCTGCTACGTCGGTTGAAATGACGGTGACCTCCGCGATGCGGCCGATGAAAACTTTCCGAATGATCGTCGATCATCCATTCTTCTACGCGATCAGGGACAACAAGACCGGCACATTGTTATTCATGGGATCCGTCACCGACCCGATGTAAGCGCATGGAGTTCAGATTCCAGCCTGTTCCTTTGATTTTGTTTTATTAAAATCCAGGCTAGAGCCCGAACTCCATGCTCCCCTTCCAGAATGAATGAATCCAATGAAACATTCTTTGCGGCGGTGGGTGATGTCCACGGACATCATCATGAAATGGTCCGCCTGCTGAGCGAATGGGAAGCTCACACCTCGAACTCAATCCAGTTTGTTCTCCAGGTCGGAGACTTCGAGCCGCATCGCAACGAAGAGGATCTCGAGACGATGGCCGCGCCGGCAAAATATCGAACACTCGGCGACTTTCCGGAATTCTACTCGGGTGAATTTCTTTTTCCCTGGCCCGTCTACTTCATCGGCGGCAATCACGAGCCGTACGGGTTTCTGGACACGATTCCGAACGGCGCGCCAGTGATGGAAAATTGTTTTTATCTCGGCCGCACGGGCGTCGCCAGGCTTCACGGGCTCAAGGTAACAGGGATGTCGGGTATCTACAGTCCGGACAAATTCGAATCGGCTCATCCACCCCTCGCGGATTTCAAGAAGCGATCGAACAAGGACTACACCTACTTCAACCAGGAAGACATCGAACGCGCGCTCGATTTCGGCAGGCCGGATATTCTGCTGGTGCACGACTGGCCGGCTCGTGTCATCGCGGTAAAGGACGCCGGCGAATTCGAACAACAGCGGCGCAGCATGCGCTACACAAGCGTCGGCAACGAATACGCGAGGGTTCTGATGGACCTTCTGTCGCCGAAGCTCGTGTTATGCGGGCATATGCACAAAAAGTATCGCAATCAAGTCACGACAAAATCCGGCGCGGCGGTTGATATTTGCTGTCTTGCGAACGTTGAACGAGGTGAAGATTCAGTGGCGTTCTTTCGAATGAGTGAAGGGATGGTAATCACTGAGGTTGTGGAACCATCTGTTCGCTAGACTAGCCCGGCTACCGCCGGCAGTTATCACGAGTGGCCGCTGAGATTGTACGTCCTTGCGGCTCGCCACCTCTGGAGACCGATCATTTGCTCGTCCGCTGTACTGACGGATCGGAGTCAGTAAAGATAGGCCTAAGGCCGGATGTTCCACAATGAAAATTGGAAGAGAGCTTAAAGAAAATAGGTGATTGGCCACTTTTTTTCTTGCATTGAAGAATGTGTTAGAGCATACTCGCGCCAGGTATTAGAAACCACAAGATCAACTGATCTTAACGAAGCAGAATCGCGGTGATCGCCGGTCCAGCAGCGTGCGCTCTTATTCTTGAAGGAGGGCAAAAGAATGACTTCCCTAACCAGCTTATCGACTAAGCAGCGGTTGTTCATCGTTTCGAGCGTTGTCTTGGGCACGATCCTTTTGACGGCCAGCGTCCTATCTTCAAACGGGCGACGAAGCCAGCACGAGGTTAGCTTGCCGACCGTGAAGAACAAAACAAGCTCTCTTCAGGTTATTGACATCGAAAAGCTCCAGACGTGGTTTGTGACTCGGGTGCAAAACACGTCCAGCAAGGCGATCACTGCCTACGTAATGGCCGTCTGTGACGTCCCAGAGTCGGCGACAGATTATAGTATTGGCCCGGATTCGATCGAGCCAGGCAAAGTTATCGAAATAATTACTCCAGTCAGGGCGCTGTCCGACAAGTGTACCTCTGCAACAACGCAGCCAAGCATTACGATTCTGGCTGTAGTCTTTGATGACAGATCGACCGAGGGCGAATACGAATGGGCGAAGGGTATTCTGGACGACCGGCGCGGCCTGAAGATACAACTGAAACGTATAAATCGCCTGCTAAGGGAGGCGCTGGTGCGGGCTGATAGGGATGAGCCAAAAGCGATTGAAAGGCTTAAAGCCGAGATTTCCTCGCTTCCGATCGATGAAGGTGCAGAACCATCAGTCCGTGGCGGACTTTCCGCGGCGAAGGAAAGAGTTCTGTTCTATCTTACGGAACTTGAGCAATGGCATCCGCGTGCTGTGAGTTCTGCATCAGCACAGAACGTATCATCTCGCGCGGAGTTTGCTGGAGTAACTCGTATCGAGGAAGGGATTGCAAGGATCGCGAGCCTCAATGAGAAGTGGATCTCCAAGTACTAGCCTCTTCTGACCACTAAGAGTTATCCCAAGGAGACGGCATGACACTAAAAAGACAGGTGCCCTCGGTTGCAGCGGCGATATTTCTGGCCCTTAACGTCGTAAACGTGCTTAGCGAATGCATTCCAAGCTATTGGTCGAATGGTAACGATGACTTCGGAGGTTCTGCTGATTGTAGGCTGTACGTCTGGCCGCCGGGTGGTCTTAACAAGCAGTCCTATTGGGCAGTGCAGTTCCCGGGGCAGTGGGGTTATAACGACGTCATATCTTATGGAACCGGTCAGTGTACCACCACAAAGCAATGCTGGCCGATATTCTATCCTTCTATCCCCCCCAAGCCTTAGACAGGCTGTGGCGACAGCGAGTGATTTCACAAGGTATTTCAGCGACTACCTACTCGACTTGCTTCGCGGTTACCGACCGTTGGATGCCGCCTGAGAGTGGTTACGCGGCCCCTGGTGGGGCTTGCAGCGGCGGAGGCGTGGGTGGAGGTGGTTGCCTGGATCTATGCGGAGGTGGTGGTGAAACCAGAACATGCGACCCTGATTGTAATAGCTGTTGCGGCGGCAGCCCGATACTAATCGACGTCACAGGTAACGGGTTTGAGCTGACAGATGCCGCGGGCGGCGTCGACTTCGATCTTAACAGCGATGGGATTCGGGAGCGGCGAGCCTGGACCGCTGCTGGTTCTGACGATGCTTTCCTCGCTCTTGATCGAAACGGCAACGGTAGTGTCGATAACGGCACAGAGCTATTCGGCAACTTCACACCGCAACCGCCCTCGCCGAGTCTCAACGGGTTTGCGGCGCTGGCCGAGTACGACAAAGCCGAAAACGGCGGCAACGGTGACGGGGTGATTGATGCCCATGACGCGGTGTTTGCTTCGCTGCGGCTCTGGCAGGATGTGAATCATGACGGAATCTCACAACCAGGCGAGTTGCACACGCTCGCCGCGCTCGGTGTAGACTCGATCAGTCTTAATTACAAACAATCCAAACGGACAGATCAATATGGCAATCTGTTCCGATATCGCGCCAAAGTATACGATCAACATAGCGAACGCCTTGGACGATGGGCGTGGGACGTATACCTTCTCGCTCAACCATAGTGTGCGCCGGCTTCCTGATGAGTTTCACGTTGTCTCGGTACTTAGTTCAAGTAGCTACCATTCATCGTACGAATACAAATCCTCATAAGTCTGGCGGCGGCGAATCACTTTGACTTCGCCTGATTCCCGAACCATCACCGCCGCGGGTATCGGGCGCCCGTTGTATTGCGAAGCCTGATCGAGCGCATACGCGCCGGTGTTCAACAACGCAAGCACGTCTCCGACATTCGTACCTTCAGGCAGCAATCTGTAGTTGGGAAGCCGCGTTCCTTTTTCGATATCAAAGTAGATGTCTCCGGAATCGCAAAGCGGACCCGCGACCTTGAACGGAGTCTCGTGAACCTCGTCTGCGCGCGAAGCCGAGGTCAGGTGGTAATACCATTTGTACATCGCCATCGATAACATCAGCGAGTACCCTGCATCGGTGAGCAGCCACGTGTCGCCGGTTTCAGGACGCTGTTTGATGTTGCAGACCCGCGTCAAAACGAGGCCCGCGTCCCCAACGATTCGGCGGCCGGGCTCGAGCACGATCGTCAGACCTTCAAGCACGCTCGCGTCCACACCGGCTTCTTTCAACGCCGACTGCAAGACTTCCCGCGGATCGAGCGTCGCCGAAAGCATCTCGCGCTCGCGCTCGTCAATGTCGCCGGCCATCTGACTCTCAGGCAAATAATTGACCGGCAACCCGCCGCCGATGTTGATGTGAGTCAGGCGATGCCCGGTTTTCTTGTAGAGCTCGCTGAGGAACGTCCACATCTCCGCGAAGGCTCGCGCGAACGGCTCCCAGTCGGGTGTCTGCGAGCCAACGTGAATATGAACCCCCGCAAGGTTGATCGCGTCTTTCGCTTCAAGCGCGCGGTTGAACGCCGTTTCAATTTGCGAAGGCGACAATCCAAACTTCGAAGAGAGCAGACCGGTCTGAAGCCCAATGTGCGAGCGCGTGACTATCTCGGGCACTATGCGAATCGCAATGTTCGCTCGCTTCCCTTCCGCGCGCGCGACTCGGGCCACTTGATCGAGTTCAAACAGCGAGTCGATATTGATCGCCAGAATCCCGTACCGGATCGCCTCGCGAATCTCGTCATCGGTCTTGGAAACGCCATTGAATATGATTTGATCGGGGCGGAATCCGATCTTGCGAGCTTTAAACAATTCGCCGCCCGAGTTCACCTCCAGATCGCCGCCCGCGCGGCGCACCGTATCGAGTACCGCCATATTCGAATTGGATTTCGACGCGTAGCAGATTTTCGCGCGCGGGTATGCGGACTCGACCGCGCGCCGAAGATCGCGGGTATTGTCCGCGATTCGACGTTCGGAGAAAACATAGAGCGGCGAGCCATGATCCTGGCAAAGCTGCAAGGCATCAACACCGTCAACCGTCAAATGACCCGAGTTGGTTTCGAGATAACCGGGGATTTCCCAGGTGTTCTGCGGAGGATGGTCTCGCATTCAGATTCCCGGCAAGCTATTCCGCGGTTGTGGGGTCGATGATCGATTTGATTTCGGAAACGCGATTGGCCGGGAATCCGCCCTGCTTGGCGTGTTCACGAACCATCTCTTCGTTAGGCGCAATGTAGACACAATAGATCTTGTCGCCGGTCACGTAGCTGTGCAGCCACTGAATGCGCGACCCCATACTTTGAAGCACGCCACACGAAGTTTGAGAAATCGCATGCAGTTGCTCGGGGGACAGATCGCCCGCGCCTGGGATCTCGCGCTCAATTACGTACTTTGGCATCAGGATTTCCTTCCAGGATTGTTTTGAAGCGTCGCACCAAAGTCTTAAACCACATTCCCGCGACTCGGCGCAAGTTGCATGAGAGTTCGAGCCGGCTGCGCGCAAGACCACTGAATCGGTTGGTATGTCTGTTGGTTGTGACTTACTCGATCAAGTTTCCTGGCCGATCAACTATTAATTGGCGGGGCGCGCAAACCCAAAGGGGCGTGTAGTGCAACCGGAGTCAGTCTTAACATTGATCGTAACACTCTGACCCTGGTCAATGTTCCGGCGCGCCTTCTTTGCGATCAGCACGTCTTCAGAGAAGAACCTCCCGGGTACACTCCCGGCGTATTTCGTCCGTTGCGGAATGCCATCAATCAGCACGGTTGCCGAACGACCAAGGAAATAGCCCATCACAATCAAATTCTTGCTCTCGAGAAAAACACTATTGATCGATGAAGCGGGGAGATCTCCGATATGAGGCTTGAATGTCAAAGCATAGTTTGCGGCGTTTGGATTACAACTCTCCACCGCGATGAAATAGGTTCGCGCGCCCGGCGACGCCGAAGTGGCGCTCCCCACGGAGAAAACCCCGTTGCCTTCGGGCGGTTTGGAGGCGAAATCCGCCAACACCTTGCCGTCCTCAACCGCGACCCTCTGGCCGAGACGGGCATACAGGTTCAGACGTTGATCGCCTCGAAGCGAAACGGTCCAGCCGCTCGGTGTGTCGCAAAATGGGCTGTCGGACACTGACACCGTGTACTGAGTTCGAGAGAGCGAACAGTTAACCGGCTCTGTCATTGGTATGGAACCAAGTTCCAGCCGCTCGAGAATATCGAGTGATGGAAATCCGAGGTCCATCCTATCTGCGTCAGGCGGGGCAATCAGATTCGCAGTCAGGATAAAGTTTATCGCGCGCGTCGCGCAGTTTACGACGGCGATATAGTAGGTCGCAGCGTCGAGCGGAGGATTGGATGGAAGGTTGAGACCGGAGATGATTGTCGGGCCAAAGTCAGCCACAATCTTGCCGCTTTCGTTTGCTACTGGCAGGTTGCGTCGCACCGCGAAATTCACTGGATAGTCAGCGTGAAATTCGAGAGATAGCTTCGAGCCGCCGCCTGGATATTGAATGGTGTACTGCTTGTCGCTCAACATACAAATGCCCGGATTCAGGCTTGCCCCGATCGAGCCCGCTTTGGGCTCGCCGGGTACAAGCGGTTCGTTTGGAAGTTGCGCGCGCCCCGCATTCGAAACCCCTGACGAGAGCGCGTGCAAGCGTGGTTCTGAAAACATAGTTCCGCAAAGCATTACTATCAGCAGGCAGGCTGAAGTCGCCAGAATCCTGTTCATCTTATCAATCACACCAGCGAGGCTCCGCCGTTCGCCACTAGTTTGTTGTTTGCGGTCTTCCATAGTGCGGTTCAGCCAACAGTGTGAGGCCGGCTGAAATTTCAGTCGGCCCCGAGATTAGAAATTAAACCGCGCGCCGAACTGAAGTTGCCGGGCGGGTGCCGCCGCGGTGAAGCCGAACGGTCTTGTCGGAGCGATGCCCCGTATGCCCTTCGGATGCGCCGTCGTCAACGGAGTCGCGCCAATGACGTTGTTGATGCCGATGAAGTTCGTGTGATTGAACAGATTGAAGGCCTCGACTGTCAGTTCGAGGTACTTTCCTTCGCCGGCTGTAAAACGACGTGCCAGTCGCATATCAAAACTGTAAAACGGCTCGCCCACTCCGGTGTTGCGTCCGAGGTTCGACCCGGGGTTGCACGGCGAGGTTGCTGACTCGCGCACACAGGGGCGGTCGCGCGTGGACACGCCGTCACCATTCGCGTCGATGCCAAGCAAAACGTTGAACGGCCGCCCGCTCCCTCCGATAAAAATCGGGGACACTACCCAATTTCCGAGAATGCGCTCGACTGCCGAATCTCCCTTCAACGGACTGCTGAACACGCCGCTGAACACGAAGCGATGCCGCTGATCGAAGGCAGACAGCGCGCGGTCGGCGCGAATGTCGATCGGATTCTCCGCCGAGAAGTCGCTGTTGAAATCAGTCACTTCATCGATCGCTTTCGAGAATGTGTAGTTAGAGTTGATGGCGAAGTTGTGCGAGAAGCGCTTCGTCAACTGGATGGTGCCTGCGTGATAAAACGCGCTCGCGGTTGACTCGTAGTTGTTGTCCTGCAGGATGAGCGGACTCCTCGTGTCGGTCGCCCGAATAAACGTTGGCGTGCCCGACAATGGACTGAGCGGCCCGCTCATCTGAAAGAAATTGATATCGTGATTCCGGGTGATGTGCGCCGCGCGGCTGAACAGATAACTGGCTTCCACGCCGAAGCCGCCGCCGAGATCGCGCTGAATCGCGAGGCTCGCCTGCTGCGTGTAGGGACTCTCGTAGTTCGGCCCCAACCTGAATCGCACCTCCAGCGGGCGGCCCGGTCCGGGAATGATTCCAAACTGTAATAAATCACTCTGACGGATTGTTCGGTTGCCGATTACACCTTGCGCCAGCAGCGTCTGATAGATCGCAATTGAACTCGGCGCCGTGCTCGCGGTGCTCAGAACGATGTTGATATTGGACGGGTTGCCGGTGCTGTTCAGCTCGTTCACCACGTTGATGATTTGATTATCAACTTGCCCGACATAGATTCCGTAGCCGCCGCGGATCGCGGTCCTGCCGTCACCTCGGATGTCCCACGCAAATCCGAGTCGAGGTTGCACGTTGTTCTTATCCAGCGGCACCGGGTCGGGATCGTTCTCGAGGTAGTAACGCACGCCGTAGTTCAACGTAAAGTTCGGCCGAATCTTCCAGGTATCCTGACCGTAGAAAGAATAGCGGTGACTCCAACTGTCAAAGCCTGACTCGCCGAACCCCTGCTGGTACACCGTCGGGAGATTCACGTTGAATGCCTGCAGACCGCTGATCGGAGCATCAAGCGAATCGGGTATTCCATTTGGACATCCGGTGATGGTGCGCTTGTCGGCGGTGCAGGTGGTCAGGGGGCCGCCGCCTTTGTCCTGTCCGAGCGCGCCGCCGTTTGCGATCAGGAAACCGATCAGCCCCGGTCGTGCGGCTGCGGGCACCAGACTGATGAACGGCAACTGCGCGGTGAAGTTGAACCGGCCGCCGAAGAAGGTCTGCGAATTCGACGAGTTGTCGACGCCCGCGTACGCGCCTCCAAACTTCCAGGTGTGACCGCTGCGGACCATCGATAGGTTATCGGCAAATTCATAACGGCGTTCGATCGCGAACGAGGGCAGGAAAATATCGCGCCCGAAATTGACCGCATCGATGTTGAGTTCCGGTCCCAGCGGTTCATTGGGGATGACGTCGTTGTTGAGGTAGCTGGCCTGCGCCTTCACTTCGTTGATCGTCGTCGGATTGAAGAAGTGCGTCTCGGAAAGAAGCAGACCATTGGTGAAGGTGTTGATCGTGCGGCTTCGCGAAACCGCGGTAAGCGCCCCCGCCGCCTGATTCTCGAAGTGAGCATCGGCAATGTTGAATCGAGCGTAGCCGCTGTCGGATGCGCTGAAGTTGTGATCCACGCGAAAAGTACCCACGGTGTCAAAGGCATCAAACGGGAACTGCCCGCTCGCAGCCTGGAAGATTCCTCTGGTTCGCGAATTGATGGTGAGCGCGCCCCTCAGAGCAGCGGACAAGCCCCTCAATCCGGCGTCTGGAGCGGCATCCAAAAACCCGAGCAGCGAAGATTGAGTGCCGCTCAGGTTAAAGATATTGGGATCGTTGAGCAGATTCACAAACGCGGTCTGCTTCTGTTTCAGAGCTTCGAATGAAGTGAAGAAGAACGTTGTGTCGCGACGGATCGGGCCCCCAACTGAGCCACCGAACTGTTGCCGGTTAAACGGCGATTTGTCGTTGGGATTTTGATCGAAGAAGTTCTTTGCATCGAATCGCTCATTGCGAAAGTAGCCGAAGATGCTGCCGTGCCAGGTGTTCGCGCCGGTCTTTGAAACGATGTTGACGACTCCGCCAAAGGCGCCGCCGTACTCGGCGCTGTAGGTGTTTCGATTTACCTGAAACTCCTGCACGCCTTCCTGACCGATGACCTCGCGCGACGCGCCCGAGCCGGTGTCGGTGGCGGCGCCGTCCACCATGATCGAGTTTCCTCTTCCATTGTTGCCGCCAAACGAGAGCCCCGATTGCGGAGTCTGCGCCACGCGAAAGTCTGTCGAGTCGTTGATATTGTCAGAGTCCGTGACGCCCGGAGTCAGCAGCGCAAAGTCCAGATAATTGCGCCGATTGATCGGTAGATTGTCGATCTGAATTTCGTTTATCACGCTTGACTGCTGCGTGCGTTCCACTTCAACCACCTGACCACCGGCCGAGACGTTGACTTCGGCTTGAACTCCTCCGGCGCGGAGAGCCACCGGTAGGTTCCCAACCTGACCGACGTCAAGATGCACGCCGGCAACAGAGGTTGCCGAAAATCCCGTGGCCTCGACCTTCATGTCGTACTGCCCCGGAGGCAACGCCAGAAACACGTACAGACCATTCTCGTCTGATTGCGCGGTGCGCCTGGTTCCCCGAGCAGCATCGGTGAGAGTGATCGTTGCGCCGGAAACCGCCGCACCGTTTTGATCAGTGATTTGCCCCCTCAGCTCCGAGCGAGACACGGACGCCTGTGAGTAAGCAAGAACACCGGTCGCACAGAGCAACATCATTACAAAAGCTGAATGTCTTATTATTCGCATAGGACCCTCCCGGTAAAAGCACGCCCACGCCCAACACTTGGCACTTGCGTTCAGCGTATTTTCTTTCCGCATTCCCGTCAAGCGGGAACATAAGAAATTTTTTGTCTTGTCAGCCAGCCGAGTCAGGATAGCTTCGCGGAGACTAAACCGGCGAATATGTCACGGCAAAACATTGGCCTGCTTCGAACGAGATCCACGCTCGGCGACCGTGTCTACGCATTCAATGAATCGCTGGAACAGCGCTTCGCTCTCAGCCGCCCTCAGATCGCTCCTTGACGCTCACTGGCGTAGCCGCCGTATGCGAGCTTCAATCTGGGATCGTGAAGCAGCATCTGAAACAGCAGATTCGAAACTACGAAGCGGGGCGGGTGAACGCTATCGCGCCTCTCGCGAAGATTATCGAGTCCGGAAACTTTGCGGGCCATCGGTGACAGTTCGGATATCTTACCCTCGCTGGTCGTCATCTCCGCTAGATATCTGTGCGTCCAGATATTCAGAACTAAGCGCGTGTTTGCTACTTTGTGCGCCTCATAACAGCGCCGTTTCTTCCAGAAGGTTTCCCTCCGCAAAGCGTTCCGCCCTGAGCATCGGCGCATCTTCAAAACTCGATGGCATACCGAGGACCAACTCAGAAACGATCTTGCCGGTTGCCGGCGAGTGCATAACGCCGTGCCCGCTGAAGCCGTTCGCCAGATACAAGCCCTCGACCCCCGGGGCTCGCCCGATGATCGCATGATGATCCGGTGTCATTTCATACATACCCGCCCAGCAGCGGCGGGGATTCACTTCCGCTTCCGCGAATACCGGCACTCGATTGACTGCTCGAGTCAATATTTTTTCAATGAACCCGAAGTCGAAGTCGGTTCTGAATCCAAGGGTCTCGTCGGGATCGGGCCAGGCCAGCAGAAAAGCGGTTCCTTCGGGGCGGAAGTGAAAACCGCTCGACATGTCGATGACCATCGGAAGCCGCGCCGACAGTTGCTCGAACGATTCGGTCTTCACGATCTGTCGTCGCAATGGCTCAACTGGTATTTCGACCCCGGCCATACGCGCAACACCCGCAGCCCACGGTCCCGCCGCGTTGACCAAAGCTCGCGTCGCCACGTACCCACGAGACGTCTGCACGCCCGCGATGCGGCCTTCTTTTACGCCGATGCCGGTCAGCTCCGTTTCGAGCCATACCCTGACGCCGCGCTCGCGCGCCCGCTTCGAGAATCCGGTCAGCACGCTGTAAGGATCGACGAACCCGTCGGTCGGGCAGAACGTTCCGCCTACAATATCATCGGCGATAATCTGGGGGACGGTCTTAACGATGTCTTCACGAGTGACCGTCTCGACGTTACTCACTCCGCAGGCTTGCTGCTGGCGCATGTTGGTCTTCAGGTAATCGAAGTGCCGCTCACTCGCAGCAACAAACAAATAACCTTGAGCTTTGTACCCGGCGGTGTGCCCGGTCACCTCTTCGAATCGCGAAAACAGATCTATCGAGTAAAGCGACATCTTGATGTTGATGCGCGTCGCGAACTGAGCGCGAACGCCGCCCATACTCTTTGCGGTCGAGCCCATGCCCTGCCGGTCTTCGCGCTCGATGATCAGCACATTCGCGCAGCCCGCTTCGGCGAGGTGATAAGCCACGCTCGATCCGACAATGCCGCCCCCGATGATCACCACGTCTGCCGTTTCAGTCATGCGAGTGGCAAGTATTAAGCAGCCAGCCGCTCCCCTGCAACTGACAAGCGCCGCCGGCTGCTGTATTATTCTGAATCGAAGGAGTCCGGAAGTATGAAGAATCGGGCGCTGCCGCTTCTAGCCGTGGGTGTGATCGCGGTTTCGACACTCGTCGGCGGTTATTATGGTTCGGCCCGCCCGCCGCACGTTACCGAGGCCGAGTCCGATCTCACCGACCAACTGTCCGACGAATTCAAAGAAGCGCTCGCTGAGATTCAGGAAAGCTACGCGGGCAGGTCTGATCTGGAAGCGCTGGGCAAGTCGTCAGTTCAGGGCATGCTTCATCAGCTCGATCCTCACTCCGCCTTCTTTACCAAATCCGAATTCGACGAAGTCCAGACCGAACAAAGCAGCCGAATCTACGGTATCGGCGTCACCATCGCGAAACGTTACGATCACGTCTACATTCTTTCGGCGACGCCCGGCGCACCCGGACAACGAGCGGGCCTGCGCTATGGCGATGCGATACTGGCGATAGACAAGATGCCGGTCGATGATTGGAACAGCCAGCAGGTTATGCATAAGGTTCGCGGGGAAAAGGGTGAACCGCTTGAGATCACCGTCGAACGTACGGGCGTTCCAAACCCGATTACGGTTCGGGTGAAACGCGATGAAGTAAAATTGCCTTCGGTACGCAATGCCTTCATGGTGGGCCAGGGTGGAACCGGTTACATAGCGCTCACCGGCGGGTTTTCAAGCAAGACCGACGAAGAGCTGGCCGAGGCCCTGACTCAGTTAAAGATTGAAGGCATGCGGCAACTGGTTCTGGATTTGCGCAATAATCCGGGTGGGCTCCTCGATGAGGCGATCAAAGTCTCAACGCGGTTTCTGGCGCCCGGCGAAAAAATCGTCGAAGTGCGCGGCCGCGATGTCGAGGCGGCGACACACAAAGTGCCCGACAACAATTTGCCCGACACAATGCCTATGGTGATACTGGTCGACCGCCAAACTGCATCAGCCTCTGAGATAGTCGCAGGCGCGCTGCAGGATCACGACCGCGCTTTGATTGTTGGAGAGAGCACCTTCGGCAAGGGCCTGGTGCAGGGCGTGTTTCATTTGTGGGGAGGCACCGGACTTGTGCTCACAACCGCGAAGTACTACACGCCGACCGGGCGATCAATTCAACGGAATTATGCGAACGTATCCTTTTATGACTACTACCTGAATCGAACCGAAGACCCATCCGCGGCGGCCAGCACTCAGCACGGCGACGCCAGGCGTACCGATCTTGGACGCGAAGTATTCGGCGGCGGCGGCATCACTCCCGATGTTGAGATCAAGGCGCCGCCTGTATCGAGCCGCTTGTTCTACGGAATATTCGATTTCGTGCGCCAACTGGTCGCGGGCCAGATTCAGGGTATGCGTGAATACAGGATCGCTGAGTGTCAGTACAAAACCAGAATCTCACCGGAGGACCTGAATCGTTATCCGATAACCGATGAGCTGTTAGCCGCGTTTCGATTGCATTTATCGACCAAGCCGCAGTTCAACCTGCCGGAAGAAAAATTCAACGCACGCGTTAACTACATTCGCGCGCAGATGCGGCGCGAAATCATCACTGCCGCATACGGCCCGGAGGCGGGCGACCAGGTTTATCTCTCAGACGACATGCAGTTCCGCAAAGCGTTTGAGTCGTTGGACCGCGCGCGGGTGCTTGCGGAAAACGCAACGCGCGCCCGCGCCGAGCGACAATAGAGTGCTTCCTCGATAGGTTGTCTGCCCGTTGAAGAGATTCGTGGTCATCCTGAGCGTCCTGATTATGCTCAAGACTTCCGACACCAACTGAAAAAAGGGTTCGGTAAATTCTGGTGTTTGACCGAACGCTTTGCTCTTTCATTCTCGCCACAGCATACTGTCTAACATGACCGGCAGGAAGGTGCTCCACTACAAGATCGGCGAACAGCTCGGCGCGGGCGGTATGGGCGAGGTATATGTCGCCGAAGACACCAAACTGGGCCGCCAGGTCGCCCTCAAGTTTTTGCCGGCTTCCTATCAATATGATCGCGACCGGCGCGACCGCTTCTTCAAAGAGGCTCGCGCGGCGTCCGCGCTGCGTTCTCCGTACACCGCCGCGATTTATGATCTGGGCGAATTCGAAGGCGCAAGCTTTATCGTGATGGAATTCGTCGAAGGCGAGACGCTTTCGAGCAAGCTCGGCCGCGGGCCGCTTCCGATTCTCGACACGATCGACGTTGCGATGCAGGTTGCCGATGCGCTCGATGAAGCTCACTCACTTGGGATCATTCATCGCGACATCAAGAGCTCAAATCTGATCATCACCGAGCGCGGGTTGGTAAAAGTGCTGGACTTCGGGCTCGCGAAAGTAACGGGAAGCCTCCTCGCAACGCCCGACACCAATAGCCAGGACACGGAGAAGCTCGGGCAGGAAACCGTCACCGGCCTGGTGCTCGGTACGGTTTCATACATGTCGCCCGAACAGGCATTGGGAAAGGATGTCGATCATCGCTCGGACATCTTTTCGCTCGGGGTTGTGACGTATGAAATGCTGACGGCTCAGGTGCCCTTCGCCGGCGAAAGCTCGACGTCGGTCATTGATCACATAGTTCATTATGAACCGCCGGCGCTTGCGCGGCTGAACTACAACATTCCGCAGGAACTCGAGCGCATCATCCGAAAGACGCTCGAAAAGGATCCCGATTTCCGTTATCAGTCCGCGCGCGAAATGTATATCGACCTGCGAAACCTGCAGCGCGATCTCGATTCGAATCATCGCACCGCAACCGTCTCTCATCCAATTACGGAGCATCACCCAACTGCGTTGCTGACAGACACAAGACAAGTCGCCGACGCAACCGCGACGATGTCAAAGCTGGAAAACGCTGTCGCGGTGATGACGTTCTCGAATATCACCGGCGAGCCGGAGGATGAGTGGATCGGCTCCGGCATCGCCGAGACCGTTACGTCCGATCTGAAAAAGGTGAAGGGTCTTTCAGTGATTGGACGCGAACGCACATTCGAGGTGTTGAAAGATCTTCAGACCGGCGCGCTCAACGACTTCGACGAGTCGGTTGCGATCGACATAGGGCGCAGGCTCGCGGCGTCGTGGATACTCGGCGGCGGTTATCAGCGCATCGGTGAGATGATTCGCATAACCGCTCGAGTGATCGACGTGGGCACGGGAGAAGTTGTCCGCACAGTCAAGATCGACGGCAAGATCAGCGAGATTTTCAATCTGCAGGATAAGATCGTTTATGAGTTGAGCCAGGGTTTGAACCTGGAGCTCGCGACATCCGAGATCGACGACATCGCCGCCGACGAAACACAGTCAGTCGAAGCGTACGAGAGCTTCTCGCGGGGAATGATCAACCTTCGAACCGGAAGCCGCGATTCGCTTGACCGTGCGATTTACTACTTTGAGAAAGCGGCCGAGGTGGACCCGAATTACGCCGGCGCGTGGGCGGCGCTGGCGGCGGCCTACGATTTGAAGGGCGGCTTCCTGAGCATACCGGAACTGTCAATCAAGGCCGTAGAGTTCGCCGAAAAAGCAGTCAAGCTGAACCCGAAACTTTCGCACGCACATCAATTCCTGGGCGGCGCATACAGCACGCTTGGCCGCTACGACGAAGCGATCGCGGCGATGAACGAAGCGGTCAGGCTCGAGCCGAACAACGCCGGAGCTCACGGGTCCCTTGCTCGCGCTTACTGGATCGGCAAGGGCATGATCGAGGAAGCAATCGTCGAACTGGAGCGCGCGGTCTCGATCAACCCTCAAGCGGGCTACTCATATCTTCAGCTTGTGTTCCTGCATACGCTGCTTGGCAACTACACCCGAGCCGAAGACGCGGCCGGGCACGCGATCGAGTTGCAGGAAAAATTCATCTCCGGCAAAGAAGGGCTTCAAGTGGTCGGCGCTCACACTCGGCTTGGGTATTGTTACTATCGCCAGGGGCGTTATGACGAAGCGATCGCCGAATACGAACGCGAGCTCGAGTTCCTGAAGGCGAGCGATCACGCGTTGCGCGACCGATCGCTGACGGAATTGGAGCAAAAACTCGGCGCGGCTCATTTGAGAAAAGGCGAGACCGAAGAAGCCGAGAAGCACTTCAAGCACGCGATCAAGCGGTTCGAGCAGCGGTTAGGAAAAGGCAGCGACGACCCGTTCACGAAATATTACATGGCCTGTTTGTACGCGCTTAAAGGCGACTCAGACCGGGCGTTGAAGTATCTGAGAGAATCGCTCGGCCCGCTCAAAGAGATCAACACGCTTCGGGCAAAGAGCGACCCGGATTTTGAGAATGTCCGTGAAGATTCGCGATTCCGCGAGTTGATTGGAGAGCCGACTCCAAGTGTTCAAGCGCAGCAATGAATGAAAGCGCTCGCTTCTTAAAGATTGTTGAGTGGTCCGACGAAGATCAATGTTTTGTGGGCCAGTGCCCAGGCATCATCGGCCCTTGTTGCCATGGGACTGATGAAGCACAGGTGTATGCGGAACTTTGTCAGATTGTGGATGAGTGGATTGAAGTCCTGAAAAAAGAGGGGAAGCCGTTACCGCCGCCAACAGCCGGGAAAGATGTGGCAAAGAAGCTGTCGGATGCAGCCTGACACATGCTCGCGGTTATCAAACAGGAGGCGCTTGACCCGTTTTACCCTAAGCCTTAACGTGTAAGAACAGCACGACCGAAGGAGACAGATTATGTACGCGATTGAATTTCAAACCAAGGTAAAGGACGGAAGCATTGCGATCCCTGAAGAGTACAGAGATCAGCTCAAGGGCAGCGTGCGCGTCATCCTTTTGGCCGAGGAGAGCACAGAAAAGTTCGATATGATCGAACATCTACTGGCAAACCCCTTGAACGTCGAAGGCTTTAAGCCTCTTACACGGGAAGAGATTTATGAGCAGCGGTAGCCAGACGCAAACGTGTTTCATAGACACAAATGTCGGTTATACGCCTTTATTCCAAGCCAAGACGCGAATAAATCAGCCAAAGCAAAAGTCTTAATTCGACAAAGCGATATTGTCGTGAGTTCACAGGTCATAAATGAAACCTGCGTGAACCTCATCAAGAAAGCTCACTTCGACGAACCGGCCATCCAACGACTCATTGACTCTTTCTACAGCAGATACAGAGTCATGATTGTAGATAAAACTACACTGCTGAAAGCTTCGGTATTGCGGGAGAGATTGCAGCTTTCGTTTTGGGATAGCTTGATTGTTTCAAGCGCCTTGTTAGGAAGCGCGGAGATTCTGTACACAGAGGATATGGCTGATGGACTGCTTGTGGAGAATCGTCTGAGAATAACCAATCCTTTTAAGCCTTAATAGAAGACTGACCTACAGCGGTATCCTGCCACGGCACGGCCGATGACGGACAAAGAAAAGCATCGATACAAGAAATGGAAGAGCGAATGAGCACGAAAGAAATCCCACGTACTGACTCGGATGAGGAATTGGCACAGTCTTGGGATTCAAACGACCACGATTCGCTGAGGAGCTAGAGAGAGAAAAAACCTATTGAAGAAGGCAATCGAAATCGAGGCTATCATCGACGAGCGAGGGAATGTTTTGCTATTGGAAACGGCGAAACTACCCGGGCCTCGCCGCGCACGTGTCACAATTTTCGAGAATGAGCCTGCCCAGTTGAATTTGGAAAGCCTCGAAGTACGGTTTATCCACCCTTCACCAGGAATGACCCTAACTGCTGATGTCAGTCCTTTGTGTACAGGCAGAGAAGCTATATCAAGCTTGCTCGAAGAAGGAGAAGAGAGTCCGTTTCTCTCCCCTATAATGAACGACGGAGGAGGCTACGAACTCATGATTCGCCGCACTGGAGTATTCATTCATCCCGAGATGACTTTTGCTCTAGCTGGCGTCGTCACCGGTGATGAGATTCAGGTCTCGCGTTACGCAACAGGAGCAGGGCCAAACCTCTGGGATACTATTCAACTCACATTCGCTTATGGGATTGCCGCGGGTACCGGGTTAGCCTTCTTGAAGGCCGTTACGCCAATCATTACACAGCTTCTTGAAAACAAGGCGAAACGAATCGTACGAATTAGATGGGGTGATAAGGAATTTGAGCTCCAGGGAGGTGACATTGGTAAGACAATTCGAGAATTGCGGAAGGCGACAGATTATTTCAAGCTAAGCTCCCTTGAAGGAGAAGCGCAGGTCCCTCCGCGACTATCAAAGCGCAGCAAAGGTCCGAAGAAACCCACAAAAACTGACACCACACAATTAACAAGACGCGAATCAAGGAAGAAGGTGACTCGCGCAAAGAAGGGCTCGCTGCGCAAGAGAGATGCTAAGCGATAGGAATCGACGACTCGCGCGCGCCACGCTTCGCCGACACTATCTTGGCGGGCGTGAGCCTCTACGCCGCTTGTCTCGATGCGAGCGTTCGGCGCGTTTAAGCGCCGCCTTTACTCGGATGATCGCTTCTGACAAGACACCTAGCGAGTCGTTCTTGGGCGGGAAGTCACCGCCGAGTGACTCTTGGAAAAGCATCATGCACACCTGATAGGTCGTAGTGAACGGGAAAGTCAGCCGAAGCGCATTCTCAAGACACACTGCGGCGTTTGTTACTCCGTCCGGGCCGCTCTCGATTTCCACAAGCAGGTAGTGCCACAATCTGGCCGCTCGATCAGCAAGAGCCGGATCTTCGTGCAGCATCGGCTCCAATACATCAAGCCAGACTTGATCACTTAGCCACTTCCATTCCTTTGTCTCGTCAGGCACAGGCTCCATCATACGACAGGTCTGGAAGATTGTCACTTATTTCCTGTAGACTGATAGCCGACAACTGGATTTCAATGTTCGCATCAAACGCAAAGGCAAACCAGATATTCGAGCGCGCTTCGGGCTCGCTGTCAGAAAACGGCGACAGGAGCTTGGAATATCACAGGAAGCGCTTTCAGAACGGGCCGGTCTACACCGAACTTACGTGGCTGATATTGAACGGGGCATTCGCAATCTATCGTTGGTCAACATTGAGAAACTGACGACCGCTTTAGACATCTCCATCTCGGCTTTGTTTCTCGATTACGACGTGGATTGAGTTAGTAAGTGACTCGGTCCAACAGTAATCGAACTGAGTGCGTGAAAAATGATTAGCATAAAATAGTGAACCTCAATGCTGCCGGGACGCGAAGGTAATAAGGTGTTTCGTTCCCGGTTTGCTGGCGCTCAACACTGAAGTGCGATAGGTTTGTTTTTTGATTCGCGGTGCTCGGGAGGAATGAGACGATGACGAAACTTCTAGAGAAGGCATTCGAAGAAGCATCCACACTCCCGGAGGAGGATCAGGACGCACTTGCCCAGATGCTGCTGAGTGATCTTGCCTCGGAGGAGCGTTGGGCAGGGGCGTTTGCCGCGTCGCAGGACAAGTTAGCTCTGCTCGCGAGGGAAGCACTGGCCGAATACAGACAGGGCAAGACAAGACTGATAGAAGATAATAGTGACTTCTCACACGACTGAGAGATTCCGGAAAGCCTTCCAGCAGCTTCCAGTACATGTCCAGCGCAAGGCAAGGAAGGCATATCTGCTGTGGAAGCAAAATCCTTATCACGCGAGCCTTCAGTTCATGAGAGTACACACCATCGAGCCAGTATATTCAGTACGCGTCGCGCTCGGGTGGAGAGCGCTCGGCACAAAGACCGACGATACGATGTTGTGGTTTTTGGATAGGCACGCACGCGGAATACGAACGGATATTGTCACAATTGTGAAAGGACGCTCATCTCAAATGACCGAGGATCAAACCGACATCCCAAACGTAGCCGAGATCTGGCTGGGGTGCTTCGAAACATCAATCCCAGGCTCCAACCATTACTTCTCGCGAAGCTCGAGCGAAACTATCGCGGTAGAATCAGACCTACGTGAAGTCAAATGACCCCGACAGAAATCCAAATAAGACGTTACGGACATGGCCTAAGGTAAAGATCGTGAGCTTCCTCTCGGAGAAACCCCAATAGTGCTGCCATATGTGACGTGGGCGATGGTGCACCTCGGCGCGTGGAGTCTTATGCTTCTCGCGGCAGCCGGCGCCGGGCGTTTGTTTATCGGGACCCTTCTTCCCAAAACTCAATTTCATTCTTTTGCGGAGCGCTTAGCGTTCACTCTTTCCCTCGGTTTGGGCTTGTCCTCGCTTGCGCTTTTTCTCTTGGGACTCACGGGCGCGCTATGCCCCGCGATCATATGGGTGCTTACACTAGCCGGCGCGACGGGAACAGTCGCGCAGTTGCTTCGTGTCCATGGAAGCAATCCCCCTCCCGCGATTCCATCATTGAAGGAACTTTGGAATTCATATGGTCCGCTCGCGATTTTGTTGGGCATTGTCGTCATCGGCTACTGGGCTCTGCTTTTCCTTCTGACTCAGTATCCACCCGTTCACTGGGATGCGACTTCCAATCATCTCGTCCTGGCGAAGACCTATCTCGAACAACATCGAATTGTTCCGGTGATGGGTGTAGCGCAGCCGGTGGTTCCCGCGTTGAACCACATGCTCTTTGTGTGGGGCCTCGCTTTGCGCGGCGACGTTCTCTCGCAGATGATGGAGCATACATTACTGATACTCGTAGCTCTCTCGATTTACGCGTGGGGCGCGAGAGAGAACCGGCGATTATTCGGTCTGGCCGCCGCCTGCCTGTGGCTTGCTCATCCCATTATTATCTGGCTTGGCAGGGCTGCTTATACGGATGTCGGAGTGACGTGCTTCGCATTTCTTGGCGTCTACGCCCTGCGTGTTTTTTGGAATGAACGCAAATCCGCGTGGTGGCATCTCTCGATGTTGATGTTAGGGATGGCCGCGGCGGCCAAGCTGTCCGGCATATTCTTTCTCGGAATCGGGTGCCTATTTGGGTTTTTTGTAGTGCTTCGATCAGTCAATGGCTGGATGTGGTCAAAGCGAGCAACCGGTTACGAGGCGACGGCAGAACCTGGCGCGCGTGTTGGCGTGAAATTGATTTTGAAGGGTTGGGGGTTGGCGCTGTTGATTGTGATGCCGTGGTATGGGTTCATCGCTTATGAAACCGGCAATCCTATCTGGCCTGCCTTCACCGAGCTGAGCCGCGGCGAATGGGGTGCGCCTCACGTACGGACCGCTTATGCGGGACTGCTTAAATACGCGGCGAGCCCGAGGACCGTCGAGAACTTTTTGAGACTGCCCTTTGACTGGAGGTATCATTCGGAGCGCTTCGAGTCGGAGGTAACTCCGCCCTTGTCGCCGTTGATGCTGCTATGGCCATTGGCGTGGATCGTCGCTTTGTGGAGGCCTGGTGTTCGTTGGTGGGTTGCGTGGGCGTTGGGGTTTACGGTGTTCTGGTTTTTTAATCCGCAGCAGATGAGATATTGGCTACCGGCGTTGCCGATGGCCGGGCTTGCGCTTTATGAAGCGATTCGCTGGTTCATAGAAAAGTTCCAGAAGTCGGCCGCTTTTCATAATGCCATCTGGATCGTTCTTACTCTCTTCACAATCGCATGGGGCAGCCGCAGGATCGTTCGAGAAGTTCTCATCAAAGGAGTGCCGCCGGTGACCGCAAGCGATCGCGAAGCCTTCATCGCCCGGTCATACCCGGGCGTTAGCGCGATGAATTTCGTCAATCAGTACGCATCCGCTGATGAGACCGTGTGCATGATCGGAGGTAGCTGGCTTAATTATTACTTCCGTCCTCGAGTGCTTGATCTGGTCGGTCCCCTGTATGCGGACAGGCGCCCAACGTTCGCGCACTCGGCAGATCAAGCGTGGTTCGAATGGATCGAGACTAGCGGCGTTACATGGATATTTATCGACCATGAGGTACCGCAAGGCCTCACCATTCCGAGACGCGAAAACATGACCAGCGCTCTCGAACCTGACTATCAACTGGTTTTTGCAGATGCGGAAGCGTGGATATTCAGACGCAAGCCGGTTCCACCTTACGTGCGGGTGACTCTGAAGGGCATAAGCAAAGCGGATGCTCGCCCGACCACTGTCAATGGGGCTTGTTATCCGGCCAGCTTGATCAGATTGGCTCGCGCTTCCTGATCCGCGAGACCTATTTCAACTCGACCAGAATGATATCAGCGGGCTTGGCGGTCATATTCTGAACGCTGTGCTTTTCCGCTGCCGCCCAAGTCACCTCGCCGCGATGGCCGCCGCCTTCACGGGTCTTGCCATCCGCAAGCGTGAATTTGGCTTTTACATCGGTAAGGTAAATCGCCACGCCGTTTGGATGCTCGTGCTGTTTGGTCTTGTCGTGCGCCTTGAATTTGACTCTCAGCACGCGCACTCGATCGTTTTCGAACACGACTTTGTGACGAGTGGGGTCGACCCTCACTGGGTCTAATGTTACTTTTGCTGAACCCGCGGGGCCGCCTTTTAACTCAACCAGTACTCCCTGCATGGCCGCGGCTCCCATGTTCTGTGGCTGATGTTTGCCGGCGTCGGCAAACTGAACGTCGCCCGCCTTTCCCCCGCCTTTCACTTTGCTTCCATCGGGCAGGGTGAATTGGACGTTTGAGTTGGTGAGAAAAACCACGACGCTTGCAGGGTGTTCGTGCATTACCGACTTCTCTTTCGCTCCGTATTGAATCTTGAGCACTCGGACCTGTTCGTTGTCGAGCATTACCTTGTAGTGCTTGGGGTCTACTGTGACCGGGTCCTGGGCGAAGGCCGATGAAGCCGCCAGGCAAAAGAAAGTAACGAATAGAACTTTGCGCATTTGTCCGCCTCCTTTTAGTTGCGGGAAGATTTTACTGAGGTGCGACGCGAGAATATATGAACAGTCAAAGAGCGTCAAACTCAGAATGCGCTCCAGTCCTGCGTCTCAGCACTCGGCTCTCATCCCGAGACTCAATTGATCCTCTTCGCTTGCCGGTCGCCTCCCTGATTCAATACCAGGTGCGTTACCTTCCCGTCATCGCCTCTAACGAAGGTCATTCTCAAATCGACGGCCTTTGAGAAAAACACGGCCTCGGCTTGCGCGTACAGAGTGATCTTTGGCTGCCCCGTAGCCTGTGCCATCAGCAGGTCACCCTCTTTGCTGATCGTGATTATGAAGTTTGGCGTAAGCTGATACTGGCCCACGTAAGCGTCGAGAATCTTCGGATCGACTTTTACTTCAGCGACAGCCTCGGGAACTTCATACTTTTCGCCAAAGAGTATCGCCGCCAGGTCCTGACTGATCCTTCCCGGTCCGGGAATACCGAAATCAGCGTTGCGCAATACGACGATCGTGACTCTCTCATCCGGGAAGCGCGCGATAAAAGTCGAAAAGCCGTTGATCCCGCCGCCGTGAGTGATCATCTTGCGGTTGAATTTCGTTTCGACACCCAGGCCGTACGCATAGTTGTTCTTCACGGGCGCCGTCATCATCTCGAACGACTTCGCCGACACGACCTTCCCTCCAAACAGGGCTTCATTCCAACGGAACAGATCTTCGACGGTCGAATAAAGCGAGCCCGCCGAGTACGGCTGAGTCATATCGAGAAACGCCGAGTTGACCATCTTGCCTTTCGACATCGAATAGCCGGCCGCGCGGTTCTTCAGGATCACGTCGAAATGATCGTAGCCGGTGCCGGTCAGCTTCAACGGATCGAAGATATTCTTCTGAAGAAAGCTTTCGTAAGACTCGCCCGCGGCCTTCTCGATGATCGCGCCGAGCAGGAAATAGCCCGAATTGCTGTAACTCCACTTCTCACCCGGTTTGAAATCGAGCGGCTTGTCTTTGAACCGCGCGATCATCTCCGTGGTCGTCACTGGAAGCATCATCTTCGGCATGTAATCGGGGAAGCTTGTGAAGTTCGGAACGCCGGCGGTGTGACTCAACAGGTGATGGATAGTGATTTCGCTCCAGGCGCCCGGACACGACTCAAAGTATTTGCAGATCGGATCAGTGACGGTCAGCTTGCCGCGCTCCTGCAACAGCAGAATCGCCGCGGCGGTGAATTGTTTCGTTATCGATCCGAGTCGAAATCTGGTGTCGGGCGCGTTTGAAACATTTAGCTCCGCATTAGCTAATCCGTAGCCCTTGCTGAAAACAATCTTGCCGTCGCGCGCGACCAGCACCGACCCGATAAACCGCTTCTGATTCGAAAGCGCGTTCATGTATTCCTCAAACTTCGGCGTGAGGTTTTGCGCATTTGCGCTCGCGGCGAGCACGACTAACATTGCGATTGAAATCGCGCCTCGGCGCATTCCGTGATTGGATGTCTTCATCAATTGCCTCCGATTAGTCTCGAACATTAAGGGCACAACGGCGAAACACTATCAAAAGTTCAGCATCACATCGAGCGCGTTCGCCACGCGACCCCGCGGAGTTTGCGGCCGAGAACTCGGCTGGCTATCATAAACCAAACCACAAGGAGACTGTGATGGATCATTCGCCAGGGTTTCTCGAAATAGTCAACGATGCCAAGAGCCGGGTTCGCGAGAACAACCCCGAAGATGTTCGCCGTAAGCAGGAAGCGGGCGAGCGATTTCACCTGATAGATGTTCGCGAGGACAACGAGTGGCAGAAAGGACGCGCGAAGGGCGCGATTCATCTTGGCAAAGGGATCATCGAACGCGACATTGAGAACGCGATCCCCGATCATCAAGCGGAGATCGTTCTCTACTGCGGAGGCGGTTATCGCTCGGCGCTTGCAGCCGATGTGCTTCAGAAGATGGGATATAAGAATGTGATCTCGATGGACGGCGGTTGGAAGCGATGGGTCGAGCTTGGCTATCCGGTCGAATCTTAGTCGCCCACTCCGACTTTCATCTCGTCATCCGCCTTAGCCGAAGCCCGAATCTCGGCGCCAATGCTATCGATCTCAGATGAAATGGAATCACGGTGTGCCGAAGGTCGCAGCTTTTGTCTGAAGGGATGAGTGAACGCGTACACTCGGCTGCCGAAAGCGCGCCAGGCCGCGGTCGCTCCCAGGTCATCGAACAACGAATAGGCGATGGGTGTGACTATCAATGTCAACAGCAACGAAAGCGTCTGTCCGCCAATAACGACCACCGCGATCGCGCGGCGCTCATCCGAACCCGGACCCGTGCCCAGCGCAAGCGGCATCATGCCGGCAACCAGCGCAAGCGTCGTCATCAAAATTGGACGAAGCCGGTCGCGATTCGCCTGAATGATCGCGGACGCCCGATCCATTCCACTTCTGCGCAAGCCGTTCATGTGATCGATCTGAAGAATTGCGTTCTTCTTCACTACTCCAAACAGCACCAGCATACCGAGCGCCGAATAGAGGTTCAGCGTGTTGCCGGTCATCCATAGCGACAACAGAGCGAACGGGATGGAAAGCGGCAGCGAAAGCAAAATCGTGAGCGGGTGAACTACACTTTCGAACTGCGACGCCAGGATCATGTACATGAAGATCACCGACAACAGGAATGCCCAGATAAATTCGTTGAAAGTGCGTTCGAGTTCTTTCGCGCGGCCGGTCACTGCCATCGTGTATCCGGATGGCAGTTGCATTTCACCGACTTCTTTGCGAAGCGCGTCCAATCGATCAGCCAGCGCATAGCCCGGCGCCACCGAACCATAGAGGCTCACCTGGCGCTGTCGATCGAGCCGGTCTATTCGCGACGCAGTGTTGGCTGGAGTTATGTTCACGAGATTGTCAAGACGCGCGAGCATTCCGTTCTGCCGGGGGACGTAGAGCCGCGAGATCGTCGCCGGATCATTTCGCTGGCCCTGGGTCAAGCGGAGCTGAACGTCATAATCATCGTTCACCGATTCGTCGTGAAAACGTGAAACGCGCTGGTCGCCGCCGACCATCAATCTTAGGGCGCTTGCGACGTCCTCGGTTGCGACGCCCAAATCCGCGGCGCGCGTACGATCGATTTCAACCCGCAATTCGGGTTTGTCCAGCTTCAGCGAAGTATCGGCGTCCATTATTCCGAGCTGCGGCGCTTTTTGACGAAGCTCGTCAGCGTACCGCGCGAGCGAATCGAGATCCGGTCCGCGCAACACAAATTCAATTTCAAACCGCCCTCCGCCGATGTTGACCGACGATGAATTGCGAACCGAAGTTCTCAAGTCGCGGTACTTACGAAGCCGCGCCCGAATCTCCTGCATCACATCGCGCTGCGAGTAGTTGTTCCTGAAGGCATCAAGGGGCCTCGCGTGGATGATCCCGCTCCACAAGCGCGCGAGCGAGAATGTGCGTTCCTCGATTGGCGCTATTCGAACATAAGCGCCGCCGCCGTTCACGCCTCCGCCGAATCCGCCCCCACCTCCGGCATTCGAAAGAACTACTCGAACGCCGGGCGTGCCCCGAAGATCGGTTTCGACTGCGCGCATGACTTCATCCATTGCTGTCAAGCTCGTGCCTTCGCGAGCATTCACTCCCACGTCGAACTCTGATTCATCGACATCGGTTGGTATGTAATCCTGCTTGACGACTTTATACAGAGGCACCGACGCAAAAATCACCAGCAACCCAACTACAGCGACTATGACGCGATGCCTGGTCGCAAGCTCGAGCATCCACGTATACGACCCGTCTATGAACCTGTAAAAGCCTCTTCTCGACCTGGCGGCGTCGTCCGCGTGCACGTCTCCCTTCTTCAGCAGCCGCGCGCTCATCATCGGCGTCAGCGTAAACGACACCAGCAGGCTCACTAGGATTGCAACCGCCGCCGTGATTCCAAACTGATAAAGAAACCGTCCCGACACGCTGGACATGAAAGATACCGGGACGAAGATCACGACAAGACTGAACGTTGTCGCCATAACGGCGAGCCCAATTTCGGCGGTCGCCGCGCGAGCGGCTTCGAACGGCCGCATCTTCTTTTCTTCGACGAATCGAAAGATGTTTTCGAGCACAACTATCGCATCGTCAATAACCACGCCGACCATCAACACCAGCGCGAGCATCGTGACGCTGTTCAATGTGAAGTTGAGCGCTCGCATAACGCCGAACGTTGCGATTACCGAAGCGGGAATAGCGATGGCGGCGATCAAGGTCGAACGCCAGCTTCGCATGAAGGCGAGCACGACAAGTGATGCCAGGATGCTGCCGAGTATCAGGTGAAGCGTGATCTCGTGAAGCGCCGCGTATATGTATCGCGACTGATCGCGAATGATCTCCATCTTCACGTCGTTCGGAAGCTGGGTCGCGATTCGGGCGAGATTCGCCTTGGCCGCTTCAATCACCTCAACTGTATTCGCTCCGGTCTGGCGGCGGACTTCGAGCGTCACCGTTGGGACGCCGTTTAGACGCGCGACGGAACGCTGTTCTCTTGTCCCGTCTTCGGCGTACCCGATATCGCGAATGCGGATTGGCGCCCCGTTGGCCGAAGCAACAACCAGATCGTTGAATATTTTCGGATCGACGACTCGACCCATCGTGCGAAGCGTCTGTTCGCGGGAGCCTTGAGTGACATTGCCTCCGGGCACGTCGGCATTCTGGCGGACGATCGCATTGCGAATGCTGGTGATTGGAAGTTGATACGCGGCCAGCCTGTCCGCATCGACCCACACGTTTATCGCGCGCCCTAGCCCGCCCTGAATGTTTATCTCGCCGACGCCACTCGATCGCTCCAGGAGCGGCTTGACCAGTTTGTCTGCGATCTCGGTTAACTCACGCACAGGCCGATCAGCGGATAATGCTACGGTCATGATGGGTGAGTAGTCGCTGTTGAACTTGCCGACAACAGGCGGGTCAACGTCGCGAGGGAGATTTCGCACAACCGTCGCCACTCGATCGCGAACATCCTGCGCGGCCACGTCTATGTCTCGCTCGAGATTGAAGGTGGCCATCACGAACGACTGGCCCTGCATCGACACCGAGCGCAATTCCTGAATGCCCTCGACCGTGTTTACGACTTCTTCAATCTTTTGCGAAACCTCGCTCTCGACCTCTTCGGGTGAGCCGCCCGGAAGACTCGTGCGCACGGTTACCGTAGGTAGATCAAACGACGGAAATCGATCGACGCCGAGCCGAAAGTAACTGGCCGCGCCGACAACAACCAGCGCCAGCACCATCATCGACGCAAACACCGGACGCTTGATACAAATTTCTGCGAGCTTCTGCATGACCTTGTGGTTCCGGGTTCAGGGTTTCGCGTTGCGGGTTCACTCGGATTCTCAACCCGGGACTCGAAACCCTGAACTCGGAACTATTCTGCTATCACCACGGGTTGGCCCGATTGAAGATTACCGGGATTTATCACCACCGCATCTCCGGCTTTGACGCCCGACAAAACCTCAGTCCAATCTGTCGTCCTTCGCCCAAGCGTCACGGGCTTTTCGACCGCTTTGCCGTCCTGCACCAAAATCACCTTGTCGATTCCCGCGAAACTGACAACGGCGTTCGACGGTACTGCGAGCGCCGAGCTGCCGTCAGCCGAGACAATCTCCGCGCGAGCGAATGAGCCGGGCCGCAACTGCCCATTGTTACGCACTTCAGCTTCGACGATCAACACGCGATTCTGAGCCGTGATCGTCGGGCTTATGCGCGCGATCTTACCAGCGTAGACGTTAGGGTCTCCCTCGAGTGTTACGCGCACCTGTTGCCCGGCTTTGACATTGCGCGCCTCACGTTCGGGCACCTCGGCACGCAGCCGAAGCGGGTCCATTCTGACGACGTTGACGATGGGCGAAGCCGCGGAGAGATATTCGCCGATGCTTGCGCGCTTTTCTTGCACGACGCCGTCGAAGGGCGCATAGATCGTGGAATCAGCAAGCTGCTGCCGCGCGATCTCGAGCTCCGAACGCCGTTGGACGACCAGCGCCTGGCGATTGCGAATCTCCTCGATCGCATCCTGATAGCGGCTCATCGCGACTTTGTGTTCGGCATCGGCGCCATCGAGCTGGGCCTTCGCTATCACGCCGCGTTGAACCAGAGACTGAGCGCGTTCGAGTTTTAGTCTTGCGTCCTCGAGCAGCGCCTTCGCCTGCCTGACTGTGCCGGTCGCTTCGGGATCGATGCGATCGTCTTTTCCTTCCGGAGACAAGCCCACTCGGGCGCGTGCCTGCGCCAATCCCGCTTCGGCTTGCTGAAGACGCAATTGATAGTCCTGCTGCTCGATTTGAGCGATCACCTGGCCTTGCTTCATCACACTTCCCAGATCTACCGCGATGGATTTCATGCGCCCGGGTACTTTGGCGCTGACCGTAGCCTGATCGAAAGCTGCAAGCGTCCCCGTTACGCTCACGGTTTGCTCCATCGATATCTCGGAGGCTTGCGCGACCTTCACTGGACGCGGCTCTCTCGCTTCGCCACCCGGTGTATTCCTTGCGGACACGGGATACCCGCTCTTGCACCCGGCTGATGAAAGCGAGATAGCCGTAATCACCAATGCCAAAAGTGCAATCCTTCGGTTGCGCGAAAGCAGGCAGGCTCTAATAGCAGTGACTATGAATGACATCGTGATGATCAATAATACCTTCTTTTGATGTGGCGCGCATAGGATGCGCTCGCGGCTGGATTGGTTCCACACAGAGGCTCATTACCCAGCAAGTCCCAAGTACGCCGAGCATCTTAGGCCAGTTACATGTAATGAAGCGGTCGTTCTTCAGTGGGATGGAGTGGCAGCGACGGCGTGAAACACCAGGAAATAATCCATGCCGTCGGGTTTGACGAAATCGTATTGTTCGATGAGCGCAAAGCCGGCTTCCGCGGCTTCCTTGATTACAACCTTTCGGTTGATTCCATGATCCTTCCCGTTCCCATTGCGATCGATGATTCCCATCAACGCATCAGGTTTCATTGCTTCGCGCAATCGAGCCAGCAACAGGATCGGCTGCGCGACTTCATGATAAGTCTTCAGTATCAACACGGCGTCGACGCTGGACGGCGGCAACAGCGGATCGTCTTCCTTTCCAAGAACCGTTTGAATGTTCGTAAGCTTCTCATCAACGGCGCGATCTCGAATGTATTTGAGGAATTCGGGATTGATTTCCACCGCGAAGACTTTGCCGGTTGCTCCAACGCGCCGCGCGGCACGGGTCGTGAACCAACCCGAGCCGGCGCCGATGTCAGCGACGTTCGACCCTTGCTTGATCTGAAGGATGTCCATCACGCGATTGATCTGTAATTTTTCTGCGCGCCCGGAGTCTTCGAAGATTGATAAGTCGCCGGTGTAGGGCTCGCTTGTGGGCCGCGTGATGCGCTGAGTGGCAGGCGATTTCGACTGAAGGGCGCTCGCGACGGTACATAGACCAACCGCCACAACAACAACAATCGCGAGGGCGATCTTTGGAGTGCGGCGACTTGTCGCCGCTTTTCCTGCTTTTGAATCACTCACACTTACTTCTCAATCCGCGTTACTTCGCCGGCGTAATGACAATGTTGCGGTAGTAGATTTGTTCGTGATCGCCCTGCAGCATGATCGGCCCCGCCTCGTTTTCATTGCTGTCCAGGGCTCCTCCGGTAATGCCGGGAATCTCGATCTTATCGATGATCGTCGTTTCATTCAGTACGACTGTGACGAGACGGCCTATCAGCGTGATGTCCAGGCTCTGCCACTCGCCGGGCTTCTTCACCGGATTGCTAGTCGGTGTGACGAAGCCATAGATGCCGCCGTTTCGATGGCTCTCAGGTTCTTTGCCGAAATCATCCTGGATCTGAACTTCGTAACGTCCGCGCAGATAGACGCCGCTATTGCTCTTGTCGGCCATCTTGAATTCAATGTGCAGCTTGAAGTCCTTGAATTGTTTGTTGGTGATGATGTCGGTGCCGCGCGGTGAGTTTTGCATTACGCCGTCGACGACTCGCCAGGTGGCGGCTTTGCTTTGATCGCGGACCTTCCACGCCGACAGATCTCGCCCGTCGAACAATGTTATCGGCTTGCCCCATCGCGCGGACTTGCGATCGAGCTTGGGCGCGCGAACCGCGGTCCACATCAACAGCTTTCCTTCGGCGCTGGTCATCGTTCCTTCCAGATGATTGCCCTTCAGCGTGGCTTCGAATTCGAGGTCGGTCTTGCGCCGCTCATATTGCGGCGGAAGCTTGAATTTGAGATGGCCGCCCGAGTACTCGACGGACTTGATGGGCCGTTGACTTCCGGTCCGCCCGACAAATCGTGCTTTGAGTTGCCCGCCGTCGCGTGTGACTTCAAACCACGATGGATAAGCCTCGCCGCCGGTGTCCGTAACAGTCATATCCCATCGGCCAATGATCTTGTCGTCGCCGTTTGGAGTTCGAGATGACCCGCTCTCTCCAGTCAGCAGCATTGCCGCGAATAGAAAAGCCATCGCGCTTTTCCTCATCATCAGAGAATTCCTCCGGAAGATATCCGACAAACTTCAGTTTGTCGCCGTCTCTATTGTAACCATCGTTAGAATAAGACATCACGACAAGCTGAGATTTACCGCGCGTCGCGATTTCGCATTGCAAAGCACACGAGCACGCTGATAATAGTAGGCTTTCAAGAACCGGGCAACCACGCTTCCAGTTTCCGTTTCACGGCAACGCTCGCTTACACGGGAGGATTCGACATGAACCGATCCGGAAAGACTTCAAGACGAGATTTCATCAAGCTGACCACGGCCACGACACTTGCCGCCGCGACTTCAACAACAATTCTCGCGGCGGAGGAGCCCGCGATGCCCACGCTCGTTTCACCCGCGGACAGGATTCGGCTCGGGCTGATCGGAGCAGGCGGACAGGGGATGGGCGACACTCGCGAGGCGCTCAAGATTCCCGGTGTGGAACTGGTCGCGGCGGCCGACCTGTATGATGGACGTCTCGCGCGAGCGAAAGAGATTTGGGGCAATCAACTCTTCACAACGCGCGATTATCGCGAAGTGCTCGCGCGTTCGGACGTCGACGCAGTGATCATCGCGACACCCGATCACTGGCATATGCGAATCTCAAACGACGCGATGAACGCCGGCAAGGACGTTTATTGCGAGAAGCCGATGGTGCAGCAACTCGAGCAGGGCAAGCACGTCATTGAAACGGCTCACAAAACGGGCCGCATTTTCCAGGTGGGCAGCCAGCGAGTTTCATCGGTCGTTTACAAAAAGGCCAAGGATCTTCTCGCATCGGGGGCGATCGGCGAGCTCAACATGATCGAAGCGTGGTGGGATCGCTCGAGTGCCATCGGCGCGTGGCAGTATTCGATTCCGCCGGACGCCTCGCCTGAGACCGTGGATTGGGACCGCTATCTTGGTGACGCGCCGAAGCGGCCGTTTGATCCGAAGCGCTTTTTCCGGTGGCGGAACTATCGCGACTACGGGACGGGAGTCGCGGGTGATTTGTTTGTTCACTTGTTTTCGGGTTTGCACTTTGTCGTAGGGACCATTGGTCCAACGCGTGTGATGGCGACAGGCGGATTGCGCTACTGGAATGATGGCCGCGATGTGCCTGATGTGATGCTCGCGCTGTGCGATTATCCCAGGACCGCGAGTCACCCTGCCTTCAATCTGGCTCTGAGAGTCAATTTCGCGGCGGGCGCCAACGAAAGCTCCGGCTTTCGCTTCATTGGCAGCGAAGGCGTGATGACCATCTCGGGAGTTGTCACCGTAGCCAAAAAGCAACGGGCTAAAGAGCCGGGATACACGATCGACACTTTCACAAAGGCGACACAGGAAGCATTCTTGAAGGATTACCGCGAGAAGTATCCCGAGAACAAAGACGTCGCCGAGTCGAGTCAGGACACTTACGCTCCGCCGTCGGGCTACAGCGATTCGGTCGATCACTTCAAAGCGTTCTTTGACGGAATGAGGACGCGCAAACCGGTAGTCGAAGACGCGGTATTCGGCTTCCGAGCAGCCGGCGCAGCGTTGCTTACGAATCGCAGCCTGTTCGAGAATCAGGCTTATGCGTGGAATCCGGAGACGATGACGACTTCAAAGGAGCGGACTGCCTAGATTGCTGATTGCAGCAGGCGTTCAGAGTACCGACTTTAGTCGGGCAGTGCCTAACAAAACCGAAACGCTGAAGAACTCATCCACAGCCCGACTAAAGTCGGTACTCTGAACGCCTGCTGCCATTAACCCTGGCTCGAGGTCAGATTAGATGAAGCGTAGAGACCACATCGGGACATATCTCTCAGTTGCGACACTCGCATTGACGCTGATGTCCGGGCTCGTCGGCTCTGTCGGCGCGCAGGCGACTATCAACGCCGTGCACAAGAGCGACATTCGGCCAGGCTCCGACCTCGCCAACGGTGATGTTCCTATAAGTGAGATGCGAAGCGTCATCGAACGCTATACCGCTGATCGCGGCAGTCTCGCTCGTTTCTTCTTGGTCGAAGCCTCGCCCGCTCGGCGCACTCGAATGAAGCAGTTCTATACCGAATGGCTCGGGTCACTGGCGAAGCTCAACTTCGATTCGATGAGTCAGGACGGACGCATTGATTACATTCTGTTCAAGAATCATCTCGATCACGAATTGCGCCAGCTCGACATTCAGGAAAAAGCCTTCGCCGAAATCGCCGCACTCACGCCTTTCGCGTCGACGATCACGGATCTTGAAGACGCGCGGCGGCGCATGAAAGCCATCGATTCTCCGAAAACCGCCGCGTTGCTGACGAAGCTAAGTAAACAAATCGACGCGACCGGCAAAGCAGTAGAAGCCGGACTCAAACCCGACGCTAAAGACGACGCGATCAAAGTAAAGAAGACTGTCGCGAACCGCGGCGTCTCAGCGATCACATCTCTGCGCGCGACGCTCAGGAACTGGTTCGGCTTCTACAACGGCTACGACCCGATGTTCACGTGGTGGGTCGGCGAACCTTACAAGTCTGTCGACCAGGCGCTCGACAAGTACGGCGCGTTGCTGCGTGAAAAAGTTCTCGGGCTCAAGCCGGGCGACACAACCGAAATCATCGGCGACCCAATAGGCCGCGAAGCTCTGATGAGCGAACTCGCCTACGAGATGATCCCTTACACGCCCGAAGAGCTGATCGCCATCGCCAACAAGGAGTACGACTGGTGCGAGAATGAAATGAAGAAGGCGTCGCGCGAGCTGGGCTACGGTGATGACTGGATGAAGGCGCTCGAATACGTAAAGACCTTATACGTCGAGCCCGGCAAGCAGCCCGAGCTGATCCGCGAACTCGCGCTCGAAGCAATCAAGTTCATGGACGATCACGATCTGGTGACCATCCCGCAACTGGCGCGCGACACCTGGCGGATGGAAATGATGACTCCCGAACGTCAGCTTGTCAGTCCGTTCTTTCTCGGCGGAGAGATGATCCAGGTTTCATATCCGACCAACACGATGGGCCACGAAGCAAAGATGATGAGCATGCGCGGCAACAATATTCACTTCTCTCGCGCGACTGTGTTTCACGAGTTGATCCCCGGGCACCACCTGCAGGGATTCATGGCGAATCGCTATCGAACCTATCGCCAGGCTTTCAGCACGCCTTTCTGGACGGAAGGCGGCGCGCTCTACTGGGAGATGGTGCTGTGGGACATGAACTTTGCGAAGTCGCCCGAGAATCGAATCGGCATGCTCTTCTGGCGAATGCATCGCTCGGCGCGAATCATTTTCTCGCTGAGCTTTCATCTCGAGAAGATGACGGAACAGGAATGCATCGACTTGCTTGTAAAAAGAGTCGGTCACGAACTCGACAACGCAACCGCGGAAGTGCGGCGCTCGTTTGGCGGAGCATACGGGCCGCTCTATCAATGCGCGTATTTGCTCGGCGGCCTCCAGCTTCGCGGGCTTCGTCGTGAGTTGGTTGATTCGGGCAAGATGACGAACAGAGCATTTCACGACGCAATGTTGAAAGAGAATCGAATCCCGATTGAGATGGTGCGCGCGAGCCTGACCAAACAGAAACTGACTCGCGAATTCGTTTCGAGTTGGAAGTTTTACGGACCGCACCCCAGCGAAAAATAGATAACCGCAGAGGACGCTGACGTTTCCTCCGCGTCCTCCCCTATTCCTTGATTCGACATGCACTGGACCCCTCCAACCGACTGGGCTCGGATCACCACCGTTGACGCGCACGCCGCCGGTGAACCGCTTCGCGTGATCATTGGAGGCATTCCATCGATCCCTGGCGACACCATTCTCGCGAAGCGTCGCTATGCGCGCGAGAACCTAGATCATATCCGCCGAGCACTGATGTTCGAGCCCCGCGGCCACGCCGATATGTACGGCGCCATTCTCACTGACCCGGTCACAGCGGACGGCGATCTTGGTGTGCTGTTCATGCACAACGAAGGTTACAGCACGATGTGCGGACACGGCGTTATCGCGCTGGTGACGGTGCTGCTCGAAACCGGACTCCTCTCGCGCCGCGAGGTTGTCAAGCTCGACACACCTGCCGGCCTCGTGACTGCGAGAGCCGCATTCGACGGACAACGTGTGCGTAGCGTGCGCTTCGAGAACGTCCCGTCATTCGCATACAAGCTTGATCAATCGGTCAAAATTCCCGGCGTTGGTGACGTCCCTTATGACGTCGCGTTCGGCGGCGCATTTTATGCGTATTGCAAGTCAAGTGACCTTGGAGTGCCGGTCATCCCCCAAGAACTCAGCAAGTTGATCGAAGTCGGCATGGCCATGAAGCGCTCGGTAATGGCATCGCTTGAAATCAAACATCCATTCGAAGGGGACCTTGGATTTCTCTACGGAACGATAATCGACGGACCGCCGCCGGGAGTCGGCGCCGACAGTAGGAATGTATGCATCTTTGCGGAGGGCGAAGTCGATCGCTCGCCGACTGGCACCGGGGTGAGTGGTCGAGTCGCGCTTGAGCACGCGAGAGGCAAACTCGCGATCGGCGAGCCTTTTGTGATTGAGAGCTTGATCGGAACGCGCTTCACCGGACGAGTCGTTCGCGAAACGAGCTTCGGTGATCGTACCGCAGTCGTTCCAGAGGTCGAAGGCAGCGCATGGATCACCGGGCATCACGAATTTCTGGTCGCTCCGGATGATCCGCTGCGAAACGGATTCATTCTTCGTTGAGAGAGATGCCTTACTTTCCGATAGCAACGACTGTCAAGAATCAGGGTGGTCACCGCGGTGTGTTCTAATACTTGCAATTGAGGCGGTAACCAATCTTCAGTATAGCTGGTAGTCAAGAATCATTGACGGGTCTGATCGGAGTCTTTCAGTTGTCGCGTTGTTTGATCGGTGACACTAAAAGGTGCTCGGGCGAAGCGCTCGGTATCGCGCGCCGGCAGTGATTGGTGTGTACCGCCGGCTTCAAGCGCATCGGTAATAGCTTTCTTTCTGTTGTCGCGGCCCACGAAAAGACTGGCGACAATTAGTCCCAAACCGATGAAGAAAGGAATCACGCCGGCAACCCAGACTCGGCTAAGGATTTCCACTTCGGATCCTGGGTTGTGCAGCGTTCCAATGACCCCTTTCATGATTACGTATAGGAAAATCGACACGCCGATTCCCACAGACGAAGTAATAACACCCGCCTTAAGCTCTCTCTCGCGTTTGACCTCCGGAGTGATTCCGCGTTGAAGCTCGAGCAGCTCTTTCCGCTTTTCACGCTCGCCTCCCGAGAGAAACATTTCGGCGACCCAGGTCTTACTCCAGTCGAATTTCTCAGGCAGGTCGCGCATTGCAACCGCCTGGCGGACGGCGAACAGGTTGCCGCCGCAGGTCTTGCAAAACTTGATGTCGTCGCTTTGATTTAGGCCGCATTGAGGACAGAACAATGGATGCGCCTCCTTCGACGTACCGGAATACGAGAATTATAGACCTGAGGTTTGTTGACAGGATAGTCTGCTAATGATTCTTCAACGGATCAGGATGTATAGAATCTTAGTCTGATGATCAACTCAGTGCGTAGAGATTTTCCGGAAAGAGAGGCGAGGGAACCACTCGAGCGGCAAAAACGCCCAAAGTGGTGGAACCAATCGATTCTATGGAGCCAGCGAAGGGACTCGAACCCTTGACCTCCGGTTTACGAAACCGATGCTCTACCAACTGAGCTACGCTGGCGTTTCCGGCGGGTAATACGCAGAATTCACCATACCCAACGCTCTACATGACTGTCAAGTTTTCACTTCCCTAAGCCGTCTTCGTCGGCACCTCGCTTCACCTTCCATCTTTTGAAACTGTTAGTTCGCTCTTTATCAATAGCTCCTATTGATTCTCCCTTAATTCGGCGCAGCCGATTGACCAGCACTTGGGCGTCCTCTAGAATGAGTTCTTCTTATCGGGGCGTAGCACAGCCTGGTAGTGCGCTCGGTTTGGGACCGAGAGGTCGTTGGTTCGAATCCAATCGCCCCGACCACGATTCGCAAGAGGCAAGGGTGAAGGAAAGTGAGATCGATCTTACCTTTGCTCTTGGCCTTTTGCATTTTGCGCCCGTAGCTCAGCCGGATAGAGCACCTGCCTTCTAAGCAGGGGGTCGCAGGTTCGAGTCCTGCCGGGCGTACCTTGATGCTCGAATCCTGTCGCTACCTAACACTTGATGCGTCTTGAATCACCCCCAGCAATTTGAGATTCCGTTCGGTTCGACGCGTACGAATAATTTAGACGGCAGGCGCGTCGAGAAGATCGAGAATTCCGCGACCACGGTGTTCGTGCATGATCGCCGGACAAGTGGTAGCCGGGTATAGATCTGGGACTCCTGAAGTTGGTGGCGGGACGACCTACCTAAGCGAGGATCATCTTGCAAAGTTCCGCGACTTGCTGAAGAAGACGGAGTTGTTCGATCAGGTTGATGCTGGAGTATGGAAGAAAGACTGGGTGTTTTGCATTCGGAGCCGGTGGGAGGTGGCGAAGCACCATTCAAGTAGGCAGTCTTATGTGTTTCGAGTGGCGATCTCGAACAGCCGGATCGTGAGGCTTGAATATGGCCGGGTGACCTTCAAGTACAAAGACTCGGCGACAGATCAAGTGAAGTACGCGACGGTGAGACGCGGAAGAGGTTCATTCGTCGATTCTTACCGCACGTTTTGACGGACCGCTTCGTGACGGTCCAGGTGACTACGGATTGCTGCGTCCTCGCAATCGCCACCGGGTCGAAAGGGTCAGCCAGTCGTTGAGGATCAGACGCAGCATTCGGACCTCGAAGCAGTCACAATGGGTTGATGCTGGCCGAGAGACGATCCGATGTCCCCACTGCGGACGCGAGATGACCAGGCTTCAGGTTACTCAAGCTCAATCAAGCGAACCGATCGCGCGACGCGAAGGGCTTGCGGCAGCAGTCGTAGCATAATCCGCGCAAAGCCGAGCCGTCTCATCCCAGTTTCTGTAAAGAGGGGAAGTATTCATCAACTCCGTGTTCGCCTCGGTTGCCTGCTTCTGCACCATCGCAATATGCCCGCAAATCTTGTCGTCGCAAGCTTGTTCGAATTTGCCTGTTATGGACGACCTTATAAGCGAGTGGTGTTGCGCAATAGTGCGCGCCATCTGCTCGAAAAGTCCCTTACCCGACTCGCTTAACTCTTCGTGCTCGAGGATTGTTCGAAATGCAAATAGATTCTCAAAGTGAAGCTCGGCCATTTGCAGGATAACACTCTGCGAAGCCTGCTTTCGTTCGATCATTCTCCTCCTTAACTCATTTACAGCAAGGAATGCATGTATTCCTATTATCACCCCACGCAGATGGCGCGGGTCCGGCCGATAGGGTGATACATACACTTGTCTCAAGTCTTGCCATGATTTGAAGTGTGGGGAGCCGGCGAAAAGAAACAGCCGTTGATGCTGAGTCTCATGTATCATGTCTTCGGCGTGGAGGAAGTGATTTTCCACTCTGGATAGGAATACAGGCGAGCTGGATTCATATGAAGACGACAGACGAATGTTGTCGGGCGGAGTGCCCAGATCGACAAAAGCCGGGATGAGGGTTTCCGCCCATTCGAGCGCCTCCGGCCAAATGTCACCAAGCACTCCTTCCGCCTGGCGCACACTACGCACTACAGGAAGAGGCTTGTAACCCCCAGTGGCGGTGACATCATATTCGCCGACAATCCGGTTTATCGGCCTTCCGAAAATCGCGTTCTCTTCAAAGACCGGGAAATTCTCCGTCTGTGACTCCAGCGCGGTCATCTTGAAGTGGGGGTTATCCACGACCGGAATCGTCACCGTGAACTCGACTTCATCCTCGCCAATAATCCGGACTGCGGCCTCACTCGGCGAGCACCTCCATTCGACCTTCCTTTTCTGAAAGTGCTTCTTGTGAAAGTGCAGCTTGACGCGGTGCGTCAACCCGTATACGCAGCCCTCCTCATCTATCTGAGTCACGTATCTAGCTGAGCCGTCTCTCGGCGCATCACTCAGCAATCTCTCAAACAGCAGGAGGGCGCCGAGGTTACTGATCAACTGGTCTGTATGATCTGAATCCTGGAGTTCGTCGGGATAAAGCAGTCGGGCGAGGCAAAATGGCAAGGGCCAACGGTCGACTATCTGCCAGAACCGATCGGGGTCTTGCTTCGAGATGGAGACTATCTCTCCCAGGTAATGAATAACTTCGGTGGTTCGCCCATTGAGCCGCTGAGTCAGCTCGCAAGCTTTAACTTTGGCCAAAGTATCCTTTAGAATCTGAAGCCTCTGAACCCGCACCATCCTGTGAAGCTGATCCCTGTCTTCTGTGGACAATTGTGTGAACCCAAAAGAGAGTAGTTTTTCCATGGCTTCCTCCGCGTCCTTTATCAAGGCTGAACAAGGTAAAAACCGCCACCAGCCCTTCGGAGTAATGGCTGACGAAGCGGATGCACGGCGAATGATTGACGCATCTTTCTTATCACGCGCTGACGTGGGCTTCAGCGGTTTGGGAAATGGAGTGAAAGCGTTGCGGTCATGCCCAATCCAACTTCGGATGCATACTGTGCCACTGAGTCGCGCGCTCAAATGCAAGGGCTACGCGAAGCGCCGCCGCCTCGTCGTACACGCCGCCCGTAAACATTATCGAACGCGGCAGGCCCTCGCTAAATCCACAGGGCATACACACAGCCGGATGCCCCGTTAAGTTTGTCGCCAGAAGGCTCGCGCTATTGGGGGCGGGCGACACAAATACATCCCAGTTCGACATCAACGCGTCCATCTTGCGCATCAGCAACGTCCGCACGCGCTGTGCTCTGAAATACTCAATTGCAGGTATGAATCGGGACGTGCGAAATGTGTTTGGCCAATCGGTACGCCCCTGGCCAGAGAGATTATTGATGTCGTCGCTACGCGTCAGATCATCAAACGCCGCGGCCGACTCAGTACTCAGTATGATCATCGAGCCGGCATCGGAGCATCTCGGAAGCTGTATAGGCTCGAGGTGCGCGCCAGCACTGGACAACGCTTCGAGCGCCTCGTCATAAATCTTCTTCAGCTTGCCGCTGCGGAGGTCGAACTCTTCTTTCACATAACCGATGCGCATCTTTTCGATGCCAGTATCAGCCGTCCAGTTGAAGGGTATGTCTCCAACGGCAATGTCGCGCCTGTCCGGGCCGCAGATGGCTTCCAGTACTGCAGCGCAGTCTTCAACTCCGCGCGTTATTGGGCCGATCTTGTCCATTGTGAAACTCAAACACATCGCGCCGTAGCGGCTCACGCGACCGAACGTTGGGCGCAGGCCCACCACGCCGCACCTTGAGGAAGGCGATATTATTGAGCCCAGTGTTTCAGTCCCAACCGAAAAACCTACGAGTCCGGCGGCCGTCGCCGCCGCGGGTCCTGCCGACGAACCCCCTGATCCCACCTCGCTTTCTTCAACCTGCCAGGGATTCCGCGTGACGCCTCCGAACCAGCGTGCTCCCATCGCAAGCTCGCCCATCGAAAGCTTGGCCACAAGCACCGCACCCGCATCGCGCAATCGCTCAACGACTGCGGCATCATAGTCGATTACCCGGTTTCGATATACTTCGGCTCCCCAAGTCGTAGGGATTCCCTTAGTCGCGAACAGATCCTTAGCTCCCCACGGGATTCCATGAAGAGGCCCGCGATAGTCGCCGTTGCGTATCTCGCGCTCTGCCGCTTCGGCCTGTTGCAGGGCAAGCTCCTCGGTGAGCGTCACCGTGCAATTGAGCCTGGGCCCGTATCTCTTGAGCCGCGACAGATACATCCTCGTCAACTCGACGGGAGAGACACGCCGCGCGCGGATCAGTTTTGCAAGATCTGATACGGTGAAGAACGCTAGTTCTTCAATCGAGCTGAACGTCGGGAGTCCTCCCTTGCTCAACGGAAACTTCTTTGGCTGAATCTTTCGGTGCTTTTCCGGAACAGCAGGGCGAAAAGCAAAGGGGGTATCCGTATCAAGTGATATTTCGATCTTGCGCAGGGCTTCATAATTTGCGCGGTTGCGGTTGACCTCCGCCAGCGCCATCGTCTCCTGTGCCTCCGTCAACTGTATGCCGATTAGCTGCTGCGCGGCGTGCAACGCTTCTTTCGTTACCTTCTGCGCAGCCCCCGGTTGAGCCTGTCCCGCGCATACGGAAGGGATTTCAACAGACACGGCCGCGATGCTTGCCGCGCCGACGGCCGGGATCAGCTTTAAGAATCTACGTCGATCGAGCAGATGGCTGCGCACCTCGGCGCCGACAAATCCGGGCCTATCTTTATTCATGATCGCCTCTTCGGAAATACGAACGGAAGGGGTAGACCTATTCTGGAAGCCTGCATCGGTCCGCGAGGTCCACCCAGGCCGTTTCAGCAGCGGCTGGCCTCGCGGAATCCTGTGATTACTCGGATCTGAGGGCCACGAGCGGGTCCACCTTCGTTGCTCGGCGGGCTGGGAAATAGCTGGCTAACAACGCCACCACCAACAGCAGGAACGGGACGACAACAAAAATCACAATGTCCGTCGTCCTAACGCCGTAGAGCAGAGTGGCAAGAAAGCGCGTCACGCCGACCGCAGCGACGGCCCCCAGGACTACGCCCAGCAATGCGAGAGTCATGCCCCGCTTCATCGTCAGCTTCAACACATCCGCGGGCGTTGCCCCGAGCGCCATGCGGATCCCGTTTTCATGAGTGCGCTCAACTACTGAAAGCGAAATCAGGCTGTATATGCCTATAGCGCCCAAGAAAAGCGCCACGACGGAGAATGCGGAGAAGAGCCACGTCGTCGAATTGCTCTTGGAGATGGATGCTTCAATTACGTCTTTCATCGTGCGCAGCTCGCTCACGGGCACATCTGAGTTCAAGCTGGCAACCGCATTGGTCAGTTGTCGACCGATCGACGGTTGCTCTCCTCTGGTTTGAAGCAGCAGATGCATCTGTATGGGGAAGCCCTGCCGCTTTACGACCGCCTGGGTGAATGGCATGTAAATCTCGCCGCTGAGGTATTCCGGTCTGTTATGGTCCAGACCATATAACTTCGCATCGGCTGCGACACCCACAACCACGCGCCAATCCTTCTCCCAAACCACTTTGACGCGCTTGCCAAGAGGGTCAGCGCCGGGCCAGAAGCGTTGAGCCGTTGCTGCGCTTACCAATACCACGCCCTGCGTGTCCTGGCGATCATCTTCCGTAAGAGCCCGCCCCGCCACAATCTGGATTCCCATGAGCTGGTTGAAATCTGGAGTGATCACTCCGGCCCTTGCAAGGAGGTATTTGGTCTCTCCTTCAACAGGATTGTAGCCTTCCACAGTCAGCGGGATTACAGGATAGTCGTTGGAGAAAGGGAGAGAATTGGTAGCCGCAACGGTTTCAACGCCCGGCAGCGCCTGCATCTTGTGAATCAACTCATCGTAGAAGGACAGGCAGGGCGTCCTTTCCTTACAGAAACCCTTATCGGGTGAGACCTGGACGGTGTAAATGTTTTCCGAGCGGAAGCCGGGGTCCGTCTTCGCCAGTAGCCATAGGCTTTTTATCAGCAGCCCGGCGCCTATCGTTAACACGACAGCGAGCGCCATTTCAAGCACGACCAGTACATTGTATGCCCGGCCGCCGCCCGCTCCCAACGAGCGTCGGCCGCCCGCGTTAAGAGCTTTCGTAAGGTTCACATTGGAAGCCTTGAGCGCAGGTACGAGACCGAACAACAAGCCTGTCAGGATGGCGAGGGCCGCCGTGAATGCAAGCACCCGCCAATCAACCGTCACCTCCTGGATCCGAGGCGTATTAGCGGGAAGAAAAACCCTGAGTAGAACGAGTCCCTCGGTGCCAAGGAAAACGCCAAGCGCCCCGCCGCACAGCGCCAGTACGACATTCTCCGTCAGGAGTTGGCGGATGATCCTCCAACGGCCGGCCCCCAGTGCTACTCGTACGGCTACTTCCTTCTGCCTGGAGGCCGACCGGGCTAGCAGCAAATTTGCTACATTGGCGCAGGCCATCAACAAAACAAGAGCTACCGCGCCCAGAAAGATTAATATCGTGCCACGCACATTGCCTACGATGTCTTGTCGCAATGGAACGACCGTCGAGTTCTTGTTCCAGTTTGGCGCTCTGGCGAACGGCATTTGTGCGACGATACCCGGAAGCAACCCTTGAATCTCCTGCCGCGACTGCTCATGGCTCGCCGAGGGCTGCAGCCTGCCGATCAACGGCATCTCAGCCCCCCAATATTCGTTCACGGTTTGAAAGTACAGCTTTAACGGCACCCAGAGTTTGGTCTCAGGTACCGGGTAGCTGAACTCCTCGGGCATAACGCCGATTACCTGACGACTCTCCCCTTCCAGAGTAATCCACTTGCCGATAATGCCGGAATCGCCGGCGAACTGGTTCTGCCATAAAGCGTGGCTCAGGATCACTATGTTATCTTTACCGGCTGTGTCATCTCCGGTCTGGAAGACCCGCCCCCGCTCGGGGTTGACGCCAAGCACGGAAAACCAGTTCGCTGAAACCATTGTCCCGCTCAGCCGCATCGGGCGTTGTCCAGGTTGAATGAGGTTGAACTCCTCACCCGGCCACATGGCCGCAACCTCCATGGATTTGACCTGGTCCCGCAAGATTACTACAGCACCCTTGGGGTAGTATTCGGTTACGCGAACGAGATGGTCAGGATCCGGGTAAGGCAAGGGACGAAGCAGAATCCCGTTCACAAGACTGAAGATGGCGGTGTTGGCGCCAATCCCCACACCCAACGTTACGATCACTACCAGCGTAAAACTTAGATTCTTTGCGATAAGGCGAAGGGCGTAGCGAAGGTCCTGGATTAGATTCTGAAAGTAGTTTGTTTCGCTCATGATGGACATCAACCTCCTCATTCAGCAACGTCGAAGTTCATCTTCGTCAGTGGGTGGCGAGCGGCGCGAAAGAGTTGCACAGACGAAACGATTGATTGCGGCATCGTCAATCAGGATAGATCGCCGGCTACTCCGGATTCTTGCTCCCGCCGGCCTGGGTCTCGACCTTGATGCCGTTCTTCACCTGGATGCCGAGCTCCTCGTCGGGAATTACGTAAGTAATAGTCCCGCCCATCATTTCATCGGAGGTGTTGAATCCAAAGCGAACCTCTCTCGTCGGGTCCGGGTTATATCGGTTACGCAGGCTGTTATCCCAAACCGCGGTGAACTCCGCTACGGTTCCTTTGGGCAATGCTAACGGCTTCGCCAGCGTGTAGCTCTGCTGCCAATTGAAGTAAAACTGCGGCAACTCGAAGACGGTTTCAATTCTGCCGTCCGGGTATATCAGACGAATCGTGAACGACTTTCCGCGCAGGTGCATGTGGCAGGCAAAGTTCGAGACGAGTGCATCGGTCTTGAACTTCTTGTAATCCGTCAACTGATAGTGTTCTTCTCCTGCTGGGATCACTATATTTGCCTTCGCGCCATACACAAAGCGAATCATCTTGTTGACTACACTCTTCGCGTAGTAGACGCCAAGGGATGTTTGGTCAACAACATTGTCTTTCGTCGTGGGAGCATAATGAACCTGGACACCCAGGCGCAAACCCTTTTTTATGAGCATTGCGGACCCATCCTTGAAGAATTTCGGGAGGCTGCCGGGGTTCGAGAACAGGATGGCCTCCGCACCCATTACTGACGGACCCACCCCTTCAACACGGCTGTCAGGACCAGCCTTAAAACTATCCGGCAGCAGGTATACAACCATGTGGTGAACCACCGACTTATTCCCAGGATGAACTTCCAGGCCTCTGATCCATGTGTCCTGTTCAAACGCGTGGTCAAAGACAAACAGTTGAAAGTCATCCTTGCCGACATTCTTCAGCGTGTAAGGTTTGCTAGGCGTCAGCAGCAGGTCAGGCTTCTGTTGATGTTTATCCGCAACCCCGTCTCTACTGGCCGGACGGTCGGACGGGTTTCCTCTCGGGGCTCCTGAATCTATCCATCGGACAATGGTATCGATTTCGTTTTTGGTCAGCCTCGTATCGTTCTCGTAATATCCAACCGGACCTGCCGCATAGAAGGGCGGCATTGTGCGGGTGATGACCTTTTCTTTTATCGCCCGGGCCCAGGGCCGCGCTTCAGCATAAGTGGCCAGCGACATCGGCGCGGAGCCGCCCGCCTGGTGACAGGCGACACACCTATTTTGAAAGACCGAAGCCACGTCTCGCTCGAATGTCACTTCGGGCTCGGTTCCGCTGTTCGCGCTTGCGTCTGAGAGGATCACAAATGCCCCAGTCATCACCAGCAGCAACACAACTATTCTCTTCATAACGACTCCTCATCGCGGCATATTCGCGCGCGATGTGATCATTCCCAACGGAAGAATTTGACCGAAATTGCGGCGGCAAGCAGGGAGAAGACTCCCATCATAGCCAGATTTACGAGATTCCCTTCGGGGCCGCCGGAAAAAACCTGTCTCAAGCCCGAGACGTAGTAAGTCGCGGGCAAGGCCATAGCGATTTTCTGTATCCAGCCGGGCATCGCCTCATAAGGAAGGGTCGAGCCGCTAAGAAAAATCATGGGCATGAATATTACTTGTGTCAGGGCGGTTGCCTGGTGTCCCGATCGAGCCACGCTGGCAATGACAAATGCCACCGTGCAGAACATAAAAGTACCTGCGGCGAACACCAGCACCAATCCTGCAATATTGCTCGGCAGATTCACTTTGTAAACGAACTTCGCGACTACTACCAGCAACAACGTGGTGAGGGTCGTAATGAAAACCTGTGATAGACATATCCCCAGAAGTATCTTCCACAATGGGACCGGGGTGACCTTGTATCGCCTCAATATTTTCTGTTCGCGGAGCGCGACTATGTTCAGACCGACTCCGTACAACCCGCCCGTCATTGAGTTAATGCAGATCACTCCGGAAAGCATGGCGGTGTAGTCCTCGGGAGAGTTTCCGAAAACCGAGCAGAACAGCACCAGCAGCATCGTGGGGAACACATAGTCCCAGAAGGCTGAAGACGGTTCCCTCATCACGACCTTTGTATGGATCGCGGCTTCTTTGAATATTACGCTCATTTGATCCTCTTTCCCGTCAACTCCACAAAGGCATCTTCAAGAGTGGCACGGGCTACTTGAAGATCAATCAATTCGTTGTCTTGCGCCTCGATATAATTGACGAGATCGGCCACGGTCCGACCGGTGTTTTCGGCGTCCAGAACGTAGCACGCATCACCGTTGATGGATGTTTCCAGCAGGGTTATGCCTTTGATTGGGTCGAGATCCAGCGGCCTCATTGCGGTCAACCTGATGCGAGCGCTGCGGCCACGCACGCGCGAGACCATATTCGAGGGCGAATCCAGCGCGATGATTTGCCCCGCTTCCATGACGCACACTCGGTCACACAGCTTTTCCGCCTCTTCGATATAATGAGTGGTCAACAGAACGGTTTTTCCCGCTTGCTTGATCTCACCTATGATGTGCCATAGTTGCCTTCTGATCGAAGGGTCAAGCCCGGTGGTTGGCTCGTCCATGAATACTATTTCGGGGTCGTTGATGAGCGCCAGGGCAAGCGCGAGCCTTTGCAATTGCCCGCCCGACAGGTGCTTCACAAAGCTGTCACGCTTCTCACTCAGGGCGACGTCCGTAAGCAACTGTTCCAGGTCGGCCTTCCTGGTGTAGTAGCTTTGAAACTGCTTCAGCACCTCTATTACCTTCAGCCTGCCGTAGAACGTCGGCCGCTGAAGTTGTACGCCTATGCGCTCTTTGATGGACTTTAGGCTCCGAGTCGGATCGAAGCCAAGAACGCTTACTTCTCCCTTGTCGGGCTCGCGCAAGCCCTCGAGTATCTCGATGAGGGTGGTCTTACCGGCTCCGTTGCGACCCAGGACGCCGAATACCTCTCCGCGATTTACTTCGAGGTCAACCCGCGACAGCGCAGCCAGGCCTTTATAAGACTTGCACAGGCCATTGATTTGCACAGCTAGTCCGTTATCAGCCAAGATTCAACCTCGCTTCTTTGCAAAAAATAAGGTGAGAATGCGGTATCCGTCGGAAAGAGGCAAAACCGGATTCAGATTTATCAGCAGGATCTTCACCCAGATAAGGTTCACTGCATAAGCGATCATGCCTTTTAGTGAATCGTCTACAGGGCCGAAAAACCAGATCCACACGAGCAGGCTGACAAGTATCAGATCGAATAGGGAGCCCGCCAGAAGGATAATCGCCACGCTCTTTTTCGGAGCGTTCCGAGCTAATAGGATCCTGCAGTAGAACGAAGGGATGTAGTACTGCATGTGGAAGCCGACTTCGGGCACGTCGTAGCCGTAATACTTTGCGGCGAGTCCATGAAGCAGCTCGTGGCCGAACGATGAAGCATAGATAAAGAGCACCACAAACGGTCCATAGTCGGGGAATCTAAACGATCTCAATACCCATAACTCCGGAAGGTGCGCGATACTGATAATGGTTGGCCCCAGTAACAATGCTCCTGCAACGACCAGCCACGGAAGTTTCGATCGGCGCCACAAGCGGACCAAAGATCCGAGCAGTTCGGTGGGATCGAAAAAACTCACTCGCGACGCGAACAATCCCGAAGACACGACCCGGCTCCAAGCGGAGTCGTCCACTGCCTCTATCAAGTTCAGCCTTACGGCCTTCTGAATAAGGGCATTGAGCTTGTCGTATGAGATGTTGATGCCCAATTCCGTCCGCAACTTGTAACCAACCTCTTCTACATTCGTAGGCTCGCCCAGTTGTGTCAGAACAAGGTATTCACTTTCCCCGATCCGATAGGTGCTGTGGTTGGCCGCATCGAACACGAGATACTTGTTATCCTGAGGCGTGAATCTCAGGCCTGATTTCAGTTTCAAGTTAATCACAACGTCCCTCGATTTCCGCCGCGACTGCTCATTGAAAGAGCTGGCGGTCAAACATCGTGCGGCAATCTAGGCGCCCTCCGCCTTTTGTTCCATGTTCCCGATCGTAGCAGTGTACAAGGTCATTTCGTTGACTCCGTCGATGCCCAGCATTTCATCGATGTCATCGTCGTAGAAACCGCCGAGCATCAAACATCCAAGGTCGAGCGCGAACGAGGCGAGACATAAGTTTTGCCCCAGATGCCCGGCCTCCAGCGTCATAAAACGATAGGCCCGCTCTCCGTACTTGATAAAGCTGCGCCTGATCCTGCCGGCTATGACGAACGTGGCGGCAACGCCTTTGAACATTTCTTCGTAAAAGGTCGATTGTCCGAACCGTGCGTTGAACTGACCCGGGCGGACCAGCTCCAGCGAATGCGCCTCAACGTTGTAATGGTATATGCCCGGCGCCAGCCCGCTCACATCAAAAGCCGCAACGTACAGTTCCAGCGGGTACAATGCACCTCCCGAAGGCACGGCGCGCAGCTTTTGCTCAATGCCCGGCTTTAGAACCGTTTTCGCCGTCACGGCGTACGAGTTGAAGATGATGCTCGCGAGGTTCTGCAAAGAGACCGGCCCGCCTCCGAACTTTCTAATGGACCGCCTCCTCAAGACGAGGCTTCTCATACTCTTCGATAAGGGAGTGTCCTCAAATGTAAGCGGCAGCGAAGTTGATTCCGAGGTGGGATAGGTTTTGTAAGACCGGGAATAGAGCTTCAAGAAGAAATCCTTATCCGCGAGTTCGCGCATGTGCCGGGTAAAGGACATGAAACTTTCATGGCTGAGCTTCGAGGCTTCATGGTATAGCTCCGAAAGGGTATGAATCGGTTCTTCGTAAGCTATCCGGTTCGGATCTTTTCGACTTACACGTTCAAATATGTTCATGAGCTTGGTGCTCCTCTTCTTGTTTAAGGCAATGGATGCGGGAAGCGGTTTAAGTCTTCTTCCCTGGTAAGCTCATCACTTATCCCGAGAGCCTGCCGCATCCGGTAAAGCCTCGGACATCCCAGATAGGGATATCGATGATCGCCATGTAATTGCTGCAAGCCTGGTATCAGCACGCGCACGACTTTTAAGCCGACATCCTCGATGTCCGGTGTGGTCAAATCTTTGACGATCACGTCCAGGCCATGTCTGGCAAGCAGTTTCAGGTAGACTTCTATGTCGCCGAGCACCGAACCCGTCGACAAGTCAGGCACTTCGCTCAGCTTTTTCACTGGCTTGGACTTCGTAATGAAATCGAGCGCATCGTGATGCTGAGGGACCCTTGTATAGAAGGACGCATGATCTTGAAAGTTGTTAACCGTTGAGAAGTCGCTTCGATATTCCCAGTTCGGACGACTGCTTATGATGAACCGAACATATGGCCTGCCGTGCGCAGCCTCCACAAGACTCTTCTGGGCGGCCCTGGCCGGCGAAAGACCGGCCTGGCTTCCGGCGTTAACCATCACGCCGTAATTTGACCCACCGACCATGAGAGTGAAAAAGGTCGGTATCCCGAGGTCGGTAGTGATGTCACACGTATAGTATTGCAGTCCCGGCAATGCAAGCTTCTCTGAGAAAATCTCAAAGAGATCGCTCGCTTCATCGACGGTAACACGTTTTGCCGGGAGTTTGTTGAGCCAGAAACAGGCGAGCGAGTCTCGCTCGACGACCTCACCCATCGCCGATAAGATGGCCTCCTCCAATGTGTTGCCGCAGGCCAACCCCGTTGAGACCGCACTTCCTATGTCAGTCTCGCGATCCAGGTCGTAAATATAGAACGGCAGGTATGTCAGCGACGCTGGGATAAGCACGGGCTTCTGGTGCTGAAGAGAAAATCCCCAGGTCCAGGTCACCCCAACGTCGGGAGTGAACGGCTTGAACGGGAAGCCGGGGCTTTCGTATTGGCGCTGTGAATAAAGGCACAGGCTGGAAGGATGAACTGCTTCATCCTTCAGATCATCATATGATCCGAATATGAGCTCGTCCGGATCAGCGTGAGCCGAGCAGTACCTTTCCACGGCTTCTCCAACCGTCGCCGCTATCGCCTGATCCTTCAGGATGGCGGCCCCACCGGCATGAACGATCTGCGGGCCGATCGCGAGCGGCGACGCTTGGTTGGAAATAGCGCCGAAGGCGAAGATGTGGGCGTCGCCCTGTTCCAGCCAATTCGGCAGAATCGATCTGACGATGCCTGAAACCGGATCAACGACGGCCGCCATTTTTTCCAGCGTCGACTGGAGGTCTAAACGAGATACGTTCTTTAGAGTTATGTCTTTCATCTTTAACCCATGGAGTAAAGTTGGCCTTGTCGCGCAACTTTCCACAACTCGGGCACCGCGGAATCCTCAGTACCTTATGTGGCGATACTTCCAGTGTCAGCGCGTTGACCGTTAGGAATTTTCCATACAATTCCGGCTCATAGAATCCTGAGAGCCGTTTGACGACCTCGATCGCAGTCAGCCCCGCGATGATACTCGTAAACGGGCTTATCGTTGCCGCCGGAGATCGCGTTTGTTTGCCTTCTCCTTCTATCCATTTCTCCCACTCCACATACTCATCGTAGAAGTCGTAGTTTCGGATCACTCGAAGGTGATGACACATGAGACATGCCGTTTTGCCCGGCACAACAAGCGGACCGACGACACCTTTGGCTCCGTTGACTTGTGAGTGCAAAAGTGGAACGTTGCAATCGATGGATATGCTGTTTATGCACTTCAGAAATGCCGGCTCCGGGCGATCCAGCGCCAGGACCAGCAAATCCGGTGGATGCTCCGCGACCTGGTGCTTTATTGCCTCCACATCTTCCAACGCCAACCCTGGCGTTTCGATTATTCCGCGGTGTGGCGCCGACGGGATTGATGCCTCGCCCGTCAGATTTACACCGACGACCGAGCTGACGCCGACTCGCGCGCATTCCGCGGCTGTCTTCGACGCCAGCTCGCCGGCGCCAATGATCGACAACTTGCTTTCAAACAGCGCCTTTTGAAACCTGGCTTTGTTTGGCTCCTGCGAATCGCGGCTCGCAATACCAAAGAACAGCATCTGATTCTGGTAGGCTTCTTGTTGCTCCGGGGACAACTCCTGGTATTCTCTGTCGGAAGCATCCTCCAGAATTCCCAGGTCGCCCAGCTTTTTGATCAGGGCATTCATAGTTTCAACCTGCGAAAGATCATCGAGCTTCTCAATGAGCTCCTCGGTCGTGTGTTCACCGTCGAGCAGCGGCAGCAAGCGGCTAAAGACGTCGCGGATAGCATTTCCGCTTAGAACCGATACATACTCGGAGCCGCGAACTTGATAGCGATCACCGCCACTGCTGAATATGTCGAAGTATTCTTTGGTCTTGGGTCTGAGCATCACTCTCTCCCTTTGACTGGAGTTACGTGCATCTTCTCCAGGATAAGCTCCTCAGCTTCAACGCGAGCTGTAGCCATGTGGATTACATAAACAACCATTCAAGTATGGAAAGTTCCAAACCATCCTGAATGGTATCGCGGTTGGTCTGAACAGTATTCCGATGAGTGGCTCGCGGCATCATCACACCGCCGCTATCCTCATAACTCTTTATCTGGATTAGATTCGACCACGAACAAACCGGACCGAATCATCTCGTGGACGAAATCATGAATGGCAGTCAAGTCGGTGCTCTTCAAGCCGAGGGCCGTCAACTCTCCCAGCGCATGACCGCGTCCGTCCTCATTGAGCGATTCGAGAATGGGCAGCCATCTCTCATCAACCTGCCACTCTTTTCCAATGAATTTGAATCGGACGATTTCCGCCGAACGATCCTCTCTTAAGTCGAGTCTCCTCCGGGCGGCCAGTTTTATCCTCGTAGTTTCGCCTAGAGGCACTCCAGTGTCAGTCGCGGCATATGGCAACTGAGCACGCAGCCGCGGCGGAACTTGCGAATCTATCTCCGCCATGAAATCGGACAGAACATTCGCATTCCAGTATTCCAACAACTGTTTGCCAAGTCGGTCTACAAAGTCTGCTTGCGCTTCCACTGTGTCCTGAAGTGGAAGGTCCTTTCTGACATCCGCACTGGCCCTGAGCGTGTTTACAAACCACTGTAAGAGGTCCAGTCCGATAAAGCTGTTTATGCTGACAGTCAAATGGAGACAAGGTTCATCCTGTGGATAGGCAACGTGCCACCAACCTCGCGGGAGGTACAACAGATCGCCCTCCCGCAGGATTGAATCCCAGGCCGGCGGCCCCTCGGGCTTGGGTGCGTTTTCCACATCCGGCTTCAGGGGGTACGGTCGTGTTGGCTCATACACCACCCACCGTTTGATGCCGGCAACCTGTAGAACAAATACATTGTGATCGTCCCAGTGCAGGTCGAATCCTCGAGCTGTTTTCCACCCGGCATACAAGTTGACCTGTGCGCCGGCGCGAAATATTCTCTCCAGCGCGGCGGTGAGAGATCCGAGCGGCTGGTACAACTCGTCGGCATCATCCAATATGAGCGTGCCGCCTTCGGCAAGATGGCGAGTGATATCGAGTATTCGCACCCGCGCTCCGCCGGTTTCACTGGCGGACATATAGCTCTTGGCCCCGATCGGTTTGCCCTCCTTGAACAGACGCAGTCGCTGAGAGCTCAGGCGATGGTTCTCAAGAACCTGATTGAGCTCGGCCCATGGAAAGAGCTTTCCAAATTTCCCGGGCCAGCCAGGCACATGTACAAAGGACTTTCCCCAGTACCGGCCAAAGAACTCCACCGCCGGCAACGGGCTGATCAGGTCCTCGAGCGCACAGGGAACGGAGTTTGTTATTGTTGCAGCTTTCTGTGCCAACTTTTATTCCTCACCGGACAAGCATTTTCAAGCAACGCTTGTCTATTGAGATCCCTTATAGACAGCTTATGACAACTGCTGAGGTTGAGGTTCGTGCGATGGAATTTGAATTTCCAGGACTCCGGTTGCTTGCTCTCGAAATCGAGACAGAACAATGCCGCCCATTTAGAAATGTATGAGCTGAATCACGCTGGAGATCAGAGATTATGCGGATGTCAGTTACGCGAGGCGGAAAGACAATGTCACATTAGCGTCGTACGGGAAATTGGTGCCGCTGACCCGGCCACATCGCGATTGGCCGCGACTGGCCGGATCAGAGCAGGAAGTAAACAGCTATTCAGGCATCGCTACGATGGCGACCTTGGGTCCCACGTGATTGCTCGTGCAGGTGCCTGCCGACGCAACCAGCAGCTCTTCGCGTCCCTCCAACACTTCGATGTCGATGTCGAGGTCAAGATCAAAAGTCACAGTCTCTTCATTCTTCATGGTAGTCTCCTTTGACAGTTTTTTCGTTAGCCCTGGATTTTATCTGTTCGGCGATTGCCTCTCGCCTGTGAATATCAAATTAAAGCCTGGGCGTTTCTTTCAATTCATCTAAGTGCAAAAGAGATGCCAATGCTTGGCTGCTGCGCTGATTATGGTTGACGTCGACTGTAAGAGTCGGTTTGGAATGCAGGAATATGTTAAGTAACTTGGTTTACGCAAACTGCGGCCAGCTTTATCGATCCCGCTGCTCAACGCGTTCGTGAAAGTTTCCGGCGAGGTCCTTCCTGAGCTCGCCTTGTTCGGGAAAAACCGGCAACCTGGTTGCTGAATGGCATCTGCAGTTGCTTTCAATAGTTGCCTCAGTGGGTATGCTGCACTCGTGTCAGCGCTGGACTCGCCGAGCTGGCTTGTGAGCCGACCGTTGAGAACGCGAAAAACGAGCGTGACATGTATTGAGAGCATCATAATGCCGTTGCCATTCGGAAGGTGATGTCGCCCACATGACCACATCAAGTGCGTGACCAACGCGGTCTGGTCACAAGCAGTTAGTCATGTGCTTTGTTCTCTTTCGGTAGCTTGATGAATATCTAGATCAGTATGCTGCGCGTGACGGGCTTTGTTGTAGGTATTATTCAGGGAAAGCGTGCCACTGACACGGCCATGCCACGAATAGCCGCGACCTGGCCGGATCAGGGCAGTTAGTTGTTAACTTACTCCGGCATCGCTACGATAGCGACCTTGGGCCCTCTGTGGTTGCTGGTGCAAGTTCCCGCCGCGGCAACCAACAGCTCTTCGCGTCCCTCCAACACTTCGATGTCGAGGTCGAGGTCTAGAGTCACAATCTCTTTTTCGTTCGTCATTTGGAGTCTCCTTGTCAGGTTTTGATTGAGCCCTGCTTTGTCATCCATCTCCGGGCGAGTGCCTCTCGGCTTTTAGAGATCCATGAAAAGCATGGGCATTTGTTTCAATCATCAATGTGCAAAAGGGATGCCAACTCGACGCAGTGCTGTCGATCGTTCACGCGGACCGTTGAGGAAGGCGGTCCTGAATGAGACGATCTTAAGCAGCTTTCTTTACAGAAAGCTACGAACAACTTCACCAATCCTGCTCAACGTCTTCATGCAAGTTCAGCTAAGTCCTTCTCAACTCCCCGGATTGTTCCCGGAAACCGGCAACGTGGTTGCTCAATAGCACCTGCGGTTGCTTCGATAGTGCCCTAAACGAGATATGCAGCGCTCACTTCACCTCGGGGGTTATCGAGGGCACTTCTGAGCCGGCATTGCTCGGACGAAACGGGCGCGACATCTATTGGACAAGTTTCATGATGCTATTCGCCATTCAGGGTTTATTGCCCTGAGTATCCTTTCACACGCTACGGCCAGTTCCCGCTCTGACTCTTAACTGCTATCATACAAATCTTCGACGCAACCAAACACGATAAGATCGTGCCCGAGAAAAACCGGTAACTCAACAGCATGTGCGGTGCTTCGAGAATAAGCGGTTGCGTGCTTCGAGAATAATCTGAGTAGAAGCTTGTTACAGCTATAACCACCGGTTTTATGCAGGGGGCGAAATTTGCTGGTCAGATAAATGCGTATTTCGGTTATGCTGCTTACGGCTGTTCTGGCCATTTGGCTGATTCTGAGCATAGTGTATCAATGCTCCAGCCGAATCCAATTTGTACTGAACCGCGTTGACCCGTTGGGCCTCCTGGCGGGTTGGAGTTTTTTTGCACAGGAAGCAAGCACCGAAGACTATCGGCTCGTCTATCGGGATATTGAAAACAATGATATTTCGTCCGGCTGGCATGAAGCACCTATTTGCCGTAGGCGTATCTTTCATTTTGTGTGGAATCCCGATAAACACAAAGCGAAGGCATTCACTGACCTATTGCAAACGCTCTTTCGAGTTAGCGAGACGCTTTCGGGAGAACAAGAAAAGCTCCCGTCAACCTGGCCTTATCTGGCGATCCTCTCCTATATAACTGCAATGCCACGTTGTCCGAATTCCACGCGACGCCAGTTTGCAATTGTCGCAACATCAAGCCACTCGTCGCGGCGCAAATTCGTACCGGTTTTTGTCTCGTTGGTGCATAAGCTGTGAATTGGTTCCTGTCTTCAGACTTAGCATTTCGCCTCGTTCTGGGAATGCAGGCCATATGTATCGGCCTGGTAACCGCCGAACTGCTCTACTGCGGAGAACTCACCGCACCTCACAGCTTTCACTCACTTCGCCACCTCGCCTACTCTGGAAGGTTATCAACCCTCATCGCAAAATGGTGTTCAATAATCCCGATTTGCTTATACTCGCGCCTTCTATCATCTCTGTGGCTGATAGCCGCCGTCTTTTTCAACGATACGATCCTTGGTCCTTTACTCGTAATCTGTGTTTCTACTGCGTTGATAGCGGTGTTCAGGATCATTGGAAGTAACGGGGCGGAGCAGATGTGCCTGATAACCATCATCGCTGCTGTTTTGACAGTAGTGGCAGGTAATACCTCCGCGCACCAAAATGTGTTCTTGATGTTTGTTGCCGGACAAAGCGCTCTTTCGTATTTTACGTCTGGCATCGCAAAGCTTATCTCACCCGTATGGCGTTCCGGCAAGGCAATTTCCAAAGTCGCTGCAACCTCATCTTATGGAGCTCCCTGGTTTTATCGTATTACGGCCAGGTCTTCTTTTTTGGGGTATGTATTGTGTTGGAGCACTATTCTTTTCGAAATACTCTTTCCGACTGCTCTCCTTGGCATTGAAAAGTTATCGCTTGTCCTGATGACAATGGGAATAGCATTTCATCTCGGGTGTGCCGTGATAATGGGCTTTAATGATTTTGTATGGGCGTTTGTTGGAACATATCCGGCTGTATTCTACGTTTCACGCCAAATTGGCGCAGCCATATGGTAGACAATGCCTGCTACTTTCATCCCGCCCAACAGCTATCTTGAAAGGGCGCCCCATGTAGTAGTTTGGAACTATCCAGGAACCAACCCAACCACAGGAGGCACCAATTGCAAACAGCTATAAGCTACATCTTCGCGCCTTAGTCAGGCGCCGAGATAATCGTAACTTGAGGGCCCCTGTGGCCGCTGCAGCAGGTGCCCGCCGCGGCGACTAACAACCCTTCGCGTCCGTCAATAACCTCGATATCGAGGTCGAAGTCCGTGGCGACAGTCTCTTTCTCATCCTCTTTCATTGTAATCTCCTTATGATTTTCGAATTAGCCTACTTCGTCATACTTCTGGGAGGAATCTGCTTCTCATTTCACGGTCATATGAAAAGCTGGGGCGATGGTTCAGCGAACCAACACCAACGGCTATTGCGACTACCGCGCGATGTTGATTCGGCGGCTGATTATCCTTGTGTAACGCTTCCTTCCGGCTCAACTCCAAACAGTCGGCGGTATTTCTTTCGTAAGCCGTAAGTCGAAAGTCCAAGCTGGCGCGCGGCTCGCGAGTAGCTCCAATTGTTTTTGAACAGGGCGTCGTAAACCCTCTGTCGTTCGAGTGTGCTTACGGCTTCCCCAAGAGTGACGTCAGATTGATCGCTACCGACGCACGCCGCGACTTTGGCAGAATAGCTTGCGAATCGCTCCTCACCTGTGGGAGAGACGGCCGGTGTGATTATCTCCACGGGCAAATCGGACGGACACATAATCGTAGCTTCTTCAGCCAGTGACACGATCTGGAGCACGAGGCTGCTCAATTCCCGAACATTTCCCGGCCAGCTATAAGCAACGAGATAGTCCAGAGCATCAGGCGAGAGTTGCATTTCATGGTTGCCCGGCAAGCCCGAGTACTTGTTCAGGTAGAAATTCAAGAGCAACGGAATATCTTCGCGGCGCTCTCTGAGCGGCGGGATTTCAAAAGAAATGACCTTCAGGCGATGAAGCAAATCAGCCCGGAAGGTTCCCGCCTTCGCCTCGGCTTCAAGGTTACGGTTAGTCGCGGCTACGACTCGAACATCGACTCTTGTCGGCATGCTGTCGCCGACCGCGTGAACCTCGCCCTCTTCCAGAAATCTCAACAGCTTTGGCTGAAGATCGAGCGGCAGCTCTCCTATCTCATCCAGGAACAAAGTCCCACCCGATGCCGAGCGAATGATTCCCGTATGCCCGCGCGTCGCTCCCGTAAAGGCGCCTTGCTTGTGTCCGAAAAGCTGGCTCTCAAACAGGTCTCTCGGAATTGCCGCGCAGTTAATGGGAACAAGCGGGCCCTGCTTACGCCTGCTGGAAATATGGATGAAGCGGGCGATCAATTCCTTGCCCACGCCGGTCTCGCCGGTAATCAGAATGGGGACGTCGCGTTTGGCGGCGCGTTCTATCGCCTCCATTATTGCGTGCATCTTGGGGCTACAGTACGTGAATTGGTGCCGGGAGTTTGCTTCTATCACCCGTGTGGAGCCGCCGGCCAGGCACAACATCTTCTCGTCGTTTTGTGCCGGGAATCGTCGCCCCGCAAGGGCATTGAGCTGAGCTGAGGTATCCTCCAGTCCGGCGCATATTGTTGAGAATTGGTCATCACCAGCGGCAATGTTCTTCAGGATGGAGTGCACCCAGGACAACGTCACCAATATTTTGGAGACGAGGACCCCCAGTTGCCGTTCAGAGGCATCGCTGCTTGCTTTGCTCCGGCTCGACTCGCTTCGGCCGTTTTTAGAACTATCCACAGTGCCTCCGCTCGAACTCAATTGCTTTGTCGCGCCGTTGAAGCCAGGGTATGATATCACACAGATGGTCCAGGTTGATGATTCTATTGCCGGCCTGGCTGCAGTTGATAAGCTGATTCAACTGCGACCCGCCACAGCGCCAGGGTTATGCGCAAAAGCAGCCCTCAATCATCGTTGAAGTCGTCTATTACTTGTCCTTGTCCGTGATAGAAGTTCTCGGCAAATCGGCTGAAACATCATTCAGGGACTCTACCCTGTACCCCGCCCCATTTAATGTGATCTTGCTTCTTAGAGTCACCGGCTTGGCGCCTTCGGGAGAGTTGGGATGTCCGATCAGTTCCACCAGATCGCCTTTTCGCTCAGCTTCCAGGACGCCTTCAATCACCTTGCTCTTATCTCCTATGTCCAACTGGAATGCCACACTCGCTTTCTTTCCCGATCGCGTCAGCCCGGCGATATCGAGCTCGGGCACGAACCTAAACCGAAGCGCTCGCGTGCCGTCGGTGAATGCGAGGGACCTCAGAGAGAGTCCATCAGGCGTCTCCTTCATATAAAGCGTCATCGGTGGCGAAAGCGAACCCTTGACCTCGGCTTCCTGTATGGTCACCTCATTCCCTTGCTTTGCAATAACGTTGAGCTGGCGAATGTTGTTACGTTCATCTGCAAGCACCCACTTTGCCCCCACGCCGATCGTCTGAGGCGCAGTCTTTATTTGCCAGACTTTGGTTCCCGAAATCGGTCCCGCTATGATCGCGTCGACGAAAATATTGGCTGCGTAAGCGGTATACCAGGGGGGATTACTCATTTCCGGTTCTTCCTTAGCGAAGCTCGTCATGTTGTCAATGTGAACAGCCGTTCCTTCGCCCGCCATAGTCCCCTTTCCCCAATATAGGAGCTTAAGAGGTTCAGCCAAGAGCGCCACTCCCGGCCAGCCCTCGGAAGGATCGCTTGATGGTATGAAGACCCATCGAATCGCCCTTCCTTGTCTATCCTTGAAGGCTATGGTGTACGTGGACTGCTCGCCCAAACTATTCTCGACTTTGTACTCCACAGGTGTGACGCAAGACGTTTTGCCGGAAGCCGTCAGAAAGTCGCCCCTTGCTTGCGAGTTGGTGTAATAAACGACCTGAGATCCTTTCTTTTCGACCAAACACACCTGCACTAGCGACTGCGAGCCCTCCTGTATTATCGCGGTGATTCCAGTGTAATCAGGGTTATCATTAATGCTCTGCCTGAAGTACAGACTGGCGTGCTGGTATTCCAGTACGAAAGGTACGATAGCGATCGGTACGGCGGCGGTCGTCGCTGATTCCTGCTGGCCTTTGGGGGTGCTACTCGAGGCAGAGGCCGACTGATCGGGCACGCTTTGAACACTGAGTGGCGCAGCGGCGGCTTCCGCGGGCCGCGTGTAGAATGCTGCGCCGGCTTGTCGAGAATTAGCTACTCCGCTCCTGGTATCTCGGACCCATCCAGCAGCATATGCTGTTAGGACTGCCAGCGAGAAAACTAGAATTCTAGCATTGTACCTTGATCTCACTTTACACCTCCGAGTGGTTAGTCAGGTCCTGCGGGGAGACTTTCGTATGGCCGGCGGCAGCACCCTAATTGTCTCTCGCGACCAGCTCCGGGTCTGAAGACATAAGCTTCTTTCTCCGCACGGCCAATGACAGATATCGCTCCGCTTCCCGAAACATCAATCCGTGTTGAACAAGCCGGTCAAGCATGGCTTTTGTCTGCTCTTCGGTTGGAGGGGTCTTGAAGCTCTTGTTCAGCATCCGTTGTATGGTGATGAACGATTGGATCTGGTCGCAAAACACATAGATACTTGACTGTATTTCATTGAGCTTAACTCTGCGGGTGGCGAAGCCCGCACCGTTGAGCGGCCTGTTGTCGGTGAGCGTCACGAACCCTGGCCCTTTTTCATAGCTGAAAAAGACCTTTCTTTCCTTCCACGCCTCGTCCCACTGTTTGAATACCTCTTTGGACGGAGCTATGTATTCGTCTATGTGCTGGCGCCCTTCCCACTCTCCCTCGAAGTAGTAGGCTAACTTGTCATAATCCACCATGTGCTCCGGGTACAACATCGAGTAGTAGCTGATCGGTTTCAGCTTGAGATTGAACCTTTCCCTATCAAAGTGGTAAGGGCTGAATCGCTCGAACACCACGGGATTGATTCCGGCAGGTGGATGCAAATGCATAATGGTTCTGAGGGTGTGGGAGAGGTCGTCATATTGTTCCGGTTTTTCTCCCGGGAACCCGTAAAGAAGATTCCATGCCGGGGTGATGTTATATTCCAAACACCACTTCAGTAGCTGGATGTTTTGGCCGGCAGTTGTTCCCTTCCGCATAAGGCGGAGTATTTCGGTGTCGAGGCTTTCGATGCCTGGTTGTATGCGGCGGACACCTGCTGCCCAGAGCCTCCGAACGTCCTCCTTTGATAGACTGGCCTTCACTTCATAGAAAAGAGAGAGGTCTATGTCGGCTTCAGCCAGTCTGGGCAGCAAGGTGTCCATGTACCCCGTATCGATTATGTTATCGACAGCGTCGAGTCTGAGACATCTGTACTTGTTGGATATGGTTACTATCTCTTCGTACACTCTGTTCGGATTCTTTTGGCGAAAGGCCATTGTGCCTCCGTTCAATCCGCAGAACGTACAATGGGCCTTTGCCCCCCACCAGCATCCCCGAGACGATTCAAAGGGCAAAACGATTGTCAGATATTTGTTTATACCCAGTCGCTCAACCTCTTTCACATAATCCGTGTAATCCGGCATCGGCGACTCATTGAGATCCTTCAATGTCATTGAGGTATTATTCGAAGCGATTATCTCGGACCCGTTGCGCATCGACACGCCTGGGATCTTCTCGAAGCAATTCCCGGAGAAAACATTTTGTATGAGTCGGGGAAACGTGTTTTCTGCTTCGCCGTGTACGACATAATCAATCCAGTCGAATCCTTTAAGTATCTCCAGCCCGATCTCCGCATCTGCATTTGCCCCTCCCAATACGATTTTGACATCGGGGCAGCGTTCCTTAATTCGGTTGGCTAGCAGCAAAGAGGGAGTCGTCTGAGCAAATGTACTTGAGAATCCGACCATCTTGTATTTGGACCAGTCAACGCTAGTGAGGCAGTCATCAATGTATCGTGGGATGAGGTCGATAACCTCCTGACGTTTCTCGTCGGTCCAGCCTGCTTGTTCCATACTTTGCTTGATCTTGCCGGCGAACCTGCTCGACATCAGATCATTCCAGGAGTTTTTCATGAGACCAAGCCCGTCAGGGCCAAAGAGCGCGTATGAAAAAAACCATTCAGGCATCAAAGGCTCGCCATCAGAGATACTTTCGTAGAACTCGAACCCAAGCATCTCGGCAAATTTGATGTTCAGATAATGGATGTCAGCATTGACTCCTACGCGACTGGCTAATTGTTTCAGTATGCCCATCGCTATTGAGCCTCGCGCAGCTCCACCCCATGGCATATATATGAGTCCAACCGAATGGTAGGCAAATTCCTGGGGAACGCGAAAGTCCTGTTTGGTGTGCAAGTCTCCGCCATTCTGGTTGAGAATTGGAAGCATTTGCTTGTCCTCCTCTGAGAGTTGAGAGTCGGGTCGTACGTCCTAAGCTGTAACGCGTAAGATTTGATCTGACACTTGAGGCAGAGCTCTCTGTTCCAAGAGCCGCTGGAACTCATCCAGCATTGCAGGCGATGATGCTCCGAATCGCTTGCAGGCTACCGCCACTGAAGGCGACCAACTGCTTTCGAATCGACTTAAGGCGCGCAGGCTACCGCCACTGAATGCAACCAACTCGTTTCGAATCTACGTAATTGCAGGCTACCGCCACTGAAGACGACCAGTTCGCTTCAAATGCCAAGAACCTTCAGCTCTCGGTTAGTGGACAGGTGCCGGTGTGAGGCTTGACTCCGCCACGATAATCCGCAGTTGGTACTCGACCGTCGTAAACAGAATTGCTGCCCGATCTCCGTCGGACATGTCGGGATCGAATATTCCCACTAATCCCTTTAGCGGTCCGTCATTTATTAGTACATTCTGACCCTTCTTCAGCTCAGACGAAGCCAGGTTCACGAATCCGTCTTCGTCCATCCTCGCATGGATCATCGAAATGATTTCATCCTCAATTGGAATGGGTAAGCCGTCGGCACAAACAACCCGATTCACCCCTCTTGCATACCGAATCGAATGCAAGTAGGGGAAAGGGCAGAACCTGGCAAAAATGTAACCGGGGAAAAGCGGCTTGAACATCATAACGCGACGACTAAGCGCCGGCTTCGCCTTCTTAATCTTCGGCAAAAAAACGTCCACCCCCAACCGGCCGATGTTACTGGCCGCTTGTTCTTCTCGGTACGGCTTCGTGTGTATCGCGTACCAGCGTACTTGAGTCCAAAGGTCGGTCATGGTGATTCTCGCCGATCGATTCTCTCTTGCTTCCCGCCCGCTTGCTTCCCGCCGATTTCGCACGGCGGTCAGGAGCGATTACTACAATCGAGACTTGCCATCCACGAGAATAGTTTGACCAGACGTCTCAAGGTTTCATCAGCGGGCCGGGTTTCTTTTCGAATGTAATGAATACATCATCGAGGCGTGAGGACGAATATCACGCGAGCGAAAACCCACCTGACTGTAACCAGGACCCGCATGGTCAAACTAGACGGTTCGAGACGCCTACTTCAACAGCTCGAGAGTGGCGCTCGCTGGATGATGCATCTGCAGGTTTGCTGCTACTCCAGCTACCGACAAATCAGGAGAAAAAAGGAGAACGACATGTCAAGGACTCGATGGATACTTGTGTCAGCAGTAGTTGCGTTTCTGATGGCTGTCGGACCGCTAACGACAACTTCCGTGAGCGTCAAGGCTCAGCAATTCGCAGCAGAAAGGCAGGAACGGGAGCTCGACTGGTGCTGTTTGGCCGGACTTTCGTGTTGCATAATGCCACCCAACCAATAATCCAGTCGTAAAGTATTCTTTCCTTCTTGGTACGCATAGGGAACTTTTGCTACCGGGGCGATCCGTCCAGGACGAAGGGCGCCCACTGCGACGGATTGGCACCATTCCTGATGAGGTCGAGCTTAGCGAGTCTCAATGCCTGAGGTTTCGACAATCCTTTGGTTACGAGTTTGACGTAAAAAGCGCTCATCAGCCTTTGCGTCCAAATGTCTTCCACTTTCCATAGCGAACCGCAGACGCAATTTGCGCCCGCGATGATGAACGTGCGGCTCAGCCCAACGACGCCTTCGGCGCCGGTCCTCTGTCCCGTGCCGGTCTGACACGCACTGAGCACAACAAGGTTGGCATTCAAGTTCAGCTTCGCGATCTCGTCTCCGGTCAATACACCATCTTCGCGTCCGTCCGGGTCTGGAGCGAGTGTCAGCGCCGAAGCTGCGCCATCCTGAGTATCCGAAATGCCGTGAGCGGCTATGTGAATGTATCGAAAGTCAGACAAATCGAACCCTTTTAGCCTGGACTCGCTTCCCTGCGAGCCAATCCACTCCGTGACCCCGATGCCTTTCGCCTTCGCGATTCTTGATATGTCGAGGATCTCCTTGAGCGCGGCTGGGATGCCCTCCAGCGTCGCGACGAACGAACGGTCTCCGACACCCGCAACTCTCGTATCGTCTCCCTTGACCGACGGGTCCCCCATTAATAGCATTCGCCGTCCGGTTTTCCTGACCTGCCGTCTGTTTTCAATTCCGACGAGAGCCGACAGCGATGAGGTGTAGATTACGGCGTTTTGTTCGACCAGATACTTAGGGCCTTTTGAGCTGCTGGACAGCGGGTCGCGAACGACCAGCGCCTCAAATCCTATTGCGGAGAGAGCGTCCGAAGGAACGACGATGAGATCGCGACCTTCAATAAAACTTGCGGCTGGCTTAACAAGCGTATTGTACAGACCATGAGCAATCAGATCATACTCTTTTGAGTTCTGAGCCGCATCCTGTGTTGAATTCTGCAGGGCGGCAATTTTCAACCGCCACTCGCTTACATCCTTTGAGATGGCCGCCCAGTCCGGAAGCTCAAAGAAGCTGCACAGATTCTCGGTCAAGACAATGAGAAAACTCTTCTGAATTCCGAGCTGATAGCAGAGTACCGCGGTGTTGGGAAAGCGATTGTGCAGATATTTCTGGACCTCCTCAGCAGTGAGGGGCGACAAGTGCGCCGCGCCGTAAGTGTCCGATGCCGATTTTCGAATCTCAGCCTGAAGCTTCATCTGCTCGCCGATCAATCTCGCCCGTTCCTCCCGAAGCCGGTACAGCCCCTGGCGAGAGACGGTGCTCGAGGCACTCACCAACGCCAGTTGCCCCCTCACGGCGGATAACTCGTTGAGTAAGTCCTGATCTTGCTTGAGAGTCTGAGGGTCGAGAAGCTGGCTATCGCGCCTGTCCCGCCTCGCGAGTTGCTCGAGCAGCGAACGACTTCGGCTACGCTCCGCGTAGTCAAATGCCTGACGCGCGTACTCAGCGTCTGGATTGCGGGAATTCATTGCATATAGTTGCATTATTATTTGCGTGCATATTGCCTTCGACTGAGATAGCAAGTCGTGCCGGAGTTCTTCGATAACCTCCCTGCCCCAGGCGCGCTCAACCGTCTGCAGCGCCTTCAGACACCAGTCCAGGGCAGCCTGGTAATTACCTCTGGCCATCTCGCCGTCCGCCAGTAACTGAAGCACTATCCGTCTTGCATTCGGATCTTCATCGGTCGGGCTTGTTAACCCCAGCGCCGCGTCCGCAAGACGGATCATCTCATCAATATTATTTCTCGCGTGCTCCCCCATGCTCATCAAGGAAAGTGCTGCCACCTCGAAGTCGATGCAGCCAGTCTCTCGCGCCCGTGTTCGCATTAGACTCGCGACTTCCAACCCTTCCCGCAGTCGTTCAGGCGTCAGGAATATGTAGGTGCCCGCGAGTGAATCCATCGCCGCAAGTTCGAGTTCCGGATCCAGACCGGAACAAAGTCTATTGGCATCTTCGGCATACTGGATTGCTTGATTCTTATCGCGGAGCTGCGGCGCAGCCTTCAGCGATGTATACAGTTCAACCAACGTGGAAGCCCTGCCACTCTGTTCCGCCTGTTTAATAGCTTTCCTGATATACACCTCTGCGAGATCGGACCTCGCCATGGAGCTGTACAGTCTGGCGGACCCGATCAGAATCAGCGTCTCACCCTCCTCCGGTGCGCGCAGTTTCTTGCTCAGTTCCTGCGCTCGTTCGAACTCTCTGACCGCCTGATCGAACGACCGTAGCCGCGCGAACATTCGAGCGCGTTCCAGTGCGACCGCCCAACGTATGTATGCGAACTCATCGGTATCGCCGCAGTGATCAATGCTCTCAGCGTAATACTTCTCCGCCTTATCCGGCTGTCTTCGAATTCTGAAGTAGTGACCCATGCCAAGATTCACCCAGCTTACAGCGCGATCACTGTTGGAAAGCTTCGCCCATTCAATCGACTTATCGTAGTAAGCCTGCGCGTGGGATTGTGTCCAGTCGGCTTGGGAGATGCCCCCCTGCAGGGAAAGCCAATAAGTTCCGAACTGATCGGCATTCGCACCACAGACAATCACGGTATACCGTCCTGTCGCCGGCAGGACCGTGGTGATCAGAGCATTGAAAAAGCCTCCGTTGTCATCGGCTCGTGCGATCTGGCGGCGAGCCGGGTCAAGCAGCAGCAGACAAGCATCGAACTCGTAGGATTCTTCAGTAATTGTGATTCCCTCGCCAGCGCGTCCGTCAAAAACCCACCGGTTCGTTGCGCCGACAGCGGATCCGCTCTGGCTGCGGTCCGATTCCAATAACCTGCCTTCGACGCGATCTCCAGCGGAAATCACCGGCTCCAACGTGTTGTGTCGGCAAGTCAGTGAGCAGAAGGCTGACAACAGAATGATAGCGGCTGTAAGTGATGAGCTTTTCAAACGAGGAATGGCTAGCCACGCCGCTTGTAACGGAACCAACATGATGATGCCTTAATATTCAGCCGATGACATAATTTGACCAGGCTACACCTGACCGGTATTAGTCAAGCGCGTTGCCGGACGCAAAGCGATTCTGTTCCCGTACATATTTCTGGCCTTGTGGATTGTTCGGCTTTCGGTAAATGGGACTAGGCCTCAACGTCACCCGGGAACTCATTTCGGCAGATCAGAGATTGCCTCCTTGAGCTGCCGTGCCGGAGCCAGGTATTCGCCGCCGTAGGCGATCACGGCGTCGGCTTCGGAGACCGCCTCCTTAATCTGGCCCGTCTTCACATACGCAAGTGCAAGGTAGTAGCGGCTCTTTTCACGCAGCGGACCGTTGCCCGATTCTACGACCTGATTGAGCGGCATAATCGCATCCGGATTGCGGCCAACCAGCATTAGAGATACTCCCAGGTAGAAATTCACCTCGCGCGCATTGGCGGGTTGCAGCTCGTTAACCGTCCACAACCGTTCAACGGCTGTTTCAAAGTCGTCGCGCTGATACGCCTCCATTGCCGAGTTGAACGCCTTCTCGGGTTCCCGCAGCTGTACTGGTTTCTCTGGAGGTTTGTACATAGCCTTTGGGATCTGAATATGTTCCAGCCGCGCCAGCCTTTCCTCAGTCACCTGAACTGTACGGCTCGGCATTGTACGCCACACAACCCACGCCCCCGCGCCGACCAGCAACGCAACAACAATCGCTGCCGGTATCGCTTGCTGCATGAGCAAAAGGCGTAAGAATCGAGACGTCGGCTTATTCTCAGCAACAGGCCTCGTTCCTGTGCGCTCGTGCTGGGCGGCAGTCCTTTGCTCTCGAAACCTGGCAGAGAAGGGATCCATCGAATAAACCTGGTTGTGACACCATTCGCAATCAACGAGGTGATTGAGGAAGATGCTCCGCCGTGAGTCTTCCAGCGCCCCGAACTCGTACATCCCGAGCAGCTTGCCAACTCGCATGTTTGTGCATTTCGTATTCATTCCGTTTACCACTGCAATCGGTATTCTACCGACAACAGTTGGCGGAGAGACTCCCTGCATCTGAAAGTCCGGACTTTGAGCCTCGATTTGGGAATGCGGAGAATTGTGCTTATCTCCGTCGGTTCCAGCCCGTTAAGCAGGTAAGACAGTATCTCACCGCACCCGGGAAATCTAGCGCGAAGTCTTTCGATTGCTTCGCGCATTATTCGATCCAGCTCATCGCCTTCGAGTTGTTCGGCAATGCAGTACGCGGCCTCTTCGTCGTCCAGGCCTTCACGGTCCCGTCGGTACCGCAATTGGTAGGCGTTTCCGATCTTGTTGCGCAACACCTGATTAGTGAATGCGAGAAGCCCATCCACAGTGTCAAACTCCGCAAAGCGCCGGTGGACCACTACCAATGCATCATGTACTACATCTTCCGCTGCTTCTGGCAGCCGATATCTCGCCAGGCTAAGAAACCTTGTGCGCAAAAACGCGAATACCTCTTCCTTGGCACCGTCGTCACCTTCAATGGCCTGACTCAAGTATTCCGACAGCTCTTGCGCCGTAACGCGTCTGGTGGGCCAATATTCCATGTGCAGCCTGGATCCCCGAAGACTCGAAAACGGCAATCGCGATTCCGATCCGAGAGTTAGCGCAACCAACAACTAGCCGAACCTCGGCGCCCAACGAGATGTGATCTTCGTAACAGCAACACTTGCGCGGCTATCTTATAGCAGAAACGGACTCGGTAAGCAAGACAGCCACACAGTCTGGAATCATACTTACGCATCTAGTGGTTCCTTCACGAACGCGTCGCACCGCCACACTCTGAAAGCTGGTCCACGGCCGCCAACGCGGTACGACACGGACCAGGATTCTCGTTTGTTCTGAATGCGGCAGCACGTGCCGGCTCGCCGTGGATTCTGATACTGCATGCAGAGAAGCTCCGCAACACGAACTTGTGGAATTTCAGTGAGACGCGCCTGCGTATTATTTGTCCTTTCGTCTCAGGGAAAGCAAAGCAGTGTAGATAATTCGGTATATGGGCACCTCCTCTAAAGGCCCACAATCTCTACTGGCTTCTGTGAGCAGCTCGTGACTACCAGAATATGAAAGTCGTTTTTTCTTAGAATTTCGCGGTTTTGATTAGTTGCCCGGAACGGACTTCTAAGCAGGGGTCGCAGATTCGAGTCCTGCCGGGCGTTCCAGACAATCCGGGTTCAACTACCTACAGTTCTTAGTAGCCAACAGGCTCGTCTGCGTATTCGATCGCGGTGATCTCATACAACTCCTTTTTTCTTCAAATGCAAAATAGCATTCACAGATTCATCCTGCCGCACGTCATTGTCCACCAGACTAAGCCGAATTACCGTTTACCCAATACGGATGCGCCGCGGTTAGTATTCCAACGACAGCCTTGACCAGTCGCCGGGCAAGCTTTCCATCGGGATCACGGGCTGAATTGAATTCAGTAATAATGAGGCCTGCAAACAAGGGGCTCGAAGCAAATATCTTTAACACATCCATCGCTTCGTCAAAGGCCACGCCTCCAGTGTGAAGAACATCGGCGGCGGGGAAATCAATCGAGTCAATCACGTCAACATCAAAGTGGACGAGAATCTGGGGAGCTCTCGCCCCCAACGTAGCCAGTGCCTCGGCCGCTGCTTCGCGCGCTCGCTCACGAATTTGCGTGACCGGGTATTTTATCATCGAAGAATCTTCCAGGCGTTGAACTTCAGCAGCATCCATCCACCCAGCCTCAGAGTTATATCCGAACAGGACGATGTTCTCCTGGGGCATGAGTGGATATCGAGGGCCGATGTGTGTCAACGAATCTGCGCCGTCCCCTGTGATGTGAGACACGACCATACCGTCGAAGATTCCTGAAGAGGTCGTCTCCGGGGTGTTCAAATCGATGTCCCCATCAAAGTACATCAATCCCAGCGAAGGCAGATGACCGATCATGCCCGCGAGAACGCCGAGTGTGACTGTGCAGTCTCCGCCCAGAACGATGGGCTTCGCATTTTGTTGAAAAGCAAGTGAGACGCGCGCGGCTACTTGCGCGGCGACATCGCGCACGAGAAGTAAATTCTGCTCTCTTGGATTCTCCGCGTCGGGGCGAAAAGAAATTGACTCCAGATCTCCAAAGTCATTCACGTGCAAGCCGCCGGCGCGGACACTTTCGATGAGACCTGCCCGGCGAAACGATTGAGGCGCGCATTCCTGACCAGCGCGGCGAGCGCCGGCGCTGGACGGAACGCCGATCACGGCAATCTTGTTCATCTGTATTTGCCAACCTTTGTACCTGATGCCGCCTCGATCGATTGTTATACGCCGCGAATAGCAGGAATGATGCACGTTCGGTGAAATGTTTGCGGCGACAACTTGAAAGTGGCCGGAAGCCGGAAAAGGCGATAGTCCGCTAATTCCTAGCGCCGATAGCCGCCTTGCTTTCCTCAGTCCTTGACAAAGGCAAGAGCCGTTAAGTATTCCCAATCTTGCAATGCACTGCCAACTACAAATGCGCTGGAGGAATAAATGTCAACCCAACCGTTAGCCGATCAGATTAAGAGGGAGTACAGAAAATGGGCCTTCAGCACGAAGGTATATGGAACCATCTATGTCATGGTTCGCGCATTTCTAATCATCGCGACATCGATTGTGGCGGCACAAAAGAACCTGAGCGAGTCTTCTGCCCCGTTTCTTGCGAACTGGGTCCCGGTTCTGGCCGTGCTTGTTACGATCGTGACCTCCATTGACACGTGGATGAAGCCGCGGGACAAGTGGCGAGGTTTTATGGAAGACCGCGACGATCTATCCGATCTGGTTATTCGAGCAGAATCAAGCCACGGTGATGATGCAGGTCTATTTGATAGTCTGCGAAACGAATTCAAGAAACTGCGGAGTCGACATCGTTCTAAGAACGTGTATTGAATCTTGCCTGGAGCGGACTCGCTGACATCCGGCTCTTGTCTAGTCTTACCTTAAGATGCGATTACGCTTAGTCACCTACAACATTCACCGATGCCGCGGACTTGATCGACGTGTGCGGCCGGCGCGCATAGTCGAGGTCCTGCGCGAGATGGATGCGGATATCATAGCGTTGCAGGAAGTGCTGAGTCTTCGCGGCGCGGCTCGGGAAAAAGATCAGGCGCGATTTATCTCAGAAGAAATGGGGATGACCTGCGCGATCGGGGGCACTCGCATTCACCACGGTGGAGTCTATGGGAACGCGGTGTTGACGCGGCTTCCGTTGGTTGAAACCAGAAATTACGACATCAGCGTTCGCGGCCGCGAGCAGCGAGGGTGCATGCGAGCGGACATCACCGCAAACGGAGGCGGCCTGCTGCATGTTTTCAATGTTCACCTTGGAACCGCCTTCATCGAGCGCAGGCATCAGGCTCGCAAGCTTGTGAACTCGGTGATACTGAACAGTGACGAACTGAGTGGCCCTCGGATCATGCTCGGCGATTTCAATGAATGGACGCGCGGGCTGACAACGCGGCTGTTAGCTTCGCATTTGAAAAGCGCTGACGTTCGGGCGCACCTGCCTCGATCCAAGACTTATCCGGGCGTATTGCCTTTCCTGCATCTCGATCACGTCTACTTTGACGATTCGCTCGAACTTGAAGCGATGAAGCTACACAAGAGCCGCACGGCGCTTATCGCGTCGGATCATCTTCCTCTTGTTGCGGATTTTCGGTTCAAGCAGGACTAGCGTTATTCACACAACGGAACCTTTGACGTGCCGGCCGGCAAGGCTTGCAATGACGACCGAAAGCTCGGCGGGTTCGAACGGCTTTGCAAGGTGCATCTGGTAGCCGGCCGACAGCGCGCGCACTCGGTCTTCGCTTCTCGCATAGGCCGTGAGCGCCACTGCCGGAACATTGCCCCCGCGCTCCGGGTCCCGATCGCGGATCTTGCGGATCAGTTGATAGCCGTCCTCATCGGGCATCTCGATATCGCTGATCAACACGTCGGGTTTCCATTCATCCAGAACTCGGAGAGCCTCGGCCGCGCTCGAACAGCACTTCACGTCTGCTTGAAAGTCACCAACCATGACGCGCAGCATCGCGAGCGTATCCGGTTCGTCGTCGACGATCAGCACTCGAAGGCCCTCGAGCGTAAGAGGCTTTTCGGATGGTAGCGAATTGCCCACCGCGACCGGGTGAATGCGCTCCAGCTTTAGCGCGCCCGTGTTCACAATCATGAGCGGCAACTGAACGGTGAAGGTCGCTCCCTCGCCTTCGCCGGAGCTGTCGGCTCGCACGGTTCCGCCGTGCATCTCGACCAGGTGCCGCACGATCGCCAAACCCAGGCCAAGTCCTCCGTATCTGCGGGTGCTTGTTGCGTCAGCCTGTCTGAAACGGTCGAAGACGTACGGCAGAAATTCAGAGCTGATGCCCTGTCCAGTATCGCTTACGATAATTTCGATGTGGGAATCAACACGTTCCAATCTGACCTGAACACGCCCTTCGCGTCGCGTGAACTTAACTGCGTTTGATACCAGGTTCCAAACGACCTGCTGGAGACGATTCGGATCGCCGGACACCGGACCCGCGTGCGGATCCAGAATGGCTTCGATTTGTATTCCTTTGGCGTCGGCGGCGGGCCGCATGGCATCGATTGCGCTTTCGACTACAGATGCGACTTCGACCGGGCGGACGTCGAGTCGCAATTTACCGGTCACGATTCGCGAGACATCGAGGATGTCCTCGATCAGTTGCGCTTGAGATCTGGCGTTGCGCTCGATGGTTTCAAGCGCTCGCGTTTGCGTTGTTGAATCAAGCGTGCTGGCGCGAAGCATATGCGCCCATCCGAGAATGGCATTCAATGGAGTGCGAAGCTCGTGCGACACGGTGGCGAGGAATTCGTCTTTTGAGCGATTAGCCATTTCCGCTTCTTCGCGAGCGGCGTGTTCGCGTTGCAACAAGTCATCGCGAAGCTGCAGAGCGTCTTCACGGGCCGTGACCGCGGTCTGAGCTTCACGGTAGAGCCGCGCGTTATCGACCGCGAGGGCCATGCGATGCGCAAGATCCTCAGCAAGCACGAGATCCTGCTGATCGTAGTGTCTGCCTGATTCGGCGGTCACCAGTGTGATTGTTCCGAGAGTCCGGTTGCGTGCCACGAGCGGAACGATCATGCAGGATCTGAGACCTTCGGCTTTGAGTATTTCAGCAAACTCCTCATTCCTGGCCGCAAGGGTCAGCCGCTCCGGATCGATTTGTGGATAGAACTCGGCCCGGCCGGTCCGCAGAACGTTGGGCACTCCGATCGGCGCGTCGATCTCAAGCGGAAATTGGCGCTGCCACACTTTGGCGGCCTCGAGTTTCGCCGGATCGGAATGTGCAATCGCAAGCTGCCGCGGCTTTCCATCTTTTTCGACTATGTGAACGGTGCACCAATCGGCTAGTTTTGGGACGGTGAGTCTGGCGACGCTTTCGAGTGTTGTCTGATAGCCGAGTGAGCTTGCGAGCAATCCACTTGCCTCGGCGAGGAATTGCTGAGCGTCCTCGGTGCGCTTGCGTTCGGTGATGTCCATTGTGACGCCGCGCATACCCAGGGGGTTTTCACCATCGTCGCAGATTACAACCGATTGGGCTTCGACCCATAGCACGCGGCCGTCTTTTGCCAGCCACCTGAATCGGCTTGCGCCGCCTTTGCGTCCGGCAAAGATTGCGGCGGCTTCTTCGGCTGCGCGATGCCTGTCATCCGGGTGAACGATCGTCAGCCAGAAGTTGGGAGTCGACAACCATTCCTCCACGCTGTAACCGAGCATCTTCTCGACGTAGTCGCTGACGAAATCAATCTTCTGCGTTGCCTCATCCGGCTGTCCCCACGCCTCCCACACGACTCCCGGAACATTGGCCACCACGTTATCAAGCCGCCGGCGCTGAGATTCGATCTCCGCCGCAAGCATCATTCTTTCATGCGCGACACGCTTTCGGTCAGTGATGTCTCGCACTATAGTCGAGGCGCCGGTTATGCGCCCGGTCTCATCACGGATCGGAGAAATGGTCAGCGCGACATCAATCAATTGGCCATCTTTTCTCCGGCGCACCGTTTCAAGGTGAGTAACCGGCTCGCCGCGGGACAAGGTCTCAAAAATCTGTGACAGCTCATCTCGCCGGTCTGATGGCGCAAGCATTGCGACATTCTTGCCCTTCATCTCCTCCGCGGTATAGCCGTATATCCGCTCCGCCGAAGCGTTCCAACTGACGATTGTCCCGTCCAATGTCTTGCCGATAATTCCGTCCTCGGTCGATTCGACTATCGACGCCAGAAAGTAATAGGCTTCTTCCACTTTCTTCCGATCGCTGATGTCGACGCACGAGCCGGCAAGCCCAATGAACTCACCTCTGGTGTAACGAGGTTCACCGTTGTCCAACACCCATCGATAAACTCCATCGCTGCGTTTCAAGCGGTACTCGATGCCGAATGCGGACCGCGATTCGATAGAGGACACATAAGTATCCAGGCATCTGCGAAGGTCATCAGGGTGAATATTGTCCGCCCAGCCGTATCCGCTTTCCTGTTCCCGGGTGCGCCCGGTGAATTCCAGCCACGTGCGGTTGAAAAAGTTGCGCACTCCGTCGACGCCTGCAAGCCACAACATCACCGGCGTTGTGTCAGCCATGGTCCGGAATCGCTTTTCGCTCTCGCGCAGCGCCTGCTCCGCCAGTTTGCGTCCGGTGATGTCACGCGACGAGCACCTCACATAGACGAGCTTTCCTTCCTCGTCCACCTTCGCGTTCGATGACAGCAGGACGTGCCTGATCGATTCATCCTTCGCCAGAAGCCGTACCTCTAATTCATGGATTGCGTCGCCCGCAAGACAACGCTGCCACACCTCAGCCGCAACGTCGGGATCGGCGTAGAAGTCGGCCGCGTCTCGGCCTATGTATTCGTCACGCGAGTACCCGAGGAGCGCGAGCTGTGCCGGATTCACTCGCAAAATACGTCTATCGGCTCCGATCCATTCGAAGCCGACCGCCGCGGTTTCGAAAAACTCCGAAAGATCCCGTTCGCTGCGCTTAATCGCTCGCTCGGCTTCTTCGGCTCGTCGCCGCGCGCTCTGGATCGCGTGGATCAACGCGGAGAGGCCTCCTGTGAGCAAGCAGAATGACAGCAGTCGCAAAGCGTCCGAGCTGCTTGTGAAAGTGAATGAATGCCTCGGCTCGACGAAGAAGAAAGCGCCGAAAACGGCGCCGAGCATCATGCTCAAAAGGGCAGGACCCAACCCGAAATAAATCGCGGTGAGGATCACCGCCACGAAATAAGTGGTGAACGGGAGATTCGTATTGACTAAGGGATCCAGCGAAAGCCGCAGCCCGGTCGCCAGCAACACCCCAATAACGGCGCCTGTGTAGCGCACAACTTGCGGGGATGGATTGAAACGCGTCTTGTCCAAAATTTCTCGGTAATGAAGGCGTACGATGCGCTTGATCGCATCATCGCGAAACGGGGATAACTGGCATTCTCAAATTTCCTGGCCTAGCGCCGCGTCCGAAAAGAGATTAGCAAACCCGCGGCCCAGTTCCAATGCGCGTTTGACCGCTTATGACCCTCTCGCTACTATGATGAGCCGCTTTAGAGCGAGGAAAGGAGCCCATCAATGAAAGCCATCCGCGCGCATCAATGGTGCAGCCCGAGAGAACTCGCCCTCGATGACATCGAGATACCGGAACCCGGCGAGCATCAAATACTGGTGCGCGTTCACGCAACGGGTCTCAACTTTCCCGACCTCCTGATCATCACCGGCAAGTATCAATTCAAACCCGCGCTGCCGTTCTCGCCCGGGTTTGAGATAGCCGGCACGATTGAAAAGATCGGCTCCGGCGTCACCCGTTTTGCGGAAGGCCAGAATGTAATAGCCCAAATCCCGGTCGGCGGATGCGCCGAGTACGCCGTCGCCGAAGAAGCTTACGCGCACCCGAAACCTGATTCGATGAGCGATGAAGAAGCAGCCGCGTTCCCGCTCGTTTATCAAACGGCTTATTTCGGGATTGCTTATCGAGGCGCGATGCAGAAAGGCGAAACTGTGTTGATTCACTCGGCGGCTGGAGGCGTGGGACTTGCGGCTGTGCAGATCGCCCGCGCGCTTGGAGCCGGCAGGATCATCGGCACAGTCGGCTCAGACGAAAAGCTCGGTCTCGTTCGCGAAAACGGCGCGGATATCGTCTTGAATTATCAAACCGAAGATTTCGTCGACGTAGTAAAGCGAGAAACAAACGGGCGCGGCGCCAATGTGATCTACGATCCGGTTGGCGGCGAGATCGGCGAGCGCAGCACAAAGTGCATCGCGTTCGAAGGAAGATTAGTTGTGGTTGGTTTCACAAGCGGCAAATTTTCAAACTTCGTTGCGAATCACGTGCTGGTGAAAAACTACAGCGTGGTCGGGCTTCACTGGGGAGCGTATCGGCAAAACGATCCGGCGAAGATCGAGCAAGGATGGAACGAGTTGATGAAGATCCAGGAGACGGGTGCTTTGAAGCCGGTGATCGGCGGCCGCTTTCATATGGAACAAATCGCGGACGCGATGGAATTCCTCGCATCGCGAAAAGCCGTCGGCAAAATCGTGCTGCACTGGTAAAAGAGAATCTGTTAATCAAATGTTAGGTTCATCAACGCTGTGGTATGATTCGGTTTCGTTAGCTGACCCCCGTGTTAAGAAGTACAATCGGTCAGGAGGACCTCTTGCTAAAGATCAAGCTCACGGTATTCGCAATTCTTCTGTTTATCATGACGGCAGTCCCGCCGGCTCGCGCTCAGGACAAAACCAAAGGCGGGCCCGCCGTAGTGGCGCTTCTGGAAAAATCGGGCTACACGTACACAAAAGTGAGCGACGGAGTGTGGGAAATACCGGGCACCGGCAAGAACCTGAAAGAGTTCGGGATCAGGCTCGCGCTGGCCGATGACATATTGCTCGTCATGGTCAAAGTCGCCGAACGCAAAGAGCTGAGGCTTCAGCCTGCGCTCTTAACAAAAGTCCTCGAACTGAATCACAAGTTCGATTCCATAAAACTGGCTCTATCTGAAGAGATGTTATATCTGAGGATGGATACGCATCTGCGATTGCTCGACAACCAGGAATTGAAGTACCTCGTCGAGCAGATCGCGAACGCCACCGATGAAACATATCCCCAGATCAAGCCTTATCTGGTTGCCGCGAAGTAAAGCAACAAACTACAGGGGGAAGTCGAAATGAGTTATCCAACACGATCGCTTCGAGTGTTGTTCACTGCAATCGCCATCGGATTCAGTGCGATGCCGACCGCGTTTGCGCAGCACGAATCGCAGGACAAACCTGAGCCGCCTAAGATCATCCGCAAGTCAGGCGGCGTGCTTCAGGGCTCGGCTACAAAGAGAGTCGAACCGCGTTATCCACCACTGGCGAAAGCCGCGCGCGTGAGCGGCTCAGTCGTCGTCGAAGTGACTATCGACGAAGAAGGAAACGTGTTCGCGGCGCGAGCGATTTCGGGGCATCCGTTGCTGAAGGACGCCGCGGTCGCCGCCGCAAGAGAGTGGACGTTTGCGCAAACGATGCTCACGGGCGTGACTGTGAAGGTGATAGGCACGATCACATTCAATTTCAATCTGGATTACAAGCGGGAAATCAAATCGGCCCGGAGAGAGTTGGCCGCCAAACCCAATTCGGCGCAACTCCATTATGAGTTGGCGGATCTACTAAGGTCCGACAGGCAGTACGATGAATCGCTGGCGGAATACCATCAGGCGCTCGCGCTAGACCCTCGTCACGTCGAGGCATTCATCGGGCTTGCAACTCTCTATCAAGCGACCGGGCATTTCGACGAATCCATCGATGCCGCAAAACGTGGTCTGGAATTGGGCCCGGCGCCGGGACATGCGGAAATGCTCAACCTGCTGGTGGGCGAGTCATATCTCAAACTGGAGCGTAATCAAGAAGCGCTTGAAGCGTTCAAACAAGCGGTCGCGGCCAAATCGGATTCGGTAGCGGGTCACTATCAACTCGGGTTGATTTACTTGAAGCTCGGCGACAAACAATCGGCGTACGCTGAGTACTCGATCCTGAAAGATATGGGCGCGCAGATGGCCGAGGCGCTCAACCGGGCACTCGAGAAGGACAATTGAAAGTCACTCGGTCGTGAGCCAACGCGCTATCTCATCGAGCACCAATCGATAAAGCTCTTCCTGAGGCACGCCGGCGCGCTTCGGAACCTTGAATGAGTGATCCCCGGCTTCGACGGTATACAGCATCGCCGGAGCCGGAAGCTTGCGGATGATCGCCCGCAATTCCTCGGATGTTCCAAAGGCGTCGCGCGAGCCTTGAACAAACAACATCGGAGCTTTAATACCGGGCAGGTGCTTCGTGCGAAGCTGATCGGGCTTGCCCGGCGGATGCAGCGGATAGCCCAGGAAAACCAACCCCGCCAGATCATCCACGCCCGACGCCGCAACCTGCGAAGCGATTCGCCCGCCCATCGACTTGCCGCCAATCGCAAGTTTGTTTCGCCTGAGCTTCTTGTGCGCTCGAACCGTTTCGATTACCGCACGCCAACACTCTTCCAGCTTGTCGTTGCGGTCGGGTACCCCGCGGCCGTGTTCGGTGTAGAAGAAATTGAACGTGACCACATCGATGCCGCGCGACGAAAGCTCGTCGGCGAACTTCACCATGAACCCGCTCATCTGGCCGGAGCCCGCTCCGTGTCCGAGTATCAGCGTGATGCCCTGGCGCTTCTTCGCGGCCGCCGCGTACAACATCGCCGTCACGCTTTGATATTCGTTGATCTCGACTTTGAACTGTTCGGCCACTTATGACTTCGGAAAGTTCGGATTGTTTATGATCTCGGCAATCTGCTTGTTGTGCCGCAGATTGTGCGCCGGTATGTACACGAACCACTGATAAGCGTTCAGCGTGCCGAATACCGGAAATGGATGATCAAACGTGTGCGCCTTCAGCGGGAGATCGGTTGTCTCGATAAACTTCAATGACTTTGCGCGGCCCTCTTTCAACAACGTCATGATTTCAGAGCGAGTCATCTTTCTCTTGAGCGGTTGAATCGGTTCCGGCGCGTTCGCTTTGCCTTTGCGGCCCGCCAGCAGATTGTCGAGTATGGCGTCTTTGCCGGCGGTTTTGGTTTCCCAATCGGGATTCACCGGTGTGGCGAGCGCTCGTTCCATTGCGCCGAACAGCAACCCTTCAGCAAGCGCGATGTGCTCGGCCGTTTCGCCAACCGTCCACTTGAACGGCACGGGCCGCGCGTTCCATTGCGCGTCGCTGAGCTTCTCGATGTACCCCATCAGCTCATTTTGCGAATCGTGAAGCATCTTCACGGCTTTCGCTCTTTCATCGGCGGTCATTTTTCCGTCGCCGGTGCGCGGGCGCCAACCTGCGTCAGCTATAGCGGTAATCAGAAGCGTGAAGAGAATCAAAGCAATCATGTTCCTCATGGTGTTCTCCTTCCAGATTGTGGTGTGATGATACTGGACTCACCGAGTCGCGGCAATGTACGGTTTGAGGTCCGGCGACTGAAGCGAAAAGCAACGAGTAGCGGCTGCGGCTATGGAATTCGAACAATTTTTAAGAGAGAACGTTACGCTCGCACCGATGACCACGCTGGGTATTGGCGGACCGGCGCGTTACTTCGCCGACGTAGCCGATTCCGAAGGGTTGCTGGCGGGTGTTGATTGGGCGCGCACACGCGGAGTTCCGATGTTCGTGCTCGGCGGAGGGAGCAACATCGTAGTTGCGGACAAGGGCTTTCCGGGACTCGTCGTTCGCGTTTGTATTCGCGGGTTCGAGACGAAATTCGCGGGCGATCACGTTGAGTTGACGGCGGGCGCCGGCGAAGAATGGGACCCGCTCGTTGCTCGCTCGGCCGCAAACAACTGGAGCGGGTGGGAATGCCTCTCGGGAATTCCCGGCCGCGTCGGAGCTACGCCAATTCAGAACGTTGGTGCTTACGGTCAGGACACCAGCGAAACCCTTATTTGGGTTGAAGCATTAGATTTGAACGCCAGGGAGTTGGTCCGCCTGTCCGCCGCGGATTGCGAATTCGGGTATCGCACCAGCAGATTCAAGACACGAGATCGCAATCGATTCGTCATAACGCGAGTCAGTTACCGGCTAAAGATCGGCGGCGCGCCGGCGATTCGCTATCCAGAGCTTCAAAAGCATCTCGCGGAACTCGTATTGAAGAGTCCGACGCCTGCCGATGTTCGCGAGGCTGTGCTCGCAATCCGACGCCGTAAAGCGATGGTTATTGATGCGAACGATCCTGATTCAAGAAGCGTAGGTTCGTTCTTTGTAAATCCGACCCTGACACGCGAACAGTTCGACCTGGTGAAATCACGAGCGGCAGGATTCATTCGCTCGGGAGAAGAGATCCCGTCATATCCCACGGACGGCAACCTGGTAAAGCTTTCCGCGGCGTGGCTGATTGAACGCGCGGGCATCATCCGCGGCTACGCGCACGGAAACGCAGGCACATCAACAAAGCACGCGCTTGCGATCATCAATCGTGGCGGGGGCTCGGCACGTGAGGTTGTCGAGTTGAAGGAACTGATTCAGTTGCGAGTACTCGGCGCGTTTGGAATCGCGCTCACGCCTGAACCGGTGTTCGTGGGATTTGAAAGTTAGCCAGCGGGTTCGCACTTTTCGGCGATCACTCGTCGGTACAGTTCTTCGTATTGCGGGATGATCCTTTCCGTCGCGAATCGAGTCACGGCTATGTCGCGCCCTCGCCGTCCCAAACGCGAGCTCTCCGACTCGTCGTCGAGAATCCGAAGACCCGCTTTGGCCATCCCGTCCACGTCTCCAATTTCGAATAAGTATCCGCAGCCGCCGTCTTCGACAACCTCGGGAATTCCGCCGACACGTGTGGCGATCACCGGAACTTCACATGCCATCGCTTCGAGAGCCGTCAGCCCGAAGGATTCGGATTGGCTCGGCAGCAACAACAGGTCGGCGACGGAAAGATATTCGCGAATTCGCGATTGAGGTTGTTTGCCGACGAACTGGACCGATTCACTGACGCCGAGCCGGTTTGCGAGAGCTTCGGCTTCGGCGCGTTCGGGGCCGTCGCCGCACATCACCAGCTTGACACCAAACTGGCTCCCGGAGCCCGTCACAAGGTGCTTCATTCCGGCCATCACTTCGATGCAATCGCTGATTCGTTTGATTGGCCTGAACGTAGAAACGTGCAGGATGATTCGCTCGCCGTTCGGAGCAATGCTCTTGCGCACGGCGTCGTCTGGTTGCCGTTGATAGTAATCCGAATCGATGAAGTTGTAGATCACCTGGATCTCGCATCCCGTGCAGAAGCGTTCGTGCGTCGCGTCTCGGAGATAATTTGATATCGCGGTCACGCAGTCGGACTGCTCGATTCCAAACTGCGTGATGGGCAAAAACGATGGGTCTTGTCCGACAAGCGTGATGTCGGTACCGTGAAGCGTGGTAACGACGGGCACGTATCTGAATGGCTTGAGCATCTCGCGAGCCAGGTAAGCGCTGACCGAATGCGGTATCGCGTAGTGCACATGAATCAGATCAAGCTGCTGACCCGTCGCCACCTGAAAGAGTCTCGACGCCAGAGCGTCCGTGTAGGGCGGATATTCGAACAGCGGATAGCTGAGCATATCGACGGCGTGGAAATGGATTCGTTCGCGACACTGGCCATCGTCGAGCCGCATCGGCGGAGCATAGCTTATGAAATGAACCTCGTGCCCGCGCTTGGCGAGTTCGATGCCCAGTTCGGCGCCCACAACGCCGCTGCCGCCGTATGAGGGATAACATGTGATTCCTATCTTCATTGCGAGTCCGTAGTCAGTAGTCCGTGGTCCGTAGTCAGTAGTCAGTAGTCAGTAGTCAGTAGTCAGTAGTGACTACTGGCTATTCACGAATACATATTCATTTTTCTTGAGAGCAGCTCCACCGGATCGTGAACATTCAACGCTTCGCGAACGATGAAACCTTCGGCGTGATCCGCCATAATGAGCGAGCCGTAGAATCGCTGGCGCGCTTCAACACGGCCAAGGAAAGACTCACCGCTCAAATTCGTTTCGAGCTCCTTGCTTTCCGGATCGTAGAGCTGCGAACGATAGCAGGCGATCGCTCGGCGCTTTTTCTCCGCGACTTCGCTGATGTCAACCACAAACGACGGCGTTACCGTGCGCGGAAACATAAAGTGCGCGACCGTGAGCGGGCGAAACCGCTCCTGCCCCGCTTCGGCGTCGTACTTGGCGAGCCCCGCCACGTGCGCGCCTTCGCGAACGATCTGACACGTGTGCACGTGATCCGGGTGCGGGTCCTCCCAGAAATGAGTGAAGATCACGCGTGGCCGGTACTTGCGAATCTTGCGGACCATCTTCACGCGCGACTCTTCGGTCAGCCATATGTGTCCGTCGGGGAGTTCGAGATTATCCCGCACTGTGAGATTCATCTCGCGTGCGGCGGCTTCGGATTCGCGAGCTCGAATCTCTGCCGTGCCCCGAGTTCCCATCTCGCCGCGCGCCATGTCCAAAACGCCCACGCGATAGCCAAGCGAGATCAGCTTCAACACGGTTCCGCCGCACCCAAGTTCCACGTCGTCGGGGTGCGCGCCTATTGCCAACGCATCGAGTTGCACTTCGTCACTCATTCTTTCCCTCCTTTCTGGTCAGGTTACGAGCGCCTCGGTTCCGTCGTCAACCATGCGCGCTTTTGATATTCTGGTGGAGACGCTTACGAAGCGAGAACCGGGAATGTTGCCCGCTTCAAGAATTTGAAATGGCGTTGCGGCGTAGAAAAGAATCTTCGGCGATCCAGTATCTCTACCTGACCACGGTGGGGCGCAACAGCGGCCTGCCGCGCGAGATCGAGATATGGTTCGTCGAATCAAACGGCAAGCTTTATGTCCTGGCCGAGCACTTTCACAAGGCGCAATGGGTGAAGAACATTCAACACAACCCGCGGGTTCGCGTGAGACTCGGCGACAAAACTCATCAAGCGACCGCCCGCGCGCTGGATGAAGAACAAGATCGAGCGAGTTGGGAAACGGCTCAACGGCTCGCTCGCGAAAAGTACGGCTGGGGCGAAGGCTTGCCGGTCGAGATTGTGATAAGTGAAACGTGATGGGTGAAACGTGATGCGTGAAACGTGAAGAGTGATGCGTGATCCGTGATTGGTGAAACGTGATCCGTGATGCGTGAAACGTGATGCGTGACAACAACCTGCGGTACATTCACGTTTCACGCATCACGTTTCACTCATCACTCATCACTCATCACGCATCACTCTTCATTCTTCACTCATCACTCCTCGCTTCACAAATCCCGCCAAGTTCGTCACAATCTCAAAAGGACGCGACGCCGAGCTTAATAACTACGATTAATCTGATCGAATCTGAGCGAGGAGAAAGCAATGGCAGAAGTGATTCCTGAAAACTTCAAGGACCTTTTCGAAAAGAAAGCGTTCGCGAATCTGGCGACAGTGAACGCCGACGGCACTCCGCAAGTCACGCCGGTCTGGGTCGATTATGACGGCGATTACGTGCTGGTGAATTCGGCGCGAGGCCGGCGCAAAGACAAGAACATGGAGCGCAACGGCTCCGTCGCGCTCTCGATTCAAGATCCCGAGAATCCGTATCGTTATCTCGAAGTGCGCGGCAAAGTCGAGGAGATAACCGAAGAAGGCGCGGACCAGCACATCGACAAGATGGCCAAAAAATATATGGGCGTTGAGAAGTATCCCGGTCGCCAGCCGGGCGAAGTCCGGGTGCTCTATAAGATCAAGCCCGAACGCACAAGCAAGATGGGATAGGAAACAGAGTCCTCTACTCAGTAGGCGATCCTGCGAGTAGGCGGAGGCTCGACCACGCGATCAACTCGAACTCGCGCGTCGACAACGATCGCGCCCCGTTCGAGAACCTTCACCGGATTCGCATCCATCTCGTGAATCTGTGGGCAAATCTCCAGGAGTGCGGAGACTCGCAGGATCAAATCCACAAGCGCAGTTTCATCGGCGGGACTTGATCCGCGATAGCCTCGCAGCAGCGCGGTGCCCTTGACCTCATTGATCATGTCTTTAGCATCAATGTCCGTCAGCGGGTGAATTCGAAACGCGACGTCGTTCAACAACTCGACTAGAATTCCGCCGCTGCCGTAAAGCACGAGCGGTCCGAAGGTCCGATCGAGCGTTGCGCCGACCACTACTTCAACGCCGCCCGCCACCATCTCCTGAACGATGACCCCCGCGAGATCGCCGCCAAGCCTCGCGGCCATTTTCTCATAGGCGTGCCTCAGGGCCGTGTCATCTGCAAGATTCAGCGCTACGCCGCCTACTTCGGTCTTGTGAACAATCGTTGGTCCCGCGGCTTTCAGAGCGACCGGGTAGCCTATGTGACTCGCTGCATCCAGCGCGTCTTGCAGCGTTGAAACAAAGCGCGACTTTGCGACTGAAATTCCCGCGGCGAGAAATAACTCGCCGATCTCAACCGGGCTCAACCATCCGCCGCCTCGCGCGAGCGCCGCTTCAACTACCGCCTTCGCTCTATCAACGTCCAAGTCACTAAGAGTTGGAACCGCGCCGGCCGGCCGGTTGCGCCACTCGCCGTAAGCCGTGACTTTGCCGAGCGCGGAAGCGGCGGCTTCGGGGAACACGTAGCTCGGGATGCTGCTTAGAATCTCAGGCGCGCCTTTCGCGCTCATGAAATTGGCGACGACGGGCTTGCCGCCGGCGGCTTTCGCGCCTTCGACGATCGCCGCCGCCACCGTATCGATGTCGGTGAGCAAGGGCGGAATAAAAATCACAATGAGAGAGTCGACATTCTCGTCCGCAAATAACGCCCGCGTTGCCCTGAGATAATGTTCCGCGGTTGCGGACGCTATCATATCGACGGGATTGGCGACGCTCGCGGCCGCTGGAAGAAACGATCGCAGCTCGGCGACCGTCGCGTCGGACAACATCGGCAACTCGAGCCCGTGCGCCTCGCAAGCGTCGGCCGCGAGAATTCCCGGGCCTCCAGCATTTGTAAGAACCGCTACGCGGCGTCCCTTCGGCACCGGCTGATGCGCGAGCAGATTCGCAACGTCGAACAGCTCTTCGAGCGTGTCCGTGCGAATGATTCCGGCCTGTCGAAACAACGCGCCGGCCACCGCATCCGTTGACGCAAGCGCCCCCGTGTGCGATGACGCCGCGCGCTGTCCCGCTCGCGAGCGGCCCGACTTCACAATGACAATTGGTTTTGTGCGCGCGATTCGTTTCGCAATGCGGCCGAACTTTCGAGGATTGCCGAAACTCTCCAGATAAAGAAGGATCACATCGGTTCGCGGGTCTTCCGCCCAATACTGAATCAAATCGTTGCTCGACACATCGGCCTTGTTCCCAACCGACACGAAGGTCGAGATTCCAAGATTCATCACCCGCGCGTAATCCAGAATCGCGAGCCCGAGCGCGCCGCTCTGAGTAGACATCGCCACTCGCCCTTGCGGCGGGTAAACCGGCGAGAAGGTCGCGTTCAGCGAAACCGCGGGATCAGTATTGATGATGCCCATGCAATTCGGGCCGATCATTCGAACGCCCGCGTCCCGGACTTTTTCCAGCAATGCCGCCTCGCGTGCGCGGCCTTCTGCGCCAATCTCGGCGAAGCCCGCGCTGATGACTACGATTGCGCGAACACCCTTTTTCAAACAGTCGTCGATGACCGGGCCGGCGTCGGCTGCGGGCACTACGACGATTGCCAGGTCCACCTCGCCCGGAATGTCGGTGACCTTCGGATACGCGAGAACAGATTCAACAACGGCCGCACGCTCATTGACCGGATAGATGGCGCCCGTAAATCCCGCGGCGGCGAGATTGTGAAACACTTCGGCGCCTATCCGGCCGCGCTTGCGGCCTGCGCCGACCACTGCAACCGAGCGCGGCTCGAAGAATGCCTTCATCGAAGCTTGCGCGGCCATCTGAGATCGCCTTGCGGCGCGTTCTTCGAACTCGGGCGTCGGCGTTATTGAAAAACTCACTTGAAAAACGCCGCCGTCCAGCCTGCGTTCCACCTCGAAGCCCGTGTGCATGAACACGTCCATCATCTTGCGATTATCACCAAGCACGTAGGCGTCAAAAGTCGTGATCGATTTTTCTATGGCGATCTCGGCCAACCGTTCGAGCATGCGCGTCGCGATGCCGCGGCCCTGCAACGCGTCCTCGATCAGGAACGCAACCTCGGCGCGGTCCGAATCTTTCCCATCCCGGTAGTAACGAGCCACACCGACGATCCGCCCCGCTAGCTCCCCGACAAGAGCAAAAGTGTTCTCGTAGTCGACGACGGTAAGCTCCCGGGCTCGTTCTTCGCCAAGCTCGGGAAGCGGGCTGAAGTATCGGAAGTAAACGCTGCGCGGCGAAAGCCGCTTGTGAAATTCCATCAACTGATTCAAATCGCCCGGCTTGATTGGACGAAGATGCAGACTAGATCCGTCTCGCAACAGAATGTCCGATTCGTAACGCGCCGGGTAGTCAGTCATCGTTGGCAGGTCCTTTCGCTGACAAGCGAGCCGGAGGATTGATCCCTTGAGCGGTGCTTCTATCCTAGCCGGAACTGTATGAGGATGAAAGTGTGTGGTCGCGGGCAGAAGTGTTATCCGGGATTCACAGCGTGAATGAAGCGGGCGAGCTACTGTTGCGGAATGAGTTTATAGACCGTTCCCTTGTACACGATGATGGCCCGCTCGGTCTCTCCGAAAAACGTCACGTAGGGTTTCAGACTCGAGCGTTTCGCGAGCAGCTCCTTGAAGACATTGCTGTCGCGTACGAGAGTAATGATTGGCAAGTCTTTGTCGGGGTTGTAGTCCTTATCGGTCCAGGTGCCGTCAACCAGGAAAAACTTTTTGCCGCGAAGCTCGCGATAATCCGCGCGGGGGCGAACCGCTTCACCGGCACTGTCCCGCAGACCTAGCCTTCCAACCGGCGCTTTCATCCTGCTACTCGAAGGCGCGGGAGGAGGAGGAGGGGCGGCCGCTGATTCGGCTCGCCGCGATTTTTCCTTGTCGGCGTCTTGCTCCTCGGCAGGTGACGGCTTCGGTTGCGAGGCGTCCTTGCCCTGTTGCTCGCGTATCCGATCTGAATCGAGCTTGGCTTGTTGCGTTTCCGGCGCGGCCTTGCCGGGCTGGGCAGGCGCTTGAGGCGTTACCTGGTTTTCCGCCTTTCGCTGAGTTTCGTCGATCGCTTGCGGGGCGCTCTCGGTAGTGGATTTCTTTAGCTCGGTGGAGACGGTGCGGTCTTCGCGTTCCTTATTATTCACCGCCAGGAGACTGTTTGATTCTGATTTGTTGTTCTGCTTCGCATCATCTGATTTCAATGATGTAGACTTTTCAGACTGGACCTTTGCGGCCGGACTGACTTGAGGCGATTCAGCTTGAGCGGTTTCGCCGGCGGAAGTTTCGGTAGCACCGGGCGCAAGCAAAGCGTGATCGCTCTGGTTGCGCGAAATAATCAGCGGCAGGCTTATCGCGAAAACGACCACGGCGGCGGCGGCCATTGCCCATCGCGGAGCGGACAAGCCGCGCACCATCGCTTCGAGAGAACTCAGCCAGCTCATTGGGCTTGATGCCGCGGAAGCCGAGATTGGAGCACGCTCTGCCGCGGCAAGTCTCGCAAGAGCGACCACGGTTTGGCGGCAGGGCGCGCACTCAGATAAGTGGGTTTCATAGCCGGCCCGCGATTGCCCGGTCATCTTGCGCTCGACATACGCGTTTGCAAGATCCGGGTCAAACTGCGTACACGCCTGATGAGGGTTACTGGGTTTCGAAATCCGCGCCCGAAGCAGATTACCAATGGCCCGGTCTTTGATTTTCCCTGACGGCTTCATCGCTCGGCTTCATCTCCAAGGTTAGAACGCTTCTAGTCCATTCACTTGCGAGGTTTCTCGAATCATCTTCGCGCTACGATTCCGCTTGCGGTCGGAGCGGTTCGGCCGCGCTCACGATCCGCAGAAACTGACTCCAAAAGGTAATCGCCGACGGTCAAATCCATCTGTTCGGCGGCCATCTCAATCGCCTCGGTGACTTCGCGGCGATTGAATCGATGGTCCCGCGCCAGGCCCTTCTCAACAAGCTTGCGCAGGCGCTTCTGTACCTTTGTGAGCCATCGGCTTATCGTCGCCTCGTGTACATCGAACAACTGGCCGATCTCGCGCAGGGTCATCTCGTCATAATAGTAGTAGGCCAGCAATAACCGCTCGCGCGGCTCGAGATCGTTGATTGCCTGCTGAAGCGCGGCGGAGATCGCGTCGCGATAACGCTGCTGCACATAGTCGAGATCGCTCGTGACCTTGCGCTCGGGTGTTGCGGACGCAAGGACCATTCGATCCATCTCCTCGGGCTCTTCTGTTTGGACCAGGCGGCTCGTTTGGCGATGATGATCCGCGGACAACTGAAACACAACCGCGCGAAGCCATCCCCGAAGCGACCCGCGTCCCGAATAGAAAGCGAACTTGCTGACTCGAGTTCCGCCGGATTCGCGCAAGCCGTACAGCTCGGCGAAGGTCGAATCGGCAAGCTGCTCGGCCGCGCCGGCGTCCTGGGTCATCGTTCGCGCGACGCTCACCAGATAGCTTCGATACTCTCGGAAGAAATCCTCCCAGGCCTGTTCATCGCCTTTCGCGCAGGCGGCCGCCAGGCACAGGTCATCCGCGTTCAGGGAGGACAAAAACTCAGTGGAAGCCTTCCGTGCGGCCGGACTCGGACCGGGATTTCCCGAAATCTGATCGATTATTTCGCCGAGATACTTTTTTGCCGAAGCGTGCACAGTCGAGATCAACTCGGTATCGCTTACCGAGTAACGCCGTTCTATTCGCGCCGCGAGTTGTGTGAGGTCACTCTCGAAGGCGTGCTGAAACTCGTCAACAGTCATGGCGTCCCTGGGCGCTCAATAATCTCGATGCTGGCAGCGATTCACTTCCGAGGTGTGGCCATGCTAGCACAAACGCGCCCTTGCGCAACATTCTCAAAGACCGTATGCGGTACTGCTGTGGCGTCGCTCAGATTTGCCTGGCGGTGCCTCGAAGTGACGGCACGGACGATGAGGAATACAAACTCTGAAGACGTATGGCCTCACCGCGCGCCTTTGGGTGCGTCCTAAGGTGTGTCGCCGTGATTGAAACTCCAGGTACGCTCCCAAGTTCCAACCGCGTAGCGGTGTCCTCTCGATAGCTAGCGTAGTTATGGATTTGGCGGGGGCCGCTTAGCGGTTACCTCGTGACGTTCATATACATATGCGCAAAGAGGTGACCGCTACGCGGCCCACGAGGTCCGGCAACCACGCAAGCTATCGAGACGACACCGCTATGCTATTTTCAGCTTGGCCAGTGAACCACCACAAGTCTGATTGGCAGCAACGCGTCTTTGCGTCTTCCAGTCTTTGCGTTAATACTTTGCTATGCTCGATCGCTTCATTTGTATCCACGGACATTTTTATCAACCGCCGCGCGAGAATCCCTGGCTTGAAGACGTCGAAGTCGAAGACTCGGCCGCGCCCTATCACGATTGGAACGAGCGAATCACCTCCGAGTGCTACGCGCCGAATGCCGTCTCTCGAATACTCGACGGCGACGGACGCATTGCGTCGCTGGTAAACAATTATGCCGGGATGAGTTTTAACTTCGGGCCCACGCTGCTCTCGTGGCTTGAGCGCCATCGAAGCGGCGTCTACCAACAAATTCTCGAAGCCGATCGGCTCAGCCTGAAGGCACACAATGGACACGGCAATGCGATCGCTCAATGTTACAACCACGCGATCATGCCGCTCGCTAATGAGTATGACAAACGCACCCAGGTTCGCTGGGGGATCGCCGATTTCGAATTCCGTTTTGGGCGAAAGCCCGAAGGCATGTGGCTTCCAGAGACAGCAGTCGATCTCGCGACTCTCGAAGTTCTCGCGACCTTCGGAATCAAGTTCACCATCCTTGCGCCGCATCAAGCGCAAGCCGTCCGAGCGCCGGACGGCGAATGGCAAGACGTCTCCGGCGGGCGCGTCGATCCCACTCGCGCTTATCGTTGCCAGTTGAGCAAGGGAAGACACATCGATCTGTTCTTCTACGACCAGCCGGTCTCACACGACATATCTTTCGAAGGCCTGCTCAAGAGCGGCGATCGATTCGCGGACCGGTTGATGTCCGGGTTTCACGACGGGCGAGAGCACGCACAGTTGATGCACATTGCAACCGACGGTGAGACATTCGGTCACCACTCCAGGTTCGGCGACATGGCTCTCGCTTATGCGATCAGCAAGATCGAACGAGAAGGGCTCGCGCGAATCACAAACTACGCCGAGTATCTCGAGCTTCACCCGCCGGCGCACGAAGTGAGGATAGTTGAGAACACATCGTGGAGCTGCGCTCACGGAGTCGAGCGCTGGCGAAGCGACTGCGGCTGCAACAGCGGCAACACGCACTATCATCAGCGATGGAGGGCGCCGCTTCGCCGGGTGCTCGATGCGCTGCAGGAAAAACTCGACGAAGTCTTCATGCGAAAATCCGCCGGCGTGCTGATGGATCCCTACGGCGCTGTTGATGATTACATCGAAGTCATCCTGGAGCGCTCGCGCGAAAAGAGTGAAGCGTTTCTGAGCAAGCGCGCCCGTCGAGAGTTATCTGAAGCCGAGAAGGTCAACGTGTGGCGGTTGCTTGAAATGCAACGCTACGCGAGGTTGATCTACACGAGTTGCGGCTGGTTCTTCGACGACATCTCGAACATCGAGACGGTCAAGATCCTCGAATACGCGGCACGCGCGATTCAGCTTGCGCGCGAGGTTGGAGACGTAGATTTGGAGCCTGTCTTCGTCGGAGATCTTTGGGCCGCCGAAGGCAACAAGCCTCACATGGCGAACGGGGCAAAGGTCTATCGCGAACTCGTTGGGCCGTCGATCACGAGTCTCGAAAAAGGCCTGGCGCATTACGCAATCAGCTCGCTGGTCGAAGAGTACTCGCTCAGGCAGCGGATATTCGCGTTCGAGTTCGAACGCACGGACTATGTTTGTGAGAAGACCGCGTCACGCACGCTGGCTATAGGCGAGGTCAACGTTCGTTCGACGATCACCGATGAAGCGTTTGAAGGAATGTTCGTAGTGCTGCACCTTGGCGGTTATGACTTTCACTGCGCGGTTCGCGAGCGCATGCCGGCCGCGGAGTACGAAGCGCTGAAGGCAAAGTTGTTTCGGGCCTTTTCGGAAGACTCGACTCGGAACCTCTTGCAGGCGATTGATACGAACATCGAGGGCGCGAGCTTCGCTTTGAAAGACTTATTCATCGATGAGCGCCGCAAGATCGGAAGACTCCTGATGAAGGATGCGGTTGAAAGATCGCGCGCGCATTATCAACGCATCTACGAAGAGAGCCGCGATGTGATGCGCTTGCTTGCCAGCATGAAAATCCCGACGCCTGACAGCTTGAAGCGAGCGGTCGAGTACGTGCTCAGTCAGCGCCTCGAGCTAGCCTGTTCGGAACTGAAGCGCGAGGTGCTGTCACAGGATCAACTCAGCGATGCCGCGGCTTCCGTCTTACGTGAGGCTGAATTGCTTGGCTGCAATGTCGATCTCTCCGGGTTGAAGGAGGCGCTCGAACAAATTGTTCATTCGCGACTCGAGTCGTACCGCGCGAACGGCGATGCGGTGGCGGCGGAATCAGCGATACACTTCTTGCAGCTCGCGGAACGACTGCGAGTTGATATCGATCTGTGGAGTTTTCAGAATTTGTTTTGGGAGTTGCTCAACGAACCGGCTGAGAGGTCCGAGACCGACCGGGCTCTGGTCAATGAGTTAAGCAGTAAGCTCAAGTTCAGCAAAGGCGGAATTTCTCAGCATATGATCGGTGATCAGTTAGGTCATCCTCAGTGAATGCTATTTCGTCTTCCTTTCGGCAAGCAGTACTTCCACGGCTTGAAGGAAATTCGCGAGCATCTGGCGGCGCGTTGCAATGGCAGCCAACGCATCTGCGTCTTGTGGGACTCCCGCACTTTCCGCGCGTGCGTCGCCGGTTTTGTCATCAACATCTTCGTCAGGATATGAGGCTTCGTCGTGGTAAATCTCGACCAGTTGCTTGATCGTCTCATCCTTCACTGTGGTTGCCACAGTCTCCATGAGCCTTTCAGCCAAGCGCGGCGGATTCGCTTCAACGCGATGGAGTTGCTCGATCAAGAAGGGCACCAGTCGAGGATTATTCCAGCGGCGCGCTAGCTCGATCAGCTCGAGATCGCCTTCCTGTACGCGTTCAGTTTGAAGTAGGGCAGTCGTCAAGCGTGTCTTCTGCTCGGCGCTCAACCACGCTGAAAAGTCGGGCTCGGATTCTGTCGCCTCAGCCGGGTCTTGTTCCTCACGATCGGTTTCAGTGGAAGCCGAGGTTGTTGATTCCGCCTCTGAATCTTCGTCAACAGTCTGCTCAGCATCCCTATCGATACTCGCGACCAACTCGGTAGCGCCTTCCCATCTGGTGGCTGGATCTTCAGCGCAGCGCACAAGCCATTCGACGATTGCCGCATCGACCGGCCCTCTGTCGGGACTCAAGTGCGACAGCTCTTCGATTCGATCGAGATATGCCCTGAGTTCTCTGCCCGTAACATTCCTGATGCCATATCGGGAATCGGCGATTTCGTACCCGCCGCGAGGCTTTCGCCCGGGTTCCGGCTTGGTGGCCTTGAGGAAGAGAAGCAACTCTTTGCCGGCGGCAAACGGACCGTTCAGATCGCCGTAGCTCCAATGATAAAGATCAACTGTCGAACGCTTGCTCTTCCCTTTTAGAGTCGACGAGACGTGCAAGGTAGTCTTGAGGCGCTGAGCCTCGCCTTCTCTTTCCAAGCCCTTCGATTCCCCGATCCGAGCGACAACGATCAGGTCGCTCTCGTTGTAGAGAAGCCTCAACGGCTTAGGCACGCTGACAACGGCGCCGCTTAGGACCTCGCCCATCGTTTGCACCTGCATCGTTACATCGAGTTGTTGCTTCTGGCCTGCCGCGAGCCTCAAGCCCTCCGTGATGGACGTCGCGAATCCGGGAGACTCAACCCGCACAGTAAACGGCCCTTCGTTAAGCCCGGAAAAATAAACTCACCCGCGTACGAAGAATTGTTAATGAGCGTGTCGCCTGATGCCTGGTTAATCAGTGACACTCTCGCGCCCACGATGACGGCCTGATTCCGATCGAACACCGTTCCGGCTATTGAAGAAGTCTCGCCGGCTGGGTGAGGTTGTTGCCTGATAATCGGCGTGGCTAGCGCCGGATTGGCCTGGACGATGCTGGGTGCTTGGGCAGGCGGCCTGCCGGCGGGGCTCGCCGTGATAGTAATCAGAGTAGTAACGGCTACGCTTGCGAAAGGTGCTGCGCGCCGACGCGCGACAGGTAATCTCGGAAGCGGGTCTTCGGTTAGTAGGCTACCATCCTTTCGCCACGTGATTCTTGCGCAGACGCGCCCTTGCAACGTGGCTAGTAGCGCTCCCACCTCCGTCGCCGTCATCTTTGAGAAATCGTAAACGTTCCTGTCGCACTGTTCGCAATAACGCCGTCGGCCATCGCCAACCAGGTCGTTCCAGTCCGCAGAGCAGGGTGTGGGAATCGACAACTGACCAAGCAAAGTGTTCTTTGTACTCACGAGCCACCTCGTCCGTCGGAAGATGTGAGGATTGGCGCTCGCACGGAGTATAGACGCCTGAACCAGGTGTTTGTTCCGACACCCTAAGAACAAGAGACTCGAGTGAACTTGCGTGAATTTAATTCGACTGCGGTTTGCATTCTTACGATTTGGCCGAGAGCTTTCCGCGCTTTCCGTGGTGCTCAACAGCGCGGTCGGGGCTGCGCTAAACACCGACGCTTGAATACAACAGGCGCGAGCGAAGAAAAAGTTTTTGCATCGAGCAAGGCCCGCTGGACCGTTCTCGTTTCTCAGCAACCGGGGATGGATTACTTAGTTTTGCTGGTAAGCTCGAGCAACCCGGCGTCAATGAGATCCTGTGGGCGGCCCGTTGCTTTTTTTGATTTGATCAAATCCTCTTTCGAGATAAAGAAAGCGGTTACTCCGCCAACATCAGACGCGACCCGATTGGCCCAGGCATCGTCAAAGCTCACGCCGGCAACCGACATCAATATATCGACCCGAAGCGGAGCAACTCCCATCTGATAGAAATACCCCTCATGCGCGAAGTCATCGACACTCATTCCTTCCAGCGGTGAGCCAAATGCCTTCAGCGCATCGAAGACCGCACGAGCATTATCGTTATCTGCTTTGACCCAGATGTCGAGGTCCTTTGTGAAGCGCGGCTCGGCGTACTTCATGACCGCGTATCCGCCGATGACAAGATACTTAACCTGGAAGCCGTTCAAAGCGTTCAACAGTTCTTTGAAGTCGGAGTTCATTTGGGGATTGACCCTTATCCCGGTGGTACAGTGTTACCAGTTCCCACGCGGCCGCGAAGATGGCGGCCGTTCCCTGGCGCTGCCAAAACTCGATGTCAAAAGATCGATCGAGATCTTCAATTCTTCCCTTCCGCTCCATCACCAAACTGGAAGGGTTTGAAGCGACGTTCGATTTTTCCATGGTGCCATACTATCACAGCTTTGAAGGGTCAGCGCCGAGGTTTGAACACAACAACTGCGAGCGGCGGTATCGTTACATCAATGAAGCACGGCCGGCCGGACCATTCGCGCTTCTCGGCCCTCACGCCGCCGTAGTTCCCCATGTTACTCCCGCCATAACTCGACGAGTCGCTGTTCAATACCTCTTCGTAGAAGACTTCTTCGGGCACTCCAATACGATGGCCCGCTCGCGGCACCGGCGTGAAGTTCAACACGAAAACCAGGTGGTCCTTTTCGTCCTTTGCCTTTCGCATGAAAGCGATCGTGCTGCCCTGCGCGTCGTGAAAGTCCAGCCACTCGAATCCGGAGTGCTGGAAATCGACTTTATGCAATGCCGGCTCGCTCGTGTATAGATGATTCAGATCGCGGACATAATCGTGAAGCTGGCGATGCGCGTCATACCCGAGCAGATGCCAATCGAGGCTTCGGTTGTGGTTCCATTCGATCCACTGGCCGAATTCGCAGCCCATGAACAAGAGCTTCTTGCCCGGATGCCCGTACAAATAACCAAACAACGCGCGAACGCCGGCGAACTTCTGCCACACATCGCCCGGCATCTTGTCGATCAGCGAACGCTTGCCGTGAACAACTTCATCGTGTGAAAGCGGCAGCACGAAGTTTTCGCTGAACGCGTACATCAGGCTGAAGGTCAGCTTGCCGTGATGATACTTGCGGTTGATCGAATCCTCTTTGAAGTACGCGAGCGTGTCGTTCATCCATCCCATGTTCCACTTGAAATCAAACCCTAGCCCCCCGTCGTATGTCGGACGCGAGACCAGCGGCCACGAAGTTGACTCTTCGGCGAAGGTGATTGCGCCGGGATGCTGCTGGTGTACAAGCTCGTTAAACTTCTTGATGAAGTCGATGGCTTCGAGATTCTCGCGCCCGCCGTGAATGTTCGGCAGCCACTGGCCTTCCTTGCGTGAATAATCCAGATAGAGCATCGACGCAACGGCATCAACCCTCAGCCCGTCGATGTGATACTTCTCGAGCCAGAACAAGGCGTTACCGAGCAGATAATTTCTGACTTCGTTTCTCGCGTAGTTGAAGATCAGCGTGCCCCAATCCTGATGCTCGCCCTTGCGCGGGTCCGAATGCTCGTACAAATGAGTGCCGTCGAAGTACGCGAGGCCGTGGCCGTCTTTTGGAAAGTGCGCGGGAACCCAATCGAGAATCACTCCGACGCCGTTGCGATGACAGTAATCGACGAAATACATGAACTCGTCGGGCTCGCCGTGGCGCGATGTCGGCGCGAAGTAGCCCACGGTCTGATAGCCCCAACTCCCGTCGTATGGGTGTTCGGTCACCGGCAGCAACTCGATGTGCGTGTAGCCGAGCTGTTTGACGTAATCGACCAGCGTGTGGGCAAGCTCGCGATAGGTGAGATAACGATCGCCTTCTTCGGGCGCGCGCATCCACGAGCCGAGATGTACTTCGTAAATCGACATCGGGGCATCGAGAGCGTTCTTCGCGGCGCGGCCGCTCATCCAGTCTTCGTCGCGCCAATGATATTTGTTTATGTCGTAAACGATGGCCGCGGTCTTTGGACGGCGCTCGAAGTAGAACGCGTACGGATCGGTCTTCTGAACTTTGTATCCGAACCGCCGCCACTTGATTTCGAATTTGTATAGCGTCTCTTCGCCAAGCCCGGGAATAAAGATCTCCCAGATGCCCGCGCCCGGGTGAAAGCGCATCGGATGCCGGCGGCCATCCCAGTGATTGAAATCGCCGATGAGGCTGACTCGCTTCGCGTTGGGCGCCCACACGGCGAAGTGAACGCCGCGAACGCCGTCGATAACACGAACGTGCGAGCCGAGCTTTTCGTAATTTCGATAGTGCGTGCCTTCCTTTAGCAAATGCAGATCGTAATCCGATAGCAACGGAGAAAAACTGTAGGGGTCGTGAAACTCCCACGTGTCGCCGCGCGCGTTGGCTGCGCGCAGGCGGTAGGGAAATCTATCGTGCCGATCGTGCATGACGACTTCAAAAAAACCGTCGTGCACCTTCTGCATTGAGAGCTTTGTATCGGGTTTGCCGGCGTCGACGAGCCACAGGGTTTCGGCTTCGGGGACGAACGCGCGAACGATGATTGCGCCTTCGGCGTCATCGCTTACCTGCATCCCGAGGAAGGCAAAAGGGTCGGTATGATCGCCTTGAATAATGAGGTCGAGGCCGGTTGTTTCAGCGGAGGTCATTGGTCGAGATGGGCTTCCTTCGCTTACTTGTAAGTGACGGGTGGTGTGGTGTCAAGCAAGCGAGGTCGACTCCTTGCTCGCGTCAAGTTTTTTATGTTAGTTTCAGTCACCCTGAAAAATTTTTGGTTGGGGAGTCACACAAAATGGAAAAGCAACCACAACAACAAAACACAATACAAGACAGCTTTCTCAACAGTGCCCGTAAGGAACGCAGCAACGTTACGATCTACCTGATGAGCGGAGTCAAACTGACAGGGAGGATCAAGAGTTTCGATAAGTACTCGGTGATTCTGGAAGCGGGTTCGCAGGAGCAGTTGATCTTTAAGCATGCGATCTCGACTGTCTCTCTGCCCCGCGGCGGCGGGCGCGACTACCATTACAACAGCCGCCCAATCGGAGCAACGGACCGCGAACGCGAGCAGCATCCGGCTGAACAAGCCGCTCCACCGCAGGCAAGCACCGCGGTGGCTCAGGAGAAGCCTTGAGGCCGTTGTGGATCAACAATTTTTGAAGATACCGGGCTGCCTCTGGCAGCCCAAGTCGTTTCGGATTGCGGATTCTCAGCTTTAACCTCGGTCACTCGAAGACCGGAGTCTTGTTTCCAGTATTCATCTCAAATCATCGCGGTTCATGGCCGGACTCTTTATCACATTTGAAGGCATAGACGGTTGCGGCAAGAGCACACAGCTTGAGTTGCTTGCTCGCGTGATGCGTCAGCGCGGGCTTGATGTGCTGATAACCCGCGAGCCCGGCGGAACCGAGATCGGCGAAGGCGTGCGCGATCTGCTTCTCTCCGACGCAAGCGTGGGAATTGTCCCGAAGACCGAGCTCTTCCTCATAGTCGGCGCGAGGGCCGAACACGTAGCCTCGGTGATAAGACCGGCGCTCGGTCGAGGTCGCGTTGTGCTCTCGGACCGGTATGTAGACTCGACCGTTGCCTTTCAAGGTTACGGCCGCCAGTTGGATCTTGAGATGGTTGCTCGCTTGAACGCTTTCGCCACCGGCGGGTTATCACCAGATCTGACGCTCATATTCGATCTCGACCCCGCGCTTGCACGGGCGCGACTGCACAAGCGGCCGGTCGGCGGACTCCTGGGAGCGTTCGATGATGAGAGATCCGAATTTCACGCGCGCGTTCGCGAAGGATATCTGACGCTGGCGCGAAACGAGCCGTCTCGCGTTCACATCGTGGACGCGTCGGGCCCGGTTGATGAAACTCATGCGAAAGTAATGACGATCGTGCTTCCTGTTCTGAAGGAAGAAACGAATTGAGCGGCGGGTGTTCAGAGTACCGACTTTGGCGACGGGTGTTCAGAGTACGACTTTAGTGGGGCAGTAAAATCGATTGCCTTGATCCTTAAAGTACCCGCCCTGAGTCGAGGTGTGAGTCTCGAAAAGAACTACCCGACTAAAGTCGGTACTCTGAACGCCCGGTTTTCTGAACGGGCCGTGATCTGAACCCTTCCTCTCTGCAAATAAGCTATGCTCGACGACGAACTTGTCATTGAAACTCCCGAGCGAGTAGAGCTTCACTACGTGCTCGCCAATGTTGGCAATCGCTTTCTGGCGGCGGCGATCGATCACCTCATTCAAACTACCGCGATGGTCATCGTCGTCGTCGGTGTTGGCGCCCTGAGCGACTGGCGGCTCTTCAGCTCAATGGGAGTCTGGACCGCAGCGCTGACGGTGCTTGTGATCTTCTCGATTTACTGGGGCTACTTCGTCGTATTCGAAACCATCTGGAGCGGGCAGACTCCGGGAAAGCGAATAATGCGATTGCGAGTTGTGCGCGAGGACGGACGGCCCGTCAGGTTCTTTGAAGTGTTTGTCAGAAATCTGCTTCGGCTGGTCGTGGACGTGCAGCCGCTGCCGTCGTACGCGATCGGCGTGGTGTCGATAATTTTCAGCGCCCGGTCGAAACGAATAGGTGACTTCGTTGCCGGGACGGTCGTTGTAAAAGAGCGGGCGACCGAAGCGCCGTCGCTCGACGAGATCATGCGCGTTTCCCAGATCGAACAAGAGCGCTTCGCGCGCGTTGCCGGCTCTGGGTTCATCGCCGACACTCGCCAGCTCAGCGAGCGTGAGATTCACGCGGTCGGGACTTTCTTAAAACGCCGGTTCGAGCTTACTGAGCCTAATCGCACCGAGCTCGCCACGCGAATAGCTCAGGCCATTTCCGTGAAGCTCGGCATACCGCCCGAGTCACATACTCCAGAGACGATTCTCGAAGAAGTCGAGCGGCAGCACCGCGCTCAGTCGCGATACTTTGACTAAGAACTTAGGGGGCTCCGCCAATGACAAAACTCGCTCGCGTGCTTGGGTTGCGAGATCTGACGTTACTTACAATCGGATCGGTAATCGGATCCGGAATATTCCTGGTGCCGGGCGAGGTGCTCAAGCAAGCGGGCGGGCAGATCGGACCCGCGATGCTGGTTTGGTTTTCGGGCGGCGTGCTCTCGCTACTGGGCGCGCTGACCTACGCCGAGCTGAGCGCGGAGAATCCGAAGGCGGGCGGAATCTATGTCCACCTTCGCGAATGCTTCGGTCCGCTCCCGGCTTTCCTGTTTGGCTGGACCTTGTTTTTTGCGATGAACGGCGGCACAGTTGCGACGCTCGCGGTAGCATTCAGCACAATGTTGTCGGCAATCGTCCCGCTGTCACCGGCAACGCAGAAGATAGTGTCGATTGCAATGATTGCGGTGTTGACGATAGTGAACATCAAGGGGACTCGTACGAGCGCCGATCTGCAGAACTGGACTACCGGGATAAAAGTAGGCGCGATACTGGTGATGTCCGTCGCTTTGCTGGCATTGGGACACGGCTATTCCAGTTCAAGCGCGGCCGTTTGGCCCACCGCGTTCAGCGGGTCGCTCGTCTCGGGATTTGGGCTTGCGATGATTGGCGTGCTGTGGGCCTACGAAGGATGGCAATACCCGACGTTCAATGCGGGTGAGGTCATCAATCCCCAACGCAACTTCCCGCGAGCGTTTTTTGTTGGGACTGTGTCATTGATCGCGATCTACCTGCTTGCGAACTTCGCATACATAGCAGCGCTCGGCCCGGCTGGCGTTATCAACTCGACGAGCGTCGCGGCCGAGTCGCTTACTGTGATAATCAATCCAATGGCGGCCAGGCTGATTGCGATCACCATCCTTATTTCGGTTTTCAGCGCGGCCAACAGCAATGTGCTCAGTTGCCCGCGCGTCTATTACGCTATGGCGAACGACGGCCTGTTTTTCAAGAAGCTCGCCGAGGTGCATCCGCGTTTCGGCACGCCGGCCTTTGCGATTGTTGCCGGCTCAGTATGGGCGATGATCCTTGCGGCCGCCGGCACATTCACCGAGTTGTTGACCTACGTCGTATTCAGCGGATGGATATTCTATGGCCTGTGCGCGGCGACAATCTTCGTCTATCGCAAGCGTTATCCCGAACGAGAGCGGCCTTACAAGGTTCCGGGTTACCCGTGGACACCGCTGCTGTTCATCATCGCCGCGTTTGTTTTGGTAGCCAACACTCTCTTCAATAATCTTAAGGACCAGCCGGTCAAGACTATGCTCGCTGTAGGAATCATCGCGCTGGGGCTGCCGGCTTATTTGATTTGGCGCGGTCGAGGCGCAGCAGCGATCGACCCCACGGTCCCTTCCGAAGCGAATTAGTGGTTGCATTGTTATCGGTCACGTCGCGTACCACTCGCGACTCCCGCATCCTCTTCGTCCGTCCTAACTGTTGTGTGAAATCTTTATGATCACCGCCGGGAAACGCCTCCCAGGACACCTGCATCGCTTATAAGCAGTTTAATGTGAGGCATGCGCGTTGCAGAGACAGTCACTGGAAAAGCATGTCAATCGAGGGGTGATTAATATGTTCAACAAATTCAAAGGTCATCTATCGAAAATCAGGCCGAGCACAGCGCTTGTTGGCGCGCTGATTGGAATCGTGGTGATAGCGGCTACAGTGCTGCTGTTAACGCGAGGTGGTTCGAAGGCTGAAGCCTCGGTGCAACCGTTTGCGGCGCGAGTTGATCGAGTCGACGGAAGCGTCGGAATCGCTCGCATCAAAGCCGACAACAATCAGCTCGAATGGTCCGAAGCCACAGTCAACACGCCGGTGTCGATTGGCGATCGCATCTACGCTCGCAGCGGAGCCAACGCAGCGATCGCGCTCAGCGGGCACAACTACGTCAGGCTCAATCCTGAAACTGCCGTTGATGTGCTCACGCTCACCGACCGCCGAACTCAAGTCGCGCTGCGCAACGGCTCGGCGCTGTTCGATGTCGGCGCGCTTTCGGGTGACGATTTCTATGAAGTAGCAACGCCGTGCGGCGCTGTTGATTTCAAACAGCCGGGGCTTTATCAGATCGGAATGGACGGCGACAACGCGATCATCTCCGTATTGAGCGGTCTGGCGCAGGTTGTTGGACTCGAAGGATCAGGCTTGATCAACAAGGGTCAGGTTTACACGCTCTACGGAACGTCGGCGACGGAAGCCGTCGCCTCGACTCTGGCGCCTGAAGTCGCGGGTGGGATAGTCGATGGGTACTACCGCGAGCGGTACGCGAGAATCTACGATGGACGTTACAGAAACTACAATACGTATCTCGAAGATCCGTACTTCTACGATCCATATCGTTCGTCGGTCAGTTATCAGTATCTGCCCGCCGACGTCCCCGGTCTCTACGATTTGGATTACTACGGCGATTGGTCCGACTTGAGCGGGTATGGCCATTGCTGGGCGCCGCGCGTCAGTTCAGGCTGGGCGCCGTTCCGCAGTGGGTATTGGGACCTGGACGACGTGTGGGGTCCGTCGTGGGTTTCGTCTGAGCCGTGGGGTTGGGCGCCCTATCATTACGGCCGGTGGGCATTCGTCAGCCAGCGATGGTATTGGGTTCCCTCTGAAGTGACGACGTATACATATGCGCCGGCAACGGTCGCATTCATATCATACGCGGATCAGCTCGCGTGGGTGCCGCTCGGTCCGGGTGAGGCGTACGTGCCCAGATACTACGACGACTACTATCAGCCGCAATACCTTGCTTCGCAGCAGGTGATCAACGTCGTATCGGTGCAGCGGACATTTGTTAACTATGATGTGCCCGGCGGCTTGACGGTCGTTCCGGTGAGATCGCTTACGGGGTTGATTGATCCCACAATCATCAGCACGGTCGATCCTCGAGTGGTGCTGCAAACATCGCGGCCGGTGTTGGATCCGTTTTCGGTTGCCGCGGTGCGTCAGCTTGCGACGAGCGGCGAAGATCGCCGGCGAATCAGAATGGAACGCCGAGAGCAGGAGGCGTTCAATCGAGCGGTAGTAGCCAGCACGGTGTCCGACTCGTCGCCCATTCGCCGCAATCTCGCGAAAGCTATGAACGTGGAAGCCGTGCCCAACAACAGAAAAGAAAACCGGCTCAAGGTCCGAGACGCGGGTCAGGTTGCCGGCTCAGCGAGTTCTGATACGTCCCAACGCATGAGCGAGCTTGCAAGTCGAGCGCAGCAGGGCGACAAGTCAGCGCGTCGCGAGATGCGCCAGCTTATGCGAGAAGAAGCCCGCACGGGCAATCAGCCGGGCGTATCGCAATCATCGACACAGCAACTATCGCGACAGCAATTGAAAGAGCAGCGAAGAGCTGAACGTCAGTCGCAAACGGGCGCTCCCCAGCAGCAGACTGCCCAACAATCTCAGCGTCAGCAAATGAAAGAGCAGCGGAAGGCCGCGCGTCAGCAACAGGCGGGCGCTGGGCAGCCGCAAGCCGCGCCGCAGTCCCAGCATCGGCAGATGAAAGAGCAGCGCAAAGCCGCGCGTCAGCAACAGTCGGGCGTTCCGCAGCAGCAGAGCGCGCAACAATCCGAGCGGAAACAAATGAAAGAGCAGCGAAAAGCTGCGCGCGAGCGACCTCCGCGGCAACAAGCCGCGCAACAATCCGAGCGGCAGCAAATGAGAGAGCAGCGCAGGGCAGCGATTCAGCAACACGCTGGCGCGTCTCAGCAGCAAGCCGTTCGACAAGCTGAGCGGCAGCAGATGAAGGAACAGAAGAGGGCCGCGCGTCCGCAGCAAATGGCGCAACCACAAGTTGCGGCGCCGCAAGCTCAACGACAGCAGATGAAAGAGCAACGCCGCTTCGAGCGTCAACAGCAAGTCGTTCGGCCGCCCGTCGCCGCGCCTCAGGCTCAACGACAGCAGATGAAGGAGCAGCGAAGGTTCGAGCGTCAACAACAGGTGGTTCAGCCTCAGGCCGCGCAACAACCTCAACGACAACAGGTTCAACAGCAGCAAATTCAGCAGCAGCAAATTCGTCAGCAGCAAAAAGAGGAAAAGAGAGCTGCTCGACAAAAACCGCCCGGACAATAAACGTGACCGGGCACGCCCTGACATAAGTGCGAGTCGAAAGCGGTGATCTGTTCCTGGTTTTTGCGTGAACGGATCACCGCTGTTCTTTCCACAAACGCAGCCCGGCACTCTTTACGGCAACAAGCGTCAACAACAAGTTTATTGCTATAGCAAACAGCCGTTTGTTACTATGCTTGTCAGCTGCGATGTGCACAGCTACAACTCCCTTGCCCGTATCGGAGGACCAATCAATGAAAGCGAAATCGCGCGCGCTGGTGACGATTGCGATAGTCGTCTCGCTGATTGGCGTCGCCGCATTCGCCCGCGAGTTGGGCGCTCGTGAAGCTCGCGAGAAAATCGCGCAAGCGCTCGGGTTGGAAAAGCCCGACAATGTTCACATCAAAAACATCAGCAGTGGGATGGGCGGCGAAACGATCGTTGAGGCCCAGTTCGAGGCCGCGTTCAGATTCAAAGCAGACAAGGAAGGCAAGTGGCAGCCGCTCGAGGTGCGCACGGGCGATCGCGCCTGGGAATCGATCGAGCTTATTCAGATCGCCGTGCGAAAAGAGAAGGCTCTCCGTACAACCGCCGATCTTCGCACGATCGCAACGGCGCTCGAGGCTTATCGCCGCGAGAACGGTTCTTATGCGCAGGCTGATTCAGGCTCCGCGTTGATCGACCATCTCTCGCCGAAGTATCTGGAGTCGATCGTTCGAATCGATGCCTGGTCGCACGAGTTGAACTACAAAGGCGCCTCCGGCGGATACCGGCTCGCCAGTATGGGACCCGACGGAAAGCAGGGCACGGACGACGACATCGTTTTCGAAAACGGGCGGCAGGTCCAGGGAGCCGTTAGGTGACGGCCGCTCGCGAACAGACAAACGAGCGTCTGGCCGAAGCTCACAAGACTGCGGTTATTGTGGTGATTGCGCTCGCTGCGAGCATAGTCGTTTACTCGGGCGCGGGGGTTTTGATATTGAAGACCGGTTCAGCCGCTCCGCAAGCCGAATTGCCTTATCCGTTCTATGCGGCAGCGGCGGCGCTTGCGATTGGGTCAATCGCAGTGCGGCGGGCGCAGTTGCACCGGATGAAGCTTGAAGTCGTGGCGGTGACTCGCGGAATACCGGGATTGATAAAGCATCTATTGAATGCGACCATCATCGCCGCCGCGGTCGGCGAGGTAATCGGCGTGCTGGCGCTGCTGGTTGTTTTCTTTGGCGGCAGTCAGAATGATGTGATCAGGCTTGGCGCCGTGGCGCTGATGGTTTCGATTTACAACTATCCGCGGCGATCCGCGTGGCAACGCGTTGTCGATTACTTTTCGGCAACGTTGCCGGAGGCGAGCGAAAGCAAACTGGGCTTGTGAAGCTCCAATAAACGAGGCGGGCCGATGCTCGCGTCGACACTTTGCAGTAGTAGAAAGGAAGTAAACTTGAGAAATAACACGATCGTACCGGGAGTGGTGGTTCTTGTGATGCTGATGTCCGCAGCTACGGGAGTAGGAAACGCGGAAGCGGCTGCGGGAGCCGGTTTCGGGGTGCAAGCCATTCAGACTGCGCCCAGCACCGACAAACGCGCTGAGGCGCTCAAGAAGTACCTGGAGGCGAAGCGGCTCGATCAGGCGGGCAACTACCCGGGCGCGGTCGCGGCGTACAAGGAAGGGCTGGCTCTCGATCCGCAGTCGGCCGAGTTGAAAGTCGCGCTTGGATCGCTTCATCTGAAAAACGGAAACATCATCGACGCCGAAGCCCAGGCCAAGGACGCGATAAAGCTTGCGCCCGAAAACGTCGACGTTCACAAATTGCTTGCCCGTGTCTATCTTGCGCAGACCCAGGTCGGTTCTTCACTCAACAAAGACAAAGTACGCGGCGCGATCAAGGAACTAGAGGAAGCCGTCAAGCTGAGTCCTACTGCAAAGATCGAAGTAGGAGAACAGGAAGTTCCCGCCTACGCGGTGATCGGCGAGCTGTACATGATGCTGGAGGACCAGGACAAAGCGCTTGAAGCATTGAAGCGCGTGTCGGACGCCGACTCGACCGCCGATCGCGCGCACTACCGGCTCGCGCAGCTTTACTTCGATAAGCGAAAGATGCGCGAAGCGGCGCTCGCCGCGCGCAAGGCTTATGACATCGAACCCAAATCTCCTGCTTACGCCGGGCTGCTTGCAAAATCGCTTTTGCGAATGGGCCGCACGCAGGAGGCGTTGGACATCTACAAAAAGGCGATTGGCATAAAGGACACCGCGGTCAAGGACGTCAAGGCCAAGCCAGATGATGGGAGCGGAAAAGATGGAAAGGACGACGACGCGGGCACGACGATCAACTCGCCGCTGTTGTTGGACTATGCCGAGGCGCTAATCTTCTCAGGCCGCTACGAAGAAGCGAACAAGCTGCTGGATCCAGTGATGAAGGCGGTTCGCAAGGACACCGCGATTTATCTGAACCTCGCGAAGATGAAAGCAGACGCGCTTCGTCGAGCGGGAAAACGAGACGAGGCGGTTTCGTTGCTCGAAAGCGCGATCAAGGGACAGGACGTCTCTGACAGTCTTCCAGTTGTGTACGCGCTCGCGGAAACTTACGAAGAGATGCTGCAATTCGATAAAGCCGTCGCGACGTATGAAGAAGCTCTTGGAGCGATCGTCAATCCCGACGGAACTGTCGCGGATCGCGAGCAGGATAAGCAGAACAGCGAACTGATATTGCGGCGAATCGCAAACGCGTACCGGATGGCCGGCAAGCGCGACAAGACGATGGAGACCTTCGAGCGCATGAAGAAAGTCTCCGGCAAGGATCGGCCGGTGCCGGATCAGCTCATCATCGCCACGCTTCTGGACGAGGGCAAATACAAGGAGGCCCTTCAAGCAGCAACCGAAGCGGGCACTCGCTTTCCCGATGAACGCGGTTTCAAGTTCCTGCGCGCGCAGGCCGCCGGCAAGCTGGGCGACACGGCCAGTGTCGATGCCATGATGAAATCCCTGTTGAAGGGCGGCCCCGAAGACGTTGATGTGTACTTGTTCTGGTCAAGTGTCCAGCTCGACGCCAATCAAGTGAAAGAAGCCGAAGAGAGCGTTCGCAAAGCAGTCGCGCTCGAGCCCAATGACATCGGGCCGCTGGTCACGCTGGCAAGCGTTCAGGATCGTGAGAAGAAATACAAAGAGTCGGAAGCGGCGCTGCGAAAGGCCCTCGAAATAGATCCGGATAACGCCACGGTGCTCAATAATCTCGGCTACTTTCTCGCTGATCGGAATGATCGGCTAGCCGAAGCCGAAGCACTGATCCGGCGCGCGGTGAACATCGAACCCACCAACGGCTCGTTCCTCGATTCGCTTGGTTGGTTGCTGTTCAGGCAAGGCAAGCTCGCCGAAGCGCAAAAGTTTCTCGAGCAGGCGGTCATCTATCAGCCGCGCTCCGGCACGATTCACGATCATCTTGGCGATCTCTACAAGAAACAGGGGCAGGTTGATAAGGCTCGCGCCAAGTGGGAAGACGCGCTGAAGCTGTCGACCGAGCCCGACGAAGTGAAAAAGATCAAAGAGAAGTTGGGTAAGAAATAAAGTTCACGGTTCAGAGTCGGAGTTCAGGGGCGGCGGCAGAATTCTTAATCTTGAACCGCGAGCGCAACTCTGCATCAGAAATCTGCATTACCGGTTTCCCCGAAGGTTGATATGCGACAGGGTGTACGCCTACTTATCGTAGTGGCGCTGCTGGTGACGGCCGCGCCGCTTGCTGAACAGGCCTACTCTAGGCAAAAGGGTACTGGTGTCGCGGGCGGCGGCCGTATTTCCCGCGGAAAGAACGACTCGTCTGCGCGCCGTGGAACAGACGCTTCAGGCGGAGAAGAAGCGGCGGCGCCGAGAGCGTCTATCAGCGCCCGCCGGGATATTGAATCTCTGGAACAGCAATGCCTGGACGAAGTGAATGATATTCGGCGGTTGCGTCATCTTCGTCCGCTCTCGCTGCTGGAGGACCTTTTGCCGGTGGCTCGCGAGTATAGCCGCCGCATGGCGGAAGAGAGATTCTTCTCACACACGGATCCCGAAGGCCGTTCGGTTCGCGAGCGAGTCGACGAGGCTGAGATCAGGTGGCGAATGCTGGGTGAGAACCTGGCCTACGCCAACGGCTACATCAACCCGGTAGCCGCAAGCCTCAGAGGTTGGATGGAGAGCCCCGGGCACCGCCGCAATATCCTCGATCCGGATTACAGCAAGACTGCGATTGGCGTATGGGTCTCGTCGAACGGGACCGTCTACTTCACCGAGATTTTTCTGAAACAATAAACTTTGCGGCCTATAGTCGGTGCAGCAATGATGGCTGGTAGTCGTCGTAAAGATCGCTCATCGCTGGGAGGTTTACCGATAGGGTTAACTCTCCCAACCCTGCCAAAATGGATTCCGCTATTCAAATAAGATCTTACGCAAAGATCAACTGGGCTCTCGACGTGCTGTTCAAACGCGCGGACGGGTATCACGAGCTTCGCACGATCCTTCAAACCGTTTCGCTCTTTGATCGTCTGCGCATAACCGAAACGAGCGGGGCGATCGAAACCGTCTGTAATGATCCGCGAGTGCCTTGTGATGAAACGAATCTTTCGCATAAAGCGGCGGCGGTGCTCCGTGAGGCGACCGGCACTTCAAGGGGCGCTCGCATCGAGATTGAAAAGAACATTCCCGTAGCCGCGGGCCTGGGCGGCGGGTCTTCGAATGCCGCGGTGACGCTTCTGGCCCTGGTAAAGCTGTGGGAGGTCGAATTGGAGGAGCGCGATATTATTCGGCTGGCGGCAAGGCTGGGGTCGGATGTCCCTTTCTTTCTGATCGGAGGCACGGCCCTCGGAACAGGCCGCGGCGAACAGGTGTCCCCGATCGAGCAGGCGCGTTCCGATCATTTGTTGCTTGTTAATCCGGGGTTTGCGGTTTCGACGCGTGACGCGTATGAAAACCTTTCGCGTTTGACAAGGTCAGAGGCGTCTTCTAGAATTCCATTTACTTTAAGGGCCGCTAGAGGCATCCGTGAGCTGCCGCTCGAGGCGAGTAACGATCTGGAAGAAGTCGTGCTCGGCGTTCATCCCGAAATCGCGGAAGTCAAACGCAGGCTTGTGAGCCTGGGCGCAAGACACGCTCTGATGTCCGGTAGCGGCGCAACTGTCTTCGGGGTCTTTGATAATCCGCAGTTGACCGAGCAAGCCGCATCCGAAATGCGCGTGCTCGGCTACTGGACAGAACCCGTCCGCACGATCGATCGGAGCGAGTATCAAAGTACGATGTTCGGGTAAGCGGAGCGGCGCGATGCTTGGCCGTGTTAGCAAGTCGAAGTTAATCCTTATCAGCTTAATACTGGGGAGTCGCCAAGCGGTAAGGCAGCGGCCTTTGGAGCCGCCATTCGGAGGTTCGAATCCTCCCTCCCCAGCCAGCAAAAACGGTTCGAGGTTCGGGGTTCCAGGTTGAACCCGAAACAACGAACCCGAAACCCGGAACCGTACTTGTGGAGGCTGTGTGAAGATTAAGGTCTTTTCGGGAAACGCGAATCGGCCGCTTGCTGAAGAGATTTGCCTTCATCTTGGGATCGAGATCGGCTCGGCCCAAGTGGGGCGCTTCTCGGACGGCGAGTTCAATTTTCAGATCAACGAGAACGTGCGTGGTGAGGACTGCTTCATCGTTCAACCGACCTGTCCGCCGGTCGATCAGAACCTGATGGAACTCCTGATCATGCTCGACGCGTTCAGGCGTTCGTCGGCGAAGCGAATCACCGCGGTAATCCCGTATTACGGATATGCGCGCAAGGATCGCAAGGATCGCCCACGCGTTCCGATCTCGGCGAAGCTGGTCGCCAACCTGATCGTTGGAGCGGGCGCCGATCGCGTGTTGTTGTTCGATCTTCACGCGGGGCAGATTCAGGGGTTCTTTGATATACCGGCCGATCACCTTTTTGCCGCGCCGGTGCTGGTTGGACATTTTCAATCGCACCCGCTGGCGAACTTGACCGTCGTCGCGCCGGACGCTGGAGGCGTCGAACGCGCGAGGGCCTACGCGAAGAGGCTTGATGCGGAACTGGCGATTATCGACAAGCGCCGCGACTACGAAAGACTCGGTGAGGTGGAAGTGCTTCATGTGGTCGGCGACGTCGAGGGTCGAACGACGTTGATTGTGGACGACATGATCGACACCGCGGGTACGCTGGTCAAAGCCGCGGAGGCGCTTGTGGCGAATGGCGCGAAGTCGGTGCTGGCGACGGCAACGCACGCGGTTCTAAGCGGTAACGCAGTTCAGAGAATCGACCAGTCGCCTCTGGAACAGGTCGTTGTGAGCAACTCGATTCCCGATGGAATTGCTTGCGGTTCGCCGAAGATTACCTGCTTGAGCGTGGCGAAGCTTCTGGCGGAAGCGATTATTTCGATACACGACGAGACCTCGGTGAGCAGGCTGTTTATTTGACGATGAAACGTGAGAGTGTGATGCGTGACTGAATGAAGTGTCACGAATACTGGAGCTTTTAGAATGATCAAGGACATAACGATTAATGCAAACACGCGCGAAGGAGTTGGAAAGGGTCCGACTCGAAGGCTGCGCGTGCAGGGGATGATACCCGCTGCGCTTTATGGCGAGGGTGGCAGTTCCGTGGCGATCGCGGTGAACGCAAAAGAAATCGCGAACATACTTCGGTCCGAGACCGGACACAACACGATTTTCAAGCTTTCGCTTCCACATAACGACGGCGAGCCGGCGAACGTGATCATCAAGGACTATCAAGTCGATCCGGTTCGCGGGCGCCTGCTGCACGCCGATCTGTTGCGGCTGTCGATGACCACGGCCACGCGTGTGAGCGTCTCGATTGAAGTCCTGGGTGAGCCGGTTGGCGTCAAGCTCGAAGGCGGAATCCTCGAGCTTCAGCTTCGCGACATTGAAGTTGAATGCCTGCCTGGTGACATCCCGGATCACTTGAAGGTCGATGTCAGCAACCTCGGCATCGGGGATCACGTGTCGGTGGCCGATTTGGTTTACGATCGCGACAAGGTAAAGGTGCTTGCCGACGAACATCAGATTGTGGCGGGCGTGCTGGCTCCGCGAATGGTCGAAGAGCCAACGGCCGTAGCCGCGGTTCCCGAGGGTGAGGTCGAAGGAGCAGCCGAGCCTGAGGTGATCAAGAAGGGCAAGGCTGACGAAGAATAGTCTGTAGTCCGTGGTCAGTAGTCCGTAGCGAAGAAGACCTAACTACGGACTACGGACTACGGACTACGGACAATGAAGCTAATAGTCGGGCTCGGGAATCCCGGGCGAGAGTATGAAATGACCCGGCATAATCTCGGGTTCATGCTCATTGACAGATTGTTTGAGCGCGCGGGCGGGCGCCGTTTTCGCGACGAAGCGGGCAGCAGAGTGGCCGAAGTCACGCTGGCAAGGCAAAAGGTACTGCTGGTAAAACCACAGACCTTCATGAATCTCAGCGGTGATGCGGTAAGGCCGCTCCTCGATCGTTACGGTGAGGGCGACGCCGCGAATGTCATCGTCGCGAGTGATGAGGCAGCCCTGCCGTTCGGAATGATTCGCGTCAGGCCTCGCGGAAGCGCAGGCGGACACAACGGGCTGAAGTCGATGATCGCGCGGCTTGGCACGCAGGAGTTCGCTCGCGTACGGCTTGGAGTTCAGCCGGATCATCCGGTCGAGGATCTCGCAGCGTTTGTACTGTCTCCGATTCCGAAACGTGAACGGGCCGTGCTGGATGAGACGCTCGATACGGCCGCCGATGCGATCGAGGTAGTTTTGGCGGAAGGCGTTGAGCCGGCGATGGCCCGCTTCAACAAGCGAGTGAAGAGTGAGAATGAAATGAGTTCAGAGTCCAAGCTTTAGCTTGCACTATAGATTGATTTCGTTCCATTGACCGGAGCAAGCTAAAGCCTGGACTCTGAACTCGAATCACTCCTGTTCTTTCTCAAGAGGTTCTATAGTGAACTTCCTTGCTCTGGCTAGAGAGCCAGGGCTTAACAGTGGCGTCGCGCGTCGCGGCCTTGACCGGGGCGGCGATGACGCCCGGTAACCCAAAAGGAGGAAACTCTCTGATGAGAGTCTACGAAGTGCTGTTTATCATCGCTCCCAACATCGAGGAGAGCGATATCGATACGCTCGTCACTCAATTGAGTGACGTCGCCACGAGTCAGGGCGCGACGATCGCCAAGGTCGATAGAATCGGCCGGCGCCGGCTCGCCTATCCCATCCAAAAATTCAGCGAAGGCTATTACGTTGTGCTCACCATCGAGGGGAGCGGAGCGGAGATTGCCGAAATAGAACGCCGCATGCGCGTCACCGACGCCGTGATTCGTTACATCACCGTGCGTATTGATGAAGATCTGAAACGCGCCGAGAAATTGCATTCGCGACGCGCGGCACGGGCCGCGGCCACGGCGGGATCTCGCCGCTCGCGCCGCAGCGAACCCGCGCTTCCAATTGGCGCGGGCGATGATGATGACGATGAAGAGGAGGACGAAGAATAATGAGCAGCGATCCAAGAAACGGCCGGCGCGATGATAGAGGCGGCGGGCGGCGAGAAGGCGGACAGGGCGGACGCCGATTCATTCGCGCCCGCAAGTCGTGCAAATTCTGCGCGGATAAGGTTGATTACATAGATTACAAAGACGGAAGGCTGCTGGGCAGCTACATACCCGAGCGCGGCAAAATATTGCCTCGCCGAATCTCGGGCACCTGTACGCCTCATCAGCGGATGCTGGCCACCGCCATCAAACGGGCGCGCAACGCCGCGATTCTGCCTTTCGCAACGGACTAAGAATGACTCGTGAAACGTGATCCGTGATTCTGTCACGCATCACGCGTCACGTTTCATTTTGAGAGGATTTCAATGGCACACATGGATGTTTTGCTTTGTGAAGACGTAGACAATCTCGGACAGCGCGGGCAGGTAGTGCGCGTGCGTTCAGGCTATGGTCGAAATTATCTGCTTCCGCAGAAACTGGCGATTGCGGCCAGCAGCGGAAACAAGCGAATGCTCGATGAGCAACGCCGCTTGCTCTCAAAACGCGAAGATCGTGAGCGCATATCCGCGCAAAGCGAAGCCGAGCAGCTTCAGGGACTCGAGTTGCGATTTGAGCGGCGAGTCGGCGAACACGGCATATTGTTTGGCTCAGTCACCGCTCTGGACATCGCCGAAGCGCTCAAGGAAAAAGGCCTGACCGTTGAACGGCGCAGGATCTCCCTGCGCGAGCACCTGAAAGAAGTCGGCGATTTTGACGTCACGATAAAGCTGCATCGCGACATCACTCCCGTCATCAAGGTGCTCGTTCGCAAACAGGGAGGGGAAGAACAGCCCGCGGCTCCGGTCGAAGCGGCGGCCGCGGACGAATCAAGCGCCGTCGACGCACCGGACGCGACGCCTGATAACGACGAACAAGCCGCGGGTTCCGAAGAGTAGCTTTCTGCTTCGAGCAACCCCCGGCTCGCCGCCCTGTCTTGATTTACCGGGACGGAGGATGTTCGCCCTCAGATCCGGCCCATGCGGAGAGCGAAAATAATTGCGACAATCGGACCCGCCTCGGAGTCCGAAGATCGCCTGCGGCAGTTGATGCTTGCCGGGATGGACGTGGCTCGCGTCAATATGTCGCACGGCGAGCGCGAGCATCACGGCGAGGTCATCGCTCGAATTCGCAACGAAGCCCTTAAGTTGAATCGACCCGTTGCGATTCTGCTCGATCTTTCCGGACCCAAGATTCGAACAGGCACGCTTCGCGGCGGAGTCGCCGAACTAAAGGACGGCGATGAGGTTCGCATCACATCCGAATCCATCGAGGGTGACTCTCACCGCTTCTCTTCCAACTACCAGTTTCTTTCGCGTGAAGTTGAACCCGGCGGACGAATTCTGTTGTCTGACGGTGAAATCGAGCTCCAGGTAATCAGCACGACCGAGACCGACGTCGTCGCCCGAGTCATACACGGCGGGATGCTGGGCGATCACAAAGGCATCAACCTGCCCGGCGCGAAGATTTCGATCCCGTCGCTGACCGAAAAAGACATAGCCGATCTGGAATTCGGCATATCGTGCGGCGTCGATCTTGTGGCCCTCTCGTTTGTGCGCGGCGCCGCGGATTGCCGGCGCGCGCGTGAATTGATCGAGCGGTTTGGGAGCGACGCATTGCTTATCGCAAAGATCGAGAAGCCCGAAGCAGTCGACGCATTCCCCGAGATTCTCGCGGAAGTTGACGGCGCGATGGTTGCGCGCGGCGACCTTGCGGTCGAGACATCAACCGAGTTGGTTCCGGTTTATCAGAAGCGAGTCATCGCTCAGACGCTGCTGGCCGGTAAGATTGCGATCACGGCCACGCAAATGCTCCAGTCCATGATTGAGAGTCCGCGTCCCACGCGCGCCGAGGCCTCCGACGTTGCGAACGCGGTTTTGGACGGGTCAGATGCGGTGATGCTGTCCGGCGAATCAGCAATCGGGCGATTCCCGGTTGAATCAGTCGCGACAATGAATCGAATCATCAGGGCCATCGAGGAAATGGCCGCCTCGCCCGAGATCGCGCGGATGAAGCAATCAATTTACTCGGCGAGTTCGGGCTCGATCGGCCGCGCGATCGGCGAAGCTGCATCGTTCGCGGCCGAGGAAGTCGGCGCGAAGCTGATTGTCGTTGTCACGCAATCAGGCGAGATGGGAAGGCAAATCGCATCGTTGCGGCCGCCTCAGCGAATCATCGCGCTGACGCCCTCCGAGAAAACACGCCACAAACTTGCCGTTCGATGGGGCGTCGAACCCTACCTGCTCGACTTGAGCGTTCCAGTGATTGAACTCGATGGATTATCGGAGCAGGCAAAGTCGGCACCAGGAACCTCGGATGCGGCTCTTGCCGATTTGCCCGTGGACATGCTGGCTTCCGCGGACCGCGCGCTGCTCGCCTATCAACTTGCCGATGCGGGTGAAACAGTTGTCGTTATGGCCGGTAAAGTTCGAGACCTGACCTTGTCGCATTCGATCAAGCTGCATACCGTGGGCGCTTACGCGCGCACATTACTGGATAACGCTCCGCAGCCTTAGCTGCTCTGCCTCAACTCAAGCTTTGAAGAGTCGCTCCCTTGTGATACATTGCCGCGCAATCAAGGCTCTCGGGATCATCGCGGGTTCAACAGACATTGCAGGTTAATCAAAACTGTGGAGGCTTGTGCGATGGGAAAAATCAATATGGGTCGTGTGATCGTTGGCGGACTGCTCGCTGGACTCGTCATCAATATAGGCGAGTTTGTGCTGAACGGATACATTCTCGAGAAGGATTGGGAATCGGCGATGCGGTCGCTCGGAAAGGAGCCAATAGGCATGCAGGCGGTAGCGGTCTTTCTCGCGCTCGGATTTCTGCTCGGGATAACCGCTGTTTGGATTTATGCGGCTGTTCGTCCGAGGCTTGGCGCCGGACCAAAGACTGCAATCTGCATAGGACTGATTGTGTGGGTTCTCACTTCGCTTTTTACGACGTTGGGACAACTGCCAACGGGCATTTTCCCGAACAGACTTCTCATCCTCCCACTGGTGTGGGGACTGGTGGAGCTCCCACTTGGCACCATAGCCGGCGCGTGGCTGTACAGGGAATAAGACTGAGAGTAACGGATGTCGCGCTCAGCCTCGCTTCCCGCGAGACTCAGGCGACACATACCACGCGCCCTCTCCGGAGCGAATTAGGTCGAGCGTGATTCCCTCTTCGGTCAGTAGCTTGAATCGCCGGCGCCGGGCTTTTGAATCGGAACTTTCGTCGAGTGTCTCCTCGAGCAGCCGGGCGACGACATGCTCGCGCCCATCGATAACCACGCGCCGCGGTCTTTCATCAGCGCGGCTGCCCGCATAACACTCGACTGTTATTGCGCGGAGATCCACTCTTAAGAGAATGTCAGATGTAAGGATGGACGCGCCAGCGCGTTTCATCGAACATCATGGCGAAATGGGCATCGCGCGAGACACTGTGTATCAACTCAACAAAAGCACATCGAGAAATCTAATTCTGGCGGCGCTGGGTATCCTGGCTGCGGCGCTGCTCGTTCGCGTGATCCATTTGGATGCCGACCCCTCAGCGTTGCTTAACAGGGATTTCATTACCGACGAAGGCTGGTGGGCGCACAACGCGCGCAACGCACTGCTGTATGGCGACTGGAAGATCGACGAATTCAATCAGGGTCTCTACTCGGCGTATCTTTACAACGCTGTTCTGTATCTGACGATCAAGCTGCTCGCGGTCAGCTTCAACTCGATTCGCCTCGTTCCAGCCCTGGCCGGCTGGCTCAGTGTTGTCTTGATTTTCTTGACCGTGCGCCGCGAGATCAATTCAAGAGCAGCGATTTTCGCAAGCGTACTCCTGGGATTCTCGAATTTTCATATCCTCTACAGCCGGATCGGATTCGCCGAAAGCACAATCGTGTTCTTTCTGGCGCTGATGCTTTGGCTCTGGTCACTAAGAAGCGCTCACTACTGTTTCGCGTTATTGTCCGGCGCCGCCTTCGCACTGATGTTGGTCACTAAAGTTACCGCCGTGTACCTAGTGCCGGGATTCATTCTAGTGGTCGCCGTTGAAGCAATCAGACGTACGACAAAGATGAAACACGCGCTGATGTTTTTCCTTGGTTCAGTCGTAGTGGGCGCCGGTTACGCAATTCTTTTTGTCCTTCCCAACTTTCGTGAATGGTTGAGCGTCAATCTAGCGAATGGCTCGGGGACTGAGTGGGCCGGCGGACCGTTGACGCTCGTCTATTCGACGCTGAAGCTGCTTGGCTCGTCGTTCTTCGGCAAAGCCCCGGTGGTAACGGCATTGAGCCTTTTGGCGTTGTGCCTGCTCATCATCAGCATGTCGCGTGATGGCTTCAAGAAGTCGATCCGCGGCGCGTCAGAATTGGAACTCTCGAGCGCGGCACTGCTAATCGGATATCTTTTCTCGCTGGCGCTGACAATCTATCAGCCTGAGAGAAGATTTCTTCCAGCGTTATTCCTCATGACAATTCTCGCGGCCGGAGTTCTGGAACGAGGCTGGGCATCGCTTGAACAGATCGAGGATGCTGGTTATCCAGTGAGCTGGGCGGGATGGTTTGCGATTCTGTTCTTCCTGCCTGCCATTGGGATCCTGGAGATCAAAACCACGACGGCCCCTGCATGGGTATGGCTGTTTAAGATCGTCATCGTGGCAAGCCTGCTGGCTCTGGCGGGCGCAATTGCGCGCAAAAGATTCTCGCGACAAATCGCCTTGGGACTCCTGGCCGCCTCCAAAGTAATCTTTCTTGTGCTGTTCTCGTTCCTTTCGTTGGCGCTTGTGTATAAGGCTCTCGGGCTGTGGGGAATAGATGCCGCAAGGTTGAGCTCCGGGAGTACCGGTGACCGAGTGAGAATCGGCATTATCGCATCGGCAATACTTGCCGCCACCACGGGTCTGATCATTGGTATGATAAATAGCCGGCGGCGGAGGCCGGCATGGTTGCTCGCCGCTTTTCTTCTCATCGAATGCGCCCAGATTTCGACATGGCTCCTGCAGCCCACCTATTCCCTGCGCGACGCGAACACGACTCTGTCTGAAACGTTGAACAGAGATGATACCGTTGTGACCTACTACGAAACTGTGCTGGTTTCGACTGAAGCGAGAGTGATAACGAGATCTACGCGCAGGGGATTCAATGTCGATGCCTTCGACAGATTCGATCCGCGATACATACTGGTGCTTCGCCGTGACAACTGGAGAAGCTACGCGCTGGACGAGATGCCGACCGAGGAATGGCCTCCTCCCGTCGGATACTCGCCGGAGAAGATCGCGGGGTTCGACTTGTGTCCGACGCGCCTCGGAGGCCCGCGGTTTGAGATTGAACTTTACCGCATCACGCGGCCTGGAGAGGCAACAGAGAAGATCAAGCAGGGATGAACGTCCGAGAGCAATTTCGAGAAAGCGCCAAATGGCCTGAGCCCGCGGCGGCGTGATAGTATCGACGAGCGTGATGGTCAAACCTGAGAAGCTAAAACAAACATTACTGAGAGGCACGGGCGCGGCGATCGCGGACTTCAACATGATCGAAGACGGCGACCGCGTGATGGTCTGCCTGAGCGGCGGCAAAGATAGTTATACGCTGCTCACTTTGCTGATGGACCTTCGACGACGCGCGCCGGTGAGGGTTGAGCTGCTTGCCGTGAACCTGGATCAAAAGCAGCCGGGCTTTCCCAAGGACGTTCTGCCTGAATACCTTCGATCGATCGATGTGCCGTTTCGAATCGTCGAGCGCGACACGTATTCCGTCGTGAAGGCGGTCGTGCCCGAGGGCAAGACCACTTGTTCATTGTGCTCGCGGCTTCGGCGGGGAATCCTTTACAACGTGGCGGTCGAAGAAGGCTGCACGAAGATCGCGCTCGGGCATCATGCCGACGACATTCTGGAAACATTTCTGCTGAATTTGTTTTTCAGCGGATCGCTCAAGGCCATGCCGCCATTGCTTCGCAGTGACGACGGCCGCAACACCGTAATTCGTCCCCTGGCTTATTGCTGGGAATCCGAGATAGCGGCGTTCGCCCGGACTCAAGAGTATCCAATCATACCTTGCGATCTGTGCGGGTCGCAGGAGAACCTCAAGCGCAAGCGAGTGAAGCAGTTGATCACGGAGCTTTCAAGCGAAATACCCGCGATACGGCATTCGATGCTGAAGGCTCTCGGGAACGCCTCGCCTTCTCAGTTGTTGGACCGCCGGCTTTTCAACTTCGCATCGCTGTCAGGGGTTACAGCGGATCTCGCCCACGAACTCGATGGGATAATCAGTGGGCACAACGCTCCGGCAGCTTCGACACTGGCGCCCGTCACTATTGAAAACAGGTCATAGCGAACCCCAGATTCTCCCAAACCTCGATGACTCACCCAACGCTCGCCGATGCTCAGAGTGAAATGGCCGGCGGCGATACTCACATAACGCGCGCGACAGTGCTGAAAGTGTTTGCGCTCGTTGCGGTCGTGAGTTTTGTTCTGAGGATAGCCTATGCCGGTCATCTTTATGAGGACGATGGGCTTTGGTTCACCGTGGGTGAAGAACTGTTGCGCGGCAAAGTTCTCTATCGCGAAATATACTTTGATAAGCCTCCCGGTCTCGCGCTCACCTACCTGCTGCTTTTCTGGAGCTTCGGCGCGCACGTGATCACCATTCGCTTATTTACGATTGTTTATTCGATAGCGATATCGAGTGTGCTTTATCTATTCGGTTCGAGGATGTACGACCGGAGGATCGGTCTTCTCGCTGCCGGCATGTTTGCGGTCTTCAGCACGACGTACCCGCATTTCCAGGCTCTCAATACCGACCTGCTGATGGCGCTCCCTTACACGGCGGCAGCTTACTTGCTTGTACGATCGCGCTGGAATTTTTGCAGTCCAGGTGCCGCGCCATCATTGAAGCGCTGGCTGGCCCTGGCAGGCGGCGCCTTGATGGGCGTCACATTCCAAATAAACCCGAAAGCAATCCTGGACATTGTTTTCTTCGGCGCGTTCCTTTTTGCCTCGCGAAAATGGAATGCCGCGCAATTACCGACCTCGACTCAAGCAACGCCCGAAAGCAAGGTCCGGTTTGGAGCCGATTCGTCGAGGCGAGAACCAAACGGTATCAGCCTGTTCGCACTTGCTGTCGTTGGCGTTATTGCTGGTTCCGTTCCTTTCCTGATTCAGATTGCAGCGGGGAACTCCTGGTCATGCTACTGGGTATATGTTTGGGACTGGGGCGCGCGCTACGGCGGCTACAACTCGGCCACTATGATCGCTGCGAATGCCTTGAAAAGCGGCACGAACTATCTGACGCTGAACGACACGCTGCTGATCGGGCTTGCCTTCGTGGTATTCGCAGTGGCTCGCCAAATGCGCCAACACTCGAGCATCGCAGATCCGGCTACAGGAGCCAGTTTCAAGACAGTGCTGAGATTTCGCGCCGATGTCGTGCTGCTGCTTTGGTTCGCCGCGTCATTCGCGGGCGTGATGGTTGGAGGTCGGTTCTACGGACACTATTTTCTACAGATCGTACCGAGCCTGTCCGTCATTGGCGCGCGTGGAATTGCCGGCATCAACTCGTCTCTCAAGGCTCGCGGCCCGGCTCTTCGAAGGAGTGCGCTGGCGCTGCTGGTTATAGGATTCGCTTTCACGTTGGTTAGATTTCATACCCGCGGCGCGCTTCTCGCGATTGACTGGGTGCGCGGAACCACCAGCGAGTCAAACGCAGTCTGGTATCACACGATGCGCGATCGCGAAGAGCGAATCGTGGCGGCGGTTGTCAGGGACATGACTGATGAGAATGATGCCGCGGATCACGCAGGGCTGGAAGGGATTCGCGAAGGCGGGCCGCGAACGAGACCGGCGGAAGGGCCGGGCGACTATCTGTTCGTGTGGGGATACCGGCCGGAGATCTATTATTGGTCAGGACTGCTGCCTGCGTCTCGTTTCCTCAGCACCCAGCCGCTCACCGGAGTACCGGCGGATGTACACTACTTTGGTAACGATTATCGCTCATTGCTTGACCCGTCAGTTACGGCATACGCGCGTCGACAACTCGCGGGCGACCTCGAAGAAACCCAACCGAAATATATCGTTGATGAGATAGGATTCTTCAATAACGACCTCGCGATACTGCAATACCCGGAGCTCGCCGAGTTCATGAGCGAGTATAAACCTCTGGGCGCGGCCGGGCGCTTCTTCATCTATCGTAGAAGGGATCTATCAAGGAAGTATCGCCTGCGGCACAACGAGGACCAGCATTGAGGCAGTGAATTGGAAACGCGCGCTGGAATGTTTTATAACTTTTAGGTGGTTGCTTGTTCAAATTGTGATCGTGAGGCGCGTGTGAAAGCTCTCGCTCCATTAACGCTCATTTTTTTGTTAGCTATTGCCGCGGTCGCACAGCGCGCCGAGAACAACACCGACGAACAACTGGCGGCGCGAAACGCACCTGACGTATTCATCTACCGAGCATCTGCTTTTGGCCCGGACAGGAACCGTGATTCCAACTTTACAATCGAGGTCGGAAACACCGGCGCCAAAACCATAACCGTCATTGAGTGGGAGTATTATTTCTCGCACGATGGCGATCGAGACAAGCCAGATGCCGAGACGTTTCGCGAAACTCGGTTGAGCCTCCAGCCAGGCGCCCGGACCAAGCTGACTCAACACGTCCATCGCTACACAGACAGGCTCGTAACTAATTTTGGTCTCAGCACGGTGCGGATCATGCGAGTCGAATATGAGGACGGCTCGTCGTGGCGGCGTCCCGCGGCCTCAAAGTAATTACTCGGCGAGTATCGCGGCCAGGTTCACTCGATCGCCCATCAAACAAGCGTGACCCGCGCCCCTGATTACTTTGACCGCGGCGTTGGGCATCCGGGCGGCCATCGCGTGAGCTTCCTTAACAGACGGAATCAACAGATCACGATCGCCGGCGATGAAGAGCGCAGGTGTTTTGATATGTGAGAGACTGCTTTCAACGTCGAACTCGTCAATCAGTTGCAACCGTCTCGCATAACCATTCGGGCTTACGCTCGAAATCGCTTTCCAAAATACTTCGCGGTCCACGCGGCGGACTCTGTCGACAAGTAAGCCCAGGACATTCCCCGCCCGCCTCAAGGGCCAAAGCAAACGAAACGGCACTCGCGAAGCTAGAATTACTCCGAGCCTGATCTGCAGTCTTCCGCGAAACCGCGGAAACGAATTAATCACGATCAGGCGCTCGGTCATTTTTGGATATCGCAACGCGAAACTGAGCGCCACTGTACCGCCGAAGGATTCGCCCAGAATGGTCGCGTGGTCGTCGCCCTGATCGCGGATGATCGCCGCTACGTCGTTCACAAGATCGTCATAAGTGAACGGCCCTTCCTCGCGTGAACGAAACGTCACCACTCGATAGTCGCGCGCGAGCGCATCCGTCTGCTTGAAGAAAAGCTCGCCGGTCCCGTCAAGACCGGCGTGGTAGATCAAGAGTGGACCCGAGCCCTCAACTTTGTATTTGGGAGAATGCGCGAAAGACGCAGGATTTCCACTCGTCATGGATCACCAACGCGCGAAGGGTTATTCAGCGCCGATCTCTTCGAGGATTCTTTCGGCGGCGGCTCGCGGATCCGGGCTGTCGGTGATCGCCCGCCCGATGACGAGGTAATCCGCGCCATCGCGTATCGCCGCGGCTGGAGTGGCAATGCGCTTCTGGTCCGCCTTATCCGACCAGGCGGGACGTATGCCGGGTGTGAGGATGATAAAGCGCTCCGCCGTTATGCATTCGCGAATCAGGCGGATCTCGTGAGGTGACGCAACGATTCCGTCGAGTCCCGAATCCCTGGCGAGCGCGGCCAGTCGCACGACTTCTGAGCTAAGGTCCGATGTGATCCCCACATCCGCCAAATCGGCCTTGTCCATACTGGTAAGAACTGTTACGCCGAGGACGGCGGGCCGAGTAATCCAAAGCAGCCCGCGATCTCCGACGGCGTGCGCGGCGGCACGCATCATCTCAGAGCCGCCGAGCGTGTGAACATTAAGGATCGAGACTCCGAGGTTCGCGGCGGATTCGACGGCGCCCGCAACGGTGTTGGGGATGTCGTGGAACTTCAGATCGAGGAAGACGCGCTCGCCCGAGGAGATTATCTGCCGGACAAGCTCGGGACCTTCGGCAGTAAACAACCGGCTGCCGATCTTGAACATCCCAACCGTCCCGCTGAGCCGTTCAATCAGCCGAAGCGCGCAGTCCCGATCAGGTTCGTCCAGGGCGACGATCAAACGATCCTTGACGCTTGCGGGAGTCGGTTTGGTTGTCATCGCTAGCGGCATTGTTTTAAGGCGTCGCCGTGTGGTTCGCTCACTCGAATATAGCGGCGGGGAGTGCTCGATTCAAGCCGCAGGACAATAAGGCCCACCGCTGGAACGCCAAAGTAGGAGGACCTGCCGACGGAGGTTGATGAGTCGAGTTGTTGTGGGTTGTGAGCCGGCCGGACTACGAGTTGAATGAAACGATTACGCCCCGCTGGCTTGGCGCCGGCCAACCGAATCGATATCACTCGAACGAACCTCTTCCAGCAGACGGCCGGACTCTTGCGACATTCTGATCGCCCCGTTGAACGCCGCACCCTCTTCGACAAGGAGCACCGGCGTAAGGACGTCGCCATGCACGCGGCCTGTCCTGCGAATCTCGAGCTTCGATCTGGCGATTATGTTGCCGCGCACCTCGCCATGAACTACGCAAACACCTACGTCGACCTGCGCTTCGAGTTGCCCCGACTCGCCGATGATGAGAGTTCCGCTCTCAGAGGTGAGCTTGCCCGTAGATTTGCCGTCAACCTGGAGCCTGTCCGCAAATGAGATGTCGCCTTTGACTTCGATTCCCCGACCTATCCACCCAAAATCGGAGTTATTAGACTCGCCTTTTACTAGTTTCATTCTGGATATCCTTGATCAGTGAACTCGCAAGAACCTTGCGGGAGCCGTAACCTTCAATTCGGTGAGGTCTCACTCTTTAGTCTGATTGCTGCCTTTAGTTATCGAGCAAGCATCGGGGCAGACAGGTTATACGCCGAGCATGTCGTGAAGTCAAGTATTGGTTGTTTGAATAAGAACCCGCGCACGCCGGCTATTGGTGGACACACAGTTCATCCAATTCCGAACTGGCGTTCGGCATACTCACACTCTACGCACCTTGATACTGAACGTCACGCTCAAGGCGAAATTAGGCTACACTGCTGGCTGACGTCGCAGTCAACAATCTGACTTTCGATTCATGTGAACGCATAGGAGAAACGAACATGGAGAATAGCGAAATCGAAATTAACGATGCCAAAGACGCGAGTGCAGTGACAGTGGATATGAAACTCGAGATAGTCATCATCCCCGTCTTGGATGTCGACCGCGCGAAGGAGTTTTACGGAAGGCTCGGGTGGCGGCTTGACGCCGACTTCGCCGCCAGTGACGAGTTCCGCGTGATCCAGTTCACCCCGGCGGGCTCCGGGTGTTCGGTCATATTCGGCAAGAACGTCACTCCGTCGGCGCCCGGCTCAGCGCAGGGGCTATACCTGATCGTCTCCGACATCGAAGCCGCCCGCAGTGAGCTGCTCGGCCGCGGCGTCGAGATCGGCGAGGTGTTCCACGAACCCGGCGGCGGGTACACCGGCCCGGACGAGCCCTACTTGTTTGGACGGCTCCGGGTCAGCGGTCGGGATCCCGAGCGTCGAAGCTACCGCTCATTCGCCTCGTTTAGCGATCCCGACGGCAACGGCTGGCTGTTACAGGAAATCACGACGCGGGTGCCCGGCCGCCTCGACCCTGCAACGACGACGTTCGCGTCCGCGAGCGATCTTGCAAGCGCACTTCGGCGCGCGGAGGCCGCCCACGGCGAACACGAGAAGCGCGCCGGCGGCGGGCGCGACGAAAACTGGCCCGAGTGGTACGCCGCGTACATGGCGGCGGAGCAGGCCGGAACTGAGCTGCCGCAATGAACGACTACGATTCAATCGTCATCAGCCGAGCCCGGCGCGCACTGAATCGGCGCGCCGGCTTTTTCTCCAGGTAAACGCACAGTAGGAAAAATATGGCACAGCCGATTCTGGTCACCGGCGCGGCGGGTCGCGTCGGCGCGGTAGGACGCACGGTCACCGAACTGCTCTTGAAGGAAGGCAAAGCGGTGCGTGCGATGGTGCGAAATGAAGACGAACGCGCGCAGGCGTTGCGCGATATGGGCGCGGAGGTCGTGGCCGGCGATCTGCTCGATCTCGATTCGATGCATAGAGTGATCGCCGGCTGCGAGACGATGTACTTCGGCATGTCGGTTTCGGATGATTATCTGGCCGCTACGGTCAATACGGCGGCGGTGGCGAAGCATCACGGCGTGAAGGCGTTCATCAATATGTCGCAGATGACGGTCGCACAGATGAGCATTACCGAAACAACCGCCAGCCGGCAGCAGAAGCTGCACTGGCTTGCCGAGCAGGCGCTGAACTGGGCCGGTCTGCCGGTCGTGCACGTGCGGCCGACAGTGATGCTCGAAGGCTTCTTCCTGATTTTCACCTCTGATTCGGTTAGGGAATCGAATCAGATCAGACTACCGTTCGGCGAGGGCAAGACTGCGCCGGTCGCAGTGGAAGACGTTGCGCGTGTCGTCGCCGCTCTGCTCGCGGATCCGCAGCCGCATATCGGTAGGATCTATCACCTGACCGGCCCACAGTCTGAGAACATGCATTTCTATGCACAGGAGTATTCGAAGGCGCTTGGCCGTACGATCACTTTTCAGGATATTCCGGTCGAGACGTGGCGGCAGGGGCTCGTCCAGCTCGGTTTGCGGGATCACCTGGTGAATCACCTCGCGACAATGGCCGATCTGCACCACGCGGGACGCTACGACCGGATGTCGGATGACGTGCTTACGCTAACCGGGCAACGTCCGCTCGGCGTGCGGGAGTTTGTCCGGAGGAATGCGGCGACCTTTACCTCGTCGGCAAGAGAGGCTTGAGTGTCTGCGGATACCGTTGCGCCAGCATGGTTGGCTGCCAGGTCACAATGGTTAAAGATGCGCAGCCGAGTTATTCTGATGAGGAGATGCACACACGGCTCTCGAGATCAATATCCCGAACTACGCCACCGTGACCACAATTGAAATCTCTATCTCCATCGGTAGAGTGGACGCCTGTGAAGGAAGTTCAAATCCATAGGAGAGTTTATGTCAACGACAAAAGCAGGAATTGCACCGATGAAAGCAGCCCAGGTTCCCAGCGCGGGAGCAGATTTCCAAATCGTCGAACGCGAGATTCCCACGCCCGATGCGGACCACGTGCGCATCAAGGTGCAAGCGTGTGGCGTCTGCCACAGTGATGTGCTCACGAAAGACGGCGCGCTTCCCGGGATTCAGTATCCCCGCGTTCCCGGACACGAAGTCGTGGGTGTCATTGATGAACTGGGTGCTGGAGTTTCCGAGTGGGCGATGGGACAGCGTGTCGGTGTCGGATGGCACGGAGGCCACGACGGCACGTGCACCGCGTGCCGGCGCGGAGATTTTGGCAATTGCGTGAACATGAAAATTGCGGGCATTAGCTACGACGGCGGATACCAGCAATACATGGTGGCTCCCGTGGAGGCACTGGCGGCAGTGCCGGCAAGTCTGAGTGACGTTGACGCAGCCCCGTTGCTCTGCGCTGGAATCACCACATTCAACGCGTTGCGGCACAGCGGCGCGTTCCCGGGCGACCTTGTTGCTGTGCAGGGGATCGGCGGTCTGGGTCACCTCGGAATCCAATTCGCGAACAAGTTTGGTTATAAGGTCGCGGCGATCGGGCGGGGATCTGAAAACGCGGCGCTCGCAAAGAAACTCGGAGCGAGTGTGTACATTGACAGTAAAGCGACGAACGCCGCAGAAGAATTGCAAAAGATGGGCGGCGCAAAGGTGATCCTGGCGACGGCCCCAAGCTCAAAAGCGATGTCAGAGCTGATCGATGGTCTGGGTGCGAACGGCAAGCTCCTGGTGGTTGGCGCAGCGCCCGATCCGATCGAGGTAACACCGATACAGCTCATCTTTGGAAGTCGAACGATTCAAGGATGGGCATCGGGAACCCCGACGGACGCCGAGGACACACTGCGTTTCGCCGAACTAACCGGCGTGCGCCCGATGATTGAAACCTATCCGCTCGAAAAAGCAGCCGAGGCCTACGCGCGGATGCTCAGCGGCGACGCACAGTTCCGCGTGGTTCTGACGATGTGAAGGCCGGCCAACAACGCAGCAAGGTGACCGATGACCGAATCAATAAACGATCCGCGTAGGCGCGCATTAGAATTTTGCGAGCGGTTTGGTCTGCGCTTGCCGATTCTTCTCGCGCCAATGGCCGGCGCTTGTCCGCCCGCGTTATCTATCGCTGTGATGCGTTCCGGTGGCTTCGGCGCGTGCGGCGCACTTCTAATGCAGCCAAATGAAATCGAAAACTGGGCGACCGAAGTGCGCGCGAACGTGGGAGGCCCGTTTCAGATAAACCTTTGGATTCCCGATCCGCCGCCGATGCGAGACATCTCACATGAAGCGCGTGTCCGCGAATTTCTATCGCGCTGGGGTCCGCCAGTTCCGGCGGAAGTGGATGATATGACGCCGCCGAATTTCGAAGAGCAGTGCCAGGCGCTCGTCGGAATCGCGCCGGATGCTGTCTCGTCGATTATGGGATTGTACGCGCCGAGTTTTGTCGCCGAATTGAAGGCCCGTGGAATTTCGTGGTTCGCAACCGCTACGACCGTAACCGAAGCGAAGGCGGCTGAAGCTGCCGGCGCCGATGTGATCATCGCGCAAGGCATGGAGGCCGGTGGACATCGCGGCGCATTCGACGCGAAGAAGGCGGAACAACAACTTGTCGGACTGTTTGCATTAGTGCCGGCGATCGTCGACGCCGTGCGGATTCCGGTCGTCGCTGCTGGTGGGATTGCGGACGGCCGAGGTGTCGCCGCGGCGCTGATATTAGGTGCGAGCGCAGCGGTGATCGGTACGGCATTTTTGCGCTGCCCCGAAGCAAATCTTCATCCCGCATGGGCCGAGGAGCTTGCGCACACGACTCCTGAACTAACGATCTTGAGCCGCGCGTTCAGTGGCAGACCGGGTCGAAGCATCGCGTCCGATTATGTGCGCGCGGCGCTTGAACCGGACGCGCCCGAGCCGGCGCCCTATCCCGTGCAACGCCGGCTCACGACAGCTATGCGATTGGACGCGCAAAAGAGTGGCGACATTCAACGCATGCAAGCGTGGTCCGGACAATCCGCCGCGCTCGGACGCGCCGCGCCGGCGTCCCTCGTAACCGAGCGTGTATGGAGCGACGCGCAGGCGCTTTTACTTCGATAAAACAAAAACGTGGCAGCGAATCATTGTTCTCGTCGAAACGCTACCGGGTCAAAATTGGACCCTTGTCGCTTCATTTACTCCGAGCAACCTGCCATAATCGAGCCCTCAAAAAATTCGGAGGGCCGGCAACATTCGACGCTTATTCTCAATCTCGCTCGCATTGCTGTTGATTTGCGCGGCTGATTGCATTGACGCGGGTCACCGAACTCAGACTCCCGCAAGCGCACAGAGCCGAGCGGCTGTCGAAAGCGAGTTGGCGAAGCTGCCCCCGGAACTGCGCTCGCAAGCGAAGGCGATGCTCGATCAATCCGATGAGCGCCGCCGCGCGCTGCTTGCCGCCGGCCTTGCGCGCAATAGGCCGGCCGAATTGACTGAATTCCTGATTGCGGTCCTGGCGGCCGAGCAGGCAGTCAGCGTGCGTCTGGCCATCGTCGATACGCTTGGCAGATATTCGAGTCCGAGAGTTCGGGAGGAGCTTTCGCGACTTGCTTCCTCGGACACCGAAGTTCGAGTTTCGTTGCTCGCGCTCGAACGGCTGCGCTGGTTGATAACGGAAGACGCGCGTGATTTGCTCAACAGGCGGCTCGAGCTTGCGCGGCGCAGCGGTGATCAAGCGGCGATCTCGCGATTGCAAGCGGAACAGGAGCGATGGATCTCGCTTTTAAAGGGCACGATGCTGCCCGGGTTCTTGCGAGTCCCGCCTGCGCGGTTCTCTCTCAAGCAGACCGATCAGCCAATTCGAGTTCTCGCGTTTGGGGATTTCGGCACCGGCTCATCAAGTCAAAAACAAGTAGCGGCGGCGATGGCCGAATGGCATCGCAAGACGCCGTTCGATTTTGCAATCACGCTTGGCGATAACTTTTACAGCGCAGGCATGTCCAGTCCGACCGACCCGCGATGGAAGATCCTTTGGGATGAACTCTACGATCCGCTCGGCATCAAGTTTTATGCGACGCTGGGCAATCACGACTGGGTGATGAGCGACAGTCCGGCGGCGGAGATTCTCTACTCGGACCGCAGCCCTAGTTGGCGAATGCCCTCGCCCTACTACACGTTCACGGCAGGGCCGGTTCAATTCTTCGCGCTCGACACGAATGAAGTATCGGACGCGCAGCTCGCATGGTTTGACGGCGAGTTGAAGAAGAGCACCTCGAAGTGGAAGATCGTTTACGCGCATCATCCGATTTATTCGGACGGCGAACACGGCGACAGCCCCGTGCTCACCGAAAAGTTGCTGCCGCTGTTGAGGAGTCGTGTTGATGTTTATTTGGCGGGTCACGATCACATCCTCAATCATGTGAAGCCCGAGGCCGGAGTTGAGTTTTTCGTTTCGGGCGGCGCGGGCGCTGGGCTGTACAAGGCTACCCCGCGAGCGCGCTCTTTGTTCGCGGAATCGAAGAACGGCTTTTCGATTTTGGAGGTGGACTGGAAGACATTCAAACTGAAGTTCATCGGCGCCGATTCAAAGCCGCTTTACGAGTATTCGATCAGCAAGTAACAGCCCCTCGATTCAGATCGCACTTGCCAAAGGACGGAGCATCGTCTAAGTTTCCTTCGCAGTTCGCGACCCCGCTCGTTGTATTAAAACAAACTGATCGCGCCACATCAGATTCGGTTTCCTCGATTGGCGACTTCAGGGTCGCCAAACCTTAGTGGAAAGAAGTTGACGGCGATATTCGCCCTTCGATAGATGAATAACTTGCCCCCCGGCGGCTCGCTGGCCGTCAAGCATAGCGCGGTGCTCCTCACAGCCGCCGCACTCGTGATCGGACTTAGCGCGTTTGGATTTCAAACCAGCGCGTCGCCGGAGCCTGCCTCGGACTCGCGCCCGAACATCCTCGTGATCATGACCGACGATCAGGGTCACGACACGCTCACCAGTCAGTTCATGCCCTTCACGAAATCGATGATCGCCGATCAGGGTGTGACCTTCACGCGAGGTTACATCTCGACTGCGATCTGCTGCCCCAGCCGCGCGAGTTTTCTGACGGGCAAATACGCGCGCCACCACGGCGTTCACAACAACCCCGATGAATTGAAAGATCCGACTTTTGCCGAAGCGCTAAAACAGAGCGGCTACTTCACGGGGATGATCGGCAAGTATCTGAACTCGTGGCCCGGCGATGCGCGGCCCGAATACGACTTTTGGAGTTGCTGGCTTCACGGCTACAACAATCCAACAATGAATGTGTTCGGTACGGAGCAATCTGTTCCGGGCTACCTGACCTACGTGATGCGCGATTATGCGGTTGATTTCCTCGACCGTGTTCCGGAAGACAAGCCGTTCTTCTTGTTGTACGCGCCGCACGCTCCGCACCGGCCCGCGACTCCGGCGCCCGGTGATGAGCGGCTTTATTCCGCCCTTGCTCCGGCGCGGCATCCGAATTTCAATCCAGCGGCGATGCCCGGAGAGCCCGCGTGGCTACAGGCCGTCCCGCAGATAACGCAATCGGATATCGACGGCATCGATGAGTTTCGTTTGAAGCAACTGCGTTCGCTGAAATCGGTCGACGAAAGCGTGCGGGACATCCTGAACAAGCTTCGCGAGCAAGGCAAGCTCGATAACACTTTCATCGTGTTCTACTCGGACAACGGGTACTTCTGGGGCGAGCACCGCCTCACCGGCAAGGATCACGTTTATGAAGAGGCGAGCCGCGTCCCGTTTGCGTTGCGATATCCGCCTCTGGTGTCCGGCGCTCGAATTGAAGATGCGCTTGTTGGGGTGATCGACCTTGCGCCGACGATTTGCGCGCTTGCCGGTGTTTCCACTCCGGATGGTGCGGACGGCCGCTCGCTGGTTTCGCTTCTTCGCGGCACTCAGGATTGGCGAGACGCGATGCTGCTTGAAGGATGGCCGGGCAACGATGACGAAGAGCGCGCAACAGCCTATGCTCCCGACGGAGTGCCGGGCCCGCATTATCAGGCTCTGCGCACGACCAGATATCTTTACGTTGAAAGCGATCGAGATAAATCCGAGCTCTACGATATGGATGCTGACCCTTATCAGTTGAACAACCTGGTTGATGATCCAGCGAAAAAGAAACTTGTAAGAAAGCTGAGGAGGCGTTTGAAAAACGGAGACTATTGAAGCTCACCGTTTCCTGAAGATGAATATGTATTCGTGCTTGAAAATGTAGAACCCACCCACCAGCGCTCGATATCGCCACAACTGCTTCTGATCTCGTTTCGCCCGAGTCTCTTCAAAATTTTTCACAACGATACTCTTGAGCGTGTAATCACGTTTGAGCACTTCATTCATGCAATAGAACCCGAGCGGCACCCACTCGCCTTTCGAGTACTTGTCCCCGATCACCAAAGCGAAATATCTTCCGCGCTCGAGCGCCGGTCCGATGTTGTCGAGCACTTCGCCGAACATCGTTAAGAACTGCTCGGTGCTCGCGGCATTCGAGAGGTCCTTGTCGTCGTCCGAGAAGCTGATGATGTCGTGATAAGGAGGGTGCATCACGAGAAGCTGGACCTGATTCACACCGATGCGTTTGAGTATTCCCGACAAGTCCACGGTCCTCGCATCACCGGTGACGATTTCGGTCTTGATCCTGTGGCAATTCTTTTCGTCAGACACAAGTTCCTCTGCTCGTTTCGCCACGTCCGCGTTCAGATCGATGCCGATTCCGTTGCGCCCGAGTCTTCGGCATTCGATCAGCGTCGTACCGCTTCCCGCAAAAGGGTCGAGCACCCATTCCTTCTTCTTGGTGTAACGAAGCATGAGCTGGTGTGGAATCTGCGGTATGAAATTGCCCCAGTACCAGCCCAGATGCGCACCCGTCGTGTCGCGCCTGGACAACACCCAAAGGCTGTCGGTGATTATGTCGGTGTGCTCTTTCCAGCGATTCAGATTGATGTCATTGACTTGGGATGTTTTGACTTTCTTGACTCCGCGCGCCAGGCGATTGACGTAGTAGCGCGCGCGTTCGATCGTTCGAGCTTCGAGGATCTGATCGAGTTCGGAGGTAAGCACATCGCTGCGCAGAACGAGGTAGTGACCGTTTGATTCTTCGTTGATCGAAAGAGCCGAGCCGGTTGAGGAGATCAGCCGCTTGAGTTCGCCGGTCTTCTTTCTAAGCGAGGTGAGCTCATCGATCGAGGTCAACTCGTCGAGAGCCGTGAAGAACTCGTCTCTATTCAAGTGCAGAGATCCGTAGCTCGACGGCACGGCTGCGATGTCTTCGAAGAGAGTTTCTTTCACGCTTTGATCTGTTTTCCTGCGGTCCTCTGCTTCCTCCGCGGTTGAATCCGAATAATCAAATCGCAGAGGGCGCGGAGGACCCAGAAACCGCTAAGGCGCCAGCGCTTCGATTACCGAGGTGACGATCATATCGGAAAGCGCTTCGTACATCGCCTCGCCTTCCTCTCGCGAGGCTGCGCGCGGATCTCCGAAGTAACCTTCAGCTCCGCCGGCTTCGGTGAAAGTGCGCGCGCCTTCCCGTATCTTTTCGGCAATCGAGATCGGCACTCGCTCGAGTTGTCGGCGAATCTCATCACGCACAAGCTCGGGTCTCGCGGCCATCACCAGCGAAGTTTCATACGATCCCGCGTGACAATCGCCTCGCCGAAATTCTTCACTAAGAGTCGCAGCCCAACGCCTGCGCCGCTTGTCGGGAAACGCAACCGGACGGCCGGTTTCCTCCCTTACTTTCTCGATTGCGCCGTTGATTGAAGCGATGTGCTCGGGTTCGAGATGCGAGTTCGCTATCGCAATGAGCCGAGCGCCTTGTTTGTAGAGCGAGTCGCAAATATCACGAATCACCGCGGCGGCCGTTTCTTTTCTGATTGAGATCGTGCCCGCGAAATCATTGCTGAAATCAGTCACGCTGTAAGAGATCGCCGGCAGGACCATGGTTTCGATGCCCTGCGCGGTAAGTTTATCCGCCGCGCGCAAGGACATCTCTTCGGAGATGATCACGTCGGTCGCGAGCGGTAGATGCGGCCCGTGAGCTTCGGTGGAGCCGACGGGGAGTATCACAACCACGCCGCGGGTCATCGCTTCGCGAACTTCTTTCCAGGTTTGGTTTTGATATGAGATCATGCGGACTTTGCAGTAACTCAACCACGGGGAACACGGGGATCACACGGAGGCAAATTTAAGACGCCCCGTGATCCCCGTGTCCCCCGTGGTTTGCCATTCTCAATCCCAACCCATCCGTTCGCGCAGCGACGTAATGTGCGCGACGTGATGACGGCCGTGCCACCCGTACAAACAAACATTCTTCGCAAGAGTGACGACTCCAAGCTCGGGATGCCGGAATGTTCGCTCGAAATCCGATGGCGCAAGCGACTTCAGCAACGCGACCCAGCGCGCGTGAAGCGATTCAAGCAACGCGAGCGAAACTTCGATCGGCGTTGCGCGAGCGTCTTCCAACTCGGCCCAGCGGTCTTCGTGATAAGGCTTGATCGTTGGTTCTTCTTCGGTGAGCGCGAGCTTGAACCGGCAATAGCTGTTCAAGTGGCTGTCGGGCACGTGATGGACTACCTGGCGAACGGTCCAACCGCCGGGCCGATATGGCGTGTCGAGTTGTTCCATTGATAAGCCTTCAACGGCAGCTCGCAGCTTCGCGGGCGCTTCCACGATTTCGCCGATGGCTCGCCGAATATCGTCATCAGTCGGCGTGCCTTCCAGCTTGAATGGTCCGATAGGGAATTTAAGATTGGTCACGGTCGCTTCACGCTCTAATGTCAATCACCTTGTTGGCTGCCCAAGTCATCGATTTCAGCGCTCGTTACAACTATCGCATCACTCCACGTAAGCGAAAGCCTTATCAACTTTGCCATAGCCAGATCCGTCTCATCATCTACCTCATTCAGATGGATTAGAATCTTCGCGTTCTCCGCTACGATTCTTATTTTCTCTGGGTTAAAGGCGTCGCCCAATTCCTTAATCAACGAGTCCTTATCGAACTCTGTCACGCCGTAATGTTCAATCTCGTATCTAATTCCCATAGTCCGCTAATCGAGTGCTACAGTCTGTAGCGCTCTTCGATTAATCTTTCCCCGATCATTCTTCGGGAGATCATCTCTGAACTCAATCCAACGTGGATACTTATAAACCGCGAGCGTTGACTTCACATATTCTTTCAACTCGCGCTCGAGCTCCGCGCTCTCTGCGAAGCCCTCTGACAAAACAACGAATGCTTTCGGCTTGATGAGTTTGTCTTCGTCGCTTGCGCCGATCACCGCGCATTCGCGGACTGCTTCGTGTTCCTGCAAACAGTTTTCGATCTCAGTAGGCGACACGAATATGCCCCCGACCTTTAACATCTCATCCGTTCGGCCGCGATACCAGTAGTAGCCACGTTCATCGACGCTAAACTGATCGCCAGTCGTGCACCAGTCGCCCGCGAAAGTCGCTTTCGATTTTTCGTGAGAGTTCCAGTAACACAACGCCGCCGAATCACCTTTCATCCGAAGCGTGCCCATCTCACCCGTGGCAACCTCGCGGCCTTCAGCGTCGATGATCTGAGCCTCGTAACCGGGGACGATTCTTCCGAGACTCCCGAGAACGACATCACCCGGATAGTTGGTGATGTATATGTGAAACATTTCGGCCGAGCCGATGCCGTCGAGTATCTCTATGCCGAATGTTTCCATCCAACGATTGTAAAGTTCGGGCGGCAGCGCTTCACCCGCGGACAGACAGAATCGCAGCGATGAAAGATCGTAGAGCGAACTCGCCCCTTGCACCTGAAGCATCGCGTTGATCATCGTCGGAACGCTTGTGAGTATCGTCGGCCGGTGCTTGTCGATCATCTCGAACATCGTCTCGGCCGTTGAGCGCTCGGGGAACAATGCGGTCGCTCCGCCTACGGCAAATGGGAACAGCAGGTTTGTGCCCGTCGCGTAACCGAAGAACAGCTTCGGCACCGACAGCGTGATGTCGTCTTTATCGATGCCTAAAACTTGTTTGGCGTAGCACTCGGTATTGAACGGCAAATCGTGATGAAGATGAACCGCTGCCTTGGGATGCCCGGTCGAGCCGGAGGTGAACAACCAGATCGCGATGTCATCGCGCGTGGTCGGCGCGGTCTCGAGCGTGTCCGACGCGTCCATCGTGATTCGGCTATAGGACTTGATTGTCGAGCGGCCTTCCAAACTATCGATGCTGCCGGACACCTTAGTGCCTACGACGATCGTGTGCTTGAGATGAAGCGACGTCGAAGCAGCCGGCGCGAATCGCTCCATCACATCGGCATGAACGATCGCGACCTTCGCGCGCGTGTAGTCGAGATAGTATTCGTAATCCGTCGAGGGCAGGATCGTATTGACCATCGTGATGACAGCGCCGATCTTCGCGATGCCGAACCACGAGGCGACGAACTCGATCGAGTCGGGCAGGACTATCAACACGCGATCTTCCATCTCGACGCCGAGGTGCAAGAGCGCGTTGCCCACCTCATTCGCCGTTTGCTGAACTTCTCGGTAGCTGTACTGCTTCTCGCCGGAATAGACGGCGATCTTATCGCCAAAGCCTTCCTCGATTCGCGCATCGAGGAAGTAGGTCGCCATATTGAATCGCTCAGGAAAGGTGATGGCCATTGTCTTACTCTAAAATCACACGTTGCGCTTCGTATTCTTTGATCTTGTCTTCGTGCAGAAGCGTCAGCCCAATGTCGTCGAGCCCCTTCAGCAAACACTCGCGGCGAAAGGGATCGACCTCGAAGCTGAACCTAATGCCCTCATCATCGGTCACCCACTGCCGGGTCAAATCGACGGTCAATTCGTAACCCGGACTGGCGGCTCGCTTGAAAAGCTCATTGACTTGTTTTCCCGAAAGCACGACCGGGAGCATGCCATTCTTGAAACAGTTGTTGTAGAAGATGTCGGCGAATGACGGGGCGATGATCGAACGGAATCCGTAATCAAGCAACGCCCAAGGCGCGTGCTCGCGCGAGGACCCGCATCCGAAGTTCGCGCGACTCACGAGTATCGTCGCGCCTTGAAAGCGCGATTGATTCAACTCGAAGTCGGGCTTGAGGGAGCCGTCGGGATTGAATCGCCAGTCATAGAACAGAAACTCACCAAAGCCGCGACGTTCAATTCGCTTCAGGAATTGTTTTGGGATTATCTGATCGGTATCGACGTTGACTCGATCAAGCGTCGCGACCAACCCGGTGTGTTTTGAGAATGGAATCATCTGCTGATTGACTCTTTGGAACCACAGATGAACACAGATAACTCCCTGTCCAATCTGTGTTCATCTGTGTTCATCTATGGTTGCCATCTTCTATTGATCGCCAATCGCGCACGTCCACGAAGTGCCCGGCGATTGCCGCTGCCGCCGCCATCTGCGGACTGACCAGATGCGTCCGGCCCCCGCGGCCCTGGCGCCCTTCGAAGTTTCGATTCGACGTCGACGCGCACCGCTGGCCCGGTTCAAGCACATCCGGATTCATGCCGAGACACATGCTGCAACCCGATTCTCGCCAATCAAACCCCGCTTGCTTGAAGATCGCGTCCAAGCCCTCCTGTTCGGCTTGTTGCTTGATCTTCTGTGAACCCGGCACGACCATCGCGTGAACCCCCGCAGCAACTTTTTGTCCGGTGATTACGCCGGCGGCCGCGCGCAGGTCTTCAATACGCGAGTTGGTGCACGAGCCTATGAACACTCGATCGACGTTTATTTCTTCGATGGGAGTACCCGGCTCAAGCGCCATGTACTCGAGCGCGCGGCGCGCGGCCTTGCGAGAGTTGTCGTCAGCGCAAGACTCCGGGTCGGGTATCGATCCTGTTACATCCGTCACCATCGCGGGATTCGTTCCCCAGCTCACTTGTGGCGCAAGCGTCGAAACATCAAATGTGATTTCGCGATCGAACGTGGCTCCTTCGTCGGAACCGAGAGTCTTCCAGTACTCGACCGCCGCGGCGAATGCCTGGCCCTTTGGAGCAAATCGCCGGCCTTCCAGGTAATCAAACGTCGTTTGGTCGGGAGCAATCATTCCCGCGCGCGCGCCGGCTTCGATGGACATATTGCAAACAGTCATTCGCTCTTCCATCGAGAAGCCGCGAATCGCCTCGCCCGCATACTCGATCACGTGACCGGCTGCGCCGTCCGTGCCGATCGAACGAATGATATAAAGGATCACATCCTTAGCGGTCACACCTCGAGAGTGTTTACCATCAACACGAATGAGAAGTGTTTTCGGCTTTGATTGAAGCAGGCACTGAGTGGCAAGCACGTGCTCGACTTCGCTTGTGCCGATGCCGAATGCGAGAGCTCCAAACGCGCCGTGAGTCGATGTGTGACTGTCGCCGCAAACGATGGTCGATCCCGGCAGCGTCAGCCCGAGCTGGGGCCCGATGACGTGAACAATACCCTGATCCGGGCTGTCGAGTCCGGCCAGCTCGATGCCGAACTCTCTACAATTCAGTTCGAGAGTGTCGATTTGGGTTTTGGAAATCTTATCGACGATTGGAAGCGAGCGGCTCGAGGTCGGGACGTTATGGTCCATCGTGGCGAAGGTCAATTCAGGCCGGCGCACTCGACGGCCCGCCATTCGAAGACCCTCGAATGCCTGAGGCGATGTGACCTCGTGAACCAGATGACAGTCAATGTACAAAATCGAGGGCTTACCCCGCTCGCTGTGAACCACGTGACGATCCCAGACCTTTTCGAACATGTTTTGCGACATAAGCTCAACCACGCGAGCCGGACTCGCGTAAACGCATCGCGGTCGATACTACTCCAGGACGCGAGGGCGTGTCCAAACTCGGAGGCGAGCGGCGAGCCACGACAGTGGCGATAGTCAAAAGACCGCTCCCGCCTGCTTCAGCGATTGGTCGATTGTGTTGCCATTGTTGATTATGCTAGAAACTAAATACACGCAATTCAAACAGGGAGAAGGGGCATGCTTAGAAGTCTCGCGTTGGCCGCACTACTCATCCTTCCTTCCGTTCCTGCACAAAAACCTCAGCCTGCCCGCCCACCGTTAAAGCCTGATGAGTCGAAGGTCCCTGACAAGATTCAAAAGGATGACACAGGGGACTCGAATTTTCCGGACGAGATGCGAATCAGGATGGAGATCGCGCGCGCTGAAGAAGAGCACAAGAAGATTATCGAGGACGCCGAAAAGCTCAGCAATCTGTCTGAGGAACTCGCGAAGAGTTTTGACGATCACAAGAAACTTGCGCCGGAAGACGAGAAAAAGCTGGGCACGATTGAGAAGCTCGCGAAGCGTGTGCTCAAAAATGCCGGCGGTGATGAAGTGGACGACAATGCGGGCCCGGGCGAACCGCTCACGTTGGCCGAGGCGGTCGATAAGCTCAGCGCAACCGCCGGCGATATCAAAAAGGATATGAAAGCAGAGACGCGGTTTGTAGTTTCCGCAAGCGTCATCGCAAAGTCGAACGAAGTAATCCGCCTCGCGCGCCTCATAAAGCGTTCCCGCAAGTCCAATTGAAGTTATGCTGATTCGCGCCTTCAGCCATCAAACTGGGAAACTCCTGATCCGATGGGCAGGTGTTGCGGTTGTGCTGGCATTTCTTTTGGCGTCGATGGGAATGCCGGCAAGCAACGCGCAGGATAGAAAGCGCAAACCGGATCAGCAACAGAGCAGCGACGACGACGCAGTGCGGTTGCATTCGGACCTTGTCGTGGTGAACCTCATTGTTACCGATGCCAGGGGACAGTACGCACACGGGCTCGGCGAAAAGGACTTCACCATACTCGAAGACGACCGCGCCCAGCCGATCAATTCGTTCTTTTCGGAAGAAGCGCCGTTCGCCGCTGCGATATTGATCGACACCAGCGGAAGCATGGATTACAAATTCAGCCTCGCGCGCGCGGCCGCGGCGTCATTCGTCGATCACATTCGCGACAACGATCAAGTGGCGGTCTACGGATTCAACAATGAGATAAAACTGTTTCAGGATTTCACCGACCTTCGAGACATCTCGGAATACATCTGGGACGCCAAAGCCGAGAACATGACTCGAATGTATGATTGCCTGGCGGAGGCGCTGACGGCGCTTGAGAAGCGACCCGAAAAACGCAAAGCTATGCTGGTGATTTCCGACGGCTGCGATACAACGAGTCACAAGGCGACGTTTGATGCGGTGATGAAAAGAGCGCTGGCGAATGGCGTCACGATTTACTCGGTCGATTTGATAGAGGATAACGCGCGAATGGGGAGCGGCAGCGGGATTTTAGAACTGCGCCGCGGCATGGCCGAGCTAAAAGAATTCGCGGACAAGACCGGCGGACGATACATTCATTCGCCGCAGGGGGACAAGCTCGAAGAGGAATTCACAAACGTTGTCGATGAACTCAGAAATCAATACACCCTTACTTATTATCCGACCAACTCAAAACGAGATGGCCGCTGGCGCCGCCTCGTTGTTGGCGTAACGCGGCCGGCGTTGACGACTCGCACTCGCAAAGGCTACTGGGCTCCGAAGGGATAGCGGCAATAAATCGCACTATGCCGTACGCAGCAGAGATTCTATAATCATCGGCCATGGACGACAGCTCCGCTTCACCGAAATGGCTGGAAGAGCCAGCGTCTCGCCCGGATCGCAAAGATCCCTATCTCCGTTTTCACGCGATCAAGATTTTCGTTCGAGATCAGGATCGAAGCCTGGAATTCTACGTCAAACAGCTCGGATTCAGTCTGGTTTATGATACCCATCTTCAGTCCGGTGAACGATGGGTTGCGGTGGCACCGCCCGACGGAACCGCGATACTCGCGCTTGTCGAACCAAGACGCGACTCCCGGGAGTACAAGCTCATCGGCCGCGCCACGCAGGTTGCTTTCGTTACCGACAATGTTCTTGCCAAGTACCACGAGTGGTCCCAGCGCGGCGTCAAGTTCAGCCGCGTCCCGCGCTTGAAGCGCATCAAGTATGAGCCGCACCCGACAGTCACAACTTCCGGCGGACAGGCAGCGGCGCCGGCTCAGCAGTCGATGTTACTCGGTGAACGCTCGCCGGTTTGGGGAGGTGTGTTTACGCGCTTTGAAGATATCGACGGAAACTCCTTTTCGCTTGTGAGCTTTGACGAGGTAAGCCAGGCGCTCGACAACGAGCGACGCGCGACGGCTGAAAAGCTGGAACTCGAGCGCCGCGCCGAACAGGAACTCGGAATCGCGAAGCAAGTGCAGGCCCGGCTCTTCCCTCAGACTCTTCCTGCGATTTCGACTCTCGACTACGCGGGCATCTGCCATCAGGCTCGCGCGGTCGGCGGTGATTATTACGATTTTCTGGACCTGGGTGGACAGCGGCTCGGAATCGTAATCGGCGACATCGCGGGCAAGGGAATCGCGGCTGCTCTCTTGATGGCTAATCTGCAAGCGAATCTGCGAAGCCAGTGTGCGATTGCCCTGGATCAACCCGAACAGTTTCTTCGCTCGGTGAATCAGCTCTTTTTTGAGAACACAACCGACGGCGCATACGCCACTCTGTTCTTCGGCGAATATGACGACCGCGCCGGCCGTTTGCGCTATGCGAATTGCGGACATCTTTGCGCGCTTCTGCTTCGAAGCGATAACACTGTTGAGCGCCTGGATTCGACCTCCACTGTGTTGGGGTTGTTCAAGGAATGGGATTGCTCGATAGGGGAACGCCGGCTACTGGCTGGAGACACCCTGGCGCTTTACACCGACGGCATAACCGAATCATTCAACGATGCGGAAGAAGAGTACGGCGAGCAGCGATTGACCGAGGCGTTGCTGCTACACCGAAACTTGTCTTCGCAAGAGATGCTTGGCGCGATTGTGGATGACGTTCAGAAGTTTAGTCCACGCGAGCAACACGATGACATCACCTTGATAGTTGCGAAGGTCCGAGCTGACTAGAGACACGCTTGTCGATAACGGCGCAGAGAGCGTTTGACGAAGTCCCCGCTAAGGCGTACAAGGTTGCTTGCTCAGATCAGAACAATTCCAGTTCAACACGAGAGGTGACTCGATGAAAGCTCTGCTTATGATCTCACTGCTCGCTCAGCTAACGCTCGCCGGACAGCCCCAGCAGCCTCAACCCCAGCAATCCCAGCGGCCACAGGCGCCGCAACAACAACCCGCCGCGCAGCCGCAAGGCCGCCAGCGAAATCCCGACGCCGCCCGCCCTCAAGCCGGCGAAGGCGCAGTCGCCGAGACTGTCGATGAAACGCCAATCGTCACTCATCACGAGATTCGAGTTGGAGGCAAAGCCCTCAGTTACACCGCCACCGTCGGGCAGATGCCTTTGAAGAACGCCGCGGGCGAAACCGAGGCGCAGATCTTCTATATGGCATACACCGCTGACGGCGCCGATGCGTCCACACGCCCGTTGACCTTTGCATTCAACGGCGGCCCCGGCTCTGCGTCGATATGGGTTCACATGGGCGCAATGGGTCCGCGCAAAGCGAAGCTTCTCGACAACGGGGACATGCCGCCGCCGCCCTACAACCTCGTTGACAACGAGAACACCTGGCTCGATCGAACGGACCTCGTGTTCATCGATCCGGTTGGCACCGGCTACAGTCGAGCGAAGACTCCGGAAGTCGCGCGGCGAATGAACGGCGTGCAGGGTGATCTTCAATCCGTCGGCGAGTTCATGCGAATGTACATCACGCGCAACGATCGCTTCATGTCTCCGCTGTTCATCGCGGGCGAGAGCTACGGCACGTTTCGCGCGGCCGGGCTCGCGGGATATCTGATCGATCAGGGAATCGCATTCAACGGAATCGTGTTGATCTCGACCATTCTGAATTTCTCGACGATTCGTCCGGGACTGACCAATAGCCTGGCGTGCGCGCTGCACCTTCCCAGTTACACCGCTGATGCGTGGTATCACAAGAAGCTGCCCGCGGATCTTCAGCAAAGGGATTTGAAGACTGTTCTGAGAGAGGCTGAGAGTTGGGCGATGAGCGGATACATCCAGGCGCTCGATCGAGGCGATCAGTTGACCGCGGCCGAGCGCAAAACAGTGATCGAGAAACTCGCGAGATACACGGGGCTCGATTCGCGTTACATTGATAACAGCGAATTGCGATTCGATGTCGCGCATTTCACACGCGAGTTGCTGCGCGACAAACGGCTGACTATCGGACGACTCGACGGCAGATTGACCGGCCCCTCGCCGCTCAACGCCGGCGAAACCGCCGAGTTCGATCCGTCGGGATCGCTTCCGCGTCCTCCGTATCAGGCGGCGTTTCTCCATTACCTCCGGTCCGAGCTTGGCTATAAGAGCGATATGACTTACTACGTGAGCGGCGGAATCATGCCGTGGGATTGGGGCTCGCAGAACAGCTATGCCGACACGAGTAATATGTTGCGCAGCGCGTTCGCTAAGAACCCTCATTTGAAGGTGATGGTATGCCAGGGCTATTACGATCTTGCGACGCCGTACTTCGCGGCCGAGTATACGTTCAATCACATGGGAATTCAGCCGGAGACGCACGCGAATATTTCGTGGCAGTATTATCAGGCGGGTCACATGATGTACATCGACAGAGAAGCGCACGCGAAGCTGAAACGCGACATCGTGGAATTCATTCGCGCTTCGACTCAGCAGCCGTGATGTAAACAGATCGACTGTTACTTCTTCACGTACAGGTTTGGAAATTGCTTGCGCAGGTTAGCGAGCTTGGGCAAGTCGTGCGCCACGATGTATGGGTTGTCGGGATGAAGCTCGGCATAGTCCTGATGATAATCCTCGGCTTGATAGAAGGTCTTGCCGGTGCTCACCTCAGTGACGATGCGTCGATCAAACACTTTGGCTTTGTTGAGTTGATCTATGTACGCGTCGGCGATTCGCTTTTGCTCTTCGGTTGAGCAGAAGATTGCCGAACGGTATTGCCTTCCGATATCCGGCCCCTGCCTGTTTAGTTCGGTTGGATTGTGGGCGACTGAAAAGAAGACCTTCAGAAGTTGACCGAATGAAATCTGCGAAGGATCGTACTTAATAATCACGGATTCGGCGTGACCGGTATTCCCCGACGAAACCAATTCGTACTCGGCGCTTTTGGCATCACCCCCGCAATAGCCGGACTTGGCTTCGATCACTCCGCGAACGTGTTTGTAGACGGCCTGAACTCCCCAGAAACAGCCTCCCGCAAGCACGGCGGTCTGTTCGCCTTTCGCCGCTGCGAGCGGCGCATCGATCACGGGGTCGGGGATCGCAACGGTGGCGGAAGCCACATTGCAAGCGAGCGTAAAGATGAAAGGAACGATTGCGAAAATCCGAAAATGAAGGCGTCGCATAGATGCTACCTCGGTTAAGGTTGGTGCGCCCGGCACGACTCGAACGTGCGACCTCTTGCTTCGTAGGCAAGCGCTCTATCCGGCTGAGCTACGGGCGCGTGTGCGTTGTTCATCAACGCTGTTGTTACTCTCGGATTATTGCAAAGCCGCGGAGATAGTGTCAACGAAACGGGAAATCTGCGCGCGCGAATCGCGAGCCGATGATTTTTGTGAATGAAACGCTGCGAACGATGACACGAGGAAGCTTCGTTTCTGAAGCTGATGTCATAAGGTTTCGTTGACAAGCAAAGAAACCGCTCAGTAAAATTCAGTTCATCACGGGCCGTTAGCTCAGTTGGTAGAGCAGCTGACTCTTAATCAGCGGGTCGGAGGTTCGAGCCCTCCACGGCTCATCCCCTAGATTCAGAGAGTAAGGGCAACCCGAGCGGTTGCCTTTTCTCTTATGGTCACGCATTTGGTCACGCACCTGACCTATTTTATACACCATTATTAGTCTGCTTTTCAATGGCCTTGGAACTCCAGCGAATGCCGTGATGCTAGAATCCGGCGCGCCTGCGTCAGACGTGCGCAACGGGTGCAAAACATTTTCACACTGGAATACTTCGATGGCTTTGTTTGGCAGATACGCTTGGGAGGACGAACCGGAGAATCCCGCGAGATACCCACCAACTTGGCGCGAGTCTGTTCGTCTGTACCAATACCGAATGCAGCTTGCCCTCTACAGAGAAACGCAAGCGCTCACCAGACTCGACATTCCTCTGCCGGTGATGAAAGCTCCGCTTTCGTTTACGGCAATAATCGATGAGCAGGAGAGTCAGGTTCGAAAGAAACGGGGACTCGATCCCTTTTGCGGCGTCACCAAGTCCTATCCGAAGTTTGAACTTCCGCCTCACTTGCGCTTCTCAGTCCGCGAGCTCCCCAAGCTCCGCCAGACCGATGACGACAACGACTCCTATGATGTAAATCGGCTGATGGACTATGCGCTCAGCTACTTCATCTGTGCTGATCCAGAGACTCTCCAGCGCGCACAAGAAGACTTCAAAAAAAGCGGGCTGGCCGAGGTGCTCAGACAGTACCCGGGCCTCTGGCTCAATCGTGATCCGTATGCGTTATTTCACATTCTCAACTCTGCGCCCACGGCGCGCTCTGATTGCCATAACCCTAACGAGCACGCAGCCTACTGTGTGATAGGAACAGACGTACCTATCATCCCTCCCAAAAAGCTGCAGGGGATAGACCTCAGTAGCGTGCCACACATTGCGCAGATGGCGACGACCTTCTACCACGTTCTCAATTGCTGCAATCCTCATATGCCCCACCTTACTGATCTCTTCGTGTCGCAGCCCATTCCCGACTTCATAAGCGATCGCATACTCGATCACCCTGTCCCTTTGGTCAACTACTTGAGAAAGGAAGCCGATTACATACCGCTCAAGCTTCTGCCGCAGGCTGATACGACTCCGGCTGTCTTTGAGCAGTTTCTAGTGAGCTTGAAGGGTGTCTCTTATCCAATTTACTTTTCGATCAAACAAGAACTCACGTCGATACGGTTCAAGTTTCGCGTTGCCAAAGAAGACAGAGGCGCACTGGAGCATCAACTCTCGATTCACTTTCCCGAGAGCGTCATCCTTGAGGCCGAACCCATGCCGCGACCGAAGCAGCCGTTTCAGTTCTTGCGGTTAAGCGTAAGCTCGTATTTTCAATTCTTCAAACGCGGCAGCGACTTCTCGCTTGACCCCTACGCGCAGCTCTTTCCTCTTCTGTCGCAAACTGACGAGGATGTGACCTCATTTACCGTGGTGTTCTATCCGGCTGCCCAGCAGTTCATTGAGACAATAACAAGCGAGCTCAAAACCATATCACCGGAATCCTTCGGCTATCGGGGCACTCAGAACTTTCGCTACAGCCACTATGACCAGCACTTCAAAAACGTGAAGGCCGCGCTCGAGAATGCAGGGAAGGCTCTTCAACGGAAGTTACCGGCGTTCTGGGCAGCCGTATATATCTCAAGCACGAATCCAGAATTACTTGAGAATATCTTTAGAAACTTTTTAGGCCAGTATGAAACGAGCGGGCAGAAGTGGCACCGGGTCGACGCTGATCGATCGGATATTTTCCGGTTCAACCTCTATAGCAGCCAAGAGCTGGCCGCCCTTCTTCACTTTCCCGGCAAAGACATTGACTGTGACCGCCTGGAGCAAGCAATGAAAGCACCGCAACCGCCAAATCTCTTTGCGGGCTCTGGTGTCCAGATCGGCTTCTCTACGACCCAATCCGGCGCGACCATTACCGTCACCATTCCTGAGAAAGTACGCGACCGGCACCTTTACCTTGTGGGCAAGACCAGAACCGGCAAGAGCACATTGCTGTTCAACATCGCCGTCCAAGACATCGTGGCCGGCCGGGGAGTCGCCGTCATTGACCCACACGGTGATTTCGTAGAAGAGCTTCTACACTACATTCCTCAAGAGCGCATCCAGGATACAATTTACTTTGACGCAACCGACAGAGAGCACCTGATCCCTCTGGGAATTCTAAACGCACAAAACGAGGAAGAGATAGGACTGCTTGCCGACGACTTGTTGATTGCCTTCAGGCGGTTGTCTGACAGTTGGGGCGAGCGAATGGAGAGCATCCTGCGCTATACATTCCATACCCTGCTTCGTGTACAGGGCGCGAGATTTCTGGACGTTCAGCACATTCTCCAAAACCAAGATGAACGGGAGCGTATGCTGTCACAAATACGCTCAGGACCGATCATTGATTTTTGGCGACATCAGTATCCGCGGTATCCCGGAGACGCCGCCGCGCCCATACTGTCGCGGATGAGCAAGTTTGTCTTGTCGCCGCTACTCTCCGCGCTTCTGAGCCGGAGCGACAGCCAGCTCAACTTCCATGAGGTGATCCAGAATAAGAAGATCTTCTTGGCTAACATTTCTCAGGGCAGCATCGGCGAAGACACCGCGAAGCTCGTCGGCTCGCTTCTTGTGTCGCAGATTCAACTAGCGATAATGCGCCGCGCGCGGCTAGCCAAAGAAATCAGAGAGCCCTACTACCTGTTTGTCGATGAGTTTCAAAACTTCGCCAGCAGCGCCTTTGATAAGATCCTTTCCGAGGCTGGGAAGTACAAGCTCTCGCTCACCCTCGCGCACCAGTACATCTCGCAGCTCGATGATAAGACGCGAAACGCGATCTTGGGGAACGTTGGGACCATCATTATGTTTCAGTCGAATGCACAGGACGCTCACGCCTTGCGCTCCGAGCTTGGCGCATTCTCGCCCGACGATTTGGCGAATCTGGACTCACAGAGTGCGCACGAGGTCCTCTGTAGGCCCGCCACTCGATCAAGCGACACTTTCAAGCTTTGCACACTGCCACCGTTGCCCGCGCCGGCAGTAAGCTACCGGCCAGCGATCGTTGAGTACACGAGAGCGACATATGGCAGCGATCCACACTCGACAGCGAAGAACGCATCGCAGGCACCCAAGGACAGACACAACGAGGCAAGCTCATCCGACGAGAAGCCACACGCAAAGCGAACGGCTCGCGACGATATCGCGCCGGCCGTTGCCAAAGAATTCTCCACTAATCAAGACAAGGCGCTTTTCTACATCAATCAGGCTGGGTATCTAAGCACGCGGCAGATAATACAGCTCTGCTACGCACATCTCGCGGTGAGCGCACGCGCCACAGTTGCCTCTCGCGATCTGCGTGGCTTGGTTGCTGAAAAGCGACTCAAGGGCCAACCTTTCGGCAAAGAGAAGATCTACTACACCAGTCGCACGTGCAATCCGACCACGCACAATCTGGCGATCCGCGACTTGTTTGTGAAGATCGTTCGCTCGGGCTTTGAACTTGCCGAGGTCAACTTCTTCCCCGACTTGAAGACTCTGACTCCCGATCTCTCGGTTTCCTTTCTCGCCCAGGATGGAAGCCTCATTAAGACTTTCTGGGAATACGACACTGGAACAGAGGGGGTAGGAGAGATGATAAAGAAGGTCCGCCGATACGAACCCCACAGCGCCGACAGCCTGATCACCATCGTTGTCACAACCGCCGAGCGGCTGTCCCAACTTCGCAGAGCAATATCGGAAGCCTTCGTCACCTATGCAGTAATGAACGACTTTGAAACCCTAAATGAAACCGCCTTTAAATTAAGCGAAAATGAAACGCCATTCCCCTTTTTCCCTTAATAGCTGACCACAGGACTCTGACAACGAACCTGATTTAAGCAACTTACAGGTCCACCCTTGCTCATGCGATGAGCCTTGGTTGAGCGCTCATTGAACGAAGAATGAATGGTGCCTTACGGGTCCGAACGAGTTGATATCGAAGCTCAGATTGATTCATCAGAAAAGAAAGGCTAGCGCTCCCCAAAACCGACTCAGTGACTTTCCGATCACGAACCGACAGGTTGGCTACCTCTAGAATCGCTCAATAACTCGGTCCCACACATCCCCGAACTTTCTCCTGAGATAGGCATCAGTGATTGCAGGTTTATTGTTCTGCTTGTAGTAAATCCGACGAGCCTTGACGAGTTGGTCTACGACCTCTTTGGGCCGCTTCTCCGTCTGAAAGTAGAAAGCCCGCATTATGTGGCACCAAGAAATGTCAATTGCATTATTCGACCGTGCCGCAAATCTCTCTGCGGTCCTGATCCATTTTAGAAAGACCTGCACCCTTCCTGTTTCGAGTGCGATCTTAGCCAAGATTATCTCCGTTAGCGCCTCGTAGCGCCCGAGGCGCATTGAGTGGCAGATGTCAGCAGATAACTTAAGCCACTCCTCGGCTTCCTCGTAAAACTGTGGTCCCATACGGTGGAGAGTGTTACCAATGTTGAAACAGGAAGCTTGTACGGCATCATAATTCTCTACCAGAAGTCGGGCATATAGACCTTCTGCGAGCAAATCAAGGGCTTTTGCATAATCGCCAACAGCCGATAGGTGCAGACCCTCGCGATCTGCTATCTCACCGGCTAAACTTGAGTCCACGGTCTTGTTCAACCAAGGCTTGGCTTCGTCTAGAGTGTGCTGGGCAATATCGTAGTAACCGGTCCGGTAGAAATTCCAAGCGCTCGCCAGCGAGAATCGTGAATTCAAAATAGGGTCGTGAACTTTGTTTAGCCGCCTTTTGGAATCATCCAGAGTCTGAGTAACGGCACTTAGTAACCCTCGACGGTCCATAACACGGACCGCCGCCAGATTTGCAATGGCACGCAGCCGTGGGTCCAACGTCCCGTCCTCAGCCAGGGTGCTGAATTCATCGCGAGCGTTCTCTTGCCAGATACTTTGGCTTGGCTCTTTGCTCGAGCGGGGAATTGGGGACAAGCGACCTTTCAAGAAGAGTGATGCTGCTCGCGAATACTTTTGAGTGAAGAAAAAAAGCATCTTTCGATTCAAGACCTGCCTAGATTTTCGAATCTCCAGGCGCCTACCAACTTCTCGTACTGTCACGTCAAATATGATCTCCGATGCTCGCAAGGTCAGCCGGTACGGACCACGAGTATGTGTGCGAGCCTCCACGATTCTAACGTGATTATCTTCTAGTGCGCGGATGTACCTGCCCACATTCGTGCCTACATTATGCTTGTTATGGTTCCTCCAGAGCGGTAAGCCCTGAATGGACTTGATTGTGACCCAACCGCCATCGACTGATTCGATCTTACGCGTGTAGGCAAGAAGGGCCAGCCACTCAAACCGCATTGGATGTCTTCGTTCCCAGGAGAACCTCCGTGGCCGCAACACGAAGCTTCGTTCTTGCATGCAGATTTCGATTCGCACATTCGCTATTATCGCCCGTTACTGTATCAACTGTATACACGGAGAATGACTTAGTTGTTGACCCCACCTCGCGACATTGTTCTAATGAATCTCGTAACGAAGATCCGAGTATGAAAGGAGTTAGTTATGAATGCCACCGCTTTCCAGTTGTCAATAATCTATGAGCCGCCGCCCCTTCTTATCGAGAGATTCTCTCGCGATAACCATGTACCCGAGGAAGAGGCACATCAGCTATTCGCTGAGACCAAGAAATTCTTGGCCGTTTGCGCCGATGACCGCACGACGAGTTTTTCCCCCAGCAAAAAGGTCGATGAGATGTGGCACGCTTTCGTCCTTTTCACCAAAGACTACTTCCGGTTCTGCAACATTTTTGGTGAATACATTCATCATCGGCCTCTTGCGACTCGTGAGCCACAGAACTACGAACAGACACTATTGCGACTCAGAAGTTTATTCGGAGAACCGGACTCGCGGTATTGGGGAGAAACCGCAGGAGATTGTAAGTGCGAAGGAAGTGCCAGATGTGATCCGGGCACCGGCTGCAAGGATTAGCTTTCACCGCTTCTTCGTTTACTTAAGATAATATATTCTGCGTTCTCCGAAGCGCGTTATTATCTTTTCGGTGCGCGATACATCGAATATCGAGGTTAGTAGTGCTTCCGTCGAAGCGGGGACCTCAAGGCTTGGTTTTTGTGTGTTATGCACGACAACATCAAGGATAAAAGTACCGCGTAGTTTCTCTTTTATGGTTTGTAAGTATCTCTCTTTGTCCTTGAGAAAAACGTAGACCAAGCGATCCACGATAAGGTCATATGCCGAGCGCTGGAATGGATAGTCGGCTAACTGGTCGAGATCCCAGTTGTCAAAAGAGACTGAAGGGAAGGCGTGGCGAGCCTTCTCTAGGGCTTCATCTGAGAAGTCTAGACCTAAGACATGGAAACCGTGCTGCGATAACCACCCGGCCAATTCTCCCGTGCCACAGCCTAGATCGAGAGCATCCCCTCTGTCGTTGCCAACGTGCATTAGCCAGAAGCTTAGGTTAGGGGCTTTACTTCGCCAAGGCACACAGTTTGACCTGTAGCTTTCATCCCAACTCTTATTATCCTGCATTTTGATGGTCGGTGGGTAGGGCTAGGATTTATTAGAATGTAGCATAACTAACAGACTAGCCTTCGTCAAATCTATCCCGAAGCTGAGGTGATATCCGCTAGATTGGGTCCCGAGTTGTACGAGACATTACAGCGACCCGACAAAAAGTAGTAGGAGAGTGCCAAGGATGTCGCGTCAAAGATGCTCGTCCGTTTGTCCTCGCTCATCCACGGTTTGCGTAGTCGGGGCAGGCTGGGGGTCAACTCGGGGAACTTCTTTGCGATTTCGACCGCAATCTGATGCTTAGTGACGGCCCCAAATTGCGCGAATGTAGTGCGGATTTCTGATTGTGAAATAGTCCTAGACTGGATTCGTTTTCGCTGAGCAAGTTCCTTAAGCTCCTCGATGAGTTCCTTTGTGCGGATAGTCCTGCGACGGGACTTGGGCTCGTAGTGCTCCATAACAAGAATGTCAGGTTGGTAGCGATCGATCAGGCGTCCAATCTTACGCAGACTCTCCTTATTCCTATCGCCCTTGACTCCGCTTACGCCCCACTCAATAAGCTCGTCGCCCTCAATGACGACGAAACCGAAGCTAGTGCTAGTCGGATCAAGCGCCAAGAGGCGAGGACGATTCGTCACTGACCGCTTCATGAGTTCTCGACGTCGATCTCAGGTCCGAATACGATTGCTCGCAGAAGCTCAAGCTTCCGTGCCGTTCGCTTGTCTAGGTTTTCGGTTTGCAACTTTCCGGCGAGTGCTTCCGCTCGCGCAATCACATCTTGCTCTACTTCTTCCAAAACTCCGCCAAAGAGCTCGTCTATTGGAGTGCCGAATATTACCCCGTACGCGAGCAGGGTCGTCAGCACCGGTGTTGCTACTCCGCGTTCATATCGGGAGACGTTGTTGCCGCTGGAACAGCCCAATAGGAATGCGAGGTCCTTTTGGGAGAATCCTGCGCGCCGACGGTGTGTTCGCAGATAGTTGGGTAATTTGTGATGGGCCATTTAGAAAGAAGAAAACCTCGCGGTGCGGGTCTCTTCATTCAAAGTGTGGCGGAGGATACTTCAAAGAAGGATAAAATAGTCTCTTGCGGCTAGTTTGCTCCGATCCCGCCTTAAACTTCATGCTTTGCGGCGGCTTCGTGTGGAAATCCTGTGGGCAATTCCTTCGTGCTTCGGCCTGCAGGGTAGCTTCTCGGGCAGATCCAGATCGTCATCCACTAAGACATCCATCCATACCCCGGCAACCCGTGCATACTGCAGTAACACGTAAAGCGCGGGTGCGCGATCGCCACGCTCATAGGCGGACACCTTCTCACGCGACAGTCTCCCAACGAGGCCCAACTGCTCGATCAGACCATTTTGCGAAAGGCCGAGCGCTTCTCTGATGTCACGAAGCTTCTTGGCAAGATGCCTGGGTGTGGGGCGCTGAGATCCCATCAGGACCGTCCTCCTGATGGGAGAATTGGCATTGCTTTTCGCTTGCATCTAGGCCCAGGTGGGCCTAGAATGATTTTGCTTTTCCGCGTCGCCCGGAGAATGCGTATTCCTGTCTCCGAAGCGACCTGCATAGCCTTAGGTTGAGGCCGCTCCTGGCATTGGTCGCCGCAATGAGGTTGTCAAAGTCTCAAACTCTCCGCTGCTCTGTGAAAGAGCAAGGTCGTCGCAATACTACTACAGGAATCTCCGGCAGGGCTATGTACCAGGGCAACCGTGAGGAGGCTACGATGAACAATCGCGCATCGCGTTACACAGTCTCGACTGCTGTTGTAGTCCTGGTACTGAGCTTCTTTCCGCTGACAAGAGTGCCCGTCATCCCCAAGTCGGCTGCGAGTGTATCGCATCAGACAGAAGCCGTCGAATATGTTCCTGGGGAGATCGTCGTTGAACTCAATGAGAATGCGGGCGATGGCCTCTGGCAGGATCTAAACATTCCTCCAGAGAACGTGGAGCGGCTGGATAAATATGTCTCCATCGAGTCGCTCGCCCATCGTCAGTCAGGTCTCGAATCAACTCGGAGAGAATCCTTACCGAATATCCCTCGAAGCCAATACGTCATTCGTACGACGGAAGGCCGCGAAGAAGCCGTCTTGGCTGCTCTGGCCTCCGATAATCGTATTCTGGTGGCCGAGCGAGCCGTATACTGGCGACCGTGTGAGGCTCCCAATGATCCGCTCTGGAACGGAGTCTGGCAGGGAGTCTTCTTTGGCCAATGGGGTCCCAAGAGGATTGAGTGCCCACGGGCGTGGGATAAGACTCACGGGCGAAGTCTTGTTACCGGCGAGAAGCCGGTGGTTGGCGTGGTGGATAGCGGCTTTGAGCTGAGCCACGACGATCTGCGCACGAACGTTGATGCGCGCTCTCGAGCCTTCACGACAGACGGGCTGCCGTTGCACGGCATGGGAGTCGCCGGCGTTATCGGTGCCCAGTGGAATAACAATCTTGGCGTGGCCGGCGAGTGCCCGGATGTGAGCCTGATGCTTCTGGGCGTCGGTCATACGGATGGGACGCCGCTTGGCAGTATCGATTCAGCCAAGGTCATTGAAGCGGTCAATTACTTTGTAGCCCAGAACCCTAAAGGCGGCGTCCTTAACATGTCATTGGGGGGCGCGGGATCGTCGCAGGCCCTCCTTGACATAATCAAGGTGTCACCAATCCTTGTGTGCGCCAGCGTCGGCAATGACGGGACGGCGCAGATAAACTACCCGGCCGGCCTCAACCAATTCACGCGTAAGGTTCTGGCCGTTGCCGCCAGCGACTTCGATGACAGTTTTCTTGCCATTTCCAATACCGGCTATGGTGATCTGGCAGCTCCGGGCAATGGGCTGACCTCGATAGCTCCTGGCAACACCTACGGGGGAATCAGCGCCACGAGCGCCGCAGCGGCGTCCTGCACGGGCATCGCGGCACTCGTCTGGTTCCTGGAAGACGGCGATCCGCTGCGCGTGGCCAATCGGCTAACTTCGACCGTGGATATCTTCACTGCGTATCAGGGAAAGGTGAAGACCTCGGGCCGGTTGAATGCCGGACGTGCCGCCTGGAACGAGCGCAATCCGGCGCCCCCGCTAACGGCCTCGTTGGAGAAGCCGTCATATCAGGTAGCCGAAACTCAGCCTGTGACGTTTGCTCTGACCGTCTCCAATCCTGACGCCAAGGTGACGTGGAGCTTTGGCGATGGCGCGTCGGCAAGCGGCTCCTTTACCATCAGCCACACCTACCAGAACTTCGGTCAATACTCGCTGAGGGCCACGGTGACTGACGACTTCAATGAGATCTCGGCCACAGCGGGAGTGACAGTGACCGACTTAGTTACGCTGAAAGTGAAGCTCAAGGGCGGGGGCGGAAAGGTTGTGCTCACGGCAACAAGCTCGCAGCAGGGTCGGTCATCGCCTCCGGTGCTCACGCTACTTCAGACGGGAGCGTCGCTCCCCTTCGATCCCGAGTCCGAAGCCTACAGACTCAAGGTCAAAACTAACGGGCTTCCCGCATCACTTACCGTGCGATCCTCGCTTGGGGGCGAGAGCAGCCAATCGTGGAGATAGCTACGCCTGAGGGCACTGGAGATCGGAGGAGCTGTGGAATTACCGAGGACTACTAACCGAGTTCACCTTTAGCGGCTAGAGGGAAGTGAATTATCAGCATCGTCAAACACCCAGGAAAGCGATGCAGGATGAGCTTCCCTTATTTTTCTTATGCGGCAATAAAGCCAAAACGTAAAGCGTTTGTGTGGCGGAGGTAGACAAAGAAATGAGAAGGCTAGTAGGAAGCACTGTTCTTGCAACAGTACTAATGTCGTTTTCGTTCTCCGTATCCTCGTCCACTCTGGAGGCCGAAGCAAAAAGAGAGGCCGAGAAGGTGTGGAAAGACATCGTTTCAAAGTGCGGGCAGTCGTATTACGCGAAACGAGCCGACGATATTTTCGAGATGAAGAGCGTAACGTTTGGCGTTTCCGTTATGCGCACTTCTGACACAGAGAAAATGAACGGTATTGTAGCGAGGGCACATGGTTCAATGAAGTGTAAGGTCAGCAGACGGTACAACGGTTATACAAAACGGTGGGGCGAGTGGGAAGACGGCACCGGGTTTGTGGGCGGCTGGTTCGACATGATAAAGCGGGATGGCAAGTGGCTGTTTACGTCGAGGCCAAACCAAAGAAGCGCTGTTGATTGCTCAAAGATACCGTCTGCAGGAGATTGAATAAACGGTTTCTTTTCGGGCCTTCTTTTCAAGGCGAGAGACAGAATCATTCACGATCCTGACGGCGGGAAGCAGCTTCTATCACGAACTCTCCTCAAAGATGAGTTTTTGCAGCGGCTAGCTAGACAATGCCGTAACCGTTGGTGAATCTTGCGGTTCTAGACTGTCTAGTTTCCTACCTTTCGTTTCGGGCAGCGTCCATATCCAGGCTCCCGTCAATAGTGCAAAGAGCGCTGCGATTGATATGCCAGTTTCAAGGACGATAGAAGCAATGACCAGTTGTGAAAAGAATTGTAGGCCTCTGGCAATGTTGAAAGCGGAGCCCGACGCGGTGCTTCTGATCTTGGTCGGGAATAGCTCCGAGAATAGTGGACCAAACCCTGCGAAATTCCCGGTTCCGAATCCGACAAAAAACATGAAAATCAAAATGTAAGCAGGGTTGGCAGCAATAGCACCCCACATAACAGTAATCATTATGAGCCCCAAGGCCATGACTGCACAGTACATTGAATAGGCGGGTCTTCTACCGATAGCGTCCGCAACAAAACCAAAGCTCAAGGTGCCGAGGAGGATGCCAACCTGCGTCCATACTATCCAAAGAGATGAATGAGTTATGGAAAGGTGCCTCACTTCATTTAGATACGTTGGGAGCCAAGTAAAGGTCATCCAATAAGCTGACATATCAAAGATTGATAGAGTCAATGACAAAAGGAAGAATCTCCTATACGTTTTAGCAAATAGTTCAAGAAAGTTGTTTCTGCTTTCAATTCTGAGCGAGCCGTTCTGAAGCCAGAGATCGGATTCAGGTAGCGTCCTCCTCACAATAATGACAAGGAACACGAAAAACGTTGAAAGTAAGAAGCAAACTCTCCAGCCAATCGCAGGCTCAACAAACGCGCCAACCAACGCTGCGAGAGTGAGTCCAATCGGAGCACCTGATTGCAAGAAGGCACAATATCGACCTCGCACGTTCGGTGGAAACGTCTCACTTACATAAGTTTGCCCGGCGGCCCATTCACCACCAACACCGAATCCTGCAATAACCCGTGAAACGACTAGCATTCCCAACCCCCCTGCAAGACCAGTAAGAAGGGTTGCGATACTGTACGTCAGGATTGTCCACTGAAATACCCTTTTTCGGCCGTACCGATCGGCAAGTATTCCGAAAGCTACACCACCAACCCCGGTCGCAGCGAGTGATGCACCAAGAGCGTAGGACAATTGGACCTTAGTCAAACTTAGCTCTTTGCCGATCGGGACTAGCAGAAAAGCGATAAGAATCAGATCGTAAAACCCCAAAAGCCAACCTACCCAGCTCACAATAAGAATCTTATAGTGAGCCTTTGAGGGCTTCGCAAATTCGCTCAGTAGCATACCTCTCACCTTTTGACAGCAAATACTGATTCTGGCTTAGACAGGAAGGCGAACATAATTGGCGGTTAGTGTTTCTCCCCCATTTAGGAGGTGGCCCAGTCGCGCGTTGTTATTCTGGAGTTCATCCCAAACCCGAACAGGACTGGAGAATATGGGACTATCCTGTATGACCATCATTATTTCATCCCGGTCAAATTCACGGCAATTAATCTGCGCGCTGGTAGATAACTGAATCTGATTTATCAGTTGTTCAAGGCTTCTCATGCCGTTGCTAAGAGGGACCAGACTCAAGAAATTCAGAAGCTTTCGATCGATCTCGAGAAATGGCTTGTTCTCCTTCCGCAGCATCTCTCCAAAGCGCTCCCGAATAGACTGCACGACTCTTCCTAGTCTCTCGCATAACATGACATTCTTAAATTCCAGTAAAGGATCATACGAAAGAAAGGTATCTTCTTCTGCTTCGCGATGCATAACAAAAGCTATGAGTTCAGCCAATTTCACTCTCGCCGATGGATTGACTGCTTGGCCCTCGAGGATGAATTGCTCCTGTGTCACACTAAGCGGACAGGACAGATCAATTATCTCAAAAGTATTTCCACCCACTCTCGATAGAAAATCCCTTATCTTTTCCAATCCTCTCAGATAAAAAATGACATCAGTGCGAGGGTCAGCGGCCATCCGCCACTCTTGTTGCCTGTGACAAAACTCTTGAAGTTCCTGGATTTCACGCGTTGCCTGTTCTTGGCCCTTTTTTCGCATTTCCAGATAAAGATCCGACAGAAATTTGCCGAAATCTATTCCAGACATGATTCTCTGAGCCCGGATCAAGGTTTCCCGATCCTTCAAATAACTGCCGGCGAAAAAAAAGGCGCATCTCCCAAACTTATGAACTCGCTTTCCATCCCAAAACTGTCCGTCGTAGATAGGGTTGATCAGATACTTGATTGCTGAGCCGCCTTCTAGTTTGACATCAAATTCATCAAAAAAGGTCACCGTAAAGAACCCGCGTCGTGCGTTGGTTGCTATATTCTTTAAGAGTCTGTGTAATTCTTCCGGCTTCACCATTTCTGAAAGATTAGATTTCTGGAACTTGAGACCTTTTGGGGCAATACCTTCCAGAGATTTCGTAAGGCGCTCCACCAAATAGGATTTACCAGCACCGGCCGGCCCCAAGACAAGATAAAGTAAAGGTCTCGCGAGAGTCTGATCAGTGATATACCTTTCCACTCCTCGCTTCATCTTGAGCAGTTTGTCCTTATACACTGGATTAACGGTAGAAATGCCGGGAAAAACTTCCGCCGTATTACCGACAATGAATTCGGTAAGGTCGTTTGAAGCGATTAGGTCCAGGTAAGATAGTCTCATTTCCACCCTCTCATAACTTAATAACCCGCGTATAGTTGGCCTCTCCGGCGATTAGAGAACCGGTATATTCCGGGGAATATATCTGTCTATACTGGGCGATCTTTTCTTTTATGAAGAAGTGAAGGAGACCCCTATCTACGCGCATGTTTCTTTGCTCGCAATCGCACTCAATAATTCTTAGATCGTTGAACAAGCTGGATCGAATTCTATCCAGGAGTTGGTTCCAATCTTCCTTCGCCAAGCCGAAGCATTTCTCATTGAAATGCTCGACTGTTGAGCTCAATGCGGAATCGCTAATGTAAGCGCGTAACCACTCTGCCCCGATATCGCAGTTAAAAATTTTGTATACCCACAAGATCTCATTCTCATTTAGAAAATGCGAGAATTCTGACACCCAAAACAAGTTCCGCTTGTCTCCGTCTTGACCGGTGAACAGCCGTATTCCTCCAATTGAAAGAGAACCTTCACTAAAATCGATTTTAGAGATGCCTTTTAATTTTGTCTCGGTTTCCGTCTGAGCCTCATAAATGTACCAACCGCGCAAAGCCAGACTAATACCGATGTATTGATACGGAATGGAGGGAAGATCTCCGCTGTAATACTCTCCTCTGAGCCAGGCGTCTACGATGGCATCAGGGATGAGCTGGTACTCGTTACTCTCCATAGCATCCTTCGAATTTCAGAATAAGAGTGTTAGCAGACGATAATCAAAAGGAAGCCAGATTTGAATCCCAAAATCTATTGAGACGTTTCTAACCAGTGCGATCATACCACACTCTCAATGAGAGGCTAATAACAGATAGTGCCCAAAAGGCAGGAAATAGGCAGAGCAAATGCGGGTCATCCGACGCGACGAGCGTTTTGCTCGCCGGCGGGCAAGCGCCAGAACAGAGCGGAACCCTCCTGCATTTCTTGAACGCAGAGACAGGGCGCGGCTAGGCCTACGAGGTCTTTGGTTTCTTCGATGAGAGAGGTTTGCGCTCGCTTTTTCGAGTGCCGCCCACTTGGGCATAAACTGAGGTTAATCGGACCCGAAAATACCTTTCATCGCCCTCCGCCTGCGGTTGGTAAGAACCTCCACGAATTTCATTTGATTATTGGTGTCGTACTCCAGCTTTGAAAGATCGACGCGTGGCTGGTCACGGGATTGCCTCAAAGTGCAAAGCTTAGTGATTCCACCGTTCAGCCCTGGGAGATGAGCGCCTTCGAGATAGATGCGCGTGAGGTGGACTTGGGGGACATTGGGGACTTGTTATGGCTATGTTGCCTAAACCACGCGCCGGAACGTAGCGGATATCACAATGCAGGGTTCTTTGGTTACTGGGGAATCGCCCCCTCGATTCAAAGTCCCCAATGTCCCCCAAGTCCACCCGACGCTCGGTCCATCGCCACTTTTCATTGCGCCTCTTCGTCGTTCTCCCCTTCCCCCAATCCATACTTTTCGTAGAGGCGGCTCAGCTTGGGCATTTCTGAAGGTGGGATGACGAAGACTCCATGGCTCTTCTTGGTTGTTAGGCGCAGCTTTCGACGTATGATCGTGCCGATCCATTTCGTGGTGATCTTTCGCTCGTAGTCCTCACCGTGGCGCTCATTGAACGAGTTGGTAATGTCCTTAACCGACAATGTTGATCCCTCTGAGGAGAGCAGGTTGCGGATCACCTCAAGAACCTGTGCTTCGGTCTCAAGGCCTCGGTCGCTAAGATGTTCGCGGTTGATCGTTCGGGCCAACCCTTGAAGGTTCTGCCGTGCTGCCGTGTCCTCTATGATGCTCAGGAGCGGCACTAGAATTTGGTTCAGACGAGGCTCGATCATTCGATCCACCAATGCGCTTGCGGCTTTCTTCTTGTGTAGATTTCGAAAGCGAAAAAGCAGCAGCTTGTTTCGCAGAAGCAGCGATTCTTGCTTGTAGGAAAAGGGTAAGTTTATCGGTATATCTTCGCGCAGCTTTCCCTGGCCCATCTCCTCAGTGAGACAACGGCTCTCCAGCGCGCGGTCCTCAAAGAAGCCGCGCGTGGCGACGATCTTTGGCCCAAAGACATTGTAGGCTGTTGGATTGAACTCATGCTTTGGCGTCACTTCGCTTCGCAGCACTGGAAAGCCTCTGGCGTTGCCGTTGTTGAGAATCTTGACGATTTCCGCCCGCTCATCGCTCAGGCGAAAGTCACACTCATCAAGAATCAGGGTCCCGCGGAATGAATCGATGATGCGAAAAAGCGGAGAGACGGTGGAAGCGCCGCTGGCAAAGATTGGCTTGTAGCAGAGCGAGCCCACAATGAGAAGAAAGCGCGTCTTGCCACTCCCAAAATCCGCACGCACTCTCAGATACGGTAGCTCATTGAAGCCGTCGTATAGCCAGGAGAAGAGCACATAGTAGCTTGCGATCTTTTCAAACAGCGGACCCACGTCCACGAACCGATGGATGAATGATTCTATCTCGGAAACAAGCTTCTCTTCAGAGTCATACTCCTGGACCTCTGAAGGGAAGAGAACCACCTCATGCTTAACGAGATTGTTCTCGGGCGAGTACGGCACCAATAATTGTGAGGGTTCTACATGGATGCGCGCTTCGACACGCCATGTGTCATGGTGGAAACAGACAAACGCCGAGCGACGCGCTTCAGGCTCATAAACCATCTCGACGATGGTTCCGTCTGCAAGCACGGCCGAAGCCGTGGGCGAGCTATGCTGCTTCGTCTTGTTGTTCGTTGTGCTGTGGGTCTTTTCCATTCTGATCGATCATTCGCTCGAGTCTTTTGAGGGCCTCGCCAAAGCCGAACTCGTGCATAGCGCGCGCGAAGCTGATAACGTCGCCGTGAGCACGGCAGCCAAAGCAGTGGTAGGTGCCGCGCTCAGGGAATAGTGCGAGCGAAAGACTACTATCGTCGTGGAAAGGGCAGCGGCCAATAAGTGCCGCGCCAAGCCCGGTAGGTTTGAGTTGTACGTACTTTCCGATGAAATCCTCAATTGGGAGAGCGCGTTTAATTCGTTCTATGCGTGAGTCCAAGAGTGAAGAGAGCGGCTGTGTCCCATCGGGACGGGAGTCTCGTTCTTGGGGAAGGGCACTAGCCGGGATGGGTGTGGCTGTCTCCAGGAGGCTTAGGAATTCTTCTTTGGTTCTGCGCAATCGTACAAAAAAGTCTGTGACGTTTCCGCCCTCGCCAACCTCATCAGGCAGCTGAACTCTTTTTGCCTTCGGCACCATCGCGCCAACAAGCATTGTACCGTTTCTTCCCGCTTGATCGCGGTCAAAGCACACGTAGACCTCCTCGATCGCATTCAACTCCTTCGCCCACTCCGGTCGAAAGACCGCAGCGCCGCCGGTTGAGTTGACGGCGGCGAACCCGCGCGCTTCAAGGACTAATCTGTCGAACTCGCCCTCGCACACTACAATGCGCGAGGGGCGCTCGATGACTCGATCCCATCCGTACAACTCGACAGTTGTGTTTGGTGAGTTGATTATCTCGGGCGAGGGACGACGGTCTTGTGGATCTTTGGCGAGCTTGAAGAATGCTATCGCGCCTTCGCGATTGTATATCGGAATGGTGATACGCCACCCGTTCCAGCCCAGAAGATATGAATTGATTGTCTCATCAGGAATTCCACGACCGTTTAAGTATTGCCGGATTCTTACCGGTACAGCCTCGTGGTATCGAATTGCTTCGTCGAGGCGATTTGTTAGTTTTGTCATAGTACTGACTGTAGCGTGGTCGCTGCGGAGTGAAAGACGTGAAAATTCGCCGAAGGCGACGAATTCTGCCCTCTTTTACCTGTTGGTGATGGCGCTATCGTGTTGTGACGATGAAAAGGGAATCACTTCAGGAGTTGTATCCGAAATTGAGTAAGGACGAATTACAAGCGGTAGAAGAACGGCTCTCAAGATACGCAGAGCTTGCCCTTGAGATTTATGAGCGCATTCGATCGGAGCCTGAGTTGTATGCCCAGTTCAAGAATTTGACAGCCACGAAGAGCCATCCTAGCATGCATGCCAAAAGGTCGAACCTTCCATAGACTGAGACCAAAATCCTTAATTGCACTATGCGCAAGTTCCTGGGCTATATTCGCGTCTCAACTCCCAAGCAGGGCCAACACGGCGTCTCCTTGCAGGAGCAAAGAAGTGCGATTGAGCGCTACAGCGAACGGTACGCGTTGAACATCGTCTCGTGGTTTGAAGAACGGGAGACCGCAGCCAAAAGGGGACGGCCTATCTTCAACGCAATGCTCAAGGAGCTTCGTAGCGGCAAAGTGAATGGGCTCGTTCTGCACAAGATCGATCGCGGTGCCAGAAATCTGAGGGACTGGGCCACTCTGGGCGAGCTTATCGACCAGGGTATCGAAATCCACTTCGCCAATGAGAGCTTAGATCTCACTTCTCGAGGCGGTAGATTATCCGCCGATATTCAGGCGGTCGTTGCAGCAGATTACATTCGTAATTTGCGCGACGAGGTGCTCAAAGGGTTCTATGGGCGACTAAAGCAGGGACTCTATCCGCTTCCTGCGCCGTTGGGCTACGCCGACAAAGGCGGTGGAAACCCTAAGGAACCCGATCCTACCACCGGTCCTTTGATAAAGAAGGCATTTGAACTTTACGGGACTGGCCGATATACGCTTGATCAGTTGGTAGAGGAGCTGTATCGGCTCGGCCTTCGTACGCGTCGCGGAAGACAAGTCTCACGTTCTACCCTTGATGATCTATTGAGGAATCCGTTCTACATAGGACTGATTAGAATCAAACGACCAAACGAGATGTTTCAAGGTGTTCACGAACCCCTAGTAGTCAAGTCGTTGTTTGATCGCGTCCAAGACACCTTAAGCGGAAAGGCAACCAGGGGAACGCAGGTTCATAACTTCCTGTTCCGCCGGATGCTTCGTTGCAAGCACTGTGGGTATTCACTATCAGGAGAAACACAAAAGAGTCATGTATACTACAGATGTCAAACCAAGGGCTGCCCCACAACTGGCGTCCGGGAAGAGGCCGTGGAGTTAGAGCTTCTGGACCGGCTTTCACAACTTCAACTCTCAGAGGCGGAAAAAACATTTCTGGGTCGTGAGGCTGACAGGCTCAGGGCCGAGCAGAATATTCAGCGCGCCAATTCGGAAAAGAGTCTTCGTCTTCGTCTGAATCAAATAGAAATCCGGCTGGACCGTTTGACTGACGCATACATCGATCAGGCCATAGACAAAGAAGTATTCGAGCGCAGGAAGACTTCACTACTCATGGAGCAAAAGGATGTGGAAGAGAAGCTACAGGCGAACCACGAAGATATTCGCTCTATCGCGGACAGATTGATTGAATTCCTCGAACTCGCAGAAAGCGCGTATTATCAATACTATTTGGGATCTCGCGAGGAAAAACGACATTTGGTCGAAATCACAACCTCGAACCTGTTGGTGGACGGGAAAAGCGTAGATATTTCCTTGCTTTTTCCGTTTGATAAGCTCGCAAATCGGGTCAAAAACGCGAACGGTGGACCGTACCGGGACAGACCTCGAACCTGGGATGATTTACTACCCCAGCTTACAAAGCATTTCGAACTAAATCCAGCCCCCAAGCTGGGAAGATGCCGGAAGAGGAAGCTGCAAGTCCAGACAAAGATTTGACATACACACCAAAGGTGTGTATCATGAAAACACCATGTCCAAGGAGCTGAACACAATGCATCAAAGGGTCAATATCACCCTGCCTGAAGACACCCTTCGGCTTATTGACCGAGTTGCCGTGAAGGGCGATCGGAGTCGCTTTATCGACAGCGCGGTGCGCCACTACGTGGATGCGATCGGTCGAGGCAATTTGAGAAAGCAGCTCAAAGAGGGGGCTATTGCCCGCAGTGGGCGCGATCTTCTGCAAGCCGAGCAGTGGCTCACTCTGGAAGAAGAACTGTGGCAGGTAAAACAAAAGTAGTACTCCCCAAGCGGGGAGAGGTATACCTAGTGAACTTCGACCCCACCGTAGGCTCTGAGATAAAAAAGACCAGGCCAGCGCTTGTTCTCCAGAACGATATTGCCAACCGGCATAGCCCAATTACCATCGTTGCCGCGATCACATCGCAGTTTGACGCGACACTATACCCCACCGAGGTTCTTATCAAGCCACCTGAAGGCGGGATGGTCAAAAACGCCGTTGTCCTACTCAACCAGGTGCGCTCGATAGACAAGGGCCGGCTCATCAAGCGCCTCGGCGTCTTGAAGTCCGCCACGATGCAGAACGTTGACCGCGCCCTGCAGATCAGTTTGGGTTTGGTGAAGTTGTGAAACTCCCACTAACCGTTTTCGATTTTGAACCAATTATTGTTCAGTTGGAGCGCAGCCAATGTAACCTCCCCAAGCAGGGTCGATTTTTGAAATGCCGCCAATTTGAGTGCATTCGTCTTTGGTTTTTACTCCGTAATATACCGTATAGTATCCACCAGCTTGAGGACATACATCAGAACAGAAATACTTTCTAACAATAACTTTGCCGTTGTGAAGTCCCCTGAATCCAAAAACAAAGAAAAAGTAATAGACCGATGCTGCAAGAATCAATAGTATAATAATTAAATGCAATCTTTTCATAGTTCCAATTATATCAATTTTGGTGGACCGTACCGGGACAGACCTCGAACCTGGGATAGCTTGCTTCCCCAGCTTACAAAGCATTTCGAGCTAAATCCAGAACCCAACGCTGCGCCCTTTTCTGGCTCGGTGGAGCATGAATAGCTACTTGTACTACCGACGCAAGGGGAGAATTTGCCGGAATTCATAAACTTCAGGAAGGATGGAATACCCTGATTCCATCAAGTAGCTATTAAGAGGTTCTCGGCGTTGTACCCTCTTTGTGGAAATGGAGTTGACTAACAACTCAACACTGTGATACCTTCTCCATGTTTAAGGAAAACTTACTTCTTTCGGAGGCTAGATGAATAAATTTGGAGCTACGCTGCGTTCCTTGCGACGAGCTAAGGGTATCAGTCAGCGAGAATTAGCCCAGCGTGTGAAAGTCGACTTTTCTTACATTAGCAAGGTGGAAAATGACCGCCTACCTCCACCAGCGGCCGACACTATTGAGAAGATCTGTCGTGAACTCGGTGTCCGAACCGATGAGTTAATGGGTTTAACAGACAAGCTCCCAACCGACTTGCGCCAAATGCTTGTTAAGAACAAAGGTGCGCGCGCCTTTATGCGTGAAGCACAGGCGATGAGTCTCTCTGATAACGAATGGCAAAAGCTGGCAGGTCGGTTGAAGCGCCTTCGGAGTTGAAGTGGAACAGTTGATGCAGCAATCACTATTTGACCAATTCGACATTGAAAGCCGAAATCACTCCAAGCACAGCTTTCGAGATTGGTCCCCTTCCAAGAGAAGTCAACTTGAACAGTGTCCAAGACGTTACTACTACCAGTATTACGGTGACGCCTCCGAGATTATTGCAGGCCAGTCGGCGTCGCTGCAGTTCTATCGCAAATTGAGTAACTCGTGGATGCTGGCAGGCATTTTACTGCACCTAAAAATAAAAGAAGTGTTTGGCATTTGGCGAAAGGGTGAAACGGTAGAGGCCGATGTGTTTCTAAACGATGTCGATCGAAGATGGCGGAGAGTCAGACAGTCTTCGCTTCAGTTTGTCAGGCATGTCGATTATTCAAAGCCGACCGCAGGTGTACTCTTGATGGAGTTCATCTTTGGGGATTCGAAGGCGAATGAGATTTGGTTGGACGCCGGACAAAGACTGGAAAGAGCCCTATCAGGGTTCTTAACGCAGCCGGAGTTGGAGCCCTTTCGTAAAGGAGGCCTCACTCCCGAAGCCGCAATTGAGAAGTCCGTCAGGGTTGATGGTCCGGGTTTCCGCATGCGAGGAAAGATCGATCTAGCGTGGCGAGAAGACGGACGAGTCATGGTCGCGGATTGGAAGAGCGGCGATCGCGATGGTGCGGATTCAGATCTGCAATTGCTTGCTTACGCCCTCGGAGTGCAACATCACTTTGGTTGCGATCTCGTTGACCTCGATCTCTTTCGAGTTCAGTTGGGGAGTGGCAACGTGGTACCGCTTCTCGTGAATGAACAAGAGGCCGCGAGAGCGAGAGCTAGGATGGCTCAAGACACTGCATTGATGATTGACCTGCACAAGTATGGTGAACAAGGTGTGATTGAGGCTTTCACTCCGACGGGCAGCGCGAAGATATGCCGCTTGTGTCCGTATCAACGGGTTTGCCCCGGAAGCGAGGCATAGGAGGAGAGGAGCAGGACAAATGTTGGAAACCAATATACGTATCGTAGAAACGGGAGCAAAACTCAGCCTGAAAACTAAGGTGCTCACGTTTCAGGGCAGTGAGACCGGACCGAAGTTGGGTGAAATCGTGGTTAGCTTCTTGCGGCGCGATCGTGGCTTGGCGTCGGTAGTGTCAGGTAATACTCTTCTCGCTTTGACCTCGGGGGCGGTAAAGACCGTCGAGCGGAACAAAGAAGGCCATCGCACTGTGATCCGCGACACCGGAAAGGTTCGCGAATTGCGGTTTTCGAGTCCAGGTGACAGATCGCTTATGGCCGAGCTCTTAGCCCGTCAATTGGAGTTGCAAGTCAGTCGGTTTAATCTCTGGTGGTCGCTTGATAGTTTGCGGATCTGGTATGAACCGGCCCCTTTCACTACCGCAGCTGGTATTGCTGCGTGGCAGCGTTATGAACTAGCGGCGGTGCACATCAAGGGCGAAGGCATTGGCTTAGTCGTAGACATCGGGACTGCTTTTATCACTCAGGACAGTGTGGCAGATTATTTCATCAACGGAACTAACGGAAGCAGCAATCGACGGCATGAATTCGAGCGACTGACTTCGAGACAACAGGAACAGAAGGGCACCTTGATCTATGACAACGGAGTTGGCAAATACAAGTGCTGGTTTGAAGAATGGTGCAAGGGCATAACGTGTTCGAACACTGGTCCTATCGAGGCACGGGGTCGCAACTATGGCTCCCTTTATGAATATGCGTCTGCGGAATGTCAGCGGGAACTTAGAGCAAACTCCCCGGTAGCTCGCGTTTCATTCGCCGGGCTCGGGACACAAATAGTCCCTGCGGAATGGTTGCACATTCGAGTCATGAATGATTCTGTTCCCGGGCCCCTCAAGCAAGTGGACAAGATCTCACCAGCGGACCGCTGCAATTCGATTGAGGCATTTTGGGAGAAACTGGGTTCTCATTGTCTGGGCCATGGGCTACCTGATCTGGCGAGAGGTTTCTGGCGACCAGAACGAGAAAGAGTTCTCAGACTTCGTATTCCAGCGCTACTTTTCGGCAGCGGTCACGTGTTGGCTCCTCCTGAGACTGATGGTGCTAAGGATATCCGAACAAACTTTCGCAATCGCGAGAGATGCCTTGCGAAGTATGGATGCTGGTATGTTCCGCAGACCGTGCTGCGGACTATTCACTTGGCCATCCGCAAAGAGTGCGGAGAGACGACGGCTTCATGGCTTGCATTGGGAATTCAGAAGCGTCTCTCAATGTGGACCAAAAGACAGATCAACGTTGAGCTCATTTGCGAAGACACGCTGGACGCATTGAAGAAGAGACTAAGACAAGTCGCCGAGCCTGGCTTGGCTGTCGTCGTTTTCCAAGACAACGATCCAGCGACTTATCACGACCTAGAGTATGAATTGGACGAATGGCGTATCAAGCGAATTACGGAACGGCAACTTGCGCGCAAAGGTGCCGAATTGCCTGACGACGAGCCAGACGACGATACCGCAGAGACTAACTCGACCAGCTTTGAGACGTTTGTCGATAATTGTGCCCTTGACGTTCTCGAACTGTTGGAGTGTGTGCCTTACATCCCGGTTTCGACGCCGAACTACGAAGCAAGATTCGGAATAGATGTAGGCCACACGCGCAGACACTTTGCGGTATCGCTTGTCGTCTGGCGGCGGAAAGGTGAACAGTGGCAGTTCTGGGCTGATACCAAAGTCCGTGGTAAAGCGGACTATAAGAAAGAACAAATCAATCGGAGAATCCTAGCCGATGAGATTGTGGAGCTTGCCAAGGCTGCCGCTCAGGCAGGAATTAAAGGAATTAATTCCCTTCTTAGTGTCCGCGATGGCAAGGAATGTGGCGACGAGACTGGCGCTTTTGAGGATGCGCGACTAGAGATGGAACAATGTGGCTTCCTCAATCAGGGTGCACTGATCGACGACGTTGATTTCTATAAGAATAGTACTAAAGGAATCCGTATGTGGGATCGAGGCGGGGATAATTTAGTGCGGCAAGCCATCGAAGGCAGCGCGGTGCGATTGAGCGATAGAGTAGTCGTTGCCCAATTCACGGGCGCAGCAACGCTTCATCAGGGTACCGCCGAACCGGTTATTTTGGTATCGCGTTCGGACAACGCGATAACGGCCGCGGAAGACGAGTTTGACTTGGCTCAATGTAACTGGGCTTCTCCCCCGGTCGCTCAACGTCTGGGCGTCGAGCTCAAGCGGACTGATGATGAGCTGAGTCATCGGATGGCACAGGAGGTTAGGAGGATTCGATAGCCTAGGAACATTCCAAAGGAGAGTGAGGACCATGAATTCAGACTGGATGGCAATTCAAAGCTTCCATCGCAGTCAGGAACTGCTCACGGCGATCAACGAACTTTCAATTCACCTGAAGCTGGAAGCGGCAGGCATCGCCGACGCACAGCAGACTGAGCGCGCTGAAGCAGGGAAAAAAAGACTGGTGGGATTCCTCAGACGATTGCAGCCTCTGCTGGAAAGTGCCGAACAGAACGAACGAGAACCCATGACAGGGGCGGACGCCCGCCTGCGCCAGCTCGCGCAACGGTTGGCGCAGGCCAGACGAGTTAGCTCGCGAGGCGGATCACCGCTGTTGCGAAAGTCATTCAACAGGATGATTGAACTTCTAGAGTCGGAGAAGCCGGAGGATCGGACTCCGCTACTACAGGGTCTGAAAGATCTGCGCCGTTTGTTGGATGAGCATCTCGAGACAGATACACGCGCCTTGGTAGGGGGATTCTAGTGTGCAAAGACAGCTCCGGACTCAAAACGAGGACTTGCTGAGGAAGATCGATGGAATTACACAGTCAATCACAACGGCGTCCGTACCTAAACAACTGCACTCATATCGAGCGTGGCTTCGAACGTTGCTGAAGAATCTTCGTCACAAGGTCGGAAGGAATCTTTCAAACCTAGGACTTTCAGGCGTCGACATATTACCGGAGGTATTGGACCAGACCAGCATCGTTACAAGAGATCTCTTTCTGCTGAACGATCGCTACCTAGGTCCGTTACTCCGAGCCCGGAGCACGGACGGTCTCTCATTGAAGGTGCTTGCCTGGATTCATAAGCAACATCCGCGAACCCGTAATCTCCCGGTAGCCTTTGTCGATGGCTCCTTTGGTTCTTGGCCAGTTGAATCATCGCCCACGTTATATACAATTCCGCCAGGGGACCAGGAGAGGCTCCTGCATCTGCCCTTATGCTTTCACGAATTTGGGCATCTACTTTACGCTTGCCATCAGAACGAGATGGATGATCTTGTGCGGGATCTGCAACAAATCATAGCCCGCAGTCTCGAACCACTTTCCAGACGCAACGATAGGCAATCGCAACGAGAACAGCAGAAACGGAAACTGATCGCCGAACGATGGTATGACTGGGCGCAAGAGTTTTTCTGCGACGCGGTTGGCCTGATGATTGGAGGGCCTTGCTTCGCCGACTCCTTTTCCTTCTATTTTAGGACGGTCGGACAGGACGCCTATCGGAGATCTTTTGACGATCAGATGCGCAGTAGTCATCCAGTGACGTGGCTCAGAGTCCGTCTGCTGGCTGATCGCGCTGCGAGCCTCGGTTGGCAGGCCGTTGCCGATGAGATTAAGACCGACTGGCAAAACATCGCCGCGATGTTGGGAGTTACGGAAGATTACTTTGGCTGTTACGACGAAGCATTTCTTCCTGATCTGAGAAAAACAATTGACGACATGCTTACCGAAACCGACCCTAGATGTGCGACCGGTGATGAGATCAGCTACGAAGGGCCTATCACTAAATCCGCTAGTCCACCTGCCATATTTAACTTTGCCTGGCGCCGTCTCGAAACTGATTCAGCAACCTATCCTCTCTGGGAGACTGGTGCAATTTCGGAGTGGATGAAGTAGCCACACTGTTCTGACCTTAATCTAAGACGCCGGTAGTGGACGAAGTTTAGTGAAGATACCTATCCGTCGTGGCACGTTTCTGTCCCTCTCTGGTTGACATTCTTCTCTGCTCTAGTAAGCTTACGCTTAGGTACACCTATGTCGCGAAACCTTAAAACGCTAGGAGAGCGAATTCGTGAGTTGAGGGAACAATGTGATCTCTCTCTCAGAGAATTTGCCAAACTGTTAGGAGGGCTCTCGCCTGCATTCTTGTCTGATATCGAGCTTGGCCGACGACACCCGTCCGACAAGGTCTTGGCTGATATGGCGCGAGTACTGAAGACGACGGTCGAAGATTTGAAGAGCTATGATACACGGCCTCCGGTTGAAGAGATGAAACGCCTAGCTACGTCCAACCCGCTTTATGGACGAGCATTTCGGCGTATCGTTGAAGATCGGATCGCTCCCGAGGACATCCTGAGGCTTTCACCGAGGAGTACTGATAAAGAAAAGAAGAAATGAGAACGTACCGTGCACAAAGCGGCCCATTCGGTGAGCGACCATTCTTCAAACTGAATGAGGTCGAGCAAATATGCACCGATGAACTTCGCGGCATGAGCCTGTATCCCGCACAACCGGAGCCCATCCGCATCGATCGATTCATTGAAAAGAAGTTTGGAATCTATCCCGAGTATGAGGATCTGCGCCCTGGCATATTGGGCTATACGGAATTTGGCGCGAAAGGGGTGGAGAGCATTATTGTTTCCCGTTCACTTGTGGAGGAAGGCACAAGACCCGCAGAGCGTCGTATCAACACGACGTTAGCTCACGAGGCTGGCCATGGGCTTTTGCATACTCACATTTTTGTCTTGGCCGAAGCCATGGCAAGCGCCGCATCTCTCTTTGGCGCAGACGCCGACGTAGAGGGGCCAAAGATTCTTTGCCGAGACGAGGCAGTTGCAGGTCATCAGCGTCGTCCAGAGAAGCGGTACGACGGGCGCTGGTGGGAATACCAAGCAAATCAAGCGATGGGCGCGCTCCTGTTGCCTCGGGGACTGGTGCTGATGGCTTTGGATGGGCTTCTCATCGAGCGAGGGATACTGCGCACAAAGGTGTTCGACGAAACCCGACGCGCAGAAGGCGTTTCACTCCTTTCGGAACTTTTTGACGTCAACCCGGTGGTAGCGAACATACGCCTTTCCCTCGTGTTCCCGGTTGAATCTACGGACCAGTTGACGCTCTAAAAATTTTTTGCTAGAGTGTAAGCGTACATAAGCGTACACTCGCACGAGACCGGTCAGGCCGCCTGTTCGGTGGGATGCGGGAAGAGGTCGAACAAACTAACCATTCCAGCGCTCTCGCACTGGGAAAAGAGGCACTACCATGGAAAAGCACCAGGAAACAGAGCAGTCGGAAAAGAAGGACGTTCATCCCGAACCTGACAAAGGTACGGTCGTTGTGACGGTCGACAAGAAATCTCATCGGGTTCGTCGGGGAGAATACCTTGTCTCCAACTTCAAGGAGCTTGTGGGCGTCAGCGCCGATCGCGCCTTGGACGAGGTTATCGATGGCCAGTTCAAGCCGCTAAATGACACCGATCGCATCCACATACACGGCGGTGAGATTTTTGTGAGCCACGTCCGAACGGGGGGATCATCGTAAGATGGCAGAGTGTGCACAGATCGAAGAACTGCAAACTATCTGCCCAGGTGCCCGGGCGATTAGCGAAGGGGGACAGGAATTCATTCACCTGCCCACCCTAAAGCTACCGCCCGGGTGTCAGCCGCCTGAAGTGGAGGGCTTGCTTTGTCCGACCGCACGCGACGGTTACGCAACGCGTTTGTTTCTCTCCTCACCGATCGCAGGTAAGGGAAATAACTGGAGTTTGCATCATATTGCCAGTCGCCCCTGGCACACCTGGTCGTGGAAAGATGTGAGTGCGAGTCAGTCGCTTCTCCAGATTCTCATAGGTCATATCGATGCCTTCCGATGAATATTAGTCTCAAGATCACAGCACGCCTACGCGCTCGTGCGATGACGGACTTGGTCCGGCCCCACCCATTTGCTTTCGAGCGCGTGGGGTTTCTCCTGTGTCGGCCCGGCCCCGCAGCGCCGGATGGCTGGGTTCTACTCGGATGGGACTACCAGGTGGTGAAGGACGACGACTACGAGGACGACTCGATAGTTGGTGCGATGTTTGGATCAGGTGCCATCCGCAAGGCACTACAGGTCGCGTACAGCGAGCCGTTCAGTATCATCCACGTGCATCTCCACGATCACATGGGAACTCCCCAATTCAGTTACATCGATGCGAGAGAGTCGGCCCGGTTCGTGCCTGACTTTTGGAACGTAAGGCCGAACCTCCCGCATGGGGCAGTAGTACTGAGTCGCAATTCAGCGTGCGGCTACGTCTGGGAGCCGAAGGTTCAAAAGCGTTTGCCGCTCCAAAGTATCTCAATTGTTGGAGCACCACTCAGGGTCATTCGCAACGAACATGAGTAAACATCAACGGCAAAGTTTCTTGGGACAGGGCAGCGAGAAGACTCTTCGCAGTCTTCGCGTCGCCATTGTAGGGCTGGGCGGGGGCGGCTCCCACGTCGCCCAACAGTTGGCTCACATTGGAGTGGGTGATATCAGGCCGTTTGATCACGACCGAGTTGAAGAAACAAACCTCAATCGACTAATCGGAGCCACTGAAGACGATGTAATACGGAAAACTCTCAAGGTGGATGTAGCCAAGCGACTCATTCAGGCCATCGATTCGAAAATAGAAGTAGCTCCATACCCGACGCAGTGGCAGAACGCCGCTACAGCTCTTCACGACGTGGATGTTATCTTCGGCTGCGTGGATAGCTTTATCGAACGAAGGCAGCTTGAGGTTTTAGCGAGACGTTATCTGATTCCATATATCGATATTGGAATGGATGTGCATGAGATCGAAGGGTACTACGTAATCGGCGGACAAGTATTCCTATCGATGCCAGGGCAACCGTGTATGCAGTGCCTCGGTCTGGTTACAGACGAATCGGTCGCTCAAGAAGCGGCCCGATATGGCGCTGCCGGAGATCGCGCACAGGTTGTGTGGCCGAACGGCGTCCTCGCGTCGTTGGCCGTTGGTGTTCTTATGCAACTTGTCACGCCATGGTGCCATGCTCATCGCGAGTCTTTGCTTCTGGAGTACGATGGTAATTCTCAAACTGTGTCACATAGCGGGAAGAGTGACCTTCTCGACCTTATCCGGTGTCCTCACTTTTCTTCCCTTCAAGATCTCGGCGATCCCTTCATCGAGTAAGATATTGTTGCGCGACTCGCACGAGGTCATCTAATGGCGCCTTTGACTTGATTCAATGTCCCGCCTTTAATTGACGACCAACGGATTGGTCCGAGTCCAAGAGGAGCAGCCTCGAAAAGCTCGCTCGACCGCGCGGGCTGTTCGCTAATCTGCCTACATCTTCAATCTCGAAAACTTCCTTGTCTTACGCTACAGGTCGAAGAACACTACTCCTTGAAAGCGCAATACGAATATCGGGCTTGTTCTCTATCTAACGAGAGGCTCCACGCGACGGCTAAAGGGTCCTTCGAAGAAACGACATTCAACTTTTTTTCATGGCTCCGCCGCAGATCCTCTCTTCACGAACGTGTCAAGTGACCGGTCAAATGCGTCTGCCCAGGTCGACGCACCACCCACCCGTCAAAAACCATCAACCACCGTGCTCCAGCCGCCGCCTCTCTCGATCTTGATTGGCCCATAGAAGGAACTAGAGCTTTCGCTTCACGGACAATCAAGAGGTCCCTGGCAGTCGCTAACAACGCAATAGATCGCGACTGTCTAGTACTTACAGGGGACCTGTCACTGACTTACTACCTCTGCCTTGTACTCGCTAGTAGGAGAAGAATGAGGATCATTCAGAATAGCAACTACGTCATCTCGAACGACGATACTCAACCGTTTTTCATTTATTTTTGCGGAACCACTCATAATATCGAGGAGTGCTACATGGTCGCCCGTACTAAAGGTGAATTCTCTATTGGTAGAGGTAAACCAAAACATTATACTCGCCTGATCGTGGCCTTTTATAGGGATCGGCGCAACTATCGGCGTGTAGCGAGTCTTTGACACGGTTTCAATATTGCCCTTATCATCGAATTCCCATTGCTCAAGACTGCTTGATGTCATTTCAGACTCGAAAGTGATCGCAGGAGAATCCCATCTTAGTTTGGCGGATGTAACAACTGTTTGTTTTGCTCCTTCGTTAACAAACGTGCATAAGATGCCTATTCTAGGTTTCTTATTGATGAGAATATGATGGCCGACACTGACTTCTATGTCGGGAGATCGGAGGACTGAACAATAGAGAGTAAAGCACGAGACAAAGAGAGATAAGATTCCTAGAATGCGAGCCCACCAATCCGCTCTATTTTTTGGCGCCTTGCTGCTCATCGTTTAGGAAATTGCCTCTTGAGGTACCCCAAAACAATAACTCCCTCTTATTACTCCTTGGAACAGATGCAAGGATTCTTCTTGCACTTACGTTTGCACGTGCCGTGCATGGGACAAACTCCCGGTTCACAAGCGAAGGATCGCGGTTCACCAACTACCTCATTCTTCATACTGCTAAAGGCACCGAGCAACTCATTCTTGTCGGTCGCGCTGACAATGACCTTGTCCAAAGCTTTGACCAAGTCTTCAACCAAGGCATTGAAGTCCCCTTCAGTAATCCCCAATCCCTTGTGAGCAGTCTTCATGTCCTTCCCGGTATACCTGCAAGGGCCACCACTGGCCTGGCAAATTTGATCAACCAGCTTGCCCTTAAACGAAGCGAGGCGCCTTCGATCATTAGCAATTTCGGTAAAGAACTTGTTAATCCGCTCGTCGGTTAGTAGATTGCTAACGAACTCATCAACGACCAACTTTATCGCGCGTTTGCCCCCAAGTCTGGAGTAAAGTGTTTTATTGCTAGATTCCTGCTTGGCGATCGTCTGAGCGCTGAGTAAGGCCATTGAGATGGCAAGGAAAAGAGTCACTACTCTCATCGTTAGCAATGGGGACTTTCGACTCGAACTTCCAGACATAGTCTGAAGCCTCCAGCCAAGAGTCAAGCTAGTACAGGGATCGCTCTTCTAAATTGAAGATCGTCATCCTTCGACATCTGATCGTTTTTAGCGATAATCAGAACCGAGTGTTCATGCGTGTTCAGAACAGAAGTGGGATTATAACGGCAGGGTTTTGCAATTGCAACTACAAAACTAAAGGATGCAAGCTACCGTGCCCGCGCGATGGGCGACACGTTTGGCAGGTCCATAGCGCAAATAAGTCTGACCTGCTGATTAGCTGCGGGATACGTTTCTAGTAAGAGGAATATTCAGACCATGGACTGGCAGACACTCAGGTGGACCCTGGTGCGCGTCACTTCCACATTACGCCTTGGATATTTCCCTATAGCCGATCCGACATAAATCAGTTAAGTAAATCACATTGTAACCTTGTACTGGAAACACCATTACGGTATCGTTGCGTGAAATTACATCTTGGAGATGTCTCTATGCTAAACTCATCCTCAAATGCGAGCTGCCTCGGGAGAATTGCACTACTCATAGTCTTGATTGTTTCTGCCGATTCACTTGCGCTTTCGACCAGCGAATTCACTCCGACACCTCGCGCTGAGATGCATTCGGCGCAGACGCTGGGCAAAACGGGTGTCCGAAGGTTGGAACTAGGTAAACCGGTCGAACAAGCGCTGAAAGGTGGAGAATCGCATTGGTATGAAATCGCACTCATAGTCGGACAATACCTACACATCGTGGTAGACCAGCGCGGAATTGACGTTGTCGTGATTCTGTATGAGCCAAGCGGTAAGAAGGAAGTCGAGATAGATAGTCCGAATGGCACTCAAGGACCAGAGCCCGTATCACTCGTGGCGGAAACGTCAGGAGCTTATCAGATGGAGGTACGCTCGGTCGAAAAGGACGCGGCAGCAGGGAGTTATAAGGCGACGATTGAAGCTCTGCGAACGGCAACCACACAGGATAAGAACGAGATGGCGTGCGGTCGAGCCTTAATCGACGCAGAACAACTGTATGCACAAGGCACAGAGGAATCATTAAAACGGGCAGTTGTTAAGTATAACGAAGCTCTCTCACTCAGCCGAGCCATTCGCGATCGGTCAAGGGAAGCGTTAACACTGGAAAACGTTGGCGATGTGCATAACCTTCTGGGTGAAAATACCGCCGCGCTGGACTACCTGAATCAAGCACTCTTGCTATGGCGAGCCTTGGGTAACCGAGTAGGCGAAGGCCGTACGGTCAATCATATCGGGTTGGTCTATGACGAGTTGGGCCAGAAATCGAAAGCACTGGAGTACTACAATCTGGCATTACCACTCAGACGAGCTGAAGGCGACCGTAGAGGAGAAGCTTACACACTTCACAACATCGGAGGAATCTACAATGATCTTGGGGAGAACGAAAAGGCACTGAGCTATTTCAATCAGGCCCTCCCGCTCTGGGGAGCCGTCGGTGATCGTGCAGGTGAAGCGTTAACAATCTCGAATATTGGGGCTATCCACATCTTATTCGGGGAGGAACAGAAAGCGCTTGACGATTTCGACAAAGCGCTAACGCTTTCTCGATCTGTAAGTGATGGGCGGCGGGAATGCGATACACTCAATGGTATCGGTTTGGTCTATGACAGTTTGGGCGACAAAGAGAAAGCGCTTGACTATTATAATCAGGCTCTGTCGCTCGCACGGGTCACCGGTTACCGCCGAAAGGAAGCTTTGAGTCTCAATAACATCGGTGGTGCCATCGATGACATGGGGGACAAGCAGAAGGCGCGTGATTATTATAATCAGGCACTTCCACTCTGGCGAGCGGTGGGGGACCGCGCGGGCGAAGCTCTAACACTTCACAACCTCGGAAAAGCCAGCCACGATCTGGGGGAGAATCAGAAAGCGCTAGACTATTTGAACCAAGGACTCAACCTCTTTCGCGCTCTGAACGATGCTCCGGGACAAGTAATCATTCTGGCCTACTTAGGATGGGTCTACGAACATCTCGGAGAACAGGACAAAGCCCGCGACTTCTTCAATCAGGCACATGCAATAAATCGCGAGCTCGGCGATCGAAGTCGGGAAGCCAATATTAAATATGGAGTCGCATGCGTTGAGCGGGATCGAGGGAACTTAGACGAAGCTCGTTCTCACATTGAAGCTGCCCTCAAGATAATCGACTCGCTGCGAGCTAACGTTTTCAGCCAACAACTTCGCGCCTCCTATTTCGCCTCGGTCCACGACTACTATGAGCTCGGAATCGATATCTTAATGCGGCTACACAAACGGCATCCGTCCGAACATCTAGATTCCGCTGCACTGGAGACCACCGAACGCGCCCGTGCCCGTAGTCTGCTAGAACTGCTTGCCGAAGCGCATGCTGATATTCGTCAAGGGGTTGATCCCGCACTATTGGAAAACGAACGGTCCCTGCAGCGGCTCATTAGTGCCAAAACCGAGCGTCAGATGCGTCTGTTCGGCACGGAGCACACCAACGAAGAGAGGATCACGGTCGCCACCGAGATCGAGAATCTCAAAATTGAATACCAACGGAATGAGGCGCAAATTAAGGCAACCAGCCAGCATTATGCTGCTTTGACTCAGCCCCAACCCCTTGATAGTAAAGAGATCCAAAAAATACTGGATAAAGACACAGTGATCCTCGAGTACTCTCTTGGCAAGAACCGGAGCTACCTTTGGGCAGTAACCTCAAGTTCAATCACCAGCTATGGACTGCCTAGACGCGCAGAGATCGAATTAGCAGCCAAGAGGTTTTACGCATTGCTGGCGAACACGAATAGTAGGACACAATTGCGAGATCAAAAACAGGAGCGGGGCGTTCGGATGGCAAGCAGCAAAGCAGAGCAAGGATTATTCATAGATTCGGTAGCGATGCTGAGCCAAATGCTTCTGGGTCCGGCTGACTCGCAGCTTACCAAGAAACGATTCGTGATCGTGGCGGATGGAGCATTGGAATACCTGCCGTTCGGAGCACTGACCTTTCCTAAACCTAAACCAAAAGGAGCAAATAACGATCGTACTGGGAAGAGTTACCGACCGCTGCTTCTTGAGCACGAGATTGTGAACCTGCCATCCTCATCTACACTTGCTTCGATAAGAAGTGAGACCGACGGCCGCAAGCCCCCGGATAAGATTGTCGCTGTCCTGGCCGACCCAGTTTTTGACCCTAGCGACGACCGGGTTGCCAAAGCAAGAACACAACAGAGATCGGAAAATTCCTCAGCCAAGGCTACGTTTGATCGCGCTCTGTTTGTGAATGTCGAGAAAGCTGCTGTCGATACGGGATTGGTAACCGAGAATTTCCGAATCCCAAGGTTGCCCGGGACGAGAGAGGAAGCCGACAGGATCGCAGCTTTTGCAAGTCCTATGACCCGGATGAAGGCGCTCGACTTTGACGCGAGTCGAGTTACGGCCCTGAGCCCTGCTCTGGGCCAATATCGTTATGTTCACTTTGCCACTCACGGCTTCCTTAATGCTATTAATCCAGAGCTATCCGGAATTGTGCTATCGATGGTTGACGAGCAGGGCAGGCCACAGAACGGATTCTTGCTTGCTCATGAAGTTTTCAATCTCCGCCTGCCGGTTGACCTGGTTGTGCTTAGCGGATGCCAGACGGGTCTAGGCAAAGATGTCCGAGGGGAAGGACTCGATGGACTAACTCGTGGCCTAATGTACGCCGGCGCACAACGAGTGATCGTAAGTCTCTGGAGCGTCAACGACGACGCCACTGCGGACCTAATGGGCCGGCTGTATGAAGGTCTGCTGAAGAAACATATGCGGCCGGCGGCAGCCCTTCGTAGAGCACAGATTGGGATCTGGAAGCAAAAAGAGTGGCGTGCCCCTTATTACTGGGCAGCATTCGTACTCCAGGGAGAGTGGCAATGACGATCGCAAATCAGCCGTAGGCTGAGGTGAGATCTCTTAAGGAGACATAAGGATTGCTGCACTAATGACAACGTCTCCTCCACCCTCCTCAATTTGGACAGACGCCCTCAGGGAAAACTTTCTCGCGCTCGCCGATTGCTTCCGCGCCCAATCTGCTGGTCATCGGTGGCTTGAGAAACGGGTTTGTCAACTAGCGAACGGTTGACAATAACGGTGGCGGATACTACATTTACTCCGGTCTTCTGTTAAGTTGGCACAGGTATCAGACACATCACGTCAGTCGAAGAAACCGAGCTACTATCGGATCGTCTAGTTATTCTATAGGGAGAAGTTCCCTCGAGAATAAGACGTTGCAAGGTCCGGGAGACAGATTATTGGTGCTAGAAAAACTTGGTCCAGACATATTTGATGCGCTCCGAGAGCTTGTAGTGGTGCTCTTAAATCGTTTTGGCATTTGGGGAACTCTCGCGATTTTCAGCGTTTTTACCTTAGGAAGCATGGCTTGGCGCGTTTATAGTGATCGCAGGAAAGATAGGTATATCAGGGAGCTCATACAAGAAAAAGAACGAACCATTCAAAGCCTGACGGAGGAATTACGCTATTACAGAGCCCTTATTTTTAAGGAGAAGTTCAGTTGGACCGACGAACAGGTCAACAAGTACATTGTGCAGAATGAAGCCCCAATTGGAACCGCCAAATAGGAAACAAGTTGAAAGTGGGTAAGTAGATTCTTATGGACGAGCGTGACATAACCGTAGTTGAGTTCGTAGCTCTTTTGATGCTAGTTTGGGCATTGCGAGAGCTATTCATTACGATACTTATTCGCAAGCAATCCAGGGAACTACGACACCAACTATCTGTAAACCACACTCAGAGCTGCTTTACCAATGCCCGCATTGCATTAATGGAATTAGCCCTGACAAACAAGATAGATGTGAATTCTGCCACGTTTATGACTTTGTATTATCTGCATAGCCTTCTCATACGCAGGCCCGCCGAGTATCCACAAATTAGTGCTGCGCTTCACAAAACCTTCCTTATGAATGAACCCACTCTAGGACAAAGCCCGGTGCTTATTGAAAGCCAATCTTGGTCAAGTGACATAAGAAATGTTGTCAAATTAACTGCTGATGGACTGAGTGACATCGTTTTGAATTTCAATAGGTCGCAAGATTTTAGCTCCAGTCTGACAAATTGGCTCAAGAGGTTTTCGGGGTATCGAGAAGAGCGCGAGCAGGTTTTTGATGAGATTCGCGAAACCAAGAAGCGGCTTTACGACTTGTCTGAAGCAAACTAGACGATTCCCGCCCGACTGCATTCATCTTCGAAAAGAACTTTGTCCTTGACAAAGTCTTTAACGCCAGCGCACCGTTATTGTGCATATGTAGCTCTCATCTCGTTGACGCGAGTCGATTGTACGGCGAGACCCGTTAGGGTTAGTAGTCGCAGCTCGTTCCTTGAATACAACCAACTGCTCGTTGAGAAACTGGAGAGAATGCATGATTGATAAACCACTCCGTTCCGCTTCTGCGATAAATGAGGGTAAGAAGGAATGCACCTCTGAATATGACCTCATAGCCGATACTGCACGTCTGTTTAGTCATCCCGACCGCATCGGGTGTGCGAATCCTAAGCTCCTAGTTTCTCTTGCAAGATCAAAAGGGGCATTGTCCCGCGAAATGCGTACCAGTCTCCACGAGCATTTGCTCGGCTGCTATCTATGTAATGATGAGTACTTAGCAATAAGAGAGTCGTCCGACTTCCTGGCGCTTAAACAGATTCGTTTGTTTTGCCGTAAGTTCAGCGATACGATTGCTTTCTCGACCTTGCAAATATTTTTCGACTTCAATTCAAAATCCTTTCTACAAAGTTATCTGGGATGGGCCTTAGTCACTCTTGGTGTTTTCAGTTTAGCGGCGATGATTTGGCTTATGAACACACAGCGTCTGCTGAGAACTGATCTAAGGTCCGTGGCTAGCTTACGCCAAACGGAAAGCTTGCCCGAAGACATGCGCAATATCCCAAGCGACTCAGAAACGATTCAACCAAATACTAAAGAAGGTGCGCCGCCAACGGCCACCAACGTCAAATCGAGAACACGTTCCAAAGATCAGAATCGACTGACTCCAACGCGATTGACAGTGAACTTAGATGATATTTGGGTATCGCGCGGTGGGTACCAGCAAAGCAAGTCAATTGTATGTCGGAATTCACTAACCGTACTCTCGCTTAAGCTCCCGAAAAACTGCCCCTCTGGGATCTATGATGCGAGTGTTTTGGATCCCTTCGGTAAAATGTTGATTAGCCGAAGATCGCTTAGCACACATGAAGGTAGTCTAACAATTCACATAGACTTTCGACATTTTGTAGTGGGGGATTACATCTTGTCACTATCGCGCGAGTCATCATCACGCGAGCATGAAAAGCTCGGCTATTATGCGTTAAGGTTAGTGAGCCGATAGAAGAATAGAGTCTCTAGAGAGGTCAGTACTTGGCTGAGAACATGCAACAGAATAGGGTTCTTGGGACTCGCCATCGCAGCGTAAGCCTATGTTTATGTAGCCTAATCCTGTTAAGCGCCCGAATCATAACCGTTGAGGCTCACAGCAGTATCTGGGCGCTGCAAACTAATTTGCTTCGTGATTCAGGTTCCAATGTAGTAAAGAATGAGACAGATTCGTTAAGACTTGAACCCGGCCGATCAATTGATCGAGAGCTCAATGGAGGCGAAATCCATTGGTATCACATTTCTTTGGTTAGAGGCCAATACGCGCGGCTTAGTATTTTGCAGAAGGGTATTGACGTTCTTGTATTCATATTTGGTCCCGATGGGGAAAAAAATAGTGAAGTAGATAGTCCGAATGGCTACTACGGCTCTGAACCGGTGGCAATCATAGCCGACAAGTCTGGTGACTATCGAATAGAAGTAAGGTCAACAGAAAAGAATGCTCCAGCCGGTCGTTACGAAATTAAAGCCGAACTAGTAAGGGAGGCCACTGAAAGCGACAAAACACAAGTTATAGCATCCAGGAAAACTTCGGAAGCGCAAATTTTGCAAGCAAAGGGAACGGCGGAATCCCTAAAGCAAGCTATTGATAGGTATGAGGAGGCCCTCGCTATCTGGAGATCGATAAATGACCGGCCGGGGCAGGCTGACGCTTTGGAGAATATCGGCGTAATCCACTATCTCCTAGGGAGCCCCCAACAAGCATTGCAGCCCTTAGAGCAAGCGTTGTCAGTTAGACAAACTATTGATGATCCTCTGGGAAAAGCGAGATTACTCGTCAATCTTGGGTTGGTCTTCAAGATGCTAGGTGAATCTCCCAGAGCAATAGACTACTACGAAAAGGCGCTCCATCTTGGGCAGGAATTATCCAATAGGGAGATTGAAGCGCTAGCACTAGTGAATCTTGGAAGTATTCAATTTGATTTAGGCGACAGTGACAAGGCGCTTGATTATTTTTTCCGATCCCTCACGATCGTTCGGTCATCAAACAAAATTTGGGAGGCTAATGCCTTAAGTGGAATCGCCCGAGTTTACGCATCACTAGGTCAGCGGCAGAGAGCTTTGGATTCGTTTAATAGATTATTAGTGTTGTTTAGAGAGTTGGGGCATTCCCGCGGCGTGGCAAGTACACTTAATAATATCGGAGAACTCTACTATGACTTTGGAGAGAATCAGAAGGCCTTAGAGAGTTTCTACGAAGCGCTGTTTCTCAGTAGTGAGAACGGCGACACCTCATCGCAGGCTAGGATTTTAAACAGAATAGGGGAGCTTTACGGTGATCAGAGTAAATTTGAAACTGCACTCAATTATTATCAGAAAGCTGCTGAGCTCTTCGCGAAGATGAAGGATCCTGCGGGTGAAAGCGTCACGCTGAGGGGGCTTGGTAAGCTATACACTTTGTTGAAACAATATCAAAAGGCGCTTGATTACTATTATCGTGCGCTCTCCATTCAACGGAACATTCATAATCGACGAGATGAAGCGCAAACACTAAGTGACATTGGGTTTGTTTACGCGTCGTTGAGTGACTACCAGAATGCGTCTGAATATCATAACCAGGCACTATCTCTCAGCGGGGTTATTAACGATAAGAGCGACGAAGCACGATCTCTCTTGGGGATTGCAGAAGCCGAGTATCAGCTCGGTTATGTTGATAAATCTAAGGCTCACATTGAGGACGCGCTCAATATCATAGACTCCCTGAGAGCAAATATCATTAGCCAGCAGCTTCGGTCATCTTACTTTGCTACTGTGCAGAAGTATTATGACTTCTATATTGATCTACTCATCGGTATTTCCCAGCAACATTCATCTAAAGACTTCGCTGCGTTAGCACTGGAGGCCAGTGAACGTGCGCGTGCTCGTAGCCTATTTGATCTGCTAACTCGATCGAGTATACACATTCGAGAGGGCGTTGATCCTTCCTTGTTAGAACGCGAAAAGACACTATGGCAAACGCTCACAATCAAACGCGACACTGAGACCCGACTGTTAGAGCGTGGGCGAAATGAAGAAGAGGTTAAGCTGCTGGAAAAAGAGATCGATTCGCTTACTACGGAGTATGAGTCAGTGGGAGTGCAAATAAGGGCTAGAAGTCCACGCTACGCCGCATTGATACAGCCAAGGCCATTGACTGCAAGAGAAATTCAAAACCTCTTAGATGACGAAACCGTTCTCCTAGAGTATGCGCTAGGTGATAAGCGTAGCTTCCTTTGGGCAGTCACGCCACAGTCCATTGAAGTCTACGTCTTACCCGGGCGCGCCGAGATCGAAACAATTGCTAAGGAGGCATACGAACTCCTGCGTCGTCGAGACAAAGGTTATTGGAAAGCATCATCAAGATTAAGCGAGATATTAATCGGACCGGTTAAATCAAGTTTGGGGAAAAAGCGCTTGCTCATAGTACCTCAGGGCATACTTCAATTCGTTCCGTTCGCTGCGCTACCAGTACCTAAATCGAAACATAGGTTCTTGGTTAATGAACATGAAATTGTCTACTCGGCCTCTGCCTCTATTTTGGTACCGATGAGACGTGACTTAGAGAACCGCAAGACAGCGTCTAAATCTATCGCTGTTTTTGCTGATCCGGTTTTCACTTCGGACGATGAACGTGTAGCGTACTCGGAGAAAAAGGTAGTAACTCCATTAACCCACAAGGAATCGTTACGAGGTACTCTCTCCACTGACCGGTTACCGCGCCTTTTGAATTCGCGTTATGAGGCGGCAGAGATCTTGTCGCTATTGCCGAAAGGTGAAGGGTTGCAGGCGCTAGATTTCGACGCTAACTTAGCCAGGGCGACAAGTGCTGACCTTGGCGAATACCGCATCTTGCATTTTGCTACACATGGGATCATTGATAATGATCACCCCGAATTATCTAGCATAGTACTGTCGCTAGTGGACAAGCGTGGCAAACCTCAGGATGGCCTTTTGCGGCTCAACCAGATATTTAACATGAAGCTGTCCGCAGACCTTGTTGTACTTAGTGGTTGCAGTACGGGGCTTGGCAAGGATGTAAAAGGAGAAGGTCTTGTAGGGCTCACACGCGGATTCATGTATGCGGGAGTACCGCGAGTTCTAGTTAGTCTGTGGGGTGTAGACGATCGGGCCACGGCGGAATTGATGATCAGATTTTACAGGAACATGTTAAGGGAGGGGATGGCGCCAGCCTCGGCGCTCAGACTGGCTCAAACACAGATGGCCAAAGATAGAAGGTGGCTTCATCCGTTTTACTGGGCAGGGTTCACGTTGCAGGGAGAATGGAGATAAGCAAAAAGATTGTCTACCTGATGGATTCGATTTCAAGACGTCTAACTCGCGCCACATAAAAAGACGCCGGTTTAGGGCTTGATGAACTGGTGCTCCGAGTCTGAAGGTCAGTAAGAATAAGGCTCAGGGTAAGACCCCTGAGCCTGCTCATATGAACCCTGGTGCGAATGCCCTGGGTTGCCTCGCATTTTACACAGTTTTCAAAGAGCCGATTTTCACAGTACTGCCCTGGAAGACTCTGTCAAGGCGCCAGCGTAGTCCACATCAACACAAGAGAATTGGGGAAACAGTCGGAACACATCTCCGCCAAACGAGAGTGAAACCCATGGTATGTGGACCGTCGTTCTAGGTGAGGAGCTTGAGCAGGTTTTGAATTTCCTCTGTTGGCAGTTGATCTGGCTGGCAGCCTTCGGGAAGAGCTATCGCGCGAATCGGCATCCGCCGTCCCAGCCGCAGCAAGCAGTCCTTGGAGGCCTCTTGGCCCGCTTCGTCACCATCGAGCATCACAATCACACTCTCAAAGTGCAGCGTGAGTAGCTCTTCTTGAGCTTCCGACAATGATGAGCCCATCATCGCGACCACACGGCGATAGCCGGCCTGATAGAGCTTCATCGTGTCAAAGAAACCTTCGACAAGGATCACACTTCGTAGGGGACCATTCGAGGCTGCTATCGCTTGGTGAAGGTTGAACAGCTCCATCGACTTTTTGAACTTGGCAGGAAACTTGTACTTTGGCTTCTCGCCCTCAATGGCTCGGCCCGCGTAGGCAACGAGCTCGCCTTGCCCGTTGTGGATGGGAATGACTACACGGCCGCTCATTGAACCCTTGCCGGAAAAGCCGCCGACCCCGAAGTGGAATGCCGTTTCCGTTGTGATGTCGCGCCTGACAAGGTAGGGATGTGACCAGTCTATGCCTTGAAGAACGAACCTGAGTGGCTTGTTGGCCAAGACCACAGATTCGCCGCTTCTGTGCCCGTTTCCATTGTTGGACGGGCCAGCCGGTTTCGGCGGAGAGTTCGCCGACTCGCATGGGCTTGCGGCGCTGATGTGAAACCAGCTTTGCAGCTTCAGCGCCGACTCTCTGATCGTGCAACCTTCCATCGCCGCAACGAAGTCTATGACGCTGCCTCCACGTGTCCCGCCGCGCCCATCAATGCACGATGCAGAGCGACAGGACCAGATGCTCTTTGCTGTTTGCACCGCAAAGCTCTGTATGCTGACAGGCGAGCTATGCGAGGGAAGAGGACAATCGCCACGAAGAGATGTTGCGCTCAACCGCCGCAGCGTTACGCCGTAGCGCGCCAGCACCATCTCCATTGAGACTGCCGCTTTGACAGCCTCAAAACTTACCCAATTGTTTTTCATGCGTTTCTCCATTTCGCGTCTGAAAAAAGTGATTTAGTGACGCGGTGTCTTGGCTACTTAGTCCGGAGAAAAAACAGCCCCGCAGAAGCGGGGCTTGAATGTCTTCCCGATTGTCTCGACCCCACGATCTACGGCGCGTTGCCGAGAGACTCCGACAAGTGGAGCATCTCTGCCGTATAACCACTCCACGCGCAGTCGCGTGGCGGACATCGACGGACAGCTCTCGTGAAATCGCGGGAAGAGTGCGCGTGTTGTTTGGCTTCGTCTGGCTGGTTAGTTCAGCGACCGCAGGTAGGTGCCAAGCTTTGCAGTCGCCTGAAACTGCGTGACGGGCTTGAGCTGCTTGAACGCCGAGGTGAAGGCGTTGGAAAGGGACCACATTGTCCGAGGCGTGAACTCCTCATACGCCGGCTCGAAGTAATGCTGGTGAACGGCCGGGAGAAGGTGCCGGGGAACCGTGAGCTTTCCCTCGACAAACGCCCCGTAGATGGCGAGCTTCGCCCGTTCGGTCGTTAGCTCCCGCTCTCGCCATTCCTCGATCTGTCGGCCGAGGGGCTCAAAGTTGCGCTGGATCTTATCCACACCGACCGAGATCATGTCCACGAGTTCAAGACGCTTCGTGTGCTTGTGCAGGACCGGCGTGAAGTCGCCGCTGAAGGCCATGTTGTCGCAGACGAAGACTCGATAGCCGACCGTGAGGGCTAGTCTCATCGATTTGTCATTGGCGTTACGCACGCCTATAGAGAAGCGCACGCCGCTCCACTCCGTCTCCAGGTCCAGAACCCCAAACATCTTCATCCCGTTTTGCGAGACGGCGTACTCGTCTCTAACGACGTTCAGATGCCGGAAGCCCAAGGTTTCCAGTAGTGCCTCAACGATCTGGTGATGGGGGACTGGTTGGTGGGTGAGCGTCGCCTCTGGAGTGGGCACGAGCGCCAGTTCCTCCCGCGTGATTTTGTTGCTGCCGCAATGTGCTACGAGTGTCATATCGAAAACTCCTTTCGTTTGAAATTGTGACGAACTGTTATACAGGCTACACGGCCATAGGAATCGGGAAAGGAGGTAGAATTGGCCCGAAGAGAATAGATTCTCAGCCTTGGCAAAGAACGAGCGCCGCGCAGAATTGAACGGATGTCCTCATACGAAGATCACATCACGTTCTTTGGCCAGGGTAACTTCCACGACAAGAGAAGGATGTTTGGCATCCGACGCGAGGATCGGCGCGCACACATGTACATCATCGGCAAGACGGGGAGTGGAAAGTCGACCCTTATTGAGACGCTTGTTCGCCAGGACATCGATGCCGGACACGGGTTGGCGCTGCTGGACCCCCACGGCGATCTGGTCGAGCGAGTGGCAGCAGCGGTTCCTGAGAGTAGGAGAGGTGATGTAATCTACTTTAACGTTCCTGACATCAACGGGAGGCTTGCTTTCAATCCGCTTGAGCCGACTCTACCATCAAACAAGTCACTGGCGGTGTCGGGGTTCTTGGAGGTCTTCAGGAAGATATGGGCCGACTCGTGGGGACCGCGTCTGGAGCACGTATTGCGCAACGCGCTCTGGGCACTTATGGACCAGCCGATCACCACGCTTGCGGACGTGCTTCGCCTTTTCAATGACCGAGCGTTTCGAAAGAAGATTGCCGAGGAGACTGTCAACGAGCAGGTGCGCGCGTTTTGGCTGCGCGAGTATGAAGGTTACTCCCCTGCGTTCCGTGCCGTTATCATTGCTCCAATTCAAAACAAGGTAGGAGCGTTCCTGGCCGATCCGATTCTCAACGGGATTCTAACGCAGGCAAAGAGTGCCTTTGATCTGAGAGACGTGATGGATACAGGGAAAGTTCTCTTGGTCAACTTAGCCAAAGGCAAGATTGGCGAAGACTCCGCAGCGCTCTTGGGCGCTCTGCTAGTTACCAAGATAGGACTGGCAGGGTTGAGTCGCGCGGACAGCCCAGAGCAAGAACGGCGAGACTTCTTCATCTACCTGGACGAGTTTTACACATTCACGACATTAAGCTTTGCAACAATGCTGTCAGAGCTTCGCAAGTATCGCGTCGGGATGATACTCGCGCATCAGTACATCTCGCAGCTTGATCCAGAGGTGAGAGATGCAGTGCTGGGCAACACCGGAACAATCATTACGTTTAGGCTTGGGGCAGAGGATGCTCAGAAGATCGCCAAGGAGTTCTCGCCCGAGCTGTCGGCTCTAGACCTGACGACTCTTCCCAACTACCACATCTATCTCAAGCTCATGGTAGAGGGGGAAGTGACGAGGCCGTTTAGCGCGCGAACACTCAAACCCTTTTGATGAAGCGGGTCGGTGCTCGCTACGCGTGGCGTTACACTTGCCAATATCGAACCGCGTTCTAGGTCGCGTGTAAACTTCGTCGATATGCTCAAACTCTTGTTTACCTTTAGGCAGTCAAGCTACATTGACTTTCTGCTTGGGTCCGACTTCTGCGAAGGGATGCAGTCACCCTAGGTAGTCTCTGGGATGGCAACAAACCAGCAGGCGATAGTGTCAACACTCCATCTCGGTCCGTAAATGATGAGTTGTTTGGCCGGACAATGTTATAATTACGAAGTGGAATCTTCGAAAGAGCACGGCAAAAGCCTCCAGCAGCCCTTAATCGCGTCTGTTTTTGCCAGGCGAGACTAGAGCCAACCACAACCAGGGGCTCGAACGGAGATAAGAAGATGCTTGCAAGGCCTACAACCTCGATCAATATTCTATCGTTAATAGTCACTCTATGTTGCGGGGCTGTTAACGCACAGTCCAGCAACCGACCTCGTTCCCGGCAAGAAGCACACGTTGTTTCCCAGACCGAGACTGATCGGCGCGGTATTAAACAACGAAAGACAGAGGCAGATGCTCTGCTTGTTGCAGATGTATTTGGCGATTTTCGGTCGGCCTTTTCCAGTGGCAACTACGAGGAGGCTTTCCTGTCGCTAGCCGATAAGGCTGGGCACCTCTATGATCAGAATCAGTTCCCTGCAGCCATGCAGGTGTACCGGGCCTTTAGTAACTTTGCTGATCCGTTCACGACAATTGATCCATCGGACGCGGAAGAGGAGTTAATCAGAAAATCCACAATCATAAAAGACATGAGCCGCAATTATGTAAAGTTCATGATCAACACACACCTTGTCCACCCTGACCTGTGCCGAACCAATGATTGTCTGAACCTTGGGTGGGATATGACGGAAAAGATCAAGTCTCGTCTGCTGCGAGTGCAACTAATCAATGGTGCTTTATCCCGCCTTGACACTCAGGAGCGCCAGACCGTTAGGAATCTGATGGACCAGGTTAAGCAAGAGCGGATAGCGCGCAACAAGTTGAGGTTAGAAACCGGGAATCTGGTCTCCCGCACCGACAGAGATGCAAACATCTTGGCAATGGATGCCGAGATCGCTAAGCATTTGCCCGAATACACTACCTTGGCGAGTGAAATCGCATCGCCAAGGAAGATTCGCGAGGTCCTAGCGGATGATGAGACTTTTCTGTCGTTCGTTTATACGAACAACCGCCGGTATGTTTACGTCTGGAAGTTGCAACGAGACGATTCGCTGAACTCGCCACCGAAACCGATTAAGACCAAGATGTTGACTGAGGACCTCTTTGCTGCCGTCGAGACGACAAGGGAGAACATCGTTAAAGGAGCCGCAGTAGCAGACCTGTCAGAAGTACTTGGCACAATTTACCGCGATGTTATTGAGCCTCTCGGTCTCTCAGCCCATCGGCGCCTAATCATCGCGGCAGATCAGAACCTCTCAGCCCTCCCGTTTGATCTTATTCCCTGGGGGAATGATCAAAAAATGATGGACGTATTTGACATCACATATGTCCCATCGGCTACGATATTCTATCACCTTCGCGAGAATCGTCATAAAGGTATCCCACGGGCTTACCAGTTGGACTATGCGGGATTTGGCTACGGCGGTACCGAGAGCGGTGGCCTCATCCATACCGAAACGGAGATCGAAAATGCATCTCAATTCCTGGCACGCAAGGTGAGGCTGCCGAATGCTACAGAAGCGGGAATCTACAGGAATGCTGCGGATATTGCTAAAGCTCGCTACCTCCACTTCGCCACACACAATTATTTGGTTGAAGGCGTAGACGCTAGCTTCTACTTACTCTTCGGCGTTGGAGACGGGGAAGACGGCCGATTGACGAGCAGGGAGATTCTGAGTAGGTTGCGTAACCATGCAGAGTTGGCGGTCTTGTCTTCGTGTGAGACGGCACCCGCTAATGACAATTATTCAATTGGACAATCGACTCAGATTGATCCGAGGAACGCCCGGGGCGGTTACACCAGGTATGTTCTGAGCGGTTGCGTATGCTCGTACGGCGAGTCGTTTTCAAACCTCACGGGAGCATTCTTTGCCGCAGGCAGCAAGCAGCTGTTGCTAACACAATGGAGAATAAGGGATGACGCCAAGACTGACATATTTATTTCCAGATTCTTTAGATTTCTATCCGAAGGTAAAACACCCACAGAGGCACTGAAAGAAGCAAAGAGGAAAATGCGGAATCAAGATCCGGTGCTGTGGGCAGGGTTCATTCTAGCCGGTGATTGAGAGCATGGGAGATACCGGTGATTGAGAGCATGGGAGATAATGGAACATACGTGGGTAAGTCGCTGTTAGATCTCCTGAAAGATTTTTCAGCGCTGGTAGTCGCCGTAGCGGCCACTCTTTATCTGTTTGGCTACTTAGTCCATCTCGCTTACTTTCGACTCCTTGGTGTTGAGATTGTAGGCCAGCCCCTAGACTACATGAGACTGGCTGCTGACTACTCCACCTCTGTCGTCAGCTCGTCATTACAACTTCCTGTCCGCCTTTGGTATTACTGGCCGAAGCTAATTGAATGGCCAGTAGTACCAGTTACAATCGGTTGCGGCCTCATCGTCCTAATACTTCTAACGCTCTACGTTCCGATGCAAAAGCTGCGGAGCTTTCTGGAACACAGGCCTCGGCTCACCAACGCGTTGAGGGAAGCTCTGAATATTGTCATTGTTGCGAGCCTCGCCCTGACCATCAATCGAGAATTAGGTATAGTTAAGGTGAGAGATGTGCTACAGCCTGTAGATCCTACCGATATCCAGCAGATGCAGGGACAACCGGATTATCGTACTGAGTTGAACTGGAAAAGTGAAGACTCGCTACGGTTAGCAAACAACAACGTGCGCCGTGTATACCAAAGGTATACTGAAACTCAGAAGGGCGCCCCAGGATTTGGCGATTGGAATAACTGGTTTAATCCCACCGCGCGATTACACCCAAGTGATGAGCGAAGCGCAACATACTTGGCGCTCTTGTTTCTTAGTATGATCGCAATAACGGGGGCGGTTCTTCATCTCTATTTCTTTCGGAAGGTCACCAGCGCTGGCGTCAGAACTACTGAAGGTGTTGACGGTAAACCGGCGGGGCCATTGCTTAGAGTTATCAGTGCAACTTTGAAGATACTGATTGTATTCCAACTAATGTTGTTCCCCTATGTCTATGCGACTCTGGGGCGTTACTTCACTTATCCGGTGGTCTCGCTCAAAATCAATCGCGATGTGCCCAAATCAAAGCCGGGAGAAAAAGAGCCCCCCTTGAACGATTCCAAAACTCAGCCAACAAAGCACGAAGAGCAAGCGGGATTGCTTGATCCCACTTGGACTCACTGTGTCTATTTGATCGCTCAAACCGACAATGAGTTGGTAGTGTATGACCGACTGAACTTTTTCCAGATCAAACATGTTCCGCGCTCGCGGATTCTCGCAGTCAACCAGCTATTCAATGCATCACCCTTTGACTCTTGTGCTAAGGCAGAAGACGAATTCTTATCTTGTGAGGTCCTATGGATGCCCGAAACAAAGCCGGTTTCAGATTTCTAGTGATTAACTGCTTCTTGTTATTCGTGACAGTAATGAGCCCGGCCCAACAGAGGTCCGCGAGGGGGGCACTATACGTTCTGCCCCACGCCGGCAATTGCACCGAAACACTCCTGGCTTTGGAGCTAGACGGCATTTCGCCACTGCCGCCCAATGTAATCCTACGCATAAAAAGGCGCGACAATGGTACTGGAGACGATAAAGAGGTGATAGCGCGGAAGCTAACGTTGACCGATGGCGCTTACCGATGGTCTGGACTATTGGCACCACTCGGAAGGCATAAGGCACAACTGTACGACGCTGAAGAGAGTGCAAAATTACTCGGCGAATTCACTTTCAATAACATCGATATACTAAAGAACTTCATCGACGAGGAGCGCGGCGAGATCACCTATATCAGCCGTGGTGGACGCGATCCCGCCAATGGTGATCCCCAAGTCGACGCTGAACGGAATAGTCTGATAGTTGATCGTCTTCCAAAACCGAATGGCGAAAATCAGATTCACATTATCGTCATGACCCGCAGGGGGGAGAGAGCCGATGAGTACTATGGCTCACCGAACGCGAGCCAGACTTGGAAATCGAAGAAGCTTCAACTAGGAGCGTACAGACTTATCGTCGCTGAGTATAACAAGAATGGAGAGTGCACGGGCACAAGGGGTAGATAAATGGTCTCGATGTGCGATAGATCCAACCGCCGCACTCAGTTTCCCGCGTAGATTATTTAAAAAATTGGGGCGCTTGATGCGCCCCATAAGTCTTCCCGCGTTAATGTGAGCAATGGCTTAAGTCCGTTTTGACTGGGCCAAGCGATCAACCGATTCTCGAGTGATCAGCGTGCGGCGTATCAGTTGCCCTACATATGCACGCTCTAGTAGACCGCGCTTCAGCAAACTATATACGGTCCCTCTACTGATCCCACCGAGTCTCTGTTGTGCTTGCTCCACCGTTAACACGTCAGGTCGAGATAGTTCATTATTGTCGATTCTCACGTTTTCCTCCCCGCGGGGAGACGTGAGAATTTGGTTACGTTTTGAGCCCCATAAGCATTTCAAGTCTATCTGCGTTATTTCTCACGGGCAACAATTCTTCGAGCAACATTGTTAGCCGCGAAACGCCTGCCCAAGCCTCTTGGCCGCGTCGCGTTTCATCGATTCCATAACGTGGCCGTAAGTGTCGAGCGTGAACGCGACACTTGAGTGCCCCAACCATTCGCTTACCGTCTTAGGGTCCTGGCCTTGTACGAGCAGCGTCGTTGCGCACGTGTGTCGGAGGTCATACAACCTGATGTCTGGAAGCTTGGCGCGCTTTAGAATTGGTTTGAAGTGTCGCCGCTCCAGGTTGCGAATCGACATAGGAGTGCCAGTCAATGAGGCGAACACGAGGCCGAGGTTGTGGTAGCTTGCAATCTCTCCCGATTCTAGGAAATCCTTCTTCGCTTCTCGTTGCTTCAGGCGCAAGCGCTGAAGCCTCTCCAATAAGGCTTCGTCCAGAACCAGCGTTCGCCGGCTATTCTTAGTCTTTGGCTCGCCAAAGTACCAGCCGCCGCCTCTTCTGTTGAAGCGCACCTTGCGCTGCACGGTGACGGTTCCTCGGGCGAAGTCAATATCTTCCCACTTCAGCCCTAGGTATTCCTCAGGCCGCATACCAGTCCATAGCGCCAGATCGAAAATCAAGCCGCATTCATCCAGAGCGCATGCCTCCAGAAATCGTCTGGCCTGCTCCGGCGTCAGGTACTTCATTTCTTTGTGCTCAGCTCGTGGCAACTCGACGAGACTGGCGGGATTTTTCACGAGGGCGTCTCTTCGCACTGCGTGCTTCAGCGCCGAGGAGAGTACCGTGTGGGTATACCTCACGGTGCGAGCAGAGAGACCTTGCTGTTGCATCCTCGCATACAGTTGCTCTATGTCAGTCGCTTGAAGCTCGCTCAGCTTTACCGCGCCAAGAGCGGGACGCAGGCGAGAGCGTATTAGGTCTTCATAGTCACAGTAGGTTCCTCGGCTCAAAGCAGGCTTTTTGATTTCCAGCCACGTCGCAAGGTACTCGCCAACTGTCGTGCGGTTGCTTGCCAGGACACCCGGCCCGCGTTGGCGCAGCTTCTCTTGCAATTCCTTCGCGACTTCGCGCGCGTGGTTTCTGTCCTTGGCGAGCTTGTATGCATACTTTCGCTTTTTCTTGCCGTAGTGCGACGAACTGGAATCTGTATCAACAGAGTAGTAGGATGCTCGCGCATAAATCTTCTCGACAGTCTTACCTTTGACCCTTACTTTTCGAACGACGTAATTCTTGTCCATTCCTCGTCTCCAGGTTGATGCCAATTGTACTTTGAATTGCAATTCTCAAGGGCTGGTCACGCATTTGGTCACGCACTTGAGGCGTACACGGTGAACACACGTGTACTCAGGTGAATCCTATTTCTTGTAAATATGTGATGATGGTGTCGCGGGCGACTACGAATGTTCGCTGATGTGCAGGCTGCCCTTTACTCTTAATCAGCGGGTCGGAGGTTCGAGCCCTCCACGGCTCATTTTATATCTGGCATTTAGGGCTACCGAATTGGTAGCCCTTTCTTTCGTCTACAGGTTCATCTACAGGTACAATCAGACATCCACCCAACTGGGCGAACAAGAACGACCAAGGGAGCCTGCACCTTCATTTCGCCTGATGATCCCTTTTCTTGTCGTGCGTAAGTGCAGGGATGGCGACCAGTGTCTCTCTTCCACCGGGTTTGAAAGATGTCACTCGGCTTCGTCTCGAGGCCGACTGTGAACAAAGAAACCTCACTCCCGCCTCAGCGAGCGCTGCGAGCACGTCGGTGGTTGCCTCGGAATTTGTCCGTGAGGCGCCACGCGGAGCTGCCACGCGTAATACTACATTGCGATCACGTCACTCACTGGCTAATTTGTCTCAAGATACCCACGTTTGTAATTTTCAACGAGGCGTTAACAAGTAGTCATCTTTTGCGCTCTGGAATATTCCGCGGCTAAGGGAGGATTAGATATGTGAGGCCTGGCCGTTTGTGCGGGTTCGCCTCGAATTCCGGATAGCTGATTTGGACCGACGTATGCGCCTCTCTAACGTTCGAGAACATGAGCACTCTCACTTGCAAAATCGCTTTGCGGTAGTGCCGACAATGTTGCGATTGGGTGTTGACCCGCAATGCACCGCGCGCGGCGTGACGATCGCTCTTCTCGACTCAGGGTTCTATCAGCATCCTGATTTGACTCAGCCCGTCAGCCGAATCGTCGCCTACAAAGACATCGCGAATCCCCGCGCAACCCTCAAGTCGAACAAGATGCCAGAAGAGTCGGATTGGCACGGCACGATGACCTTAGTTGCCGCAGCGGGAAACGGCTACTTGTCAGACGGAGTTTATCGAGGTCTCGCGTCTGAGGCTCAGCTCGTTCTGGTAAAGGTCAGCGAAAACGGAAAGATCACCGAGCCGAACATCGAGCGCGGCCTGCGATGGGTCATCGAGAACAAAGAGCGCTACAACATTCGGGTCGTAAGCATTTCGCTGGGCGGCGATCAGGACGTTTCGTACACGACGAATGCCGTCGATCAAGCCGCCGAAGACGCCGTAAAGGCCGGCATTATCGTCGTTGTCGCGGCAGGCAACAGTGGCTGCGCGGAGGATCATCGCACCGTGCCGCCCGCGAACTCGCCATCCGTGATAACCGTCGGCGGCTATCACGACAACAACCAACTCGATGGCGCTCTCGATCTTTACTGTTCAAGCTACGGGCCGACTGCTGACGGAATTATAAAACCGGAAATCATAGCACCGGCGATGTGGGTTGCCGCGCCGATTCTTCCAGGCACGGATGCTTATGAGATGGCAGAAGCGCTCTCGCAGCTTGCGTCGGCTCCGGATTACTTGCTCGAACAGATTGCACGGCCGTCCGGTAATTCAAGGAAGAGTGGCGCCGAGGTGTGGAAGCGCGCTGGACTCGGTGAATCGATGCGCCAGTTACCTATCGGGACAATCCGATCTGAGGTTGAAAGGCTCCTACACGAGAACAAAATCGTAGCGACCCATTATCAGCACGTGGACGGGACGTCATTCGCTGCGCCGATCGTTGCTTCGGTGGTTGCTCAGATGCTCGAAGCAAATCCGCGGCTCGGCCCTAACGCGGTCAAGCACATCCTGATATCGACCGCTGATCGAATTCAGGGAGCGCCCGCGATGCGGCAAGGCTTCGGCGTGCTCAACGCAAGCCGTGCGGTTGAAGAAGCGGCGCGGGAGCGACACGAACGCGAAGCCATATTCTTCTGTCCGCCAAGAGTGAACAGCAGCAAGCTCGAGTTTACCTATCACAATGACGCAGCCGAGAGCGTCGCGCTGGCTGGTGACTTCAACGGATGGATCTCAAAGGCGACTCAATGTGAGAGGAATGGTGACGGCGTCTGGCGCGCACAGATCGACCTTCTCCAGCCGGGCCGCTATCGCTACAAACTAGTAGTGAACGGCGAGCAATGGATCGAAGACCCTGCGAACGCGATGAAGGAGCCAGACGAATACGGCGGCTTTAATTCGATCCTGCATATATCGTGACCCCGGAGGCAACTGACAATGATGAACGCGGAAAAAGCGATCTTACCCGGACTTATCGAACAAGCGCACTACAGCCGAAGCGAGCTGCACGGTTTCGAGGTGGACATGTACGGCCGAATCATGGTTCCCGAGTTTCGTCCGCGCACCTCCGACGAGGTAAGCGCATACATCAGATTCGAGTCGGAGCTACTCGCAGCGATAGACGCTGCAGCTTAGCTGTCTGCTAGGGGATGCCAGCGGTTTTGACGGACTGTGTCTATCAGGCGTCCGCTACCAAAGCACAGCCCTCCTCCACTTCCTACCAACCTTCACACTCCTGTCGTCTCCGTCCTTTGAGCTAACAACGCTTCTCCCATCCACACTCGTCGGCAGCGACCTACCTGGCCCAGGGGGAATATTTCTCCGATCAATGATCATTGAAACAGTGTGCGAGGAGCGGATGGAGAGTTCGCGGCACACAGATAAAGCGAGTTCAAGAATGAGCACAGCGACGATGAATCAACGAACTTTGACGATCCCGACTGCGGCGATCGACGCCTTGTGGCGTCACTGGCCCGAGTACGTGATGGAAGCTTTTGGGCTCGGGCTGTTCATGGTTTCTGCATGCGCCTTCGGCGTTGTACTCGAACATCCGTCCTCGCCCGTTCACCAAGTGATTCAGGATCCTACGCTCAGACGCGTGTTGTTTGGCGCCGCGATGGGAGCGACAGCGATCCTCAACATTTATTCGCCGTGGGGGAAACGTTCCGGCTCGCACCTGAACCCGGCGACGACGCTGACCTTTTGGCGGCTTGGAAAAGTTGAACGCTGGGATGCAGTGTTCTACCCACTGTCTCAATTCGCGGGCGGACTCGCGGGCGTGATCATCTCGCAGATCATGTTTCGAAGTTTGATCAAGCACCCAAGCGTCAACTACGTCGCGACGACGCCAGGACCGAGTGGTGAGGTGGTTGCGTTCGCCGCCGAAGTCTTGATCACATTCATTCTAATCTCCGTGGTGTTACGCGTATCGAACGTTGAACACCTTGCGCGCTTCACCGGTCTGTTCGTAGGCGCACTGGTGATGACTTACATCAGCATCGAAGCGCCGCTTTCGGGAATGAGTATGAACCCCGCCCGGACGCTGGCCTCAGCCGCACCGGCAGGAGTCTGGACCGCGCTCTGGATTTACTTCACTGCGCCGCCGATAGGAATGCTGCTCGCGGCGGAGGTTTACCTGCGGCTCGAGGGCGAACACCGCGTGTTCTGCGCCAAGCTGCATCACCACAACTCAAAACGCTGCATCTTTCGATGCAACTTTGGCGAGCTGCTGAATGAAACGGCGAGCGCGCCGTCTCAAGAAAGACAACTCACGTAAAAGGAGAATTCACAATGCAACGACGCATATTTTCATTGGGCCTAATTGCGATTCTCGCCGGATTCCAACTGTCGGCCCTGGCGGCCGGCCGGCGCAACGGCAAAGAGGTCAGGTTCACAGTTCGTATCGAGAACATTTCTAACAAAGACGGGTTCACCGCCTCCACCGGCGCCAAATTCCCGTTCGCTCTCTCGCCCGGGCTGTGGGTTGTGCACGGCAAGCTGGATGTCAGGCTTTTGAAGATGGGCGTAAAGGCCTCAGTTAATGGTCTCGAAATGCAAGCCGAAGACGGCAACCCGGAGGGATTGGTCAAGTACCTCGAACGCTATCACAATCAGATGCTTCACGGCGTGTTCAACACACCCGCAGGCGCGAGCGCTCCCGGACCGATCGGCCCCGGCGGCGCCTATGAGTTCAGCTTCATGGCGGAGCCTGGAATGAAGCTATCGCTGACGACGATGTTCGGACAATCCAACGACTGGTTCTACGCGTTCGACACCGATGGCGTCCACCTGTTCGACGGAAACAAACCGATCAGTGGAGATCTCACCTCAAAGGTATTTCTCTACGACGCCGGAAGCGAGAAGGACGAAGAGATTGGCATCGGGCCGAACCAGGGCCCGCGCCAGAAAGCTACAAATACCGGTGATGAGGAGAACGGCGTCGTACACAAGGTGAAGAACTCGGTCTGGGCCAATAAGACCGCTGAGCTCTTTCGCATCACGATCACACCGGAAGAGAAAATGTAGATCAGCGCCACGGCTGCGAGGTCCGAAAAGACTCGGACCTCGCAATGCCGGCTTTCAAGGTACTTTGACGGACCGAATGTTGGACATATCAACGGAGGATGCACTCATGAAACGCAGAATAAAAACCATAGCCGCGCTGGTCGCCCTGCTGACGGTCGCAATCACCGCGCGCGCGCAGGTGATCGAAAAGAAAACGCTCACGATCGACGGCGCCAGGAGAGTCATCGCCGCCGCAGTCGTTGAAGCAAAGAAGTTAAACGCACCCGGTGGTGTCATCGCAGTAGTAGACGACGGCGGAAACCTGATGGCGCTTGAGCGCCTGGACGGAACCTTCGCGGCCGGCGCCAACATCTCGATTGGAAAAGCCAGGACATCCGTTCTGTTCAAGAAGCCGACCAAGGTTTTCGAAGACATTATCAAGAACGGACGCACCGCAATGGTTGCGTTGCCGGATGCCTTCTTTACGCCGCTCCAAGGCGGAATTCCGATAGTGGTCGAGGGACAGATCGTCGGAGGCGTGGGCGTGAGCGGCGCAGCAAGCGCGCAGCAAGACGAGGAATTGGCAATCGCAGGCGCTAACGCTTTCAACAACCCGGAGATGACATCGGCGCCGGTCTCATATTTTGAGAAAGAGAAGGTCACGGCGGCTTTTGCGAAGGGCGCAGTCCTGTTCGATAAGAGCGACAAATATATGGTTCACGCCAGCCGGCGCGATCAGCCCGGAATGGGCGAAGTCCACACGAAAGACGCCGACATAATCTATGTGCTCGACGGCATGGCGACGTTTGTTACCGGCGGCGCGCTTGTAGAGCCTCGTAACATCGCCGCCGACGAGATTCGGGGCAAGGAAATCAGTGGTGGTGAAACGCGAAAGCTCGTGAAGGGCGACGTGATCATCGTCCCGGCTGGCACGCCTCACTGGTTCAAAGAAGTGTCGGCTCCGTTCTTGTACTACGTTGTGAAAGCAAGATAGCAGCGATGTCCGACAAACTTCAGTTTGTCGTTTCGCGAAGGCTACGCATCTCAAACGCGCGACAAACTTCAAAGTTTTGTCGGACATAGACGTCGGCCACAGGAGAAGGATTATGAAGATCGTCAAGATATTAGGTCTGGCACTGATGCTTACACTCACTGCTCTGCCGACGAAGGCGGACCTGCCTACGAAGAGAGTGCTGACGCTAGCAGTCGCCAAAAGGATCGCAGCGGCAGCCGAAGCCGAGGCCAACAAGCGAGGCTCGACGGTCGTGATAGTAGTCGTCGATGACGGCGGTCATTTGCTGGTGCTTGAACGTCTCGATGACACGCAGGTCGCGAGCGTCGAAGTTGGTATCGGCAAAGCTCGCACCGCGGCGATCTTCCGGCGGCCGAGCAAGGTCTTTGAAGACCAGGTTCGTGACGGGCGCGTAGCGGCTCTCGCCCTGCCTGGCGCGACGCCGCTTCAAGGCGGAGTCCCGATTATCTACGAAGGCAAAGTTATCGGGGCTATCGGCGTAAGCGGCAACACGCCGCAGGAAGACGAAGACATCGCGAAGGTCGGCGCCGCGGCTGCTGCGGTTGCGATTCAGGGAGGTGAGAAATGAAAGCGCGAATCCTACTCTTCTCGGCAGCCGTCCTCATCGTGTCTGCGTTAGCGTGGTCGGGCGCTTCTGCTCTTGATGCCGCGAGCGCGGCGAATGGCAAACCCGAGGCGGCGATTGACCTGGCAACCGAAGCTGGCGCAAAGCTCGTCAAAGGCCAGTGGCGTTACAGCGACACAAAGATCATCGAAGTCGACTTCAGAGGTCCCGGTCCTGACAAACAGCCGACCGGCGCGCCGATCAAGACTTACGACTACACGCCGCACGCGGGCGGCGCGGACTTCGACGATTCAAAGTGGGAGCCAATCGGCGCAACGACGCTTGATCAGCGCCGCGCGACCGGACGGATCTGCTTCAACTGGTATCGCATAAAGCTCACGATTCCTGAGCGTATCGGCGATTACGATCCAACCGGCTCGACTGTAGTGTTTGAAACCGCGCTGGATGATTACGCCGAAGTCTGGGTCGATGGAGAGCTGTCGCGGTACCTCGGCCAGATGGGCGGGACGGTTGTGGGCGGTTGGAATGCGCCCAATCGAGTCGTCATCGGACGTGAGGTTAAGCCCGGCCAGCAGATTCAACTCGCGGTGTTCGGAATGAACGGTCCCATATCGAATCCGCCGACCAACTTTATCTGGATGCGTTATGCTCGGCTCGAGTTCTTCAAAACTACGACGCGTGGTCCCATCGCGATCACGCCGAGTGAAGTCAACGTCGAGGTCATCAGGAATGATTCGACTATCGACTCGATCGTCGGGCCGAATCCAAAGATCTTCAAGCTCGCTGAAGGCTTCAAGTTCACCGAAGGCCCGATCTGGGTCCCAGACGGGAAGTATCTTCTGTTCAGCGATCCGAACAGCAACATCATCTACAAGTACACACCGAACGGAAACGAGCCGGGACGGCTTGAAGTCTTTCGCACCCCAAGTGGTTACTCTGGCGCGGACATTGCCGAATATGGCCAGCCAGGTTCAAACGGATTGACGCTCGATCCGCAGGGACGGTTGACGATAAACCAGCACGGCAATCATCGCGTGGTTCGGTTGGAGAAAGACGGCGGCGAGACTGTGCTTGCCGACAAGTTCGAAGGAAACCGCCTCAACAGCCCGAACGATCTGGTCTATCGCTCGGACGGAACGCTGTACTTCACCGACCCGCCGTTTGGCTTGCCGAAGTTCTTTGACGATCCGCGCAAGGAGCTTTTATTCAGCGGGGTCTTCTCGATCTACAACGGCAAGCTTCAGGTGATAAGCAAAGACTTCACCGGACCAAACGGCATCGCGTTCTCTCCCGACGAAAAGTATCTCTATGTCGGCGACTGGGATGAGAAGAAGAAAGTCGTTATGCGTTACGAAGCGAAGCCCGACGGGACGCTTACGAACGGAAAGCTCTTCTTTGATATGACGAGCGCTCCCGGCGAAGACGCGCTTGACGGAATAAAAGTCGATCAGGCGGGCAATTTGTACGTTTCCGGTCCTGGCGGACTTTGGGTGATCTCACCGGAAGGCAAGCACCTTGGAACGATCGTCGCGCCGAAGCATCCTCACAACATGGCTTGGGGTGATGAAGACGGCAAGACGCTATACTTGTGCGCTCGAAGCGGTTTGTATCGAATGAGGTTGGGCATAGCTGGAACGCGCCCGACGTTGAAGGCTGAATAATCTGGGAGCTGCAATGACTCATAACCAAAACTACTATGTTATCGTCGGGCGCGATGGGAGTCGTCCCGTGACCCGTTGGTCGCCAGTTAAGACTGATACTCCGACGGCTCGCAGCGGTGATCATCTCCACCGCTGCACGGAGCCCGCACCATTCGCCGAGCTCGAGTTGGGAAGAGATGAGCTGATCGATGACACAGCGACGTAGATCCGAGTTGGTACTGATCGGGTTAGCCTATCTCGCATTCGTGAGTCTCGGGCTACCCGACGGCTTGATCGGCGTCGCCTGGCCGTCGATTCGTGCTTACTTCGATCTTCCGCTCGATGCGCTTGGCTCACTGTTGGTGATGTTCACCGCCGGCTATCTCGTGTCGAGCTTCATCAGCGGGCGGCTTCTCTCGGTGATGAGCGTCGGAACTCTGCTGACTCTGAGCTGCCTTGCGACCGCTCTGAGTCTGATCGGTTATGCGATTGCCCCGGCATGGTTGATGATCGTCACGCTCGCAATTATGGCGGGGCTTGGAGCGGGAGCGATCGATGCAGGATTGAACACATTCGCGGCAACACAATTCAACGCGCGCATGGTGAACTGGCTGCACGCGTGCTACGGAGTCGGCGCGGCTATGGGACCGTTGATAATGACAAGCGTGCTTGCGGCGCGTCATCCGTGGCAGAGTGGTTACGCGATCGTCGGCGCCTCGCAACTGGCGCTCGCGTTTTGTTTTCTGGTGACGCGTCGATGGTGGCGACCCGTTTCCGCGATGGCGCCGGCCTCTACAGCGAAGGTCGTGCGCGCGTCGAACATCACGACACTGAAGGTGCCGGCGGTCTGGTTGAGCGTTGCTGTATTTTTCGTCTACACCGGCATCGAGGCAGCCGCCGGTACGTGGGCGTACAGCATGTTCACTGAAGCGCGCGGCGTCTCGATGGTGACGGCTGGCGCGTGGGTGAGTATTTATTGGGGCGGGTTGACGGCTGGCCGCTTGCTGTCAGGTGCAGTCGCCGGTTTCGTTCCCGCGCACAGGCTTGTTTGCTGGTGCATCGTCGGCATTGCGCTCGGTGCAGGGCTGATCTGGTCAAATGTGACGAGCCACCTCAGCTTTTTCGGATTTGGTTTAATGGGGCTCGCGAGCGCGCCGGTCTTTCCGTCGCTTATCGCGGCGACTCCTGCCCGGCTTGGCCCGGCCCACACTGCGAACTCGGTAGGATTTCAAATCGCGGGAGCCGTACTGGGCCAGTCGTTGCTTCCGGCGTTGGTCGGCTTTATGGCCCGAAAGCTCGGCCTTGAGATCATTGGACCGGCGCTGTTGTTCTCAGCGCTGGTGCTCGCGGGATTGTACCTTTCCCTGACTTTGGCGAGTCCAAAGGTCGTGCGAGAAGCGCCCGCCTGAAGCTCGAAGGCAACTAATGAAGTACTACTCGACCTCAGCTTGGAGGTGCATGTTTATAGACACGGGCGCACGGGTGCCTGTCTATAAACAGGGGCCTCCTGACGGAGGTCTATTGCCGCTGCCTTTACTGGCCTCAATCGATTCCATTAGCATATGTTCGCTTGCGTACGATCGAGTCGACTTGAAGCTCAGACCATCACGCGGAGCTAGCCGCAGGCGAAGGCCCGGTCAGGATCAATATCCTCCGTCGACAGGTAACAAATTTCCGGTGGCGCTATGGTCATTCCCAATTACGAGATCATCCAGGAAATCGACGGGAACGATTGGTATGCGCTCAGCAAAGGCCGGAGGGTCGAGGATCAAACACCAGTTCTGCTCAAGACGGCGCGTCGCAATCCACAGGGCGCGGCTACTGTGGAATTGTTGGAGCGTGAATTCGAGACTCTTCGCGAGCTTTTCATAGAAGGCGTCCCTCGAGTTTACGAACTGCTTCGACAGGACGGTCAGTGTTGCCTGGTCCTGGAAGATAGAGGCGGCGTACCGCTTCAGTCGCAGTTCGAAACACATCACGCCGATCTTGATTTCTTTTTCAAGGTAGCGATCCAGCTCGCGGCGATTCTCTCAAAGCTCCACCGCCAGGATATCATTCATCGCAACCTGAACCCGCAAAGCGTGGTCTTCAACCCGGCGACCGGCGAGACGCAACTTACCGATTTCAGCTTTGCCTGCGGAGCCGCAAGCGAGAGCCATTGGCTGCTTCCGCAGCGATTGTCCAGCGAAGCGCTCCCATACATTTCGCCTGAGCAAACTGGGCGCATGAATCGGACAACCGATCACCGAACTGATCTCTATTCGCTCGGTATACTTTTGTATGAGCTTCTGACCGGTGTTCGTCCGTTTAGATCCGATGACCCGCTCGAAATAATTCACGGGCACATCGCCAAGACGCCGCCGGCGCCCTCGGAGATCGAGTCGAAGATTCCTGGCCCAGTTTCTGAAATCATAATGAAGCTGCTCGCCAAGAACGCCGAGCATCGCTATCAAAGCGCGCTGGGTCTCAGAGAAGACCTCGAAGCATGCGCGGTGCAATGGGCGGCCCACGGCCGAATCGGTACATTGGCGTTAGGCCAGCGTGATGTGCCCGACCATTTCGTGATTTCTCAGCAACTCTACGGACGAGATCGAGAGGTCGAGCAACTGCTTGGCGCCTTCGATCGCGTGTGCGAAGGGCCGGCCGCGATGATGCTGGTCTCAGGCTATGCGGGTGTAGGAAAGACCTCGCTGATTCAAGAGCTGTACAAGCCCATCGTTCGACAGCGCGGGTATTTCATCGCGGGCAAGTTCGATCAGATAGCTCGCAGCACGCCGTTCGGAGCATTGATCCAGGCATTTCGAGGGTTCATTCAACAACTGTTGACCGAGAGCGAAGATCGTCTGGCCGAATGGCGTTCCAGGCTCTCTGAGGCCCTGGATGTCAACGGAAGCGTGATAGCGGAAGTCATTCCGGAGATCGAATTAATTCTGGGCAAGCAGCCTGCATCGCCTGGGCTCGCGCCCACGGAAGCGCAAAACCGTTTCCGTCTCGTCTTTCAGAACTTCGTCGGCGCGATCGCGGGCAAAGAGCATCCGCTGGTGATCTTCCTGGACGACCTGCAGTGGGTGGACTCTGCCACATTGAATCTTCTTGGGCCGCTGCTAATGAGCCCGGACGTTCGGCATCTGTTCCTTATAGGCGCCTATCGCGACAACGAAGTCGACTCGACTCATACGCTGGTGCGGGCTCTGAGCGCTCTTGAAGCGGAAGGAGTCCGGCTTCACCAGATGTCGCTGCGGCCTCTCGATCTGGCGGACTTGATGTCGCTGATCACCGACACCCTTCATTGCGATCCAGCCGAGGGTGAGCCGCTGGCGCATCTCGTTTCGCAAAAGACCGGCGGCAACCCATTCTTCGTGATTCAGTTTTTGAAGGCGCTCTGGCGCGAAAAGCTGATCGCGTTTGACTACGATAAGGGTCACTGGGCTTTCCAGATGGATGCGATCGGCGCCGCCGGGATAACCGATAACGTCGTTGATCTGATGACCCGGAAGATCCAGCGGCTTTCTTTGAAGGCGCAAAACGCGTTGATGCTCGGCGCGTGTATTGGGAACCAATTCGACCTCAGCACGCTCGCAATCGTCAGTCAGCAATCGGCGGAAGAAGCCGCAGCCGATCTCAAAGAGGCGATCCAGGAAGGTTTGATCCTTGCGTCGGCGGCCGATCGAGGATCGAGAATCGAGGATCGAGGATCGATGACCGAAGGCAATCTTCAATCATCAATTCTCAATCCTCAGTCCTACGTGTTCCTCCACGACCGCGTGCAGCAAGCCGCTTATGCGTTAATTCCAACCGAAGGAAAACAAATGGTCCATCTAAATCTGGGCCGCTTGTTGTTGGAACGCGCAGATCTCGCAAACACCGACGAGAAGCTCTTTGATATCGCTCATCATTTGAATATCGGCAGGGACCTGATCACTGACGAGGCCGAGCGGCTCGCGCTAGCGCGAGTCAACCTGAGCGCCGGCCAGAAAGCCAAATCATCAACCGCCTATGAAGCTGCGCTGGATTATCTAAAAGCGGGTTTGAGCCTTCTTACTGAAGAGCGATGGAAGAGCGATTACACGCTAGCTTTCGAATTGAACGTTGAAGCTGCCGAGTGCCAGTACCTGTGCGGCAACTTCGACGAGGCGGAACAGCGATTCGACGTGCTGCTCAAGCGCGCAATGACCAGCCTCGATAAGGCCCGAGTCTACCGCCTCCGCAGCGTGCAGTACGAGAACATGTCACGCTACGGAGATGCTGTCGCCGTCGCGCGCGAAAGCCTCGCGCAGTTCGGCGTCTCGTTTCCGGATTCCGCCGAAGCAAAAGAAGCGGCGCTGGAGAGTGAGATACGGGCCATTCAGTCCTTGCTCGGTAAGCGAAGCATCGAGTCGCTGATCGACCTGCCCGTAATGAACGATCCGGAGACGCGGATGGTGATGAACACACTGACCGACATCTGGTCCTCGGCCTATATTGTTGGCGATCCGGTGTTAGCCCGGCTGATCTCGGCCACAATGGTCCGTCTTTCCCTGGCGAACGGAAACGTCGCCGAGTCAGCCTACGGATATGTAACGCATGCGATCACGGTGGGGCCGGTGCGCGAGGACTACAAGTCTGCCTACGAATTTGGCTGGCTGGCCCTGCAGGTTAACGAACGATTCAACGACTCGAAGCGGCGGGCAAAGATTCACCAGCAGTTTCACGCGCACGTGAGCCTATGGAGGCGTCCTATGCAGGAGTGCCTGCCCTACGCGCGAGAAGCTTGCCGAAGCGGACTCGAGACCGGTGATTTTCTCTACGGAGCTTATGGCGCCTGCACCGAAACCTGGCCGGCGTTTCTTTCGACCCAGGACCTTGAACAATTTATCCGGGACTATTCGCCCAACCTGGGCTTGATCAACAAGCTGAAGATTACCAGCTTTGCCGACGCGCTGAAGATCATGTTGAATTGGGCGCGCGCTCTCCAGGGCGAGACCACCTCGCCCATCTCCCTGTCAGACGACGGGTTTGATGAAAACGAATACGCGGCGACTTATCGAGGCAACGCGTTCTTCACCACGTTTCAAGCCGTCGCCAAGCTGCACCTCTGCTATGTCTTTGAGAAGTATGCGGAAGCGCTGGAAGCCGCGCGCGCTGCGCGCTGGACCGTGTATCAGCTCTCGGGAACGATCTGGCCGGTCCTGTTCGAGTTTTGGAATTGCCTTACGCTGGCCGCAAATTACGCCGGCGCAGCGGATGATGAGAGAACGGCTTACCTGGAGGAGATGGAAAAGGCGCAGAGGTCGTTCGAGGTGCTGGCGGAGAGCTGTCCTGAAAACTTCCTCTGCTACTCGTTGTTGCTATCGGCGGAGATCGAGCGCATCTCAGGTCGCGATTTCTCTGCTCAGGATCTTTATGATCGGGCGGTTAGATATTCCTCCGAAACCGGACTTCTTCAACATCAACCTCTGGCGAACGAGCTTTCCGCTAAGTTCTGGTTAGGTCGCGGTCAGGAAAAGATTGCTGAAGTATTCCTTTCCGAAGCTCGTGACTGCTACACGCAGTGGGGCGCCGCCGCAAAGGCAGATGATCTCGATCGGAAGTACGGAGGCTTGCTCGAGCGACGCTTGAGGATACACCGAACGCGGTCGGAGATTGGCACGACATCCGGCGATGAGAGCCTTGACGTCGCCACCGCGATGAAGGCGGCGCAGGTGATGGCGCGCGAGATCGATCTGGAGACGTTGCTCGGAAGATTGATGAGCATCGCCATCCAAAACGCCGGCGCTGAGCGTGGAAGTCTCATTCTCGAGCGAGATGGGCAGGCTTTCATTGAAGCCGAAGGAACGACGGACACAGTCAAAGTGAAGCTGAACGACGCCGTTACCCTCGACCGCGATATAAGTCTATCGAAGGGCATCGTCAACTACGTTCGAAGAACCCTCGAAAGCGTCGTTCTGGCGGATGCTCGCGCCGACGATCGCTACGCTTCCGATGAATACGTGGCTCGCCGGCGACCTCGCTCGATCCTTTGCACACCGGTGTTAAAGCAGGGCCGCCTCATCGGAGTGCTCTATCTTGAAAATAATCTGGTCACCGGCGCCTTCACGAGCGATCGGATCAAACTCCTCCAGTTGATCTCTTCTGAGGCCGCAATCTCGATCGAGAACGCCAGACTTTATGAAGAGATGAAACAGGAGGCCGCGCAGCGGCGGCAAGCTGAGGAGACGCTGCGATCAGTGGTCCAGGGAACCGCCGCGGTAACCGGAGGCGATTTTTTCTCCGCTCTGGTTCGCCATCTGGCGTCGGCCATCGGTGTCCGCTACGCTTTTGTTACCGAGTGTACGGATCAAACGAAAACCAGAGTGCGTACGCTTGCCTTCTGGAGCGGAGAATCACTGGCGGACAATATCGAATATGACCTCGCGTTGACCCCGTGCGAGCGAGTTTTTGAAGGAGAGGTGTGCCACCATCCGAACAATCTGCAGCAGCTCTTCCCGTACGACACTCCCCTGGTGAGTATGGAGGCGGAGAGTTTTATCGGCCTTCCTATGTGCGCGGGTTCCGGTGACATCATCGGACATCTTGCGGTCCTCGATGTAAAACCGATGCCGAATGCTTCGCATGCGATGTCGGTACTGTCCATATTCGCAGCTCGGGCCGCCGCGGAATTGCAGCGACTGAAGGCCGAGCAGGAGCTTCGGCGGGCGTTGACCGAGGTTGAGCAACTCAAGAATCGTCTCCACGCCGAGAACATCTACTTGCAAGAAGAAATCCAGGGCCAGCACAACTTTGGTGAAATCGTCGGTACCAGCCCGTCATTGCTCGCGGTGCTTCAGGAACTCGAGCGTGTTGCGCCGACCGATTCTACGGTGCTCATAAGCGGCGAGACCGGAACCGGCAAAGAACTCATCGCTCGCGCGATCCACGATCGCAGCGCGCGTAAGAATCACCCGCTTGTGAAGGTGAACTGCGGGGCAATATCAGCGGGGCTGGTTGAGAGCGAGCTTTTCGGTCACGTGAAGGGAGCCTTCACCGGCGCAGTCGACCGGCGCACCGGGCGGTTCGAGCTGGCCGATGGCGGAACGCTCTTTCTTGATGAGGTCAGCGAACTACCTCTCGAAACGCAGGTCAAACTCCTTCGTGTTTTGCAGGAAGGCGAGTTCGAGCCGGTGGGCAGCAGCCGCACAGTTCGCGCAGACGTAAGAATTATCGCCGCAACCAATCGCAACCTGGACCAGGCTGCACGGGAGGGCCGCTTCCGTTCCGACCTCTTCTACCGATTGAATGTCTTTCCACTTTACATACCGCCGCTCCGCGAGCGTCGCTCTGACATAGCGCAGCTCGTGATGTTCTTCCTCTCGCGGTTCGGCAAAAAGTTCGGCAAGCGAATGGACGGCGTGTCGCAAGAAACCATGGAATTGCTTATCCAGTATCCGTGGCCCGGCAACATCCGCGAGTTGCAGAACGTCATCGAACGCGGGGTAGTGCTCGCCCAGGGCCCAGTGCTCACACTCGATCCAAGACTACTGCAGGCCCAATCTACCGTCGACTCCGTGACGGCTCCACCCGCAAGCGGGCGCGGCGTGAACGTCGCCGCCGCACCGGCTGTTGCAAGCAACTCCTCGCCCGAGTCGCCGGCCACACTCGAAGAAATGGAGCGCCGGCACATCATCACCGTGCTCGAACAGTCGCTATGGGTAATCGAAGGCGCGAAGGGCGCCGCGCGGTTACTCAACCTGCATCCCAACACCCTGCGCAGCCGGATGAAGAAGCTTGGCATACAGCGACCCACCCGCGAAGCCGTGGGGGCTGCCCACGAAATGTCGTAGTCCGAGCCCGCAGAACGCCCACGAAGATTCGTGGGCTCCGAAATCCTTTCTTCTCGACAATCCCGCTAAGTCACGGCAGATCATTATCTTAGCCCTTTTGCTCCAGACCGATTCAAGCCTGGCATCACCGTTGCCCTAGCCAGTGCTGAATCGAAACCAAGGGAGCAAAAGCGAATGTTGAGGATTTCAGAGATCGAGCAAAACGGGGACGGCGCGACGCTGCGCCTGGAGGGACGACTGGTAGGAACGCTCGCGGTGGAAGTGGAGAGAGCTTGCGAGAAGCATCTCTCGAAGGGTCATGGGCTTCGGCTCGACCTTTCTGACTTGTCGTTTGCAGACCGCACCGGGATCGCCCTACTTCAGCAGCTGAGGAGCCGCGGGGCCGCGCTCACGAACTGCTCACCGTTTTTGAACGAGGAACTAAAGCAGGCGATCTTGCCGAGCAAGTAGCAAATCGCTAACGAAAGAAGGATCTGCGATGAATACTTCGACAACAGTGGGAGATTTTGAGTCAGCGGCGCTGCCGCACATGGACGACTTGTTCCGAACCGCTCGCCGCGTGCTCGGCAATCAAACCGAAGCCGAGGATGTGGTTCAGGAAACCTTCCTCCAGGCTTGGAAGTCTTTTGAGCGATTTGAGCTCGGCACAAACTGCCGCGCGTGGCTCTACAAGATAATGTTTCACGTCATTCAACACAATCGCCGTAAGAGGTTCAGCTTCAACCTAAGATCGACTAGAGACGACAATGTCGAGCTGGAAGCTGCGCTGGTGTATGAGCCGCCGGTTCCCCAGCAACTAACCGACGAAGATGTGATCGCGGCCTTTGACCGCATACCCCGACAGTATAGAGAAGTGTTGGTTCTGGCCGATGTGCAGGACTTCTCTTACAAAGAAGTGGCGGAGACACTGAGCATCCCGCAAGGAACGGTGATGTCGCGGCTTAACCGCGGAAGAAAGCTTCTGAGAGTTGAGCTTGCTCAATACTCACAAGCATACGGCGTACACGTCGCCGCCGAAAACGCAATGCACGCCCAAGCGTGACGAATTTCTGACAATCGGGAATTTTTCATCCGGCCCCAGTCATTCAACAGGTGTCACGAACTTCAAGGCCGCTCAGCGCGGCGACTTGACCGATAACCGAAATAGAACAAAGTCCTGCTGAGATGTGGAGGGAGAGCTGTGTCAAACGCAAACCATTACGATGTGATCATCATCGGGACCGGCGCCGGCGGCGGAACTCTAGCCTATAAGCTCGCGCCGTCCGGCAAGCGCATTCTGGTACTCGAGCGAGGCGACTACGTGCCTCGCGAGAAGGACAATTGGGATCCAAAAGCCGTCAATCTCGAAGGCAAGTACCAGACGAAAGAAAAATGGCGCGATACAAAAGGCGAGGAGCTGCACCCACACACTAACTACTATGTCGGCGGCAACACGAAGTTTTACGGCGCGGCGCTATTTCGTTTGCGTAAGGAAGACTTTGGTGAGCTTCGTCATCACGGTGGTGTTTCGCCCGCGTGGCCGATTTCTTACGATGATATCGAGCCTTACTACACGCAGGCCGAACACCTCTATCACGTTCACGGCGAGCGCGGCGAGGATCCTACGGACCCGGGCGCCAGCGCTCCTTACCCGCATCCCGCGGTCAGTCACGAGCCTCGCATTCAGCATTTGAGCGACGACTTCGCGCGGCTTGGTCTCCAGCCGTTCCACACGCCGCTTGGCGTCCAGCTCAACGAGCAGGACCCGCGCAAGAGCCTGTGCATTCGCTGCAATACGTGCGACGGGTTCCCGTGTCTCGTGTACGCGAAGTCTGACTCGCAAGTCCTATGCGTCGATCGGGCGGTCGAGTATCCCAACGTAACTTTGTTGACCAACGCCTACGCAGAGCGCCTCGCAACCGATGCCTCGGGGCGTCGCGTAACGAAAGTTATCGTTCAGCGTAACGGCTCGCGTGAAGAATACAGCGGCGAGATCGTCGTCTCTTCCTGTGGCGCGATTAACTCGGCGGCGCTGCTGCTCCGTTCGGCAAACGACAAACATCCTAGAGGCCTGGCAAACGGGTCGGATTGCGTAGGCCGGCACTACATGGGACACATCAATTCGATCCTGATGGCGATCTCGAAGTGCCCCAATCCTACTGTATTTCAGAAGACTCTTTCGGTAAACGACTTCTATTTCGGATCCAGGGATTGGGACTTCCCGATGGGGCACATCTCATTCGTCGGCAAGCTCGATGCGCAAACGCTGCGAGCCGGCGCGCCGGCGATCGCTCCCGGCTTTACCCTGGAATTGATGGCCAACCACTCGCTGGATTTCTGGCTTACTTCAGAAGATCTACCCGACCCAGAGAATCGCGTGACCCTGAACAGCAAGGGCGAGATCGTTCTTTCGTACAAGCTGAACAACGAGGAGGGACACAAGCGTCTCATCGCAAAACTCGAAAGCTTAATGAAGCAGCAGACCAAGTGCGAGATGCACGGCCACGAATGTCATGTAGGCTTGTTCTCGCGAAACATCTTCGTTGGTCAGCGAATCCCGTTGGCCGGCGTGGCGCATCAGAACGGGACAATACGTTTCGGAAGCGACCGAACAACTTCGGCGCTCAACGCGAACTGTCGCGCTCACGAGGTCGAGAATCTTTACGTGGTCGACGCCAGCTTTTTCCCATCAAGCGGGGCCGTGAACCCGGGCCTGACAATTATGGCGAACGCTCTGCGCGTCGGCGATCACTTGATTGAGCAGCTTGGCTGATGGAGTTGAAGATGAGACTCAAGGCTCGAAACCATTTTATCGCGAAGACGCCGCTCGCGTTTGGCCGGGCAAGAAGTGTTGAGTGCAACCGGCCGGCTATTGAAAGCGAACTCGGGGGAGCCAGGCTGCGTCTTCGCGTCCAGTTCGCGTTGTTGCTTCTCCTTCTTACGACGATTCCCCAAGTTACCGCTCGCAACCCACTCCCTGCAGCGAGGGGCACGGCCGTTATCGTCGCCCCTCGTTCCTTCCCTCCCAACGGAACGGTTGCCGCGGTCGATGCCGTGGGTATGACCGTGTTAGATGCCGATCGGTCGGTCGAGTTTTTCACAAAGGTGTTGTCATTTGAAAAACTCTCAGATGTAGAAGTGGCAGGCACGGAATATGAACACCTGCAAGGATTGTTCGGCCTGCGAATGCGCGTCGTGCGCCTAAAGCTCGGTGATGAGTTTCTAGAACTCACCGAATACCTGACGCCGAGAGGTCGACCGATTCCCGTCGATTCGCGCAGCAACGATCGCTGGTTCCAACACATCGCCATCATAACCAGTGACATGGACCGCGCTTACCAGTGGCTTCGCAAGAACAAAGTGCAACACGCCTCGACCGCACCGCAGAAGCTCCCCGAAACGATAAAGCCGGCCGCAGGCATTCGGGCTTTCTATTTCAAAGACCCCGACGGGCACGCGCTAGAAGTGTTGCAGTTCCCAGCGGACAAGGGCGCGGCGAAATGGCATCAGCCCTCGGACAGACTATTCCTCGGTATCGATCACACCGCAATTGTCGTGAGCGACACCGACACCAGCCTCAGGTTTTATCGAGACTCGTTGGGAATGAGCATCGCCGGCGAGAGCGAGAACTTCGGCACGGAGCAGGAACACCTGAACAACGTCTTCGGCGCGCGGCTTCGCATAACAGCGTTGCGAGCCGGCTCGGGACCGGGCATCGAGTTTCTCGAGTATCTTGCGCCGCGAGACGGGCGGCCGGCGCCCGCGGATGAAAAAGCCAGCGACCTGATTCACTGGCAAACGAAATTAGTCACAACCGACGCCAGCGCGATGGCAGGAAGACTTCTTTCGGGCAGGTTTCGTTTCGTCTCTTCCGGGGTGATTCAGATGCCCGACTCTAGCCTCGGCTTCGCGAAAGGCTTTCTTGTTCGCGATCCCGATGGCCATGTGATGCATCTCGGGGAGAGATAGGCACCGATGGGCGAAACCCCGCCCCCAACAAGTCCAGAGGATTCGATCATGACCAAAGAACAAATCAGACTGCAACAATCACGCGAGCGGCGAGCTCACTGGAAGCGATGGGGTCCCTACCTCAGCGAACGCGCGTGGGGAACGGTTCGTGAGGACTACAGCCCATACGGCACTGCATGGGATTTCCTACCTCACGATCAGGCTCGTTCGAAAGCGTATCGCTGGGGCGAAGACGGAATCGGCGGCATCTCGGATCGTCATCAGCTCATCTGCTTTGCGGTGTCGTTGTGGAACGGCCGCGACCCAATCCTAAAGGAACGCATATTCGGTTTGACCGGATCCGAAGGCAATCACGGCGAAGACGTAAAGGAATACTACTTCTATCTCGACTCAACGCCGACTCACTCTTACATGAAGTATCTGTACAAGTACCCTCAAGCCGAATTCCCTTACGGGCGTCTGGTCGAAGAGAATCGACGCCGCGGCAAGGACGCGCCCGAGTTCGAGTTGATGGACACCGGTGTATTCGACGAGGACCGCTACTTCGACGTCGAGATCGAATACGCGAAGGCGACGCCCGAAGACATTCTCATTCGCATCAACGTAACCAACCGCGGACCCGAAACTGCTGATCTGCACCTGTTGCCGACCATCTGGTTTCGCAACACCTGGTCGTGGCAGAAGGGCGCCCCAAGGCCGAGTCTTCGACACACACAAGATGTCCGGAACGCTTCGGCGATTCAGCTCTGCCAGTCTGCTTACGGACATCGGTGGTTGTTCTGTAATGGTATGCCCGAGTTGCTGTTCACCGAAAACGAGACCAACACGCGGAGACTTTACAACTACGAGAACGGCACGCGGCACGCGAAGGACGCAATCAACGATTACGTTGTTCACGGTGTAAAGGACGCCGTGAACCCGGCGAAGGCGGGCACGAAAGCGGCGGCGCATTATCCGCTTACCCTCGGTCCGGGCGAGAGAAAGACCATCAAGCTGCGGCTCACGGACCTCGAGATACCTCCGGAAAACAGCGATCCGTGCAACGGCAAGTTTGATGCGACGTTCGACGAGCGAAAGCGCGAAGCCGATGAGTTCTACGACTCGGTCACGCCGGAACATCTCTCCCAAGACGCCAAGTCCGTCATGCGCCAGGCCTTGGGCGGACTCCTTTGGAGCAAGCAGTTCTACTACTACGATATGGGTTCGTGGCTCAAAGGCGACCCAGCCGAACCGCCCCCGCCTTCGGAGCGATTGAACGGCCGAAACAGCCAGTGGACTCACCTCTACAACGACGACATCATCTCGATGCCAGACAAGTGGGAGTACCCGTGGTACGCGGCGTGGGACCTTGCTTTTCATTGTGTTCCGCTTGCGATTGTTGATTCAGACTTCGCCAAAGACCAACTCGTGCTCTTGCTGCGCGAGTGGTACATGCACCCCAACGGACAACTGCCGGCGTATGAGTGGGCTTTCGGTGATGTGAACCCGCCGGTCCACGCGTGGGCAGCGTGGCGCGTCTACAAGATCGACAAAAAGCGCAACGGAAAAGGCGACACGAAGTTTTTGGAACGCGTGTTCCACAAGCTGATGCTCAACTTCAACTGGTGGGTCAATCGCAAGGACGCCGAAGGGCGCAACGTTTTTCAGGGAGGTTTCCTTGGCCTCGACAACATCGGCGTCTTCGACCGCAGCGCGGCGCTCCCGACCGGAGGCCACATCGAGCAATCCGACGGGACAAGCTGGATGGGAATGTACTGCCTGAACATGTTGGCGATCGCGATGGAGCTTGCAAGCGAGGACCCGGCATATGAGGACGTGGCCAGCAAGTTCTGGGAGCACTTCTTATACATCGCGCACGCGATGAATCATCTTGGCGATGAGCGAAGCAGATTGTGGAATGAAGAGGACGGCTTTTACTACGACGTGCTATGCCTGCCGGACGGAACCGGGTTTCCGATGAAGGTGCGTTCAATGGTCGGGCTGATTCCGTTGTTCGCGGTCGAGACTCTGGAGCCGGAAACGCTACGCAAGATGAGCGGATTCAAGCGGCGGCTCGAATGGTTCATTGACAACAGAAAAGACCTGATCGGAAACGTGGCGTGTATGAAGACGCGGGGCGAGGGTGAGCGGCGAATGCTCTCGATCCTCGATCAGGATCAACTACGACGCGTCCTGAAAGTGATGCTCGACGAGAACGAGTTTCTGTCGCCCTACGGCATACGCGCCCTGTCGCAGATTCACAAGGAACATCCTTACACGCTGCAGGTCAACGGCGCTGAGCACCGGGTGAGCTATGAACCGGCTGAATCGAGCACCGGCTTATTCGGCGGCAACTCGAATTGGCGAGGCCCGATCTGGTTCCCGGTTAACTACCTGATCATCGAGTCCCTGCAAAAGTTTCATCACTATCTCGGCGACGACTACAAGGTCGAGTGCCCAACCGGTTCAGGGCAGATGATGACGCTGTGGGAAGTGGCGGCGGAATTATCGCGCCGGCTTACTCGAATCTTCCTGCGCGATTCTGGCGGCAGGCGCCCGGTCTTCGGCGGAATAGAGAAGTTTCAAACGGATCCAAACTGGAGTGACCTGATTCTGTTTCATGAGTATTTCCATGGCGACACCGGCTCAGGCGTTGGCGCTAACCATCAAACCGGCTGGACCGGCCTGGTCGCAAAGCTGATTCAACAAAGCGGGGAATAAAGCGGGCGGTCATCGGGCATTAGTTATGTGTGAGCAGCCAACGCTCTGAAAAAAAGATCAGGAGATTTTGAAGAAGATGAAGCAGAACATCAGACAAGGCGCTTCGGTCATAGCAGTTATTTCATTGGCGATGCTCGCAGCTTGCAGCGCATCTAATGCGGTCAAAAAGGCCGGGAACTCGCCTTCGGACGGCGTTGATCCGGTATACAAGTTCTCGGGCGATTTAGCGCTGAAGGGCTACGACGCGGTGGCTTACTTCAATGAGGGCAATGCGATCGAAGGGTCGGATCAATTCAAGTACGAGTGGCATGGAGCGAAGTGGCGTTTCGCGAGCGCCACAAACCGTGATGCATTCGCGGGCAACCCTGAAAAGTACGCGCCCCAATACGGAGGGTACTGCGCGTGGGCAGTCGGCCACGGCTACACCGCTAAGGGCGATCCAGAAGCGTGGAAGATCGTCGACGGCAAGCTGTACCTGAACTACAGCAAGGACGTGCAGGCGAAGTGGGTGCAAGACATCCCCGGCTACATCGAGAAAGGCAATGAGAACTGGCCGAAATTCTTGAAAGAGAAACCTGAGCACAAGGGCGAATGACTGAAGTCCGAATAGTTTCAGTAGTCGGGGCGAGATGTTTGTTAGTCGACGGAGAACCTGCAGGTAGTCGCGTAACCGCGTAGCGGGTGACCTATCGATAGCCAGCCAAGTGAGGAATAAGCCGGGCCGCGTAGCGGTTACCTCCAGTCCTCGCAATGGAAAACGGAATAGGTAGCCGCTACGCGGCCCAGGAACATCCCCCACGCATGAGCTATCGATAGGACACCGCTACGCGGTTACTTCCGATTGCTTTGCGAAGGTAACGAACTCACGTTTGTCGAAAAACTGCAAGGAGAATAGCAATGAAAGCAGTCGCAGTATTCCCAGGAAAACCAAACACCGTGCATCTGGCCGTGCTTGCTCAGCCTTCGGTGCGCGAGATTCCAAACGGCCGCGGCGTGCTTGTAAAGGTTCTGCGCGTGGGAGTCGACGGCACGGACAAGGAAATCAACGCCGCCGAGTACGGCGCATCGCCTGAAGGTTATGACTTTCTGGTGCTCGGACACGAGAGCTTTGGCCGCGTCGAATCAGTCGGCCCAAATGTGACGTCGGTCAAACCCGGCGACTACGTTGTGGCGACGGTTAGACGGCCGGGCAAGAGCATCTACGACTTGATCGGCACAAACGACATGACCACCGACGACACGTACTTCGAGCGCGGGATCAATCTGCGCCACGGTTATCTGACCGAGTACTACGTTGACGACGCCGAGTTCATCGTCAAAGTGCCGCAAGGCCTGAAAGAGGTCGGCGTGTTGCTCGAACCGACAACCGTTGTCGAGAAGGGCATCTATCAAGCGTATGAGATTCAGCGGCGGCTAAAAGTATGGAGACCGAAGCGCGCCGCAGTAATGGGCGCGGGAACGATCGGATTGCTGGCGACTCTGGTGTTGCGGTTGCGCGGTTTGGAGGTAACGACCTTCGGCAGAACCGAAAGGCCGTATCTGAACTCGGACTTGATCGAGGCGATCGGCGCTCAATACGTCACCACGGTCGATAAGCCGATACTCGACGCGGCGAAGGAACTCGGCCCGTTCGATCTCATCTTTGAAGCGACCGGGAATTCATCTGTGGTCTTCGAAAGCATGCAGGCGCTCGCAAAGAACGGCGTGCTGGTGCTCTCGAGTGTAACCGGCGGAGACCGAATGATCACGGTGCCAGCAGACAAGATCAACCTCGATTTTGTGCTTGGGAACAAGGTGATGGTCGGGACGGTGAACGCCAATCGCGAATACTTCGAGATGGGCGTGGGTGATCTCTCACAAGCCGAGGCTGAGTATCCCGGCTGGCTCAAACAATTGCTGACCCATCCGGTGAAAGGGCTCGAGAACTACGGCGACTTGTTCGAGAAGCTGACAACCGCCAAAGGCGCGATCAAAGTGTTCTGCGAAGTGGCGGAACTGTGAGTCCAGGGTTTCTAGTTTCTGGTTTCTGGTTTCTAGTTTCTGGTTCCAACAAAGACCGGCTGACTATCAATGACACGACTCAGAACAAGCAACTAGAAGCTAGACACGAGAAACCACAAACCAGAAACCGAGAAAAGCAATGATTCAATTCGATAGAACCATCTGCAATGATCTTCGCGCCGCAACACGACGTGAGTGGCTTGAGACAAACGGCATCGGCGGGTTCGCTTCGTCAACGATCGCAGGCCTAAACACCCGTCGATACCACGCGCTTCTAACCGCCGCGACAAAACCTCCGGTGGGGCGTCTCGTTTTGCTTTCGAAACTAGAAGAAACGCTGGTCATCGGAGAACGACGATACGAACTGTCCGCCAATCAATATCCCGGCGTTGTTCACCCCCAGGGCTATCAATATTTGAAAGACTTTCGCCTCGATCCGTTTCCGGTTTTCACGTACGAAGTCGAAGGCGTAGAAATTGAGAAGTCGGTCTTCATGATCTACGGCGAAAACAGCACGGCCATTCAATACAAACTGCGCCCGCCTGACTCTGCCAACTGCCCACTGCCGGTTGCCCACTGCCTTTTAGAGATTCGCCCGCTTGTTGCCTTTCGCGATTATCACGGCACTACACACGAGAACTCGTCAATCGACCGCCATATTCAAGTAGAAACCGGACGTGTTAGCTTCGCTGCATACGACGGACTCCCAACGTTGCACTTCGCCCACGATGCCAACGAAGTGAACGCCAACGGTGACTGGTATCGCAACTTCGAGTACCAGGTCGAGCGGGAGCGTGGACTGGATTTCAACGAAGACTTGTTCAACCCGTTCCTTTTGAAGTTCGACATGACCAAAAGCTCGAGCGCATCAATCATCGCATCAACGGAAATTCACGACCCGAGGGACATAGAAGAATACCAGCAAGCAGAGATCATGCGACGCGCAGAGATAGTCGCCGCGTCTCCACACGAAGATCAGCTCGTTTGCGCGCTGGTAGCCGCCGCCGATCAGTACATCGTCGCCCGCGAGCAGTGCAAGACTGTTATTGCGGGCTATCACTGGTTCGGTGATTGGGGCCGCGACACGATGATCGCTTTGCCTGGACTTGCGCTGGTGACCGGGCGAACCGGAATGGCTAAGAGGATCCTCCTCGAATTCGCAAAGCACATCGATCGAGGCATGTTGCCCAATCGTTTCCCTGACGCCGGCGAGACGCCCGAGTACAACACGGTAGACGCGACGTTGTGGTACTTCGAAGCCATCCGCGCGCTCGGCGAATACACGAACGACTACGACTTCATCCAGGCAAACTTCTATGCGGCACTTGTTGACATCATCGACTGGCACGAGCGCGGCACGCGGTACGGAATCCGAGTGGACGACGACGGGTTGTTGCTTTCAGGCGAGCCCGGCGTGCAGTTGACCTGGATGGACGCGAAGGTCGGCGATTACGTAGTCACGCCCCGTCAAGGGAAAGCCGTAGAGATTCAAGCGCTGTGGTACAACGCGCTGCGAGTTATGGAAGAACTGGCCGGCAAGTTCGGCGACCGAGCCAACAAGAAGCGCTTTGGCGATATGGCGGCACGCGCAAAGCGGGGCTTTGAGAATCTGTTCTGGAATGAAGAGGGTGGTTGCCTCTACGACGTGGTCAACGCCGACGGGCGCGACGCTTCGATCAGACCGAATCAGATACTCGCCGCGAGTTTGAAGCACTCAATGCTCTCACGCGACAAGTCAAAGCGTGTAGTTGAAGTTGTCGAACGCGAACTCCTCACACCGTATGGCCTGAGGAGCCTTGCACCCTCGGATCCAGCGTATCGGCCTCGCTACGAAGGCGGCGTATGGGACCGCGACACTGCCTATCATCAAGGCACTGGGTGGCCCTGGTTGATGGGTCCATTCATCACGGCTTACGTACGAACTAACGGCGGCACGAAGCGTGCGCGCGAACGAGCGAAAGAGTTGCTCAGGCCGCTGCACGATCATCTTTCAGATGCAGGTCTTGGGCACATCTCCGAGATTGTGGATGCGCAGAGTCCCCACGAACCACGAGGCTGCATAGCTCAAGCGTGGAGCGTCGCCGAGATCTTGCGGGCAGCCGTCGAGGATGTGTTTGAAGTTAAGCCGGTCCCTCAGGGACTAGATTCGGTTCGGACCGCTGCGGGATAGCAGCATGTTCTTGCTGCCGTTGAGCCTGTGCTGTTTCAAGGCTTCTGGTAAGGAACTATCACGCTGGAGAGCATTGGAAAGTGCTTTTTATTCAAGGTCACCAAGTTTGCATGCCTTAGCTCGGCCGTGGCAGCTATGATGGCGTCTCCTATCCCCGTGCCATGGGTCTTACCGTAGTCCCGGCGGTACAACCCGCCCTTCACCGCAATCTCATTATCGATTTGAACGATTTCAAAAGCCCCGATGAAGTCGTCCAATGCGACTCGCTCCGCGCCCTCTCGAACACCGGCGTAAAGCTCCGCAATGGTCATTGCCGAGATAAGCAGCCGGTCACTAACCGCGTCCAAGTAAGCTACCGCATCCGAGTGATCGCGCAAATAATCGATGAGCACGTCGGTGTCTACTAGGAGGGGCATCAGTTGGCCTGGCTAAGTCCTGTCCCACTCACTTCTGAGCTCCCGGAATGCGGGTAAGTCTTGACGATCTTTCCAAATCCCGCGGGCCTTCTGCATCAGAGTGTGACGATCCTCTGGTTTCGTTTGGCCGATGAACCGTTCAACGGCTTCACGAACCAGCTCGTTTTCAGTCCTGCCAGTTCGTCGAGATATTTCCCGAAGCGCGTTTCGTTCCTGTTCCGTCAAGTTGATCTCTGTTGCCATAATACTTTGATAAGCCCCGGGGAGAATCGTTCGAATCAAAACCAAGCTTGCCAGCGGGTTACGCCGGAATGTCTTCCGCGTTCGCGTCTGTCGGGACATATTGCTGTCCCGTCATCCGCCTCGGCATTATTCCATGAAACGCTTTACCAAATTCATTGAGTGCCTCAATCTGCCTATCATCCATCCTTAGTAACGGATTCCGAACTACGCAACAAGTGTAGTTAGGGTCCAGCGCATCACGCCAAATCGAGTCATCTATGAGGAATAGGATGCCGTGGATTCGCTCGCGCAAAAACCTGTTTGATCGAAATTCACCAACGAAGTCTGCTCCGTACGGATTTGAACTTTCAAAGAGTCCAAGCAAGTTGCGCTGCGCTAATGGGTGGACAGCGCCTCTGCCTAAACTTAGAAGCTGCAGATCCCAATAGTCAGGTTTATGGCCGATAGCCTTACTAACATCGCAAATCAAGAGATGAGCTGAGTTGTCGTCAGCCTCGGGAAACTTGGTTGGCGTTCCGTCTTTTCGAATAGTCTTATATCGTATCTTGCTCTGTGCAATGCGGGAAAAGGCTGATTCGCTTCCATTCCGGTGAATGGAGGAGATAGCTGATAGACCAGATGCTATCTGCACTTCATTCCAGTAATTCTTTGAAATGTTCACAAACACGCACTCAGCTCTAACTTCAACTCCATTAGTGTGGCGGTACACAATGTCGACGTCGGAATTATCATCGGCTATACATTTGACCCCGCACTCGACTTTTTTGTTTGATGTCTCAAGTTCATAACAGAGACTTAACTCCATCGCGTATGCGTGCCAGTTGTTTGAATCTGTCAAACGAGTAAGGTGTTTCTTCACCCAGCAATGTCGGCCAGTTTGAAAGACAGTCTGTGCCTTTCTTGCAAGAGTCTCGGCTGCTGAGGCAAAACAGTCGTCTATTATGGACGGCTCAGCGCTCAATCCAGAATAATAATGGTTCAACGCCTCTGCGAAGTTAAAGCTTTTTGACGCGATGTCTGGCTGCGTTCTCACAATACCTGACATTATACACCTGACCGCCCATCACCCAAAAACAGGTTGCCGTTAGAAAACGGAATAAACCGGACACCCATCGGCATATATAAATCACAAGGACTTGGTGATGACCTGTTCGTGATCGGAGCGCCGTTTTTGGGGGAAGCCTACAATAGGCAGGCTCACCCGTGAGTAGACGACTGGGGGTCCAATGAACACACTTGAGAGATTGAATTCGACGAATAACACTATTGCGATTTTCCCGCCGACCGCAGACCCAGTCTTCAGGAACGCTATACCACAAAAAGAGATCGGAGAGGGCCGCTATCTCGCACGGTTCGCGCGCACAAGAGAAGAATTGTTCGCCGCGCTGAAGCTCAGGTTCGAGGTCTTTAATCTCGAGCTAGGCGAAGGGCTCCAGACCTCGTTCCTCACCGGCCGCGACATGGACGAATTCGACGAACAGTGCCACCACCTGATCGTTGTGGACACCGAGAATCAAGATCGGGTCGTCGGAACCTATCGCATGCAAACCGTTGAAATGGCTAGGGCCGGAAGAGGGTTCTATTCGAACGGAGAGTTTGAATTGTCGGCGTTGCCGCCAGAAATATTGAGCGATTCGATCGAGCTGGGCCGTGCGTGTGTCGCGCAGGATCACCGGAACACGGCTGTACTGTTCTTGTTGTGGAGGGGACTGGCCGCTTACCTGATGCACAACAGAAAGCGATACCTGTTCGGTTGTTGCTCGCTGACCAGCCAGGACCCGGTCGATGGTTTGCGCGTGATGCGTTTACTTGAACACAACGGGCAAATAGATCCTTCATTCAATGTAACGACCCAGCCCGGCTTCGAGTGTGTTGCGGAAGCCGAATCCATTGTCAATCAAGAAGTCCGGCTGCCAAAGCTGTTCCAAATCTATATGCGGTACGGTGCGCGAGTTTGCAGTCGGCCCGCGCTGGATCGGCAGTTCAAGACAATCGATTTTCTGGTGCTGTTCGATGTCAAAGCGATAGACGAACAGAGCCGCAAGATGTTCTTTGCGGATCAAGGTGGCGAGTAGTGTCCTACGCACGTTTGATCGTTCGAGCAATCGCTTTATCCGCTCTGACCTTCGCGGTCTACGCCGTGTTGCGGCTCGGGCTAGCTGTTACCCGCCGATCATTGCGCACAAGGGCTCGGTGGCAAGCGCTTATGCTTCATCGATGGGCGCAAATTGCGACATTCATACTCAGTCTGAAGATAGACGCGAGTTGCAATGCGCCAGCGGCGCCTTTTCTGTTGGTGTCGAATCATCTCAGCTACGTAGACGTGGTTGTTCTTGCGTCGCGGCTCGAATGTTCATTTGTCGCGAAGAAAGAGGTTGAGAGCTGGCCCGTGATTGGCGCCCTCTGCCGAAGCGTAGGAACAATTTTTATCGATCGAAGTAATCGCCGCGATCTTGCAAGAGTCAACGACGAGATCGCGCAAGCGCTGGAAGACGGCCGCGGCGTCATCCTGTTCGCTGAAGGCACCAGCACCAAAGGCTCATCTGTCTTGCCCTTCAGATCCTCTTTGCTGGAAGCGGCGGCGAGACGGGGGTTCCCGGTCTCGTATGCGGCGGTGAGCTATAAAGCATTGGGTGATTCTCCCTCGGCAAGCCTTTCTGTCTGTTGGTGGGGAGACATGACTTTTGGCAGCCATTTCGCCGGGTTGTTGAGACTAAAGCGCATCCAATCGACAGTCTCTTTCGGCTCACACGAGATTCGTGCGAACGACCGCAAGACTCTGGCGAATCGACTATGGTTTGAGGTCAACAGGCTTTTCCTTCCAGTCGAACTTCATAGCGCTAGCCCAGGACGTGCATCACTTGATTCTCAGCCTGCGATCGGAGTAGATCAATGCAACGCTGCGACACGCTAGTAGCCGATAACATCGCAATACTGAAACAGGGCATCGAGCTGACATCATGCCTCGGTCCTTTCTATTCGAGCGCCGCGCCGCGATGTCTCCACGGCGGTGTCGGCTCTCATTTTCGCCATTGCATCGATTTCTACCACTGCTTTCTTTCGTCTGCTGGTACCGGACGCATCAATTACGATTTGCGCGCGCGCAACGAGCTCGTAGAAAGCGATCCGGAAGTTGCCGCCAGCGAATTGCAGGCCATCATCGATGGACTGCGAAGCTTTTCGTTCGCCGACGGGCATACTGAGCTACTCGTGGTCCTTGAAGGCTCGACGCGAACTCATGAGCGTCCTTGCTGGAGCCGGTCGTCGATTGCGCGCGAGCTTCAGTCATTGCTCAGTCACACGATTCATCACTACGCGTTTATTGCGGTTGCTCTCCGACTGCAAGGAATAGAACCCGCGTCGGAGTTTGGTGTTGCGGCCTCGACTCTTGAATATTGGAGACAAACTGCGTGATGTGCACCGTGAGCTGGATCCATCAAGATGACGGCTATCACTTATTGTGTAATCGCGATGAGCTGCACACGCGGAAACCGGCTCTTCCGCCACGCGTTCTTGAGCGTAGCGACGTGAGATTCATCGCACCGATTGACGGTGACCACGGCGGCTCGTGGATCGGGGTAAACGAGTTTGGGTTGTCGCTGTGCCTGTTGAATCGTTACCAGGACGGTGAGCCATCGGTGATCGGGTCAAAGAAAAGCAGAGGGCTTCTGTTGGCTGGGTTGATGGACGCCCCCGGCCGCGCGGATGTGCACAATTGCATTTTGGAAACAGATCTGTCGCGATTTCAGCCGTTCACCCTGGTCGCGCTCGAGCCTCAAAAGAAGGCGCTGCTGGTTCATTGGACCGGCCGCGAGTGCGTGAGCGACTTGGACGGCGAAGGGGCGATGCCGCTCACTTCTTCGTCATACGATTCGGTGGGCGTTGCCGAGTCTCGCCAGCACTGTTTCGAGCGTCTTGGAGGCGGCTCGGGCAGGACAGCGGAGCTTCTGGCTAGATTTCACGCCAGCCACGAACCCATGCGCGGCCCGTACTCTACATGCATGCACCGCGATGACGCGAGGACCGTGAGCTTCAGTTGGATCAGAGTCGCCGCCGGCAAAATCGAGTTCTGCTATCATCCCGTCTCGCCTTGTTCGCTTTGGCCCGATGCGGGTCGAGTCTCAACTGCCCTCGAAATGTCGAGAACACTGCGATGAAGCCGTCGGCTAAGAATAAAGTAAGCCTGGCGCTGCGAAGCTGGAAGTGGAGAGTCGCGCTGATCTACCTGACGCTCCTCGTGGCTTCGCATGTCGTTACCCGGGCGAGTTCGACGGACACCGATGTCCGCCCAGGTTCAGTAGTAATCGTGCAAGCGATCGACGGCGAACGGCAGACCGACCGCGAAGTTCGGATCGCTTATCAAGAGTACGGTTCGAACGCGGACCCGTCGCGTCCCACGATCGTTCTTGTTCACGGGAGTCCCGGACACAAAGAAGACTTCCGCTCGCTCGCACCCGAGCTAGCAAAGCACTATCGAGTCATCGCACCTGACCTTCCCGGATTCGGAACCTCTACAGAACAGGTTCCCGACTACTCGATTCGAGCACACGCAAGCTACATCATTGAGCTGATGGACGCTCTGGGAATCGAGCGCGCCCACCTGCTGGGTTTCAGCATGGGAGGCGGCGTTGTATTGAATATCGCCGACATCGTTCCGCAACGTGTTCTATCGATTACGATGCTCTCGGCGATCGGCGTTCAGGAAGCGGAGTTGCTCGGTGATTATCATCTGAATCACGCGCTGCACGGAGCGCAACTGATGGCAATATGGTTGTGGGAAGAGGGTGTGCCCCACTTTGGTCTGCTCGGCCATTCGATGCTCGACAGGTCATACGCTCGCAATTTCTATGATTCGGATCAGCGGCCGCTGCGGGACATCCTGTCTCGGTTCGAGCGGCCAATGCTGATCATTCACGGCAAACACGATGTCCTTGTTCCGTTCGAAGCGGCGATCGAGCATCAACGCATCGTACCGCAGAGCGAAGCCGAGTTCCTGGACGACAATCACTTCATGGTTTTTGGAAATGGAGCGATGCTCGCGCCGAAGATACTTGGCTTTCTCGATCGGATCGAGCGGGGTAAAGCAGTGATTCGGGCAGCGGCTGATGCTGGCCGTCTGGAGCGAGCGGCGTTGACGTACGATCGCGCAAGCATCCCGAAGGCGATGGGCGTAACCCTGCTTGTCTTGATGATGTTGATCGCGGCTTCCACGCTGGTGAGTGAAGACCTCACTTGCATTGGAGCCGGGGTGATGGTCGCCCAAGGTCGTATTGATTTCGGAGCAGCAGCGTTCGCGTGTTTTCTGGGGATCTTCGTCGGAGATGTGCTGCTGTTTCTAGCGGGGCGCTATCTCGGGAGGCCTGCTCTCGCGCGAGCACCACTGAAGTGGTTCGTTCGGCCCGACGATGTCGAGCGAAGCTCTGAGTGGTTCAATCGCCGTGGCATCGTCGTGATCACTGCGAGCCGTTTCGTTCCGGGCATGCGATTGCCGACCTACTTCGCCGCCGGGTTGCTGAACACAAAACTTTTTCGTTTCTCGATCTACTTTCTCCTGGCAGCGATTGTGTGGACGCCGTTGCTTGTCGGGCTGTCGAGTGTGCTTGGCGGAGAGGTGATCAAATCCGCTCTACTTGCCCGACAGAACGTGTTGGTTCAACTGTTGATCGCAGGCGTGACTCTCTACCTGACCGTGAAGCTGGGGATTCAGATGGCAACCTATCGCGGCCGCCGGTTGCTTGTGTCGAAGTGGCGAAGGCTCACGCGATGGGAGTTCTGGCCGATGTGGGCATTATATCCGCCGGTAATCTGCTATGTGCTATTCCTGGCATTGAAGCATCGAAGCCTGACGGTCTTTACCGCGGCCAATCCGGCGATACCGGCAAGCGGGTTTATCGGAGAATCGAAGCTCGACATATTGCGCGGTCTTGCTACCTCCAATGGCTACGTCGCGCGATCGACGCTGGTTGAAGCGCCGCTTGATTTGGATGCTAGGATCGAGGCCGTGAAGCGTTTCATGGAAAAGCACGATCTGAGTTTTCCGTTCGTCTTGAAACCTGATCAAGGGCAGCGCGGATCCGGAGTCGCGATAATCGGATCAACCGAGGAGTCGGATCATTATTTTTCGAGCGCACCGGTGGACACAATCATTCAAGAGTACGCTCCAGGTGTCGAGTTTGGCGTGTTCTACTATCGGCAGCCGGACGAGAAGCGAGGCAGGATCTTTTCGATCACCGAGAAACGCATGCCCACCGTAACCGGCGATGGCGCGAGCACGCTTGAAAAGCTGATCCTCGCCGATGATCGCGCCGTGTGCATGGCGCAATTTCTGCTCGACAAACACAAGACGAGACTGAGCGAAGTTCCGGCTCCAGGCGAGCGAGTCCAGTTGGTCGAGATTGGAACCCATAGCAAGGGAGCGCTGTTCCTGGACGGCGGTTGGATCAAGACGCCCGAGCTTGAAACGAAGATTGATGAGATCAGCCACTCATTCGACGGGTTCTACTTTGGAAGGTTCGATATCCGTACGCCGTCCGCTGATGATTTCAGAGCTGGCCGAAACTTCAAAATCGTCGAGCTGAATGGCGTGACGTCTGAGGCGACTCATATTTACGACCCGCGCAACAGCTTGATAGACGCCTATCGAGTGTTATTTGAACAATGGAGACTTGCGTTCGAGATCGGTGCGAAGAATCGCGAACGCGGCGTTAGACCGAGCACCCTTCGAGAACTGCTTCGAATGTTGACGGACTTCAGCAGGCGGCCAAGCCCCGCTACGTTTCGACGTCATCCTTGATCCGGGCACAATATGCCGCAAGCTTCGTTCATGTTAGCCGCGCTTCTGGCACTGCAATCTTCCGGATCATTGTCCGAAGCGGCTAGCTTCCCGGTTATCGCCCAAGCGCTTGCGAGTCAATCCGCTAGAGACCCCGCGGTTGACGCTGTGAATCGAACTCGGATGCTGATCGATAAAGTCATTGCGTCGTCTTATCCCGAGTTAGAGGGCGCCGACATCCGGGTCAAGGTGTTTCGCTCCCGGTCGGACTATTTCAAAGCGCGCTTTGGTTATGCTCAATACTTCTTTACTCGAATGCGCTATCTGGTGTTCGTGAATCCTCGGGTGTTTGAAATGCAAGCTCCGGAAGAGGGCGTTCAAGCGATTATTGCGCATGAGCTAGCACACCTCGTCTACTTTGAACGCCGAAATCGAGTGCGATTAGTAGGACTAGTGCGCCTCACGTCGAAGCGCTTCACCGCCAGGTTCGAGAGATGGGCGGATCTCAAAGCGATCTCGCTCGGTTACGGCGAAGGTCTGAAAGAGTACCGGCGATGGCTTTACAGCAACGTCCCTTCCTCGAAGCTCGCCGACAAGCACAGAAACTATTTCTCCCCTGACGAGATCGATGCGATTTTGTCAAAGGCACGCGCGCGGCCAGGGTTGTTCGATTATTGGCTCAAGAATGTGCCGTTGAATATGGATCAGATTCTCGCGACGAAGTGAGCCCTTATGGCAAGCCGCAGGTTCTGAACGCGAGGAGGTTTGCAACATGCCACAGTGGCTCAATCGTGTTTTCGCAACTCTTATCGGCGACCATCGCCACTTCTCGATCGAGCGGCGGTTATTCAACACCGTGAGCCTGCTCAACGCGGTCGCGAACATCGGCGGAGCCTTCGCAACGCTGATTTATCAGTCGAACCGCTTCCTGTTCCTCTTACATCTCGGAACGGGGATTCTGTTCGCCGCTTTTTACTATCTCTCCCGGTTCAAGGACGCGTACCGAGTGTTGTACTGGCCCTTCGTCGCAGTGATTCTGAGTTTTCTGTTCATCAACTCTCTTTTCAATGCCGGTTCTGCTGGCGGGGCGCATTACTATTTTATCCCGGCTCTGGTTATCGGAATCATCTTATCCGCCAAGTCGCGGAGGACGATTGTTGCGTTCGCAGTGTTCGGACTAACGTCTGCCGCGCTTTTCATTGTCGAGCAAAAACACTCTGATTGGATCACCCAGTACGCCAGTCCTCTGGAAAGAATGCTGGATGTTCGCAGCAATTTTCTGTTTGTGCAGTTTCTCACTGGGATTCTAGTCGTTGTGCTGACACGGAACCTCAACCAGGAGCGCGCCAAGTCCGACTCGTTGTTACTCAACATTCTTCCTTCGAGCGTGGCCGAAGAACTGAAGGCGAACGACTCGGTCAGCCCCCGTCATTACGAGAGCGCGTCAGTGTTATTTACGGACTTCGTTGGCTTCACACAGATAGCGGAGGGCATGACTCCCGAGGAACTGATCGCAGAGCTGGATGCGTGCTTTAGCCACTTTGATGCGATAGCACGAAAGCACAAGCTGGAAAAGATAAAGACGATCGGCGACTCCTACATGGCTGTGGGCGGCGTGCCGGCTGCGAACACTACGCACGCCGTAGACGCGGTGCTTGCGGCGCTCGAGATTCAGCGCTTCATGACGGAGCTCGCAGAGAAGAAGAAAAAGCTGAACCAGCCGTGCTGGCAACTGCGCCTGGGGATTCACACGGGTCCGCTTGTAGCGGGAGTCATAGGCCGCGAGAAGTTTGCTTATGACGTTTGGGGAGACACGGTGAACACCGCGAGCCGTCTCGAGTCTTCGGGCCTCGCGGGCCGGATCAATATCTCGGCTGCGACGTATGAGAAGGCTAAAGACCTGTTTGTGTGCGAGTATCGTGGGAAAGTACCGGCCAAGCACAAAGGCGAGATCGAGATGTACTTTGTGAACGCCATCCAGCCGTTGTTGGCTCACGAATCGGGAGAGCCCAACCAGAGGTTTGTCGAGCTCTACAATTTGATCGCCGATCGCTCGCGTAGCGCGCAGAATTTATAGCGTGCTTCCAAAGAACCGGCTACCAACAATCGGTATGTCGCTTCGGCGAATGAACAAAATCACCGCGCTCAAGACGAACACCGTGACGGCCAGCCCGAATAGTAGGCCGCCATCATCCTTCACAACTACTCCAAGCTTGGTCAGATGACTGAAGATCGCGCCGGTTATCGTCCCCAGCGCAAGCACTGCGCCTATTGTCACCGTCGAAGGAATCAGTAAGAGGATCACGGCGATTAGCTCGACCGCACCCGAACCGATCCTGCCCCATGGCTCGAGCCCGAGCGTTGAGAAGATGTACTTAGACTCTTCGGCCCCGGTGAACTTGAAAAACAACGTCTGAAACAGGATCACCGCGACGATGATCTGAAGAATCCAGCTTGCGATGTTCTGAGCCCTGGTTAATGCCATTTCGTCCTCCCTTGCAGCAAACTCTCTCTATCGAACAATGCCGGGATTCAAGCGAATTATTCCAACAGGCACGCGCCCGCGGGAATAATTCGGGCGTGCCGTGCGATTTCAATATATGAAGGGCAGCAAAAGAGGTGCACCTTAATGATGAAATTGTCGGGCGACTGGCATCGAATATTCGCGATCGGATTGTTCGCGCTAAGCATAGTGATCAGCTCTGAGGGTGTCGGAGTTCGAGCGATCGGAAATTCGCCAGACGAGGCGACCGGACGCAGCTTTGTTTACACGATCACCAATCCCAACGGCGCGAACGCTATCGCGGCATACGAGCGAAACACTGAAACCGGCGAGCTCATTTTTCTGGACACCTACTCGACCGGAGGGCGTGGCACGGGCCGCATACTTGATTCGCAGAGCCCGCTGGTGGTCAATCGTCAGGGAACCCTGTTGTTCGCTGTGAACCCGGGTAGCGATGACATATCGGTGATGGCAATAAGAGATGATGGTTCGCTTGCGCTCGTCGGTGAGCCGGTGCCTTCGCGAGGCGTCGAGCCGGCAAGTCTTGCGCTAAGAGCCGACCTGCTCTACGTGGCCAACAAGGGCGACGCGGTTGATCCTCCGAGCTACGCCGGCTTCTTTGTCGAAAGCGACGGCGCTCTCACACGCATAAGGCGGCGGATCGCGCTTGCGTTCGGCGATAACCCAACACAGGTGTTGTTCACTCCCGACGGCGGATTGCTGATAGGAATTCGTTTTGGCTCGGGTGGGCTTGATGCCTTCGTGGTCAGACCAAACGGCAGGCTGCGCTTTCGCAGTCAGCTAGACAACCAACGCGGTCCGTTTGCCGCCGTATTCAATCCGGCGGCCAATGAGCAACTGCTCGTCGCCGACGCAAGACTTCCGGGCGCTTCTTCCTACGTTATGAACGCGGACGGTTCGTTAGCACCCGTCAGCTCGGTCACCAATCGGCCGGAGCGCGCGGCTTGTTGGATTGTTGCACACTCGGATGGCGCACGCGCGTGGGTTTCGAACACCGGCACAAATTCTCTTTCGCTTTACACGATCGGCGCGAATGGATCGTTGAATCTCGCAAGCACTCACAGCACGGCGGCATTCGGGCGCACGCCGTTTGAGATTGCACTTGATTCAGGCAATCGCTTTCTGTACCAGCTAAACGTGGGGTCCGGCAATCAGAGCATCCACACGCTAAGAGTGATTGATAACATTCAGGACGCCGGGTTGTCGGATGTCGGCGCGGTAGCCTTGCCTTCGGGCTCGTCACCGATCGGGCTGGTCGTCACAACGCGGAGCGGCGCCTGAAGCAAGAGCTTTGCCGGCGATCACACGAAGATCCGCGAGTCATCCCCTTAAGGCACTCATCAGCGCTTAAAGCGCAGGGAGTATTACAATGCCAGAACGTCGCAAGAGAGTGGTTATCCTGGGCGGCGGGTTCGCCGGTGTCTATACGGCGCAGTACCTCGAGAAGGCTCTTGGGAAGCGCGACGATTTTGAAATCGTACTCATTAACAGAGAGAACTATTTTGTGTTCCAGCCAATGCTGCCCGAAGTAATCTCCGGCAGCATAGGCATCACCGACACTGTCAGCCCAATTCGACGTTTGCTGCCTCGGACAAACGTCCACGTGCGCGATGTCGAGTCGATCGATCTCGGTAACAAGACCATCACAACAAGCCCCGGCTTTCGCCCTCACCCACATGTGATCGCTTATGATTATCTGGTTCTGGCGCTCGGGAACGTAACCGACTTTCGCGGACTCCGGGGACTGCCCGAACACGCTCTTCCGTTCAAGAACCTCACTGATGCTCTAGACCTCCGTAACCATCTCATCCGCGCACTCGAAGAGGCAGCCATCGAGACTGAAGACCCCGGTCTGCGGCGTCAGTTGCTGACTTTCGTAGTGGCCGGCGGCGGATTCTCGGGAGTCGAAGTAGTGGCCGAATTGAACGACTTTGTACGCGGAGTCGCTCGCAACTATCTTGGCATTGACCCTAATGAGATTCGAGTCGTGCTGTTGCATTCGCAAGATCGAATACTCCCGGAGGTCTCTGAAAAGCTCGCGCTGTTCGCGCAAAACATCCTCACGAAGCGAGGCGTGGAAGTGAAACTGAAGACGCGCCTTGAAGCTGCAACAGGCGAAGAAGCGATACTGGCAAGCGGTGAGATGATTCCTACGAGGACGCTTGTCTCCACAGTGCCCAGCTCGCCGCATCCTTTGCTTGAGGCACTCGATCTGCCAAAAGGAAAAGGCGGCCGGCTTATCGCCAACGGGTCTCTTGAAGTTCAGGGCGGCGACTCGGTTTGGGCGCTCGGCGATTGCGCGCAGATCCCTACTAAGGGCGGACGCTTCGCTCCCCCGACCGCGCAGCACGCGATCCGCCAGGGGAAGACCGCTGCTAACAATATTGTTGCCGCGATTCGCGGAGGTTCAAAGACCGAGTTTGCATTTGGAGGCCTTGGCAAGATGGGCGCGCTGGGTCATCACTCTGCGGTTGCCGAGATTATGGGTATCAACATCAGTGGCTTTATGGCCTGGTGGATGTGGCGGACGATCTATTTAATGAAGCTTCCCGGGTGGGGCAGGCGCTTGAAGGTCGCTACTTCGTGGACATTGGATCTACTGTTGCCCGCCGATCTCGTCGAGTTAAGGCTGTCGGGTTCTCAGGGGATAGCTCAGCAGCACTTCGAACCCGGCGAAGAGGTCTTTCATCAGGGCGACCTCGGGGATCGAATGTACATCATTGTGAATGGCAATGCAGAGGTCGTTCGCGTAGACGATGGAGTCGAGAGGTCTCTTGCGAAGCTTGGTCCCGGCGAATACTTTGGCGAGATGGCGTTACTTAGGCGGAGCACGCGAGGCGCGACAGTGAGGTGCACTGCTCCGATGGACGCGTTGATTCTGCCGAAGCGCGAGTTCAGCATGCTTGCCGCCTACTTACCACAGGTCCGCGAGTCGCTCGAAGCGGTGACGGAGCAGCGAGCGCGAGCAAACGCTCAAGCTTCTGCTGCTGGTGACACGAGTCTCAGCCGAGGCTGATTAAGTAGATAGAGCATTCCGACGAGTTGTTTTTGCTTACCCCACAAGCTTGTGACAATCTTGTGACAATCTTTCACAGAAATCAGACGAATTCCAGTAGTCCTCGCAGTGGCCAGCGGCTGTAACCTGTGACAGATGTTAGTAGTTGCAACTGAAACGAAAACTTCGCATAAACCCGTGACGTGACTCTTAATCAGCGGGTCGGAGGTTCGAGCCCTCCACGGCTCATTTTCGTTTCAATTACTTAGCGGCGGCCAAACGGACGCCGCTCTTGCGTTGTGACAATCTTGTGACAACGTTTTTCCCAGAACCGGTCAAAGTTTCAACTGCTCGTCGCTTGCGGTCGTCTGTTGCGCGAGCGTAACGCTTCGTCATTTGCAGCGCGGTTTGTGGCTGCAACGGCCGCCTTAAGCATTTACCGACAACCGCCAATCATCATCGCAATCCGACAAACCGCCCTCATTGCGAGGTATCCTTTTGCCGCCGCCGCTGCTCGCTCTCCTTTATCATTTCGCTTATGTCCGCAACCGGCCGTATCTCAACCGGTCCAAGTCCATACTTAAAGCCTGGAAGCTGTGAGACAAGCTGAATGGCATGATTGAGGTCTCGCGCTTCAAGGATCTGAAGGCCGCCGAGTTGTTCCTTGGTTTCCGCATAGGGGCCGTCGGTAGTCGCGACTTTGCCGTTTTTCCAGTACAGCGTCACCGCAGTCTCCGGAGACTGAAGAGGTACTTCGGCAACAAGATGTCCGTTGTCGCGCAGATGATCGTTGTGCTCAAAGCATTCGTCGAGCACAGTGCGTCGCTCGTTCTCGGTCATCCCTTCGAATGTGCCTGGCTCGAGGTATCCCAAACAGATGTATTTCATTGTTCTTGCCCTCCTGGTGAGGCCAGCAGCAGAGCGTCGCAGATTTATCCGTCACTGTTTCGAGTAACGAAGCGCAACACATCCTGATTTGAAAAACTTTGACTCAATAAGTCTTAGTTGCAATTTCTCCGGCAGGCTAACATCATCCAACAACCGTCTCCCTTCTCCTGCAACGATTGGATTGACGACAAAAACATATTCATCAACAAGACCAAGCTCTATGAGTTGTGAAGGAATACCGACACCACCGAGCAAAATGCTTTTGCCTTGTTCTTGTTTCAATTTGAGTATTTCGTCGCGCAGGTTTGTACGAACGATTCTCGTATGGGCATCTTCAGCGCTCTCTAACGTCCGTGAAAAAACAATTTTGTTGATGGAGTCAAATGCCTGAGCAAATTCGTTCGATGCTTTTGTCATCGACTGGCTTTTTGCGACTTCAGGCCAAAAAGGCACCATCAATTGGTAGGTGATACGTCCAAAGACGCCCAGGTCAACCTCTCGCAGGAGGTCCGTAAAAAATTCATGTGTCTCGTCATCGGCAACTTGCCTGGTATGGTCGACGCAGCCATCCAGAGTGATGTTGATTGCGAAGATTAGCTTTCTCATTGGATTGTCCTGATCAACTCAGATGGCTCTCACTCTCGCTTTGCTCATCGTTGTGTAGCGGGGTATTAAGGTGTTGCCACCTCAGCGGGTCCTCTGCGCACCCCGCGTCCTCCGCGGTTAAGATCCGGAGAAATCAAACCGCAGAGGACGCCGAGGACGCAGAGCAGAAGTCGTTCTGAACAAGCAACACTCTAACACCCCATTCCGTATGCCGCCGATGTCGCGTCGGGCCAGACTATTCCGTTGCTTCCTCCGGAGCCGGGAAGAATAGAAGTTCGCGCACCTCGCCCGCCGCATCGCATGAGATGGCGCCCTTGCGCGCCCACGCGAGTGCCTCGTCCATATCGGCGGCTTCCAGTATCCAGAAACCGCCCATGTGCTCCTTGGTCTCGGTGTATGGCCCGTCGGTGACGAGCACCGTACCATCAGATTGCTTCCGCACCGTCTTTGCGTTGCTGGCCGGGGAAATTCCGCAAGCGAACTTCCTCACGCCGGAAGCAATCATTTCGCGGTTGAGCGCGTGGATCTCCTCGATCATCGTTTCGGTTACGGCGGACGGGTCGAAGTCGTCGGGGAGGTAGTTAGCAACTAGATATTGCGGCATGATTTTTCTCCTGTAATGATCTTTAATCTTAAGTCTTTGGCGCGAGCCGATTGCCCTGCCTTCACAATATAGTCGAACGCCCGGACGGAATTCGACAGGTCGTCAAAGATATTTTTTCCGCGCTTTAGAACTTTGCTTTGCGTACGGGTAAGGCGTGACGGCTTCGGCGCACCAAGACTTTAATCGCGCAGATCAACGAAGCTCTGTGCAAGGTGCTTTATCACAACCTCTGCATAATCATTCAGGCAATTCATGACTTGGGAATCGAGCCAGATGTTTCACAAGCAGAGGCAGCGTAATGGTGTCATCAATAAACTGCGTTTCAGCCCGCAGTCCTTGTGTCCGGTTCGGAATTAGGGGAAACTATGCACAATGACGCTTCCCTGCAACCCCTTAGACTACGTCAAAGAAGCCTTTGATCAAGAGGCCAGACGGCGGTCTGTCGAGGGCATTCTCGAAAGCTACCACAGCAACTACGACGTCTTGTCGGAAGGCGTTCAGAATGCGGTAGATGCCGTTGAGGATGCGGCGCTTGAGGATGCCGCTCTTAAGAAGCGAGAGGATGTCGCTCTTAAGAAGCCAGCCAGACCTTACCGTGTCGACGTGACGGTCAGCCTAGAGGGGAACTGGATCAGCATTCTAGACAGCGGCGTCGGCATGACGGAAGAGCAGGTGTCGCACGCATTCGCCCCACAAGCCACGTTCAAACAACAGTCAAGCCGTGGCCGCAAAAACATGTATCGTGGCTATAAGGGTGTCGGGCTGACATTTCTTGCATATGGAACCGACGACATTACGATCCATTCTAAGAAAGAGGGAGCTGCGCTGATCAAGGCGCGCATGAAGTACGGCCGGGCATGGGCCAGAGGCGAACGGACCGACGAACCAGTGATGAACGTCGACCCCGACGCTTCGCCGTTGGAATCCATTGAGCGCGGCACTTACGTGAAGGTGCAATTCTCGAACAAGACGCGGCCCAAGAGCTTGAGCAAGATCGGTTCCACTATCGAGATTTGGAACGTGATCCTTCGGACAAAGACCGCGATCGGCCAAGTGTTGTTGGGCCGTGACCCCGAAGTCGCGTTTAAGGTGAAGCTCAAACTGATGAACGGCGGGGAAACTGAAATCAACGTTGAGCCAACGTTCCTCTATCCGCACAACGTAAAAAGGACGCCGCCCTTCCGCTTCCTCGATCTGGTGGACTACCACAAGACCTATGCGGAGCAGACAACCCCGCCGGTCGAGAAGTTGAGACAAGACGGGGTTTACCTCGTTTGGGACTCTGCGCGGATCGCGCAAGAGCTGACGGATGTGCAAGGCAAGGAGTACGCTGACCTGATTGCAGCATACACGCCATCGGTTTATGCGTTCGTCCCTTATCAAGGGAGCGTTTGGGGAGAACTTAATAAGATCGAAGCCGGGGCATCAGGCCGGAAATACATATACCCTGGCCTGATGATCGCGGTGAACCGACAGCGGCTTGCTGATATTTCAGGAATCGAGGCGACCCGTTTCGAGGTCTTCGGGCGCAACGTCTTTGTCGCGGTTCACTTCGACGGCGTGAAGCCCGACCAAGGTCGAAAGACCATCGAGATCGAGGCAGAGGATTTTGCGAAAGACGCCGCGGATCGGCTTGTCCAATACCTTGGGAAACAACGGTCGCTTCTACGTCCTTCTGGAGAGGCGCCAACCCCTGAACAGCGTGAGATCGAACGAAACCACTCCGAATGGCTCTACAACGTTCAGAAGCACGCCGAAACGTCACCCCTCCACATTCCGCCGGCGACATATGTAAGTACACCGCTTACCGAGCAGGATGTCATTGGGCTATTTCATCAACTGTGTTCACTGGGAGTATTCCCCGGGATTAAGGTCTACGCAACAAGTCAGAGTAAGACTTATGATTGCCTGATCCAATTTGACTGCGGAGTCGAAGAGCCCGGCCTCGTTTACGAAAGTGCGGAGAAACATCCATTAGGTGTCTCGCATTTTATACTTGGCAAAGACAAGACCTTCAAGACACGGCAACTAACACTTGAATTTAAGAACAACTTGGATCGCTTGATCGAAGACGTGGTCGGCGCGAGCCCGAAGAACTTCGCCCACATAGATGTCTGCGTGTGCTGGGGTAAAGTCGGCGATAGTTTCACGGGCTACGAACTTGAACCGGTGACCGAAGCCAAGCTCGACGTGCTGCGAAGTTATCCAGGAATTACGCACGTATTAACGCGAGACGGAGACACGCACGTCATGTCATAGCGGTCATCATGTTACAAACCATCACTGCGATGATCGGTGCTGGCCAGCTAACCATACCTGTTACCGCCACCTCAGCTGACTAGCAGTTCTTGCAATCCCATCGGTCAATATGCATTTGGGGCAGACAGTGTTATTAGCGCAAAGCCTATCCGCATCGGCTTTTGACAATCTTTTTTTTATTTCAGCTGCCGAATCCGCTCCTGCAGGAATTGCCGCTCTGGTTCCTGTTGAGTCAGCGCCAGAGCTTTCTCATAAGAGGTCCGAGCCTCAGCCGTCATGCCGAGCCTGCGGCACAAATCTGCACGGGCTGAAAGAGCCGTGAGAGTCGGTGAGGGCCAACCGACCAGCCGACACATCGTCATTCGTCATAGCGACTCAGATACAGCTTGCCTTCGTAATCGACCAGGCCAAGAGTCATTTGCTCAATAAAGCCACGGCGGCCTAATACATTGCGCCGAAATCCCTGATCTTCAGCGAAGCCGACCAAGCCACTAAATTCAAAAGAGGCGAGCGACAGAGTTACTTCGTGCAGATAAGCCACGAAGTTGCCGGTTACCGTACCTACGAGCAGACGCAGACCGCTCTCGATATCGAGTCCCAATTCTTCCCCGACGCTGCGTGCGAAGATGCAATTGGAAGAGCCAGTGTCAACTTTCGCGTCGCAGTTGACTCGTGTCTGGCTGACGCTGAGAGTAACGGGAATGGTGATGCTCGGCTGGCCGGCATCATAGTTAACTAACTCCGTGAAGGCGAGTTGATGCTTCAAGCCCAACCTCCCATCTCCGCTACCTCGTCGGGCTTGGACAAGTAAGTGACGAATGCATTCGGCTTGCCGGCGGCGAGCGCTTTCTCTCTTGCGATACGATAGTTTGAACCAACGCCGAGAAGTTGATCACCGTCTAGTGCGACGTATTGACCGCCGTACTCTTCGCGATGCGATTTCAACCACTCCATGCGCTGTTGCCGAATTTCATCGTCGCCATTGTTGATGTGCAAGGATTGTGGTTTCCGGGGCGATAGCTCTTGGTTGGCAGGCTTCACTTCGCCGTTCGAGTCAAGTGATTCGAGGGCGGCGCGTAACCGGCGCTGTTCTTCAACCGGGAGCCTCCTGGCCTCTTCGATTATTTGCTCTAACGTTGCCATGAACCACCTCTACTCTTTCGTAAAACGCGATAACAGAGAAGATTAGTTTACCATCTCAGTACCGGGCATTTCTATCTTGCCTCAGAGGGTCACAGGTTATTTTTCATCTCCACCGTCGGTGTAGAACAAGTTGCGAAGATTGTCCAGTGTGGAGAGGCAAATTATGTAAGTGCTTTGCGCCTCGTCATCTCAATATCCGCATTGGCTTCTGACGAGTCTTTCTTATTTCAACTGCCGGATCCGCTCCTGCAGGAATTGCCGCTCCGGTTCCTGTTGGGTCAGCGCCAGAGCTTTCTCATAAGAGGACCGGGCCTCAGATGTCCTGCCCAGCCTGCGGTACATATCCGCACGGGCTGAATGCGCCAGGTAATAATTTGCCAATTCGCCATGTTCCAGCACCGCGTCGATCTGCGTCAGACCGGCCTCTGGACCGTCGCACATTGCAATGGCTACGGCGCGATTTAGCTGTACTACCGGCGAAGGGTGAACTCGAACCAATTGGTTGTACAGCGCAACAATCTGCTGCCAGTCGGTCACAGCGGCCGATTCCGCCTCCGCATGAACGGCCGCAATCGCAGCCTGCAGTGTGTACGGGCCGAAGCGCCGGGACTTCAGGGCTTGCTCCAGCAATGCCACTCCCTCCGCGATCTGCTCCCGGTTCCAGAGCGAGCGATCCTGGTTCTCCAGCAAGATCAGATCTCCGGTCGGAGAGGTTCTCGCGGCGCGACGGGATTCCTGCAACAACATCAGGGCAAGCAGGCCGATAACTTCCGGATTTGAAACTTCCGGCTCTGGCTGGAGTTCGGTCAGCAACCGGCCCAGTCGAATCGCTTCGCCGGTTAGCTCGGCCCGCGTTACCTCCGCTCCCGCCGCGGCAGAATAACCCTCGTTAAAGACCAGATAGATGACCTGAAGCACCGCGCCCAGTCGCTCCGGCAATTCCTCTGGCGTCGGCACCTCGTACGGAATGGCTATCTCACGAATCTTTGACTTGGCGCGCACAATGCGCTGCGCCAGCGTACGCGGAGTAATGAGGAAGCCGCGTGCTATCTCTTCGGTTGTCAGCCCGCACACCTCGCGCAACGTGAGCGCAACGCGCGCTTCGGGCGATAGCGATGGATGACAGCAGGTAAAGATCAGACGCAGGCGGTCATCTTCAAGGCTAATCTCTTCATTTGAATTTTCCGAACTCGATTGCGCTTCGAGATATCGCGCGAGTTCGTCCTGGGACGCATCAAATCTTGCCCGCCGACGCAGCGTATCAATGGCTTTGAATCGGGCCGTTGAGATCAACCATGTTCGCGCGTTGCCGGGGACTCCACTCCCCGGCCAGAGGCTGAGCGCAGCCGCAAAGGCTTCGTGCATCGCCTCCTCGGCAAGATCGAAATCACCGAGCAAGCGGATCAGAGTGGCAAGGATTCGTCCCGACTCCACACGATAAAGACGGTCGAGCAATTCGCGTATCTGTTCATCCGCCGGCTTGGGGGAACGCTCAGACATGACGATGACCGTAGCAAACCAGCTACCGCCGAATCAATTTAGCAAGCGGCGGATGTTGGCAAAGGTTGTGACTGGATTGAGTATCGAGGAGGGCGCCTGGGATGTTCGTCCACGTTCGATGTCGATGCATGACTGAGCTCACCCTCTATGCTGACAATCGACGCATCGGTTCAACTACGATTGCCGTTGCGCGAGTTTGGGCAGCGCTTGGATCATCGATCTTTCCTCCTGCCTCAACAACGTGGATGTCGCCTGAGATTTCATCGGCCAGTTCTTAGGGTTGCGCTAATGGCTCTACTCCTGAGGCCTTTCATCAGAGCGCTCGGCGCCTTCTGGTCGGCATGTCTACGACTGGCGAATGCGTTCAAGCTCCTCTTCGGCTTCTCGAATGGCCCACATAACCTGCTCACGGTTGGCCGTCACAACCTCGAGTTGCCTGTTGATTCTGACCCTTTGCGCCTCGAGCCGGATGCGCAACGCTTCGCGAAATTCGTCCATCGGGCGGGGCGATCCGACAAATGCCAGCGCCCGCTGAATGGCTTCCGGCGTAAGGCGATAGTCCAGGTCGTCGATACGAGCCAGCAAATCCATCTCTCTGGTTTCGAGTTCAAACAGCTTCGCGCGCAACTGATCGACTCGCTGCTCGGCTCGCGCCATTCGCTCACTATCCGTTGAGTACGCATCGGGCGGCGCTTCGGAAAATCCCTCCGCGCCAAGCACGAGCACCAGAACTAATGCCGCAAAAAACGATTTCATCTGACTCTTCAACATGGCTTCTCTCCTTCGCCTGAACTGCACCTTTTGTCTAATCTCAATTTCGTCAATACGTGTTTTGCAATCACCTTGCCAGATGTTCTCTGGAGCTGCATCGTCTCGTAAATTCCTTGAACTAAGAGAGATGCGCTCCCGCCGCGGAATAATGAGGCAAGAGGACTGAATACTTCGAGCTAACATTTCGGCAGTGCCAAAAAATACTGCCGCTATGTCGGCACTCGTCGCTAATCCAGTCCCATTCTTCGAAGGAGTTCGGCGAACCTTGGGTCGGAGTGAAGCGGCTCAAACCGGGGATCAACTTTGATGTGACTCAATGTAGGAGCGCGTTCGCTGAAAGCTCGCTCGATCCATTCGAACGCCGCGTCGTGTTCGCCCAATGTAATATAGATCGTTGCAACGAACAGCGGAGCCGCGACCCTTCGCTCAGACAACTCGGGAACGAAGTCGGCGAATCCGCGCCAGAACCCATTCATTCCCGCCCGCGCGTACGCATCTCGAAGAGCAAGTGCGATCTCGGAGCCCTGCGTTCCCTCGGGAATGATCTTCAGGTATTCGGTTACTGCTTCATCGAATTTTCCCTCGCGCTCGAGACACGCGCCGAGCAACTGACAAGAGAGCTGGAACGCGGTGTCCGTTGGTGAAGGTTCAAGCCGCGAATCGAGTCGCAGGCACTTCCTGAGCTGCGCTATCGCGTCTGAGAAGCGCCCGGCGTTGAACATCAGAAGCCCCATGGCAGTGTTCATCGGCAGCGACAGCGGGTCTAGTTGAAGCGCCAGTTCCATTTCGGCGAGCGCCTGGTCGAGCCTGCGCTGGTCCATCAGCAAAAGACTGTATCCCTGATGCGCGGCGGCGAAGTTCGAATTCAATTCGAGCGCAGTCCTGAATTCCACTTCGGCCCGTTGCCAATCCCACTCGTGAAGATGCGCGAGGTTTCCCAACAAAAGATGCGCCTCGGCGAGGGCGTCATCGATCTCGAGCGCTCGCTGGGCGTACGCTTTCGATTTTAAGAGCGCGCCCTGGGCCTGAGCCGGATCCGGATTGAAGTAGGCGAACACGCCAAACGTCTCGCCGAGACCTGCATATGCAAGAGCGAACTCCGGGTCCTTGCCGAGCGCCTGCTCAAAGCACGCTATGGCCTCGCGGAAACCGTCTTCGGTCCACTTGCTCCAAAAATGACGTCCCTTCAAATAGAGCTCATAGGCTTCCGCGCTCTTGGTATGCTGCTTCGCCAGTTTGCGCTTGTCGCTGCTGGTCAGCTTCAATCGCAGCTTCTCTCCAATGTCTCGCGAAATTTCCTCCTGCAATGACAGCATCTCGTTCAGGTCCCTCGAGTATTGTTCACCCCAAACGTGCGCGCCGTCCGTCACGTCGACGAGTTCCGCGCTGATCAGAAAACGGTCGCGTACTCGTTGTATTCGGCCGGTCATTACCGCGCGCACGTTGAGCTCCTGGCCCACTTGCTGCGGATCGACTTCGCGGCCCTTGTAGCGGAACACCGTGCTGCGAGCCATGACGCGCAGCCTCGGTACTTGCGAGAGCGCGTTTATCAAACTCTCGGTTATCCCGTCGCTCAGATAATCCAAATCCGGTTCGGCAATCGTGTGGTGCATCGGCAACACCGCAATTGAATCGATTTGCTTTCGCGCGCGGCGCCGCGAGCCGGAATCGCGCACGAGCGACGGCTGGGCCAAATGGTGACCAGTATGCGCGACGGAGCCGGTCATTGCGCCCGCGCCGGCGGCGACGATGGTGCTCATGTTTTGAGTCAGATTTCTCAGATCGACCACGAAGTCTCGCGCGGTCTGGTACCTGAGCGTCTTGTCCTTTCGCAACGCCTTCGATATCACCCATTGCATCTCGGGAGTAATCGCCGTCGCCCAGTGAGAGACAGGCTCGGGCTCTCTGCTCAAAATGGAAACCAGCAAGTCTCCGGTCGTGCCGCCCTCAAAGGGCCGGCGGCCCGTGAGCATTTCGTAAAGCAACACACCGAGGCTGAACAGATCGGTTCTGCTGTCCACATCGAGTCCCCGCGCCTGCTCTGGAGACATGTATGAAACGGTGCCGAGGATTACACCGGGAGCCGTCTCCATTCCTAGTGGTGCGGTGCGATCATCGATTGGCGCCGGCGCCGCCGAGAATTTTGCGAGCCCGAAATCCAGGACCTTTACGAGCCCGCGCCCAGTCACGATCAGGTTCGAGCTTTTGATATCGCGATGAATGATCCCGAGCGAATGTGCTTCGTCGAGCGCCTCGGCAACCTGAATGGCAATGTCTATGGCAAGGTTAGGGCGCAGCGCGCCGCCTTCCAGTTTATTGGACAACAGTTCGCCTTCGACATACTCCATGGCGATGAACATCGCGTCGTCATTCTCACCAATGTCGTAAATGGCTGCCACGTTCGGTGAGCGAAGAGCCGACGCGGCGCGAGCCTCGCGCAGGAAGCGGTCTCGCCGGTCAGGGTCGTATTGATATGAAGCGGGCAGCAGTTTGAGCGCCACCTGACGGCCGAGTCTGGTGTCCTCGGCCAGGTAGACCTCGCCCATGCCGCCCGCGCCGAGCTTATCGAGAATTCTGTAATGCGAAATGTTGGTTTTCATTTTGTTACCTTCCATGAGCGATCAACCGGGAGCGATCAACCGGCCGCCCCGGCAGTCTTCAATTCGGCGCTCTCCTCAATTGGTGTCTCCTCGCGCTGGTCCCACTTGATCAGCTTCAGGTCGAGCACGAATATCGAGTACATCACCGGCACCAGCAAGAGTGTGATAAATGTCGCCGCGGTGAGCCCGCCGATCTGCGCGTAGCACATCGGCTCCCACAGCGGGCCTCCGTGCAACGCGAGCGGGAACAGAGCTATCACTGTCGCGCCAACCGTGATCAACACCGGCCTCAACCGCATGATCCCCGCGTCCAGCAATGCTTCCTTTAGCGGCTCGCCTTCGGCGTGTTTCTCTTCAATGAAGTCAAACAGCACGATGATGTGGCTCACGATTACACCGACCAGACTCACGATGCCCAGAAAGGCCATGAATCCAAACGGCGAGCCCATCAACCACAACACCGACAGCGCTCCGACGGCGCCGTAGGGCACGGCCGCAAAAACAATCACCGGCTTGATCGCGCTTCTGAATTGGAAGACCAGCGTAAGAAAGATGGCCGCGACCGAGATTCCAAGCACTATCGCAAGATCGTGAAAGCCTTCGACCTGCGATTCTTCCTCGCCGCCGATTTCCATCCGGTAGCCGGGCGGAAGCGTCTTTGCGAAGGCGTCGAGGCCAGGCTTAGCCGCGGCCATCACTTCGCTTGCCAGCACGCCTTCGACCGGTGAACACGAAACGGTGATGGTGCGAAACTGATTTCGCCGCCTCAGCTTTTCCGTCTGCATCTGATACGACACCGAAGACACTTGTCGAAGCGGCACGCGCTCGGTTCCGCTCGATGAATACACGTACAGGTTGTTGATGTCGTCGAGCCGCGCGCGCTCTTCCATTCGCAATTGCGCGACGACTGGGATCTGCTTGTCGCCTTCGCGGAGACTGGTGATCGAGTAGCCGCTGAGCGCCGTGGCCGACGCCGCCGCGACGTCGAGATTCGTGACGCCGATCAGATTCGCCCGATCCGAGTCCGTTTGCAACTTTACGGAAAAGCTCTCATCGCCCCAGTCGTCGCGGGGGCGCGCGGCTTGAGGGATCGCGCGAAAAATGTTCATCACCCGTTCGGCCATCGCTCGCAGCGTCGGCGCGTCATCGCCTGAAATCCTGATCGCCACCGGCAACCCAACGGCCTTGCCCGATTCGAGCTGGCGCACATCGATGCGCGCTTCGGGGACTTTCGTCGACAGCGCTTCCTGCAACAGGCCGACCAAATGGCCTGTCTCGTGTTTGTCGGTTACCTCGATGATGATCTGCGCGTAATTCAATTGTTGCTGCTCGGGCGACACCGAGAACCAGAATCGCGGCCCGCCGCCTCCGACAAAAGTGGTCAAGGATCGAAGGACCTCGCGCGGCTTGCCGCCTTTCGCCGGGTGATGCTCAGCGTATTCATTCATCACATCGCGGATCACGGCCTCGGTATGCATCGCCGCCTTGTTTGTGCTCTCGAGCGGCGCATCTTCGGGAAGCCACACATCGACATAAGAGAGATATGAAAGATCCTTTGGAAAGAACTGAGTCTTGAGCTGGCTCATGAAGAAAACACCCATCGCAAGGAACACCGCCGAGCCCGCCAGCACTTTCCATCGATGATTGATCGCCGCCGTCCCGACTCGGTAGTACCACGCGGCGAATCCTTTCGTTCGACGCTCGCTCAACGGGATTTCCTTTTTCGGTTTGATCATGTAATAGCCGAGCAGCGGCAGAAACGTCATCGACGCGAGCCGCGACGCAACCAGCGAGCACCCGATCACGACCGGCATGCTGTAGAGAAAGGCTCCCGTATCGCCTGAGAGGCTGAGAAACGGGAGGTAGGCGACTATGTTGGTTATCGTCGCGAACATTATCGCGCTCGCAAGCTTCGTCGGCCCGAGCCACGACGCGATGATCGGCGGATGACCCGCGCCGAGCTCGCGCTTGATTGAATCACCCGCTACCACCGGATCGTCTACCAGCAACCCGAGCGCGATGATCAATGTTGCAATCGAAATCTGCTGAAGATCGATTTTGAGGATCTGCATGAAACCGAAGGTCATCGCCAGAGTGATCGGAATCGCAAGCGCCATCAACATCGCCGAGCGCCACTCCCAGAAACCAACCAGCGAAACCAGCACCACAAGGATGATCGCTTCGTACAGGCTGACCATGAACAGATCGACGCTCTCTTCGACCTGCAACGGCTGATCGCTGGTTCGCGCCATCGTCAGGTCTTCCGGCAATTGTGAACTCAAGCCGGCCAGAGCGGCGTTGACCGCCTTGCCGAATTCGCCGATGGTCTCGCCCGATCGCATCTGCACCGACAACGTTATGGCTCGGGTTCGTTGCCACGCGCCATGACTGTCTTTCCAATCGTAGAAATTCAAGTAACGCGCGGGGCTCGCGTAGGATCGCGAGATATCGAACAGGTCGCGCAGGTAAACCGGGGCGCCCGACTGCGAGAACGTAACGACGACGTCGCCAATCTCCTTCTCGTTCTTAAACTCGCCGGATGGATCGATCGTCAGGTTCTTGCCTTGCACATCGATTTGACCGCCCGCAACCGTGATGTTGCGCGCCTTCAAAATGTCGGGAAGCTTCGACAGCGTCACACCGTAGGACGCAAGACGCTCCTGCGAGTAGACCAGATACACTTTTTCATCCAGCAGGCCTTTGCGCTCGACCTTTGAAACCGCGGGCAGGGTCTTGAGCGTCTTGGCGATGAGATCCGTGAACGAGTCCAGCTCGCGATAGGTGTACCGGTCGCCCGCAATAGCTTCGATTCGATCCCGCGTGTTCTTTGGATCACGAATAATCGCCGGCGGCCACGTGTCGGGGTGAAATCCCGATGACTGCATTCGCTCGGCCACGAACTGCTGCAAGTGCGCGAGCAGCTTTGCATCGTCGTCGTTTGAAACGCCGTCGATTCCGATAAACTCCGGGCCTTCGACAAGGCGAATATCGCGAGCGACTCCCCTCTCGCGCGTGTAGTCGGCGAATGCTTCAAGACCCGGATGGACGATTCGAGCGCCGAGCGATTGAGGGAAGTTAACGACTATTGTGAAACGCGACGCCCGTTCGGCGGCCGGTGCTTCGGCGCGAGACTTCTCTATAGCCTGTTGAATCGCGCCGGCTCGCAATGTAATTTCAGTTTCGTTGGCTTTCGGGCTTGCGACCGTCAGCATTAACGCCGCGGTGTCCCCAAAGTCTCGAATGAAGTTTATTGGACCGGCGCCGTCCGGCAGATCGGTGATGCTGTTCAACCGGAAGGCGACATCGTCGAGCTGTTTGCTTCGTTCGCTTTGCGTGGACTTCTCGTCGAGTTCGAGGTAAACCACCGACACGCTGGTGCGCGAGATGGATTCGATCTTGGTCACCACCGCGTTTGCGGCCATTTGTTCTTCGATCTTCTTGGTGACCAGTTGCTCGACCTTATCGGCGCTCGCGCCAGGCCACGAGGTAATCGCAACGGCCTGCCGCACCGCGATCTCCGGGTCTTTGCGTTGAGGCATGCTGAAGTAAGCGTATACGCCCCACAGCAACGCCCCAATCAGGAGCACCCAGGAAATTTGCCGCACCTCGACAAAAAACCTCGCCGTGTTGTGCGTCTTGTTTATGATCTCGTTGTCTGTTTTTCCGTGTGCCATTGTGTTTTCCTCGCTATCGATTTCGTCGATTAACATGTCAGCGACGCTTCAGGGGATCACCTGCACCGACTCGCCGTCGACGAGCCGTGAGCTTCCGGACGTGATCACCTGTTCGCCCACTTTTACTCCGGATTTCACCGCGACCTTATTGCCGAATGCCTCGCCGAGGATCACGGTTCGCAGGCGCCCAAGCTGCTTTCCGCCCTGGTCTTCGACGATGAACATAGAGAATTGATCGGGCTGGTCCTTAGATCTGACGATCGCATTCAACGGAACGACCAGCACGGATTCGGTTGAGACCGAGGCCGCGAGCGTCAAAGACGCGATCATTCCGACCTTCAGCAGACGCTGCGGATTTTGAATCGACACCTCGACTTCGAAGAGGCGCGTCTTCTGATCGGCGGATGGCGCGATCGAGGTGATTTGCCCGGTGAAGTCTTTTCCCGGCAGCGCGTCGAGTTGCACGGACAGGGTGCTGCCGGTCTTGAGGTTCTGAATCTCGAGATCGGGCACGCCGAAGGTCGCCTTGACGACTGATGTATCGGCGAGCACGAACGCGGGCTTGCCGGGCGAGATCAACTCGCCGGCGTCGACGGAGCGTTGCAACAGCAGCCCGTCGATTGGCGCTCGCAGCAGCGTGTCGTCCTGGGATATCGACGCCGCGGCGTGCGCGGCTTCGGCGGCGGCTATCTGGGCCTGGACGACGGCGAGCTGCGATCTGGCGGTTTCTATCTTTGCGCGGTAGAGGTCGTGTTGCGATTTCGTCGAATCGTATTCCGACTTGGTGATGCTTTGAGTGGCGAACAGAGCCTGGGCGCGCTCGAAATCGAGCCGCGCTTTTTCCGCGCCGACCTCTGCTTCGCTGACCTGCTTCGAAGTGGTCAGAAGGCTCGCGCGAGCTTGCGCAAGCTGGCCGCTGGCCTGGTCCACCTTGACTGAGTAATCTTTGGTGCGCACGCTCCCAAGCACCATGCCGCGCGCGATCGAATCGCCCTGCTGCACGTTTCGCAGGCGGCCGTCGACGCCTCTGACCTGCGCAACCCTGTCGAGGTATCCGCCGACGCTGAACGACAACTCGATCTCCGAGCCGGGAATAATGCTGGCCGAGTAACGCGCGCCGCCGGTCGCCAGGTACGACTGAACCTGTTCCACCTTCACCGGCGTCGGCGCCTTTTCGGCGGACCGGACGCGGCGAGTGCACCCGGTCATCGCGCACGCAAGAACAAGAGCGATCATAAGATATCGGTTGGTATTCATTTGTCTTCTCCTATTGCGTTTTCGAATTCAGCCTTCGCCGTCCAAAAGCTCAGCAGCGCCTGGCGTCCCTGGTCGTGTGCCTGCTCGAGTTGCGACTGCGCCTGCAGCACGTCTTTGAGCAGCGACATCTGCGCCCTGTAGCGATTGGTCAGCACTCGAACGTTTTCAACCGCGGAGTCCCGGCTGAGTTGAGTCACCGCCAGAAGCTGCCGGGCCTGCCGCAGCTTGTTGAATTTGTCATTGACGTCGATCAGGATCTTGCTCTCCGCATCGCGAACGGCGTTCGATGCTTGCGTGGCAGCCAGATCCTTCTCCGCGAGTTCGTGTCTACGGCGGCCCCAGTCAAATACTTCCCAGGTCACGGTCACGCCGACGTTCATGTAGCTCTTTGGAATGAAGCTGTTGAAGTTGAGCGTATAAATGTGCTGAAAAGTAGCGCTGACCTCCGGAATGAATTCGGCCTTCTTGATCCGCCGATCGCCGTCGGCCTGCTTCACTTTCAAACGAGCTTCTCTGAGTTCAGGGCGCTGCTCCAAAGCTTGAGTTCGCGCGGCCGCCAGATCAGCTTCGTAGCCGTCCGCGTCGGGAATCGCGGTCACCGCGAAGCCGGTGAGCACATCGCGGCCCAGCAATTGGTTGAGCTGTTGCTTCTGGATGGCCAGTTGATCGACGAGCGTCATCGTGTCGTATTCGGACCTCGCCAGCCGCGATCTCACATCCAGGCTTTCGGTCCTCAGCACTACTTGCTGAGCGAGATACTCGCCCGTCACTCGATCCAGCTCCTTGTACATTTTTATAGTCTCAGCGGCCGACTCCAGAGCGCTTTGTGTTTGAAGCACCGCGAAGTATGCGCGCTTCACGTCACGCACCAGTTGCTGGCGCTCGGCTCGCAATTCTTCGCGCGCGATCTCACTTTTCAACGCCAACTGCTTCAGGTTCAGATTGATCGTAATTAGCTGCGAGAGCGGCTGCGAAACTCGCGTCGTGAAGATAGCCGTAGGCTTAAGCGGCGTGGTCAGCTTGGTATTCTCGGCCGGAATCGGACCGGTTCCGGGAAACGTCCCGAAGACTCCCTTCTCGAAGGTGAAGTCAATGGGCGTTAGCTGCTGTGTACCGAGAGCCTCAAACTTAAAGCTCGGAAGCCGGCGCGTTCGCGTCGCCGCGAAGTCTTCGCCGGACCTTCTGACATCAAGCTCCGCGTTCACGATTTGCGTATTGCCTCGAAGCGCAATCGCGATAGCCTGGTCAAGCGTGAGCACTTCCGCGTCGCGCGCGTCGAGCGACTGCGCTCGCGCGGCAATTGCACCGCAGATCAAAGGAGCAATCATTACCAGGACACAAAGGCGATATTTGAAGCGACACATAGTCCCATCTCCCGGTCCGGACGGCGGGCCCAAACCTAAAAGTCGTAAGCGTTTTTGGAATGCCCGGGGACTCGACCCGCGGACACGGTTATCAGAGTTTGTTCAGACCATTCAGCGCCGCGACCTTGTAAGCCTCGGCAAACGTCGGGTAATTGAAAACGCTGTCGCGAAAGAATTCGATCGTGCCCTCGAACGCGAGCACGGTTTGCCCGACGTGAATGATTTCGGTTGCGCCTTCGCCGATGGCATGGACACCCAACAGCTTCAGCGAATCGGGATCGAACAACAGCTTCAACATTCCGCTGTCGTCGCCCGCCATCTGCCCCTTCGCGACTTCGTCATATCTGGCGACGCCGACTTCGTAGGGCAATCTCTGCTCGGTCAATTCGTGCTCGGTTTTTCCGACCATCGATATTTCCGGAATCGTGTAGATGCCGTATGGAAACAGCGTTGTCTTTCTGACCTGGGCGCCTTGAAACATGTGGCGGGCGGCCAGCCGTCCCTGCTCCATCGATGTGGAAGCGAGCGATGGAAACCCTATGCAATCCCCCGCGGCATATATGTGAGGCACGTTTGTTTGGAAGTGCTCGTTGACCGGCAGGCGTCCCCGCGAATCGGCCGCGAGCCCGGCGGCCGCGATGTTGAGCAAGTCGGTATTGACTTGTCTTCCGACCGCGTACAGCAGGCCTTCGGCGTGCACGCGCTTTCCGCTCTCCATTTTCGCGTGAACCAGCCCGTCGCCGTTTATCGCGACTTCGGTCACCTTCTCGCCGAGCCGAAACACAACACCCTGTCGTCTCAGATAAAAGCAGAGCGATTCGATTATTTCCTGATCGGCAAAGTCCAGAAGGGTGGGCCGCTGTTCGATTACTGTGATCTTGACGCCGAGCGCCGCAAGCATAGAAGCGTATTCCAGGCCGATCACGCCCGCGCCCACCACGATCAAATCGCGCGGAATTTTATTCACTCGCCCCAGTTGATCGGCGTCAAGAATTCGCGTGCCTTCAAAGGGAATGTCCGGCGAGTGCGCGGGCCGCGTCCCGCAAGCGATCAGCACGTGATCGGCGGATACCGATGTCACGTCACCGTTGTTGTCGATCTCGATAACATTCTCATTCAGAAATCGCGCCGCGCCGTTCAGTGTCGATATGCCGTTTGAGGCGAGCTGCTGGTTTATTACTTCCTTCTCGCGCATCTTGACGGATTCGACTCGCGAGACAAGATCGGAAATCGAAATCTCCTGTTTGAGCCGATAGTCTTTTCCGTAGAACGCGCGCTGGCGCAAACCGGTCAAGTAAAGGATAGCTTCTCGCAACGTCTTGCTTGGAATCGTGCCGGTGTTAAGACAAACGCCGCCCAGCATTGCCGGCCGATCGATAATCGCGACTCGTTTGCCGAGCTTGGCGGCGGCGATCGCTCCCTTCTGGCCCGCGGGCCCGCTGCCGATGACGACCAGATCATATCGATTTGAAGTCATGGTATAGCTCCAATATCTATCGCAACGAGCCGCTCAGGCGGCCAGCCTTCGCTCTGAATCTCCATCAAGAGGCTGCGAGATCAACTGGCCGCCCCGCACGGTTGCACCCACAACAATACCTGCGCTGATCAGAACAAGATTCTTGATGATGTATTGACCTTCCAGGGTCGGGGCATAAGGAATTGCCACGAATGCTTCGTGCGGGAAAAGAACCACCGGAGTCAACGTGCCGAGCATCTGCGCGTACAGCAAAAACAGAATGACTCGCAAACCGCGTCCCGCAATCAGACCGAGACCGATCACACATTCCCAGCCCGCGAGGATCGGCAGCGACACTTCAGGCGGAATCAGACCGCCTGACAGCACCGTGATCGTTCGGGTCGCCAGATCCTCGGCGGGGCTCATCCGCGGAAAAAACTTGAGCGCCCCGAACCACACGAAGATGAGCCCCAGGCTAAGCCGCAGCAATGTCGGACCGTAGCGGGCCATCCAGCGGGTTATTCGCTGATCGGCGCGTTCAATGAAATCCCTGATGTGTTCATCGTGACTCATGTCGTTTAGCTCCATCCTCACACTCACATCGACGATCGGCGTCCCCGGCGATCTCTTCAATAATCCCCCTGGTCATGACTCCATTTGCCCTCAGCTCTGCTCCTTCAATGAACATGCACTTGAGCAGGCGCCGTCCGTTGTCGTCGATGTAGTTGACCGCGGTCAGCTCTACGCTGATCCGATCGCCGGGGGTCGCCCGCTTCACATCGAGCCAACATCTTTCCAATTCGTCCACCGACGCGCCCGACAGAGAGCCTTCGACGATCAGCCGAAAACTTGAGCGCTCGTGAATTCGATTTATCCGCATCACAGATTTGTTCCTCCAGTCGTTCTGGCTTAGGGCAAACGCCTTGCCACGAACCGAGACAATGGCCGATGAACGGTCAGCTATTCAAAAGAAAGGAGTTTTGAGATTGTGCGGGAAGAGTCTGAAGGTAGTGACGCCGGAAGTGCCGAGCCGCCGCCGCCGATATGCCGTCGCCGAGGCCGATATGTCGGCGCGCTAGGTGGGACGCACTATGCCTAATCGGCGCATCTTTGATTGCAGGGTCGAGCGGTTCAGCCCCAGCTTCGCCGCCGCGCCTCTCGGACCGCCGATCATCCATTTGGTGTCGCGAAGCGCCCGAAGGATATGTTCTCGCTCGGCATCCTCGAGGCTGATGTTTTCGCTCACCGCTTGCGTCGAACTGGCTGCAAACGCCCGGGCCCTGGACTCCGGGAGCGCAACTTCGAGGTCCGGCCCGCGAGAAAGTATCACCGCTCGCTCGATCAGGTTTTCCAGTTCGCGCACGTTGCCGGGCCAGGAATATTCGGACAATGCAGCAAGCGTTTTTGCGGGGATAGATTCAATGGTCTTGCGAAGCCGGGTTGCAAACTTCTGCGCGAACCATCGCGCGAGTAACGGAATGTCTTCGCGGCGATCGCGAAGCGCCGGTATCGTTATCGGAAAGACATTGAGGCGATAATACAGATCGCTGCGAAATCTCTTTTCGGTCACCATGCTTTCGAGGTCGCAGTTGGTAGCCGCGATTAATCGAACGTCAACCTTCTGAGTGCGCGCGCTTCCGAGCCGCTCGAATTCCTGCTCTTGCAGCACTCGCAGGAGTTTCGGCTGAAGCTCGGGCGGAATGTCTCCCACTTCATCCAAAAAGAGCGTCCCCTTGTGCGCGAGTTCAAAGCGGCCGATCCGTTGAGCGATTGCGCCGGTGAACGCGCCCTTCTCGTGACCAAACAACTCGCTCTCGAGAAGTCCGGTGGGTATAGCCGAGCAGTTGATCTTGACGAGCGTCCGGCTGTGCCGCGGGCTGCGGTTGTGAATCGCGCGTGCGATCAACTCTTTTCCGGTGCCGGTCTCTCCGAGTATCAAAACGGTTGAATCTGTGGCGGCGACGGTCTGGACCTGCTCGAGAATCTTTTTGAGCGTTCGGCTGCTGCCGATGATTTCCTCGAAGTTGTGTTCCTGTCTAATCTCTTCCTGGAGGTAGACGTTTTCCTCGTGAAGCCTGGCCTTCAACATGGAGATCTCGCGATACGCGACTGCGTTTTCAACCGCGAGGGCGACTTGTCCGGCGATCTGCGTCAGCAGCTCCGCATCGTCGTTGTCGAATGCGTCCTCGATCCCGCTCGCGAGTTGAATCGCGCCGAGTATCCGCCCGCGCGAGATCAGCGGGGCCACGCACCCGGACTTTACTCCGTCAAGAGCGATCCGCTGCATAAGCGGCGACGAGGAGTTCTCAAGTTCCGCGCGAGTCACGAGTACCGTGCGGCGCAGGGCAAACGCCGTTTCAATGGGAGTGCCCTCGACCGGATGAGGCTGGCCTTCCTCAAACGGCGCTTTCCCGGGCGAGGGCGGCGGCTCCATCGCGTGAACTCGAAGTTCACCGGTGTCCTTATCGTATAGCGTCATCACAAGCCCGAAGTAGTCCACGACTTTGCGAAAGTGCTCGGCGATGACTTTGAATAACTCGCGAATGTCGAGATGCGAGACAACCGCGTTGTTCACCTCGAGAAGGAGTCGCAGGCGGTCTCGCTCGTTGGTTAATTGACGAACGTGGTCGCTCATATTCCTGCCCTTGCAGCTCTCCCGCGCTCGGGTGTTCAACGTTAGGTCTGAGGATTATAACGCAGCATTCAGTACACGCATACTCGCATGCTCCCAGGTGATGATGTCATAGCGTGTTGCTAACGCGATTACCGCTCTACCCTGCGTTCTCGGCGTCCTCCGCGGTTGGATTCTCAATGCCACGGAAAAAAACCGCGGAGGACGCCGAGGAACGCAGAGGACTGCACGGAGGCTAACGCATCCCCACTACTCTCCTGGCACCGAGCTCTCGAACCGAAGCCGCGCCGAGATTTCGTCTGTCGCCGATATCCCGGCAGAAACCGCTCGGCACATCGCTTCGCTCCGGCCGCGCTCGTCAAATGTAACTGTACTTATTTTCATTGGCTTGATCTCTGTTGCCGATGCTTGTGTCCCGTGGCCGCGCGATTGCACTTCTTCGATGCGTCGCGCGAGGACAGAAGAAGTCGGAAGGCAGAGCGCCTCCGAGCCGCCCAAGCGCGACGAGTTCGATCAATCAAACCGAGAGGAGAAAGTATGAAGACACTTCGTTTCGCATTTGCAATTGGGTTTCTGCTGACGATGAGCTCGTTTGCGACGGCTCAATCGCTGCAGACAGACTATGACCACTCATTCAATCTCGCCAGGCTCAGAACCTATGACTTTTATGAACAGACGAGAAAGCCCGGCGATCCGTTAGCGGCGAGCCCGTTGAATGATCGCCGCATTCACAACGCGCTTGACAGCCAACTGAGGGTTCACGGTTTTGCAAACGTCTCGAGCGGGCAGCCTGATTTTCTGATTGCCTACTTCGTTACCACTCGCAAGGGCCTGGACATTCGCGACAACCGCTTCGGCGTCCTCCAGAGGATGGGAAGCGTCAATGTCAATCAGGTGACCGAGGGCACGATTGTAGTCGTGTTCGTGGACACCGTGACGAAACAGGAAGTCTGGCGCGGCCATCTGACCGACAAGATCGATCCGAAGGACCTCGAAAAGGATGTCAACAAAGGCATGGCCAGGCTGGTGCAGAAATTCGTGAAGGATCAAGCCGGCAAGAAGTAAGGAAGAACGGTTCGGGTTAAGGAGACCAAGATGAAAGACCAAAGTATGCTTCGCGGAATTGCTCTGGGGACGCTGATGCTGTTGGCAACGACGGCTGCCGTCTCCGCTCAAATGGATCCGAAGATTGCCCAGGCCCAGCAGCAGAACGCGGCGGCCCTGAGGCAGTACGAGTGGAAGTCGCGAACGGAAATTCGAAAGAGCGGCGAGACCAAAAACGTTCAGTTGGCTCTCGTGCGCTACGACAGCTACGGCAACACGCAGAAGACGACGATCTCAAGCACGCCGCAGCAGCAGTTGCCCACGCGCGGGCTTCGCGGCTTGATCGCCCAGAAGAAGAAGGAAGACTTCATGGACAAGCTGGAGGGTCTGGGCGCGCTGGCCAAATCGTACAGCGAGCTTTCGCCTGATGCGATGCAACGTTTCATGGCCGGCGCCAGCATCACGCCGGATATGAATCCGCAGCAAAAAATGTTTCGCGTATCGGGCGGCAACATTCTGCAGCCCGGCGATTCAATGACGCTGTGGGTTGACGCCGTCACTCGCAAGCAGCGGCGAGTCGAAATTCATACGACGCTCGACCGCAAGCCTGTGAGAATCGTTTCGGAGTTCCAGGATCTGCCCGGCGGCCCCACTCACATGTCGCGCTCGGTGATCGATTACCCGGGCGAGGAGATAACGCTGATTACGGAAAACTTCGACTACGCGCGAACAGCTCGCTAGTCGAGAGACTGGTGAGCGCGGGTCAACCGCGCTCGATCAGTTGTTCCTCACCAGGAGGTGGTTTATGAAATTCATCGCACTCTTACTACTTTTGATCGCATCGGCTTCATCGTCTTTTGCACAATCAAGCGTCACCGGTGGCCAGAATGGATCCACCGACAGCGGCTGGCCGAGAAAATTCGGAAGCGGCGGCTACTCGTTCTCGGTTTACCAGCCTCAGATTGAACAGTGGCAGGGGAATCGGATCGAAGCGCGCTCAGCCGTTGCCGTCCTCGACGCACAGTCACATCAATCAACGTACGGGGTCATCTGGTTCACGGCTCGAACTGAGATAGACAAGATAAAACGGCTGGTGATGATGTCGGACTTTCGCATCACCAGAGTGAACCTTCCGGGTTCGCCGGATAAGGCCGGTACATATCAAGTCGTGATGCAGCAGCGCGCGGCGAAGGCCGGCGAAGTGATCGCGCTCGATCGGTTGCTGGCTGACATGGCCGCCGGTCCGCGCGACGGCGAGAATTCGGGATATCAACTCAAGAACGACCCGCCGCGGATTCTTTTCAGCACAAGGCCTTCGATTCTGATTCTGATTGACGGCAATCCGGTGCTGCGTGCGATCGCGAACACGAACTATCGCCGCGTCATCAACACTCGCGTACTGATGCTTGAATCGAATTCGAAATTCTACCTGCACCTGATGGACGGATGGATGGAGTCGGGCGCCGCGACGGGACCATGGGAACCAGCCCGAAGCGCGCCTGAAGATTTGCAGCAAGCACTAAAGGCGGTGACTGAAGCGCAACAAGTAGATTTGCTCGACGGATCGAATTCGACTTCCGCCGGCGCCCGCCCGTCGATCAGTGAGGCTGCCAAAACGAATGCACTGCCGGTGATCTACACCAGCACCGAGCCGGCCGAGTTGCTTCAAACTCAGGGCGATCCTCAGGTCGCGCCAATCGAAGGAACGCGGCTCATCTTCGTGACCAACACCGACAATGACATTTTCGTCGACACCTCAACTCAGAATCATTATGTGCTGATCGCCGGCCGCTGGTTTCGTTCTCAGTCGATGAATGGTCCGTGGGCTTATGTACGCGGAAGCGAGCTGCCGGCGGACTTCGCGAATATTTCTCCGAATCATCCAAAGGCCGATGTGCTCGCGTCAGTGCCGGGAACGTCGCAAGCGCGAGAGGCGCTGATCGCGAACCAGATTCCGCAGACGACGGCGGTCACTCGAAGCGCGGCGAATCTGACAGTGAGCTACGACGGCCAGCCGCGCTTCAACACAATCGAAGGCACAGCGCTTCAGTATGCGATAAACGCAACGACTCCGGTGATCGCCGTCAGCGCGAACAACTACTACGCGGTCTACAACGGCGTGTGGTTTGTGGCTGCGACGGCGACCGGGCCGTGGGCGGTTGCAGCTTCGGTACCGGCGGTGATCTATTCGATTCCTCCGAGTTCGCCGCTTCATTATGTGACCTATGTGAAGGTTTATGACTCGACGCCGGATGTTGTTTACGTCGGGTACACCCCGGGTTATCACGGCACGGTGGTTTCTTCCGACAGTGTGGTTGTGTACGGAACCGGCTGGTACTTTCCGCCTTACATCGGCAGCTACTGGTACGGCTATGGTTGGACCTATGGTTACGGAGCGGGCTTCGCGTGGAGCGCGTACGCAGGTTGGGGCGTAGCTTACGGAATCGGCTACGGTTGGAGTTCATACTATTACCCGGGCGCGTATGCGGCTGCGAATGTGTACGGGCAATGGGGGAATGTAGCTTACTCGGGGACGAGAGCGGCGTGGGCAAACGCTTACACCGGGAATGTTGGCCAGGCCGGTGTCTATTCCGGAGTGAACAGCGCAACCGGAACCCGGTATAACGGGCGCGGTTTCACCAACACGAACGTCTACACCGGCACGACGGTCTCTGGAATTGGCGGCACGGCTTACAACCCGTACACCGGAAGATCCTCAGCCGGCCAGGCGGGCGCAGTGAGCAATGCATACACCGGCAACGCGGCAGCGGGCGCGCGAGGCGTCAGCTACAATCCGCAGACTGGGGTCATCAGCGGCGGCGCGGGCGGAGCGACCTATAACGCCGCGACCGGGCAAGTCACCGCGGGCGGAAGAGGCTTCGCGTATAACACAAAGACCGACACAGGTGTCGCGGTTGGGAAAAACAACGTCTACGCAGGAAAGGACGGTGAAGTCTACCGCTACAATAAGTCGGACGGCTTGCAGCAGCACACGAGCGACGGTTGGTCTTCAGTAAGCCGGCCCGTCGAGAGCAGGAATATTCAGAATCAACAAGCCGCGCGCGCCAGCGGTCAGCAACGTTGGGACAACTTTCGTTCGAGCGGTGGCCCGAATCCTTCAGGCAATCACGGGGTGACCGGCGGTGGGCTTCGCGGAAGCGCTCCGCGGTTTGGCGGCCGCCGACGTTAGCGATGAAGTCCGGCGAACTTCAGTTTGTCGGAACTGAAGATCGAAGAGACAAACCGAATTTTGCCGGACATCCGGCGCAGGCGATGTTTGAAGTTCTATTCGAGTTTTTGAGGAGGAGAATCATGGCAAACGTTCGTGTGAATACATGCATTGTAGGTGGAGGACCCGCTGGGCTGATGCTCGGCCTTCTTCTGGCCAAGCGTGGCGCCGATGTGCTGGTACTGGAAGGGCATGAGAACTTCGATCGCGAGTTCCGAGGCGAAGTGCTGCAGCCCAGCACTGCCCATCTGCTGGATCAAATCGGACTCCTGGAGTACATACTGGCTCAGCCGCACTCTCTGCTTGAATCCGGCAAAGTCCGCTTGAAAGGCAAAGAGGTCGGAGAGTTCTTCTTTAAGAAAATATCTCCCGAGTATCCATACGCGATTTGGATGCCGCAGCCCGTGTTCTTATCGGCGCTTCACAAAAAGGCATCGACGCTTCCATCATTCCAATGCTGGATGGGCGCGAAGGTTTCGAAGCTCATCGAGGAAGACGGTTGCGTCGTGGGAGTGAGCGGGCTCAGGCATGGCAGCGAACCCTTCGAAGTACGCGCCGACGTCGTTGTCGCGGCGGACGGGCGTTACTCGGCCGTGGCGAAGATGGGAGGGTTCAAGGCCGAGTACGAGCATCATGATTTTGACCTCGTGTGGTTTACAATACCGCAGCCGGCTGGCTGGGACAGCACCTTCTACGTTTCGCTTGGCAACGAGGTCCGGGGTCTGATTCTTCCCAAGTACCCCCATCATATCCAGGCCGGGATCGCGCTGCCCACCGGCGAATGGAAACGCTGGCGCGAGGATGGAGTGGCGGCGGTAGCTGGCCGCGTGCGGAAACTCGACCCGATCTTCTCCGATTTCGCCGACGGGCTGAAGGACTTTACGCCGTTCTTTCCGCTCGAATGCATAGTTCGCCTGATCGACGATTGGGCGCGCGATGGCTTGCTTTTGATCGGCGATGCCGCCCACACAATGAGTCCGGCGGGCGCCATCGGCGTCAACGTTGCAATCGCGACGGCCGCGGTGGCGGCTCAGGAACTGTACCCGCGTCTGGGCCGCGGCCCGATCTCGCACCAGGATCTCGGCGCGGTCCAGCGCATCAGGGAGGAAGACGTGCGAACGCTTCATCGTCTGCAGCTCAGAGCCCAGCAGGCGTTGCTGAGTCCGGGAAGCAGCAACCCGATCGTAAGGTGGCTCATTCCGGCGATACTCCCGATCGTCGTCAAGTCGCCCATCCTATCGAGGATGCAGCGGCGGCTGTTCTTTGGAGTGCCGCTCCCGCCGCTTGATCCCGCATTCCGCTTCCACGAATCCGCCGCCGCGTCCGTCTAGGACGCGGCCTGCGACCGGCAACAACGGCAGCCACATCCATCACAGACACAACGTGGGGTGCACCCACAAAGGTAGTTCTTAGTGCGACTTGGTGTCCTCGTGACTTTGTGGCAAGAATGGATTATTACCATCAACACACTGTGATCCCTACCCAGCATTGCGCAATGCCGACTTCAGTGCAACTATTACCGACATCCAAATTGTGTGCCCGGCGTGAGGCGAAGGCGGCCGATCTGAGGTCATCAGGAATCCCGTGATTCGAAGTCTCGACGAGATCAGTCTGATCAGACCTCTCTGAAATTCATGGATGGTGGATCGAAACAGTTAACAGCGGACGAGGTGACTAACCTTCAAGCAGCGAGTGAGGCCGAGGTCGAGCTAAAGCGCAGACTCGACCAACTGCATCTGCTCCTCGATATCGGTAAGAGCATTGGCTCGCAACTGGAGCTGCGCGAGCTTATCGGTGTGGTCGCCGACTGCTTGCGCGAAGTAATTCACTGCGACGCGTTCTGGATGTCGCTTGTCGACGCCGAGTCCGGCGAGTTGCAAGTCTTCGCACTGGATCCAAAATTCAACAAGAACGCGCAAGCAGATGAGGGAAGAGTCTTCCCGCTGGAAGGCACGATGGCCGAAAAGGTCATCAACTCGCTCCAGCCTTTGCTGGTAACGCGTGCGGAGCTGGAGAGCTCGCAGTCACCTGTCGTGCAGAGCATCGCCGCACAGGGGATACAATCGAGTTGCCTCGCGCCGCTTATCGCGCGCGGGCGGGCCATCGGAGTCATCTCAATGGCGAGCCTGCGTGAAAGCGCCTTTACTCAGGCGGACGCCGAACTGCTCACCCTGATAGCCGGCCAGATCGCCATCGCTGTCGAGAACGCGCTCAACTTTGATCGGGTGCGCGCGGCGGAGACCGAGCTGAAGCGGCGGCTCGAACATCTGCGCCTGATGTTGAGGATCACGAACGAGATCGCCTCGGAGCTTGACCTTCAGGAGTTGCTTCAGAAGATCTGCTCGAGCATTCGAGAGGCGATGGGAAATGACATCGTCGACGTGTCGTTGTTTGATCAGGAGACCGGGACGCTTCGCGCGTTCGTGACGAATTTTCCACCCGAGCACCCACTGAGCGAGAAAGGCTTCCCGATACGTCTGGAAGGGGGCCCGAGCGGGCTGGCCTTTACCACGGGCCAGCCTGTCTTTATCGACAAACCCGACTCGGACAGATTCAGTTCCGAATTGTCTGCGCGAGTGTTCAACGAGGGCTATTCCTCGGGCGGCACCATTCCGTTGATCGCTCAGGGACGCAAGCTGGGAGTGCTCGGAATAATCAGCAAACAGGAGAACGCATTTTCCGAGGACGAGAAAGAACTTCTGGTGCAGGTCGCAAATCAGGTTGCTATCGCCGTCGATAACGCACTCAACTTCGAGCGGGCGCGCAAGGCCGAGCAGCAGGCTCGACGCGAATCCGAGCGAAGCCAATTGCTCCTGGAAATCAACAACGCAGTAGCTTCAAATCTCGATCTCACCGACCTTATGGAGGCGATCCTCTCCTGCCTGCGAAGGGTGTTCCCATACGATGTGGTGGGGCTGGCCATCTATGATGCGGAAATCAATCAGTTGCGCTCGTATGCGAACGTGCAGCCCGACATTCCGGTATTCCTTGAAGAGGGAGAGCCGATTCCTCTCGAGCGCACGATTCCCGGGCTTGTATTCACGTCGGGGAAGCCCGTCTTGCTGGACCGATTCGATGACGCACGGTTTGCTTCGAAGTTCAGCAAGAAGTTTTTCGATGCGGGGTTCAAGTCCGGCGGCTCCGTACCGTTAATGGTGCATGACCGAACCCTTGGAACGCTCGGCGTCGGCGCCAAGGAAGAGACTCACCTCTCTCAAGATGAGGTCGAATTGCTCTGCCAGGTCGCAAATCAGATTGCGATCGCTGTGGAGAACTCGCTGAACTATGAGCGGGCTCGAAAAGCGGAGCGGGAAGTGCAGCGCAAGCTTGAACGCGAACGCTTGATGCTTGAAATCAACAACGCGGTTGTGTCAACTCTCGATCTCGGCGAACTTGTCAAGGCAGTCTCGGCAAGCCTCCGCGACATCATGCCGCATGATGCGGCGGGGATCGCGCTCTACGAACCCGACCTGAATCAACTGCGTGAATACTCAAACGTTACATACACCGACGTGGTTGTCTTTCGCGAGGGTGATACCATTCCGCTGGAAGGAACACCCGCCGGAGAAGTCTTCGTAACAGGGAAGCCATTGCTGCTACGACGACCTGACCTGGCCAAATATCCAGCCGACCGCTACTCGCAGCGCGACGTCGAAGGCAGCCCAAAGTCGGCCTGCCTGGTGCCGCTCATCTCACATAGCCGGAAACTGGGTATTGTGGGAGTGAGCAGCACACAGGTTGACAGCTTCACCGAAGATGATCTGGATTTGTTTGCCAGGATTGCGGGACAAATCGCTATCGCGGTCGAAAACGCCCTCGCGTTTCGCGAGATCGAGGCGCTCAAGAACAAACTCACAAGCGAGAAGCTTTACCTCGAAGCCGAGATACGAACCGAGCACAACTTCGAGGAGCTGATCGGATCGAGCCCGTCCTTCAAGCGTATCCTGAAGCAGGTTGAGACGGTCGCGCCTACGGATTCGGCAGTCCTGATTCGAGGCGAGACCGGGACGGGCAAGGAGCTGATTGCGAGAGCTATTCACAATTTGAGCGCACGTCGCGAGCGCACGCTGGTAAAACTCAATTGCGCCGCGATTCCGACGGGGTTGCTTGAAAGCGAATTGTTTGGACACGAGAAGGGCGCGTTCACCGGCGCGATCTCGCAGCGCATCGGACGCTTCGAGCTGGCTAACAAGGCCTCGCTGTTTCTGGATGAAGTCGGCGATATCCCCCTCGAACTGCAGCCCAAGCTGTTGCGAGTGCTGCAGGAGCAGGAATTCGAAAGGCTCGGCAGCACGCGAACGCAAAAGGTGGACGTCCGACTAATCGCCGCAACCAACAGCGACCTGGAGCAGATGGTGGCGGAAAAGAAATATCGAAGCGACCTTTATTACAGGTTGAACGTCTTCCCCGTTACGATTCCTCCGCTGCGCGAGCGCCGCGAAGACATCCCGCCGCTGGCGAGGTTCTTCACGCAGAAATACGCCCAACGACTGAAGAAGCGAATCGAATCCATCTCATCAGAAGCGTTGGCCGCGCTGACCGAGTATCCGTGGCCCGGCAACGTACGCGAGCTGGAGCACTTCATCGAGCGCGCGGTTGTCTTGACGCAAGGCCCCGATCTTGAAGTCTCGCTCTCTGAGTTGAAAACAGTTGCTCCGGCCCCACTCGCGAATCTGCCGACACTCGAAGCGGCCGAGCGGGAACACATCATGCGCGCGCTCGAAGAGGCTAACTGGGTTGTGGGTGGCGCGAACGGCGCGGCCGCCCGCCTGGGAATGAAACGCACGACCCTTCAATCCAGAATGCAAAAGCTCGGTCTTGAACGCGGCAAGCCATAACTCGCCCTCCGTTTCGCCACATCGAAGGCGGCTTGATTCTTTGCCGCGCATTCAGCTACACATTTCTGGACCGGTTTCTTGGTTCAGAGCGAGCGATGGCTGATGACTATTGATATTCAATCTATGATGAAGGCAGCACACGGAACCCTGGACGCGTGGACTCGAGAGATCGTCGGGTGGCATTTCAATCCCGAAACCGGCTGTCCGTTCTGGCTCGATTACGCCAGGCAACTCGATTGGGACCCGCGCGTTGGAATCAACGGATACAACGATCTCTCCCGGTTCGGTTTCTTTCAGGATGAATGGTTGCGCGGAGGACCGGTTCGTCGATGGGTGCCCAAGGCTTATCGGGATCGCCCGGTGTACGTCTTCGAGACCGGCGGCAGCACCGGCGTGCCCAAGTCTCGAATCAGCATCGACGATTTTCGAATCGACTACGAGGCGTTTAGCGAGACGCTTCCCGATGAGTTTTTTCCGAAAGGGGCGGACTGGCTGATGGTCGGGCCGTCGGGTCCCAGAAGATTGCGGCTCGCGGTTGAACATCTCGCGCAGCATCGCGGGGGCATATGTTTCACGCTGGATCTCGATCCGCGATGGGTTATCAAGCTGATCAAAAAAGGCCAGAGCGAGATGGCTGAGAAATACAAACAACACGTAATCGATCAGGCGTTGACGCTGCTCAAGGCGCATCCGAACATTCAATGTCTGTTCACGACGCCAAAGCTACTAGAGGCCTTGTGCGACAAGGTCTCTCTAAAACGAGTGGGCATCAAGGGCGTCTTTTGCGGCGGCACCGAGATGACCCCGCAATTTCATAAACTCGCCGTCGAGGAGTTGTTGGATGGAGTTTACTTCGCTCCGACTTATGGCAACACGCTGATGGGACTCGCGGTGCACAAGCCGCGAGTCGCCGAAGACAACTACGCGATCATCTATTATCCGCCGTCGCCCCGCGCAATGATCGAGGTAGTAGACCCGGATGACCCGGCTCGCGTGGTCGAGTACGGTGAGACGGGCCGCGTGCGTCTGACTACCTTGACGAGGGAGTTTTTTATGCCTCGCTTTCTCGAACGCGACGAAGCAGAACGCGAACCGCCCTGTGAGTTGTACCCGTGGGACGGCGTTCGAAACGTGCGCCCGTTTTCGCGTTTCCAGACCAGCGTGGTCGAGGGAGTGTATTGAAATTGGCGATTGCGGATTGCCGATTGGTACATCAACCTGGCAATCGGCAATCGGCAATCGGCAAGCGGCAATCATGAGGATTCTTTCCATCACAGCGGGCGCGGCCGGAATGTACTGCGGCAGTTGTCTTCGTGACAACGCACTTGCGTCTGAGCTGTTGAAGCAGGGACACGACGTTCTGCTTGTGCCGATCTACACGCCTACGCTGACCGATGAAGCGAACGTCAGCCAGCACAGAGTTTTCTTTGGCGGGATCAGCGTATATCTCGAGCAACACGTTCCGCTCTTTCGGCACACACCTAAGCTGCTGGATCGGCTGTGGGATTCCGAGACGGCGCTGAATATGGTCGCGCGGCGTTCGATCGCGGTCGACCCCAAGTCTCTCGCGAAGCTCACGATATCAATGCTCAAAGGCGAGGACGGTCATCAGCGAAAAGAAATGAACAGTCTGATCGACTGGCTCAAGAATGAATCGCGATTCGACTTGGTGAACTTGCCGAACTCGCTGTTGATCGCGCTCGCCGGGCCAATAAAACGAGCATTGAACACTCCGATCTTTTGCACGCTGCAAGGCGAGGATCTCTTCATCGACGGCCTGGGCGAACCCTATCGAGGCGAGGCGCTGGACTTGATTCGCTCGAACATCGAGTTCGTGGATGGCTTTTTGGCGGTGAGCGAATTCTATGCGAAGAGGATGCGCGACGATCTCGGGATTCCAGAAAACAAAATGCACGTCGTTCCGCTGGGCATCAGCTTTGATGGTTTTGAGAAGAAGGAGCGCGTCGCTTCGAATGATTTCGTGGTCGGTTATTTCGCCAGGGTTGCTCCCGAAAAAGGGCTGCACGTTTTGTGTGACGCGTATCGATTGTTGAGACGACGGACACCCGAACGTCGAATCAGACTCGAAGTCGCGGGCTATCTCGCGCCCGAGCATCGCGAGTATCTCGCGGGTATTGAACGTCAGATGAACGACTGGGGACTTGCCGCGGAATTCGGGTATCGTGGCGTGCTCGATCGCGAAGCGAAGCTCGCATTCCTGAAAGGCCTTGATGTGATGTCGGTGCCGGCGACTTATGATGAACCAAAGGGCATGTCGTTGCTCGAGGCGATGGCCTCGGGGGTTCCGGTTGTTCAGCCTCGAAGAGGATCGTTCACTGAGATCATCGAACGCACCGGTGGCGGATTGCTAGTCAATGCGGACGCCGAGAGTCTTGCGTTGGGCATGCTGTCATTAATCGAAAGCCGCTCGCTTGCCGCGGAAATCAGCGAGCGAGCATTTTCGGGAGTGCGAGGGCACTACGGGGTATCGAACATGGCTCGTCTGGCGATCGAGGCGTACAACTCGGCGGAGCGTGGCGCTCCAGCAGAAGGGCTGACAACAGTCGAGCCTGCTCGCGCGGTCGGTAGTTTGGAGGACCAGATCGATGTGTGAGGTCCTAACAAAAGTCCGACCCGAGACGTCAATCGTGTTGTGGGCATGCCCCTCGAGCCTCGAACCAGGGCAAACAAAGAAAGGGCCGCAACCCTTCGTCGATGGTTGCGGCCCGGCGCTCAAAGTTCCCGCACTTCTCTACTGTATGTTGACGTCGATCTGTCTTGGCTTGGCTTCTTCCTTCTTAGGCAGAGTCAATCGCAACACGCCGTCCTTGAATTGAGCCTTGATCGCTTCTGGATTCACGTTCGGCGGAAGCGTGAAGGAGCGATAGAACTGTCCGTAGCTGCGCTCAACGCGATGGTAGTTCTCGCGCTTGTCTTCGTTTTCGACGCGTCGCTCGCCCGAGATTGAGAGAGTGTTCTCGTTCAGATTGACCTTGACGTCCTCGCGGCTGATTTCCGGAAGATCGACCTTTATTAGAAAAGAGTCCTCATCCTCATAAACGTCTACAGCCGGGGACCACGCTTTCAATGCCGTCTCTTCACGCGGCGTCCCGAGACTATCGTCGAAGAGCTGATTGATTCCTCGTTGTAGCTCGAACAACTCTCGCAGCGGATTTGAACTCATCCCTCGAAATGCCCTGACGGGCGACATTTGTGTTCCAACCTTAGCCATGATCTTACCTCCATTTGAAAGTTAGTCAGAGCCCAAACAAGCCGTCTTAGATCTCACAATGCTGATCTGACCGCGACTTGCTCGCTCGTATTTTCATATGATATAGGCATCATAAAATCTGAGTGTAAAACTGTCAAGTATTTTTTTTGGGAGGCGGGGAGAGCGCATACTGACTTGGAACGCATTTGATAGAGGGGGTCGAGGCATCAGCCTAAACACGGGAAGGGATCAGCGTCTGAGGGTTTCGACCAACAGTATTGAAACGGCGGCCGGCGTAATGCCGGGTATGCGAGCGGCCTGGCCGATAGTGCGGGGGCGAACGCAGCCGAGCTTTTGAACCACCTCGTTGGATAAGCCCGAAACGCTCGAGTAGTCGATGCCGTCAGGTAGCCGAAGATCGTCGTAACGTCCGCGCTTGCGAGCGAGCGACTCTTCATCTTTCAAATAGCCCGAATAGCGGATGTCATTCAAAGCAACCACGATTTCTCTCTCGGCGGATTCTGCGTCCATCGCGGCCTTAACGATTTCGATCAACTTTTCGCTAGGGCAATCGGGCCGCTGCGCGAGATACTCGAGCTTTCTGCCCCGATAACTGTCAGGCGAGCCTTCAAGCTGAAGATCATTCAGCAAGTGGTCGCCCAGATCCGTGACTCGCGCGTTTGTCAGAAACTCTTTAACCGCTTGAACGTTCCGCTGACGTTTCTCATACGCTTCGTAATCCGATTCATCGATCGCGCCCAGCTTCCACGCGAGCGGGGTCAAGCGCCGGTCGGCATTGTCGTATCGCAATGACAAACGCATCTCCGCCCGGGAAGTGAACATTCGATACGGCTCGTCCGCGCCCTTGGTCACCAGATCGTCGATCATCACGCCGATGTAACTCGCGGACCGATCGAGTTCGACTGGTTCGCGCTCGAGCGCAGAATGCGCGGCGTTGATCCCTGCTACCAATCCCTGGCCGGCGGCTTCTTCATAACCGGAGGTCCCGTTGATCTGCCCCGCGTGAAACAGGCCGCGAATTCTCTTTGTCTCGAGCGTCGCGTACAACTCGCGCGGATCGACGAAGTCGTACTCGACGGCGTAGCCCGGCCGCAACAGCTTTACGTTCTCAAGACCCTTGATCCTTCGAACAAACGCGTGTTGGACCTCTTCGGCCATGCTAGTCGAGATTCCGTTCGGATAAACCTCGTAGGTGTCATAGCCTTCCGGCTCGAGAAAAATCTGATGCCGGAGCTTCTCGGAAAACTTGACGACCTTGTCTTCGATTGACGGACAGTAACGCGGGCCGATGCCTTTGATGTCGCCGCTGTACAGCGGCGACTTGTCGAGGTTGTTGCGAATTACATCGTGAACGGCTTCGTTGGTATAGCCGATGAAACAGGTGATCTGGCGTCGATCGATCGAGTCGGTTTTGAACGAGAACGGCACAGGGCGCTCGTCACCAGGCTGGACATCGAACCTTGAGTAGTCAATCGTGCGGCCATCGAGGCGCGGCGGGGTTCCGGTCTTGAGTCTTCCTGTCTCGAATCCGATACCTCGAACGCAATCGGCAAGTTTGATTGACGCGGGCTCGCCGCTGCGGCCGGCTTGAAAAGTCTTTCTCCCAACGTGAATCAACCCATTCAAAAAGGTTCCCGTTGTGAGAACCACCGCGCGGCCGTCGATAACGGTTCCATCAGCGAGCTCAACGCCTGAGACTCGATCGCCGGCGAACGTGATCTTTGCGACTTCTCCTTCAACGATCGAGAGGTTCTCAGTCGTTGAGAGCCTGCGTTTCATTTCCGCGCGATAGAGATTTCGGTCGGCTTGCGCACGCGGCGACTGGACCGCCGGGCCGCGGCTGCGATTAAGCAGGCGAAACTGAATCCCCGTCGCGTCGATGACTTCGCCCATGATTCCGCCAAGCGCATCGACCTCGCGGACGAGGTGACCCTTTGCGATGCCGCCGATCGCCGGATTGCAACTCATCTGCCCGATCGAATTCGTATCGAGCGTGACAAGCGCGGTCGTCGCGCCGATGCGCGCCGCGATGTAAGCGGCTTCGCAGCCCGCGTGTCCCGCGCCAATTACGATGACGTCAAATGTGCCGTCTGAATTCATGTGCCGCCTACTTCCCAATACAAAATGTCGAGAATATCTGGCCGAGAATGTCTTCGGTCAATGTCTCGCCGGTGATTTCTCCAAGCGAAGCGAGGGCGCCTCGCAGCTTCAACAAAACAATCTCTTCAAGCTCGCCTCGCATGATCATCTCGCGCGCCTCGCGAAGGTTCTCGATGGCACGCTCAATCGCTCCGTGCTGGCGAGCGTCGGTTAGCATTATATCATCGCGCTCGGTTGCATCCGTACCGGCGAGCCGATGAAAGATCCTCTCGGTTAGTAACTCGAACCCGTCGCCCGTCACCGCCGAAACACAGATCAACTCGCCGATGACTGAAGCAGTCTGGTCAGCACCAAGCTTGCTGGGCAAATCAGATTTGTTCAGTGCGATGATTCGGTGTTCCCGGGAAAGATGATTCATAAGGTTGATATCGTCACCGGTCAACGGTTCGGAGCCGTCGAGGATGAGTAGCGAAATGTCCGCGTCGGCAATTGCGGTTCGGCTTCGGGTAATGCCGATGCTTTCGACCAGATCAGTCGTTTCACGAATTCCAGCCGTGTCGATCAGTCGAACTGGAACGCCCGAGATCGAGGTCGATTCGTACAACGCGTCGCGTGTTGTCCCCGGCAACTCGGTCACTATCGCTCGGTCACTTCCGATGAGGCGATTAAATACCGACGACTTGCCCACGTTCGGGCGGCCGACGATTGCCAGATCGAATCCTTCTCTCAGGTACCGCCCGAACGCGAAGCTCGAGGCTATAAGGTTGAGCTCCTCGATAGTGTGGCCGAGTTTCGAAAGAAGCGCAGACGCGGTCTCGGGCGAGATGTCATCATCGACAAACTCAACTGAAGACTCGAGGTGAACGATAACATCGACGACGACATTCTTTATAGGCGTGAGTCGCTTCGATAACTCGCCTTCGAGTTGTTTGGTTGCGACTCGAGCCTGGAATCCGGTTTGAGCGTTGATCAGGTCGCGAACCGCCTGGGCCTGAGCGAGATCGATTCGACGGTTTGCGAATGCACGAAATGTGAATTCGCCGGGCTGGGCGACTCGTGCCTTTCTTTCGATCACCAACTGCAGAACTCGGCCGAGGATGACCGGGCTTCCGTGGCAACTGATCTCGACGACGTCTTCGCCGGTGTAAGAATGCGGCATCTCGAAGTAAGTGAGAATGACTTCGTCCAGGACCTCGCCAGTGGCTGGAATGACGATGTGCCCGACCTGCGCGCGGTTTGGTTCACCCGGCGGGGCTGTCGACTGTGAACGAAAGATTGATGCGGCGATATCAAGCGACGAGGGACCGCTCAGCCGAACGACTCCAATGCCGCCTCTTCCGGGCGGGGTTGAGATGGCGGCGATGGTGTCGTCGGAGATCATCGTGCTTTCTGATTTTGGAGTGCGGCGACTTGTCGCCGCTTTCACATTCGTCTTCTCATCAAAGCGGCGACAAGTCGCCGCACTCCAAAACTAGAAGCTATTTAGTGGGGCGTACCGTAACTTTGCGATTCTCGCCGTTACCCTGGCTTTCGGTTGTAACCGCGGGGTCATCGGCCAGCGCGAGGTGAATGATGCGTCGTTCGTTTGGAGTCATCGGATCAAAGCTGAAGGGGATTCGCGATGTCCTTACTCTCTCGGCCGCCTTCTCGGCCATCAAGAATAATTCCTTTTCACGCCTGCCGCGGTAACCGCCGGAGTCAAACACAATGCGGCTCTCTTCGCCCGATGAGCGAGCCAGCACGCGGTTCGCAAGGTATTCGAGCGCGTCCAGTAGCTCGGCGTTGTGACCAAGCAGCAACGCGACGTCCGCTCCACGCACCTGCACCTTGAGGCCGTCTTCGGTTTGGTCCGCCGCGGCCTTCAGATCGAGTTGAGCGGATGATAAAACCTGATTCGTGAAGTCAATGATGGGATTCACATCTTCTTCAGACATCGCTCTCAGCACCTCAACTGTCGAGTTTCTTCAGAAACCTTCCGCTTCAGCGTCGCCACGGTGTTCAGGTCGTCGTTTACCGCCTTTGGTCTTCGGATTCTTATCCGCAAGCGACTTTTGCGTCCCGCGAGTCGACCCCTTGCCGCCAGCGACCGCCGCGTTCACTTCGGCGGTGAGGTCAGCCGTCTTGCGATTGATCCACAACTGGATCAGCACACCGACCAGGTTGCTGACCATCCAGTAGAGCACCAGTCCGCTTGGAGCCGATAAAAAGAACAACCACGTCAGCATGATCGGCATCAACCAGGTCATCATCACCCGCTGCATCTTCATCGAAGGGTCGGCGGATGCCGGCTGCGGCGTGAGTTTGGTCGATGCGATCATCGTCACGCACATTACGATCGGAAGTATTTTGAGCGGATCGGGACGCGAAAGATCCTGCAGCCACAGCACCCACGGAGCGTGACGCACATCGAGTGACGAACCGAGATAGAGATATACAGCCCAGAAAATCGGAAGCTGCAATATCATCGGCAGGCATCCGCCCAACGGGTTCGCTTCCTTCATCAATGCGAGTTGTTCGGTCTGAAGCTGCTGCAATTCGCGTTCGTACTTTTTGGGATTCTCCTTGAGCTTTTTCATCCGCTCCTGGAGTTCCTTCATCCGCGGCTGATGCTTGGCCGCTTTCTTCATTTTTTTCGAGCTGTAAAACCGGAGCGGCGACAGCGCAAGGTTTATCAACACCGTTACAAGCACGATCGCCCAACCGAAGTTGCCTGTCAGCGACCATAAACCTTTAAGCGACCACGCCAGCGCCGGTATCAGCGGACGCACGACAAACGAGAACATTCCGTAATCGATCAGCGCTCCGATGTTCGCGCCAAGCTCGCTGCTTACGCTCGCGAGAAGATCCAGGTCCTTTGGTCCTACAAATATGTGCAGGCCTGCGCCCACCGGAACCGCTGCCGTCAGATAATCATGCGGTGCTTGATCGTGATCCGATTTTTGTTGCACGTTGGCCAATGTGACTTCGGTAAACGCGGAACCTTCCTTTGGCACCGCGAGCATCACGAAGTAGTGGTCACTGACGCCGGCCCACGAATACAAATGCCGAAGCGTATCCGTGCCTTGCGCTACGCCGTGCCCTTTCGAGATTCCCGCAGGCAGCGCGTCCAGTGTAAGCCGCTGTCCGTTCGCCTCACGGCTCAGTACTTTTGCGAACCCGACCAACTGGGTTCCTTTCTCGGCGACGACCTTTATCTCGCCAACTTCGCCGAGGGGCTTATCAAGCTCAATTTGGCGGGAATCGTGATCAACCGCGGTGATGGTCGCGAACGGCGGTGTAACTTTAGCTCCCGGTATCTGCTGACGCTGACCATCGCGGGTATAAGCGATCATCGTTGGGGGAGTGCTATAGCTTCCCGTTTGCGTGTCGCTCTGATCGCCGAAGCGTGGACCCAATATGATTTCTACCGGTTGTTTGCCGCCGGTTGACGTGACCTCGGCTTCAACGTCGAAGACAAATTGATTGCCGCGGAAGGTAAAGGTCTTTGTTGCGGTTAACGAAGGCGAAACATATTCGAATGTGATCTGCCGCCGCTCATCCGTGCCGAGATGAATACTGTTTTCGGTTGGGCCCACGCCTTTTATTTCAAAGTTGACCCCGCTCAATTGCCGGGCGACGTCGGGAGACGAGGGCGTCCGAAGACTCAACGGCGCGCTTAACGGTTCGGGGATTTGCTGTGGGATCAATTGAAGTTCAGAGTTGTCGGCTCCCGTGATCTCGCGCAGTCTTCCGTTCTCTTGAAACTTGCTCAGCTTCCAGGATGTCGCGACCGCGCCGCGATTTGAAAAGGTTGCGCTCCAATAATCCGAGCTTATTGTGATCTCGCGTTGGGCAGCCTGGGTGGTTTGGGACGGCGACGCGGGCTGCACAGCGGGCGCAGGTTTGGTTGAGGGTGTCGCCGGCTGATTCGTCGTTGTTGCGGGTGGCTTCGATATGTTCTGAGTGTTGCCTGCCGGTTCGATTGCTTCGATGGGTGGCGGTTCTTCGATCGGTGGCGGCGCCACGTAGCGCATGATCAACGGCCATGACATCAGCACAACCAGCGAAAGCGCCAGGGCCATTATCAAACGAGATTTATCCATCAAGTCACTTCAGGCGGAGTCTCCGCCAGTCCTTCGAAATCTATCTCACCGGATCATATCCGCCCGCGTGAAAGGGATGACATCGCAAGATGCGGCGGGCTCCCATATAAACACCGCGAAGCGCGCCGTACTTCCCGATAGCCTCCATCGCATACTCGGAGCATGTGGGCGTGAATCTACACGAGGGCGGGAGGAGCGGCGATATGAACAACCTGTAGCCGCGTATCAGAAAAATCAGAGCAACCTTCACTTCTTGCCCGCCTTTTCCAGGAACGTAGTGAATTCAGTTTCCAGGTCTCGGTAACTGGCGCTCACCAGGGACCGCCTCACGTTGATCACTATATCAACTCCGGCGGGCGCCAGCCATTTGTTTCGTCTGAACGCTTCACGCACCAGACGCCGGCATCGGTTACGTTCAACGGAGTTGCCCATCTTGCGTGTTGCGGTTATGCCCAGACGGGGCTTGTCGGTCTTGCTTGGCAGAACGAACGCCGTGAAGTACTTGAATTGGATCTTGCGGCCATTCTCATACACGCGGCGAAACAAATCACGAGCAAGGATTCGATCTGACTTTGGGAAGTCCGCGCTCATTTTTCCCAGCGTCAGTGGTCAGTAGTTTGTACCTACTCACTACTGACTGCGAATCAGCGTTTCAGTAGTGCGCCGGTGTTAATCGCTTGCGTCCCTTGGCCCGTCGCCGCTTGAGCACGAGCTGGCCGCCCTTAGTGCTCATACGCACCCGGAAGCCGTGCGTCTTGGCACGGCGGCGGTTGTTCGGTTGAAAAGTCCTCTTCATGTTCCTCACTCCTCAAAAAACGTCTCAACAGAAAAGATTAAACCTATAGAAGCGCGTGCTTGCTGTCAAGGATTGCCCGATAAACCGGGGCGATTGGATCTCTCTGTTAGCGATTTATAATTGAGGCCTAATAGACTTCTAACATCGAGAAGCTATAATGACGCGCGACCGGAACGGAACTTTCGAACGCGAGTCTGATTATGCTAAGCTGAGACTGAAGCGGTTCCGAACTGGCAGCAGTTCTTTAGTATCACGACCTTAACAGGAGTCACTCAATGAAAACGATGCTATTCAAACGCACCACAGTGCTGGTGCTTGCGGCGATGCTGTGCTCGCCGGCGACGTTGTTCGCGGACGACAAGAAGGCCGCCGCCGACAATCAGCAACCCGCGCAGGCCTCAACCGAGAGCGGCGTGAGCGCGCCAAAGGGCAAGCTCGCCGATGACGAGAATCCGCTGATGATCGGCAAGCGCAACATCAATAGCCACCAGATCAATTTTTATTCACTTAACAAAGAGGTTGGGCTCGGGCGCCAGCTTGCCGCGGACGTCGATCGCCAGGGCAAATTCATTGATGACCCGGTAGTCACCGAATACGTCAATCGAGTCGGCCAGAACCTCGCGCTTCACTCCGACGCGAAGATCCCTTTCACGATCAAGGTCCTTGATTCGGATGATGTGAACGCTTTTGCGCTGCCCGGCGGATTCCTGTACGTCAACAAGGGCGCGATACTGGCGGCCGACAGCGAAGCGGAGCTTGCGGGCGTGATGGCTCACGAAATCGCGCACGTAGCGGCTCGCCACGGAGTCGAACAAGCCTCGAAAGCGACGCTGGCAAACTACGCGATGATACCGCTGATCTTCATGACTGGCGGGCTCGGCTATATTGCATATCAGGCTGCGCAGATAGGCGTGCCTCTGACGTTCCTCAAGTTCAGCCGCAACGTCGAAACCGAAGCCGACAAGCTCGGCGCGCAATACCTGTGGGCGGCCGGATACGATCCGAATAACTTCCTTTCATTTTTTGAGAAGCTCGAAAAGAAGGAGAAGCACAAGCCCGGCACGCTCTCGAAGTTGTTTGGCACTCATCCGCCGACACCCGATCGCATAACCAAAGTCCACGATCTGCTCGGCAGATTCCCCGATCGCGACGAATACACCGTCACAACTTCCGAGTTCAACAAGGTGAAGTCGCGGCTGCTCGCGATCACCAATTCCAAGACGCTAGACGCCTCTGGCAATCGCGACAACGGTCCGAAGCGCCCGACCTTGAAGCGCCGCAAGGAAGGCGAAGAACAGACGCAGCCGTCTTCGACGGGTGAAGCACCAAAAGACAAGCCTACGTTGAAGCGCCGCGACAGCGACGGCAAACCGGCTGATACCAAGCCTCCTCAGCAACCTTAAGCACAGAATCATCACTCCTCCGTGAACTGAGGGCCGGCAGTGCTACAATCGCACAGCCGGCCCGATTTGTTTGCCGACACACCAATCGATCAAAATTCCGCCGGTCGACAAGACCGCCATTGAAACTCCCTGCCCTGCCGTGATAATACATTTCGCGCGGCACTCCAGTGGTTGAATCCAAACCTGTTTTTACCAAGCGGCGAGACGTTTTCACGTATCGCCCGATCCGGAAGGAGCATTGCAATGTTATTCAAGACACTCGGAAGGATTTGCACGGCTGTATCGTTCGCACTGCTGATCACACTTATTCTGGTTCCGCCCACGAACGTGATGGCTCAGCAGAGAGGCTATGACCAGAGTCTGCTGAAGGGGCTTCAGTGGCGCAGCATAGGACCGTACCGCGGAGGCCGGTCAACCGCGGTAGCAGGAGTAAGTTCGCAGCCGAACGTATTCTACTTTGGCTCGACTGGCGGAGGAGTATGGAAGACAACCGATGGGGGCAACAACTGGGACCCGATCTCCGATGGGTTTTTCAAGACCGGCTCGGTTGGCGCGATAGGAATCTCTGAGTCAGACCCAAACGTCATCTACGTCGGTATGGGTGAGTCTCCGATTCGCGGCAACGTTTCACACGGTGACGGTGTTTACAAATCAACCGACGCCGGGAAAACATGGAAGCACGCGGGACTTGCCGACACTCGCCAGATATCTCGCGTACGCGTTCATCCTCGAAATCCCGACATAGTTTATGTGGGGGCTCTGGGCCACGTGTTTGGATCTAACGAAGAGCGCGGCGTGTTTCGCTCAACAGACGGCGGCAAGAATTGGCAGAAGGTTCTCTATCGCAGCCCTAAGGCGGGCGCTACGGATCTCATACTCGATCCGACGAATCCAAACACAATCTATGCGGCGATGTGGGAGGTCTATCGCCAACCCTGGACCCTCGAGAGCGGCGGACCCGGGAGCGGGATCTACAAATCAACAGATGCGGGTGACACCTGGGCTGAGATAACCCGCAATCAGGGCTTGCCGAAAGGTGTTATTGGTAACATTGGAATCACTGTATCGCCGGTTAATTCCGATCGCGTATGGGCGATCGTAGAAGCGGAAGAAGGCGGCGTGTTTCGCTCGGACAACGCCGGGAAGACGTGGTCGAGATTGAACGAGCAAAGAAACCTGCGGCAACGAGCGTGGTATTACACACGCATCTACGCCGATCCGAAGAGCGCCGACACGGTATACGTGCTCAACACGAGCTTCTACAAATCCAACGACGGAGGCCGCTCCTATTCGAGCATCGGAGTCGGACACGGCGACTGTCACGATCTTTGGGTCGCTCCGAACGATCCGATGCGAGTGATCATTGGAGATGATGGCGGCGCCGAAGTGAGTTTTAACGGCGGGCGTAGCTGGAGCACATTGAACAACCAGCCCACCGCGCAGTTTTATCGCGTGGCTGTTGATAACGACTTCCCGTATCACATCTATGGCGCTCAGCAGGACAACTCGACCGTGCGAATCGCGAGCCGCACCACCGAAGGCGGCATCGATTCATCGGACTGGTACGACGTTGGCGGCGGCGAGAGCGGCTGGATCGCGCCGAGTCCGAAGGATTCGGAAATCGTTTACGCGGGTTCCTACGGAGGATTGATTACACGTCAGGATCATCGCACGGGACAGCAGCGCAATGTGACGCCCTGGCCCGATAATCCGATGGGCGCCGGCGCCGCTGATTTGAAATATCGCTTTCAATGGAATTTCCCGATTCTGTTTTCGCCACACGATCCCAACACGCTGTACGCCGGCGGCAACGTGCTCTTCAAATCGACAAACGAAGGCCAGAGCTGGCAGGCGATCAGCGGTGACCTGACTCGAAACGAGAAGTCCAAACAAGGGTCGTCGGGCGGGCCGATCACCAAAGACAACACGAGCATTGAATACTTCTGCACGATCTTTACCGTGATGGAGTCACCGGTCGAGAAAGGAACTATTTGGGTTGGATCGGACGACGGACTCGTTCATGTAACGCGCGACGGAGGCAAGAACTGGCAGAACGTAACTCCGAAAGGCATGCCCGAATGGATTCAGATCAACTCGATCGATGCTTCGTCGATCGATGCGGGCACGGCTTATGTTGCAGCGACGATGTACAAGCTCGATGACTTCAAACCATATCTGTACAAGACCAGCGACTACGGCAAGACCTGGAAAAAGATCACAAACGGGATCCCCGATAACGCGTTCACTCGCGTGATCCGCGAGGATCCGAACCGTCGCGGATTGTTGTTCGCCGGCACTGAGACCGGACTGTTCGTGTCATTCGACGATGGGGAGAACTGGCAATCACTTCAATTGAATTTGCCCGTGGTCCCGATTGCGGACCTCGTCATCCACAAACGCGAGAAGGACCTTGTCGCTGCCACTCAAGGACGCGCGTTCTGGGTTCTCGACGATCTGCCTCTCCTCTATCAACTCGCCGACGCCGCGAAAGCCGACGCGTATTTGTTCAAGCCGGAGGATACGTATCGAATGCCCGGAGGCGGCTTCGGTGGCGGCGGACGAGGCGGCGCAGTAGGAGCGAATCCACCGTCAGGCGCGGTGATCTACTATCATCTAAAAGGCAAGCCTTCGAGTGAAGTGGCGATTGAAATTACAGACTCGGCGGGCAAGTCGATCAGAAAATTCACCAGTCGAGGTCAGGAATCTCAAGCGCAGGCGCCACCCACGGTTGACGACGAGGGCGGCTTCCGTGCCGCTGGTCCGCGTCGAGCGCCGGCTGAAGCCGGGTTGAATCGATTTATTTGGGACTTGCGTTATCCGGACGCGACTCGCTTTCCGGGCTTGATCATGTGGGCGGGGGGTACTACCGGCCCGCGTGTTGTGCCGGGCGCGTATCAAGTGAAGCTCACCGTTGACGGCAAAATCATGACACAGAGCTTCGAAGTGAAGAAAGACCCGCGTCTTGAAGTCACGCAGGCAGACCTCGCAAAGCAGGCAGACTTGTTGATTAAGATTCGCGACAAGTTCAGCGAGACCAGCGAAGCGATCCTTCAAATTCGAGACACGCGCAAACAGATTGATGACATCACCAACCGAATGAAGGAACAGCCTTCGGGTAAGGCGATCGCTGACGCCGCCTCTTCTCTCAAGGCGAAGCTGACGTCCGTCGAAGAGGAGCTTTATCAAACCAAAAACCAAAGCAGTCAGGATCCGCTCAACTACCCGATCCGCCTAAACAACAAACTCGCGGCTCTGGGCGGCGTCGTCGGCAGCGCAGACGCCGCCCCCACCGACCAATCGTATGTTGTGTATGAGGAGCTCGCCGGAAAAATAAACGCGCAGTTGCAGAAGCTCGATGAGACGATGCGAACGGATCTCCCCGCATTCAATAAGCTGGTTCGCGATCAGAATATTCCCGCTGTAATCGTGAAACCCAAGGCAAAGTAAGACTCGTATCAAGCATCCCTACCACGGACCGGGGCTCAACCGAGCCCCGACCCTTTGCAGCCTGAGCGTGGAACGCAGGTTGCCACTTGAGACACAGCAGAACACATTGAAAATGATAGCGGCGTGGCATCAGCTATTTACGATGGCTGCGCGATTGGAGGCCTGTACTATGTACATACAAAGCGGTAAAACTTTCATCGCAACTATCATCGCCGTAGTTCTCGCTCTGGGGGGGTTGGCCTGGGTTTCGAGCGGGAGTCGTACAGCCGAGCCCACTGCCCTGGCGCAAGCCGGCACGTATGCGCAGCCGACCGCGGAGCCGGTCTCATCGGCGAATGACTCATCATCAAGCGCTAGCGGTACCGGTTCATTGCAGTCGAACTATGAGGACGGCTATCGAGCGGGCTATCGCGACGGACATCAGGATTGCGCCACCGGGCGAGCATCAACGGTGGCCGGGTCCAGCGGTGTGCGTGGCCGCTACTACACGCCGCGCGCGCGCAGCAGGGTTGCGGGCGCCAGGTACTATGCGGCACCGCGAAGAGGTCACTCGACGCGAAACATGATACTTACGATCGCGGGGCCGGCGGCTGTCGGCGCCGGAATCGGAGCGATCGCGCGAGGTGGTAAGGGTGCTGGAATCGGCGCGCTGCTTGGCGGCGGCGGCGGTGCTCTCTATTACCTGTTCAAGCACCGGCGAGACTAAACAGTAGATTCGAAGGTGTGTGATTCCAGGCAGCCTTCTTGCGAGTCTCGACTCGCAGGAGGGCTGCAAGCCTTTTGGAAGCAAATCAACATCAGGGAAGCGGCGGCTTGGTGGGTTTTGGCGGTGCTGGTTCGCTATCTGGTTTCGGGGCGTGCGCGGCGTTGATGTATGATTGAATCTCGATGCGGACTTCCGAGTACGGCTTGTCACAGGGTTTGTTCTCTTTGTCACGCCAACCCTTAACAATATCGCCGACGATCTGGAATTGTCCGTACTGGTAGTTGAGGGTATGAAACAAACTTTCTTGCGGCTCGAGAAACACCAGCATCTCATCGCCCTTGATAAAGTTGTCTTCCGCACATCTCACGCTCGATCTAGCGACTACGTTTAGTTCCTTCAGCGTGAAGTCTCCCTCGATCACGTCGACCGGATGCAGCACTCCCAATTGGCTGAATTCGCCTCGATATCTGACCTTTTCGACTCGATTAACCTTTACGCGGGCAATCAGAACTGCCTGTCGGGCCAGTTCCTCGGTGGGCATGACGCGCAAGCAAGCCGGCGACTGCGCCAGTCCCGGCGAGATAAGCAGGGGTAGCGCGGTGAGAATAAAAAACTTTTTCATGCAGCGTAAATTCGCTCCTCCAAAACCTGTTAATGCTAACACACGCACGCTGTGCCCGAAAGGTTTCGTTTCTTGCGTGCTGTGGGTTACGAGGGGACGCTATATCGATCCGCTTCGGAAGATACGATGTCCTCGGCGCGAAGCGTGTTGCTAGGCCAGGGGGCTTTGTGTTTCGTCAGCGAGTTGAATCCAGTTCGGCTTCCCCGGCTTCCGCCGGTTGATCCACGTCAGAACCACGGCGCGATAACCTGCGCTTAACGAGAACCGCAATGACAACGATTGCTGCTGTTGCAACGAGGAGCTTCCATCCGTGTTGCTTGATTATGCGCCCGGCGTCTTCGCCAAATCTGATGGCCAGCCAGCCTTCGACAAGAAAGCGAATCGCGCGCCCAATGAAGATCGCTGTAATAAAACGCCAGGTCTTGAGCTTAAAGACCCCTGCGCACAGCACGAACGGCTTGAACGGGAAAGGAGGCGGCAGCACGGCCGGAATCATTATGGCGATCAGATCGTACCGGCCAAGCAGGTTTTCGATTCGAGCGCGTTTCTGTGGAGCTACACGTTTCAACGCAGCTACGCCGGCGCTCCTCGCGAGGACGTATAACCCGGTGCATCCAATTGCCGAACCCGCCGTCGCCGCCAGCGCATATAACGGCATCAGCGCGGGTGAGTTGGCGCTCAACCAAATCATCACCGCATCAGGGCCGCCGGGAAGCGGAACACCAACCGAGTCAATCAACGAGATGCCGAACAACCCGGCAGCACCAAGCGCTTTGAGCCATTCCAGCAGCCCGACAAGAATGCTCTTGATTCCCATGAGAATGATCGCGAGTTCAGTCATGGGTAAGCTCGCCGATCTCAGCCTGTGGGTAATAATACTTTAGGATTTGCCGGTATCCGCGGCCTGCGCGCGCTTGCGCGAACGCTCCCGCTTCGCACAATCCAACCTGGCTTCCAAAGCCTCGGCCGCGAAAGATGAACTTTGACCCGCTGCGCTCGATGGTGAATGAGGGGCTCAACACCGTGTTCCATCCGAGTCGAAGTCCGATTGCGCGCCGAAACGCGTCCACCCCAAGCGACGATCGTCGGTCGCCATCTAGTACAGTGACTGATCTCACGAATCCGCCTGGCCGGTCGATCTCGGGCCTGAACCGGGCCGCCTCAGAGAGCCTGGTGCCGGTTGCCTGCGACACCGCGGTGAGAATATTCGAAACGGCTGCTGATCTTTCCCAGCGGGCGAATCTCGAAGCACGACACCATCGACAGGTGATTTGTTTGTAAGGATAACGCCCGCTTCCGCCCCAGACCATCGACGGCGTGACCGAGATACCGCCGCAAACCGCCGAATAATGTCCCTCAATCGGCAAACCTTCATAACTGAGAAACTCTCCTGCGGTGGCCGCGACGGCGTCGAAGACCGTACGTGCGGAACGCGCGTCCGTAAGATCCTGCTCGCCGCGATAGAGCTGGCAATGCGTGGTGTCGCATAAGTCAAAACCTTCGCTCGCGTGACGATCCTCGTGAGAGATCATGAAGGTCCGTACCATGACCGCGAGCGCCTTGAGTGCTTCCACCGAGCGCTCGCTCGTTTCAGCGGCCACCACCGAAGCAACCGCATCTTCGCGTCCGGTCGCGAGCACGATTCGCAAGCGTCCGCGCTCTTCCGTGGCCGGTTCGACGGTCAACGTACCACGCACAATGCGTCTTATTCTTCCCGGCAAGATAAGCTCAAGAGTGGACGAGCCGACTGGTGTGATTCGAATTGAGTTCACCACATCCGGCTGATTACCTGAATGAGGGTTGCCGCGCGCAACGCTGAGCCGGCCCCCCGAGACTCGAATGCGAATAGACTCGCTGCGCGCAATATGGCGCTCACTCGAAAGTCCTGCCGCGTCGATGGCGGCTTCCCCCGTCGCAACTCGAACCTCGATGGCGTCGGGTTTGAACAGGGATAGCAAGCTTATGCGAACGGTGGGAGATGCTTGCGCTGCCGGTGAGGCAATCAATAAGAGACTTAAGGTAACGACGAATTTGGCCATCGAAGTTGTTGCTTTGATGCACGAGTAAGCCCGGCGAATCCGTGGAACCGCCGGGCTTCCAAGCGTCGACACTAATCCGAACTGACGTTATTTCTCAATGGCCTTGAGGGGCGCGGTGGTCGCTCCGCCCTCACTCACCTCCGCGGCGACCGCTCGCTCCTGCGGTGGATCGTCGAACATCTCGCTGTATTCTTCGCGATAAGGATCGATCAACGCGCCGCCTTCGGACTTGGTGAACGTGAGCTTTCCTGTTCCCAGGTCGTAATCGATGATGACCAGGTCGCCGGTCGCCACTTGCTCGGTCGCTACCAGATTCGAAATCGGATAAACGAGAAAGCGTTCGATCGCGCGCTTCAAATGACGGGCGCCGTACTTGAAGTCTATGCCCTCGTCGAGCAGGAACTTCTTCGCTTCATCGGTGCACTCGAAAACGAATTTCTCACCCGTGCCTCGCATGATCCGGTTCTGCACGTGTCCAAGCTCGAGTTCCAATATCTGTTTGAGGTGATATTCCTTCAGGCTCCGGAATACCACGACCTTGTCGATTCTGTTCATGAACTCGGGCGAGAACTTGCGTTTGGCCGCTTCGGAAGCCGTGCGATAGATCTTCTGATCGACGTCATCCTCGAGCATTCGCTTGCCGCGCGCGGGCGCAAAGCCGATCGACCCCGTGATCAATTCGCTCATCTCCTTCGCGCCAAGGTTCGAGGTGAGAAATATCATACAACGCGAGAAGTCGACCTTTCGGTTATCGCCAAGGGTCAGCGTAGCCTTGTCCAGGATCCCGAGAAGCAATTGCCACAGCGCGTCCGAAGCTTTCTCAATCTCATCGAACAGGACAAACGTCAGCTTGTCCTGTTCGCTGTGATACTTGTCGAGATTCTCCTGAGTCAGCATCGGGGCCGTCTCGCGATGGCCCAGATACCCGGGAGGCGAGCCGATGAGTTTGGCGATCTCGTGTGAATGTTGGAACTCGGCGCAGTCGATTTTGACCACGGCGTTGAAATCCGCGAACAGCACTTCGGCCGCCGCTTCGACAACCCGAGTCTTGCCCGATCCGGTCGGACCCAGAAACAACATCGTGCCGATCGGCCGTCCGGGATTCTGCATGCCGGCAAGGTAAATCTGGTAGAGCCCCGATATTCGACGTACCGCTCGCTCTTGCCCGACAATCAGCGAACCGAGCCGGGTCTCGAACTCCTGAGCCCGCGGGCTCTTCATTTCGGGGTTCAGAGGAACACGGTTGTGCGGTTGTTCTCGAATCTCATCCACTTGATTTACTCCACAATCTGACAGGAAGCGGCCCTCTGGAGCGGCAAACGCGCCAGGTAAGAACTCCCTGCCGATGTTACAAACAACATTCCTCGGCTTGCAGCGGAGCGTTGGAATAAGAGAGGGTCCGGACCTCGATTGAAATTATAGCGCTGCCTGCATGCAACCTGCCATGCTATCCCTTACGCAGAACGGGGCCTGCTTACTTAGTGCCCTTTTATTCCAATGGCTGTTTGTTTGTCAAGCAAAGAATTCGTCAAACGGCGTTTGTGATGAAAATAATGTACGCGTGGTGGCAGCTTCGCCGGTGGACATTCGATGCGGGAATCCGGCGAGTCGCACCAGACTCAGGGGAGATTCTGTATCAGAAGCCTGAGCACATTGCGACCCATGATCTTTCCAATCTCTTCGTCGGAGAATCCTTCCGCGATGAGCGCATCGGTGATCTCGACAAGCCCGGTTGTATCGAACGGTGTCTTGACCGCGCCGTCAAAATCCGAGCCGAGCCCCACGTGATCCACTCCAACAAGATTCGCCGCGTACCGAATCGCCTTTGCGATCGCCTGCGCATCCGTGCCGCATACCGCCGTGTCCCAATAGCCGATTCCAATCACACCGCCGGTTCGCGCTATCCCCTTGAGCTCGTCATCGCTCAGATTTCGTTGGTTGTCGCAGGTTCCTCGCACACCCGAATGCGAAACGAACACCGGGCGAGTCGCGATCGCGAGCACATCGTCGATCGTCTTCGCCGAAGCGTGCGCAACATCGACGATCATTCGCTTTGATTCCATCCGCCGAATCATCTCTTTGCCTTTGTCCGTCAGACCGCTCTTGTCGACGCCATGCGCGGAGCCGCCGATGTCGTTGTCGAAGAAATGCGTCGGCGCCATCATGCGAAACCCGGCGTCAAACAACCTATCGACGTTGTCGAGGTTGCCCTCCAGCGCGTGCGCGCCTTCGATTCCGAGAAAACCCGCGGTAATGTGTGAGTCGGTGATCCTGCGATCGAGATAGCTTGAAAGCTGGGCCGAGGAAGTGATCAGAGTAAACTTGCCTCCCGAACGCGCCGCCGCATCGCGCAGCTTGCCTGCTTGATAAAGCGCTCGTTCGGCCAGGCTACCCCATGTCGCGGTTGGCCAACGCTCGGCGATCGCGAGAATCTTTATGTTGTCGGTCTTATCGTCGTTGCGCTCGATGTTCATCTTCCAGACGTAGGGCGTCTTGGTGACAACGGTAAAAGCCTGGAGCGCCACGTTGCCTTCGATCAGCCTCGGCACATCGACGTGACCGCCGTCGGCGCGATCGAGCAAATCGCGATTCCATAACAATGAGTCAGCATGAAGATCGGCGACCAGCAGTTTCTTGTGAAGCTCGACGGCGCGTTCAGAAGCCAGATAGGGCGGCCGATTGAGCGCTACATTCAGCCTCTTTGCAAGCTGCCCTGGCAGTACAAAGAAGAACGCGCAGACGAGCAGCAGAAGGATCACTGCAAGAGCGATGAGAATCTTTCTCTTCATTTATGTTCGCCTAAGAATTCATTTCCTCAATCAGAACCGGCAGGCTTAACTTTCAGGACGGAGGTTATTGTTCAGGCAGGAGTCAAGTCAAGGTTGCGGCTGTGGTCTTTGGCTCCCCTGGAAGCACAGGCATGCCACCTGCCTGCCTGGCTGCAGCAAAGCGGGCGATTCGCAACGAGGCAGTCGGCAGGAATGCGCTATCATGCCCCGATACTATTGAACGTCCGGAGCGCCACTCTTTCCCTTCTGAAACATTCCTAGTAATTTAAACAACGCGGCGATTCCGGCAGTCACCGCTGACATGAAACTGATGGTCGAATCGTAAACATCCTTCTGGGTAACAAACAAAAACAGCGCAACGCCGACCAGGATCAGCAAAAGCGGAGCCTTCATGAGTTGCCAGGCGCTGCCACCCTCCTGTTGCCGCCAGGCTTCGACGTCCTGTTCGCGCGAAATCGAGACGACGAATCGCCTGAAGCTCTCGTCCATCAAGCGCAACTCAGGATCGCGCACAACCAGCCCTCGCTTAACCAGCCACCGTAAGTGTTTGTTCTTTGGAGAGAGCAGGCCGTCTTGTGCGAGTTGAATCAACGTACAACGTTGACCTTCCGTGCAACTCTGCCAAAGAGCCTGGTGTACCGGGCGGGCTTGCTCGACCACCTGGCTGATTTGCTCCTCGTTCTTTGCGCGATCATTCTTGTTGTTGCATTGGCCGGTTCCGTTGCCGGCGATCCCCTTTCCAATCGCCTCGATGTAGCGCCACGGCCCTCTGGTCTTGAGAATATTCAACAGGTGACGATTAGCCGTACGAAACTCTAGAGTCGAGCCCTCCGGAGCGAAGACCATCGGGAGGCTTGCAAACACAGCCGTCCATCGCGCTTGAATCTCAGTCTCGGATCCATAAGGGATCAACTCCAGCCCGGCCCAGTTCGGAGCTTGGGCCTTCCTTTCGGCGCCGGCAACAGGCTCGGAAGCAACGTTATCCGCGTCGCCATTATTCGGTGCTACTGGCTGGCCATTTCCAGGTTTGAATGAAAAGCTCATCGGATCAACGGTTGATACCACCACGACCCGTCTCTTGGAATCCAGGAGATGCTCGATAGCCTTCAACTTCTCAATGTTCGCGGCGTAGTCGTCCATAGAACACTCGAAGTTGCAAAGCACTATAGGAAGGTCAGCCTCAGTAGCCTTCGTAACCTTTTCCCTCCAGTCGGGCCAATCCGTCACCGGGCTTAGATCGGTTACGTTGTACTGAGCCGCATCCCACTTCTTCCCATTCCCGGTCAACGCGTCCCGAAGCAGCACGTAGCTTTCGGGTAATGCTTTTGAATTCGGCAAGTCCAGGTCCAGCAGAAAGAAGCGGCGCGCGACAAAACGAACGAGCCCGTGAATCAATAACAACAGAATCGCTATGGAGGCTATCAGGCCAAACCACTTCCAAAAGGTGTTCGGGGTGACGATAGCCGGAAGTGTTGACGTCAGCGCAACTGACGAATCACCTTCGCGGCCGACCTTGTCCTTCTCTAAACGAATGCGCCCTTCGCCGTCCAGTTTCCAGAGCCAGAGCCGGTCTGAAGAGGCGCCCTTGAAAAGTTCCTGGCTCTCGATACAACTCTGATTGTAGAGAGGGCGCACGCGCGCGAGCAGCCAATCGACACCGCTCAGTTTCTCTTCGGTGAACTTATTCGCGGAGCGATCACTCGAGGTGTCGAAGAAAAAGGAATCGTAGATGTCCAGGTTCGGCTTGCCGGGGTCCAGACGCCGTGTCAGAAACTCGGCCTTCGTGTCCTTCCACCCGTCCGCCGCCGTCGAACCGGGTGTTTTTGAGGATTGCCTCGTACGCTGATCAGGCGCCGGCTTTGGGGGCGCACCGATCTTGACTGACGCGTACTGTGCCGCGACGCGTTGGTCACGCTGCTCGAGCGCCCTTGCGATGCTGACTTGTCCGTGCTTGACCATCAGCTTCAGTTCAAAGTTACGGGCAACCTCAAAGAACCCGACAGGCGGCAGCAGACTCACAATCGCCACGAATCCCGCGAAAGCGATTGCATAACCTGCGCGATAGGAAAGGAAGCGCCCGGATCCGGCAATATCGGCAGTATCGTCAGGGACTTGAGCCTGTTCTTTCTTCCTCAGCACGAGCGTTCCGATCACCGTGGCGAGCACGGGAATTGTCACGCAACAAGCTATCAGGAACCATCCGCTCTTCATCATCAAGGCCACAACGAAGATACATCCAATCACCAGATTTGCTGCTATCAGCAACTCGTACCGGCCGGCGCGTTTGGGATCCGGCCACAGCCAACTGATCCGCTCGCCACGGTTCGGCAGATAGATTACAGAGATCAGAACAGACAGAATCACCGCGAAACCCAGATACAGCACAATCGAGAGCGTGAGCAGTTCCAGGTTGATTGTCCGCGGGATTTGCTTGTCCTGGAATACAACCAGCATCCAGGGCGTGCCAGATAGAGGACTGACGTATAACCGATGTCCTTTGCCAAGGTATGTTGCATTGATAAACCTGTCGGAGCGAGAAAAAACCGCGGCTCGAAGCCAGCGATTGTTCTCGCATTCGGCGAAGAACTGCTCTTCGAGGTTCTTTACCTCGTCGGAGTGAAAGAGCACCTGGCCACTGGAATCAATCACCGTGTACCCGAACCCCACCGGCACCACTGTCCCCATGAGCGACAACAGCCGGGTGTCCAGATTTGAGACCCAAGACGACCCGGGCACTCTAGTCGCAATGATCGCTAGTTTCTCGCCGGTGTTCTTCGAGTTTATTAACTCGAAAGAGTAGTCGTAGTAATTTGCGCTATTGTCCTCTTGTTTTAGCTTCCATGTCTTTTTGTCTCGGGCGTCCTTGAAAAACTGTCTGCCGGAAACATCAACGAAGGTCGTGGTGTCCGCCCGCGTGGTCCACTTTATCCGTTGCTTGCCATCCGAATCAGTCCACGTGGCGTTATTGAAGTACGGGTAGAAAGCTACGTCGAGACCGCCGGCAAGAATGTCAGGCCGGGCGGACAACGAGCGCGGCTGCCCGGCAGAGGTACTCTTTGGCGAAGCCGGGAGCTTGGAATCTCTTAGAGCTCTTGTGGCTTCCGTTTGGTCCTTCGGTGGAAGGGCCGATATGTCCTCGTTGAGTCTCGCCAACTGGGCGAGCGCGTTACGCAGTTCTCCCTGGAAATTCGACTTGATCTTCGTGGAGAAATCTTCGAGGTGACGGTCGAGCGTGTCTTCCAGGCTGACGTATGTATGCAAATCCAGCAGGAGGAATGTAATCGTCGCCGTTCCCAGCAGCGCCGATACAACCGTCAGGCCAAGATCCGCGCGCCGCAATCTGTCCTTTGGACCCATTAGCTTCAGCTTCAGCAGGGGCCAGCTTAGGATCGCCATCAACACGCCAAAAACAAAAAATATCAAAACCGTATAGGAGACAGCGAAGGTCTCGTCTCGGAAGTGGTCGTTACGCGTCAATCCACACACCACCCAGCGAACGCCTTGTCCATCCTTGTCGTCCTTTGCGAATACCGTCAGCCTCACCGGCTGCAAGAAGAGCTTATAGTCCGTGCCGGCTATTTGGACATTGACTGCACTGCTGGACTGCTCACTAAGTTTCAGTTCCAGCTTCCCGCCTTTGTCATTCAAGAGACTATCGAGTGCGACTACGTTGAGCCCGGACGGACCCCGCTCGAAGATCACCCTGCCCGTCTCCTGCTCGGCAACCAGCACTTCATCAAACAAAGGTTCCCTGGTTTCATTCAACTCGTCGATTACGTACCTCGAGACGAAGGGCTCGAACAGTGTGTTCAACTCGCTCTTCACCGGGATATTCCCGGGCAGCGTTTTCGACGCTTGATATTCAAGATAAAGCCAAAACGAGCCTTGCTCGGGCCTGACGCTCATCGTAACGGGAGAATCAGAGCCTTTCCCCGGTGTTGGCGCAGTCGCCGAACTCTGCTTCGTGGCACGTGAGACGCGGCTGGGCGCATTCTTATTAGCGGCCGGCGAGTTCTGATTTTGATTGGAAGCGGCAGCGTTGCTGTTCGAGACTTTGGGTGGCATAGCCCTCTTGATGATGAGAGCCTGCTCGGTTCTCGGCGCCTTGATCTGTTCATATTGTTTCGGGTCGAGCTTAAAGTCGGGAACAAGGGTCGCCGCCTTCTCTACCTTCTCAGTGACGGCGATGGGCTTCGCTGATTGTTTGCTTTCAACCTTTTGACTCGCCTTCTCGGCCACATTGACCAGGTTGGCGGCGAGGTTGTCGATCTTCAACTTTATGTGATCGCCAATGTCCGCGAGCACCCGAAAGTTCCTCTTCGAAAAATAGGTCGTCTGTGACGCTACGAAAAAGAGATAGTACAAACAGAATGGCATGACCACGACGATCAATGTGAATCCGATAATGCTATAGCGTTTTAGCAGTGGGGATTTGATTTTTTCACTCATGCTTACACCTGGGTCAAACTGGTAATCCGGGCCGCGCTTTACAGGAGACGGCGATTCAGAGGCTTTGCGCTTCGCTGCGCCCCTCGCTATTGGGTATGACGGGAAACAGGAAGGATTTCATTCGGCGATTTTCACCGCGTTACCGAGCGATCGATCAGGCGCGGCAGCAATGGCCCAAAATCCCAACTCTACAGCATGCTTACGCTTGCGCCGCTCAGCGCTGATTCATCAATAAGCTGCGCCCAAAACCTCGAGGTCTCGCGAAACCCGGATTCGTCGAGTGATCCAACCCCAGGCAACAAAAAGTGCGCGGAAGCTGCCGTCAACAAAGCAGCGGTCGCATCATCCTTCGAATGCTCGGCCGAGATTCTTGCCATCCACGCGATCTCCAATATCGAGCCGAGCCGGTCGACGATCCGGCGCGCGTGCGTCGAGCTCCACTCATGATCCGCCAGCCGCGACTTAGTTATCTCATCAAGTGCCTGCCGGAAAAACTGCTCGAATCGCGCGCGGGTTTCCGACAGGAGTTCGCGCGGCCAATCGCCGAGCACCGTCTCGATCTCGGCTCGCCAGCGATCGAGCAAACTGGACTTTGCCGCGTCGCGCACGATTTGAAGGCACAACGTATTGTGAGCGCCTTCCCACGTCTCGATGATCATCGCGTCTCGCAGCAGCCGCGGAAGCACGGTGAAGTCTTCGACGATTCCGTTCCCGCCCAGCAACAGCATCGCTTCGCGAATCGAGTCCGTCAGCGACATCGCAGTTCGGTACTTCGCGAGGTTGATCAGGAAACGCTGCCACATCGATTGCTCGTGATCCGATGGCCGTAGCCCGTGCTCGTCGATCATCGCAATCAGATTGAACGTCAACGCTCGATAACGCCAACACCTCTCGAGCAGCTTGATCAACGTCTCCTGAACAAGTGGATACCCGATGATCGCGCCGCCGAATGTCTCACGCTGGCGCGCGTAGTTTCGAGCCTCGAGAAAAGCCCGGTGCAGCATACCGCACGCATTCACAGCATTGTGAACGCGAGAAGTATTGATCACATAATTCATCAGCGTCTTGAATCCGTCCTTTGGCTCGCCGATCGCCCACGCGGTCGCTCCATTGAAGTCGATCTCGGCAGTCGGAAGCGAACGAGTGCCCAGCTTGTCTTTCAGACGCCTGAACGAAATCCGATTTACGCTGCCATCCGGCAACACCCGCGGCACTAGGAAGATTGCAACGCCGGCCGTTCCCAGGGGTGCATCGACAGGCCGCGCGCCTACCAGAAAATATTCGTCCGGGTTTGAGCAAAACCACTTTTCGCCGGTGATCGACCACGTACCGTCGGGATTCGGCCGGGCTTGCGTTTCTACGGCGCCGACATCCGAGCCCGCTCCCGCCTCGGTGATAAACTGGGCTCCGGCGAGCGGCGTATCGGCTGATCTCAACAGCGGCAAGTAAGTCTCGCGCAGAAACTCGGAGCCGACGGCCTCAATCGCAAGTATCAATCCGTCCGTGCAACTGAGCCCGCAATTCACCGAGCCCTCGCCGTTATGCGCAAGCAGATAAACGACCGCAAACTTATGCAGCTCGTTTCGCGCATCGGTCAGCACACCGAATTCGGCGACCTCGCGGCGCAGATGACGAGCGTGAGTCCCGAAGTCGACTTGCTCAACCGGATTGCCGGCGCGATCAAACTTGACGATCTTCGGGAGGTGCTCGTGTTTGTTGGCCTCGCGAGCGAGATCATTCCAGCGCCCGGCGACCAGCCGCCCGCAGTGATGAAGCGAGTTGAAGACAGCGTCGTGCGTATCCGCCGGCAACAAGCTTGTCAACAGAGCTTGAAACCCCGGATCGAGTTCGAAAAAGTCTCTGCCCTCGATACCCTGAAACTCTTTCAATGAAGACATTGTGATTCCTTATTTCGCCCTGCCCGCTCTCGGCTTATGCTTTTTCCGCGCGACCTTTCTTTCAGCGGCCGCAACCGAACCGCGCGCCCACGCACGAAGCTGATCGACGTCCTCCAGAACATCCGCCGGCACTTCGTAATAACTCATCGAATACGACTCGTCGCCGTAAGGCTGAAACGGCTTAGCTCCGGCGGACACGTAGAGTGCGCGGTTCTCATCGTCGACTTTGAAGTACAGCACGTCCCCGGCGATCAACCCGAAGAACACACCGTCGCGATAGAGCCCGACCCCTCCGAACATTTTTTTCGCGGTGATCGGGCCAATGCACGCGAGTTGATCGACGACGTAATCGAGATATTGTTCGCTGACTGGCATTCCGAAAATCCGGCTGGATTATATGGCGCTCAGTTTGAAGGGGCAAGCATTCGCCTCGTCAACAAGCAGCCGGATGAAGATTGTCTCTGATCGAAGAGGAAAGGAGCGCTGCGTCGCTGTGTATTGCGAAGGAAGGTCGAGGAAGGAGGAAGTGACGCGCGCTTAATTTTTGCGCGTCACTTCCCCTTTTCGATTATCTGGGCATTGGCGGTTTCGGGTGAATTTGCTGCTGTAGCTGTTGAAGCTGCGTTTGCTGCTCGGCGGTCAGCTTGTTCTTTAGTCGAATCGACAATGAGATCTGGGTCCGCTTCACCTCGCGTTCGATGCTCAGAATCTTGTCCAACTGAGCCAGCACGCGCTGCTCGTCGACGGTCGTGCCCCTCGTCAGGTTCGCCATTGTTTCCATCTCATCCTGCATCTGCCAGTTGAGATCATTGAATCGCGCGGAGGCCTTCATAAGCTCGTCCTTGATCGCGGCCTTCTGTTCCTCGCTCAACCCAAGCGCTTGTCGATTCTGCATAACCAGTTCCGGCGGGAAAAGATTTTGCCCAATCGGATCGGGAGGCCGCGGCGGTTGCGGCGGATGTTGTGGCCCTTGCTGCGCCGGCGGCGGTGGGGCGGGCGCGTCTGGTGGTTGCTGCGACAAAGCTACGACTACGAGCGCGAGAACAATTGCAAACAGTCCGATGAGTTTTGATTTCATGATACTGCCTCCGTTTAGTTGAATTGATCAGTAGAGAGAGACTTGATTGTTTCGAGTGCGTCGCCGAGCCGGGGTAGCGTCTTGAACAGCTCCTCTCCCGGGTAAGCCAACAGCGACGCGGTGGGCGATTGCCATTCGGAAAGTGACTTGGCGACAACAGCCAACTGAATCGACAATTGATCTGGTGATCGCCGATGCCGGCGATGCCGGACGACAACGATCGGCTTGGGAGCGGCCGCTTCAGTAGTTGCCGTTTTCTCGGGCCCGAGTGCGGGAGATTCCGCCGGCCCCGGCAAAACTTCGGCGCGAATATCCGGCTGCTGTGTTTCGGCAGGCTTCGAGCTGCGACGCGCAGTAAGCAGCCCGATGACCGCTGCGAGCATCAACATCGCCAGCGCTGCCGCGAACGCGATCGACCAGTTGCGTTCTCGACGGGGCACTCTCGTCGAGCTGAGCACGCTTTCAAACTGAGGCGCGCGCTTGGCGTCTTCGCGGCTCATCTCAACGAACAGTTGCTCGATTAGCTTTTCGTTCCCATTCAGATTCATAAAGCTCTTTCGACTCCTCGAGTAATTCTCGCAGACGCTTCTTGCCTCGATCGTAATGCGTCCGCGCGGACCCGATTGAGACTCCCATCACGACCGCGGCTTCCTGCAGGCTCAAGTCGTGATAGAAAACCAACTGAAGCGCCTCACGTTGGCGGTTTGGCAAGCGGGCGAGTGCGCTTCGAAACACTGCCTGCATCTGAGAACGATACGCCGATTCATCAGGGCGCTCGACTCGATTTCCCGCTGATAGATCCTCGGCCGCCCGCAGCATAACCAGACTTCGCAGCATGTGTTTTCGCCGCTGATCCAGGGCAGTCTTGCGAATCACTGCAAACAACCAGGTCTTGAATGAAGCTGATCCGTTGAAGCGAGCCTTTCCTTCGAGCACTTTCAAGTAAGCGATCTGGAGCACCTCTTCGGCATCCGAGTGATCGCGGCGGCAGCAGGCAAGCGCCCACCCGAAGCTTGACGAGTGAAGCTGTTCGAGCTGCGCTCTGAGTTCGTCGGTCTCCATCAACGGCGTTTCAGCAATCATTCGATCAACCCATTAGTCGCGCGAGACTGGTTCGTGTATGACAGCCGCGATCTTACACCACTCTGTTCGAAAGTTTGCCTCCCATTGTTCGCGGTTTTGACGGATCCAGTCTTGAGGCCAATCTTGCTAGAATCGATTCCACGATCTCGGTGGTTGGGTGTGATCGCAGCGTTTGCTAGATACCGCTACGCCAAAGGTAATATTTCGACATGCCCGAAGGCACAACTCTACAGAGCAATATCAATCCAAAGAATCCGGAAACCATAGTTTCAGCGGCGCGCGCGGCGACAAGGGCAAGGTGGGCGGTCAGGGTTTTCATCATGACCTTGTGCATCTACGCGGCACTAGCCCTGTTCGCCATGCGCTACGCTTACTTCGCCTGGGATCTGGTGCTCGCGCGGCGCATTCAGGCGATCGAGCTGCCGGGCTTCGCGGCTCTGATGAGCGGCGTATCGATCATGGGAAACGGCTGGATTGCGTGGCCGCTCGTGGCAGTTGCGGGATTAGTCATGCTCTCGGCCAGGCTTCGCACCGAAGCGTTTGTTTGTACGGCAGGCGTTTTCCTCGGATGGATTGTGAACCAGTCGTTTAAATTCGTCGTCGCGCGCCCGCGTCCCACTGCGGACCTGATTCACATAACGGGCGTCCATAGATTCCAAAGCTTTCCTTCCGGTCACGTGATCTACTTTGTCGAGTTCTTCGGCTTTCTTTTCTTCCTCTCCTATGTGCTTGTCGAACGTGGGTTACTGCGCCGCGTCGCGCTTGGCGTTTTGAGTCTGCCCATTGCGTTGGTCGGCGTATCGCGCATTTATCTGGGCGCGCATTGGCCAAGCGACGTTGCCGGAGCTTATCTGGCGGGCGGAATCTGGTTGATGCTTTGTATCGAAGCGTACCGTCGACTCAAGTCCCGATCGAGTTAAATGGTCCTCACCGCGTGGCGTTGCATCTCGTCCAGATGTCCACATTAGGAACAATCATTTTTGTGATCACGGGGCAATGCTCCCCATGTTTTTGGGACGGTCGCTGCGATCAGAGAGTTAGACACATTGCCCGCGGTACGTGGATTGTTAGACACGTGTCGGGGAACCTCATTATGATTCAGGCCGCGAGCAGCATGAATGTGAAGGACGCTCGGACCGGAACGCTTCTGGTGTCGATGCGTTTCTCCGAGCCCGAACGCGCGGTTGACTACCTGTCGAAAGCCGAACTGGTCTGTGCCTGTTGCGGAAAGCGCTTCAGCGGAAAATCGACGATCACGGTCATGAACCGGGGCAATTGGTGGGAGCTAATGCTGCCCCATCACTGTGAACCATCCCCGGGTCGCGGCGAGCAATGCGCGGAATGATCGTCGGCATTCGCTTCCGGCCGATCCTCACTCTTCACTTCTTCACTGTCGGATATTGAATCCCGAGTTGTTCGAGGTATGTCTTGTACTTCGTTGGATCGTAGTAATACTTCTTCAGCTCGCCGCGAAACTTTTCCATCTTCTCTTTATTCAATTCGATCGCAGGCTGATCCGTCGGATTGATCAACGGCGCGTACTTGATTTCTTTCGTCTGAACATCCTTGAAGTAGGCCCACGCCTGCTTGATCAGGTCGGGAGACAGCAAATAGTCGAGCGCCGTCATAGCCTGAACCTTCGCGCCCGCGGTCGAGCCTTTGTGCGCGATCGGCGTCGCCATCGAGATCGCGTTTGGCCACGCGTGACCAGGCAGGTTCGGGATGTTTGCCGGGAAGCGCAAATAAACCATCGGGACATTCCACGAGATATCACCAACGTCATCCGAGCCGCCGCCGGTTGGGTCCTTGGGCGCCTCGAGTTCTTTTACTTTCGTTTTCATGCCTTCGACTTTTGCGCCGATCTCTTTTTGCAACGCCTTAGCCAGCGTCTGATCGGCTTCGCTCCATTCCGGCATGCCGACCATCTCGATGTTCTTCTGCTGGACCTCGGCGATCGGTTTGTTGAAGTGACAAGGCCACGCCGAACCGACGACGCGCTGCGTGACGGTCGTATCGGTCATCATCGTCGCGGCCTGGGCCATCTTGTTGCCGAGTTCGTACAGTTCCTTGATGCGCGGATAATCCAGCTCGCGGAAGTAATACCACACCGCCGCTTCCGAGGGGACGACGTTGGGCTGATCGCCTCCGTCGATTATCACGTAATGCGAGCGCTGCTGAAGCCTCAAGTGCTCGCGCCTGTAGTTCCAACCTGCGTTCATCAACTCGACCGCATCGAGCGCGCTGCGTCCGGACCACGGAGCGCCCGCAGCGTGCGCCGCTTTGCCGTGAAAGAAGTACTGAACCGAAACCAGACCGCTGTTGGCGAATGTCTGGCCATAGGTGGTCGCGAAATCCGAATCGACGTGACATCCAAGCACGATGTCCACGTCTTTGAACAAGCCGCCGCGAACGAAGAAAGCCTTCGTTGCGACGAGTTCTTCGGCGACACCCGGGAAGAGCTTGATTGTGCCCGCGATTTTGTATTTTTCCATCAGCTTCTTGAGGACGATCGCAGCCGTAACGTTCACCGCCTGCCCCGAGTTATGACCCTCGCCGTGACCGGGCGCGCCTTCGACGATGGGATCGTGATACGCGACCCCGGGTTTCTGAGAAGCCTTAGGTATGCAGTCGATGTCGGTGATAAAAGCAATGACCGGCTTGCCCGAACCGTAGCTTGCTGTCCAGGCGGTCGGCATTCCAGCGACGCCGCGCTCGACGCTGAAGCCGTTCTTTTCGAGAACTCCGGTGACGTATTTCGAAGTTTCGTATTCCTGGAATCCAAGCTCGCTGAAGCTGAAAACCTGATCGACCATTTGTTGAGTAAGCACTCGAAGTCCGTCGACCTCTGAGATGGCTTCGCGCTTCAGGTCATCGAGCCGGGGCGAAGTCTGGGTCCGGGCGGGAAAGCTGACGGCCAAGACAATTGAAAGCGCAAGTGCTGCAACTGGGAACCTCATCATTTGTATCCTCCACTTCTTAAATGAGTGCGAAGAGCCAGAATCGTAATGCCGCAGATTATGGACCTTTGCGCGCTCAAGTCAAAGCGCCTTCGCCGGATATGAGCATGCTTCGCTTGCAAAAGCGCGGGGTAGCTGACAGGATGGCGCTTCCAGATTCGGTCATGAATTTTTTGTAACCGGCCTGAGACTCTTTCAGTCTTAGGCGTCAGGCGGGCGCGCTCGTGGCCGTGCTTCCACTGGCGCGGACTCGAGCACGCTCTGCCACTTTCTCCAAACGCTGAATCATGAATGCTGAATGAGCAACCGACCCGTCGCGTTCAGTGTTCGTTATTCATCGATCATCACCCATCATTCATCATTTCCGCTGGAGGATGCCATGAATCGAGGACGATTGTTTGCACTCAGGTTGACGTGCGCGCTTTTGATAGGCTGCGCGATGCTTGCGACATTCACTGCCACGGGTAGCGCCGCCGGCCCCGCCTCGCAGAGAAGAGCAAAAGCCAGGACCGCGGCCACGGCGGCTTCGAAAATCAATGAAGACTACTCAGCCAAGATCAAAGAGTACACGACCGAGAAATACTTTCTGACCGAACTCGTCGATCACCTCCCGGCATCGGACAAAGTGCCCTCGCCTGACAAGGTCCTCGGATACGCCATCGGCACTCCCAACAAGCTCACCTACACAAAAGACATGTATCGCTACTATCGCGAGCTTGAAAAATCCACGCCGCGAGTCCGCGTGTTCACAGCGAATGAACGCAGCGAGGAGGGCCGCGAGCAATTGCTCGTCGTGGTCAGCGACGAAGCCAACATTGCCAAGCTCGACCGCTACAAAGAGATCACCGCAAGGCTCGCAGATCCGCGCAAGACGAATGACACCGAAGCTCAGCAGTTGATCGGCGAGGGCAAGGCGATTTACTGGGCGTCCGGTTCGATACATTCGCCCGAGCAGGGCTCGCCCGAGATGTTGATGGAGCTTGCCTATCGACTCGCGGTCGAGGACACGCCGTTCATCGACGCCATTCGCAAGAACGTCATCGTGATGATCACTCCGACGCTTGAAGTGGATGGCCGCGATCGCTCGGTCGACGTTTACAACTACCGCAAGGCGAATCCCAACAAGCAGCCGCCGCCCTTGCTCTACTGGGGAAAGTACGTTGCTCACGATAACAATCGAGATGGTTTGGGAATGGCGCTCGCGTTGTCGCGAAACCAGATGAAGACCTTTCTCGAATATCATCCGGTCGTGTTGCACGATCTGCACGAGTCGGTGCCGTTCCTCTACACCTCGACCGGAACGGGTCCGTACAATGCGTGGCTCGATCCGCTGGTGATCGATGAGTGGCACGTGCTGGCTTATCACGAGATCGAAGAGATGACCAAGCGCGGAGTGCCCGGCGTGTGGACTCACGGGTTCTATGACGGTTGGGCCCCGAATTACATGTTTTATGTCGCGAATGGTCACAACTCAATTGGCCGGTTCTACGAAACATTCGGCGGCCAGGGCGCGGACACCAGCGTGCGCAACGTTGGCCCGCAGTCTCAGCGCGACTGGTTCCGGCCAAATCCGCCGCTGCCGTGGGTGAAGTGGTCGATTCGAAACAACATCAACATGCAGCAGTCGGCGATCCTGTTCGCGATGAACTACGTTGCGAATCAGAAAGACCGCTTCCTGAACAACTTTTACATCAAGAGCAAGCGATCAGTCGGCAAAGCGGCCAACGAAGGTCCGTACGCCTGGGTCGTGCCCGGCGACACGACGCGTCCGGTCGAAGCGGCCGACATGATCAACCTGCTGCGCTTAATGGGAGTGGAAGTTCAAAGCTCGACGAAAGAGTTCAGCTTCAAGAATGAGAAGTTCCCGGCCGGCTCATACATCGTGCGGATGGATCAGCCTTATTCGCGAATGGCCGATATGCTGTTTGATACGCAGTATTACAACGTGAACGACCCGCGTCCCTACGATGACACGGGCTGGACGCTGGGCGCATTGCGCAACGTCAAGACAGTAAGGGTCACCGATAAATCAGTGCTTGAAGTCCCGATGGTGTTGTTGACGAGCGATGCAAGGGTAAAGGGACGTGTCACAGGATCGGCTTCCACGGCCGGTTTCATCATCAATCACAACGCCGACAATACACTTGCGACACTGCGATACAAGCTTGCGGATTTGAAGATCAACGCCGCCGAAGATTCATTCAAGGTCGGCGATCAGCAGTTCAACGCCGGCTCGTTCATCATCAAAAGCGAAGGCAACGCGTCTGACTTGCGCGCGAAGCTTGACGCCGCAGTCACGGAGCTTGGATTGACTGCTGTTGCGGTCGACAAGCTTCCCGAAGTGAAGACTCACGAGATCACTGCCGCGCGCATTGCGATCGTGCATACGTGGACCAACACTCAGAACGAGGGCTGGTATCGGATCGAGTTCGACCGCTTGAAGATTCCCTACTCATACATCTCGGTGCACGTTCTTCGCGACAATCCGAATCTCAGAGACAAATACGATGTGATTGTTTTTCCGCCAGTCGGAGGCTCTGCCCAGTCGATCGTCAACGGCACGCCGAAGCGAGGCGATCCGGTGCCCTGGAAACAAACGGAGCTGACACCTAACCTGGGATTCTCGCCCGATCAAACCGACGACATGCGAGGCGGCATTGAGCTTCGCGGCGTGTTGAACCTGCAGCGATTCATCGAAGACGGTGGATTATTCATCACCATCGCGGGCATCTCGCAAATCCCGATCGACTACGGGATCACCACCGGCGTGTCGATTCAGGACGCGCGCCAGCTCAATGCCCGCGGGTCGGTGTTCAGCGCTACGTTCGCTGATAAGAAGAGCCCGATCGCGTACGGCTACGGCGATTCGCTTCCGGTCTATTTCAGTCAGGCACCGTTGTTCAACGTCAGCGCGCTGCCGGGCGGCTTTGGCGGTGGTGGCGGCGGCGGCGGCGGCGCCGGTCTGCCTCCCGGTCAAAGGCCGTCGGGTCGCGGCTCGATGACTGATCCGGACATAGTCCAGTCTATGCCGCAGGCCGGACAGCGGCCTCAACAACAAACGCGCCCAGGCGAAGAAGGCATTCCCGAAGAACTGCGTCAATTCGCGGCCGCTCTGATTCCTCCTCCAAATATGCGGCCGAGGATTGTGCTGCGATTCAACGCCAGCGAGAAAGATTTGTTGATCAGCGGAATGTTGGCTGGCGGCTCAGAGCTTGCGGGCAAGCCTGCGGTCGTCGATGTGCCGGTGGGCAAAGGGCACGTGGTGATGTTCGCCAACAACCCGATGTGGCGGCATCAGACTCAGGGTAGTTTCTTTCTGTTGTTCAACGCGGCGATGAACTACAACAACCTCGGCGCCGGGCGCCCCGAGCCTCCCGCTCGGCGGCAGGACGCGGCGACGGGTAACGATCAATAGATCCGGCGCGAGCGATTTCAGGAGCGGGCGTTCAGAGTACGACTTTAGTCGGGGTTTGCGTAAAGCAGTGTAAGACCCGACCAGAGTCGGTACTCTGAACGCCCGCTTTGAACGCAGGACCACAAATGACAACGACGAAGACCAGCATAGATATCAATGCGCCGCCGGGCATCCTCGAGATATTCGCGCGGGCGATGGGCCGCTTTGTCCCCGACGCGATAACCGCGTCAGTAATTCTTCTCTTGATTCTCGCTGGAATGGCGCTCGCGCTTGGCAACTCGCCGGGCAAGACGCTCGACGCCTACTACCAGGGTCTGTGGATGCTGTTGCCGTTCACAATGCAGATGACTCTGATCATCGTGCTGAGTTCGGTGCTGGGAGCGACGCCGTTTTTCAAGACCGGGATCACACGTCTCTCGCGGCTGCCCAAGACGCAGTTCCAGGCAATAGCGCTGTCGGTTCTGGTGACTGCGGCAGCCGCGTACCTGTACTGGGGACTTGGAATCGCGTTGACTCCGCTGGTCGCCGTTCATTTCGCGCGCGAGGCTGAGCGCAAAGGCATCAAGCTGGACTTCCTGTTCCTGCTGGCGTTGCTGTGGGCGGCCAACGCCGCCTGGCAATTCGGTTTATCTTCGAGTGCGGCGTTGTTGATGGCGACGCCGGGTCACTTCCTCGAGAAGAACATTGGTATTCTCCCTCTAAGCACGACGATCTGGTCGCCCGCCGCGATCATCCTCGAAGTATCATTCGTAGCAATTCTGATTGTCGTTGGTTATTTGCTGATGCCGAAGAACTGCCGGCCCGTCTCTGAGTTCCCTGACGCGTGCAAGCTCAGCGAGGAAGGAAAGCCAATCGATCCGGGAGCGGCCAACTTCTCAGAGCGCCTCGAACGCAATCCGATCGTTCCTCTAGTGATCTGCCTGGTTCTGGTGGGGTGGTTGTACAACCACTTTGGCGCTAAGCACCTCAGCCTCGACATAAACGCACTCAACACGATTCTGTTATTCACGTGTTTGTTGTTGCACCGGACGATCTACCGCTTCACGCAAACGCTGCAGCACGCCGTGGTGTCCTGCTGGCCGGTAATCATCATCTATCCAATGTACGCCGGAGTGGCCGGGCTCATTCAATTCACATCAGTCGGAGAGGTGGTCGCGGGTTTGGTTTCATCGGTTTCGACGCCCTATTCGTTTCCGTTTCTCGCGGCGTTTTCCGGGACTATCGTCGCGATATTTGTTCCCTCGAGCGGCGGGCAATGGGTGATCCAGGGTTACGTGACATCGGCGGCCGCGACCGCGGCCGGTGTTACGGTCCAGCGCGGACTGTTGGCTCTGAGCATCGGCGACCACATGGGCAATTTGATAGCGCCGTTCTGGTACGTGATTGTCGCGGGAGTCGCGCGAGTGAATTTCCGCGAGTTCTTCGGCTACGGGTTGATCTTCGCGTTGCTGTGGTTTGTGCTTGGAGTTTTGATCTTCACATTCGCGCCTTGTTGAGTCCAGGTTAGTACGCCCGGTGTGCTTTTGATTCAACCGCTGTGCAAACTTCAAACCGATCGGAAGTGCAGAGAAGACTATGGCAATAGGAGTTTGATGTTAACTATCTCTCTAATCAGATTCACCAAGGCATTGAACAATTGTTGCAAGGCCGCAGGAGGCAGTAAGTAGTTGGAGAGCGGGCCGCCAAAGATCGCGACAGCGACGAGAAACCAGTCTTTTCTACCAAGCCTCAGCGAAGCCTGCTTGAGATACTCGAACCGTTCCTCTAGGACGCGGGCCTGTTCCGTCTGAACACCGTAAGTAGCTACTACCTCTTCGAGTATCTGGTCCAGACGAGACACGATGAGCCGTATCTCGTCCTGCGAGAACGAAGTGTCTTCAACTTCGGACGAAGTGCTCCGCGCCAGGAATCTTTTCTGCCGTGCGATTTCATCCCACAAGTCCGGTATTTCAATCTCTCGCTTAACACGTTCCAGCCACCTCAAGGCAAATTGCAGGGGCCGTTCCTCGACCGTACATTGATGAGATTCGGGAGATGTAGAGGCGCCCGGCGAACATTCGACCTTATGTTCGGTCAATCGCCAGCCTCCGATGTGTGTTTCAAAATCAAAAACGAAGTGGGAGCCAGTAGGAACGTGGACGATTTCTGAGACCAGCAGCTTGGAATTGTCTCGGCTAGGCCTCTTGCCCCAAGTGAATTCATCGGGATTCAACCCGATTTGAACGGCAAAAGCAAATAGATCATTCTTCTGATCACGAGTTACGAACCTTTCGTCCATATCGGATCATTCTATACCACTGCTCGTTTCGGGTGGAGACGAGTTCGGAGGACCAAATATTCTGTCGGCGCTACCTCTTGTGATAGACTGCTTCGCAAAGGAATTCAATCATGTCCAGCAAGACATTGCCAGAAGTGCGAAAGGCCACAAGACCCTACATCGACCGTACTAGAGAGTTGGCCTGGTTAGCGGCCCATGAAGAAGAATATGCCGGTCAATGGGTTTTTCTCGAGGGTGATCGGTTAGTTGCGCATGGCGACGACCCGCTTCTCTTCAGAGAGATCGCAAACGCCGAAGGGATTGAAGTACCGTTCATCGTTCACGTAAGAAAAGCCAGAGGGCCATTCATGGGAGCGTGGTTGTGAGAGGTTACAATCTCGAATTCTCTCGTGAACACTTCTATCCTTCCACGGCCGGAATAACTCTTCCAATCGTGCTTATCTCCGATGCCAAACGTCAAATCGGCTTAACAGCCAGTCTTGATACAGGCAGCACTTACTGTGTATTTGAGAGGCGGTACGCGCAGTATTTGGACCTCCGATCTTCAAGCTGGTCTTCCGGCGCGAATCGGGACTGCAACGGGTTCATTTTATGGTTTCGGTCTCGAATTGACTCTCTGTGCGTTCGAACTCGAATGGAAGGCCGTTGTTTATTTTGCGGAGCCCGAAGAATTCGATATTAATGTTGTGGGTCGCGTGGGGTTCCTCGATCGCTTAAAAGTCGGCATCGTCGACTATGAACAGCTTCTTTACCTCGGCCTCTACGATGAGGCGTGACGCGCACTGTTCCGCTATTGATCGCTTCTCATACTCAGCTATACTAGCTGGCCGTCGGGCGCACGTTGCTGCCTGGTTTCCCTTTCAGTGGAATTTCAACGCAATCCTTGAGGTACTTATGAGGCGCAGGCTTAACCTTGCTTCGGTTCTCATTGCCGCATTATTGCTCGCTGGCTCCGCTGCGGCGCAATCCAAAATAACGACGCCGAAGGAGCAACTCGGGTTCAACTTCGGCGACGATTATCAACTCGCCAACTACGCTCAGCTCGTTGATTACTGGAAGAAACTCGCGGCGCAATCCGATCGCATGAAACTCGTCGAGATCGGCCATAGCGCCGAAGGCCGAACGATGATAATGGCCATCATCACCGCGCCTGAGAATCATAAGAAACTAGATCGCTATAAAGAAATCGCGCGGCGCCTCGCAACCGCCGAAGGACTGACCGACGAACAAGCAAGAGCGCTCGCCGCCGAGGGCAAATCCGTGGTGTGGGTCGACGGCGGATTGCACGCGACCGAAGTCCTCGGCGCGCAGCAACTGATGGAACTCGTCTATCAAATGGTGAGCATGAACGACCCCGAGACTCTGCGGATATTGAAAGACGTGATTCTGCTTGCGACGCCGGTGAATCCCGACGGGCTGGATCTGGTTTCCAACTGGTACATGCGCGAACAGGACCCGTTGAAGCGATCCACCGCCGGGCTTCCACGCCTTTATCAGAAGTACATCGGGCACGACAACAATCGCGACTTCTACATGTCCAATCAGCCCGAAACTGAAGCCATCAATCACGTGTTCTTTCACGAGTGGTTTCCGCAGATCGTCTACAACCATCATCAAACCGGCCCGGCGGGCACGGTGTTGTTCGCGCCGCCTTTTCGCGATCCGTTCAATTATTACTTCGATCCGCTGATCCCGCTTGGCATCGATCTGGTCGGCGCGGCGATGCACACCCGATTCGTCGCCGAGAACAAACCCGGAGCGACGATGCGTTCCGGGTCATCGTACTCAACCTGGTGGAACGGCGGGCTTCGCACGGTGACTTACTTTCACAACATGATCGGTTTGCTGACCGAATCGATCGGCAATCCGACCCCGATCGAAATCCCATTCTTTCTTCAGCGACAACTGGCGAAAGGAGATTTTCCTTACCCGGTTGCGCCTCAGCAGTGGCACTTCCGCCAGTCGATCGACTACTCGATAACCGCTAATCGAGCGGTGCTGGATCTCGCGTCGAAGCATCGGGAAGATTTCCTGTTCAACATCTATCGGATGGGTAAGAACTCGATCGAGCGCGGAAGCAAGGATTACTGGACGATCACTCCGAAGAACATCGCGGAGGTACAGGCGCAGGTCACAAAAGACATGCCGCAAGCCGCGGGCTCGGGGCCCGAAGGTCAGGGACGCCGGGCGGCGCCGGCAGCAGGCGACGCTGCGCCCGCCGGTGACAGCCCGCAAGCATTTGGCGGACAGGGACGCGGGCTGCCGCTGAAGTACTACGAGATGCTTCACGCGCCCGACAAACGCGACCCGCGCGGCTTCATCATTCCTTCCGATCAGCCGGATTTTTTAACGGCGATCAAATTCATCAACACGCTGGTCAAAACCGGCATCACGATTCATCGCGCGACGAGTTCCTTTACTGTCTCCGGGAAAACTTACCCCGCCGGTTCCTTTGTAGTAAAAACCGCGCAAGCGTTTCGCCCTCACGTTCTCGATATGTTCGAGCCGCAGGATCACCCGGACGACATCCCGTATCCGGGCGGCGCGCCGACTCCGCCGTATGACAACGCCGGGTACACGGTGGCTTATCAGATGGGGATCGTTTTTGATCGAGTGCTCGATGGGTTCGACGGGCCGTTTGAAAAGGTCAATGGTCTGGTGAAACCGTGGCCCGGAAAAGTCAACAACGTTGCTAATGCCTCGGGCTTCCTCCTCGATCATCGAGTCAACGATTCGATCATTGCCGTGAATCGATTGCTCGCCGCGGGCGAAGATGTGTACTGGATAAAGGAACCGCTCAACGCGAACGGCAAAGCTTATGGCGCCGGCACGATCTTTATCTCAGCGAACCCGTCCACTCTTTCAAAAGTCCAAAAGCTGGCCGAGGACATCGGCCTCGGTTTCGATGCAGTAGCGACGAAGCCCGTGGGGGAAGCATACAAACTTCGAGCTTTGAGAATCGGCTTATGGGATCGCTACGGCGGGTCGATGCCCTCGGGTTGGGTGCGCTGGCTTCTCGAGCAATACGAGTTTCCGTTCACGGTCGTCTATCCGCCGGCGCTCGATGCGGGGAATCTAGCGAGCAAACTCGACGTGTTGATTTTTGTCGACGGCGGAATTCCTCTTCGCGATGGACGCGGAGGCGCGCCGGGTGGAGGCGGTGGCTTCGGCGGACCTATCGACCCACAAAGCATCCCCGCCGAGTTTCGAGAGCGCCTCGGCAACGTGACGGTAGCGAAAACGGTTCCGAAGCTGCGCGAATTCCTGGAAGCCGGCGGCTCGATTCTCACGGTCGGCAGCTCGACGAGTCTTGGCTACAACACGGGACTCCCCATCGCGAACGCGTTGATGGAAAAACAGCAAGACGGCTCGGAACGCGTGCTGCCTCGCGAGAAATATTACATTCCAGGATCGATTCTTCAGGTGCGAGTCGATAACACGAACCCGCTGGCTTACGGAATGGCTGACAAGCTCGATGTATTCTTCGACAACAGCCCGGTGTTCCGGCTTCGTCCCGAGGCCTCGATGACGGGAGTGAAACCAGTCGCGTGGTTCGACAGCGACAAACCGCTTCGAAGCGGCTGGGCCTGGGGTCAGAAGTATCTTCAGGATGGCGTTGCCGTCGCCGAAGCAAGAGTAGGCAAGGGCAAGTTGTTTCTCTTCGGCCCGGAGATCACATTTCGCGGCCAGCCTCACGGGACGTTTAAGTTTTTGTTCAATGGGATCTACTATGGCGGCGCTGATCTTGTAACGCTGAAGTAGTCATTGATTGACACATTGGAGAATATTGAAATCCTCTAGCTCAACGCAGGATTGACTCCGCCATTCATGCACAAACAGCGCTTGCACGCAAACTTCTCACCTGCCAGAATTCAGCGCATGGAAATCGTCTTCAGTGTAAACCAAGAAGAAGATGGTGGATTCGTCGCCGAATGTCTGAGTCACGACATCTTTACACAAGGCAATACCTGGGAAGAACTGCGAGCCAATGTTCAGGAAGCCGTCAGTGCTTACTTTTTTGACCAACCAAGTCCGGCCGCTGTCAGACTCCATCTCGTACGCGACGAGGTGTTTGCCGCCGCATGAAACTCCCACGCGATCTAAGCGGCGCCCAACTGGTCAAGATACTGTGCAAAAACTTCGGCTATCGCCGCATGCATCAGGTTGGCAGTCACATTGTCCTGGAGACAGATACTCCCGTACATCATCGACTCTCTCTGTGGCTGAGCACGATTCCCTGCGCGTTGGAACCTTGAACTCCATTCTGATGGCAGTCGCCAGAGCCAAAGGAATTCCAAAGAGCGAGATTCTGAAAGTGTTCTAGAGGTGTCTCAAATCCTCTTGAGCGCCGCTTTCCATCGCGCCCATCCTTCATCGTGAGCCTTCTTGTTAGCTTCGTTTGTATTCGGAGCTTCGCCGGCTCGCATGAAACCGTGGCCCGCGCCTTCGTAGGTCACCGGGTCGTACTTCTTGCCTGCGGCTTTCATCAGCTCTTCGCTCTTTGCAACGGTCGAAGTCACGCGCGCATCAGCGCCGCCGTAGAAACCGTACACCGGGGCTTTGATCTTCGCGATTGCCGCGGGATCGTCCGGGCCCGTGCCATAAAACACAAAGGCCGCGGCCAGGCTCGGACGATTCGTCGCGAAACGAAATGTTTGCGAGCCGCCCCAGCAGAATCCGCCCACCGCCACTTTGCCGTTTGCAGCCGGAAGCTTCGAAACATAATCTGCTACCGCGTTGAGGTCGGCGGTGATTTGATCTGGCGGGAGGTCTCGGATCGTCTGCCCGATCGCGGTGTTGTCTTTGAAGTCCGCGGTCCCGCCGCCGCCCGGCGCCATGCCTGAAAGTAGATCCGGCGCGATCGCGATGTAGCCGGCTTCCGCGAGTTGATCCGCGACAGTGCGAACCCAATCGCTCATGCCGAATATTTCGTGGATGACGACGACGGCGGTCGCTTTGTTTTTTACTTCGGGATAAACGATAAACGCGTTGACCGTGCGCGCGCCCTGTTTGACCTTGACCCATTCCTGATGACGCGGCGATTTGTCGAGGCGAGCCTTTGCCCAATCCTGCGCGCTCGCGGGCGGCGCGAAGAGGGTGAACAGGATCACCGGCATAACGATGCTCAAAACATTTCTCAATTTATTCATGTTGACCTCCAAAATGAATCGCGACGAATGATCAAACGCGGTGCGAGGTGTCCGTCCACTGTGTGCCTGTTTCAATTCTCCGCGCTGACATTCATCTACTACCGGACTCGGCGAGAGGTCAAGCCGGGCGAGCAGTTTCTTTCGATTCTTACCGCACGATGAACAAGGAATCCACTCTTCCTTTGAACCGTCGATTGTCTTGATGGCCGGTTCGTTGTAAGCCGAGCAGCGCTTTGTTAAGATGCCGCAAAATTCAGGAGGCTCGAGATGAAAAGCAAAACATCATTGACCAGGCGCGGGTTTATCACCAGCGCGGCTTTGGGGGCAGCTTCAGCAAGCGTCGCGTTACCGGCGGCGTTCGCCGCGACCGCGCGTGGCCGCAATAAACTTGAAGCGCCGGCCGGTGACCGCGAACCTCTGAGGCTTCATCGCAATGAAACTCCGTACGGGCTCGCGCCGGCGGCGGCGGAAGCCTTGAAGGCCGCCGTCGATTCGAAATCCTATCGCTATCCGATTGAAGAACCGAAGGCGCTCGAGGAATCAATCGCCAAGCGATTTGGTCTCGAGAAGGAAAATGTCTTGCTTGCTTACGGATCGATTGAAGTCCTGAAAATGGCCACCGAAGCCTTTTGCAATTCGACGCGCGCGGCAGTCGTCGCCGAGCCCACCTTCGAAGCGGTCGCCGGCTACTGCCCGTTCGTTCACGCGCGCGCGATTAAGATAAAACTGAACTCGGATTACAAGCACGATTTGCCTCGAATGCTGCAGGCGAGCCGGGGCGCCGGAATGATTTTCTTTTGCAATCCATCCAATCCGGCGGGGTCGTTCATCGATCGCGACGAGACCGAGCGCTTCGTTCACCGGCTTCCAAAGGGCGTTGTCCTGCTGTCCGACGAAGCGTACGGAGAATACGTGGACACTGCTGATTACGAAAGTTGTTTGCGGCACGTGAAGGAGGGGCGGCCGGTGGTTGTCTCTCACACATTCTCGAAGATTTACGGAATGGCGGGAATCAGAATCGGATATGCGCTTGGGCGCAAGGATTTGATCGCCCGGATGGCGAAGCGTCGCATCGCCAACAATCCGAATCAACTCGCGGTGGCGGCTGCGATGGCGGCGCTTAAGAGCGACGGCGAATTCATCGCTCGCGTTCGCAAGATGAACTCGGAAGTGCGTGAATACGTCACCACAGAATTGAGCGCGATGGGCTTTAAACCAATTCCCTCGCAAGCAAACTTCGTGATGATCGGGATAAACCGGCCGGCCCAACCGGTAATCGATGCGCTGAAGAAGCGGAACGTGCTCGTGGGCCGGTTGTTTCCCTCGATGCCCGAACACGTGCGCGCCAGCTTTGGCACCATGAACGAGATGAAAACCTTTGTTCGAGAATTCAAAGACGTGATGGCCATTCAAGCATCGCGCTAAGCCTCAACCTCTCTCAACCGATTATCATCACGCAGCGGCGATCATTCGTTTCGCGCGCTTGAAGCCTCGCGAGCCGGCGCATGATCCGCCGGGGCCTGGGCGCTTCTGCCCGCATCGGCGGTAGCCGGCGCTTGCCGGAGCGCGGTTCCAAGCTCTTCGGCAGTCACTTCAGTCCGCCGCGATTTGCGCGATTTGCCCGATGCCGAGTGCGTCTCGCGTTCAGCAAAGGCTTCGGTGCCTTGGGGCGTTCGTTGGCGCACTGCAATCGAGTATTCTTCATTCGCCGCTTCCAGATCACCCATTGCATACATGACCCGCCCCAGATCCTGATGCGCCTCCGGGTAAAAGCCGCCGCGCTGCTCGATGGCCTTGCGATATGCTTCCAGAGCCGCTTTCATGTTACGCACTCGAACGTGGTCCAGCCCCAAATGGTAATAAGCTTCGGGGTAAACTCCACCCGATTGCTTGATCGCCGTCTGGTAAGAATCAAGCGCCGATTCAACATCGCCTTGCCGCGAGAGCAGCAGCCCGATCTGAAAATGCGCCTCCGCAAAGGTCCCTTCCTGCTGCTCGACCGCGGTCTTCAATTCGCTCATCGCCTCGGTCAGTTCTCCCGCCCGGATCAGCGCGCGGCCAAGCTCGTAGTGCGCGCGTGGAAAGACAGAGCGCCCGTCGATCGCCCGTCGAAACTCGGCGATCGCTTCGTTGCCCTGGCCAATATCGTAAAGCACGCGGCCCAGATCCAAATGCGCTTCGGGGAAGGAAGGCTGACTCGCAGACAGGGAGACCGTGGGACGGGGAGATGCGGCGATCAAAACAGTGTCGCCGAGTGCCTGAGAAGTTTCGTCGCTCACGCTTCCAAGAATCTCCGTCGCGCCTGCGCTTCGCCGCCGCTTCGACTTTTCGCCTTTGACTATGCCGGCGCCGCCCTCTCGTTGAGCGATTGCTGTTTCGAATTCCTTGCGTGCGTGTTCGAGATCGCCGCTCTCGTAAAGCGCGCGCCCGAGATTGCGGTGAGCTTCAGCGTCATTTCCGTTACCGATTTCAAGAGCCAACTGAAACTCGCGAATTGCGTCCTCTAGCTGTCCGCGTCCATAGAGCACAAGCCCCAGATCGTGATGCGCATCCGCGGCGGTATCGCCCTGCGTGATTGCCTGCTTCAACGCGCCTGCCGCGCGATCCAGATCGCCAAGCCGTGCAAGCGCGTTCCCAAGATTGCGATGCGCATCCGGGAAGTTGCCTTGTTGCTGTTCGATTGCAGTCTCGTAAGCGCCCACCGATTCGGCGATCTCGCCGCGGGCGTAAAGCGCATTGCCGAGATTGTAAAACGCTTCGGCGTAGCGCCCTCCGCGCTGCTCGATCGCAGTCTTGTACGATTTGATTGCTTCATCGATTTCGCCGAGGTCATAAAGCGTGACCCCGAGGTTGTGCCAGGCTGCGGGAAAGCCGTCCTTCAAACCCGCGGTCGCGCGACGAAGACTGGCGGCGGCTTCTTCGAGCTCACCTCCTTCGTACAGCGCCAGACCCAGATCGTGATGAGCGATCGGATAATCCGAACGGTTGGTGATCGCTGAACGGTAAGCCACGATCGCGCCGTCCAGATCACCCATGTCGTACAACGCCCGGCCCAGATCGCGATGCGCTTCGGCAACGCGCGGGTTCGCGCCGATCGCCGCTCGGAGCGCACCCACCGCCGCGTCAAGATCGCCCAGATCATAAAGCGAGCGGCCGAGCCGATGATGCGCTTCCGGAAACTCAGTTCCGTGGCGCGCGATGATTTGTTCGCACGTCTGGACGACGCCCGTCAGGTCTCCGTAATCGTAGAGCGATCGCGCGAGATGCAAATGAGCTTCGGGAAAAACCGGCTGTTGCTTGATCGCGCGGCGCAACTCCTTAATTGATTCTTCGAGCTCGGCGGCTTGATAAAGCGCGACGCCCAGACGGTGATGCGCCCAGGGCATCTCGTCGTTCTGAGCAAGCGCGCGCCGAAGCTCGGTGATTGCTTCTTCAAGCTGATCCGTCTCGAGCAGCGCCGCCCCGAGGCTGTAATGAGCCGCGGGAAAGCTTTCATTCTGCGCGAGCGCCGCGCGATAAGAAGTTATCGCCTTATCGAGTTCTCCAATTCGCTGGTGCGCCAGACCGAGATTGTAATGCGCGTCGGGATATGGACCGCCGCGGCTGGTGATCGCGCCGTTGTAAGCTTCGATGGCTTTTTCGACTTCGCCCTTCGCGTTGTATGCGGTGCCCAACCAGAAATGGGCTTCGGCAAATTCTTTTGATTGATCGAGCGCCTTGCGTTGCGCGCCGATCGACTCATCGAGTTGCCCTTTGCTGAAGTACGCGAGGCCGAGATCGTGGTAAGCCTCCGGGAATTCGCCGTCGCGCTGGTCGACCGCGGTCCGCAGCGCGGCGATTGACCCGTCAAGATCGCTCAAGCGGTAGAGGGTGCGGCCCAGGTTCCGAAACGCGCGTGGGAAAACCGGCTGCTGCTCAATCGCAAGACGAAACTCCTTAGTTGCTTCATCGAGCACGTTCAGATCCGCGAGCGCCAGCCCCAGGTTGTGATGAGCGCGAGCGAAGTCGCCGCCCCGCTGTTGAATCGCGGCTCGGAAGGAAGCTACGGATTCGGCAAGCGCGCCGTTTCGGTACAGCGCCAGGCCAAGCTCGTGATGAGCTTCGGGGAACTTTTCGTTTTGCGAGATCGCGGTTTGAAACGAAGTGATTGCCAGATCGAGCCGCTGCTCACCCGCGTAGATGCGGCCGAGTTCATAATGCGCATCCGGGTAGCTTCCGCCTCGCAACGCAATCGCAGCGCTGAATTCTTCCGTGGCTTGGGACACGCGGCCAAGGCTGTATAACGCGCTGCCCAGATCGTAGTGCGCGCGCGGGAAACGCGGGTTCTGCTCGATCGCTTTTTGATAGGCGTCGACGGCTTCTTCAAGCGTGCCCGATCGCGCGAGCGCGACACCCAGATCGTGATACGCCCACGGGAAATGCTCGCGCTGGGCGATGGCCGTGCGATAAGACTCGATTGCGTCGGTCAGATCGCCCCTTCGAGCAAGGGCGCGTCCGAGCGCATAGTGCGCTTCGGGATAGACCGGCTGGCTCTCCAGAGCGGCGCGCGCCTCGGTTATCGCTTCTTCGAGTTGGCCCAGTCCAAACAGAGCGCGGCTCAACTCGAAGTGGGCCTGCGGAAAAGGCGAGCGGCGCTGCTCGATTGCCGCGCGAATAGACCCAACCGCGCCGGGCAGGTCTCCTTTCTCGACTAACACTCGGCCAAGCTCGAATTGAGTGTCGGGATAATTTCCGTGCCGCTGCTCGAGCGCCTTGCGAAAGGCTCCAGCAGCCTGTTCCAGGTCGCCGCGTCTGGCGAACGCCACGCCCAGGTTGTGCCATGCTTTTGGAAAATCGCCGTGCCGCTGCTCGATGGCGCTGTTGAAAGCGTCGACGGCCTCACCAAAGTCGCCGCGCCTCAGAAGAGCAATGCCGAGATTATGATATGCCCACGGATGATTGCCGCTGCGTTGTTCAATGGCTTTGCGATAAGCGCCGATCGCCTCGGGATACTCGCCCCGGCGCGCAAGCGCCAGACCAAGCGAGTAGTACGCGTCGGGATTGTCGGGTTGCTGCTCGATCGACGAACGCAGGGCCTCGATCGCGCCGCCGACGTCGCCGGCATCCAGAAGCGCTCGAGCAAGCTGGTAATAAGCGCGAGGGAAATTTCCGCTGCGCATCTCAATGGCCATGCGATAGCTGTTGATCGCCTCATCGAGCCAGCCCTTGTTATAAAAACTAAGACCCTTGTCCAGGTATTGCTGTGCCGTGTTGAGGGAAGCACTCATGAAATTCTCCTTGAGAGCAAGACTTCCGACTCTCAGTGGAGCCTGTGAAAGTCGATTGACAAAGTGAGGAGATCCGCCAGAAAGTCTCGCCGGTCATCTCGCCGCGAGATCGTTGCTCAAACCGGGCATTAATATAGCACGCATGACCGGCGAGCCAAACGGCCAACGAGCCTGACGAAAGCGCGACCAGAATTTCGCGCATACTCACCTCGTCAGAGGTGGGTCCTCGATGCTGAGGCCTACAGGCTCGGCTGCACCCCGGACTGCCGCATACGCACCCGGTCCCAGAGTGCGTGAAAAGTCCGGCTAACCGCGTAGCGGTGTCCTCTCGATAGAACGCGGCGATTGGAATGCCGAGGCCGCGTAGCGGCCACCTATGCCTTAGAAGTGTGCTGCAATCCATCAGGTGGCCGCTACGCCGCCAGGCGTTAGGAACGCGCCGTTCTATCGAGAGGTCACCGCTACGCGGTCCGTGGCTTTGACATCGCATATGCTCCTCAGTAATATGTTGCTATGCAATATACCAATTCACCGATGCTCGACCGCGAGTTGAAGAAAGGAAGCGCCGAGCTGTTGATCCTCTCTCTGGTGGAAGTGCGCGCCCGCCACGGTTATGAAATCAGCAAGCTCATCGACGCGCGATCGGACGGCGTGCTCAGGTTCAATGTCGCTTCGCTTTATCCGCTGCTTTACCGGCTGGAAAAACGTGGATGGATTCAGGGCCGCTGGGTTGAGAAGGCGGGCCAGCGCAGGCGGCGATACTATAAGCTCACGCGCGAAGGCAAGAAGGTGCTCGCCGCGCAGCGCAGCGGCTGGCAAGAGTTTGTCGCGGCTATCAATCGCATAACCAGAATTGAAACCGCATGACGCAGTGAAAGTTTGCAATGACCAGTTGGAAAGAAGAAATCCGAAATCGATTGGCCGATCTGGAGCTCGATCCGGTTCGCGAAACCGAAATCATCGAAGAGATTGCTCAGCATCTCGAAGATCGATATGCGGAATTGCTTTCAACCGGCATGGCGTATCCGCAAGCCTTTCGCGCGGTGCTGTCTGAGTTGAGAGATAGAGGTTTGCTGGCGACGGAGTTGGCTCGTATCGAGGGCCCGGCTTCCGAACCTGTGGTGCCCGGCGCGAGGAGAAAAAATATGTTTCGAGATTTATTGCAGGACCTGCCCTATGCGTCGCGAATGTTACGCAAGAATCCGGGCTTCACCGTCGTCGCGGTGCTTTCGCTTGCGCTTGGCATCGGCGCGAACACCGCCATCTTCAGCATGATCAACACGGTGCTGCTGCGGCCCTTGCCGGTTTCAAAGCCTGAACAACTGGTCGCTCTCAACAACACTTCAGACAACCGTACGTTCCCTTCGTTCTCGTATCCAAACTACAAGGACCTGCGCGACCGCAATGACGCGTTCTCTGACCTCATTGCATATCGCTTCACGCCGCTGAGCCTGAGTCACGATGGGATCAATGAAAGGCTGTGGGGCTTCGAGGTGTCGGGAAACTACTTTGCAGCGCTCGGTGTGAACGCGGCGCTTGGACGAGTGATTTCACTGGAGGATGACGGCGCGCCGGGCGCGAGTCCCTTCACTGTCGTGAGCTACAAATGCTGGCAACAACGCTTCGGTGGCGACCCGGCAATCATCGGACGCGATGTGATCGTGAACGGCCGAAGCTTCACCATAATCGGCGTGGCCGCGCGTGGATTCAACGGCACTGAAATCGTCGCCGCCCCCGAGCTGTGGTTTCCACTATCGATGCAGGCGCAGCTCGAAGCCGGCAGAAACTGGATGGATGCCCGAGGAGTCGAAAACATTTTCGTGCAGGGCCGGTTAAAACCCGGAGTCAGCTATGCACAGGCGCAAGCCTCGGTGAACGAACTTGCCGAGCAACTCGAACGCGAGTTTCCCAACGAGAATGAAGGCAAGCGAATCACGCTGTCGCCTCCGGGTTTGATCGGCAATTCGATGCGCGGACCGGTGCTTGGCTTCGCCGGATTGCTGATGGTGATAGTCGGACTCGTGCTGTTGCTGGCGTGCATCAACCTCGCGAATCTGCTGCTCGCGCGGGCGGCCGAACGCCGGCGTGAGATCGCGGTTCGTCTTGCGATGGGAGCAAGCCGCTCGCGATTGATCCGGCAGCTTCTGACCGAGAGCGTGTTGCTCGCGCTGATGGGCGGGGCGCTCGGATTGGTGTTCGCGCTACGGCTGGCGGCGCTCGTCGTTGCGTTCAAGATCCCGATCGACGTTCCCCTCGCGCTCAACGTAGCAATCGACAGTCGTGTATTCGTCTTCACCTTGCTGATCTCGCTTGCGACCGGCGTGTTGTTCGGGTTGCTGCCCGCGTGGCAGGCGACAAAGACCGATTTGGTCTCGGCGCTCAAGGATGACGCTTCATTTGGCGGATATCGGCGGTCGTGGCTTAAGAACAGCTTGATCGTTGCGCAGGTAGCGTTGTCACTTGTGCTGCTCGTTGGCGGCGGCCTTATGCTGCGGGCCCTTCAACAAGCTCAGAACATCAAGCTCGGATTCAATCCCGAACGAGCCGTTGAAGTTTCATTCGACTTGCGATTGCAGGGCTACGAGGACGCGCGCGGCCGTGAGTTTCAAAAGCACTTGCTCGAACGGGTGCGCGCGTTACCCGGCGTGCAGTTTGCGGGTCTTGCTGATTCGGCGCCGGTCGATTTGCATTTCTCCCGAGACAAAGTCTTCATCGAAGGCCAGCCGCCGCAGCGCAACATGCCCGTTGCGATGTTCAACCGCGCGACGCCCGGTTACTTTCAGGCAATGGACACTCGGTTGATCCAGGGCCGCGACTTCACCGAACAGGACGACCAGAACGCGGCGCCTGTCGCCATCGTCAACGAAACCTTTGCGCGCCGCTTCTATCCCGGCGAAGACCCGATCGGCAAGAGCTTTCGCATGGGCAGCCCTGAGTCGCCCCAGCGCCTGGTGATCGGCATCGTCGAGGACGGCAAATACGCGGGCCTGAATGAAGATCCGAAGCCGTACGTCGTCCGCCCGCTGTGGCAGTCATACTCGGGATCTACGATTGTAATCGTGCGCGCGGCCGCTGCCGATGCGCAGAAGCTGATCGGTTCGATTCGAGATGAAGTGCGGCAACTCGATCCGAACCTGCCCGTTGCGAGCCGCACCCTCACTGAGCGAATGAGTCTGCCGCTATTACCGGCACGAATCGCGGCCTGGGTGCTCGGAGTATTCGGAATGCTGGCGTTGGCGCTTGTCGCGATTGGTTTGTACGGTGTGATGTCTTACGCAGTATCGAAGCGGACTCGCGAGATCGGGATACGAATCGCGCTCGGCGCTCAGAGTGCAGATGTGATGAGGCTGGTGATTGGACAAGGGCTGACGCTCGTTCTGATAGGAATGGGTATTGGACTGATCGCGGCGATCGCGTTGACTCAATCGATGAAGGCTTTGCTGTTCGGCGTGAGCGCGACCGATCCGTTGACCTATCTTGGTGTTGGCTTATTGCTGGCGGGAGTCGCGCTTCTGGCTTGTTATCTACCGTCACGCCGCGCAGCGAAGGTCGATCCTATGATTGCACTGCGATACGAGTGAGCGACATTGGCCGCTCGTTTTGACCGATAGTTCGGCGAGCCGCCATTCGAATGTCAACAAAGCAATCCAGACCACTGGAGGACGCCAGTCCCCTCTCAATGGCGTCAGAACCTGAACCTCGTTCGATGTTGCATGGATGAAATGAACAACCATTGTCGGATCATGGTTCAAGGACAAGGATCGCAGTAGAACAGGAAATCCAAATCCGTCCTTGCCTATCTTCCATAATATCGTTGACCGCATTGCTTTCGTCATCAGAATCCTTCAACCCGATACGGTTGAAGTGTATCAACTCCCATTTAGAGGTTGTTTCTGAGTAACAAATAAGCCCGCAACCGTGGCCGAACAGCATCTGCCCTCGTTTATCCTGATACATACAGCGCAGCGTAGGAAGAGAATAACCACAATGTTCCGTGGTTAAGTGATCCGACAACCTGAAACTGCGTACTGAATCCTTCGACTTGTCGTAAACAGAAACCAGGTCCGTGTCTGCAAACCAAAGTCGGCCCGATCTATCTTCGTAAATCTGTCGGTTCGGTTCAATCTGCGGAAACCTCTTCCATACGTTGCGAATCTTATCGTATCGAACGATTCCGCTAACCAGGGCGAACCACCAAAGCTTATCGCGATCTTGAATGGCATCGAAGACCTCATAACGAACGGTTTCACGATCTGCTGCTGCGTTGCGCGGAACGGGCTCTTTGAACATTTCGGAGATTCTGTAGGTGGGTGACCACCTCGCTCCATCATAATTTCGCAATTCTTCGCCTGACCAAAACCAAAGCGTGCCTTCGGTATCGGAGCGAAAACCCACTCTCACATATCCCGTCGATTTTTCCAGAAAGTCGAACCGTTGCCATTGTGTTCCATCGAACGAAGTCAACAGCGGCCGCTTGTAGGAATTTGTTGATCCATCAGCAAACCACATCCGACCATCTTTACTCTGCCCAACGTGCTCGACATCATGAGGTAATAGGGCTTCCCTGTAATGCAGCAAGTTCGAAGTCGTTCCCGCAGCGTCGCCAAAAGTTGTCCACTGCTGATTATGCTCATCGTATACTTCAACGATACTCTTAGTGCCCACACCTGGTGTCACCCAAAACTTGCCGGTGCGGTCCTGGAATAGCTTGCCGGCGTCGAACCCAAGTGGGAAACCTCGTATGGGGCTATTAGATTTTGAAAAGACTCTTATGATGCGATGACCAGCGACTTGAGGAGCGCTCTCGATTCCGCTTCCTTTCGCCGGAGCCCACCACAGACTGGCGCAAACTATCATTGCGGGAATGACACAAAGGACTGCGCGGAGCTTGAGACTGGGTGAACTTATCCTCGAGGAAATCATGATCTGACAGACTCTCCTGCTTTACCACGCCGACCATCTTAGGTGGGCGATCCTATCGTTCTGGCGCAAGATCGAGCTTCGATTGCAATGCAGCCGTGAAACTCTGAACGATCGTAAGTTGTTGCTCCCACGCCTTGAGGTGTCTCTCCCACGACGCTTTTTGATCAGGATCGCTGTTAAACCTCTCCTTGCATGCTTCCAATAGGTTCTTGTCGGCTGCTACAGAGCCTTGAGTCACGTCCTGGAGGCGCCTTTCGTACTTTGGGAAGTGAACAACGTCGGAGTATGTTAGTCCAGCATCAAGAAAGGCTTGACCGAGTCGCGATCCGAGGTCCGAAAACGCGCTGGGATCACGTGGTTGTTTCCCGTCATTCACCGCTTCCCAATCCTGCTGAGCCTTTTCACTGAACTCCGTCAATAAGTCACGCACCTGTCGGCCAATACCAGAATGGTCAGCATTTGCTTGCACGAAGCCTTGGAACTTCGCGACACCTTCATAGTACGAATTTCCATGCAGTAACGCCGCTTCGATTGCGCGGTCGCATTGGTCTGGAGGAGCTGTTCCGGGGCCGGGCACCAAGCCAAATCCGCCGTCAATGGTTAAGCACCCCTCTGGGATCACACCGACTACAAGGGCGTAAACCCCATCCGCGATCTCCGAGACCGACGCACCTGGACGCCAAAAACATATAGTAAGGGATTGCAGTCCGAGCGGGTCTACCGAATTTACCGGATCATTATGTGTGTACGAGTAACGGTTATAGCTCTTGGGTGTGCCCGGGGAGTTCGGCGCAGGGTCAACCCGCATGAATCGCGCCACGACCTGCGAGTATTGTCGGTTCACGGAGTAGTCAGTTCCGTTTTCACTATCCCTTTCGTAGCTCGTGAAGTGCTGCTTCTGTTGGGTGCCTGTTTCCGCGAAGTCCTCTCCAAACGGCAAATGCCCCTGACGCCCCGTCATATTGCCGCTGGAATCGAGCGACAATCGCACGCTCAGTTGATCGCTCAGGAAATACTGCGCGACACCGCTCCCGACCTTTGCGATCATTCGGCTCCCTGAATACACGTAGTCCATGGCAACCGCGCCCGTGCTCCCGTCATGCCTGGCCAGCTGCTGCCCCCCTTCCCAGACGTAGTGAGACACTGTAGAGCCAACTGTCTTCTTATATCTCCGGTTCTGATGATCGTATGCGCAACTCGCAGTCGAGCCGCCGTCCACGCTCACTATCCGGTTCTCGCTGTCGTACTGGTAAGTGTGCGCGCCGTCGTTCGTGACATTTCCTGCGGCGTCGTAAACGTAATTCACCGTCGAGCCAGAAGTCACGCTGGCGATCTGATTTGTGGGTGCGCCG